>QWCY01000103.1_pt1 | contig 130389 bp, 121 predicted proteins | sample 1972631 | NCBI WGS metagenome assembly QWCY01 (sample SAMN09866696, study PRJNA288562) | Human gut metagenome isolate pre1_stool, whole genome shotgun sequencing... | isolation source: gut | host: Homo sapiens | place: USA: California
GCCATATGAGATTCTCCTTCAGCATGCTTCTATTGTATCATGCTTATGTGTATTTGGAATTTCTCATTTTGGCTTGTACTATTTATATTCTAGCACCATATTGTTCCTCTTTAAATTCTGTTTCTTCAAAGAAACGGACTAAGTCCCTATTATTGCGAGAACTCCGCATAATGCCACTCTTTTTATCATATATCATTGCTTCATTTAATTGCAATTGATCATTAAACAAAGCACTATTTAATAATTTCCAAAAAGATAAGCCAGAACCACTATCTTCCGTAATTAAATGATACTCCATTATACATCCTTTCAAATTCAATTAAATTTTTACTAATTTTAGGAACACAAAAAGCATCCCAGGGAACTGGAAAACCCTCACAATTTCTGCCTATTAGCAAAAATTGATTTTTACTTGATAAAATAAACTCGCGTAATTCATCAGTCATAAGAAGTTCTTCATTGTCAAGTACTATAAGTCTATTCTCAAAACTTGTAATTACATCAAGTAATGCTGTATGACGATAATCAATAACAACAATCTTGTAATCAGACACAGAACTTAATTCAGCTAAGGCTTTAGCTATAAAAGTTTTCCCCGTTGCGGAATCACCAGCAAGAAAAGTAATCCGATATTTAAACATTAATTTTAAATGCCACTGTAAATAATCAAATTCTAATTTATCATATAGTAGCTCTGCCTTTTTCATTAAACCAACACTCCTCAAAATCATAATAACTAACGCACAACTGATCATTCAACATAACTGGGATATCTACTTCATAATAAGGTAATCTTGTGGCAAATAAATGTGCACCAGCCTTCAAAACAAAAGGCAAAATATTATTACCACATTCATCAATATTGACTACGCTATTTGTACACATGAGAGCACAAATAGCCGCTTTACATCCTGTTGATAAATCTTCTAGACTCCCCACTCCAAAAGGAGTAATTATGGAAGTACCTTTTATAACCGCAGAATCAATTTCTTTTATCAGTTTTATCGCTTCTTCATTTAATTTACCAGCTAAATGCAGATTAAAGTGACTATTTACATTTTTAATCAGTTCAAAATCTTCCGGAATATAGCTCTCTTTTGTATAAATATAAGCAGGTGACCTGCTATCATCAAATAAATGCATACCCATAAACTCACCTCTATTTCTTTCACTACGATACTGAGAAGATTATTATTGTTTCATTAATGCTATATCTTATTCATTGCTATTGTTCCGAGGGCAAAACTTAAATCAATCAACTTCAAGCACATATTTACTTATAAAATTCTCTGTAAATAAATCTTCGCAACTCTCTTCGGGATCAGATTTGAAAGCAGCAATAGCTCTCGCTAATCTAGTCTGACAAGATAAATCTTCCATAGCTCGAGCACCGCAATAACTTTTTTCTAAAAAATCATAAATCTCCTGCTCTGCTTTATTCATATAAAACCTCCTAAGTAACTCCCTTTATTTCCTAGTGTTTTGAAACAATATAAACTTTTATACTAAGAAAGTATGTACTTTCTATTCAGACTTTCTCATACAATAACAGTAAGAGATTCACTATTTTTTAATTATAACAACTTCTTTTCTAAAAATCTATGGCTATCTGCTGTCATACTCAGTTTTTGAGCATCAAAAAGCATGGCAGCGTTTCTACTACCATGCACTGTTTTAAAGTACTATCTTCGATGTAAATGCACAAATAATTTTTTCCAATTGCTTGATAGGGAAACCACCTATTTGGAAACCGACAGGGAACTTACATCCAGAAAACATATCAGCGTAATCACGATTTGCCGTAAAAGTAAAGTCATTCAACGAAAATCTTTTTGGAAATTCTACGCAACAAAACATATTACTGGGATTTATCGCTGTTCCAAAAGTAAATTTTTCACCAAGAATGAAGCCCTCTGGTAATTTAGCCTTAGCGAACATACCTGTCATATCAAACACTTTAGAAGTGTCGAATTTATCTCCGAGGGAAAAATCCGTAGGTAATTTACAACAACCAAGTATCTCTTTCATATATTCTACATTGCTAGTATCAAATTTATTACCAAGAAAAAAGCCCAGGTAAATTACATTCTTCAAACATGCGATACATATCAGTTACCTTAGAAGTATCAAATTTATGTCCTAATGAGAAATCTTCTGGTAAATTACACTTATAAAACATCGCCCGCATATTAGTAACATTAGAAGTGCTGAACTTATCTCCTAGAGAAAATCCGACTGACATTTTACAAACACAAAACATAGCTTCCATGTTAGTAACATTTGAAGTATCAAATTTGTTCCCTAAAGTAAACCCAGATGTTAACTCAGTACCGCCAAACATACTGCACATATTTCTCACATTGCTAGTGTCAAATTTATCTCCTAGAGAAAATCCGACTGACATTTTACAACCACAAAACATAGCTTCCATGTTAGTGACATTAGAAGTGTCAAATTTATCTCCTAGAGAAAATCCGACTGACATTTTACAACCACAAAACATAGCTTCCATGTTAGTGACATTAGAAGTATCAAATTTGTTCCCTAAAGTAAACCCAGTGGGAAGATTATAACCATAAAACATATAAGCCATATTAGTTACTTTAGAAGTGTCAAATTTATCTCCAATAATGACAGCGGCTGCATCAGAATCCATAAACATATGATTCATATTCTCAACATTAGAAGTATCAAACTTATCTCCCACAAAAATATTTCCCTTTAAACTGCACTCTGCAAACATGCTATCCATATTAATAACATGTGAAGTGTCAAATTTATCTCCTAAAGAGAATCCTTTTGGTAAAATACAGTCACAAAACATAGCTTCCATACTAATTACATTGGAAGTATCAAAATCCACTAACTTAAAACCTTCAGGTAGTGCACTCCCACGGAACATATGACGCGTACTAATACAACCTTTTGGCAAGCCTACTTGACTCCCTTTTCCCACGTAGCATAAATAATCATGTTTCTCCTCACGTGCGAGAAACTCTACCTCAGTTGGAACAGTAGAAGTCTGACAAACTTTGAACTCCATAGGATCATACCAGAAGTCACCAAGCTCTCCTTGATAATGTATTAGGTTAGCCTTAGGTGCTGCGCTACCCTTTTCAAATAAATTCATTGATTCCATATGCTCACCCCCTACTTACATATACGGACACGTGTTGACATGAGTCAGCAATCTTCTTCAATTGCTTAGCAGAGAACACACCTATTTGGAAATCGGTAGGAAACTCACATTTAGAAAACATATCAGCAATCTCCTTCAATTGCTTAGCAGAGAACCAACCTATTTGGAAATCGGTAGGAAACTCACATTTAGAAAACATATCAGCGTAATCCTGATTTTCTGTAAAAGTAAAATCATTCAAGGAAAATCCTTTTGGAATTGTCACGCAATAAAACATATTACTAAGATTTGTTGCTGTCCCAAAAGTAAATTTTTCACCAAGAGTAAAATCCTCAGGTAATTTAGCCTTAGCAAACATATTTGACATATCAGTGACATTTGAAGTATCAAATTTATCGCCGAGAGAAAATCCTTTCGGAAATACACAAGATTCAAACAGGGAATACATCTCAATTACGCTAGAAGTGTTAAATTTGTTACCTAAATTAAAACCCTGAGGAAATTCACAACCATAAAACATACGTCCCATATATTTTACTCTGGCAGTGTCAAAACCGTCGCCAAGAGAAAATCCAGTTGGTAACTTACAACCATAAAACATATAAGACATATTAATCACTTCAGATGTGTCAAAATCAACAAGCTTAAAACCATCTGGTAAAACGCATCCCTTAAACATATACTGCGTATTGACACACCCTTTAGGTAAGCTTACCGAATTTCCGTTACCGTAATAGCATAAGCACTCATCAGGCGTAATTATAAATTCTCTAGGATCATAATCAAAGTTGCCTAGTGCTCCCTCATAATGTACTTTTTCCTTTCCCTGTAAATAATTCTTTCTTTGCTTCAGCCAGCAGATGATGTGATATGAAGATTTATTGAAATCTTTTAAAGATTTACCTTCTGGCAACTTACACTCAGTGAACATGTCATAGGGGTCAACTGCGTTAAGAATGGTAAAACCGCTCCCTAAGGTAAAATCCTCTGGCATTTTACATTTATAAAACATGTTATTCATATTAGTAACACTAGAAGTATCAAATTTATTGCCCAAGATGAAACCTTCTGGTAATTCACATTCATAAAACATAGAAGACATATCCGTAACATTAGAAGTGTCAAATTTATCTCCTAGAGAAAAGCCAACTGGCATTTTACATCCATTAAACATACCGCGCATATTAGTAACATTACTTGTGCTAAATTTATCTCCTAGAAAGAATCCTGCTGGTATTTCACATTCAGCAAACATCCCCTGCATATCTATCACTTCTGATGTATCAAAATCATTTCCTAATGTGGTTCCATCAGGCAAAATGCATTCTCTAAACATAAATCTCGTATTGATGCACCCTTTAGGCAAATCCACAGCACCGCTATTACCTACATAATGTAGATACTCAAATTCCATGATTTCATGTATTAAGACTTCAAACTCCTTAGGATTATACCAGAAGTCTCCGAGTTCCCCTTGATAATGAATTAGATTATCCTTAGGTGCTGCGCTATCATTTTCAAATAAATTCATTGATTCCATATGCTAAGCCTCCTCACAATTATTTAGTAAACTCTCGATAGTTGCCACTATTCAATAAATTTTATGTTTTCAGCATTAAATGTACTTTTAATCCTTTTCCAAGTTAATTCGTTATTAGTCATACAACGGTATCTATTTAATAGATCCTGTTCTGTAAGTTTATAGTTCTTATCAGATATTAATACCTCATAGTGAACACCCGTATCTTCAAAGAAAATATCTGTGCTATAGAATCCGTTGCGGAGATAAAAGTTCTTTCGCCTTTCTGTTAGTTCATCCGTAGGTCTTTCAATAATTAGCATTACTTTATCTTTTGAAGAAACAAGTCTTTGCAGTGCCTTTGAACCTATACTTTGGTTACGATATTCTTTATCTACGGCAAAGTACATAAGATATGTAATATCATTTGGTAATTCTACTGTAAATTGCATGCCTACAGGCTCATCATCCTGCAAAATACAGCTTAAATGCACATTAAATTCCCTATCACATTTTTTAAGAATATCAAAGTCAAATCTTTCTGACTTAGGAAATGACCTCTCATAAATAGACTGTATTTTATTTTTATGAAAATTGTATTGATAATGTTCAAATCTAATCATATTTGCACTCCTTATTCTTAATACTAATTTTCTTGCAATTATTTATTCTCCGCTTTCTATCTTCTTGAATTGCCGTTATTAAAATCATATGGTTCCCATCTTTTGCCTGAATTTTATTTATTCTTTCTTGATACTTTGCTTCTGACTCAAGATAGTAATTATTTTTGTAGTTATAATAAACTGTTAATATCAAGGTTACTAAAATTAAAAGAAATTCGGATATACTTGCAATTATAAGTTCTGTTCTACCTAATACTATTGAATATATCAAGTTCGCAAGGGAACTAACAGTCCATAAAAGCCAACTTATAATAGATAAATCTTCTGATTTCTTTGTTTTTATTAGCTTAACTATTTGCGGAATATAAGATATGTATGTGCATATAGTCACAATCCACATAGTAATTATAAGGATTAGTTCTTCCATCTTAGTAACCTCCTTGACAATTATTTTCATATCCGCTATACTTTGCTCATACCCATTTTGAGAGTATATCAAATTAAGCCATCTGAGCCCCTTTTAGTGACAGATGGCTTTTTTCTTGCGCTACGAAGCAACAATATTTAAGATAGAAAAGGCAGCGAGTTTTACCTCACTGCCTGATAGACAATTTTATTCACCTATCTATAATAAACCACTTTCCCATTTTTATTAAAGGAGGAGAGAGGGCACAGGACCCCCTCCCAATGAAAAGTTGGTTGCTTACATTGTAAGGGGCGCTTATTGATGCGCCCCCAACAAAAGAGAAAAGAGTGCATGATGATTTCCCATCACACGCACAAGGATGTCAGGACTCTGCCTGACTACATTAATCGGGACTAAATCCCGCCGGTACTGAAGCAATGCTCCAGTTAATCACACGCGCCCAGTAGCTACCCGCGCAGTAACCCAAGGGCACAGCAGACTCGACCTCATAAATCTGCTCACAAGAGACTACCCTTATAGGTATTCTCCGAAAAAGCAGATAAGCTTTTACACCTATCTGCCCTTACTTAGAGGAATTTTGTAATAATGAAAATCTTTCACATTACAAAAGTGATAAGTCGGTACGCATGCTCACAACCGACAATGGCTATCTGTAATACATTTCCGGTGCTCATTGCCAATCTACTGCGTACCTATCATACTTATCACTTGTTCTTAGCAATGGCTGTCTGTGATACATTTCCGGTGCTCATTGCTAATTTGCTGCGTTATGCAACAGAAGCTAAAATCTAGGATGGAAGGAACCTCCTAGGATGAAATAACTAAGACAATCACAAACTCTCTTTGTTATTATCTTATAATTTATTATAAGTATGAATAACTCATAAACAGGTTTTCAAATTGCTAATTTTTAGCCTTTTGGGTGTAAGGCTTTCACTATTATTTCCTCATAGCTCAACCCAGCTCGTCTATATACATTTACGTACGAAGAGCTCTTTCCTAATTTGGTACTCAGATCGCTGTCGCTGCAAAATACATAATCAATGCCTGCCACTGTAACAGCCTTAAAAGACATCGTAACTTTCTCTATGATGTCTTTATAATTAAGACCGCGTTTTAAGTAATAGTATATAGTACTTGGAGCCTTGTCTAGCTTTTGTGCTAATTCTTTTACAGAATCAAATTGCCACAGTTTACCATTTACTGAAATACTATGTTTATACTTAGCCCTGTCTGTTTTACACTGATAATAGTAATAATCTTTTTCGTCATAATCAGAGTATCGTATACCACTAGAAGAACGATAATCAATCCATCGCTCATATATCTTATTTGAAACTTCTGCATATTCTATTTCATATAATCTCTGCGGATACTTATCCTTGTATAATTCGATTATGCGAACAAACTGTTTATCCGGCCAAGTAATGCACTGATTTATGCAACAAGGTTCTCCTATCATCACAAGTTTTCCCTGCTTAAAGTATTCCTTATCTTGCAGTAAGTTGTACCACTTGCTATCAGAGAATATATAGTCTTCTAAACTAAAAGTCTCAGCGCCATTATCACTTAAAATCTGTACGCAGTAATCATCAATAAACTGGATCTTACTAACGTGTACATTAAAATGTTCACAAGGTCTATCACTTCTGAATACTTTAGAAGTACATCTTTGTAAATGCTCATAACTAGGAGGTAGCTTAACACTATTCAAATCCCGACTGTAATAACCACCATCAAGATCAAAAACCATATCTGTTGCATTGACATATTCATCCAAGCTTAACTCTTCTGGCATATATTTCATTAGTAGTTGACATCTACTATCATAACGTTGCATAGGAAATGTAGGCCAGATATTACACAAATCATCCTCAGAATAAACACTTTCCCATAAATCATATTCTGTCCCATTAAAGATCACACAACTTAGGGGTTTTAGTGGCAAAAAAGTGCTTCTTCCATCAAAGGTGACTAACATAGGGAAAAGCTCTTCTATCCTTAAGTCGTATGTACCTAGAATTTTATCAACATCTGATGGGGTGATGCGTTTAATACCATGCTCATATTCCCGTAAAACATTACTACTAATATTAAGATCGCACGCCATCTGAAACCGAGAAATGCCTAATTCTTTTGTACGGTATAAAAATAATGTATTAAATAAATTATCAAGTTCAGAATACCATCTAAAGTATCCTTCCTTATCAAATTCATCCTCCGTTTCTTTTTCGTTAAATGTGATATTACACTTGCCCATTATCTGCTTTATAATTGCCATAGGAACTTGGCGTTCTCCAGACAAATAACGTCCCATTGCTCTTCTAGAACATTTCATTCTAGCAGCGAACTGCACTATAGACATATTTAAACTATCGAAGAAAATTCTGAGAATTTGATTGTAATCCTTTTCTAATAAAAGTTTCTCTACTTGCTTAGTATCTATCTGCTTATAATACATAAATAAACCACCTTAATTTATTTTATAATAATTATAGAGCTAATGTCTGATAAAATACAAGTGCGCCGGAAAAATAATTTTTTAAGGTGTTTCTCATGAGAATTTAGAAACTTCGTCAAGAGCTTTCAAAACACTAGAGTATGCTCCGCCAGAGTAAGCATCCATAGCTTGTATAGTTGCAGAGCGTAGCTCTGCTGATGTTCTTCTTTTGTTTCTTGTACACGGCTTAGAACAGTATTTCTGCTTTCTACACTTTTCGCAAACACCGTTTGTAAGCCATTGTTCATTGTCAGTACTCATGGTAGTATAACCTCCCAACCAATTATTTAAGCTAAAGCTAGCACGCAGTTAGCTATACATGCTGCTTTTCGCAATACATGTCACATAGTTACTTCTGTTATAACTTGCACCCAAAATAATGTCATACTTCTGCTAAGCTTCCTGTATCATCATTTCTCTTATTAGCGTTATTAGAACTGATAGCACTCGAATTATCTCCTCATAAGATAAACCCTTTCCTAGGCGATAATCAACATAGCTTGCGCACTTTCCTAGCTTTTTGCTCAAATCAGCATTACTTTGCCACACATATGTGACATCATTTACTTTGCAACTATTATTTAATCCAAGAGATGAGCGATAACTCCTTTTACAATTTCATTGTTAAATAAAAGAGGAAGACTATTCATCTTCCTCTCTCAAATGTGCTACGTTTTAATTACCTTCGTAATTATCACGTACCTTATCGTATAACTTCTCAAGTGCATTGCCCTCTATAACAATCATAAAAGAAGTTATAATTGAAAGTAACTGATCTTTTGAAAGTTTCTCGTAGTTTGACTGTAACCAAAAGTATTCATCCGGCTTCTTTCCAAGAATTTTTAAGAAATCATTGAGTAGTGTTTTGTTTTCGGATGCAATAGACTGTGCATTTGAAACAATATTTGGACGCTTTTCTCGTAAATAGTCAATCTTAGCTTCTGTGTCCTCAATTTGTGCAAAAGTACTGTCTCCTGTAAGAACACACATCTTAAAAATGTCAAATATAGTAGTAACACTGGAAATGATAAACTTATCTCCTAAAGAAAACCCTCCTGGTAACTCACAAGACCTGAACATACCACTCATATCAGTTACCTTAGAAGTATCAAACTTATCTCCTAAGATGAAACCATCAGGTAGTTTGCAACCCTCAAACATACAAGACGTTAATTCTACTTTCCCTGTATCAAATTTGTCTCCCAAAATGAAACCAGATGGCATTTCACAATCCCTAAACATCCAAGACATAGTAGTTACATTTGAAGTGTCAAACTTTTCACCAAAAGAAAAACCCTCTGACATTTTACACTTATAAAACATCCAAGACATATCAGTAACATTAGAAGTAGTAAATTTATCTCCTAGAGAAAATCTGACTGACATTTTACAATCCCTAAACATAGATTCCATGCTAACTACGTTAGAAGTGTCAAATTTTTCCCCAAGAGAAAACCCTGCAGGCATTTTACATTTCTCAAACATATAAGCCATATCAGTCACATTTGAAGTATCAAATTTATCTCCCAGAGAAAATTTTTCCGGGAACGTACACTCAGAAAACATATAAGCCATATCTTTTACATTAGATGTATCAAATTTGCCACCTAATGCAAAACCTTCTGACAATTTAGCACTAGCAAACATATAACACATATCTTCTACATTAGTGGTGTCAAACTGGTCTCCTAAAGAGAAACCTGTAGGTAACTTACAATCTTTAAACATACCATACATATCAGTAACATTAGAAGTATCAAATTTATCTCCTAATGAGAAACTAGATGAGAAATTACATTTTTCAAACATATAATTCATGTTTTTAACATTGGAAGTATCAAATTTATCTCCTAAGGAGAATCCTTTTGGTAACTTACAATGAGAAAACATATCAGACATATCTATTACATCAGAAGTATTGAAATCAATTAATTGAAATCCTTCTGGTAACTCGCATCCACCAAACATTCCTCTTGTATTTATGCACCCTTTCGGCAGACTCACTGAATTACCGTTGCCCGTATAGTGTAGCTTATCGCTCTTAGTCTGACAAATTTCGAACTCCATAGGATCATACCAGAAGTCTCCAAGTTCTCCTTGATAATGGATTAGACCATCACTATTTCTTTCTCCAGACTCAGCTCTATTATCGCCAAAACCTAAAACCATAGGCATTAAGCCTTCTCCCAAATCTATATTTGCCATATTCTACCTCCTAAAACTCTGTTATTGTCATTGCTACCATTACTACAGCTAGTATCATACTAACCGTACCCTATTATAAAAGTTTTGATTAACTCGTGCTTCCTTTCCTAAGGAATCTCAGATTTATTAGAAACTCAAGTCTGAACAATTTTCACATGTTCTTCCTTTATCGCTCAAACAAATAAGTTCTGTATATTTTCCACAGCAATCGCAATATCCAAGAAGACTATTTCTTGTCCATTTTCCATTGATTTTGACATATCTGTGTTTATAATTCTGCATGATTTCAGGGATTTTATCAGAATATATAACAACTCTTGCACCTGAATGAACACTTGTATTTGATTCTACAAACACAACCTTCTTTCCTTGTGATAAAATTTCGTTTTGTCGCTTTTCTAACTTATCGTAGAAATCAAGTGAAGTAAAACTATAAATGATTTCATTATTTGATTCGCAACCATCATATAGATTCATAATACCCTCCTATCTTCAAATAAACCCTCTATACATATTTGTTTTCTTTCCTAAGAAATCTTAGTTTCATTGGGCTGACTAAATCAGCCCATGTTCTTCCATAAATTTCTTACTATATTCATATCTTTCTGGATAATACAATTCAATATCTTCCAATGTAATACCCATATCAAGTAAATCCATGAAGAAATCAAGTTCATCCATTTGAATTTCGCTTGCTCTTTGAAATCTCGCAGAGATTTCTTCTCCTAAATCAATATCATCTTTCCCCTCAATCCAAACAGTATTATCATTGCCTTTAAGAGTTAAAGCGAATAAGGCAACTTCTCCTCTATGATCGTTCAATCTAACTTCTGCCTTTGGATTGCAATTTTTTAATTGTTTTATTAGTCTTTCTACTGTCATAATTTTCCTTTCTCATCAAAGGGAATGTCTGCTCCAAGTTCTTTTAAAATCTCTTCTAATCCCATTTTTATTTCTCTTTTACTTTATCTAACCAGTTTTTTGATACACACAATACATCATCCGGATCATCCTCGTTGTCAAACTTAACAAAACAACTATCAACGGAAGCCCAATCATCATCTACATATATTCCATATCTTTCTAATCTTCTATGAAATACTCTGTCGCCTTTATTAAATTTCATTTTATTCCTCCAATCTTCTAAAGAAATGCGAATTTCATATACACCAATATTCTTCTCCATCCATTACTACCGCTAGTAACACACTACACGTAACACTATTACTCAAAACTTTGACTATCTCACTCTCGATTAAAGCTACAGAACTCCTGTTGAAATCAAGATTGATATAAGGTATCCTATCCCGCTTATAGTCATAAGTAACAAATACAAAACTTTTGCGGCATGAGCTGACACTTTGATCACGCGTAACACAAAAAGCCAAGCCACCACAAAGAACACTGTGCTACCTGCGCACAAAATAAAAGACAGCTGATTATTCATCATCTTCATCCTCCTCATCGAATTCGATGCCGAAGTATTTCATCTCTTCTTCATCAAGTTCAAGCTCTGTTTCAAAGAACTCCCTAGCTGTCTCTTCATCGTCTTCTACAAGGGCATGCAAAGCTCTTGTAGCAATTTCTTCCAATCTTTCTCTCGTTATTGCCATTTAGTGTTCCTCCTCTACTGGCACCACAATCATAACATCTCCATCAAAGCAAGTCATAGAGTTCAAAGGTTCTTCTTTATCATTCTCTGTATCATTAACTAAATGATCCAAAATACGAAAAGTTTCTGAATTGTATTCATTCCACAGATTAAAGAAAATCTTCATCTGTGAAACCTCTACCCCTTTGTATGTTATACTCCCTGCCTTCACGCACAATGATTTTATAAAATCATATATCGCTTCAGCTTCAGGATAAAATTCTGGAACATAACGTTTTTTCCGTAAAATACTCCAAACTGGATGTTCCTTTTTCATACTCATTATTTGTACGCTCCTTTCTCATCCAAAACCCCGGCTAAATGTTCTGTCTTAACATGTACTGCTTTTGCAAAGGCTTCTTCTGAAATACCAAATTCTTGCTTTACAAACATCAAAGCCAGATAAGTGTCTGCTACTGCATCCAGCAATTCATATCTATCAGATTTCCCTCTAAGCTTATGAAAAATCTGAATCTGCATCTCTGCAAACTCTTCAGCTGCTAACTGCAATGCATGATTGTAATCCTCATTTTGTAAAGCCCTGTTAGCTTTACCGCATTCTGAAACTACATTCTCAACCCACGTTTTATAAAATGTTGTATCAGCTGCATCAAACTTCTTCTTAAATGCCTCTCGTTCCATTCTTTATCTCCCTTCTTTTATTTAAGAAATTTAAGCCACGAAATTATAGGTTTTCATGATCCTTTTACTTCATAAATTGCTTTACCCTTACCTTTGTTAACTACGGATCCTTTAACCATAACCACCTTTTTCAGCGTTCCGTCCTTATTAAATATTCTTCTCTCATGTGCAGAACGTGTATGCTCCACAGGAGATTGATGATGTCCACCTTTCCAAGTCCTGTCGTACTGCTCGTACTTAACTAAGTCATGAATACGTATAACATGTTCTTTACTGTCTTGTACTACTGCAGATACCTCATGTTTTTTGTAGCTACCAGCACGTTTAGAATTCTTTCTGGTCAGTGTATTCCTATGACGATACATCTCATTAACATAAGCCACAAGATTCAAAATACTGTATGGCGCATATGCTCCACCAAGACAGTCACAACGATTCATCTTCTTAGGCGTTAAATAACAGTATTGCATAGACATAGGCATTTCGTTTTCCTCTTCTCGTAACAAAACATCTAAACGTACTTTATTATTGCATTTTTCTCCTGCAACACATGGCATAACAGTGGACTTATTATCCACTAATAGATTTGGATAAATGCCCTTGACTACTACAAACTGACATAGCACACATGGCAGCTTATTATCTTTCAATGTAAGTATCGAGAAAGCTATAGCTGGTAGATTATCCCCTTTGTGACTACTGAAGGTATAACGTGTCTTTATAGCATGTACATATATCCCCGCGTATCCATTATTCAGCCGAAAGTTATAAAAGGAGTCTTCAAAATCATCGAAGAACTGCATAAAATCATATCCTGCGTCATCCTGCTCATGCATTCCATTCATTAAAAACTCCATAGTGCTATTACTATTGCATTTGTAGACAAACTGCTTATTGTGCATCAGCGAATAAATACTATCCAATCCATTGTTCAGATTAAGTAGCTCTAATTCAGCATCATGATTTCCTCCAGAGCACACTTTCAGTATCCATGCGATATTCTTATTAACCTCATCATTCACATCAATAATAAACTGCTCATAATCATCACCATTTCTTACAGCGGATTGAAATAACCGATCATAATCAATCCTTGATTTCTGGCAGCTATTTTTAATGGATTTATAAAAATATGGCATGCACAACTGTGTGGGAGGGGCACTAAAAATTTTGTCAAAATTCATTTTCTTTTTCCTTCTTTCTTTAACTATAGTAAGCCTTCCTTACTACAACTAAAGACACAGCAAAAAGCTACCAGTACATTACTACTGATAGCCTAATCTCAGTTTATAAATAGATGTTTGCGTTTTTTAAAGTAAATAATATTACAAACAATCATAATAATTGATGTTATAATAGAAGCTATGGTTGTTACATTGATCTCATATACAACTCCACCAACAAACTGAAGCGTAATGAGCACAAGTAGGACTGATATCAAAAAGCTTCCAACACACATAGCAATTAACATAGCCGGTCCTGCCTTCCTGTATCCCGAAAGCATGAATCGCGTAATCAGATAAAGAATACAGAGTACGACATATACTACTCCCATACAAAGATTGAAAATCTTCAAATTAGGGAAATGCATGTATAGCAACTCTACCTCTTCTGCTGAAGCTCCTGTATATATCTTACCAGTAAAAAGAAAAACTCCAGTCAAAAGAGACGCAAGGCTGGCCATAAATAACTGAAAATATATCAGGAACTTAAACCACTTCATACCAAGAGGTTTCTGCTGCATCTGTGACTGTATTGGCTGCTGCGCATAATTACCATTACTTGTCATCTGCTGAACCGGCTGCTGATAATTCATCTGTTGATAATTCACCTGCTGCACCTGCGCAAGTTGCGTGCCACAAACGGGACAATAGATACTACCATCAATTAACTGACTTCTACAATTAGGACAATACATTACACACACCTCATTTCTTTCACTTCTGCTGGTGGAGTCATATAATCCGCCAAATTAAAATTAAGTTTCTCTGCTAATTCTTCCAATGGCATCTGCTGACTCATCATTTTCTGCCCATCATGAAGAGCATCATAATTCATAATAGCTGCTACCATCTTCGCATTACTGTAATTATTCATAATTACAACAAGCTTGTTTTTCTTTTCTTCAAAAATACCGTAATCGCAAACTACGGATCGTACTTCATACATAGTTACTCCTCCTATTTCACATTTCTTAAATAATCTAAAGCTGCTTTCATATTCAATTCATAGAATCTCGCTTTATATCCTAATGTAACATCTTCACCTTGTAACAGATGCTGCACATCAGAAAGTACAGATAAGACAGCTTCTCTTTTAGAATCATCTTTACCGTCCATCAGAGCATCCTTATCCATCAGAATCTTATATCTTGCATTATCTAATGAACTAATTAAAGTTGCTGTTCCATAACTAACTGAATCCCTCTGCCCTATAGAGTATTCGTACAAATCCTTCACAATATTGTACCCTCTTATAGACTCCACTTTATCATCTCCTATCCTGATATGAGCTATCGGACATAATAATTTTCTTCATAGCCCATCTTCTGATTTGTTCTATTATTATATTTCTCATAATTAATGCTGCTGGAATCACAAACAATGTAATGATTATCTCATTGTCTAATAATCTAAATAGATTATCTTTCATCCTTGCACGATTAAATTCTCTACAGGTGCTAAAACCTAATGAAATTAGCCTGACATAGCCCTCCGGTTCCAGAGCATTACCGCACTCTTTACAATAATCAGAATCTGCATTTCTGTAGACCATACGACATTCTGCACAGTACGAGTATTGCTTCACAACGCCAACATCTTTTACCGCTTTTCCACAGATTGAACAGTACTCATCCTGAGAGCCTAGTGGCTTATCACATTCTGAGCATCTTACATCGCTACTGTAATAATAGTAAGAACTGCTGTAAGGAATTTTTATAAACCATACAAAAATAAGTAATACTATCGCGATTATGATTGGTGAAGCAGCAAAAAGCATTAAGCCATAATATTTTAACCTCTTGCCATAATATTTTAATCTCTTCATGATACCTCCCTACTAAGAAATTGTCTTTTTTCTAAACAAAAACATTGGATTCCTTGATTTGCAGGAAGGTGGATCACATTCCCAAAGACTCCAATACATTTATGTCTATTATTTCTGATTAAAACCCCCTGTAAATCAATTTTATTGTCATTATTCATTCCAGCATAAAGACAACGCATGCGTAACTCATGCTTATTTATACCGGAATACATACCATGCTTCATAAGATACAGATCGTATTCATCTAACCAAGACTCAACAACATAGTATGCTTTATCAGTACAAGTGATCTCTTTGCACACAGGAAGACTCTCCATAAAACCTAGCAGTTCTTTTCGCTCTTTTGGAACCATTGCCTGCAGATAAAACAAACCATAGTTCTGCTTGGCACTATAAATAGCAACTTCACTTTTCTTAGGCGAATTGCATGCATCAAGTATCATCTGTATATCTCTACTTAGTACGGCTTGATATTTACCGGTCGGTGTTATATTCTCCTGCGCCCAATTCATAAACTCCCAACCATTATTTTCACCTATGAAATCTCCTAAATGTATATACAGCGCATCTTTATCAAATGAATCAATCCAAGCAGTAAAAGCTAGAAAAGCTTTAAGATTACCATTCACTCCCGAAATAACATAATACAATGAATGCACCCCCTGCTATTTATCAGACTCTAGAACCCACTCATTTGTACTTGTGCACAAGGTAGCTTCAACATTATTAGACGCACTTAAGTACAGTCTAAATTCCATTGCATCCTCAGCCACTATATTTAGCACAACCTCACCATTTTCAATGTCTTTTACCGCACTTTGCAATTTTCCAGTTCCGATAGCATTCAAGCTAGCCGCAATTTTATCGACAGCTCTATCAGATATTTCAATCCCTAAAGCTTCTGCAACCATTATCTTATTACTTGCCGACGTTTCTGCTTCCTCTTCAGCAACTGTAACAGCTGTAGTTTGTGTTGTTGCAACTTCTGTTGTACTTTCCGTAGCTTCATTCTTTTTAGTGCACCCTGTTAAAACTAAAGCTGTTATTAAAATGCCTAAGCTAAGTAGCTTCCTTTTCATATAAACCTCCTATAATAGAAAAGCTACCAGTGTAATTACACTGGTAGCTCTGCTGTACCCACACATTAAGCTGCTGTCACTGCATCAATTGTAAATTTGCCTGCACAAGCATAAGCAATTTCACAAGCTCTTTCACGATTAGTTGCTGTAATAGCTTTCTTAAAATGCTGTCCGTTCTGTGAGTACTCGATGATGAACTTAGGTAAATTTATGTTTCCCATACATTGCACCCCCTTTATTATCTTAGTTGATAATAGGAGCAAAATCTGAGTGTATGGTTTATAATTTACGTCTTCCCGACTTAGAAAAGATTCAAACCACGCAAAAGATCTGTAGCTTCTTTTGTCAAAATTGTATCGGCATCATCAGATTCATTAATTAGACCTAAGTGTGTATTTAATTCAGTATACAACATAGGGTTATCACGTAAAAAATCCTTTAATGTGTAGCCAATTTCGATAAGTTCTTTCGAATTAGAACGCCTAAATCTTTTATAAGCGCAACATACAGCTCCTAAAATATCTTCATGCTTTTCTCTTAAAGAGCCATTATACCCATGAATGTACGGATGTTCATAATCAGATATATCTACCACATAAAATGGTATGTCTCTTAATTTAACATCTTTGCCATATTCCCTAATGTGTTTAATGGCTGAATGTAAATTATCAACCCAAACAATGGATGTATCGCAAAAATCATATTTGCATATAACAATTCGAACTGCAGGATTATATTCGTCCCTTTCCATCTGTACAATTGAACTGATGTGATATTGAATGTCGCCGGCGTGTCCTACATGCAATCCCCAATTGCACACTTTATAACCAAGTTTGCAAGATTCTATGTATAATTTTCCTGCTTTAATCTGTATGCCATCGGGATTACGTCTGATGACATGCTTGCAAAACATATCTATTAATTTCATATTCAATAAATCTTCTGAAATATCATCATTGATTTTAATATTCAAATTATTCATATTTTTATCCTTTCATAAAAATAAATCTTCATAGCACGCACAATCAGTACCTGTACAGTACGAACAGCCACCTTCATAATTACGAAAACAATTATGCGGTACATTATCAAAATCAATACGTAAGCATTCTTCCAAGTTTTTCTGGATGCTCCGTTACATATACTGCTATTGTGGAAGTTAGATCATCATATTTAGCTTCTGCTAATTTCTGAATCCATTTTTGTAATAGTTCAGCTTTTTCTGACGGTAAGCAAGCAGCATTCGCCAATTTCATTTGTACATTGCTATTTGCAGGCACCTGTGTATCAAATAATGCTCCTAGTACGCTAGCACCATAAGGAACTTCAAGTACCAGGGCAAAGTTCTCTGGAAAAACAGCTTTAGTAAACATAGTTGTGCATACTTCAGTAGACTCTGTATCAAGAAGTAATTTTACAGCATTCTGCAAAACACAATTATAAAAAGCACTATTATAGTCTCCTGCTTTTAAATCGCGTAAATTGATTACACTATTCACACCCACGTTTGCATCAGCAAACATACTGCAGGCTCTAGCATTTACACCACCTTGCACCGTAATATAAGAATCATCTGGTATAGCACATCCTGCAAACATTTCTGAAACATCAGCCTTTACAGGAACTTTAAGGTATAGCTCAACGGGTTGGCTAAACTGTGCATTCTTAAAGAAACTGTGCAAACTAGTACATCTCTCCCAAGGAAATTTACACTTAAAATCTCCAGTAAAGGTAGCTGAGTAAAAACAAAGATCTGCTAGAATACTTACATCTCCATTCACATGCATAACAAAATTATCACCTATTTTTGCAAGATGGAACATATTAGTAAGCTCAAGGTCTCTGTCTGCTTCATAACTAAAAATAAAGCTATCTGGGATTTGTGCATTGATAAACATTGCAGTCATATCCCGAACACCTCTAACCTGCAAATATAACTTAAAACCTTCAGGGAGTGTTGCATCAGCAAACATACGTCTGGTAGATCGTAAGATACCTGTCACAGTAACTGACTTAGACGTACCAAGCCAAAATAAACGATCCTCACCTTCTGTTGAATGTCCAATACTACACTCTGCATCGTCATATTCGAAGATGCCTAATTCGCCTTCATACTGTCTTAACATAATAAACCCCCATTAAACTCCTCACAGAGAATGTCATGTTCTCTGAAGTATCGCTGTATTGCATTTCTTTCACTACATGGATTTGTAGGAGCTTCATGAACTATTAGAATTATTTCTGGCTCCTCTTCGAACTCTAAGAATTTCTGCATTGTTTCCGCTGTCTGATTAAGTAAATGCATGAGTTCCTTGAAATCAAGTAAGCATAATTGATCATAGTATGCTCTAAGGAATCTACAAGAATCTGGTTGCTGCGTACAGGTCTTACCACCGCACAGAAACCCTAAAGATCTCTGTGGCTGCAACATACCAATTCGTAACCCATTGATAACACCATTCTTATCAACGTAATAATCTCCATTTTTCGGATGATACCAAGCCGGATCACTTATAGCTGTACTTAAAGGAATTTGGTATGGCTTGAAATTTCTTATCTGATAAAAATAACTGGTTAGTATTTTCATCGCCGCCGAGCCTCCTTACGTTGCTGTTCCCTATACTCACTGTGCAATGTTTTAATAAGCTCCCAACTCAGTTTATTCTCTATACAGTAAGCAGTCATTTTTTGTCCGAAATCAATGCTTTTACCCCCTGCGAGTAGTTCTTTCCTTAGCGACTCTAGTGCTTCGCGCTGCTTTTGTATTTCTGGATCATCGCTACCAAAAACTATTCCTCTGCACCGTTGAACTGCCTGCTTACAAGGTAAACAATCATACAAAGCATAAACGCCTCCTGTTTCTTCACAGTAATGTTTGATATCATCTTTCTCTAGCTCTGTCATAACAACAGCTGGTCCGGGAACATGCTTAAATATGTGAGTTCCTCTTCCCACTACACTAATTGGTACATAATACTCTGCTTCTGCATCGGAAACCCCTCCAATATCGTAAGCTACCTCTTTGTGTACATACACAATATGCCCATATGGATAACACAAGCAAATAGTTCCTCCAGGAAAAGCCTCTTCTAGTATCTTTGCAAAGTAATAACAATATCCCTTTTCAAACATACTGCAAATTGTTTCTGAACTCTGTACGTATTCCACGTCTCGTACAGCAAAAAATCTAAAGTTTGCTATAAACTCTACTATTGACTTATCGCCACCACATTCAACATGATTATACTGTATAAAAAATTCCTTATCTGCCTGACGCAATTTATCATCCTCTGATAATTCTGTAAAAAAATTCATTTTATCCATTACTGTCCTCCTCCTTAACATGTTGCCACAATTCAATACCTCTAGTAGCACAAACACTTTCAAGCACATCTGCTTTTTCGCCAAGGTATTTTTCGTAGGCTCTTCTCTCCCTAACATCAACCTCATCATAATCAAGCTCAACCATTCGATCTGCTTGAGACCCAAGGCTATCATAAACAGCATCATAATAAGCAGCTTCCAAATCTTTATCAGAGAGAGAGTCTGCCATTTTGATTAATGTATTCTTTTCTTTTAATTTCATATTATTTCAACAACGCAAAAAAAAAGAAGAGAACTTTGGTTCTCTTCTTTTTCGTTAAGTTGCTTGCCTTTCTAAATAATGATTACTTTTTTGATTACCCGTTGAACGCTAGTCTTTGTAACCACTGATTTATAAAGGACTTTCAGTGCGGGAGATGGGACTTGAACCCACACGACGTTGCCATCACTAGATCCTTAGTCTAGCCTGTCTGCCAATTCCAGCACTCCCGCATTCTCTTGCGTGTCGCTCACGCTCAACGCAAGACATATATTATCATTTTGATTGCCCTTTGTCAACAACTTTTTTCTATTTTTGTAAATATTTTTTCACCATCTACTATAATGCGCATAAATCCGTGCTTTTATCGTTGGATATACGACCGACTTTGCACACTGCGAATGCCCTGATAATTTACAGACGGTGCTGCGCCATTCTTCGGAACAAGCACAATCTGAATTCCTTCCAACCGTTTTGCCATACCCGCAGTTCCCGCTGGCGCTCCATTTTTAGACCATCCAAGCCAGCCATACGTCTGTGCATGCACACGATAGTAAACGTCATAATGTGCTGCCATCTCACCTGTCAGATTGATGCAGATTGCCTCCAGACGCTTTGCGCGTCCACTTGTACCACTCATGACTCCATTCTGCTTCCATGTGGACACATCATTTACTTTTCCCTCCCAGCCGTAAGTCTGCACATGGGTTGTGTAAACGATATTACCACTGTATGGCTTATTGGTCAGCTTGATACAGATTCCCTCCAGGCGCTTTGCCTGTCCGCTTGTGCCGCTCATCTGACCGTTATATTTCCAGCCCTGCCAGCCATACGTCTGTACATGGGTGCGATACGCCACATTTACCGTATTCTCTCCGCTCACCGTCGGATTTGCATTTGTGGTTGCGGAACTACCAAGCACAGGAGATGTTCCATTCTTCGCGATATACGAGGCGGTCTGACGCACAGTTGCACTTGCATATACACCAGCATAATCAACTTCCGGTGCTGGCATACCACGCTTTACAACCACGATCTGAATACCCTCCAGACGCTTTGCATATCCCGCAGTTCCTGCTGGCGCACCATTCTTCGCCCATCCAAGCCAGCCGTAACTTTGCGCATGCACACGATAATACAAATCATATTTATCTTTGTCAGCGCCCGTAAGTTGGATTTTAATTGCCTCCAGACGTTTTGCCTCTCCCTCGGTTCCGTTCATCTCTCCATTCGACGACCAAGGCAGCCATCCATAGGTCTGACAGTGCGTCGTATATTGGATTCCAAGCTTCTGGTTGCCACTCACAGCGATCTCGATCCCCTCCAGGCGCTTCGCCTGTCCACTTGTACCGCTCATCGTGCCATTTGTCACCTGCTTCTGCCATCCATAGGTCTGCACATGCGTCCGATATCGCACTGTCACTGCAGGTGCCGCCTGTACTTCTTCCGTCAGAGTACGCACACGGACAGACACTGCTTTGCTCTCCCGGTAATATCCGCTCGTTGGACGTTTTACATAAAAGGTATATTCTGTATTTGGTTTGAGATTCACAAAAGCCGGACTTGACTGCCAGTGGATTCCATCCACAGAATACACACAGCCACTCTGTGTGTCCAATGTAATCCAAGTTGAACCGTACTTTGCAACCGTCGGAGTCTCCGGTTCATCCTGCCATCCGTATACCTCTATGGTACAGGTTGCCTTTTGATTGTTTGTCAGTTTACGGATTGTAATGGATGTTTTACCCGGTGCAACCGCAGTCACAAGCCCGGATGCACTGACCTTTGCAATATTTGTATTCTCTGACACATATCCTAACCGTTTGTCTGTAACATTTGCGGGCACAAAACTGGTTCGTATCTGCCCTGACTGATTATTCACAAGATCCAATACGACTGTCGCTGTATCCGCATGAATCTGCTCTGCATCCACAACCGTCACAGAAGCTCCGTAATCACTTTCACAACCAGGAGCTACGCCATCATAATAGTGATTCTGCGTATGCGATTCCCGGGAAGAGCCATCGTACTTCTCCATCGTAGCATCAGATTTATTGAAGAACTGATAGGATATCGGCGTTCCATCATCCCACGTGAGGTCCACATTGTACCACTGATTTCCAAGCTTCGTCCGGTTCCAGCCGTGTGTGGCACTCGTAACTGATACCGTCTCAAGCCCTGCAGCATTCGTCAACATACTATACAGCTTCGCATATCCGGCGCACACCGTTTTTTTCTGCATGACAGCACTATATGCTGTCTGATCGTAGGTGCCCTCTTCGTACTCTACATATTCGCAGATGATATCATGTGCTTTCTTCTCCTTTGCATACGCAGTTGATTCTTTTTGAATCGTCTGCACCCATGCATCCACCCGGTTAAACATCTGCACGGAAGCATTGGAACGGGTATCTCCATCCGCAAAAGTATCATATACGCCCAGATATACAACTTTACTATTGTAATACAGAGCATTCTTGATGAAATAAAACTGTGGATTCTGATAGGTGAATATGTAAACTAGAGATGATAACTCCTCCGATGTCAACCCTTCATAGCGGATTGGACCGATACCAGAAACAGCCCTGCCATTAACGGATAACACCTTCGCATCCACACATGTATTCATATACGCTGTACAATACAAGTTCATCTCATCATAGAGTTCCTGCCATGTTGTACTCAGATTCTGATAGCAATAATCATCTCCATATGAGTCCCAATTCGTACGATAGACACCAGATAGTGCGGTTCCACTGCTACTATCACTGATTGACATGGCAGCCTCATCGAGATCTCCATAGCTTTCATCAATCTGGTAAAGCTCCAACGGCTTCAGATCCGATGTCTCCGGATCCGCCGTCTCTGCTGCATAAGTTGTCATATTCCCCGTCCAGATAAAGATCGTGCACAACAGCATGATTATCCATTTTGTTACTTTTTTATTCATCCTTTGCTCCTTGTACTCTCCGGTCAACAGTTTTACACCCCTATTATAACAAAACCCGCTGTCCGAAGACAACGGGTTTTGAATACATTCTTTTATTAAGCGAGCTTGCTCTTAGCAACCTCTACTACCTTTGCGAAACCTTCTGGATCGCTGATAGCCATCTCTGAAAGCATCTTTCTGTTAAGATCTACACCTGCAAGCTTCAATCCATACATAAGCTTGCTGTATGAAAGTCCATTCATTCTTGCTGCTGCATTGATACGAGCGATCCAGAGCTGTCTGAACTGTCTCTTTCTCTGCTTTCTACCAGCATAAGAAGATGTCAAAGCTCTCATAACTGACTGCTTTGCTACTCTATACTGCTTAGATCTTGCTCCCTTGTATCCCTTAGCGAGCTTTAATGTTCTATTATGTCTCTTCTTAGCGCCAACGCCGCCTTTAATTCTTGCCATCGTTCATTCCTCCTAATATCCTATAAATATGGTAAAATCTTCTTCATAACTTTGCTGTTTGTAGAATCAGTCATAGTTGCTTTTCTAAGATTTCTCTTTCTCTTTGTAGTCTTCTTAGTAAGAATGTGGCTCTTGTAAGCCTTATTTCTCTTAAGCTCACCGGTTCCTGTCTTCTTAAAACGCTTTGCAGCTGCTCTTTTTGTCTTTAACTTTGGCATTTCTTTTCCTCCTTAAAAATCATGCATATGCATGGTAATTTCTTATTTATATGAATTTAACGTTTTTCAGCTAAAAACATGATCATACTTCTACCTTCAAACTTTGCAGGTTTATCTACAACAGCAACATCTGAAAGCATCTCGGCAAAGGAATTCAGAATCGCTTTACCATTATCCACATGCGCAAGCTCTCTACCGCGGAAACGAAGTGTAACTTTTACCTTATCGCCCTTAGTCAGGAATTTTCTTGCCATGTTTGCCTTCGTATTCAGATCGTTATTGTCGATGTTTGGTGACAAACGAACTTCCTTGATTTCAATGACTCTCTGCTTTTTCTTTGCTTCCTTCTCGCGACGTGTCTGCTCATAACGGAACTTTCCATAGTCCATAATCTTGCAAACAGGTGGCTTTGCTGTCGGTGCAATCTTGATCAGATCAACACCCTGCTCATCTGCGAGCTTCTGAGCGTCCTTGGATGACATGATACCAAGCTGCTCTCCTGTCTCACTTACCACACGTACCTCTTTGTCACGAATCTGCTCGTTAATCATTAAATCGCTAATAATATACACCTCCCATTATCAATGCATTAAAAAAGTGGATAGACAAACTATCCACACATTGTTATAATAAGAAATCTATATATTCTCTTACTACATAACCCGAGTCGCCTATGCGCTAAGGTGAGAGTGGATACTCTGCTTTCATCAACATACTTGCATACTATAGCATGCAGGTATGGAGTTGTCAATACTTTTTTCAAAATTATATTTCATTTTAGACTATTATACACAGATCAGTTCCTTCGGGGAAGATGCCAGATTCTGATATCCATCTTCCGTCACCACGATCATATCCTCAATCCGTACACCAAATCTGCCCGGCAGATAAATACCCGGTTCCACTGTGATCACAACACCCGGCTTCAACACAGCATCACATTTCATGGAAAAACGAGGTTCCTCGTGAATAAAAAGTCCCACACTATGTCCGAGTCCATGTCCGAAATAATCTCCATAACCGGCGTCTGCGATGATGTCACGTGCACATTTATCGACATCCGAACATACCATGCCCGGTTTCACAACGGAAAGTGCTGCAAGCTGTGCCTGAAGCACGGTATCATACACCTTCTTCTGCTCTGATTCTACCACTTCTCCAATATGAATCGTCCGCGTCATATCCGAACAATATCCCTGATACATACAGCCAAAATCCATCGTCAGGAAATCACCTTCCGTAAGCAGCTTCGGCTGTGGCATCGCATGTGGCAGACTGCTGTTTGAACCACTTGCCGCAATCGTATCAAAACTCGTTCCCTCGGCACCACGCAGCCGCATCTCATATTCTAACTGCAAGGCAACTCGCTGTTCCGTCAATCCATCCTTCCAGTTCTCGTGGATAAACTTTACAATCTCTGTAAACGCCTCATCGCCAATCTGCTCTGCACGTGCCAGCTTCGCAATCTCGTCCTCTGTCTTTACTTCCCGATACACATTAACTGCATCTTCCAGTGGCACAAACTCCACCTGCATTCCCGTCAATTCTTTTGCAAATGTATCTACAAAAGCCTGATACTGCATATACGAAATCTCTTTATTCTCAAATCCGATTCGAAGTGTGGATCTGCCCTCTTTTGCAAATGCCTTCTGCACCATCGCCGCGATCGTCTTGGAATATCCTTCCCGTCCAATATCCACACAGGTAAATTCCGGTGCTTCCAGTTCTACCTGCTCTGTATACCGGCTGTCTGTCAAAATATACTGTTCTCCCTGAAACGCCACAAGCATTCCTGTATGTCCCCGATACCCAGACAGATGATGGATGTTATATCCATCCGTCAGGATCAGTACCTGTAAATCCTTTTTATCAATAACTTGTACCAGTTGTTCCTTCATGTCTATCAAGCCTCCTACTGTAGTAGTATACAATCATAGATTTGGAAATACAACGCAAAAATGCAACAAATAAAAAAGTATGCTCTGTAGAGCGCCAATTGTGCCAGCCCCCTTGATTTTTATCAATTATATGTTACGATAATCTTGTTCGAGGATCAGTCCTTGGACATCTTGGGGAGAGCGAGTTGTTGATGTTCGGACGCAACAACTCAAACTATGTTTTACATAGGGAGACCATATAGATTGGGGAATCTATATGGTCTCTTCTATTTTTTATTTATCTAATGAATTTTATATAACATATTTATTACATACAAAAATCCATGAGCAACCCCGATATTATCGAAGTCACTCATGGATTTTATTTTACTAATAATATAATAATTACTTACTTACATACGGTCTAGCTGTTTTACCAGGTGCCGGTCCACCCTTTGGAACAAGCTTAATTTCTATGCCCTCCAAACGTTTTGCATAACCTGCAGTTCCTGCTGGTGCACCATTCTTTGCCCAATCAAGCCAGCCAAATGTCTGCGCATGTACACGATAATAAATATCATAGTGCTCTGCCATCTTGCCTGTTAAAGTAATACAAATCGCTTCTAGACGTTTTGCCTCACCACTTGTACCGGACATTGCACCATTTGATCTCCAAGTAGAAGGATTATTCACATTTCCCTGCCATCCATAGGACTGTACATGTGTTGTATAACTAATGCCTCCGCTATAAGGCTTGTTTGTCAGTTTAATTTCGATACCTTCCAGACGTTTTGCTTGTCCACTTGTACCACTCATACTTCCGTTAAACTTCCAACCTTGCCAGCCATATGTCTGTACATGCGTTCTGTATGTAACATTTGGTGTACTGTTTCCTTCAATCGTAGGATTCATTGAAGATGTCGGCTTCGAATTCACAACTGGTGACGTTCCAGATAATGCAATATATGCACTTTTATTGACAGATTTAATGCCATTCTTATTCTCGTCAATCTTCTCGCCCTTCTTAACAATTACAATCTGAATTCCTTCCAGACGTTTTGCATAACCTGCAGTTCCTGCTGGTGCGCCATTCTTCGCCCAACCAAGCCAGCCATAAGACTGTGCATGTACACGATAATAAATGTCATACTTATCCTTATCTGCACCTGTGAGCTGAATCTTAATTGCCTCCAGACGCTTTGCTTCGCCTTCTGTACCACTCATGTCTCCGTTTGATGACCATGGCAGCCAGCCGTAGCTCTGGCAATGAGTCGTGTACTGAATGCCAACCTTATCATTTCCGCTGACATTTATTTCAATGCCTTCCAGACGTTTTGCCTTTCCGGACGTACCGGACATAGCGCCATCCTTACTCCATGACTTCTCCCATCCAAATGTCTGTACATGCGTACGATAGCTCACTGACATTGTTGGAACTTTCACTTCCGGAGTCGGTGTCGGAGTTGGTTTTGGATCCGGAGTTGGTTTTGGATCCGGATTCGGATTTGGATTTGGTGTTGGATCTGGTGTCGGTGTTGGCGTTGTTCCATCCTTTGGCAAAACCGTCAATGTACAGGTAACAGCTTCTGCCGTATCACCATAATTCGAGTTGTTTGAAGGTGTACATGTAATAGTGACTGTTCCTGCCTTCTTTGCTGTAATTTCTCCGGTCGTAGACTTAATAGTCGCAACCGATGTATCCGAACTCTTCCATGTGACCTTCTGTGTGGTTGCTCCTTCTGGATTCAATGTCGCTGTCAACTTCAACTTCTCGCCGCCAACCTTTACAGTTGCTGTTTCAGGAATACTGATACTCTGTAACGGCATATAGACATTTATCGTCTTTGTAAATTTCGTTTCCGTTTCACCAGGTACACTTGTAGCAAATGTAATAACTGTATTTCCACTCTTTACCGGTGTAATTACTGTTGAAACTGTAGCCTGTGTATAATCTTCATTAAACACAATCTTTCCCGTCTCAATCTTAACCACACCTTCTACAGATGGTGTACATGTAAGTGTCACATCTTCCTCTTTAATCTCACCATATTCCAATGCTTCTTTGAATCCCTGCAATTTGATTGTTGCTGTAATCGTTGTTTGCTCTCCATCCTTTGAAGCATTCAGTTTTGTTGTTGCTGGATCAGAGGACGACATTTGTGTAACATATTTATTAAACACTGTTACCTTACACATACCATTTGTCTTACCATCCGGTGATGTTGCCTTGATTGTTTCCGTTCCCTGTTTGATTGCTGATACTTTGCCATCTGCATAGGATGCATAGGTACCTGTATCTTTATTATTCATAGTCCATGTTAATTTATCTGGTGCATCTTTCTCTGCAACTTCATATGGTACATCCACACCATTTTCTTCTTTATAATATTTGATAGTTGCAGACAAGTCTCTCTCTGAGCCAACTCGCATTGTGTATGCGTTATTGGAAAGCTTGATTGAAGCTAATGCATTCAAATAAATAACATCAAACGTTTTCTGCTCTGTGGACAAATTTCTTGCCCACGCAGCTCCATCAGACCCCGCATATACATAAAGATCCAGTGCAGAGTTCGTTCCAATAAATACACCAGTATTGATTGTCTTAATAGTCTTTGGAACCTGTATTTTTGTCAGCATCTTACAATTTCCAAACATCTGCTGTGGTAACGCCGTTGTTCCCTCTGCAATCTCAATAATTTGTATGTTACCCTGCTCATCCTTCGGATTTGTTAATTTCGAACAACCATAGAAGCACAGCTCTCCAAAGGATGTAAGTTTCTTTGACAAATACATATATCCATTTAATCCGGACATCCCTGCAAAAGCAGACTTTCCAACTGAAGTGACAGTATCCGGCATCGCCAGATTTCCAACAAGTCCACTACAACCACTAAATGAAAACTCTCCAACCGTCTTCAGGTTTGCAGGAAGTACAAATTCATTTTTAAAACCATCACAATCTGCAAATGCATAATTTCCGATAGTTGTAATACTATCCGAAAGCTTTAATGCATCAAATCCAGAACATGCGTCAAATGCATAATTCGATACATTAGTTACCTTTCCCGGTATTGTTAAAGTCCCGGTGAGTAAACTACATTGATCAAAGGCATAGGCACCAATCGTATCTACCGTTTCCGGGATTGTTAATGTTCCATTTAACGAAGAACATCCCTGAAATGCGTTTGCATTTATTTTCTGTACGCCTTCTGGAATATCCACACTTCCAATCATGCTAGAACAGTTTGAAAATGCAGCCTGTGGTATATTCTTTAAATTCTTACTTAATACAAGTTCTCCATTAATATTACTACATTTATTAAATGTATACGTACCAAGCTGTGTCAACGTATCTGGAAGTGTAATTCCTCCTGTCAGCTTTGAACACTCAGAAAAAGCATAATTGCCAATTGTTTCCAACCCTGATGGCAAAGAAAGCGTTCCATCCATCCCTGAACACTTTTCAAATGCATATTGCCCAATACTTGTAACCCCCTCTGGAATTACAATCGAGCCCTTAAACGCAAGGCACTTATCAAATGCATACGCTGGAATACTCGTTAATTTACTTCCGTTTTCAAACGATAACATCCCCATATTTGATTTGTCGGTATCGGCATATGCACTTTGAAATGCAGAATCTCCCATGAACGCAACGGAACTTGGGATAACAAGATTTCCTTTCAGCTTTGCGCCAGAAAAGGCTTTCTTTCCGATTGATGTAAGTCCACTTGGAAGCGCAAGATCTCCTGCATTTGTTGAGGAAGCCCCATAATTCAAAAATGCTTCATCACCAATTTCTGTTACATTAAGTGGAAATTTTAACCCATTTTCCATATTGACTTTTCTACAACCAGAAAATGCCTGCGCACCAATGATTCCTCCACCATTAAATGTAATCTTTGTCAAGCCTTCACAATTATAAAATGCCTGTTTACCAATTTTGGTAACACCATCAGGAATCACAATTTCACTTTTCAATCCTGCCTGACTTTGAAATGCAGCCTCTCCAATCCAATTCAGCTTTGAACCTTCCTCAATTGTAACGGACTGCAATATGTAAACTTTCTGTTTTTCTCCTCCGGCAAATGCATTTGTACCAATGGATTCTATAGAGGCAGGAATATTCACGCTTCTCGGACATTCCGTCAATGCGAATGCACCCTGATCAATCGCTGTAACTGGAATATTCTGATAGTCTGCAGCATTTGTGTACTCACTGGAAGCACTTACCTCACTTGGAATAGTAATATTTCTATCTGTCTTATTTTTACCATATCCCTTAATAATAGCTTCCTTTTTTCCATTATTTACACGAATCTGATAAGACAGAGTATAATTTCCCTCTTCAGGTGTGTACTCTAAATACGTTTCTTCTGTAATCGTCTTATCTTCTGCAACAGTTTGCTCTGCCTGCTGTAAATCTTCACTTACAGTTTCAACCTCTGTCTTGGATTCCTGTTCACTTGTTTCTTCTTGTGGATTTTCTTGTTCTGACGCTTCGAAAATTTGAGATGACTCCGCCGCATATGTAACTGTTGGTGCTATATTGCTTGATGCCATAGCAACACTCAGTGCGACAACGAGTGCTCGATTCATTTTGCGTTTTCGCATAGTATCTCCCCTTTCATATTATTTTGTACGTTGTGGCATATATCGCCTAATTCCTAACTACATACATATTTTAATTATAACGATTCTTATAAAAAAGTCAATCAAATGGCAAAAAAAGCATGGGACTCTTTTCAGAGTTTCCCATGCTTTTTTTATTATTTTACGTTAAGTCAAAGAGATAATCCTTCAACATAACCTTGATTCTCTGGTAAACCTTGTTACCTTCGGAATCGGTTGCTTCAATTACAATATATGTATATTCATTATTGTAATTCTCAAAGTACGATGGCTGAAGCTTCAATTTCGTTGCCGCTACTGTAACTTCCTTACCATCAGAATCTACATACTTCTCAGCAATCTGTCCGCCATCCTTATTCAACAGCTTCTCAAGAGAAGAATCATATCGGAATACATCCTTGATGATACCTTCCTTTACCTGTGTAGAATTCCAATCCGCAATCAATACATGATTCTTATCTGCTACATATGAACTATCACGATTTGTCTCTGAGTAATCCAAATCATAGTAGATTCGAACCTGCTTTAATGTTGCATCCTGGTCTACAGTTACCTTAAAACTAAACTCTGGATATGAAGTATTCTCCTCAACCTTTGTATAATAATCATCGTTTACATCACGTTTGATGATATTATTTGTTTCTTTACCATAGTCATATACATAAATGGTTGGCTGTTTTACACTGTTACGAACTGAGTTACAAATAATATTGATGTACAGGTAACGCTCATCATTATTATCCTTTCCTACACCAGTCACCTTCGAATGTCCGGCACCACAGTAGTTTACGTTCTTATAAGTGTAAATAAAGTAGTTGTCCATACCATCTCTCGGTGATGCTGCATAGATGGAAGAACCGTCCTTTGTATTATTACCACCTGCAAGAGAATACCACACAGTCATGTCATCATTTTCAACATCCAGCGCATATGCCTGTGAGTGCGTTCCTGAAATATTCAACTCAGATGCCAATGTGAATGGGAACAATGTTACAATACCCTGATTGTTCTGACTCGCTTTATCAGTACCATACTTTGTATTCTCCTTTGCAGAAAAGCTAGCTGCATTGTACCAATATCCTGCGATTGCCCAGCTCAAATCGGCATACCGATAAGGAATTGCATATGGATTATCATTACCACTGACATTTACCGCATCTGTATATGCCACGGATGTCAGATATTTGCTTGGCGTTGATCCAAACACTTTTTTCATATCTGAAAGCCAGCTTGTATACCGACTTTCATCTTTCGTTGTCGACAGATTCGTCATAAAGTACTTGTCACTATCCTGTGTAGTTGTATACTTCACATAATTCTGACTTGCATCTGTTGTCACAGGATCATTAAAGTGATACCGATCCATACCAAAGTATGAACGAAGTGTTGCTGTCAATGTAGAAGTACCCTTATCAGAGAACTTTGTCAATGTATCATGGAACAACAGGAGCTGTCCATCATCTTCGATGTAAGACTTCAAATCTGCAAGTGCAATCGGACTTGTAATATCATCTCCACCGAAATCTTCAGATGGTCCAAGAATAATTGTACTGTATGATTCCTGTAACCAATCGGCACCTGCTGCATATCTTGTATATTTCTTGTAAAGTTCCTTATACTCAAGTTCTTTATCTTTTACCTTAAAGTACTCCTCCATATAAGTGTTCATACTCTCGCCATTTGGAAGATATGCCTGTGATACATCATTATACTGTGCAGCGTTACCATCAATAGAATAATAATCACTGTACGTTGATTTTGTCTTCAAACGATTCAATTCCTGAATCAAAGTCTCTTTTGATGTATTACTTGAGAAGGTTGTCTTGCCTGAATTTGTGCTTCCTGACTGAATTCCGGCAATTAACTTATCAATTTCTTCATCAAGTTCCTTTCTTGCATCAACGGTTGTTTTCTGAATATCAACACCTGTTTCATCCTTCATGCTGGATGTTCCAGTTGCACTCTCATTCTTCATAAACTGATACAACTGCCAATACTTGCCTGCCAACTGTTCATACTCACGTTTCTTAATAAATTTATATTTATCTTCCACTGTTGTGAGTGCATTATACTTATCATAATCAGTATCCGTTGAATCAATTGTAAATGAATTTACAAGTGCCTCTTTTTCTGCATCTGTAATTGCTGAAGAGTAATCAACTTCTCCATTGTCAACCTTGTAATCATATGCAGCTTCTGCATCCTTTGCAGCCTGCTCAAACTCATTACGCAGCATAATATCAATATCAAAGTCATACAGATCATTTACCTGATCTGCAAGGTTGTTATCCCAGTCATCCATACCCTTGACACCTTTTCCAGGTACAACAAGCTGACTGTCATAACTTACGATACCAAACGTATGCTCATGCTTACCTAAGTAATGACTTCCCAGCATACCATCCTTCGAATCCTGGAAATTACCACCATAAAGAGCTCCATACGCTGTACGATTTCCTGAATTCGTATATGGGTTATACTCCAGTCTCTGATATGCCTGCTGACATACAGTACAGAAATACAAGGAGTTGTAACCTTCTGCGCCTTCGCCAAGTGCGTTATTTGACCACTGGTTTGCCTTACCTCCCGGCATAATCTGCAATACATTTACCTGCTGTTTTTCGTCAGTCTTGTTCTTGACATAAGCAATACCCGTCTGGCTGACTGAATTTCCATTTGTATCAACAACCTCAATCATCCAATACAGTGGACCATAGAAGCTGTCCGCACACTGATAAGTAAGTGAATTCGCATCTCCTGATGTCATGTACTCTTCTTTTCGATCAAAAGTACTATTTCCATCATCATCAATATACAGTTTAACCGTATAATTGGCACTTCCCGTGACTGTATATTTAAATTTCAATGTACCGTCTGTAATCTGTGATGTTTCATCATACCGATTATAAGTTGCCGGCATACTTGTGATTGTCAGCTTTGGTCTCTTCTCTGATGTTGCATAGATTGAACTCAACTCATTCTTTGGAGTATCTGCTGCACCACCCTTGAACACTGAGACATATCCTGTTAATGAATCACCAAGCGAACCATCACTTAAAATATCTTCCACATCCGTCTGATTAAAGTTCCACTGTACATTATCTTTATCAGTGCCTTCACATGCTGCCAATAACTTATACATATTAGAATCCGGATCAATCGAGTTCTGCAAATAGCCATCTGTCTTTGCAAGAGTATATGCTGTTGTCAGATTCTTACTTACTACAACCGGCATTCCTGCATCAACATATTCTTTTAATGCCTCATACCGATTATATGTGATATCATTACCATTCAATACTGTAAACGTATCTGTATAATTTCCATTCAGGCGAACCTTCGCAGTTGGTGTACCACTGTTTGCAGGACCTGGAGACTGTGCCATAGCTGAAAGATCCAGATTTACAATATCACCATTGTGAGAATACATCGTGTAGATTGGCAAAGTTGTAATCTTTGACATGTCCAAACTACCCGAATTAGACTTCAAAGTCCCACCCCATCTTGCAAGACCTGTCAAACTACGATATTCTAACACATCCTTTAATGCAGATGTATTTCCGCCAATATAAACCAAATCGTACTTTCCTAAAACTTCTGATTTATCACACGCAAACTCCTCGGATGACATCTGTACCAAATTAATCTTATCAATTGGTAAGTTTAATGCATCTGCTAATTTTGCCTTAGAGAGCTCCCAAGCATAGTACTCTGTATTTTCAGCTAACTGTTCTTTTGTCTTTCCATTCACGACATTAGCTGGAGCTGTATAATAATTTCCACTTCCATAAATACTTGATGCATTACCACTTCTTGGCTTTGCCTTGCCTACTTCCTGTGCCACAGCTTCATCAATTGGATAGCATGGCTGAATCTCTAACACCGTAAAGGATGAGGAAGAAGAACCTCTACCACCAATTCCACGATATTTCGATGCATTGATCAAATCTGCAATAACCTTTGCTGTCGCTGCACTCTTTGAAGTTGTAACAACACTGAAGTCTGCTCTTGAAGTTACCATGATATTCTCATATCGTGCAACATACTCTGTTGTTGCTACCATATAGAATAACTTAGAGTAGTTTGTCTCTTTTAAATCATCTGGAACTTTAATCGCAGCATCTGATGATGTTCCCATATCTGCACCATATACAATATGGAGCTTACCATACATTGCTGATGCAAATTTCTTATAGAGATCTGCCGTGATTGTCTGATTATAACAAGAATCTTCAATCACAATCATGTCGTACTGATCAAAATCAACGGATTCTGAATCAGCCAATGTTACAATATCATTCTGTATATAAGTTGGTCTTACACCGACACGGTTATTATAACCATTCTTATAGAAGATTGAATTTGCATCCAGCTTATAATATTTTGATGTAGCAGTATCTGCAATTGCAGAACCATCTGCTGCATACAACCCCGTTGCTGACGGATTTCCTGCTAACAGCGCATCTGTCTTTGTATATGTAGTATTGACGCCAATTGTCAAAATCTTCGCCATAGACATCGGCTGTGCTGAGGATCCATCTGAAGCAGAGGCAGTCGGGTCTGACTCATATACTTCTGTCCATGCACCATTTGTCTTCTGTGTCTGACCGTTAATTCCCAGATACAAAGAACCACCTGCATGCTGCAAATACTGATCTGCACTTAAGTTGCTTGCCCACTTGAATGTGTAATAATACTTTTCATTTGGGCCAAATACAGAAGATGCAAGATCTTTCATATTCTTTGATGTCGACGGATCAACGGTTGTTGCATTTGGACTATCAATGACTAAAGGCTTAAAATCGCCAACTGCATATGTATGCAGAAGATCATATAATTTCTCGCTCATGTCATTGTCTTTTGTAAATTTCGATGCAGAATCATTACTTACATAAATGAAATCTGCCTTTGAAATATAAGCAAGATCTGCATCACTTGTTACATTTCCGCCAAAACATTTGTATTCGATACAACCATCTGCCATCGCCTGCTCGATTGTACGGTTTCCATCAATAACATAATCCTTAAAGCCATTGGAACTAACAAATGTCTCTAAGCTTGAAGCAGAAGAAGATGAAATTTCTGCGATATGATAAATCTTATCTACTTCTGGATCTTCTGAATTTGAATTATCGATAATGTAATCGATAATCGTTTTTGTATCCACATTCTGACTTGCATCTGCGATAATTTCGCCATTCTCCAGCAAGCCGTCTTCGTCACCATTTCCAGCGAAGGAGAACGATGCAATTGCAACTGCAATCGCCGCAACGAACATTACAGATAATGCAGATATCAAAATCTTTGTTTTACGTTTCATGTTCTACTTCCCCTCCCTACTTTTTTGGTACTAATACATACGAATTTCTTGGATTCACTCTTCCATTCGTTGTATACGTCATATTAGACTGATTATAGTATATATCCAGCTTAACTGAATTGTTTTTTGCATCAATGTTTGCTGTACATCCCGCAACACCAACGCCTATCGCTCCTAGCTTTGCTTCAACATATGACAAATATGGATTATACAGATGTACAAACTTTGAATTTGAATCTGACATATCCACCTCATCATCTGACATTGTCATGTATGCATATTTTCTGCCATAATACATGTTATTGTTTTCGAAGTAAAAGGTAGAAACTAATGTGTCATTTATGCTGTATACAATTTTGGAATTTTGTTCTGTGCACTGTACCTTTGTTGCTTCCCCTGTCAATGAATTAGTTATTACCTGTTCAGACAAAATGCTTGGGTTTCCACCCGGTACCAGATTCATATCCAACGGAACAGAACTTTCAATTCGCAGATATGATATATATATTGGATCGTCTACATCAATATCCTTAAAACATATTACATCTGCCTTTGAAACTGAATCAGTAATTCCATATAAAGATGGATCTTTTACAAGTGCTTTTGCTGTTGCCTCATCTTTCACATAGAACTTCTTCGCCATTGTTGCACTTGTCTCTTCTCCTACCGTTGCAAAATTCAACTGTTCTGATGCTGTATATCCAACCATCACAATATCATTTGCCTGCATGATAGTGTCTGTAATTAAGCTATATGTTTCCTGAGCCTGTGTTTGTAACTTAACATCCACCTGTTCTTTCCTTGTTTGTGATACGCTCGATCCCATAAAGGAAGAAACTGCTAACATCAAGAACGCAAGCACTGCTATAGCTATAATTAATTCCACCAAGGAGAAGCCGCTGTTTTTATTATCTTTATTCATCTTCACGCCCCTCCTTAATGTAATGTATGGCTTCCATTTTTATTCAAAACCACGGTATTTAACAATGAGTCTTTGCTGTTACGATAAAACTCATACTGACCATCACCATATATACACATGCCTTGACGGTCATAAATTATATATACAGGCTTTTCATCAATTCCGGTAATATCCTGTTCCGTACCAGATGAATCTTTGTACTTCACCTTTACATATGCCGAAAAGCTCTCGCCCTTTCCACTGTTTGCATTCTCTGAATCATCAAATACATAACTGGAATTCAGCGACATATCATTACCATTTCCTATATAATAACCCTTCTTTACATAATACTTACTACCACTTTTATAGACAGCTAATGCAAATTTGTAATCTGGCTGCTGTGTATCCGCTACCACACACATTTTCCCTTTGGCATTTTTCTGTGTTTCAGACAATGCTGTTTCCAATGTAATAGAAGCTTCCTTGGCTTTTGCATTATGCAAAATCGTGATTGTTACCATAGCCGCGCCAGTCATTATTGCAATAATCGCTATAACGATAATCATCTCAATGAGTGTGTAGCCTTTGTTATCCTTCATAAATCTTCTCTTCTCCATAGGCCACCTCTCTATTCCACATTCTTCATCCAGTTTGCGAAGCTTACAACATCTGTATAATCAATCATATCAATTGATTTTGCTTCGGAGGCGTCTGTGGAAGATGCATCCTCTTCCTTTGGCTCATATCCACGGAACAGACTCAATATCAATTTTGAATTATCATCTCCAGTCAGTAAGCATTCACGCAATACTGCTCTACAAATCTCAGCGGAAGAAGCAATTGTTTTTACATTTCCTGCAACATATACTTTACCACCGGCAATAATCACACCTTCAAAATCTGTGACACCATTCTCAGCCGATGTATCAAAGTATACATCTCCCTTTGTGATTACAACGCCTCGTACCTCACCTTTATCTTCCTTCTTTGCCTTGACAACTACATCTGAATTACTTATCCATACAGAGTACCCAGATGCAAGATCCATAACATTTGCGCCCGAATCTGTACCAGAAATATTAGGTGTAATGTTTGTGCTCTCTGTTATCTTCGACATATCCAGGAACTTATTAATTGGTGTGATACTTCCATCGCCAAGATCTTCATCATTGACAACCGCCTTAATATACTGCTTCTCTACTGCATTGTTTGCAAGTGTAACCGAATCTAATGTAGGATCCTGACTATAATGTCCCAGATTCCACTTCATATAGTCATATTCCATTTCCAAATCATTGGAAAGCTGATATGCATCTGTATACTTTGATTCCTTTCCGTTTGCATCTACTGAACCAAGCCAGCTATTTCCCTCATTCATGTCCTTCAGACTATCAGAAGTCAAAAGCTTTGTAAGTGCATCTGTATTGTCTGCTCTGACAATACTAAATGTTGTATCTTTCTTCGTTGTAATTGCACCGCTGGAATAAATACTTACATTTGGATCAAGATCTGCATCCGGAAGAACAATATTTCCAGCATCAAAATCCTCATAATCGCCAATATCTACCAAATATTCTGCAATTACACTATCTGTAAGCCCGGTCTTATTTGTTGCTGCTACATATTTTCTATGCATTTCCAATTCAGCATCATAATCTTCAATAAAGCCTGCAGCAAAATACTGTGCAGACGGGAATTCATCTAACCATGCACTATACTCTGCATTTGTCATCTGTCCTGCCATTACTCTAGCACGATACAATAGTTCCGTCTGAGTGTATGCAGTCTGGAAATCATAATAATAATACTTCTTACCAGATATTTCCTGCAATACACATGGTACCTTACCATCAAACTGATAAGATGGGAAATACTTTTCAAACAAATCACTGCCCTTTAATGCTGGTGGAAGTTCTGCAAGATAATATCCAAGCGACTCCCCTTTGTCATTCTTAGCAAGCTTAGGGATTCCATTATAGGTTACTGGAATATAAGCTTCCTGGTTACTCTTTAATGAAATACTCTCACCCATCTTATAATCGCGGATGGTTGTAGTCTTATTATCATCTGTCCGCAATGCATCTGGCATTTCCGGATTATAATCCGTTGGATGATATGCATATGTATCCTTCACTGTGTTTACAACTGCATCATCTTCTCTTGTCGTTCCATCTACGCTGTTTACATCCTTTGAAAGCTCAATGTATGTACGTCCTGCTAAGAACAATGTTTTTGCCTGTGCCAAATTCAATGTTGACTGCTCACCATTTACGATAATAGCACTACTGTTATAATGCCCGCGATTTTCTGTTTTCTTATTACCTGCTGCATCTGTAACTTCAATCTGGAAGTTTGCGGCATCCACAACTGGTGTAAACTTACGATCATCTTTCTCTGTGCTGTCTCCATAGCCAAAATAGCTACCAGTTAACTGGAAAGAAGATCCTGCAGCATTTACTTCCGTGTCATCTTTTACATACATATTTGCTTTCATAATTGCCTCTGCGCCTTTGTATGTTGTTGTGACAGTACCATCTTTTGCTGTATTATCTTTAACTGTACTATAACCATCTAATACAATATTGTCTGTCCATACCTCAGATTCTGCTGTCTGGCTTCCATTCTTACCATAGACAGAAAGAGATCCCTTATCCATAACTGCCATTGTACCTGGTACAATAACCGTATCTGCCATAATAGATACCTGAGAACCATTTACATAGAATCCTGAGTATTTACTCTTAATTGTTGCACCATCATAATAATCGTTTCTTCCTGCAACCTCCGTTTGATTGTTCTGTGTTGCATAATTATTATAATAGGTATATGTACTTGAAGTTTTCTCTCCCTTGGCACTCTTTGATGTTACACTGCCATGCTGATATAATTCTGCAATATTAACATTTTCTCCATCTTCCTGTTCAATCTCATAAGTGTCGGATGTGGTAAGCTTTTTACTATCATCACTTACATCTTCATCCCATGTGCTTTCGTTATACTGCTTATTATAATAATCAGAAGCAGCATATACATTACCAGCAATGGTAAGCGGAACTGTTGGCTGATCAACCTCAACACCCATATCCGCTACTAAAGCATACTTGAAAATGTTAGGATCTGTATCATTCATAGAATCGAACAATACTGCAAAATCAGGATTGCCAATTACGATATCTGTTGTGATGCTCTGTGTAAACACACCATTTGCAGATGAACGATTGTATTCCTGCGTACGGCTTAACTTCAGATTCTTAATGATCTTACCAACCTTATTATTGTTTTCATCTTCATAATCTACAACCTGTATCCGGCTCGCATCCAATTTTACCGAATCATTTGTGATATAAGATGTCAACTTTACTGCCAAATCATCCAAGCTTACTTTAAAGAATGGATTATTCTGCAACTGACGGTAGAACTCTTTTGAGAACATCTCCTGAGCCTCGTCCTGTGTTTTCGTCACATAACGTCCCTTAATCAGATCATACTCAACCATATTCTCTACCGTATAAACATATGCATCCTGCAAGTCTTCCACTGTCTGTGAACCCACACCTGCATAAATTTCATTTAACGCCTGCTCAACATAATAGAAATTATCCCGGTCATTCAGCTCCTGTAGTTTTAACCGATAAGACTGAACTGCAGCTGCTAACAACGCTCCAACAATAATTCCAATAAACGCAACAGAAACGACTACCATTACAATACTGGAGCCGGCATTACTTTTTAGTTTTTTCAACAGTTTTTTGAATTTTTTCAACTAATTAGCCCCCTTTGCTCCAGATAACCGAACTGTATTCAAGCTCTCCTTGTCCGGTGTTAATTTTACTGTAACTGTGTATAATCTTTCTGATTCTCGTGTATCTTCACTAAGCATATACAGAACCTTCATATCTCCAGTCGTTGTTGTTCCATCGGAAGATACTGTATTTGTAACATAAGAATTACCCAATGCATATTTGAGATAAACCGCATCCACTTCATTTTCTACGGAACTTCTTGATTCTTTCTCTCCCTTTACATAATCAAACACTCCTGAAAATGCATCTGACTGGAACTGAGAATCATTATCTCCATCATAATAACCATTTGTATCAAGATTTGTAAAGATGTATATACGTTTGTAGCCATCTGGATTTGTTGCCTTACCAGTGCTATCAAGTTCTACAGATGTATTGTTATTCTTACTTGCAAGATGTATCGTAACTTTTCTTGTCTGTGTTGAATCAGTATAGTATGTATAATATTCTGCTTTCTTATCAGGAACTCCATCTCCATCTGAATCTATCGTATAATAATCATCCAAGCTTGCCTTGGCATTCTGCTGATCCTTATACGGTTTATAGAGATACAGTTTGCTCTCATCTACATTGTTATCAAATAAGATATAATCATCACTCTGATATACCGCATTCTCAGTATTTGCGCCAGAAATACAATACGGCTGGTATTCAAAATAAATTTCCGGCGCCTGCTTTGTATAGAATTTCTGACTGAAAACTGTATAACTTACCATATCATGATAGGAACTCGTCGCAGCACCATCAACAATCAAGCTATATGTATAATCATAATATACATCGGCTTTTACAATATAGTAATCTTTTCCTGTTGAAGCATCTGTTGCCTTATCCGTATATATCTTGATTAATCTCTTTGAATTGTTCATACTATCCTGCGACAATATTGACTCATTATCAACATTCAGCAATGCCTGCTGCCATGATTCATAATCCAATTCACGAAGATGATCCATTGCCTTGGAGAACAAAGCCGAAAATGCTTCTGAGTCAAAGCTGGATGTACCACCCAATATAAGCGCAACCGTATTCTTATCAAGGTCATGCATATTACCCAGATTTACATCATTCGGATTTTGTACATAACTTACTGCCGATCCATCGGAATTGGTATCTGTACATACAACTGCTGATACATAACCTTCATCATTATACTTTACAATCGAACCTTCATTGGTGAGTTCAAACCCTTCGCCAAAGGCTGCCAATTCTGTGCTTGTCAGATTATATGCAACTTTATAATGTTTTGGTGCACTCTCTCCACCATACGCACGTACTTTATTTGACAAGTCATCGAGTACTACAACATTTGAATACTTATCTCTCTTAGCTCCAATCTCGCTTTCCGGTAACTGATATTCATATGCAGAATATGTAAGATCCGTTGCGATTTCATTTGCCGATGTATCATACATGGTAACTGAAAGATCTGCATGTATCGTAGGATCTCCATATCGATCATTCAGGTCTTCTCTTGAAACCGTCTGGAATTCCTCCATCTCACTACCAGCCATCTCATTTACCTCCTGGAGAGCTTTTGCCTTCCGGCTTGTCTCCAGGGTATTGGCAAATTGTTTTAAAATCGGAGTTAAAAGGACTGACAATATGGCAACAGCTATGACGATTTCAATCAAAGTGAAACCTTTATTATTTGTTTTTGCCATAAATCCTCACCCTCTCTTAGTATACCTTAACAGTACCTGTCTTGCTGCCTAAGGCAAATCTAGGAGCGCTCTTGTCATCGTCTGCAACCTTCACATAAACCGGAACATCTGTTGAGTTGCTTACACTCAATGTAATTCCATTCTTGTCATCATTATCTACACGAGCAGATGACTCAACATAAATTGTTAAATCCTTATCTGTCAGCTCAAATGAGTAAGAATCGCTGCCCATTGCAACCTCGACCATATTCTTACCATCCTCATCTGTAATTGTAAGTGTAACCTTCTCTACATCGTTTGCTGTTGAGCTTACCTTGTTGCTTCCTGCACTTACAATAATACCATCTGAGCTGTCTCCATTTGCATTGTTCAAACCAATCAGGATATCATGATCACTCGCGATATCTTCACCCTGACCTGCATCATGGCTGGAAGTCTGTACAGATGCTGCACCAGGACCTCCAAGGAAGATATTCGATACACCTTCTGGTACATCTACATCCACACTATCTGCTTCACGTCCACCACCTGTTATACAATATGCATTCAAAGAAATGCTTCCTGAATATACATCATCCTGTGAATTATATGCAATGTTGAAAGAAGAAATATTCATTCTGTACTTATATCCCATAATATAATCAATGAAATCCTTCAAGCCTTCATATGATCCTGTATATGTAATAGGAAATGCTGCTGACATACACTGATAATCACCAGATGCAACAGTCGTTGTATCTTCATCCGTTGCTTCTTCTGTATCGCTTGTATCATTAGACGCACTTGCTGCTGCACTTAAACTGTAGAATGTCTCAGGCTGTCCAAGGCCAACAGAGTTTACACCAAACTGTAAATTTCCCTCATCCTTTTCAACACCTTTGATGAACATAACAGAAATTTCCTGATCCAATGTTGCAGGGAAATATGCTAGTCTGTCAGCAAAAAGCTTTTCATATTCAGCAGTCTTTTCCTCATACATGTCACGATCTTTCTGTTTTGCATTTAATTCATCATAGCGAGCCTGTAATGTGTCTACCTCTGACTGAATTGAATCTGCAGTGCTCATATTATCCTTAAATACATACAGATATGTAAGGCCTAAAATTGCAACTGCCACGATAAATAAAATAATTTTAATATTACTTTTGCTTAATTTCATACTCTGCTCCCTCCCTTACTCAGCTTCTGCTTCTGTCGTTTCAGTATCCCCGGCATCATCAGTTGAAGCTTCAGGGTTTTCCATCATCGGTACATAGTTGACTGTGACAGTAAATTCATATGTGATTTCTCCATCTGTATCCTTCTTTGAAATGCTTGCTACATACGCATTGTCTACACAATCAATTGTCTTCAGCTGCATAATAAAATCTGCAATTGCATCATAGCTTGTTGATACACATGGCATTGATACACCGTTGTTATCAGATGAGAATGATGATACGACTATACTTGTAGGAATCTTACTCTCTAATTCTGAGATAAACTGTCTTGCATTTTCGTTCAACTGGTATGTTGTATAGTACATAGACTCCATGTCTGTATACTTTGCTTCAGCTGCATCATATGCATCGATAATATCTTCAATATCACTGATTCTTGCAATATCTGACTCTAACTGATCTCGTTTTTCAGTCACAGTATTCTTCTTATTAATAGAATAGAACGCCATGCCAGCTGCACCAATTGCAGCAACTGCGATCAATGCAATAAACGGAGCCAGACTTCCCTCTGCCTTTGTTGCGGATGCTGCTACATCTGCAAGTTCAAATCCCATTGGAGCAAACGCTGCTCCGATTGGAGTAACAAGATATACCGGATTGTATACCTTCAAGTCGATACTTGGATCAAACTTGATATTGTACAATGTATCCATAATTCGTGTGCTGACATTCAACTGTACCTTAAAGAGTCCGTCAATACCGCGAATCAACGCACCATCACCAGTCAGGAATACATCCTCAATTGGCTTGTCCGGGTTCTTTGATGCATAGAAGTCCATAACACGTCCAATGTTGTTAATCAAATAACGGAATGCACCAGTTACTTCGTTATCATCAAAATCTACAGTGATCAAACGATCGTTCTGGAGCAATGTCATAGCGGTTGTTGCATCAACGCCCTTGTCATCCATGACTACATTTACAACAGAGTTTGTACCATATGGAACCGTTCTCTGTAACAATAAATTATCACCCTGTACAATATTCAATACTGTACTCTCGCTACCTAACTGGATAACCATGGTTGTTGTGTTCTGATTTGTCTGTGTTTTAATAAGCTGGAGCATTGCATTACCGATATAATCCAATGCAACGACATTCAATCCAGCCATCTGTCCTAAGTCATAATAAGACTTTACCATATGCTCCGGTGCTGCAACCGCAAGTACGCGAAGCTGCTTGTTGTTTTCTTCATCTGTCACTGTCTCAAGCACAGAATGAGAAACAACATAATCTTCTATATTTACAGGGAAATACTCGGATGAGTTTGAATTGATAATTCCTCTGATCTTTTTCTCTGGAACAAACGGTATCATAACCTCTCTGTTTACAATCTTTGTCGATGAAAGAACGAAGATCGCATTCTTATTATTAATACCGCGAGCCATCAACTGCTGTGTAATTGCCTCTGCAATCTTCTCTGGCTCCTTTAATACACCATCTTCATAGGAATCTTCTGGTGTTTCAAAAATGATGATATTATGAATCATCGTCTGCTTTTTTGCTGAAGCAGTCAGCTCAATAATTGTAATACTTTCGTTTGTGATATCAATCGATAACACTTTATTGCTTTTTGCCATTCGTTATAGCCTCCCTCGCTAATCAGTGATTTTATATGTAGGACTTTCGTCCATATACTTATAGGTACCAGCTCACGAGCTGTTCACCCCATATCATTGCTATAAATATACCCATAGATAAATATGGGCCAAAAGCCAGCTTTCTGCCAGCTTTCTTAACAGCCATTCGTATGAGATGTACCACCGTTCCGATGATACACGCCATGATAAATGCTACCGTAATTAGTTTCCAGCCCATCAGTAAGCCGGTTGCCGCCATAAGCTTTATGTCACCGTGTCCTATGCCTCTCCCCTTTGTAACAAGATTAATGAGAAGTAAAAAAACGCTGACAGCAAACAAACCGATTACATACTGACTCCAATTACTTATATCTGTAAAGAGTCTAACCAGTCCCAAAATTAGTATAAAAATATTGAATCCCAAGGGGATTTCCTGTGTACGCCAATCTATGACGCTTAACGCTAGTAAGGCAGAAGCACACAGGCAATAAAGGAACGTTTCCAATGTGATTCCTTTTGCGAGGAAGACAACCACATATATGATTCCATTTGCAGCCTCCACAATCGGGTACTGTACTGAAATATGTGCCTTACAATGCCTGCACTTTCCACCTAAAAATAAATAACTAAATAAAGGTATGAGTTCATACCAGGATAAGGTATGCCCACATGTCATACAATGAGACCGTTTTAAGGTTATGCTTTCTTTTATCGGAAGTCTTAAAATTAAAACATTGACAAAACTACCGATTACAATTCCATATAACGCAAAAAAAATGCTAAATACTATTGTTACTAACATCGTCCTAACCTTTCCGTCTCATTTTTAACAGATTCCACCCGATCATTCGAGTGGAATCTGTTTTTGTGATTTAATCACATATTTTACTGATATGCTGCACAGCACTCTGGGCTGATGATGTATGCAGAATCATACTCAGCAACCTTTACTCCAGATGGTGTAGCTGAAGGAGCTGTATCGGAACCGATCATTACATATACTGTACCCTTTGCAGTGATTGCTGCATAGAACTTCTCCGGCTTAACTGTACATGCTGCTGCGCTATCATCTTTGTTAGCCTTTGTGTACTTAAGCTTTGGAATCTTCTCGCCAATGTTTGTACCAATTTCTGTCAATGCAAGAGTTCCAACATCTGCAACACTAACACCTGTAGTAGGCTCTGTACAACCTGAAATTGTCATTGCATCGTTAGACATTGTTGCTGTTGATGTAGATTCTCCTGGATTAAATGTGATGAGTGTAAAATTAGCATCATCATCACCGCAGTTTGTCAAGAATGCATATACATCCTCATTACCAAGTGCAGTCTCAACTGCTGTCTTAATTGTCTTACATGAGCTAACATCGTTAGACTTTCTTGACTTATCAATGTAACGAATCAATGCAGGAGCGATTGCACCAGCAAGGATTGCCATGATAGCAATAACGATAATCAACTCTACGAGTGAGAAACCTTTGTTGTTTGTTTTCTTCATAAATTTACTCTCCTTTTCTTTATATAGTTTTTTCTATGATAAAACCGAAGTCCTCGCCCAACGGTTTGTATCCAATTTCACTTTAATAACTATCAACTGCGTCGTACATGCTGAGCATTGGACTGTAGATAGCCATTACAATACCACCGACAACAACACCCATGATTACGATGATGAGTGGTTCCATTGCTGCTGTAAGTGCATCTGTTGCATCATTTACTTCCATCTCGTAGTAATCTGCAACCTTGTCCATCATATCTTCGATATTACCAGTTTCCTCACCGATCTTTGTCATCTGAGGAAGCATCGGTGGGAAGATTCCACAATCGCGAAGTGGTTTGGAAAGCGGAACACCTTTTGCAATCTGTGTCTTCGCATCCAAAAGTGCTTCCCGAATGATCCGGTTATTGATCATCTTTGCGACCTGCTCCACTGCATCGATCAAACTGATACCAGAAGCCATCAAAGTTGCCATCGTACGAGAGAATGTTGCTGCGGCTGACTTAATCGTCAGATTACCAAACAATGGGAATTTAATGCCAATCTTTGCATACATCAATGATCCAGGTTCTGTCTTGCCAAATGCTTTCAAGCCAAATACGATCGCTGCAACAATAATCACCAAGATATACCACTTATGCTGCAAGAAGTTACTTAAGTTTACAAGCATCTGTGTAGCCGCCGGAAGTTCTGATCCCAAATCGTCAAACATCTGTGAAAACTGTGGGATAACGCCAACCAGTAACACTGCTACAACCGCTACAACGACAATCAAGATAACGATTGGATATGTAACTGCACCTTTCACCTTTGAATGCAGTGCATTTGCTGTCTCAAAGTGTGTTGTCAGACGATCAAAACAGATTTCCAGATTTCCGGACATCTCACCAGCCGCTGTCATGTTGATCATAATCGGTGGGAATACCTTTGGATTCAATTTGAATGCATCCGCCAGTGTACCACCCTTTTGCACATACGACTGAGCTTCCTGTAATGCGCGTTTCAAAGTTTTGTTTTCCAGCTGTTCTGACATCATTTCCAACGCACTGATAATCGTAACACCTGCATTCAGAACTGCCGAGAACTGTTTGCAGAACACTGCCAAGTCTTTATCTTTGACTTTCTTGCCGCCTCCCTTTTTTCCGGCGCCCTGTTCTTTTATATCCTGGACAATCAGTCCTTCGGACTTCAGCTTTTCTTTTGCCTTGTCAAGGTTAATCGCCTCTATCGAGCCTTTTTTCGCCTTGCCGTTTTTGTCCATGGCTTTGTAATTGTATTGTGCCATTTTAACTCCTCCGACCTCTTATTTTTCTAAAAAATGAACATTTTATGAACAATTTATATACTGATACTACTCTATTTGATAGTTTTTTGCAATAAAGTTCAATAAAATAATTTAATTTTGTGAAACTTGCACAAACGTTACATCTGTTTCTTCATTGCAACCTGATCCTGCGCATACACAAGTGCCATATCTCTGGATATAGTTCCACTCTTATACAAATCCAGGATGTAATCATCCAATGTAATCATACCCTGTGCACGGCTTGTCTGAATCGTAGACTGGATCTGATGGTTCTTCTGCTCACGAATCAAGCTTCGGATTGCCGGGCTGGCAAGCATAACCTCGAACGCTGCCACTCGTCCATGCCCATCTGCCGTCGGAATCAGTGCCTGTGAGATAACCCCTTCCAGAATCATCGCTAACTGGATACGTGTCTGCTGCTGCTGATGTGTTGGGAACACGTCGATGATACGGTCGATCGTAGATGCCGCACCAATTGTATGCAGTGTGGAGAATACCAGGTGTCCAGTCTCAGCAGCCGTAATCGCTGTAGAGATTGTCTCCAGGTCACGCATCTCTCCTACGAGGATGATATCCGGATCCTCACGGAGGGCCGCACGAAGTGCATTTGCATAAGAAAGTGTATCCATACCAACTTCTCGCTGGTTTACAACTGATTTCTTGTGCTTGTGGATATACTCGATTGGATCTTCCAACGTAATGATGTGATCGGTCAGATTCTCATTTGCTTTATTGATAATAGAAGCAAGCGTTGTCGACTTACCGGAACCGGTTGGTCCTGTTACAAGCACCAAGCCTCTTTTCTTCTTATATAGCTGTACAACTGCCTCCGGAATTCCTAACTGATCCGGTCTAGGAATAATGGTATCGACTTTTCTGTAGGCAGCCGCCATATTTCCACGATCCATAAATACATTCACACGGAATCGACCAGTCTCTGGAGATGCGAACGAAAAATCGACCTCGCCCCGTTCTTTTAAGATCTGCTTATGACGATCATGCATCGTCGAACCGATTGCTTCTGCAGCATCTGCCGGTGTCATTGCCGGAAGCTCTACCTCCGTCAACCGGCCATTGATACGAAGCTTCGGAGGAATGCCTACCGCAATATGGATATCAGATGCATTCTGTTCCACCGCAAATGCCAGAAGTTCTTTCATGTCTATCATGTTCTTTTCTCTCCCTCTTTTACATTATAGTTTTAATATTCATCACCCGTCTCATATGTGATTTTCTTCATCTCACTAATCGACGTAATACCATTCAGTACATGCTGTGCTGCACCCATCTTCAAGGTCAGCATACCTTCTTTTAATGCCTGTTTCTCAATAACATCTGCCGTAGCGCCCTTAGAAATAACCGCCTGCAATTCCTTGGATACCGGCATCATCTCATATACACCAATTCGTCCTGCATAACCAGTATCTCCGCAAAGCGGGCATCCAACCGGCTCATAGATAATGACATCATCATCCATATCCTCTGGCTTGACGCCAAGAATCTTCTTTTCTTCCGGTTCTGCTAATCTTGCCTGTTTGCAAGAGCTACAAAGTCTACGAACAAGTCGCTGTGCGATAACACCCACCAACGCATCGCCCGCTACATAAGGCTCAATACCCATATCGATGATACGTGTAACCGTAGATGCGGCTGAGTTTGTATGCAGTGTGGATACTACCAAATGTCCGGTGATAGCCGCCTGAACAGCAATCTGTGCAGTCTCACTGTCTCGAATCTCTCCGATCATAATAATATCCGGGTCCTGACGGAGGATAGATCGAAGGGCTGCCGCGAAAGTCATCTCTGCTTTTACATTTACCTGAACCTGATTGATACCGTCGATATTTGCCTCGACAGGATCTTCTACCGTGATAATATTTACATCTTCGGTATTTAACTCACTCAATGATGTATACAGTGTAGTTGATTTACCGGAACCGGTTGGTCCTGTTACAAGGATGATTCCATGTGGGTTACTCAGGATGCCGTCAAACACCTTCAATTCCTTTGGTCCAAATCCAAGCGCGCTCTTCGGTTTCGTCAGACCGTCCTTGGAAGTAAGTCTCATAACGGTTTTCTCACCATATACAGTTGGAAGGATAGATACACGGACATCGTACTCTCTCCGGTCAACCATAATTGTGATACGACCATCCTGTGGTTTACGTTTCTCTGCGATATCCATACCGCCGATGATCTTGATACGGGCACTGATACCTGCCAGAAGTCCAATATCGTAGGTCATAACATGCTTCAACGCACCATCAATACGGTAACGAACTCGAACGCTACTCTCCAGCGGTTCGATATGTATATCGGAAGCTCTCTGTCTGACACCGCCCTCGATAATCTGTTTTACCAGAAGTACGATTGGAGAATTCTCGATATCTTCATTCAGCGCCTCTTCATCCGCATCATTGACGCCGTTCTCCTGCATCTCCTTACGGTACTGCTCAGCAGCCTCCATTGCCTGTGCATTACCATAATATTTACCAATTGCCTCCATGACATCATCTTCCATGGCAAGCAATGGTTCTACCTGTGTATTTGTCGCAATACCGATATCATCGATAGCATTTAAATCCATTGGATCTACCATTGCCACTCGCAGGATATTCGGATTATTCTCATCATATCCAATCGGGATTGCCTTATATTTGTTGACCAGGTTTTCCGGTACCTGTTTCAACAAATCTTCATCCAGCTTGCAGGCTTTCAGCTCAATGTAATCAATTCCCATCTGTGTCGTCAATACTGTGATCAACAGTTCCTGGCTAATAAAGCCAAGTTCCATAATAACATTACCGATACGACCACCATTTTCCTTCTGATAGGCAAGTGCCTCCTGAAGCTCTTCTTCCGTAATAGCCCCCGCTTCAACAAGCAAATCACCTATACGAATCTTTTTTCTTCCTCCAGTTATTCGCATAGCAATACCCTCTCATAAATTTTATAGTATGTATAATTATAGCATAGCCTATTTGAAAAAAAAAGCAATTTTTTGATATCTGTTTAAATCTGTCTAAGTCGTTTATTTTACATAACATTATGGTTCTTCAAGATTTTCATTTATCCAAGCCTACACCTTATCCAGCATATACGGAATAAAGCATATAGCAAAGTTATACATTCCATGAATCGCTGCTACCATAATATAATTGCACTTATTCCATTTATTGTATAATAGCGTGTATATAGCCCCGACGCAAAACGCAAATACCGCGTTTGATATATTATGTTGAAATAAGTGTGATAGTCCAAATAAAACGTTTGCTAAAATCGGAGCTATCCATTTTGCCTTATCTGTTACACTTTCCAAGCTTTCTTTAAATGCCACTCTATAAATGAGTTCTTCTGCAGGTCCAACCGAAAAAACGTAATATATAAAAAAGAAGACTATTGTCCACATATTATTGGTATAAAATCTTCCCACTGTTATTCCCATTTGATTTGCAATCACAAGCCACAAACAAGAAAGTGCTACTCCAATTACTACACCAATCCCAAAATCAAAAATCCATTTTTTATTAACTAATTGAACTCTTTGTTTAATACAATAAACAATAGATGGGACTGCTATCAGCCACGGAACTACTATTAACGATATTCTATATAAATGCATATTCCAAATATAGTCAGGCAGCCCCATCAGCACAGCCGATAATATAAATGTAAACAAAAACAACCGAACGAATTGAAAAACTTCCTTTTCCTTTTTTAGATGTATCTGCACATCATGTTTTAAGTGAAACATAACCCTCTCCTTCCCAAACCATTAGAATCATCATACCATCTTTTTCCATCTTGGAAAAGCACTATTTTCCATCATTCGTCATAGTATATACAAAGAGGGATAGCGAGGCAGCCATGCAGACTTTTCATCACCCGCTCTCTCCCGAAGAGGAATCGCATTATCTGCAAAAAGCAAAGGCGGGCGATCTATCCGCGCGCAATATCCTTGTAGAATACAATCTGCGTCTCGTCGCGCATATCGTCAAGAAATATCAGACTGGAAACCGCTCCACCGAGGATCTGATTTCCATCGGCACGATCGGCCTGATCAAAGCGATCAATACATATGATACCGACAAAGGTTCAAAGCTTGTCACCTACGCCAGTCGCTGTATCGAAAATGAACTTTTGATGCGGCTTCGTCAGGAACGCAAGGAAGCGCGTGAGATTTCCCTGTACGAACCAATCGGCACCGACCGGGAGGGAAATGAGATCAGTTTGATGGATGTCATCCGAATCGACGAAGAAAATGTGCTTTTGAATGTTATCACGTCCGAAAGTCTCAGAAATATCAATGACTTGTTTACCGAAGTATTAGATGACCGCGAGCAGCAGGTAATCGCGCTCCGTTACGGTTTATATGACAATCAGGAGCTTACGCAGAAAGAGATTTCAAACCTACTCCATATCTCGCGCTCCTATGTCTCACGGATAGAGAAAAAGGCACTGCTTAAGCTGCGCAGTGCCTTGTGCGTATAATCATACCTTTTCTGATTTTCTCTGAATTTGAAACCTTCACACAGAGTAACTGTTTTGGATGCGGTGCAGATTCCATCTCTGTGCCGTGTTCGTCGTGAATTGCAAGAACCTCTACGTCCACATTCTCGCCGTCAAACGCCATAACCTCGATCGCATCACCCACGCAGAATTTATTCTTCTGGTGGATAACCAGTTCTCCTGCCACTGTCACTTCTTCAACTGTACCAAGGTAGACACGGTTCTTCACATAGGTGTTACAGTCGTAGATCTGTGTCTCCTCGTTTGGTTTTCCATAATAAAAACCAGTTGTAAACTGACGGAATGTGCATGCTGCGATCTCCTCACGGTAATGTTTCATCTTGCTCTCATACAATTCCTTCGATGTATAGTAATCATCAATTGCCTCCCGGTATGTCCGGGTAACAACTGCTACATACAGCGCCGTCTTCATGCGTCCTTCTACCTTGAAAGAGTTGATTCCTGCGTCAATCATATCCGGGATATGCTCAATCATGCAGAGATCCTTGGAATTAAAGATATACGTGCCTCTGTCATCTTCTTCCACCGGAAGATATTCGCCCGGTCGTTTTTCCTCCACAACCGCATATTTCCAGCGGCATGGATGTGTACAGGCGCCCTGATTTGCATCTCTGCCTGTAAAATAACTGCTGAGCAGGCATCTTCCGGAATAAGATATACACATCGCTCCATGCATAAATGCCTCGATCTCCATATCTGCCGGAATATGTTCCCGGATCGTCTTGATTTCCTTTAAGGAAAGTTCCCGCGCCGCTACCACACGCGTCGCGCCCTGTTTTCTCCAGAAATCATAAATCAGATAATTCGTGTTATTTGCCTGCGTACTGACATGGATTTCAATACCCGGCAGGATTTCCTTCGCCAGTGTGAAAATACCCGGATCTGAAATGATAAATGCATCAATCTTTTCTTCAAGTCCTGTCTCTTTCAATTCATGGAAATACGCCTTGATTCCATCGATATCCTCATTGTGTGCAAATATATTTACTGTCACATACAGCTTCGCCCCATGTGCATGCACATAGTCTGCCGCCTCATGCATCTCTTCGATTGTGAAATTCCCAGCCTTCGCACGAAGTCCATAATTCTTGCCGCCGATATAGACTGCATCTGCGCCATAATCAACTGCTACCTTCAATACTTCCAGACTTCCGGCAGGTATCAATAATTCTGGTTTCTGTAACTTATCCATCTTCGATCCTCTTTCATCCGTATGTATCCTGATTTCTCAACAAAATCATACACATACCTGCTATCCTGATATACTATAATTCACTTTCCTTACATAATTCCCGCAAAACCGAGATTGCCATACCATCCCCCACTGGCAGGATGGCTGTCTCCAACCGATCATCATGTGTGAGCACATACAGATATTCCCGCATCCGGTCATGGATCGTGCGGTTCCGCTTTTCCACCAGAAAATGGGATTCTAATACTTCCCCTTCCTGCAGGATGTTGTCCGATACGATCACACCGCCCGGTTTTAACACGCGCAGCACGTCTGGCAGATAATAAATATACTGTGCCTTTGCTGCATCTACAAACGCAAACTCATAAGCATCATCTGGAAGCTCCTTCAACGTCTCTGCCGCATCTCCACAGATCACCTGAATCTGCGTCTCTTTTCCAAGCCGTTTGACATTTGTTCTTGCTTCCGCAGTCCGTTCCTCGCTCAATTCCAGCGTTGTGATCTGCGCATCCTCTGACAGAAATCCTGTCATGTAGATAGAAGAATAGCCGACGGCTGTTCCGATCTCCAGAACACGCTTCGGCTTTTTCAATAGTAACTGTGTCTTTAATAATTCTCTTGCCTCTGGCCGGATCACCGGAACACCGCGCTTTACAGCATCCCGATATAATTCTCCCAATGCCCCGGCATCCTCCTTTGCCATCGAACGGACAAAGGATGTAATTCTCGCAAACTCATTCATACTTATTCGTTTTCCTCGTCACTGCTTGTATCTATATTACAGATAATCTGCAATATCTCATCATAGGTCATGCTGGCTGACAAATGATATTTTCCACTTGTGATCTTATTTCCATAGCCCTTTACCTTTACCTTGGCATAAAAGACGTACTTATCTTCAATAATCTCCGCATCCTGCAAAGCACTTCCAATCTCCATGATCGAGGAATCTGCTGGAATATCGACCACGATATACTGCTGGCTTCCCGGATGGTATGCAACATTGCCAAATACGCCATAAGCAAAATTAAAAGAATATGTAAACAGCTTTACGATCAAAAATACGATCAGTATATTGACAAATAAACTGAACATAAACCCAGAAGAATTCTTTAAACCTTTTCGCAGATTCTCCTCTTTTTTACGCACATTTTTCCTGCTTGTTTTTTTCTTTGCTATTCCATTTGTTGTTTTTTTCACATTTTCACTCATTGATGTAATCAAACTCCAATCCTTCTGCTATGGAATCAAACACCCGCTGCAGCAGCTTACAGATCTGCTGTTCTGCCTGCAAAAAATCACTTACCACAGAGTTGTGCAGCAGTTCATCGTATTCCCTTGTCAGTTCTATCATCTCATCGTAAGGGTTTACGCCCTGCCGATTCTGAAGCTCGTAATTCTTGGCACGGAATTCCTGCAGATGTCTGCTCAATTCCTCATTTTCAAGAAGCGCCTGTTTTGTCCGCAGGTAAGTGCGGTACTCCTCAGATGCCCGGATATGTTCATTTAATTGTTTGCTCTCGTTAATAACCTGTCTCATATTAAACCTCTGTGATAATCGGCAGAATCATCGGGCTTCGCTTCATCTTCTTCCAGAGGAAATCACTCAGCGCATCTCGAATCGTATTCTTCAATTTGCCCCAATCTGTAATTCCCCGGTCTAAGCAGTTATCCAATGCTTCCTGCACCACCTCGCGGCATTCATCCATCAGGTTCTCTGCCTCACGCACATAAACGAATCCACGGGATACAATATCCGGTCCGGCAACCTGCTGGTTGCTTCCTGCCTCCAGTGTCACGACAACGATCAAAAGGCCATTCTCGGAAAGTTGCTGACGATCACGCAATACAATGTTTCCAACATCGCCAACACCGAGTCCGTCGACCAGAATTCCCTGTGCCTGTACCTTTCCAGTCACGTCAAAGACATCTTCTCCTATCGACAGTACATCGCCGGCGGATAAGATCTTGACATTTTCCTTGGGAATTCCCATCTCTACTGCAAGCTCTGCATGGCGCTTCAGATGTCGGTATTCGCCGTGTACCGGAATCGCATATTTCGGTTTTGTAAGCGCATACATCAGTTTTATCTCTTCCTGACAGGCATGTCCGGAAACATGGGTATCCTGGAAGATTACATGAGCGCCCTTCATTTCAAGCTCGTTGATCACCTTGAAGATTGCCTTCTCATTTCCCGGAATCGGGCTGGATGAGAAGATAACTACATCGCCCGGCTTGATCGTGATCTGCTTGTGAATGCTGGCCGCAATTCTCGAAAGCGCTGCCATATTCTCGCCCTGACTTCCGGTTGTGATCAGTACCACCTGCTCATCCGGATAGTTCTTAATCTGATCGATCTCGATCAACGTATTGTCTGGTATATCAATATAGCCAAGCTCCGAAGCTGTCTGAATGACATTTACCATGCTTCGTCCCTCGACAACCACCTTTCTGCCATACTTGTACGCAGAATTGATAATCTGCTGTACACGGTCGACATTTGATGCAAATGTCGCAATGATGATTCGATGATCCTTGTTGTCATCAAACAAATGGTCAAATACTTTTCCGATCGTTTTCTCGGATGGAGTGTAGCCCGGACGTTCCACATTTGTAGAGTCTGCCATCAGTGCAAGCACGCCCTTCTTTCCAAGTTCACCAAATCGCGGCAGGTCAATTGCCTCACCAAAGACCGGTGTGTAATCAACCTTAAAATCTCCGGTATGCACGATGATACCGGCTGGTGTATAAATCGCAAGTGCAGCCGCATCCGCAATCGAATGTGTCGTACGGATGAACTCGATACGGAACGCACCAAGTGTGATCATCTGTCCATGTGTTACGATCTTTCTTCTGACGTTGTTAATATTTCCATGTTCGCGAAGCTTATGCTCGATCAGTCCCATCGTCAGCTTGGTTGCGTAGATCGGCATATTCACTTCATTTTCTATATACGGAATCGCACCGATATGATCCTCATGTCCGTGCGTGATCACAAGTCCCTTTACCTTGTCCGCATTTTCCTTTAAGTATGTGACATCCGGGATGACAAGGTCGATACCAAGCATCTCATCCTCCGGAAATGCAAGTCCACAGTCTACGACAATAATACTGTCCTCATACTCGAACGCGGTAATGTTCATTCCGATCTGCTCTAATCCCCCAAGTGGAATGATCTTCACCGACTTATTATTCTGTTTCATTCTAAACTAAACCTCCAAATCAATGTCTTCCAACAGCTCATCAAAGATCTTGATCACTGCTTTCAATTCGTTCTCGTCTTCTACTTCTGCGTAAGAAACGACATCTCCTTCGCTGTCCGGTTCTTCTTTCAGTACAAAGAAACTGCCATCCTCACTTTCTTCGTCATCTGTCACCAGAATGTAATTCACTCCAAAAAGCGTTGTCTGTTCTAATACATACAACTCGATATCTCCATCTTCTGTTTCAAATGTAATCTTCTCACTCATCTCTTTTATGTGCCTCTCGATCCAGATAACTCTGCAATATGATAGCTGCCGCCATCTTGTCAATGTGTTCTTTTCTTCCGCTCACGCACACACCCGTCTCTTCTAAAATCCGGTTTGCCTCCACTGTCGTGAGCCTTTCATCCTCAAATATTATCGGCAATCCGGTTCTGCGCTCCAGATTCTCCGCAAATTCTCTCGTTGCCTGAACTCTTGGTCCTTCCGTATTGTTCATCATCTTTGGAAGTCCAAGTACGATTTTATCCACGTCGTGCTCCACCACGAGTGCCTCAATCCTTGCATAGGTCTGTCTCAGTTTATTTTCTTGTTTTCGCTCGATCGTCTCGAGTGGCTGTGCAATCAAACAAGTTGCATCTGACAATGCAACGCCAACTGTCTTCGAGCCATAATCCAGTCCAAGGATTCTCATATCATCCCGCTCCTTCTGTCAAGCAGAAATACCACGCAGTATTTCTTACTTGAGCCGTGTCTCAATATAGTTCTCAAGAAGTACCTCTATGATCTCATCCCGCTCTGCTTTCATGATCAGACTTCTCGCATTTTTGTAACTTGTAATGTAGGTTGGATCTCCACTCATCACATAACCGACGATCTGACTTACAGGGTTGTATCCTTTCTCAGATAACGCCTCATACACCTGCTCTAAAATGTCAGATACCTCTATATTTGATTCATGGATAATTCCTATGTCCTGAGTATTTTGATTGTTCACTTTCTCACGTCCTTCTTTATTGCATTAAAAAACATTTGGTTTTATTTTAATATATGTAGCCTAAAATAGCAACTCTTTTATTTCAGCATGCCAAAGAAATCATACTGGTTTGTCTCTGGCAGATCGCCGAGGATTCCAAGTTCTTCCATCACATCGAGGATCGTCTTTGACACCTTTCCACGGATACGGATATCCTCTTTTGATGTAAATGTGCCGCCTTTTGCTGCTTCCTCCAGCTGTTGCGCCGCCTTTAAGCCCATGCCGGCAATGGATGCAAAGCTCGGCATGATCTTTCCATCTATGATCTGGAAACGATCTGCCTTTGCACGATACAAATCAATTGGCATAAACTCGATACCTCTCGCATACATCTCCTGTACCAGCCGCATATCACGCACCATATCCTTCTCGGTCGCACTCATATCATTCTTATCTTTCTTCTGCAAGGCAGCCAGATTTTCTTCCAGCGCCTCCTTGCCAAGACACATCTGCTGATAGTCAAACGCCGACGCACGGATACTGAAAAATGCCGTGTAATATGCAAGCGGATATTTAATCTTGTAATATGCTACACGCCAGCCCATCATAACATAGGCAACCGCATGTGCCTTCGGGAACATGTACTTGATTTTCTCACATGACTCCATGTACCATTCTGGAACATCATGCTTACGCATCTCCTCTTTCCACTCATCCCATTTGTCACATTTGCCTTTTGCAACGATACCTTTTCGTACCTTCTCCATGATATTAAATGCAAGTCCCGGTTCCAGTCCCCGGTAGATCAGATACGTCATAATATCATCTCGTGTACAGATCGCGGACGAAAGCTCACAGACGCCCTCCGCAATCAGTGTCTGTGCGTTTCCAAGCCATACATCCGTACCATGGGAAAGTCCCGCGATACGCACCAGATCCGAAAATGCTTTCGGTGCAGCGTCGATCAACATCTGCATCGCAAAATCTGTACCAAACTCCGGAATTCCGAGTGTACCAAGCTTCGTGCCACCGATGTCCTCCGGTTTGATACCAAGTGCTTCCGTGTTATGGAACAAAGACATAACATCCTTATCATCCAGCGGAATCGTCTTCGCATCCAGTCCGGTCAGATCTTCCAGACGACGAATCATCGTCGGATCATCATGACCGAGAATATCAAGTTTCAACAGGTTATGGTCGATGGAATGGTACTCAAAATGTGTTGTAATAATATCGGTTGTTGTGTCGTTCGCCGGATGCTGGATCGGCGTGAACGAATAAATCTCCTCATGCTTTGGCAGCACGATCATACCACCCGGATGCTGTCCGGTTGTACGTTTCACGCCTGTCAGTCCCAAAGCGATACGTTCCATCTCACAACGCCGTTTTACCTGCTCATGCTCTTCGTAATATTTGTACACATATCCAAATGCGGTTTTCTCTGCCAGAGAACCAATCGTTCCCGCACGGAATGCCTTTCCCTTTCCAAAAAGTTCCTCTGTATAAGCATGTGCTTTGGGCTGATACTCACCAGAGAAATTCAAATCAATATCCGGCTCTTTATCGCCATAGAAACCAAGGAATGTCTCAAACGGAATATCGTGTCCTTCCTTCGTCATCAGCGTGCCACACTTTGGGCATTTCCGGTCAGGCATATCACAACCAGACTGTCCTTCGAACTGTTTCACAAAATCCGAATCAAAATCCGTAAAATAACACTTCGGACAGATGTAGTGTGCCGGAAGTGGATTTACTTCCGTGATACCTGCCATCGTCGCAACAAAGGACGAACCAACCGAACCTCGGCTGCCTACCAGATAGCCATCGCCGTTCGATTTCCAAACCAGCTTCTGGGCGATGATATACATAACCGCAAATCCATTCGAGATAATAGAATGCAGTTCCCGTTTCAGTCTCGCCTCTACGATCTCCGGCAGATTCGGTCCATAGATCTCATGCGCTTTGTCATAACAGATCGTCGTCAGTGTCTCATCGGAATTATCAATGATCGGCGGGCATTTATCCGGCCGCACCGGTGAGATACGCTCGATCATATCATTGATTTTATTTGTATTTGTAATAACAACTTCTTTTGCAAGATCACTTCCTAAATACTGGAACTCCGCAAGCATCTCGTCTGTTGTACGGAAAAACAGCGGTGGCTGACGGTCTGCGTCATGGAAGCCCTTTCCCGCCATCATGATCCGCCGGTATATCTCATCCTCCGGATCGAGGAAATGCACATCACAGGTTGCAACGACCGGCTTGCCAAACTGTTTGCCTAGATCGCAGATCTTCCGGTTGACATCCTGCAGATCCTCCACAGTCTTGACCGGTGCTTTCTCATCATCAAGCAGGAACATGTTGTTTCCAACCGGCTGGATCTCATAGTAATCATAGAAATTACAAAGTCTTGTGATTTCATCCTCGCCCTCTCCGTACAATACTGCACGGTAAAGCTCGCCCGCCTCACAGGCGGAGCCAATGATCAGACCTTCCCGGTATTTGTTGATCAGACTCTTCGGCATACGTGGACGCCGGTTAAAATATGTCAGATGCGACTCAGAAATCAGACGGTACAGATTCACTCGTCCAACCTCATTTGCCGCCAATATGATACCATGATACGTTTTTGCTTTCCGGATTGCATCCGGAGATGCAGCACCCGCTTCGTTTAACTCATGGATCGTTGTAATACCTTTTTCTTTGATCATCTTGATCATCTTGACGAAGATCTCGGCTGTAGCAGCCGCATCATCGCAGGCTCTGTGGTGATGCTCATTTACAACACCAAACTGCTTACATAGACGATCCAGTGTATATTTACCAAGCTCTGGAAGCAGGATATGCGCCAGTGTCATCGTATCCACGATCGTACTGTCAAACACCAGTCCCAGCCGCTTTGCATTCTCCCGTATAAATCCGGTATCAAAGGTGGCATTGTGCGCAACTACACTCGCATCGCCAATATACTCTAAAAATTTCGGCAGGATCACTTCGATTGTTGGTGCATTCTGCACCATCGCATCCGTGATGGATGTAAGCTTCGTGATCGTATACGGAATCGGCACCTCTGGATTGACAAATTCAGAGAATGTATCCTGTATTCTTCCATCCTTAATCCGCTCGGCACCAATCTCAATGATACGATTATTTGTCGGGCTTAAACCTGTGGTTTCTATATCAAATACCACATATTCCGAATCAATCTTCTGTCCTTTTTCGTTCTGGATCAAACCTTTTACATCATCGACAAAATAGCCCTCTACACCATAGATGATTTTAAAGTCCTCGCCTTTTTTGAGCTGGTGATTTGCAATCGGGAATGCCTGTACAACACCATGATCGGTGATTGCAAGCGCCTTCATGCCCCATTCCTTCGCACGGGCAATAACTTTTTCGATGCCAACCACACTATCCATCTCGCTCATGATCGTATGCAGATGCAGCTCGACACGTTTTTCAAGCGCGTTATCCATCCGTTTCTCCCGAAAATCATTTGCCGGTTTGATTCCGGCAACGGATGAAAAGGTGATTTCCTTACTGTAGCTGTCATACATTGGCACACCTTTTATGATATAGAATTTTCCCTTCTGCAATTCATCCAGCAACGGTCCCCGGTCATCCGGTGATACAAACAGTTTGAACATGATCGTATCTGTAAAATCGGTGATCGCACCTGTGATGATAAACTTTCCACTTCGCAGTTCGCGATCTTCCAACGCAATTACCTGTCCATGGATACAACATTCACCGGTACCTTCTTCGAGTGCCTCAATCTTGACAATATCCGCCTCACAGTTTCTGCCATAGAACACATCCGGGTCCTGTGACTGCTGCTTGCGATAACTTCCATAATCGCCTTTCCCTGAGAATTTGCGATCGGATCTGGCACCTGCGCCATAGGATTTGGCTGCTGCAGCCGCTGGTTTTGCACTGGATGCGGCTGGCTGTGGAGACTTTGATGCATCTGTCTTTGCAGCCGTTTTTGCTTCTGCCTGTTTATTTTCATCCTTGGAGTCCTTTTTATCTTCTGCATTCTTCTCTTTTTCCGAAGCATCCGAAGCAGCTTTTGCCGCCTGTAATTCTGCATTTTTCTCCTCGATCGTACGGAGCTCCTGCTGTAAGCGCAGGGCATTTGCCTGCCGCAGCTTTGTTTTCTGCTCTAAGGAATAGCTGAATCCAACTTCGATTTCTTTTCCAAAATGATCACGAAAATAAGACACGAGAAAATCCCGTATCAGCTTTTCATGTTCCTTTGCAACTGAGGAATGTTCCACCGCAATACTGATCACATCCTCGTTATAATACCACTCCGCCCGGCTCATCAACCGAAATGCAATCCGGCTGATGCTGCGCAGTTCCTCTAACAGGCTTTCTTTATAATTCTCCGCAATCTGTCTCACATCATATTGTTCCGATAGCTGATATCGCATAAATATCTGGATTTTCTTTCCTGCACCACCCATATGATATGCATACTGTGTCAGCAATGCTTCCATACGGGTAATCATATGATATGGAATCAAGTGGTCACTTTGCAGCGTAACAATCATCTGTTTTTTTGTCTCGTAGGTTTTGATACTCTCCACCTGCGTATCCGAAAAAAGGGCGTCAAGTTCCGCTCCACCCTTAAAAGCCGGAAATACATTACAAAATGTTTTGTTATCCACGTTTTTACTCCTCTTCCCAGTGATCCAGCTCGTACTTCAGTGCTGCAAGCAGATTCTCCTGTGGAACTTTCTTAATGATCTCACCGTGTCTCATCAGAAGTCCCTCTCCATTTCCGCCTGCAATACCAAGATCCGCTTCCCGTGCCTCACCAGGTCCATTTACCGCACAGCCCATCACAGCAACCTTGATTGACAGATGGTCATAGCCGGCAATCAGTTTCTCTACATCATTCGCAAGTCCGATCAGGTCGATCTTTGTTCTGCCACAAGTCGGACAGGACACGAGCTCGATTCCATCCTTGCGCAACCCTAACGTCCGCAGGATCAGCTTTGCCGATGTAATCTCCTCAACCGGATCTCCCGTCAGAGACACACGCATCGTATCGCCAATTCCCTGTCCTAAAATCATACCAAGCCCTACTGCAGACTTGATATTGCCACGATAGACTGTTCCAGCCTCTGTAATTCCAACATGCAGAGGATAACTCGTCTGTTCCGCAATCAATTCATGCGCATGTACACACATCATAACATCCGAACTCTTGATACTGATCACAAGGTTATCATAATCACATTCTTCGATCATCCGTACCTTATCGAGTGCAGACTCCACAATACCTTCCGCTGTCACGCCACCATATTTTTCAACCAGATTCCGCTCTAAGGAACCGGAATTCACACCGACACGAATCGGAATATTCCGTTCTTTCGCTACTTTTACAACCTTCTTCAGATTCTCTTCTCCGCCGATATTTCCCGGATTGATCCGAATCTTATCTGCACCATATTCCATCGCAAGAATTGCCAGCCGATAGTCAAAATGAATATCTGCCACGATTGGAATATGGATCTGTTCTTTAATCTTATCAAATGCTTTTGCAGCCGCCTCGGTATTCGCGGTGGAACGGATGATCTGACAGCCTGCCTTCTCCAGCTCGAGAATCTGCGCCACGGTTGCGTCTACATCAGATGTCTCTGTATTTGTCATAGACTGAATCGCAATCGGATTGCCGCCACCGATCACGACACCGCCAATATTTATCATTCTCGTCGTATCTCTGTGTGGAAGTGTTTTTTTCGTTCCGTATCTCATAATCACAACCCCTTTTCTAACCTTTTAGAAAAATGCATTCTTAATATCATTAAAGAATACTACAACCATCAATACCATAAGTAACGCAAATCCGATGAAGTTCACAATCGCTTCCTTCTCCTGTGGAATCTTCTTTCTGCGGATTGCCTCAATAAACAGGAACAACAGTCTGCCGCCATCCAGTGCCGGAATCGGAAGCAGGTTCATGATACCCAGATTCACACTCAGCAAGATACTCCAGTTTAAAAGATTCAGTATTACATTGATCACTGCCTCTTTCTGCGTTGTGCTGATATCCTTTGCCTCTTCAATCACTTCGTTCATGGCACTTCCAACGCCGACCGGTCCCATGATATCTCCATTTTTCACGCCGCCAGTCACGATCATCCGGAGTCCCGTCACCGTCGCTTTCACCCAATATCGAAGCTCCAGACCTGCATATTTGATATCATTTCCAAATCCGGTGGACGCGACATAACCTCCAGCAACTCCAAGTTTATAATTTCCTTCATTGTCCACCTTTGGTGTTACAACAACCGATTCCTTCGAACCATCTGCATGCTCAATCGAAAGTGTTACCGGCTTGGAAGGATTCTCTGCCTGCATATAGAGTAAAATCTCACGATAATTATAAATCTTCTTGCCATTAATCGCTGTCACTGTATCTCCAACAACGATTCCAGCATCCTCCGCCGCAGAATGTTCTACCACGGTTGTAAGTCTGGCAGGATCACAGCCCGTAAAATGAATCAATACAATTGAAAAAACAAATGCCAGAATAAAGTTAAACACAGGACCCGCCGCAATCACCAGAATCCGTGCCAGCAGCGGCTTGTTGTTAAACGCATTCTCATCTTCACTCTCGCCATCTTCCCCCATCATCATGCAGTACCCACCAATCGGCAGTAAACGCAGGGAATATTTCGTCTCCTTTTTCTGTATTGAAAAAATAGCCGGTCCCATACCAATGGAAAACTCCATAACCGCGATCTTATTCATCTTTGCAACAATAAAGTGTCCGAACTCGTGAAAAAACACGATTACACCAAACACCAGTATAATCAGAATAATGTTCATACAATCTCCTTTTACATCGAAACTCTATCAACCGAATTGTCGTTCAATATAGTCATATACCCAGCGTTCCGTCTCCAGAATCTCTTCAAGTGTCGGATTCGCAATGGTCTTATGCTCCCCCATACAGGCTTCAATTATATCATAGATTTGTAAAAATTTTATGTCCTTGTGCAGGAACTTTGCAACCGCACATTCATTTGCCGCATTAAGTACCGTCGGCATAGATCCGCCAGTTTTAATTGCCTGATATGCAAAATCCAGTCCCTTGAATGTCTCTCTGTCTGGTTTGCTTGTGATGATTCCGGCAATCTTCGAAAAGTCAAGACGGTCACCAGCCAGATATCTACGCTCTGGATAATAAAGCGCATACTGGATTGGCAGGCGCATATCTGCAGTTCCAAGCTGTGCCTTGATCGCACCATCTTCAAATTCCACCATCGAATGAATGATGCTCTGTGGCTGCACAACAACCTCGATATCCTCTGGCATCACATCGAACAGCCAGCGCGCTTCAATAACCTCTAAACCTTTGTTTACCAGTGTTGCAGAATCAATCGTAATTTTTCTTCCCATAGACCAGTTCGGATGTTTCAATGCATCCTCCACTGTAACATCCTTTAATTCCTCTCTTGTATTTCCAAGGAATGGTCCGCCTGATGCTGTGATCAGAAGCTTTGCTATCTTGTTTTCTCTTTCCCCATGCAGGCACTGGAATATTGCAGAATGCTCACTGTCTACCGGGAGAATCCGGACATGATATTCCTCTGCCAGCTTCATGATCAGATGTCCGGCAGTTACCAGTGTCTCCTTGTTTGCGAGTGCGATATCTTTTCCCGCCTTGATTGCCTCGATCGTCGGACGGATTCCGATCATACCAACGATTGCTGTCACAACAAGCTCCGCCGGTTCATATGTAGCGACCGCAATCAGTCCATCCATACCATAAACGATCTTACAATTAAAATCAGACAAGGCAATCCGTAACGCATCTGCCTTGTCTTTGCTTTGTACACTTACGAGTGCCGGTTTGAATTCCCGCACCTGTTTTTCCAGTAATTCTATATTATTTCCTGCTGCTAAGGCTCCGATACGGATATCTGCATTGGCACGCACGACGTCGAGCGTCTGTGTACCAATCGAACCGGTCGAGCCGATAATCGCGATTGTTCTCACATTGCGCCTCCTAAGTTTCCAATCATAATTGAAAAGCAATAATATACGATTGGTGCTGTAAAAATAATACTGTCAAACCGGTCCATGATACCGCCATGTCCCGGAATCAGCTTTCCGTAATCCTTAATGTCATTATTTCGCTTGATGGCGGATGCGGTCAGATCTCCAATCACCGCAAATCCGGCTCCTACAGCGCCTGCCACTGCAAAAATAAGCGGTGCATTTGTTAATTCATATACTTTTGCATTGAAGAATATTCCATACAATGCGCCAATCAATGCAGAACCAAAAATACCGCCAAGCAATCCTTCCACGCTCTTCTTCGGACTGAGTTTTGGTGACATCTTATGCTTTCCAAACTTCACACCAACACAGTAAGCAAATGTATCATTGATCCAGGAACAGATATATACCATCACAACCAAAGCACCACCGTACTTTAAGATACGAACCTGATACAGGAAGGACAGCAGCAATGAAACATAGAAAAATGCTAAGATTGCAACCATCGCATCTTTGTCCGTGTACTTTGGATATGTGATCACATAAACAGCCAATACCAATAATACATACAGAATCATGAGCGGCAGAAGGTATTTCTCCAAATGGAAGAATAAGAAGCAATAATACGCGATCGTCATCAGATAAGCAAGCACTGCCATCGCAGATTTCTCCTGCTTATAGACGCGCATCAGCTCGAACACTCCGCCCAAACTCAAAAGCATAACAGCCACGCCGGTTACATAACCACCCAGATATAAAATTCCAATTGTGAGCAGCGTTAATACTGCACCACTGATAAAACGTGTTTTAAACATAGTTTATTTTACTCCACCAAATCTTCGCTCTCTACCGTTGTAATACCGGATTGCCTCTTTCAATGATTCCTTGTCAAAATCCGGCCACAAGGTATCTGTGAAATAGAATTCTGCATAAGCAAGCTGCCAGATCAGATAATTCGATAACCGCAGTTCGCCGCTTGTACGGATCAGCAGATCCGGATCTGGAAGATCTGCCGTATCCAGATGCTTTGCTATCACATCCTCTGTGATTGCTTCCGGTGCAAGTGTTCCTTCCTGTACCTGCTTTGCAAGCTTCGTCATCGTCCGGCGCAGTTCATCCCTGCCACCATAATTTAACGCGATTGTAAAATCCAGCTTGTCAAACTTTGCTGTCTCACGCTCTGCATGTTCAAGCATCTCCACGATATCTGCATCCAGGGCACTCCGGTCTCCGATCACACGGATACGCAGTCCATCCTTTGATGCACGCTCCACACAGTTCGACAGATAGCTTCGAAGCAGATTCATGATACCGGTTACCTCCTCAGTCGAACGCTTCCAGTTCTCCGTGGAAAATGCATACACCGTCAGATACCGGATTCCCAAATCCGCTGCATCCCGGCAGATCTGCTCCAACACCTTCGCCCCCTGTCTGTGTCCCATGTTCCGTGGAAGCAGACGTTTCTTTGCCCATCTGCCATTTCCATCCATGATGATTGCCACATGAGTAGGTATTTCCAATTCTTCTCCATCAATGATTTTCTTCATAGCTTATACTGTCATGATTTCCTTTGTCTTTGTCTCGATTTCCTGATCTACCTGTGCCACATACTTGTCTGTCATCTTCTGAACTTTCTCTTCGTTGCCTTTGAGTTCATCGTCAGACATCTCTGCTGCCTTGTTCGCCTTCTTCAATGCATCATTTGCATCACGTCGGATATTACGGATGGCAACCTTTGCATTCTCACCCTTCTTCTTAACGTCCTTTGCCAACTCTTTTCTTCGATCCTCTGTCAGCTCCGGGAAGTTGATAATGATGTTCTTACCATCGTTGTTTGGATTGATACCAAGGTCAGAACATACAATCGCCTTCTCGATCTCTTTGATCAGGCTTGACTCCCAAGGTGAGATCATAATCGTTCTTGCTTCTGGAACTGTGATATTTGCCACCTGCTGCAATGGTGTAGGTGCTCCATAATAAAGTACTGTGATACGATCCAGAATATGTGGATTCGCACGTCCGGCACGGATTGTGCTGTATTCTTTCTCCAGACTCTCAATTGTCTTCTTCATCTTCTCTTCATACTGTGCTAACATTTTTCTTCCTCCAAATATAATATACTTTTCTGTCATCCTGTCTTCCTGACATGTAACACACACTTACTCTACTGTTACGGTTGTTCCGGTAAATCCACCAGTCACAGCCTTCTCAATACTGTTGGTATCATTCAAGCCGAACAGCATCATCGGCATCTTGTTCTCCATTGCAAGCACAGCGGCCGCAAGATCGATCACACCAAGCTTCTTGTCCACGATCTCAGAGATTGGCATCGTGTCATATTTCTTTGCGTTCGGATTTGTCTTTGGATCACTGTCATACACACCGTCGATTGCCTTGGCAGAAAGGATCACATCTGCCTCTACCTCGATTGCCATAAGCACGGTTGCTGTATCCGTTGAGAAATATGGATGTCCGGTTCCGCCTGCAAAAAATACGACCTCTCCGTTCTCCAGATACTCGATTGCCTTGTCCTTGTTAAAAAGCTCTGTCATGCTGCCACAGGCAAATGGTGTCATAATGTGTGTCTTCAATCCTTCTGCACGCATCGCATCTGCTGCATAGATGCAGTTCATCACCGTTGCCAGCATACCAATCTGGTCTGCCTTTACACGATCCATGTTGTCGGATGTTCTGCCTCTCCAGAAATTTCCTCCGCCGATTACAATACTCACCTGAATATGCTTATCACAGATTGCCTTTACCTGCTTTGCCACGTCACGGACAACCGCCTCATCAAATCCGGTATGCTTTTCTCCGGCAAGTGCTTCTCCTGAAAGTTTCAATAAAATTCTGTCCATCTTCATCGTTTGATACTCCTCTTCCTTTTATTCAAAAAAGCTCTTTACATCAATCTCCGAATAGCACTGGGAACACATTCCCTCGATCACAGCACCATTGTTGATCTGTACGGATCTTGATTTTATATTTCCCATAATTACCGCGGTCGAATCCACAATCACCGGTCCCTGTACATCGATATCACCCTTGACAGCGCCTGCGATCACAGCAGAACCAGCAAATACATTTCCGACAACGACCGTTCCCACACCAATCTTTGCTGCATCCACGACATGTACATCGCCCTCAATTCTTGCAGCATTCGCGTACAGTTCGCCGACCTGTACATCTCCAGTGATTGAACCGCCCACGATCAGCTTTCCATCACAGCTTACCGCACCGTTTACCGTTCCAATCAGATCGATACAGCCGTCGGTCTGCAAATCTCCATTGATAACTGTCGTCTTTGTAATATAGGTTGTATCTGCCTCTACGAGAGAGCTGACATCTGTCTTTTCAACTGCCGCTGTGTCCATAGTTGTCTCCATCGCTGCATCCTCCTGTACGCGTTCGTTTTCCATCTGCGTCTCTTCCTCTGCCTGCTTCGCCAATGTATCCTCCACAGCCTTCTCCAGATCCGCCGTCAGGAAGTTCTGCAGTTCTTCCTGCTTTGTCTCCGTCTCCGGTTCCGTCAGAAGTGCTTCCTCCGTATGCTCCAGCATATTTTCTTCATCAAGTGCATCCAGCGCCTTTAACTCATCTGTCTCATCCGCGGTATCTTCCTTTATCTCTGCGCCTGCCTCTGTTACCGTCTCCGCCTGCAGATATTCGGTATCTGGTTTTGGTTCCAGCTCATCCTCTGAGAATGGCTCCGGTTCCATTTCCAGCTCGTCCTGAATCACCTCTGCCTCTGGCACGGTGTCAAACACAGAAGTCTCATCTGATGTCTTATCTTTCTCCGTTGTCTCTACATTTGAGAAATGTTCCAGATTCTCAGATGCCTCTGGCATCTCCGGTTCCGGTCTGTCAATCCGGATCTCATCCAGATTCTCCAACAGATCTTCCGGTGCAACCTCCATCTGGTCATTTTCATCAAAGGTGTTTACCATATCTTCATCATCGTATTCCGCGCCAAGTTCATCCTTGTCCGGCATCAGCTCATTGACTGCCTGCGCGAAATCACGCTTGAAATCTTTAAAAAATCCCATGTAGACTTCCTCCTTGTCTCATCGTTTCATTATACACCATGCCTACCTCGAAATCAATTTATTGACTCTGCTTTTCCGTAATTCTTCCATTTTCACAATCAAGACACATGATCTGCATCCGGTGGATACGCTGGTATATCTTCTCTCCACAGCCGATGGCTGCCGGAATTCCAAACTCTGCACAGCGGATTGCCATATGGGATGCTGCACCGCCATATTTGGTCACAAAGCCTGCAATATCCTTCGCAAAGATCCAGTCATATCCCGGATCTGCTTTCGTAAGCACCACGATTTTGCCGGTAATGTCCGAATCATGATCCTCATCAAGATTGACGATCGGTGCCTCCACAACCTTATTCGTGATAAAATTCGGTCTTGCCTCGTCGATATCAATAACATCAATATCCCCGACATCGAAGATGACCTCCGGTAATACGAGATACGAATTCACATGGTAAAACCGACGTCGTGTCTCAATCGTCTGAATATAAGAATCACGGCTGTGATAGCTTAAGAGATCCTGAATTTCCAGATAAGACATATCTTCTCTGGCAATCGCCATCACCTCGCCAAGCTTGACGATTACATCCAGCATCAGCGACAATGACTTCGTAAACTCAAACTTAAAATACTCCCGGTTCTGTGTTGCTTTCTTGATAAACTCGATGAATTTCTCCGGTGTAACCGGAATGCCTGCTTCATCCAAAGCAACCTGCAACCGTTCTAAATCGAGACTTTTTGCCTCCTGCTTTACCTTATTGTTTCCAGTCAGATTCGCAGATGCGACATCAAAATAAATGTTCCGGTAGCTGTCTGAACGGATATCATAGGTGCCAAGCCTTAAATGTCCATATAGATGATTGAAGTCATCCCGGCTCAGCTTGCCATGACTGTATAAATCAAAATCACGTTCGAATTCCGAAGCAACCGTCGGAATGGACAACATGAAATCATCCATCTCCTGCTTCGTAAAATATCCTTTTTCCACCAACGTCCGGCAAAAACTCCGCGCCATAAATGCACAACGCGCCTGTCTTGTAAACTGTGGTGTTCCATGGTCCTTGATGGAATCTAACAACTCGTCAATGTAGCTGTACAGCTTCATGACATTTGTCTCCGCAAGTGGCGAATGCTTCCGAAGTTCATGCCGCAGCTCGGTAAGCTGTCCCAGCGAGCGAAGATCCTCCTCGCAAATTTCGTCGTAATGTTCTAACGTCTGCTTTGCAATCTCAAACAGCGCATTTCGAAGCTGGGAAATCTCGACATCGTCAAAGCCATATTCCGCAAGCTCCTTCAGACGGGTATCTGTCATAAAGTCATAGGTGTTGAAAATAATCTCAAATTCAATCTTATCATGTGCCGTCTTATCCTGTCTTAATTTCTGCTCATAATACTGATTTAGCTTATAGCACAGATCCTCCGGCAATCCTGCCGGTGTCAAACCATCGAATGTATAATTCACCGATATATACGGCTTATTCCCCACCTTCTGCATCAGTTCTCCACGAACTGGCTGATAGCCGAGTGGCTGTAATCCTGCCGACCAGATATGGGCGGTGATCAGTTCCCGGTACAGGGAATAATCAAGCGGTCTTGGATTGCTGCCGATAATCTCCGCCGGGTTCCAGAATGCCATATCAGAAAGGATATGGAATGTATCAAGATACTTGCACTTTGCAAGGGCCTTTGTGTCCTTGAATTCCCGGTCTGTCATCGGTGCAATAATCTTCAATGCTGCCGCCAGTGGACGCACCTGGAAAATTACAACCGTTCCATCCTCCAGAATTGCAAATTCGATATCGAGTGCGGAAACATATTCATAAATCTGTTCGATTTCCTTGACTGCCGTCAACAGATCTACAAATTCGTATTCCAGGAACTCTCTGGATGCATTTTTTGCGATCCATTTTGTCTTTCCACGGACGCCACTTGTCACGGAATCCGTGCTTCCGTTATCATCATATGTCACCATATAATACGGACGGTTGTATATGATATCTCTTGTGAACACAACCCCTGAAATCCGTACATGATCCGTCTGTCTCTGGATCAATACCTCTTCGTTTGCCTCAATCAGCTGCTGCTTCGCTTCCTCTGTGAAGTCCCCTTCCACATAAGAACGATACACTGTCTCGATTGCCTCTGTAATTGCTGCATCCTTTGATGCATCGACCCCCAGCACGCTCTCAAAGTGTCCGGCATTGCTTGTCTCCAGATTATCCTCACTTTTCGATGAGCTTCTAACAACGATCATCTCTCCGGTAAACTGCTCTTTGATTGCCGCAATCACACCTGCCGGATTTCCGAAGAAATCCTCCGCATACACAATGCTTAATTCCTCAATATAAGAATGTTTTACAATTTCACGCAGATCAGCCAAAGTATCTGCTTTGGTTGATATTAAATATTCCTTCATCTTCTGCCCTTCATTCTACAATACAAACTTCTTAATCACTTCTACCAGTCCATCTTCATCGCAGGAAGCTGTCACATAGTCCGCCACATCCTTGACGACCTGCTGTGCGTTTCCCATCGCAACGCCAACGCCCGCGTATTCCACCATCGTCTTGTCGTTGAAGCCATCACCACAGCAGATACACTGTTCCCGCTTCATGCCGATATGCTCCAGAAGCCGTGCGATGGATTCTGCCTTGTCCACACCTTTGACCGTGATCTCAATAAAATACGGTTCGGAACGGAATACATTCAGATCCGGCGAAACCAGCGCTGCAAGCTCCTTCTCATACTGTTCTGCGACTTCTGGCTCAGCTGTCATCAGGCACTTGATCATATCGAAATCCACAACCTTGAGAAAATCATCGACCTGACATAATTCCATATGATTGAGCCGTGCCTCAAACTCCATATATCCATCGGTGTCGGTTCCGGTAATCACCTGATTGTCCTTGTATGTGACCATACCAATGTGACGTTCCTTCGCAAATTCATAGAGAATCTTCGCATAACGGTTCGGGATTGCCTTCGTATAAATCACTTCCTGTGTCGCACACGAAATGACCTTGCCACCGTTAAAGCTCAACGCATAGCCGCCATATTCCGCAAGCCCCAAAGCATCCGAATACTGCTTCAACCCCGGAAATGGTCTGCCCGATGCCAGTGCAACAATATGTCCCTGCTCCTGTATCATCTTCAAATATTTCAGTGTCTCCGGTGTAATCTTTTTCTCCGAATTCACAAGTGTACCATCAATATCTAATACTAAAATCTTTTTATCTGTCATCGTTATCCTCTATCAGCATATTCTTCATTCCATGCCATCGCAATATACTCCTAGGCACGGTTATATTTATTTTACCATTTTCAAGGACATATGAAAAGAAGTATGTTATAATATTTCCATGGAAATTTTGATTCATATTAAAAAAAAGAAATTAGATAGTGCATATACAAAAGCGGTCGCGGAGTACATCAAACGCCTCTCCGCTTTTTGCCGTGTGAAATGTATCTACTACAAGGATTTCTCGAAATTAGAACTGCAGAATTCGTCTGCCTGCTTCCGTGTCGTTCCCGGCACTGATACAATCTCATCCGAAGAATTTGCAGCAAAGATCGAAGAGCTTGGTCTGTCCGGTTATTCCCGCATCGAGTTTGTTGTTGCAGATCCTGCAACTGTTTATGAACTGGATATCGCAAAACTTCCCCCATTCTCACTTTCCGGATTTACAATGTCCATTGATCTGACAACCGTCGTTTTGACCGAACAGCTCTACCGTGCCTATACGATATTAAATCACATCACTTACCACAAATAGTATCTGCCAGCACTTCCATAAGCATCACTCGCATCAACTGGTGCGGAAATGTCATATTGGAAAAGCTGATCTTCTCGTCTGCTCGTTTCACAACCGCATCTGACAGTCCCAGCGATCCTCCGATCACAAATGCAATACTTGATTTGCCTCTCTGTTCTGCTGTTGCAATACTTTTTTTGATTTTGGAATTATCCATCTTCTTCCCATCAATGCAGAGAGCCGCCACATAATCGGTATTCTGGATCTGACTTAAAATCTTCTCCCCCTCTGTCTCCTTGATCTTACGGATCACTGTCTCCGATGTCTGCTTCGGAATGCTTTCATCCTTGAGACAGATCAGCTGTATTGACATTTTTTTATTGATCTGCTTCTGAAATTCATCTATTTTATTCTGATAAAAAGTTTCTTTTACGTTTCCAACTACGATCAGTTTGATCTGCATATCCTGTTTTCTCCTGATTTTCCTTGTTAAATATTACACTTTGCCCGATTATTTACACAAACTTTCAACTTATGTCATAATTTGTTCATAATTATAACTTATATTATAACCATAGTTTTTTCATAAATCCTCTCTTTTTAAGATACAAAAAGAAAATGCCGGCTCGCATCCGGCATTTTCTTTTTTATTCTATTTATGCATTGATGTTTCCATTTTTCACATCTTCAAATTCCTGCATGATCTCATCGCTTGCCTTTGGTGTTGCAAGTGATACAACGACGATAAATACAAGGCTTACAATAAATCCAACTAACAGAGAATATACACCCGTATAAGTAGCCGGTGTCACATGAACCCCATCCAGGGTACAGCATTTAATGTAGTCCCAGATAATAACGGTCAATCCACCGCTTGCCATACCTGCAGCGGCACCTGCGAGATTCATACGCTTCCAATAAAGTGACATCAGGATTGCCGGACCAAACGCACTACCAAGTCCTGCCCATGCATCGCTGACCAGATTCATGATGGATGAATTTGGATTCCATGCAATTACGATCGCAATGATTGCAACAACAAATACCGTTGCTCTTGCAATAAACAATATCTGCTTATCTTTCAGCTTCTTGAAGAACACACCCTTGAACAGATCATTTGCAACTGCGGAAGACGATACAAGAAGCTGGGAATCTGCCGTTGACATGATTGCAGCTAAGATGCCACACAGCAGCAGACCACCGATAAATGGCAACGCGTAATCTGTCATGAAGAGCTTCTTGATCATCTCGATATAGACATTCTCATACTGTGCACCTTCGTTGGAAAGTACCATTGGATACAGATATGCACGTCCAAGCACACCGATCACACAGGCAAGTACAAGCGAGATCAGTACCCACACGATCGCAACCTTCTTGGATTTTGCAAGTTCCTTCTCATCGCGGACTGCCATGAAACGAACAAGAATATGTGGCATACCACAGTATCCAAGTCCCCATGCAAGCTGGGACGCAATACTGATACCGGAAATCGGCTTACCATCCTGCATGAAGATATTCAGATAATCCTTCGCATCGACATTCAATCCGGAATTTACAAGATTTGGTACAATGTTTCCTGTGCCAAGCACGATCACAACCAGAATTGGAACAGCAAGTACACCAACCAGCATCATCATACCCTGTACGAAGTCTGTGGTACAAACGGCAAGGAATCCTCCAAGGAACGTATAGATCAGAATAACGACCGCACCGACGATCAATGCCTGATGATAATCCATCTTTGTGATTGATGCAAACAGCTTTCCACCAGAAGCAAATGCAGATGCAGAATATACCACGAAGAAGATTACAATAACGATCGCAGAAATCGTAATCAGAATATTATGCTTATCGCGGAAACGATTGCTCAGATACTCCGGAATCGTCATTGCATTGCCTGCTCTGATCGTATAGCGGCGCAGACGACCTGCGACGATCACCCAGTTCAAAATCGTACCGATCAAAAGACCGATTGCGATCCAAGCCTGATTCGCACCAAATGCATAGACACAGCCTGGAAGTCCCATCAGCATCCATCCACTCATGTCGGATGCCTGTGCAGAGAGGGCTGTCACCCATCCTCCCAAGTTTCTACCTCCTAAGAAGTAATCATCCGAGCTTTTGTTTTTTCTAGCTGTAATAATACCGATTCCCAACATGAAAATCATGTAAATTACAAATGCAAGTATTACCCATGTTGACATTTAATCTTTGGTCTCCATAAGAAACAGGTACCCATCTCCAATCGTTATGTGACCTTCCTCCTCTCTTAATTCGTTGCTAAGTCCTATCGTCTCTCCCTTTCTGATTGACAGGTCATTTGCATTATATTTAAAACCTTTGAGGGTAATGCCCTTCACGCATTCTGAAAAGGGCAGTAAAGATATATAAGGTCCATACAGATTTTCTGCACGAACTATCTTTTCTTTTTGTATCAGAGAAATCCGGTTATGCAGATCTAAGATTTCTGCATGGATTCCCTCCTGTTTACACGTAAAAAGCAATCCCATATTTCCAAGTGTATGGTCGAGTCTGGTTCCAGTTGCGCCAAGCAGCAATGCCTGTGTAAATCCACGTTTTGCCGCCTCTAAGACTGCAACATGTGTATCCGTGAAATCTTTTTCCGGATTCAGTACCACACACTTTTCACGCACAACGGCATCAGGGCTTGTCACATATTTCGCTCTGATGCCGTCGTTTGCGGAATCAAAATCTCCAATTATCAAATCCGGTTCGATGTCCAATTGTTCTAACATTTCCAGTCCCTTGTCCACACCGATTACATACGGATGAACCGGATATCCATATGCGCCCTCATAAACGGTCGCGAGCAAATTCTGATCGACCGAGCCACCTGTGACAATGAGACAATATTTGCTTTCTGTTTTCATTTCTATGCTCTATGCGTTCAGCTTTTCCATAAAAGCTGCGATATTTGCTTTCTTGTCGCCCTTGAAGACAGCGGAACCTGCAACAACAACATTCGCACCGGCGTCTAATACATCCTGTACGTTGTCAACCGTGATACCGCCATCCACCTCGATCAGAAGCTCTGGATTACGCTCTTCGGCAAGTGCCTTTACTTCCTGCAGCTTCGTAAGTGCAATCGGCATAAACTTCTGTCCGCCAAAGCCCGGATTGACGCTCATGATCAGCACCATATCCACCTGATTGATATAGTACTCTAACCAGTGTACCGGAGTCTCCGGATTCACAGCAATACCAACCTTCATACCTGCTGCCTTGACAGCATCAATCGTCTCCTGTAAATCCTTACATGCCTCGTAATGTACGGTCAGCATATCTGCACCTGCATCTGCAAATGCATCGATATAACGAATTGGCTCATTGATCATCAGATGTACATCAAAAAAACTGTCTGTGATCTTCCGGATACATTTGATAACCGGTGGTCCAAAGGAGATATTTCGTACGAAGGTTCCATCCATAACATCTAAATGAAACCATTTCACACCTGCTTCATCCAATACCTTTGCATTTCGTTCAATGTGGTTAAAATCAATTGATAACAATGACGGTGAAAGAATATTCATACCTACCATCTCCTTTTATTTTTTAATTCCTCATATAGTTGTACATAATTGTCATAACGAAGCTTCGAGATTGTTCCCGCCTGCAGTGCTTCTTTCACTAAGCATTCCGGCTCATGTATATGCACACAGCCGTTAAACTTACAACGTCCGTTGTAGCTTTCAAACTCCCGGAAATATTCCTTTAAATCTTCCGGTTCCAAATCCTCGACCACAAGAGAACTAAATCCCGGCGTATCCATGATATATGTGTCTTCCTCAATATAGATCAGCTCTGAATGTCTCGTTGTGTGCTTTCCTCTGCGAATCTTCTCACTGACTGCCCCGGTCTGCACCTGTGCCTGTGGGTGTAGTGCATTTAGCATCGACGACTTTCCAACACCGGACGGCCCTGCAAAGACACTTGTCTTGCCCCGGATAGCTTCCCGAAATGCATCAACTCCGACATTCTCTTTTGCAACCGTCAGGAACACCTGATATCCGGCACCTGCATAGATATCACAGATTTCCTGTGCTTCCTGTCCGCTCATAAGATCAGATTTGTTAAAGCAGATCAGCGTGTCAACATTCTGCTGCTCCATCATAATCAGAAACCGGTCTAACAGATTGTAATTCGGTTTTGGATCTGCCAGTGCAAAGACAATCACTGCCTGGTCTACATTCGCAACTGCCGGTCGAATCAGCAGATTTTTCCGCGGTAAGATCTCAACGATATTTCCTGTCTGATTCTGCTCACTTATAATCTCGATCTCAACATCATCACCGACTGCCGGCTTGATCTTCTGGTTTCGGAATGCCCCCTTGGCCTTACATTCATATATTGTATTTACAGTATTATGTGGGTGGATATAATAAAATCCACCCACACCTTTCATAATTTTTCCCTGCATAGACTTCCTATACTCTTTTATTCTTCCGAATAAGAAACATTCGGTGCCGGTATACTAAACAGGCTTGATATGTTATTTCCATTTGCATCGAGAACCACAAAACTTGCACTGCCACCCTGAGATGACAAATTTGGTACGACTGCAGATACATTGTATGAACCGCCTACATTAAGCGTTGGAGTTGACTGTTCATACACAACGCCACCATTGAACACCACCTGTACTGTGGCAACTGTGCCATCCAAACTTGAATCATTACATGTAATTGTTCCTGAGATATTCGCTGTATATTTCTTTACCTTCTGCTCTGGTCCATCACTGATGACAAAATCAACACTGTCGCCCTCTGTGACAGTGGTTCCTCTGGCTGGATTCTGGCTGATAACCATACCTGCTGCGACACTATCACTGTTTGCATGTGTGACATTTCCAGCAGAAAGCTTCTTGCTTGACAGCGAATCTCTTGCCTGTGCCTCTGTAAGTCCGCCTAAGTTCGGAACTTCTACTTCCTTCTTCTCAGAACCGTTGCTGACTGTCACGATAACCTTTGATCCCTTGGCTGCCTTTGTGCCGCCTTCCGGATCAGTCTTGATAACTTTATCTTTCTCGACATCATCGCTGTATTCATATGCATGACTGACTTCAAAACCAGCCTCTGTCAAAATTGTTACTGCCTGTGAATCTTCATAATTCTTGACATCTGGTACATCTACTTCCTCTGCGCCTGCACTGACCGTGAGCACGATCTCCTGATCTGCAGGGATTGTCTCGCCTTCTTTCACGCTCTGATCAAAGACGTAACCTTCCTGCGTCTTCTCATCCTCGACATGCTCTGTCTTGACGTTTGTAAAACCTGCATCCGAAAGCATCTTCAAGGCAGCTTCCTCAGAGACACCAGTCACACTAAGCATTGCAACAGACTGTACTTCCTCTGTTGTAATCTTATTCTTATCGTCCTTCTTAGAACCAAACTTAAACCAGCCAAGTACATTACCAAGTACAACTATAATGATGATTGCAATGATAACAGCCGTTGCTACACCGGCAATCGTAACTGCTTTCCGGATACCTGGATCAATGCCATCCGGATCTTCCTCTTCTTCTAACTCTTCATCGTCATCATAATCCTGAACCTTCTTCAGATTGCCACGCTTTGGCTGTGGTTCCGGCTCATAATCATCCTCTTCCCATTCGTCATCATCCTCCTGCAGAAGCTCATTGATTCTGCCATTGTTTGCCTGCGGGGTAGAGTTGTATCCAATTGGACGGATCTCGCCCATCTCCTGTGACACTGGTGGATTTTCGTATGGCTGGCTATACAGGTCACGGTTTGCACTTCCGTTACGGATTGCCTGTACGTCTTCCTTTGTCCACTCCTGTGTCGGACTGTTTGTGATTGAAGTTGGCGCGACCACGATATCAATATTCGGATTGTTCTGTACACGCTTCAAGTCTGCGATCAAGGCACTCGCTGTCAGATATCTGCGCTCCGGTTTCTTCTGTGTCGCCTTCAGGATGATCTTCTCGAAGCTGGAATAAATATCCGGATAATACTGTCTCGGTGGAATCATCTCATTCTGGATATGCATGAGTGCAACTGATACGTTATTATCTCCCTCAAACGGCACTCTTCCGGTTACCATCTCATACATCGTGATACCAAGAGAATAAATATCACTTCTCTCATCACTGTAGCCACCTCTTGCCTGCTCTGGGGATATGTAATGTACACTTCCCATCGCGCCAGACGTCAGAGTATTGCTGCTTGCTGCCTTGGCGATACCGAAATCTGTAACCTTGATATTTCCATTTTTTGATACAATAATATTCTGTGGCTTGATGTCACGGTGAATAATATGGTTCTCATGCGCTGCTTCCAGACCGGATGCGATCTGGATAGAGAAGTTGATGGCTGTCTCCATATTGAGACGACCGTTCTGCTCGATATACTGCTTTAATGTGATTCCCTCTACCAGTTCCATCACGATGCAGTAAATGCCTTCATCATCGACAACATCATATACATTTACAATATTCGGATGTGTCAGTCCTGCGGAAGCCTGTGCCTCGATCCGGAACTTTGTCACAAAGTTCTTATCGTTGCTGAACTCCGGCTTCAATACCTTGATTGCCACATTTCGATTCAATCTATGGTCTCTTGCTTTGTAGACTATGGACATTCCGCCTGCACCGACCACGTCCAAAATCTCATATCTATCACATAATATCATTCCTGGTTTTAACATGATTTCAACCCTTTCTGCTATATTCGTTCTCTATTCGGTCATCAATCTGCCGATATAATAATTACGGATATATTATCCGAACCACCATAATAATTTGCCCGATCCACAAGTTCCTGTGCAATTCGGTCCAAATCGTCTTCCTCGGAAACAATATCCCTTATTTCGTCATCTTCGACCATGTTCGATAACCCGTCTGAGCATAACAGATATTTTTCTTCCGTGTTTATATCTATCTCAAAAAAATCCGGCATCATCTCGTCCCGTGAGCCCATCGCTTTTGTGATGATGTTCTTCTCTGGATGATTGCGTCCTTTTTTCCGTTCCAGTTCACCTTTTCGGATCAGTTCCTCGACAAGCGAATGATCCATTGTGATCTGACGAATCTCTCCGCCGATCGCATACAATCGGCTGTCACCGACATTCGCCACATACAGCTTTCCATCCTGTGCCACGGCTGCTACCATCGTCGTTCCCATCCCATTTAAATCGGGATCTGCACACGCCGCCTTATATATTTCATTGTTTACAAATAACATTGCCCGTTTTAACAGTGCTACCGGATTTTCTATTGTGGACTTCTCTACGAAATCCACTGTAATATCAATCGCCATCCTTGATGCTTTGTCCCCCGCGCGATGTCCGCCCATTCCATCTGCTACGATATACAGATTCGGAAGTGGGCCGACCGGAGTGTCACTGAAAAAAATACTGTCCTGATTGTTATTACGTTTGATCCCGGTATCCGTCTTTCCACTAGAATGCATGGGAATCCTCCTGATGATGAAACGCATATTTCCTTCGTAACTGACCACAGGCAGCATCTATATCGCTACCCATACTCTTCCTTATTGTAGCATTTATGTGATATTTTGCAAGAGTGGATTTGAATTTTTCAACGGAATCACTGTCGCTTCGCTCGTATTCCCGCTCTTCCACCGGATTGATCGGAATCAGATTGACATGACAATTCATACCTGCAAGCAGCTTTGCCAGTTTTCTCGCCTGTTCCTCCGTATCATTCTTGCCCTTTACAAGGCTGTACTCAAAAGTCACTCTCCGTCCGGTCTGCCGGAAATATTCCCGACAGGCATCTAATGTCTCTGCCAGTGTGTACTGGTGTGCAACCGGCATCAGTTCTTTCCGCTCCTCATCGGTCGGCGCATGTAAGGAAAGTGCAAAGGTGATCGGGATATCTTCCTTTGCCAGATCATAGATGCGCGGCACAATTCCACAGCTTGATACCGTGATATTTCTGGCACTTAAATTGTATCCATTCTCATCGATCAGCAGGCGCAAAAAACGAATCAGATTCTCATAGTTGTCGAGCGGTTCTCCCGTTCCCATCACGACCACGTGGCTGATACGTTCCCCGGTGATGCGGCTCGTCGCATAGATCTGTTCGAGCATCTCCGAAGCGGTCAGATTCCGTACCAGTCCGCCAATCGTCGACGCACAGAAACGGCATCCCATCCGGCAGCCCGCCTGCGATGAGATACAAACCGAATTACCATAATTATGACGCATAAACACCGTCTCGATCATCTGTCCATCCGACAAGCGGTACAGGAATTTGATCGTACCGTCTGATTTTGATTCCTGACTCATTTCTGCCTCAATGTGCACGAATCCTTCCTCGTCCATCTGTGCACGCAGTGCCTTCGGAAGATTCGACATATCCTCCGTCGATGCCACATACTTCTGGTGCATCCACTGGAACACCTGCTTTGCCCGAAACGCCGGCTGTCCGTGTTCTTTCATCCACTGTTCAATTTCTGCAAGGTACATTGATTTGATGTCCATTTTAATCTCCTAGCTTATGCAGTACCGCATAATAAAATCCGTCACAGGCATCGATGCCTTGTAAGAACTGTCGTTGTTCTTTTAATGTATATTCTGGATGTTCCTTTAAGAAACGCTCCACCTGCAAGGTGTTTTCTTCCTTTGTGATCGTGCAGGTGCTATATAAAAGCGTTCCACCTGCCTTCACGTATCGGCAGGCGTTTTGCAGTATCGTATGTTGCAGCTCCACCAGTGACTCGATCTGTTCCTCGGTTACCCGGTATTTGATATCATTTTTCCGTCCCATGATGCCAAGTCCGGAACAAGGCAGATCTGCGATAACAACATCTGCTTTTTCCTCCTGCTCCTGCATATATTCCGTTGCATCCTGACAACGGATATCCACATTTGCAAGCTTTAACCGTTCTACATTTTCTTCAATCAATTCCAGTTTTTCCTCTGCAATGTCCATCGACAGCACATGCCCTTGCTGTGCAAATTCTGCTGCCGCCGTCGTCTTACCACCTGGTGCCGCACAGATATCCATCACAAAATCCTCTGGCTGGATGCCTGCTGCCGCAACCGCACACATCGAGCTTTCATCCTGCACCGTGAAATATCCCTGCTTATATCCCGGAATCTTGTGTATAAAATCATAGCCCGATAACAGCCATGCCCCTTCATAATATGCACCCGGCTCGACTGTTATGCCTGCTTCTTTCAATCGGTTCTTATAAGAATCCATCGTCTCTCCGTTTTCTTCGATCCGATGTTTGTTCAGCCGGATACTCGTCTTCCGGTCTGCAAATGCCGCCTGAAAGATCGTTTCTGCGCTCTCTGTGCCATATTCCAAGATAAGCTTCTGTACGAGCCAGAGTGGTGTTGATGTCATCACGGACAAATACCGCTCCGGCTCTCTTTTTTGATCAGGATATGCAAGCTTCGTTTTCTCCCGTGTGATCGTCCGAAGCACGCCGTTCACAAAACCAGAAAGTCCGGCAAAGCCATGTTTTTTCGCAAGCTTCACGCATTCATTGCACGCGGCAGAATCCGGTACGCTGTCCATAAAAAGAATCTGGTAACAGCCCATCCGGAGCAGACAGGCGATCACCGGCTTACACTTTTTTATCTTCGTCTTTGAATACTGGTCGATCACATAGTCCAGCCGCAGCTTTGTCTCTGTGACACCCTCCACCAGTCTGGATAAAAAAGCGCGTTCTACCTTGTCCGTAAACTGGTTTTTACGAAGTGCATTTCCAAGTGCAATATTCGAAAATGTCTGATTAGTCTCTATATCCAATAATACAGTCAAAGCCACGTCTCTTGTATCCATGTGTTTCTCCTCTTTATTTCCAATTTACAGTCATCCCTGCCTTAAGCGGATTGCCATTTAAATAAGCTACGGTATCCATCGGCTTCTTACCCTCCGGCTGCAGGTTCTGGATCTGCAAGGCATCCGTGCCACACGCGATCACAAAATACTTCTTTGCAACCTCCACGATCTCGCCCGGCGCAAAGGTCAGTGTCTGTTCCACCTTTCCCTGTGCCTGCGTCTTATATGCATCATCCATTGCGATGACCTTTGCTTTGTAGATCTTCACATTCTTGCCGTCTATCTCTGTATATGCACACGGCCACGGATTGAGTCCCCGGATCAGACGTTCCAGTTCCTCTGCGGACTTCGCAAAATCCATCCGCCCCATTTCTTTGGAAAGCATTGATGCATAACAACTCTGTGCATCATCCTGTTTCGTCCGTGTTGCTGTATGATTTTCCAGTTTGGTGAGTGTCTCCAAAATCAAAGCTGCTCCAGCCTCGGCAAGCTTGTCATGCAGCGTGGCTCCAGTATCTTCCGGTGTGATCGCAACCTCCACCTTGTCGATCATATCTCCGGTATCAAGTCCTTTTTCCATATACATCGTTGTGACACCAGTTACCGTCTCTCCGTCGATGATTGCACGCTCAATCGGTGCTGCGCCACGGTATTTCGGAAGCAGTGACGCATGAATGTTGATACAGCCATACGGCGGAATCGATAAAATGCTCTCCGGCAGAATCTGTCCATACGCAGCCACCACGATTGCATCCGGCTTGTATGACCGAAGCGTTTCTACCATCTCTGCCTCGCGCACCTTCTCCGGCTGATAGACGGGAATCTCATATTCCTGTGCTTTCACCTTGACTGGTGTTGGTACCAGCTTGCGGTTTCGTCCCTGTGGTTTGTCCGGCTGTGTCACAACCGCAACCACCTCATGTTCTTTCACGATTGCCGAAAGCGCAATCGCTGCAAACTCCGGCGTTCCCATATATATGATTCTCATGTTCTACCTCCATGCTCTACCCTGTTGCACTTACGATTTCTGGTTACTCTTCCGGCTCAACTGGCTCTACTTTGTAAAGTCCATCCTCTACCTTGTCCTTGTACAGAATTCCATCGAGATGATCTAACTCATGACAGATTGCACGTGCCAGTAATCCCTCGCCCTCGATCTGCCGAAGCTGCATATCCTCGTCATATGCTTCACAGATTACATGATTTGGTCTTGTCACGGTGCCCTGCAGACCCGGCAGACTCAGGCAGCCTTCCTCGCCTGTCTGTTCGCCGTCCGCCTCGATAATCTTTGGATTGATCAATGTATAGGCATTATCATCTCCGATATCGATCACGACAATGCGCTTTAATATACCAACCTGTGGTGCAGCCAGTCCCACACCATTTGCCTCATACATCGTCTCATACATATCATCGATCAATGTCTGCAACCGTGGTGTCATCTTCTCAATCGGTTTGCAGACCTTTCTCAATACATCATCACCATCTAAACGTATCTTTCTCGTTGCCATATTGCCCTCCATTTATATTATAATTTAAAACCATATTTTTTTTAACAAACCGTCATCGGGTTCATATCCACGCTGATCGTCACGCCTTCGCAGCCGCATGTGTCAATATAGTCACGCAGCGTCGTGATTGCGCCAAGCCCCGGTGCCTTGATATAGATCACATAACGGTATTCATCGTTGATCTTTCCAATCGCCGCTTCTCCCGGTCCGATGATCCTTGTCTGCGTATATTGTAATGTCTTTGTCTTTTCCTTTAAATCCCGGCATAAAATCCCGGCATAGCTTTCTACTTTTCCTTTAGATTCTCCGGTCAGCAGAATCTGCAGCATATCATAAACCGGTGGATAACGAAGCATCCGCCTGTATGCCATCTCCATTTCATAAAATGCTTTGTAATCCTGACTGGCAGCTGCCGCAATCGCATAATGCTCCGGCTGATAGGTCTGTATCACGACCGCTCCTTCTTTTTCGCCTCGACCGGCACGTCCGGCTGCCTGCGTCAGAAGATCAAAAGTACGTTCTCCTGCACGGTAGTCATTTGCGTATAAGGATAAATCCGCCAGGATCACGCCAACCAACGTCACATTGCTGTAATCATGTCCCTTGACGATCATCTGCGTGCCGATCAGCATATCTGCCTTTCCTTCCGCAAACTGCTTCAGAATTCTGGCACCTGCGTCCTTCCGCAGCGTTGTATCCCGATCCATCCGCAAGGTCTTAATCGCAGGAAACATCTTTTTTATTTCCTCTTCAACCTTCTCTGTACCGGTTCCAAATCCGGCGATCATATTCGATTTACAGGACGGACACTGCTTTGGCATCGCTGTCGTATAGCCACAGTAATGACACACCAGTTGTCTCTGTGCCTGTATTGTCTGCTGATGATACGTTAACGCCACATCACATCTTGGACATTTGATTGCCTCACCACATGCCCGGCACGATACAAAGCTGTTAAATCCCCGGCGGTTGATAAAAAGCATCATCTGCTCTTTTCTCTCAAGCCGCTCCTGTATCTTCTCATAGAGACTCCGGCTGATGATACTCCGGTTTCCCCGTCGGAGCTCCTCGCGCAGATCCACAACCTCGATTTTCTGTGCCTGCACACCATCGGGGCGTTCTTTTAATTCCCATAACCGGTATTGTCCGGCTTCTGCCCGCGCATAGCTCTCGATACTCGGGGTCGCCGAACCGAGAATGACACTGGCTTCTTCCAGCTCTGCACGCTTGATTGCCACGTCTCTTGCATGATACCGCGGTGCCTGATCACTCTTAAATGCCGGATCATGCTCCTCATCCATTACAAACAGCTTCAGATTCGGAAATGGCGTAAAAAGTGCCGAGCGTGGACCGATCACAACATCGACTTCCCCTTCCTTCGCCTTGCGGAACTGCTCGTATTTCTCACCCTTGCTCTGCTTGGAATTGACAAATGCCACACGCGTGCCAAAATGTTTTCGGAACCGCGCCAGTGTCTGATACGTCAGCGAAATCTCCGGAATCAGCACAATCGCCTGACCGCCCTCCCGGATCACTTCCTTGATGCACTGGATATAGACCTCTGTCTTCCCACTTCCGGTTACACCGTGCAGCAGATATGTATGCCGCTCTCCTGCCTGTATATCTTCCGCAAATGCATCGACCAGCGCCTGCTGCTCATCATTCAGTGTCACAAACTCCCAGTTTGTATCCGGCAAAGTTGTCTCCTCCACCTTCTGCGCAGTCTTTCGCACCGTCTGTTTCACTGGCATGACTGTCTGCAACGCCTGATTCATCGTTGTCCCATATGTCTCCCGCATCCATGCAGCAAGCTGGATCAGCTTTCCCTCGATTGGAAGTCCTTTCTGCGGCACATCGACGATCTCCTTGATCTTATCCGGTTCGTAGGATGGAGTCTGTGTGATACCAATCACATAACCGTGCCGGTGCGCATTTCCTTTTCCAAACGGAACCGTCACCAGACTTCCGACCTGTACCTGCTCTTCCCATGCATCTCCGATCCGGTATTGAAACACCCGGTCGATCGCACTATGCGAAATATCGATTATTATATCCGCATATGTTTGTGACATCCTCTTCCTCCAAAATCTCACGAATCAGATCCCGTTCATCCATGTGATGTTTCACACCATGAATCTCCTGATAGTCTTCATGTCCCTTTCCTGCAAGGACGATGACATCGCCCTCTTTCGCATGCAGGATTGCATAACGGATTGCTTCCTTCCGATCTGAGATCTTCACGTATTCCCCATCCGTTTTCTTCATTCCGGTTTCGATATCTGCGATAATTGCAAGCGGTTCCTCATCTCTTGGGTTATCGCTTGTAATAATCGTAAAATCAGACATTTTCCCTGATACTTCGCCCATCTCAAACCGACGGTCTCTGGAACGATTTCCGCCGCATCCAAACAAGGTCACCAGACGTTTCGGATTGTAGGCTCGAAGCGCTGTAAGCAGACTTTCAAGCGCCATTGCATTGTGCGCATAATCGATCATCAGCGTAAATGAATCGGAGATTGGAATCATCTCCACACGTCCGCGCGCCTTTGCTTCCTTCAATATATTCTGAATATCTGTAATACCAACCTGCATCTGATCTGCCACTGCGACTGCAGCCAGAGAATTATGTACGGAGAACTCTCCCGGCAGGTCTACCACAATCTTTGCATCCAGTTTTCCGCACAATGCATACTGGATTCCAAGCACACCTTTTTCTCTGTATAATTCGATGTCTTTTGCCCGGTAATCCGCATCTGCGCGTTCTCCGTAGGTTAATTTCTCACAAGTTGCATGCTCCATCATGTACGCTGCATTTGCATCGTCCACATTGAAAATACCAGTCTTGCAGAGTGTAAACAGCTTTGCTTTCCAGTCGCGGTATTCCTCAAAACTTGCGTGTTCATTTGGACCGATGTGATCCTTCGACAGGTTTGTGAAGATACCATAATCAAAATCCACACCCGCTACACGGTCTAACATCAATCCCTGCGAAGAAACCTCCATCACGGCCGCCTTGCAGCCATTTTCCACCATATTCTTTAAATATTTATGCAAAATCATAGACTCTGGCGTTGTATTATTCGCATGAATCTTCTGGTTTCCATCTATAATTTCAATCGTACCGATCAATCCGGTTTTGATTCCAGAACGCTCCAGCATCTCCCGGATCATATAGGTCGTTGTCGTCTTTCCTTTGGTTCCGGTCAGTCCAATGACCGTCAGCTTCTCAGAAGGATTTCCATAAAACGCGGAACTGATCTTACCCATCGCATACCGGGTACTCTTCACACGGATCACCGTCACGGTGTCTGGCACATTTACCGGCTTTTCCACGACGATCACGGCTGCACCCTTCGCAGCCACATCCTCTGCATATGCATGTCCATCTGATACCGCACCAGAGATACAGAAAAACAGATCTCCCGGCTGTACCTTTCGCGAATCGTTCTGGATCTCCCGGATCTCTGTATCTGTGTTTCCCTGCAAAACCTCATAATCCAGTCCCTGTAATACTTCTAATAATTTCATACGCTGTCCTCCCTAAAAGAATAGAAGTGAAAAGTAAATAAGGCTACAGCATTTGTTCTGCAGCCTTTTTGAACCTTTCGGGTTTCTTTACTCGTCATCTCCGACAATCTTAACTTTTCCGCTATACAGCTCCTTGACTGCGGTAGAAAGTGGCTTGCCACTCTCGGATTTTACCAACGGCTCTGCACCATCGATAAGCTGTCTGGCTCTCTTTGCAGTTGCCATAACCACAGAATAACGACTCTGAACAACCGGCTGTTCACCTGGCTCTACGTCGCTGTTAATCACTTCCATTAATTCCGTGTAAGATGGATGTATCATTGTCTATATCTCCCTTCCTATAAAGCTTTCAGCTCGTTTTTAATCTCTTCTATAAATTCCAGATTATTCTCACGCAGACATTTTCTGCCGACAATAATCGAGTGTACGCTGTGTACACATGTATCTAAATCGTCGTTGACAACGATATAGTCGTATTGCTGCATATCCTCGGACTCTTCCACTGCACGCTGCATGCGCTTGTCGATGACTTCCTCGCTCTCGGTGCCACGTCCTGCCAGACGCTCCCGGAGTCCTTTCGCGCTCGGTGCTGTGATAAAGATAAGAATCGCATCCGGATACTGTTCCCGGACATTCATCGCTCCCTGCACTTCGATCTCTAAGATCACATCATGCCCCTTCGCCATCTCATCTTCTACAAATTTTCTTGGGGTACCATAGTAGTTCTCCACATACTGTGCCCACTCAATAAATCCATTATAATCAATCAGATTCCGGAATTCATCCACGGATTTGAAATAATATTCTCTTCCGTCTACTTCGCCTTCCCGCGGTGCACGTGTTGTCGCAGAAACCGACAGGCTGTAACCATACTCGGCAACCATCTTCTTTACCACGGTACCTTTACCAACACCGGAGAATCCGGAAATAACGATCAAAGAACCTTTCTTTGCCATAATCTATCTGGTTCCCCCTACTCTATATTCTGTATCTGTTCACGAACCTTCTCGATCTCTGTCTTCAGGTCGATTCCCTTATCGGAAATGATCAGGGAATTTGCCTTGGAAAGAATCGTGTTTGCTTCCCGGTTCATCTCCTGCACGATGAAATCGAGCTTCCGTCCAACGGCACCACCCTCGGTCAGGATCTTGATTGTACTGTCAATATGACTTCTGAGACGTACAACCTCTTCGTCCACACAGACCTTATCCGCATACATTGTAACCTCGGCTGCAATACGCTGATCATCGATCTGCGTATTGATCGCAAGCTCATCCACCTTCTCGATCAGTCTCGCCTTATAGTCCTCGATAATCTGTGGTGATTTTTCTTCGATATATGCTACGATATCTGACATCGCAGCAAGCTTTGCAAGCAGATCTTTCTTCAGGTTCTCACCCTCACGGATACGCGACTCTACAAATTTCTCGGCTGCTTCCCGCACAACACCCTCCAAATGAGACCAGATCTCATTCTCATCCACAGACTGCTCCTCCAATGTAAACACCTCTGGGAATCTGCCGATCACAGACGGCTTCACATCTGACTGCAAACCAAAATCATCCACCATACTGTTCAGATAATTTACATATTCGGTTGCAATTTCCTTATTATATTTTACACATACATTGGACTTTGTATAATCTTCGTATGTGATAAATACATCTACTTTTCCTCTCTGAATGTACTCTTTCAGGCAGGTTCTGATATCTGTCTCAAAATAATTCAGCTTCTTTGGCAGCTTCACATTCATATCACAGAATCTATGATTCACCGCCTTGATCTCTACCACGATCTTACGATCGTCATTTACCTGTTCGCCTCTTCCGAAGCCTGTCATACTTTTTATCACGATAGTCTCCTATATACGTCGGTTGCCTTGCGGCAATCGTTTCTCCCTGCGCATTTATGCACACATAAAAATAATGCAGATTATCGTTTCTATCTTATCCATGAACGATAATCTACATTATTATAGTATAGGCACCCCTAAAAATCAAGGTGTTTTGATGTTTAATTTCACGTTTTAAGCTTCTGCAATCCCGTGGATATCCGGCTCGATACTCATCGAATAATTCGTATGATAGATTACAAAACCCGGCTTTGCTTTCGGCGGTTTCTTCAGATTTTTCTTCGTCGTATAGTCAATCTCCACCTTCGGTGCTTCTTTGCCGGTTGAGTAATATGCCGCCAGTCTCGCCGCCTCCTCGTAGGTACGGTCTGGAATCTCTGTCTCACCGTTCGTCTTGACGATCACATGGGAACCCGGCATCTGTTTGGCATGAAACCACAGATCATTGCCCTCTGCAAACTTAAATGTCAGCTCCTCATTCTGGAAATTATTCTTTCCGACATACATATGGTAGCCATCACTGGATATATAATGCAGTGGCTTTGCCTTCACCTGTTTCTTCTGCTTGTTCCGATCGAATCTGCCGCGCACATAGCCACTTTCCACAAGCTCCTGCTTGATCTCCTGCAGATCATTTTCTGTCTTCGCAATCTCCAGCGAATTCTGCACAGAAAGCAGATAATCAAGTTCCTCTTTCGACTCTACGGTAAGCTCCATCAGCGCCTCATAGGTACGCTTCAGTTTATTATATTTGTTGAAATACCGCTTTGCATTTTCCATCGCCGACTGCTCTGGATCAAGCGGAATCGTAAGCATACTGCTATCATAGTAGTTCTCGCAGGTGATTTCTTTATCGCCCGGTTTACAAGAATATCCATAGGCAGTCAGCAATTCACCATAGACCTTGTATTTATCCCGTTTCTCTGTATCCTTTAGCTGTGACCGCTGCAGATCGTATTTCTTCGCCGTCCGCTCAATCGCGTTGTTCACAATCTTACGAAGATCCGTCGACCGCTGCCGGATGCGCGTTACCACACTTTTTGCCTGATAGTATTCTTCAATGACCGGAGACATCGACGGAAATACTTTCAGTCCATCCACATCCTTCTTGGGAAGGTTGTCTGCTTCCTCTCCGTACATCGTCAGTGTACACGCCGCAAATTCCTTCGGTGCATACCCCTGATATGCAATACACGGTGCAAACTGTTCTTCTTTTATACTTGTACGCATCGCATCAAACGCTGCATACAAATCCTCCTGCTCCTGCATCGAGAGTCCAGCCGTACTCATGCCGCCATCGACACCAGCCCGGTAACAGATCTCATTTGCGATCACCGGTGATAATCCTGTCAGCGATGTATAGATTGCCTTCGTCACCGATACCGGCTTGCGCAGGACATGATTCATAAAATAATTGATATCAATGTCGAGCGGATTTTCCTTTTCCTGTGCCGGAGGATATACATACGTTCTTCCCGGCAGCACTTCCCGCACCGAACTTACTTGATGGGAAATATGCTTGATGCTGTCAATGATCGTACCATCCGCATCCGTGAAGATGATGTTGCTGTGTTTTCCCATGATCTCGACGATCAGCTTCTTCTGGCAAAGATCACCCATTTCATCAAGGTGTTCTAACTGCATCTCTACAATTCGCTCAAAGTTCGGCTGTGTCACGGATAAAATGCGTGCATTTCCAATATGCTTCCGTAGCAGCATACAAAAATTCGGGGCTGTCGACGGGTTCTCCTTTATCTGCCCCGTCAGATAAATAAGAGGCAGACTGGCATCTGCAGAGATCACCAGACGACTGGTTGTGTTGCCCTGTTCTGTCCGGTTTTTTACGACCAGACACAGCTCATCCACTTCCGGCTGATATATTTTATAGATACGTCCGCCTGTCAGATTCTTCTTTAATTCGCTGACGATTGCAGACACGGTTACTCCGTCAAATGCCATTTTCTTACTCCTTTTCATTTCAATAATCACGATCAATAATCACGAAACACACTATGATTTGCATATATGTCTGCATCGTTGTCTGACTATATAAGATGTATTGAAATTAAGAAGTTCTAAGATGTTCTGATTCACAAGCTAAACAACGCACGCAACCACCGCCAATTCGCCATCCATGGCTCAGTGGCGGTTTGTTTGAACATCGTGTTCAAACATTGCTGTTTATTTACAGAACATCAAGAACTTCTAAATTCCAAACATATTTATATTGTCAGACAACGATGCAGACACATAAAAGCAAATCATAGTCCGTTTCGTAAGCTACTTTCTAAAATTGCAATCACATAATATCAAAAATGCATGTCAATGTAAATGCGCATATAGATTCATGAAGTAATATGATACATTTGTGACTTAGAAGTAATTCGTGTTCTGTGAATATCAGCAATGCGAAAACACGATGTTTTCGCAAGTTGCCACTGAGCCATGGATGGCGAATTGGCAGCGGTTGCGTACGGTAATACATATATCCCAGAACACGAATATTACTTCTTAGTCACAATATGTTATATTACGAATGAATCTACTATGCATATTTACATCTGACATGCATTTTGACCACCTTATGTGATTATATTAGATCAACAATCCAAGCAGATCGTTGCTTCGTTTTACAAATGCTGTCATCTTCTCAGCAGAGAGCGGCTTGTTGGCAAGAACAGCTAAATCATAAAGCTGGTTGCAGATCATATCCTTGTATTCGCCCTCTGGATTATCTAAGATGTATTTTACAAGCTTGTTGTTTGCATTTAAGACAAGTGTCTCTGCCTCGCCTGCTCCAAACATGTTCGGATCCATGCCGCCCATATTGTAGACACGCATCATTTCCATCATACGACGTGACTCCTCGGAAACCGTCAGGACAGAAGATACATTCTCGTTCTTCATGCTCTCAACCTTGACTACAAGCTTGTCATTTCCAGTTGCTTTCTTGAATGCCTCAGAAAGCTTATCGGTATATTCCTTCGTCTGCTCCTCGGTCAACTTCTTACCGACAAAGTTATCGGCAAGATCTGCATCAATACGCAGGAACTTCACATTTTCATTCTTACCTTCCAGGTGTGTGATGTATGGGTTATCAATGTTGTGTGTCAGATAAACCGCATTCATGCCCTCTTCCTTGAACATGTTGATGTACTGGGACTGTGCCACTTCATCGGAGATATAGAATACCTTGTTCTCGTATTTCTCCTTGCCCTCTTCGAGGTACTCCGGAAGTGTAATATACTTGCCGTTGATATCCTTGAAGAGCATGTAGTCTGTCATCTTGTCACAGAACTTCTCATCCTTCAGGCAGCCAAACTTGATGAATGGACTTAAGTCATCCCAATACTTCTCGTAATCTTCCTTGTTGTTTTTGTACATGCCAGTCAGCTTATCAGCGACCTTCTTCGTGATGTAATCTGAGATCTTCTTGACAAAACCATCGTTCTGCAGTGCGGAACGGGATACGTTCAGCGGCAGATCCGGACAATCAATGACACCCTTCAGCAGAAGCAAAAACTCTGGAATAACTTCCTTGATGTTATCTGCGATAAATACCTGATTGTTATATAACTTAATCGTACCTTCCAACTGGTCATACTGTGTATTGATCTTCGGGAAGTACAAAATACCCTTTAAGTTAAATGGATAGTCCATATTCAGGTGGATCCAGAAGAGCGGCTTCTTGAAGTCCAAGAATACATGCTGATAGAAATCAATGTACTGCTCGTCCGTACAATCTTTCGGATTACGCATCCAGAGAGGATTCGTATCATTTAACGGTTTTCTCTCTTCTTTCTTTTCCTCTGTGGCATCCTCTTTCTTCTCTTCTGCCTCATCCTTCTTCGGTGCATCGCCGACAAGCTCATCTTCCTGTGTCGTATCGACCTCGATCACCTTGTCCTTTTCCTTCTTCTCAGCTTCCTTCTTGGCAGCTTCTTCCTCTTCCTTATCCTCATTGATAAAGTAGATGTTGTATGGCATAAATGCACAATACTTCTGGATAACTTCCTTTACACGGTACTCATTTGCATACTCCAGGCAATCCTCATTCAGATACAATGTAATGGCTGTACCACGGATATCGTCGTCGCTCTCACTCATCGTATAATTCGTTCCGCCGTCGCACTCCCAGTATACCGGCTTTGCACCTTCCTTGTAGGAACATGTCTCGATCGTTACCTTATCGGCAACCATAAATGCGGAATAAAAACCAAGTCCAAAATGTCCGATGATCTGCTCATCGCCAGCCTTGTCCTTGTACTTGTTGATGAAATCCGTTGCACCGGAAAATGCGATCTGGTTGATGTATTTGTCAACCTCTTCCTCGGTCATACCAAGACCGTTATCGACGAATGTCAAAGTCTTATCCTTGGCAGACGCGTACACCTCAATCTTGTACTCCTCGCCTTCAACTTCCTCATAATCTCCCATCACGGCAAGCTTCTTTAATTTTGTGATTGCATCACAGCCGTTGGAAATCAGCTCTCGAATGAAAATATCCTGATCGGAATAAAGCCATTTCTTAATAATCGGAAAAATGTTGTCACTGTTAATTGATAAATTACCCTGTCGTTCCATGTCTTATTACCTCCTAAAACCAATACAAGTCTGCTGTCCTTTCCTGCAGACTTCATTTTACGAATGTATATTTCATAAATAAGATAATAATACTTGGAAATTTGAATGTCAAGGAAAAATTAGCACTCATTTTTATTGAGTGCTAATAATTCTACTTTAAATATAATATTTCTTGATCGTATCGTCCCAGATATGCTCCAATGTTTTATCCATCGTAAATATCTTCAGAGATGTTCCAGTTGTCACAGACAGCGTTTCATGCTCATAAACCACGTTCATAAACAACGCGCTCACGTCCTCCTCTTTGACCGGCAGATTGTTCATTTCCAACAAACGGCTGATATTCTCGCGATTGAACATCAAAATGATCTTAAAGCCGATCGGCAGCCGTTCCCCTTTCAGATACGCATACACGGTCGCCTTGATATCCTTCCATTCAATATATTCCGGCAGATCTGCCTGTGCCTCCGTATCAAAATACTCACGGTTCAGTCTGCCATTTACATAATAATCAAGTTTCGTTTTCACCCGCGCCTCATACAGATAAAAGCTGTCGTATTTCTCCTTTTCAAACAACTCTTTTATATATTCAGCTTTTTCTTCTATCTCAACGATTTCCATCTTCTACCTCTGATTTAAATATACCGTTACCAGTTCATACGCGCCGTAAGGCTCTTCTGTGTACTGAAAATACTGCACCGCACTCACATCCTGCATAAAGGAATAATCAAAATCGGTCGTATAATCGGTCACGACAACCTCGATCGTCCCCGTGCTGTTGCGCAATGCCTGATCCTTGAGCAGTGTACGGAACGCATCGCTGTCACAGATCAGATCATTTTGCTCGTAATAATTATAATCGGTGCTGTCACACGCCGGAAATGCATCCTGCTTCCAGTCATGCCGTTCATCCATGATCTCATCCGTCACATTGAAATACTCATGTCCAGCAAATACACCGCGATCCGGCAAAGGATCGTCCCATGTGGCATCGACCTGATACCAGTTTCCATCCAGGCACACCTGATTCCATGCATGTAGCTCATTATCCGCCGTTCCGGTTACGATCTGGTTTTCGATTCCAACGCATGTCATAAGCAGTGCCATCGCCTCAGCATATCCATTGCACACAGCCTTGTTCTGCACCAGAGCACCATATGCCCGGTACGCATAATCCTTGGAAGATTCCACATACCCATACTGGCAATGCACCACAATATAATCATGAATGGCAAGTTCCTTTTCATAATCTGTCATATCCGGCTTGATGATCTGCTTCAACACATCTTCCACTTTATCATACAGCTTATAAGCAAGTGCATGCTCGGATGGAATCGCCGTGCCATTTACATATTTCTGCCATACATAATAATTGTCCGAGATCTCATACCGAAACTGAATCCGCATGCCATCCCTGCTTTTTTCTGTCACCATATACTGGTCGACCATGCCGTTCATGCTGCACAGATTCTCGTTGATATTCCCGATATCACTCTCCGAAATTCCGGATACATAGAAATTGCCTGTCGTCTTACCATCGTTGATCTGTTCAGTTACCAATTGTGTTAATTCTTCCATGCTGTATGCGGTCTCATCTGGATGCAGATAGGAACCGATGCGGAAGTTGAAAAAATAAAACACAAGGATCACAGCCACCACAAGCACTGGAAGGATAATATGCATTTTCCCTTTTTTCTGCTCCATTTAATGCTTACTCCTGTCTTTTTCTTCCTCATCTGACTCATCGTCTTCTCCATTTCCACCTTTGCCTACCATGATCAGAACGACCATCAATACGATGGAGACAATCAGGCAGATGGCTACCAGAAGTGGTTTGCCACTGTCGCCGGTTGCGATTATATTTGCAAGAATTGTGTTCATATTTATCTCCTTATCCCAGACAACTGCGAAACATTTATACTGCGAACATATATTTCAATCTTATTCATTCGATATACAATGTATTAAAACCAGATTGAAATATATGATACACTTTATTCTCCCTGTTTCGCACTTGTCTTATATATGTCTATAATTATGTAAATCATTCTAATGTATATAATGATAAATCGCAACCTTTTTTCGCGTTTGTCTTGTCGGTTCTTGGGATTTGTTGTATATTATATTTCAAACATTAAATATCTGTAAATATTTACAATGTCTTTGGCATATGGCAAGGGATTCATTTGTGTAGTATATGGATATGTTCGCATCTTAGAAGTAATTGGTGTTCTGTTCACATCAGCAATGCCTGAACACGATGTTCAGGCAAGCTGTCACTGAGCCACGGATGGCGAATTGACAGCGGTTGCGTCAATATGGAATCTCTGATATCAGAACACCTTATTACTTCTTAGGTGCGATACATTATATACGATACAAATCAATCCCTTGTTATATGCCTTAGCACAACGCAAATTATTTACAGAAGATAAAGTGAGGTAGATTATGGCACAGTTATGGGGCGGTCGTTTCACAAAGGAGACAGACCAGTTAGTATATAATTTTAATGCATCGATCAGTTTCGATCAGAAGTTCTACAAGCAGGACATCCGCGGCAGCATCGCACATGTAACAATGCTTGCAGCAAGCGGTATCCTGACAGATGCAGAACGCGACCAGATTATCGATGGCTTAAACGGCATCCTTGCCGATGTAGAAAATGGAACTCTGGAGATTTCTTCAAAATATGAAGATATTCACAGCTTCGTCGAAGCGAACCTGATTGACCGGATTGGTGATGTCGGTAAGAAGCTTCACACCGGACGTTCAAGAAACGATCAGGTAGCTCTCGACATGCGTCTGTATGTACGCGATGAAATTCTCGAAGTTAAGAAGCTGCTCGTATCGCTGATGAAAGAGCTGCATATCCTGATGAATGAAAATGTAGATACCTATATGCCGGGCTTTACACATCTGCAGAAAGCACAGCCTGTCACATTTGCACACCATGTCGGTGCATATATGGAGATGTTCAAACGTGATTACAGCCGTATGAACGATATCTATACACGTATGAACTATTGTCCGCTTGGTGCAGGTGCACTGGCCGGAACGACATATCCGCTGGATCGTAACCTGACTGCCAGTCTTCTGGATTTTGACGGTCCAACCTTAAACAGTATGGATTCGGTGTCAGACCGTGACTATGTGATTGAGATGCTTTCCGCATTCTCTACGATCATGATGCATCTGTCCCGTTTCTCTGAGGAGATCATCATCTGGAACTCCAACGAGTACCAGTTTGTAGAATTAGATGATGCATACAGCACCGGAAGTTCGATCATGCCGCAGAAGAAGAATCCGGATATCGCTGAGCTTGTCCGCGGTAAGACCGGGCGTGTATACGGCGCACTGATGTCCATCCTCACAACGATGAAGGGCATCCCACTTGCATATAATAAGGATATGCAGGAGGACAAGGAGCTTACCTTCGATGCGATCGACACAGTTAAAGGATGTATCGCTTTGTTCACAGGTATGATCTCTACAATGAAGTTAAACAAGCCTGTCATGGAGAAAAGTGCCATGAACGGATTTACAAATGCTACCGATGCGGCTGATTATCTGGTTAATCACGGTGTTCCGTTCCGTGATGCACATGGTATCGTCGGTCAGCTTGTACTCTACTGCATCGAGCACGACAAATCCCTGCTTGATATGTCCATCGACGAGTATAAGGCAATCAGCCCGGTATTCGAGGATGATATCTACGATGCGATCAGCCTGAAGACCTGTGTCAGCAAGCGAAATACTATTGGTGCACCGGGTGAGGAAGCAATGAAGCAGGTGCTCGCCATCAACGAGGAATATCTGAAAAATTTATAATAATATAGTTATATTTTTTGAAGGGAGTTAACCTTATGAATAAGACAACAAAAGCGAAATACGACCTTGCAACGCGCATGTTGAAGGTGGATATTTCCATAGATGAAGTAGCTCTTATGTCCGGACTCACAATTGATGAGATTGAGAAGTTAAAGGCCGGCATTGAGCCGGAAGAGATCATTGATGAGGTAGCTTTCGCGGAGAAAGCTCTGAAGGGAAAAGACAAGTAATACGCAAGTCAAACAGAATCCGATAGATGTTTCTCTGTTTCACAATCATCATAAAAAAGAAAGCGATTCGATGAAAATCAAATCGCTTTCTTTTTATATGATACTTCTTATACTTGTTCGTACAGTCTCTGATAGATCTCTGCGGAATTAGACCAGCTGTAGTTCTGCTGCATCGCACATTCCTGCATACATTCCCAGGCATTCTTCTTGTCGAAGTATACCTGCTTTGAGTAGTTGATCGTATTCAGTAACTCATGTGCGTTATAGTTTGCGAATGAGAATCCGGTTCCGCTTCCCTCGAATTCATTGTATGGAATAACCGTATCCTTCAGTCCGCCCGTCTCTCTTACGATAGGCAGTGTACCATAACGAAGTGCCATCAGCTGTGTCAGTCCACATGGCTCGAAGCGGGATGGAACCAGCATTGCATCACACGCTGCATACATCTTGTGTGACAATTCGTCCGAATAATAAATATTCGCAGATACCTTTGCCGGATGAATGCCCTGATAGTACCGGAACATATCTTCATATTTCCGGTTACCGGTACCAAGCACAACAAACTGTGTACCATCGGTACAGATATCGTTCATGACACGGTCAACGAGATCTAAGCCCTTCTGATCTGTCAGTCTGGAGATAATACCGATCATATAAGCATTCTTATCTTCCGGAAGTCCAAGTTCCTTCTGCAGTGCAAGCTTGTTTGCCACTTTGTTCTTGCGGAAATTCTTCAATGTGTAATTCTTATAGATCTTCTTATCTGTAGCCGGATCGTAATCCTTGTAATCGATACCATTTACAATGCCCCATAGGCTCTGGTTTCTCGCGCGGAGCAAACCGTCTAATCCTTCACCATAATAAGGCGTCTGAATCTCCTGTGCATACGTATTCGATACCGTTGTAATCTTATCTGCATAAACAAGTCCACCCTTGAGCATACTTGCATCCTTGTCAATCTCCAGCTTATCCGGTGTAAACAAATAATCTGGCAGTCCGGAATACTCCTGTACGGTCTTGATATCCCATCTTCCCTGGAACTGCAGGTTGTGGATCGTCATGATTGACTTCATACCACTGTAAAATGGATTGTCTGCAAACAATGTCTTCAAGTATACCGGAACCAGTCCTGCCTGCCAGTCATGGCAGTGTACGATATCCGGCTGGAATCCGATACTTGGCAGGATGGAAAGTGCTGCCTTGCTAAAATAGCAGAACTTCTCGATATCCCATTTCATATCGTCACTGTATATATTGAAACCATTGAAATAATACTCATTGTCAATAAAGTATACCGGAACCCCTTCATATTCCAGATACATAACCCCGACATACTGCTGCTTCCAGCCAATATCCATATGGAAATGCGTCAGATAACGCATCTTCTCCTTGAATTTTGCCGGCAGACACATATAATTCGGAATGATGACACGCACGTCATACTCCTTTTTATCAAAGATTCTCGGCAATGTACCAACAACGTCTGCAAGTCCGCCAGTCTTGATAAACGGTACGCATTCCGATGCAATATAAGCCACTTTCTTCATGTTTTTTGTCCTCCCATATCCGACTCTAAAAGTCTCGTAACAAAGTTACTTTAATTCTAGCATAAGCACTCCGATTATTCAATCCATTTTATGCCACATTCTGTCAAAACTCGTCCGATTCTACCGGCTGGATAACCGGCGCATCTTCTGCAGCAATGCCCGGTCTACCTCCGCGTCTCCATATCGGATGTCCTCATAACAGCGCGTCAGCTCCGTCACATCCGCGAGCGACTGTTCATTTAATTCCGTCTCAATCTCCCGCCCGGTTTTCGACTGTTCCAGTGCAATATCGTAGCGATAGCGTTCAATGCAGTCCTTGTAGCATCGTCTTGCCCGCTGTCTGCGTGATAAAAACCGTCGTTTTTCATCTGCATGCGTCCGCTGTTCCTCTTTCTTCTTTTTTACTACAACCAGTTCCACCTGATCGGTCGAGATATTACGCCTTGCCATCAGGAACCGGACAAACCGGACCAGCACTTTATACGCGATAAACAGTCCCAGACAGATCAATCCGACATAGAGCACCGGCTCCAGTGTCTGTCCGACGGAACGAATACCCGACGGCACATCGCCATCATCAAACTGCTGGTGTTCACTTGTCTCTGCCTCTCCACCACGGAACCAGAAACTTATATAGTGATAGAAAAGTCCGATCACCATCGCGATCACACGAACCACTGCCAGTATCGCCTGCCCGATCAGCGCGATCACTCTGCGGAAATCAAACACTTCGCCAAGCACGAGTCCAATCGTCAGACAGAGAATGATTGCACCGACCATGATCGTATTTACAGACAGTATCTGCCGGATCGGGATTCCCGATACATGGCTGGTCGCGTCCAGATAATTTTCCATTCCATCCGTGTACACCAGCGCCAGATACAGAAAAAGCAGAATCAATGCTGTCACATAAGCATAGATCCGAAGTCCCTGCACACCGAGATGCCCACTCACAAGGTACACGATCAGGCACAGCAAAAAGGATGGCCACGGAAGTTCATCCATCTGCTTCCTTTTATTTTTCCATGTGCTTTTTACAGATGCCGAGAACAGATAACAAGGAATCAGGAAATAAAACCACTGAGTCTCCATCGATACCGGCAGCAAAAGCATCGGCAGCCGCAACGCCACATGCCCGACAAACAACCACAAATAATGCTGTGCCTTCTCCCTCAGAATATACGAATACACAAACATTGCACCCGTGATTGGAAGCAGAAAGTAATGTACATCCTGTTTCAAAAGCACAACTTCAAAAAAGGCAAAGCACAGACTGCAGCAAAGCCATTCATATAGAAGGTGCAAAAGCTTCGTGACCTGTAACAGTTTAGATTTCATTCCACTTCACCTCCACGCCCTGCATATAGCCACGCCATCCAGTCTTATCCTGAATGTCATAATACGGAACTACCATGTGCAGCTCCGGGTGCTTTTTATGCATATAATCAAGCTTCAAAAGCAGATCTTCTTTGTAATAAGGAGAAATAATCACATACGTTATCGGCTCTTCCATCTGCTGTATCTCGGTATCTACCATCTGCATAAATGCATCGATTCCTGCATTTTCTTTGATGCGTGCCAGATATTTGTCGATCGTTTCACCATGCTCCATCGACATGCCGGCTTCCACCCGCTCACACGCACCAGTCATGCAGTCAATCCCATTTGATACAAGTTCCACCGATACCTTATGTTGCAGAAAATACTCAGCGATCGTTCCCGCCATACGGATACTCATCTCCTGCAGATATTCCGTCTTTACCATGATATTCGTCTCCAGATTGAGCAGAATCCGCACGCGCTGTTCCGAAGTATAACCATACATATTTACCATGAGTTTTGACGCTTTCGCAGTTGCCTTCCAGTTGATCTTCCCGTAAGTATCTCCATAGGTGTATTCCCGGATTCCACGAAACGTATACGGATCCTCCATCTGATTTCGTCTCGTCTCCAACTCACCGAGCAAATGGGAACAGAACATCGAAAGCTCCGGGGATGCGACCCGCTTCGGCAGCACATACAGCCATGCGTCGGATTTCCGGCTATATGCGAAATTCGTTGTCATAAAGAAATCCCGCGCCGTCATATTCAGACTCGGTATGCCATACAGTCCCCGCTTTCCAGTCTGAAACGGCAGCCGCCGCGTGATCTTCCGGTAGCCAAGCACAGAGAACACATCGTTTCGATAATAGCTGTCGGTCACGACTGTATTTTCTGTATCTGCAAACCGAAACGAACGATCGGTCGAGAATTTGACATGAAAGACAGGCAAAGGCAAAAACTTTCCATTGTAGATAACCTCTGTCAGGGCACTTGCATCCCCTTCCCTCACGCATGTATCCTCAAATGAAATTGTCACATCGAGATTCCGGTTCCACCATTTCGCGTACAGACGTTTCTGTACAATATAAACCAGACTCGCAATCACAAGTGCAACAATCAGATTCACTGCTTCCAATCCTCCACTGGCACTTCAACCGTTGCTACGATCTCCTTCATCCGTTCGTTGTTATCCTTTGTACTTCCATACGTCAGAAGCCGATGTGCCAGCACGCATGGAGCAAGCAGCTTCACATCATCTGGTATCACATATGTTCTTCCCTGCATTGCCGCATAGCATTGTGATGCACGCACAAGCGCTAACATCGCACGTGTACTGACCTCTGTCATGATGCCCTGATTTTTTCCGGTTTCCTCCACAATCTGGACGATGTACTCCCGGATACACGGATGTACAGTTACCGTTCTTGCAGCTTCTCGCATCTGTGCAATCTGCTCCGCCGTGCAGACCGGTTTCAGAGAAAGAAGCGGATGTTCCCCCATAAAAGTCTCCATCACGTGCAGCTTCGCCTGCGTATCCAGCTGTCCCATTGAAAGCTTCATCATGAAACGATCCACTTGTGCTTCCGGAAGTGGATAGGTTCCGGTTGTCTCGATCGGGTTCTCCGTTGCAACTACCAAAAAAGGCTCCGCAAGCGGCAATGTTTCTCCATCGATCGTCACCTGCTTTTCCTCCATCGCTTCGAGCAAACTTGCCTGTGTACGTGGTGTCGCCCGGTTGATCTCATCGGCAAGCAGAACATTTGTAAATACCGGTCCCTTTACCAGATGAAACTCCCCATCCTTCTGACTGTACACATTCAATCCCGTAATATCGCTCGGCATCAGATCCGGCGTAAACTGCACACGTTTCTGCTCCACATCCAGCAGTCGTGCAAATGTCTTGGCAAGCGTCGTCTTTCCACTTCCCGGGCGATCCTCCAACAGCACATGTCCGCCTGCAAGCAGCGCGACTAACAGCTTCTCAACAACCGCTTCTCCGGCAATCACAACTTTCGATGCTTCTGCGATCACATTCTGTGTTATTTTCTGCACCTCTGTAACTTCCATAATTCCTCCTGTTTTCTATGTATTTCTAACTTATTTCTGCGTATATTCCATATATAGATTTATTCTAGCATAATCTTTGAAAAATGGAAATTTTTTTACACGTTTTAAGCAATCTATGATATAGTTGATTTATCATATTTGGGGAGGTTTCCTATGAATTGTAAAGCATGCGGACATGCATTAAATCAATACGGCATCTGTCCCATCTGCGGCTGGCAGGATCCATCATATGGACAGCAATCGTCCTACAATGGGCAGCAAATACCATACCAGCAACCATACGGCGGGCAACAGATGTACAACCAACAACCTTACAACGGGCAGCAAATGTACAATCAGCAGCAATCTTACAACGGACAGCAGATGTACAGCGGGCAGCCTTACAACGGGCAGCAGATGTACAACGGACAGCAAATGTACAGCGGGCAGCAGCCACAAGGTTCCGTTCCACCAACACCAGCACCGAAAAAAAAGAAAAAATGGCCGCTCTTTGCCGGCATTGGCGGATGTGTTGTTGTTCTGGCAATCGGAATTGCACTGATCGTAACCAAACGTCCAATCAAGGATCTGACAAACGACGATTCCCATACAACAACGGAACAGTCTACCATGTCTCCTACAACGGAAGCTTCCGTGACCGAGCATCCACAACAGGCGGAAGCAGGCACAAAAACCGTTATGATCTATATGGTTGGTTCCGATCTGGAAAGCCAGTATCAGGCAGCTTCCACGGATATTGAAGAAATGCTTGATTCCGGCTATGATGAATCAAAAATGAATGTCTTGATCTACACTGGCGGCTGTTCCAACTGGCATAACCGTGACATCCCAGAGGACGCCAACTCTATTTTGAAGATTGAGAATGGATCGTTGACAGAGCTTACTTCCAAGGATGCTTCCAACATGGGCGATCCGTCAAACCTAACCGAATTCTTAAATTACGGTTACATGAACTATCCGGCAGAACAATACGACCTGATCTTATGGAATCACGGTGGCGGCGCGTTCTTCGGATATGGATTTGACGAGACAACCAATGACAGTCTGACCTTGGATGAGCTTGATCAGGCGTTTGCAGACTCTCCATTCCACGATGGAAACAAGCTGGAGTTTATCGGATTTGACGCCTGTCTGATGGCGAACATCGAGACTGCACATACGTTAAGTCCTTATGCTAATTACATGGTTGCCTCTCAGGAATCCGAGCCGGGCAGCGGATGGTCCTACTCCTTCCTTGCCGACATCGAGACACTCCAAAGCGGCAAAGACATCGGACAGAAAATCGTGGACAGCTACATGCAGGATACAACAGATTACATGAACAGCATGCCATTTTCCTATGCGACAATCTGCTTATCTGTATTGGATCTGAGTCAGGTCGAAACATGTGAGATGGCATTAAATGATTTGTTTGCTTCTGTCAATAAAGATTTCAACGAAAGCACCTACCCGCAGTTTTCTTCTATGCGTAAGAATTCAAAGGAAATTGCAGCAGCCTACTCCTATACAGAAGGTTCCTATGATGTCATCGATCTTGGCGATTATGCATTACATATGAAATCCATCTATCCGGCAGAATCCGGCGCCCTCTCGAACGCATTGAACAAACTGATCGTATATTCCGATGCTAATGAGTCAAAGATCAACGGCGTATCAATCTATCATCCGTATTACACGAAGCAATATGCTTCTTCGTTGATACCGATGTACACAACCTTTGATTTTGCAGAAAATTATACAAGCTACATTTCCCGGTTCGCTGGTATGCTGACCGACACCAACGCATTTGCAGTAACATGGAATCCAGAAGATCTCGTTCCAACTATGAACGATGATTCCACATTCTCGGTTACATTAAATGCTGAACAATCTTCTGCTTTACAGAATGCATATTTTGTAATTGCCAAGAAGGATCAGGAAAAGGACGGCATGTACGATCTGGTTGCATTAAGCTCTGCCATCTCAAACGATGGAACCGGAAAACTGACGGCTGACTTCGACGGACAGATTACCTACATGCAAAATGATACAACAAAAGAGAACTACGAACTGATGTATACCGTACAGGAAAAGACAGATACATACACCCGCTATCTGATCTCCAGTATCCTCTACAATGACGATATTGAAGGCGATGACAGTATGTATGCCTATTTCGTCTTAGAGGTATCCAACGAACATCCGGAAGGTCAGATTCTGGGAGCTTATCCGATTGACAATTATATCAACACTGAAGGAAATGAGATCTTCCCAGAGCGTTACGAGATCGATATCAACGACTACCAGAATGTCGCGTTCGGATATTTCTCTCACCGCTTCACCTCAAATGAAGACCTGACAAACTTCAACGATGCAGACTGGGCAGACCTGACGATCAATTACAGCTCGTTCCCAATCTCCGAAGGCTTCACGCCGATACGGGATGCATTGCTTGCCGGAGAAGAATATTATGGTATGTTCATCTTCGAAGATATGCAGGGAAACAGACATTGCTCAAGTCTGGTACAGATTCAGTAAATAACTCATTACAAAAAATGCGTCAGCTTAACGCTGGCGCATTTTTTCATATCCACTCCGGCTGCCACTGCCGGCAGTCTCCTGATCGTATTTATCTTTCAACCGGTCGATATCAGACTTCACTCCACGCACATCGAAATGTGGCAGTTCAAACTTATATCCATTGTCTGCTAAAAAACGATGTGCAACCGAAAATGTAATATCATCGAAGTTCGTCATAAACCGATGGTTGATCTCTCTGACACAACTCTCCATACTCTCGTATTTTCCCGGATCAATCTCCGAGAACACCTGATAGAACGTATCGAGGCAGATGCTTCTCTGACTCTCAAAGTCCGATGTGACATTCTGCACTGGAAACGCATGCAGATATGCTCGTAACCATGCCGAATCCCCACGATACCACTGTGAGATGGTATCATACTTTTGATCCATGTCTAAAATCTCCCGTTCCCAACAGTTTGACATATACGATGCATCGACGATCCGGTTAATCTCCTCATCGGTCAGATACAGATCATATTTCTGATTAAATTTCTGAATAATCTTTCTTCGCTTTGGTACAGCTCTTGTCAGTCCTGTTACCGTGGTTCCTTTATTTTCCGAAGGCTGACTGTAATGCTGCTTATAGTAGCTGTAATCATCCTGTTTTGCTTTTGCTTTTCCTTTGGATGATCTTGCGATCAACCAAGCAACAAGCCAGATTGGAGCTCCAAAAAAAGCGATTACAATCGAAACTGCCAAAAGCCCACCAAACAGGGAGCTAAAACCAGACAGGCCACCAAACAAAATACAGATTGCAATCACCCAGCCAAGCTTGTTATGCAACTTACTGTATATCTTCGGATTGTTTCTGCCATAGATGCCATACCAGATGAAAAAAATAATTATAAGTGGCATGTTTCTCCTTTACTTATCCCTCTTGCCGGCTCCGCCTGTTAAGAATGATTTCTACTCATCCCTCTTACCAGCTTACGCTGGTAAGAAAGGTCTTCGTAAAAAAATGCTGGCAAGCCGCATTTTTTTACTCATCCCAGTTGTGGTACACGTCCTGGACGTCGTCATCCTCATCGAGCATGTCAAGGATGCGGTTCATCTTCTTGATATCATCCTCAGATGTAAGCTCTACGTAGTTCTGTGGAATCATTGTAACGTCTGCCTCAGCCATCGGGATATTCTCTTTCTCAAGGGCCTCACGAACGGCTGTGAACTCATCCGGAGCAGTTAAGATTTCGAAGCTGTCCTCTTCCTCGTTGAAGTCTTCTGCACCTGCGTCAAGTGCAATCATCATCAGATCATCTGCGTCCATATCGCAGTCCTCTTTCGCGATGATAATCTGTCCCTTCTCATCAAACATATAAGATACACAACCAGTCGTTCCGACATTTCCGCCACCCTTTGTGAATGCATTTCTTACATTGGATGCTGTACGGTTCTTGTTATCGGTAAGCGCATTTACGATAATTGCTGTTCCACTTGGGCCATAGCCTTCATATGTAATTGTTACATAGTTTACGGAATTTGCATCACCGGCTGCCTTCTTGATACCACGATCAATCGTGTCGTTTGGCATGTTATTTGCTTTTGCCTTTGCAATGACATCACGCAACTTGCTATTGTTCGCTGGATCTGGTCCGCCTTCCTTTACGGCAACTGCGATCTCACGACCAATGATCGTAAATACTTTTCCCTTTGCAGCGTCGTTTTTCTCTTTCTTGTGCTTAATGTTCGCAAATTTTGAATGTCCTGACATTGTTTGTTACTCCTCTTCCTTTAGTTTCGTGATTTTAACAGTAATAATCCTGTTATCTTCTATTTTTACCGGGATAAATTCATACCCCTGATATTCTATCTTAAAGGATTCACCCTCTTCTGGCAACCGTCCATGCTCATAGAGCAGGAAACCGTTTACCGTCTCAAAATCCTCATCCGGGAATTCGATTCCAAGTAAATCCTCCAGATCTTCTAACGTTGCTCCGCCGTCAACCAGATATTCGTCCTCCGACTGCTTCTGGATCTCTTCCGGCTGTTCCTCATCGTGCTCATCCAATATATTTCCGACGATCTCTTCTAAGATGTCCTCCATCGTGACAATGCCTTCCGTTTGACCATATTCGTCCACCACGACTGCCATATGGATCTTCTCCCGCTGCATCCGCTGCAAAAGCTCGGATACATCCTTCGTCGGATGTGTGACAATTGCTTTGTCAACCATTCCCGCAACCGGTGTTTTCGGATCCTTCATATAGACCGCAATCAGATCTTTGATATGTACAAGTCCGATGATATTATCCAGATCCTCCTCATAAACCGGGTATCTGGAAAAATTATTTTCTACTGCAAGCTGCAATGCCTGCTCCACGGTCTGGGTGTTCTCCACAGCAACAATCTTCTGCCGTGGTGTCATGATATCCTTCGCTTCTTTGTCTCCGAACTCAAAGATGTTGTTGATAAGCTCCATCTCGCCTTCTTCGATCAAGCCCTGTTCATGCCCTTCCTCGACCATGGAAAGAATCTCTTCTTCTACTTTGTCTTCGTCCACCTTCTTCGAAAAAAACTTTCGAAAACCACTGGGTCCGCTTTGTGACATAGTTGTTATTTCTCCTTTTATAATTCTAAGCTGATGCGCAGCGCCTCGTTCACGCGGCGAATGATCGTATTGTCCAGATGACAGACTTTTTCTTTCAGTCTCTGTTTGTCGATCGTGCGCACCTGTTCTAACAGTATAACAGAATCTTTGGCAATATCGCAATACCTTGAATCAAGTTCTACATGCGTTGGAAGCTTCGCCTTGTGCATCTGCGACGTGATCGCCGCAATGATCACAGTGGAACTGTATTTGTTTCCCGCTTCATTTTGAATAATAAGTACCGGACGAACGCCGCCCTGTTCAGATCCTACGACCGGGCGCAGGTCTGCATAATAAATATCTCCACGTCTGATAATCAATGCCTTCACACTCCTATTGTTGTTCAAACTATTACAAGTATTTCCAACAATTCTTCTGTGTATGCAATCAATTAGAACTATATTATCAAACGGTGTATCCTATTCTTCTGCTTCCTTCGCAATAATCTGCTCGATGCTTCGTACAATATCTCCGGCGATCATGCTGTACTGTCCCTTTTCTTCTGCGGCCGCCTGACCTGCCATACCATGCATGCAGACACCAAGCTTTGTCGCCTCAAACCGATCCATGCCCTGTGCCAGAAGTCCGGCAATAATTCCAGTCAGCACATCACCAGATCCGCCTGTTGCCATGCCATTTGTACCTGTTATATTAATATATGCCTGAAGTCCGCCATCGGACACCACCGTGCGCGCATCTTTTAATGCAACGACCACATTATGGCGCTTGGCAAACTCTCTTGCAAGATCGTATTTATTCGCCTTAATATCCGTCACCGACTGATTTGTAAGTCTTGACATCTCCATCAAATGTGGCGTCAGAATGAGCTTCGAATGCATCGTCTCAAACAGATCCATATGCTCGGATAACACATTGATTCCATCGGCATCTAAGACAACCGTGCCATCAAAGCTACGAAGTACCTTGTCAACCAGATACTGCGCTGCTTCCCCGGTTCCAAGTCCCGGTCCTAACACAAGCACATCTGCCCAGCCCATGACCGTCTTCATCGCACTGCGCATCGTGTCGATATCATCTTCTTTGTATGTCGTAAGCAATGCTTCCGGGAGTCTCGACTGGATAATCTCGCGATTCTCCTCTACAGTGCACACACGCACCAGCCCACAGCCCATACGGTAAGCAGCCTCTGCGGAAAACAGTGCCGCTCCTGCCATATTTTTGCTGCCTGCGATGATTCCGACCTTGCCATAAGTTCCCTTGTGGGAATCCCTTTTTCTATGTGGGAGCAATTCCTCTACATCCTTTGGATCATAGGTGTATAACCGTGGCTCTACAAAATCAATCGCCTGCTTCGGGAATCCGATATCGACCACAGATACCTCTCCTGCGTACTCATATCCCATACCCATGAGAAGTCCGAGCTTCATCAGCCCGAATGTCACAGTCGCATCCGCATGGAACGCCGTACCGAGCAGGAACCCGGTTGTCGCATCGATTCCGGATGGTACATCAATAGCTAACTTATAACCATCCATATCATTTAATGCTTTAATTACTTCTGCCTGTCTGCCCATTACGGCACGTGACAGACCAACACCGAAGATGCCGTCGATAATCACATCATATCCGGCGTTCACAAGCTCATCCACAAACTTCATATTCAGCTTCTTGGCGATTGCATACTGCGCATCGAAACCAGTGCTGGCTGACTTCAATCCATCTACCCAGTATATCTCGACATCGTATCCTTCCATCATAAGGATTCTTCCGGCTGCAATTCCATCTCCGCCGTTATTTCCACTCTCGACTACGATCAGCACATGCGCGCCTGCCGGAAACCGTTCCTTGACATGCTCCGCGATCCGGAGTGCCGCACGCTCCATCAGTACGAGCTGTGGAATTCCTATTACATTGGTTGTAAATTCATCAATTCTGAACACTTCCTGTCCAGTTGCAATGTATCTCATTTCTTCGTCCCCCGAATGACTAAGTATATAGGCATTTTACCCCAAATGCCGTATAAATACAATATCTGGTTTAACTATAACTTTTGTCGATTTTCGCCTTGACATTTTTCCAGAACTAAGATACCTTTGAAGTACCTATGAAAGAAACGAAGGGAGGAAGGAATCATGGTATTTATCGAAGGCGTCGGCTATGTGAACGACAGCAGTGCTGTTGCAACGCCGAATCGTACCCAGTCCGTATCGGAAACAACACCGAATTTTGTTGGTATGCTTCGCACGGAAACGGATAAATTGAATCAGGCATCTGTCACAACGAACCTTGATTCCATCTTCAAGGAAGCCGCTAACAAATATGGTGTATCCGAACGGCTCTTAAAAGCAATCGCCTATACAGAATCTGGTTTTCAGGCAAATGCGACCTCCTCTTCCGGAGCCATGGGGATCATGCAGCTCATGCCAAGCACGGCAAGCGCGTATGGCGTATCCGATCCTTACGATGCTTACCAGAATATCATGGGCGGTGCAGCCGTGCTGAAGGATCTTCTGAATATGTTCCAGGGAAATCAGTCGCTTGCAATCGCAGGCTATAATGCCGGATGTGGCAATGTAAAAAAATATGGTGGCGTACCACCATTTACTGAGACACAGAATTATGTTGCCAAGGTCACAAGCCTGATGCAGACCGGTGTATCGGTTCCTGCAAATACAGTCACAGTAAATCCTTCTGCAAATACCTCTTCCAATACCGGAACGGCTACAAGCGAAAATTTCAATACTTCAAATGAAGCAACTGTTTCTTCCGAAACAGCAAAAAAAAATGCGGAAATCCTCGCAGAGATCAAAGAGATCATCTCTGCCATTTCCACACTCACAACGAACCAAAGCACGTATTCAAATACATCCATGCAGAGTGGTCTTTCCGCATTAAACGGAACATCCGCTTCCGATTTCAGTGCAGGCAGCCTGCTTTCCTCCTATGGGAATCCGATCTCTACGATTCTGTCATCCTTACAGAATGTAGATACAACGGACACGGACAGCCTGCAGAAAGTTCTATCCTACGCAGAGTACCAGTTACTCACCAGCCACTACACAAACATGGTTGATATCATCTCCGTACTCGGAAGTACTGGTTTGAGTACAGAAAATGATTCCGACGACTCTCTATCGCATCTATTCGAGCTTGCCACACAGCAAAACATGCGTAAAGTCATCAATGTTATGGGGAATTCTACTTCCCTTCTATAAAATACAAAGAGTTGGTTGTCCATTCAATTCTACGCAGACGCGCTCCCGCTCGGTTCAGCACGTAACGGTACTAAATTCGTGCTTCGCACTCATTAAGTGCCGACGTGCTTCAACGGTCTGCTTTAGAATATGAATGAAACAACCAACTCTTTTTACACTTTGCAGAGAAGAAAAATTTTCCTTACCTTATTCTATCCTTTATCCTATTATCTTATCTCTGCTCATCCTTCAATTTTCTCAGTACTAGCACACTTACTCCTGCGCACAGGAATGTGGAACCGTACAATATCAGCCATGAACGAACCGTTCTTGCCTTGGAACGTACATACATCTTGTTCTCTTCCGTCTCGGCCGGTTCATACTCTGCCTCAATCGTCTGCGGCTCCGATGTGTATTCCTCGAAGGTCTGCGGATTGTTTGCAAGTGCAGAATAGGTTTCTACTGCATCCTGCAATTCATTGATTTTTTCATCGTAGGCTTCCTGCATCTCTGCAATCGCATCGTTACAGGTGGCAACCAGATCGTCAAACTGTTCCTCAACCTGTTCGCTCTCTTCCTGTCCCGGTGGATCTAGCGAATTCAGGTCACAGGTGCTTCCGATGGATTCCATCGCCCAACGGGAATACGTCAGATACGAAAGCTTGTCTGTCACACCATTTAACTCAAACAGGATACCGGAGAAGATCAACTGCACGATCAACACAAACGGTGCAATCGCCATTGCCCGGTCCGCACTCTTCGTAATAGAAGAAAGCAGCAATCCCATACCTGCCGCTGCATAGATCGTAAGGAAGATCAATACGATTATTTCTACTGTCGCATTGGAGAAGATCACACCCTTACAGTCCGGTGCACCCTTGATCAACACGAATGTCAAAACAAGTATCACTGCCTGAATCAGGGATATCACACCCTGTACAATATATTTCGACAGCATGTAGATTGGAAGCTTCAGATTACCCATATATTCTCGTTTCAGAATGACACGTTCCTTGTTGACCTCCTGAATCGTGTTCAGAAGTCCCATCCAGATACCGCCACTCATCAACGTAAATAAGATCGACTGTGTCTCCGTGAACAACTCATAAATACCGGAACGTGCAACCAACGTTAACAGCAATCCAATGATCAACGGCTGTCCGAAGATCAGCGCCAATCGCTGTACATCATTCATGATCAGGGTCGTATATCTTCGTACCAGAATGCCTAACTGTGCAAATCCACTCACCGTTCTCGGTTTGATTGCCTCTCCGTTTGACTCACGCACCTGTCCGCTTACCGCATTGATACCGGACATCTTAAACTGCGTCTCCCAGCCCTTTGAATCAGCCGTGATAATATCATAGACCTTTACGAGATTGTCTGTATGGAAGAAATCTTTAATTCCTGCCGGGCTACCACAATAACAAAGCCGTCCGCCATATCCCATGATGATAACTTTATCACACAAGTCAAGGTTGTTGATCGTATGGGTTACCATGACAATCGTCTTTTCCTGCTCTTTTGACAGCTTGGATAATGTCCGCATCAGATGTTCTTCTGTTCCCGGATCAAGTCCGGATGTCGGCTCGTCCAAGAAGAAAAGTCCCGGATTCGCCAGAAGCTCTACCGCAATGCTAGCACGCTTTTTCTGTCCACCGGACAGACGGCGGATATAAGTATCCTTATGCTCCGAAAGTTCTACCATACGAAGCACTTCTTCGATCCGCTCCTCAATTTCCTGATTGCTTGTATCCTGCGGCATCTTCATTTTCGCCGTATAATAAAGCATCTTCTTAAGCGTGATATTCTCATAGATGATATCCTGCTGTGGTACAAATCCAATAATATTTTTGAGCGTCTGGAAATTCTCATGCAGATCTGTGCCATTGCAATATACATGCCCGGTCACCTTGGAATCAAAGCCACTCATCGCAGTCATCAGAGTTGTCTTTCCAGCGCCGGAACCACCGATGATTGCAACAAATTCATTTGCCCCGATACTCAGGCTGACTTTATCCAGAATCGTTTTTTTGCCACCCTTCGCTGGCACTTCCTTGTTTAAGTCGTGTACCTCTAATGCAATACCTTCCGGGTTCACCTTGTAATACAGGACATTTCCATCATAGATAAATGTTGTATTCAGGATGGTAAAGATATCTTTGTTTGACAGACAATATGGCTTCACAATCCGGCTTCCATTTACAAACACACCATTTGTTGAACCATTGTCAAACACATAAAATTGATTTTTTACTTTACGGACACCTGCATGGTATCTGGAAATCGCAACGTTTTTCAACCGGATATCACAGTCTGCTGCACGACCAATACTGTTGTCGCCGTCATGCAGGGAATATGTCTTCCAACGGCCTTCCTTCTGCTGTCCGTTGTACAACAGGAGTACCGGATCAATGCCATCCATCGAATGGTTCGTTCCAAGACGCACGATCATATCTCTGCCATCGCCGCCATAATACTGATCGGGTGCCATCTGGATAAACTGCGTACCATAGGCAAGATAAGAACCGTTCGAGCTGTGATTGTCGCGGATATAGCATCTGCCTTCCTGCAAATAGAGCTCGCCATGATTACCTGAGACAATGCTGGAATTTAATCGGATACTGTTGTTTTCATTCCGACCGAAAGTGTATGCGCCATCTACAAATTTGCTCAGGTCGTATTCCTGTATGCCACTACCATCTACAATGACAAGCGAGCTTTTTCCTGTCATATTTTTCTGGTATTGCTGCAGCATCGACTCGTCAAACAACACCGTTTTTTCTTCTCTGTCTCCCATAAGTCCTCCCCTCTATACTATAAGAAAAAGGACTGTTGCACATACAATACAACAGTCCCTTTAGTTCCTGCTTACTTATCCACGCTTGAGGAAATCTGGAATCTTGATTCCGCCGCCATTGCCTGTCTCTCTCTTTGCAGGAGCTGGCTTTGCTGCACTTGAAATGTCAGCACTTACCGATGGCTTCGCTGCTGGAGTGGACATGAAAGATGGCTTTGTAGCGGTTCCCATTGGCTTTACACTTGTAATTGGCTGGCTCGCATATGTAGGAGTTTTACCAACTGGTGCTACTGTCGGCTTTACAGCAGAAGGCTTTGCTGGATTCTGCATAACCGGCTGTGTTGCCGCATTGTCCTCAATACCTGTTGCGATGATTGTGATACATACATCCTCACCCATCACATCATTATCTACAGTACCAAATATGATATTTGCGCCGTCACCAGCGACTTCTGTCAGGTATGTGATTGCATCGTATGCTTCCACAATACCAATATTTCCTGAGAAGTTTACAATGATATCGCTTGCACCACTGACGGTTGTCTCCAGCAATGGGCTGTCCATAGCAGACTTGATTGCATCCACTGCCTTGTTATCACCACTGGCACGTCCGATACCGATATGAGCGACACCCTTGTCACGCATTACTGTCTGGATATCTGCAAAGTCAAGGTTGATCAGACCCGGCTTGTTGATCAGGTCTGTGACACCCTGTACACCCTGCTGCAATACCTCATCTGCCTTCTTCAAAGCTTCTGGGATACTTGTACGCTTATCGCAGATCTGTAACAGCTTGTCGTTTGGAATGACAATCAGAGTATCTACGTTTTCTTTTAACTTTGCAATACCGTTGATGGCATTGTTCATACGAGGCTTACCCTCGAAAGAGAATGGCTTTGTTACAACGCCGACAGTCAGGATTCCAAGATTTCTTGCAATCTCTGCTACGACTGGAGCAGCACCTGTACCAGTACCACCACCCATACCACAGGTAACGAATACCATATTGGCATCCTTCATGATATCGGTAATCTCTTCTCTGTTCTCTTCTACTGCATTTGCTCCGATCTCAGGCTTTGCACCTGCACCGAGTCCCTTTGTCAGCTTCTCACCAATCTGAATCTTTGTTGTTGCACGATTCTGTGATAAGATCTGCTTGTCTGTGTTGATGGCGATCAACTCGACACCTTCCACATTCTCATCAATCATTCTGTTTACTGCATTGTTACCAGCTCCACCTACACCAATCACAAGGATTCTTGCAGGGGTTTTCTCGTCATTCGATTTTATTTCAAGCAAGGTCTTTTCCTCCTTTATTCTATTTGCGCATTATTATCCTATATAATATAGGTTTTTGTTGAAATAATCAATAGGTTTACGTAAAATTCACTTAATTTTTGCTAAAGCTCGCAGTTGCATTTTCCGAATCAAAGTCTTTCATATACAATGTTCCGGACATACCTTCCAGATTTTTCAGTATGTTGCCCAGATTCATCATCTGAACCGCCAGATATTCCCCCTCTCCCAATTCGATTGTAATGCCTCCGTGTTGAAGGACAATTTCATTTTCAGCGGTGAACTTGATACCGTCAATCTCCAGATCGTATTTTTCCACCAACTGCGTGATAGTCAGTATTGTCTGGAATTTCTTGTCGTCGTCACTCGGCAGTTTCTTGCCGATGCTCCACTCGGTAAAGGTCAGACCTTTGATCAGCGGTGCACTTCCGACACGTCTCTTCGACGAATCCAATACTATACCATCTTTATCAAAATACACATAGTCGCCCTTGTATAACACACAGCCGGCTATGGATTTTTCGTAAACTGTCACGGTTACCGTGTTTTTATCTGTTAGTTCCAGATCCATCTTGCTTACAAAAGACAGATCTTTCAGTTTGTTCATTTTACTTTTGATATACAACAGCAATGTGTTGTCCAGCGGTGCTTCTTCCTTCATCGCATCACTGACCGACTGTGTATTTACAATCTCACAGCCTTCCACCTGCACCTTATCAACTGTCCATGTCGAAAGATACGCAAGCGTTCCAAGTATCACTACAAGTATAAACAATACAATCCAATGTTTCTTCAAAACGATTCTCCTTTTGTTTCTATGTACCGCTCTGATTTACCGCTGCATCTGCAGCTCTTCTTTCGTTGGTGCCTCGTATGGAAGCATCTGTCTCGACACGCTTAACACGAATCCCATCTCTACCATCAGGAACGCCAGCGATGTACCACCATAACTGATAAATGGAAGTGGGACACCTGTATTCGGGATGACATTGGTAACAACACCGATGTTGATGATCATCTGCACTGCAATATGTGTCATAACACCGGTTACAACCAATGCACCATACCGGTCTCTAGCATGGTTCGCAATATAGCGAAGCTGTACGATCAGCATGACAAACAATGCAATAACACAAAGCGCGCCGAACAGTCCAAGCTCTTCACAGATAATCGCAAAGATCATATCATTGTGCGACTCCGGCAAAAATCCAAGCTTCTGGATACTCTGTCCCAAGCCCTTTCCAAACAATCCACCGGAACCGATTGCATACAGAGACTGCATCGTCTGGTATCCGGAATCACTCGTCTCCGGGTGTAGCCATGCATCGATTCGATCGCCACGATAACCAACGGTTGTGATAAGCAGTACACCGGCAATCACCAGTGCAACGACCGGCATAACCAGAATTTTATAATCCGGACATGCCACAAATATAATGACGACCATGATTGCCACACAGACAACCGCGGTACTTAAGTTCTCTTTCGCGATCAGACCCGCACTGACAATACACGGTGCGATCAGCCGGATGATTCCCTGATAAGAGGTCAGGTATTTCGGATGCTTCACACAAACACTCGGCAGATACAGGATAATCAGCAGCTTTACAATCTCGGATGGCTGTAACTGAATACCACCGACCTCAATCCAACGCTGTGAACCATTGGAGGATACACCAAGCACCAGTGCGATACCGGCACAGACAATCATCGCTGTCACGATCAGCCGCTGCATCACCGGACGCTTATAAAACTGATAATTAAAACAGGATATCAACATCATTACGACGATTCCTGCCAACCCGATCATACCCTGACGCATCGCAAAATATCCGCTGGGAAGCCCGGAAAGTGTCGCCCGGTATGCACTCGCGCTATACACCATCATGACACCAAACGCAAGCAAAACGACAACCAAGAAAATCGTCTGATAATCAATGTATCCGCCGGTTGCGAATACTTTATTCTTTTTCAATTTTCTTCTGCCATATGCCATAGCTCAGACACCCCTGTCTTTTCTTTCCATTTCCGCTTTCCTTATGAAAGCGCATTTACATATTCCTTGAACATATCTCCACGCTGCTCATAATTGTCAAACATCCCCCAGCTTGCGCATGCCGGCGAAAGAAGCACCGCATCGCCCGGCTGTGCATGTGTATGACAATACTCCACAACCTGTTTCAAGTCATCCATCATTTCAATGTTTTCAAATCCATGCTTTCTTGCACAGTCTGCAATATCCTGTGCTGTCTGTCCGATCAGAAGCAGACATTTTACCTTGCCGTCAAAGCTCTCTATCCACTCATCGTAAGTAGACTTCTTATCATAACCGCCACCGATCAGATACGTCGGACGCACCATCGACTGGATTGCCTTGATCGCTGCATCCGGATTTGTTCCTTTGGAATCATTATAATAATTCACATCATTTAATGTGCGCACATATTCGATCCGGTGTGCCACACCCTTAAATGCGCCGCAGACCTTACGGATCGTGGCAATATCTGCTCCCATATAATAAGATATTGCAACCGCAGCCAAAAGATTCTCTATATTGTGATCTCCCAGCAGCTGGAACTCAGAAAGCGGCATCACATAAGTCTCTTTGCCATTCTCCCGGATCACAACCGCACCATCTTTGACGATTACACCGGACTCCAGTTCCTTTTTATGGCTGAACAAAATCACCGTTGCCGGAACCTTATCAATACGCTTCACCGTCTCCGGATCATCGTAATTCATCACTGCATAATCTTCCTTCGTCTGGTTCTTCGTGATATCCAGCTTGCAGTTCGCATAGTTTTCAAATGTATAATGCCGGTTCAGATGATCCGGTGTAATATTGAGTATCGCGCTCACATGTGGGCGGAATGTATGAATTGTCTCCAACTGGAAGCTACTGATCTCTGCAACCGTCACCGAATCCGCACTGCTCTGATCAGACAGACTTGTGTATGGGATTCCGATATTTCCTACGACAAATGTTTTGTCGTTGTAGGCTTTCATGATCTCGCCAACCAATGTAGTCGTTGTCGTCTTTCCGTTCGTACCTGTGATGGCGGCTACTGTACCCTTCTCGTAAGTATATGCAAGCTCGATTTCACTCCACACCGGAATACCTGCTTCTTTTACCTTGAGCGCAAATGGTGCATCGACCGGGATACCCGGACTGATAACCATACAGGAAATATCTGCAAGCAGTTCATCAGTCAGCGCACCAAGCCAGATCGTCAAAGCCTCTGGTTTCTTGTCAAACCCGAGCTTCTCAAGAATGACTGTCTCTGTGAGTGTACCCTTCGGGTTCTCATCAAACAGCACAACCTGCTCTCCATTTCGAAGAAGCTGCTCACTTGCACAGATTCCACTTTTTCCTGCTCCTGCAACTAATACTTTCTTATCGAACATCGTTTTCCCTCTTTTCCATTCTATCTAACGTTTCTAAATTGCCAGAATTCCGATCAGACACAGAATCGTTGTAACGATCGAGAAGATCGCAACGACCTTTGTCTCCGGCCATCCGCAAAGCTCAAAATGATGATGGATCGGTGCCATCTTAAATACTCGCTTTCCAGTTGTCTTGAAGCTTACAACCTGAATAATAACAGAAAGCACCTCTGCCAGATAAATAAATGCAACGATCAATATAATCAGTGGCATCTGCAGCATATACGCTGTCGACGCAACAAATCCACCCAATGCCAGTGATCCGGTATCTCCCATGAACACACGTGCTGGATAGACATTGTATACCAAAAAGCCAAGCAGGCTTCCTACGACTGCACATGTAATCGGTGTTACACCAGAGCCTGCCGCGATAGATGCAATCGCGAAAAAGGTTGCAATCAATACGGTAACGGAGGATGCCAATCCATCCAGGCCATCTGTAAAGTTCGCACCGTTTGCTGTACCAAGCATAACGAAGAACATCAATGGGAAATAAACCCATCCAAGGTCAACGACCTTATGTGTAAATGGAATAATCATCGTAGTTCCAAGATCCGTATATGCATGAATGTAATATGCAAAAACACCTGTTACCAAAAACTGTCCCAACATCTTCTGCCATGCACGAAGTCCAAGTGACCGCTTCATAACAACCTTGATAAAGTCATCCAAGAAACCAACCAGACCAAATCCCAATGTTGCAAACAGGATTGGAACGATCTCCTTATGATCCTTGATGTAAAAGAGTGATGTAATCACGATACTGAACAGGATGATCAATCCACCCATCGTCGGCGTTCCCGACTTCTTCAGATGCGATTCCGGTCCATCGTCACGCACAAACTGCCCGAACTTCAGTTTCTTTAAGAATGGAATAATGATCGGACTTAAGATCACACTCACACCAAATGCTATCAATGCTGGAACAATTATGTCGTACTTCATATCTTCTCTCCTTTATCAAGCCATCGCTTGTATTGTAATATTTAAAACACAGCATCGTCGATGCTGATTGTCTGCGTCGTCTCCTCCTCTGCGTTCTCGTCCTTGTAGATACCGAGATACGGCAGAATGTTGTCGTATATCTCACCTACGACCGGTGCCGCAATCGTACCTCCATAATAGATACCCTGCGGTTCATCAATCAGAATCAGTGTCATAACCTGCGGATTGTCCGCCGGTGAAAATCCAAGGAAGGATGAAATGTAACGGTTCTCACTTCGCGGCAGTTTCTCACTTGTTGCCGTCTTGCCACCAATCGAATACCCTGCGATATACGCCCGATGTCCGGTGCCCTCTGCAACGACTGCTTCGAGCAGTCCTTTCATCGTCTCGCTGGTTGCTGTACTTACTGCTCCTGTCTTCGTCTCATATTTCAAAACCTCAGTGACATTATTATTTTCATCTGTCGTATACACACCGAAATGAGGTGTGACCAGATTCCCGCCATTTACTACCGCAGCTGCTGCACGCATCAACTGTAACGGCGTAATCTGAAACGACTGTCCAAATGACATCGTTGCAAGCTCGACCGGTCCTACCTTTTCCTGCTTATGGAAGATGGAATTTGCCTCTCCCGGCAGGTCGACCCCCGTCTGCTCAAACAACCCTAATTTTCTTAAACCATCATAGAAACCATCCACGCCAATGCGTTCCCCAACCTGCATAAACACTGGATTGCAGGAATTCATGATACCTTCCCGGAAGGTTTCTGCCCCATGTCCGGCAACCTTGTGGCACCGAATCCGGCGATCCTCCACAATATGATAACCCGGGCAGTAAAACTGATCTTCCACGCGCAACACGCCCTGCTCAAAAGCAGTTGTCGCTGTCACAATCTTGAACGTCGAACCCGGCTCATAGGTATCACTGATACAATAGTTTCTCCACATTTGGTTCCACATATCCTGCGTTACCGTTTCGTCCGTCTCATAATTCAATGTAAACGGTTCATTTAAGTTGTATTCCGGCACATCCGCAAGTGCATAGATCTCTCCATTCTGCGGATTCATCACGATAATACATACGCGTTTTGCCTGTTTTTTCTCCAGCACCTCAAGCGCTTTCTGCGTGATATATTGCTGGATGTTTATATCTATGGACGTGACAAGATTTTGTCCGGCTGTGCCTTCCACTCTTCTCTCCGCCATATTTTCCACTTCAATGCCTCTGGCATTTGTAACGGTGTTGATGCTGCCATTTTCGCCCATCAACAGATCATCATAGTATACTTCCAGCCCGACAATACCCTGATTGTCGCTACCTGTAAATCCCAGCACATGGGATGCCAGTGTACTGTACGGATAATACCGTTTGTAGTCCTCATCAATCATAACGCCTGCCAGATTCATCGCGCGGATCTCATCTGCCAATTCCTTGTCCACATTGCTTTTGATTTTCTCACGCACCGAGCGTTTCTCTACACGTCTCCGGACATCTTCCTCCGGTAGTTCCAGTTTCTCACTGAGAACCCGAATTACAGTCTCCGGATCTTCGATCTGGTTGTAGATTACCGAAATCGAACAGACTGCCTGGTTACCAGCAAGCACAACACCATTTCTATCATAGATGCTGCCGCGCTTTGCCTTGATGCTGCGCTCACGTTCCTGTACCGCCCGCGCCCGATATCCATAATCGTCCGCCTGCATGGTCATGATGGAAACAAGCTTCACCGTTATTATAGTCAATAACGTAAAAAATGCAATCACTACGATCAACAATCGCTTCCGATGGGAACTCGTAAATAAATGCTGCATATCCGCTATCGCCCAATTCTCATTTTATAAAAATGTATTCCCTGTGCGTGCGAACTATACCTGTTTTCTACATCATCCGGTTGGTGCTTCCTGCGTTGTGTCCTGTGCAGGCGCTTCTGTCGTTGCACTCGGATCTTCTGTCGTTGTCTCGGTTGTCGTCTCACCCTCGGACTGCTCGACATATGGGTTGTCGCTGCCACCAGCTACATCATTGGCCGGAGCTTCTCCACCATAGATTGGCGTTGCAGGTTCATCCTCTGCCGTTGCCTCATCAATATCATATGTCTCATCCGTCTTATAAATATTCAAATATGGGAAGATAGCTTCTGCAATATCTGCAAACAAATGCGCTGCCTCGCCACTTCCTGACTGTAATTCCGGTTCATCCGCTACGACATAGATAACAACCTGTGGATCGTCCACCGGTGCAAATCCAATAAAGGAAAGAATGTATTTTCCATTTCCTCGTGGAAGCTTCTCGGCAGTACCGGTCTTACCTCCAATCTCGTAACCCTCAACGGTCGCTTTCTTACCGGTACCTTCGGATACTACGTTCTTTAAAAACTGACGCATCTGTGCTGATACATCCTCCGAGATCGTTCTTCTGACTAGCACAGGGTCCAGATTCCGGACGATATTTCCATTTTCATCTTCGATCCGCTGTACAACACTTGGCTCATAATAATATCCGCCGTTAATTGCAGAACAAAATGCGGTTCCAACCTGCATCATTGAGGTTGTTACACCCTGTCCAAACGAAGATATCGCAAGGGATACAGCTCCCATATTATCTGCATGATATACGAGCCCACTGAGTGAGGAATCGCTTGGTTCACCCGGCAGATCGACATTCGTGGACTGTCCAAATCCAAACAACACCTGATATTTATCAAATAATGCAATTCCTTCCTTTGCTGCAATCTGCATCAAAGCATCGTTGCAGGATTTCTCCAGCGCTCCGGAAAGGTCGACCATTCCATGTCCACCGTAATCATGGGAATGACACTGTATATAACGGTCCTCAATCTGCTCACCACCATCACAGAAGAATGTATCCTCTGGTGTGATCACACCCTCTTCGAGTGCGCCGGAAATCGTAAATGTCTTATAGGTAGAACCCGGCTCAAACACATCCGATACTGGGAAGTTACGCCATACCTTGTATAGCGCATCCACATGTTCTTCATCTGTTCCGTTTTGCTTAAAGTCCTCAAAACTGGAATATCCGGATGCCTCGAGTTCTTCCTGCGTATCGAACTGATACTGTGTCGAATCCAGATCATAAGCATCGTTTGGATCAAATGTATGGGAATTATACAGCGCCATGATCTGACAATTCTTCGGATTCATCACGAGCACGGATATATTCTTAGCGTCCTCTTCCTCCAGTTTTGCCTTTACCTTTTCCTCAACAATCTTCTGTACATTTGCATCAATACTTGTCACAAGGTTATAGCCGTTAGTTGCCGGCTCAATCGAATTGGTCACGCCGTAATCCTCATTCAGATACGAGTATTCCCGTCCGTTCGTACCATTTAACTCGCTGTTATAATACTCCTCGACGCCATACATGCCGACATTTCCGCTGACGGTAAATCCAAGCAGATGGCACGCAAGTTCTTTGTTCGGATAGACACGTACATACCGCTCTTCGTAATAGATTCCAACGACATTGGATCCTTCATCGGTTTTGCAGTATTCCTCAAATTTCTGTACTTCCTCGTACTCAACGCCCTTCTTTGCCACTACATAGTACGATTTTTCATTTGCCAGAAATCCTGCGATCTCCTCATCTGTAAATCCGAAAAATTCCTTCAGCGCTGATACCGTCGCCGTCTTTTTCTTCTCATACTGCACGATATTGGCAGGCTCTAATATCAGATCATACACCTTCTTATCCGTCGCAAGCACGGTTCCGTTCGCATCGACAATATCACCACGCTTATACGGAATCACTTTGCTGGAATAGCCCTGTTGCGTCAACACCTGCTGCTTATACTGGCTTCCTTTTTGTGCATTGATCCAGATAATTTTTGCACCAAGCACACCAAATCCAACCATGACACACCCAAACACAAATTTCAATCTGCCGCGCATCCGGTTGGTAAATACCTTTCGCTTTCGTCTTCTTCTATTTTCTCTGTTTTGTGGTCTTCTAGTCATACTTTTACCTCAACCGCAAAAATCGAGCAGCGAAACTGCTCGACTTTTGATCTACATCCTAATTCGAACCCGGAACATCCTGATACTGTTTTACATAATCTTCATTGGCACTGTCATAATAAATGATCTGTCCCCTCTTAGCGTAGACCATGCCAAGTTCATTGGTTGCTACATTGTAAATATCGTCCAATGTATACATATTATTCAAACGAAGCTTATGTGCTGCGTTATCATCTTCGATCTTTTCAAGTTCTGCCTCTAAGGCACTGATGTTGTTCTGCTGTGTGCTGATCTTCGTATTCAAATATAACATCAATACGCTTGATCCAACAACCAGACATACCATAAATGCCATAAACAGCATATATCCTGCGGAGAATGCCAGCGTCTTTTTGGTCTGCGCAGTCACTCTGCGCCGTACCTTTGGTCGTTCCTGCGGACGCTGTTGTGGAGCAACTCTACGGCTCGGTGCCTTTCTTTCCGGCTCATGCACACGGCGTGCCGGAGCTGCGTACATCTGTCTTGCAGCCGTACCGTCTACATAATTCATTTGTCTTCTAACCTGTTGTGCCATATCAATCACTCCTTAAAATCATACATCTGCTTTTTCAAATACCCGCAGCTTGGAACTCTTTGCCCTACTGTTTTCTGCCAGTTCCTGTTCACTTGGAACAATCGGCTTTCTGGTAATCACCTTGCCAGTCGGCTTCTTCCCACATACACAAATCGGGAACTCCGGTGGACATGTACATGGATTCATATTTCTTTTAAATATCGTTTTTACAATCCTGTCTTCCAACGAATGGAATGTGATCACGCTCAATCTGCCACCTGGATTCAGCCATGAGATCATAGTATCTAACGAATTCTCCAGCACATCCAGCTCGTGATTCAATTCAATCCGAATCGCCTGAAATGTTTTCTTGGACGGGTGTCCCTGTCCCTGCCGGACTTTCGCCGGGATCGCCGCCTTGATGATCTCGTTTAACTGTCCGGTTGTCTCTATCACCTGCTCCTGTCTCGCCTTGACGATATGCTTTGCAATATTCTTAGCGAAACTGTCCTCGCCATAATCGCGGATCACATGGTACAGCTCCATTTCAGAATATTCATTTACAATATCCTTCGCTGTCATAGTACTTTCCTGATTCATCCGCATATCAAGCGGCGTGTCCTCACGATAAGTAAACCCACGTTCCACATTATCAAGCTGATACGAGGAGACACCGAGATCCAGAACGATTCCGTCAACACCGCTCACAGAACAGTTCTTTAATACTGCATCGATATCCTGATAGTTGGAATGCACGATCGTTACACGATCTTTGTAATCCTTCAACCGCTCGGTCGCAGCTGCAATCGCATCCAGATCCTGATCGATTCCGATCAGTCTACCTTTGTCCGAAAGCCGCTTGCAGATCTCTAAGGAATGTCCACCCCCACCGAGGGTTCCATCCACATAGATTCCATCCGGTTTTATATTCAGACTGTCAATTGTCTCATCCAAAAGTACCGATTTGTGTTTAAATTCCATCGCAGCCTCCCTTAGATGTTGAACAACTCACCAATCTCGGCGATTTCTTTCAGGTCAATCTCTTCTGGGCTGTTGATCTTATCCCAGGCTGCCTTATCCCAGATTGCTACGGTATCCGTATGTCCAATCATGACAACCTCGCGATCAATGCCCGCATATTCACGTAATTTTTGTGGAATTACAATACGATACTGACTATCCATCTCACAGACAACCGCAGATCCTTCGTAGAAATCACGAAGACGTCTTGCCTGGAAATTACTCTTTGGCAGTGCAGCAAGCTTCTCTGCGAATTTTGTCCACTCTGCTTCCGGATATACGTCAATGTTATGGTCCATGCCATTGCACAGCACAAATTTATCCCCAAGTTCCTGACGGAATCTTATGGGAATAATCAATCTGCCTTTTGCATCGAGGCCATGATTCGATTCTCCTATCATACCCATTGACATATAGCTTCACCTTTCGTATTGCATGCAATGTTCTTCCCTGTGTGGGAACAACCTCCACCGAGCACCACTTGACATCCATTTCACTGCCACTCAGCTTCCACTTGGGTTTCATTGTAACGCAAAAAAAAGGGAAATGCAATACCAATTTGCATTTCCCTTGTCCATTTCTTACAATTTTTAATTGATTTATTGTTCCTTTTTTCCTGCTGGTGCCTGTTTTTTTACGGTATCCATCCGTTTTTTTACAATCAGCACGGAACAAGCCAGTACACAGATTGCTGCGATCATCTGGGATACCTTCATGTTGAAGAACGGAAGCATCAGGGAATCTGAACGAAGTCCCTCGATCCAAACACGTCCAAGACCATAGCCCCACAGATACATGAGGAAGATCTCGCCATCAAACTTCTTGTGCTTCCGGTAGATGAAAATAACAATCAAAAGGATCAGATTCCACACCGATTCGTACAGGAAGGTCGGATGTACCGTGATCCACTGCATGCCATCGTAGACCTGCATATGATTCGCCATCTCCGAAGTGATGATACCGGAGTTAATCATACCGGTCAGGGTTCCTTTGCCAACATAATAGTCGGTCGGAATCGCCATCGCAAAAAGCGAATTCGTATAATCGCCAAACGCTTCCCGGTTGAAGAAGTTGCCCCAGCGTCCCATGATCTGTCCGATCAGAAGTCCCATCGTCACCGTGTCGGCAAGTACAGAGAACTTCATCTTCTGCTTCTTCGCAAAGACGATTGCAACAATCACACCCGCGATCACGCCACCGTAGATGGCAAGTCCGCCGCTCCGGATATCAATCAGATCGAACAACGTCTTCCCGAAGCCCTTGCCCTTCTGGAAATACGAATCCCAGCTGAATATAATATAGTAGAGCCGCGCACCTAAGATTGCCGGGATGATCAGCCAGAGCATGAAGTCCAGATATGTGTCCTCGCTCTGTCCGGTCCTTTTTGCTTCCTTGCTGATTACAAGGAACGCCAGCACAAATCCAAGTGCTATGATCACACCATAAAATTTGATTTCAAATCCAAAGATCGTGAATCCGTCTTTGATATTTTTTAATACTATCCCAAGATTTGGGAATCTGATATCATACATAGTTTTTCCTTTTTATTTTCGTCAATTGACTCTATTGATAAGTTTTTCACAATGATATGTTTCTATACATTAAACTTGAATAAGATCACATCGCCATCCTGCACGACATATTCTTTTCCTTCCTGTCGTACAAGTCCTTTTTCCTTCGCTGCAAGCATGTTGCCGCTCTCCATGAGATCATCGTAAGCAACAACCTCCGCCTTGATGAATCCACGTTCAAAATCCGTATGGATCTTACCCGCTGCCTGTGGTGCCTTCGTGCCCTTCGTGATTGTCCATGCACGTGTCTCATCCGGACCACTTGTCAGGTAACTGATGAGTCCAAGCAGAGAATAACTTGCCTTGATCAGCTTATCCAGACCGGACTCCGATACGCCAAGCTCCTCTAAGAACATCTGCTTCTCATCATCATCTAACTCGGAGATCTCCTGCTCAATCTGTGCACACACAGCAAATACTTCACTGCCAAATTCCTTCGCATATTCGCGCACCTTCTGTACATATGGATTGCTTGCTCCATCGTCTGCCAGATCATCCTCGGATACATTTGCCGCATAGATCACCGGCTTTCCTGTCAGCAGGTTGTATTCCTTGATCCACTTGATTTCGTCCTCATCGTCTGTCTCAAAGGAAATTGCAAGCTTACCGGATTCCAGATGCTCCTTGATCCGCTTCTGCAGATCAACTTCCTTTGCAAGTTCCTTATTATTGGCTGCACCACGCTGTCCCTTCGCAATTCGACGGTCAAGCACCTCAATATCTGCGAAGATCAACTCGTAGTTAATCGTCTCAATATCACGGATCGGATCAACCGAACCATCGACATGAATGACATTTGGATCTTCAAAGCAACGTACAACATGCACAATCGCATCTGTCTCACGAATGTTGGATAAGAACTGGTTTCCAAGTCCTTCTCCCTTGGATGCACCCTTTACAAGTCCTGCAATATCAACGAACTCAATCACGGCCGGTGTTGTCTTCGCTGAATGATACATCTCGGTCAGCTTGTCAAGACGCTTGTCCGGTACCGGTACGACACCCACGTTCGGATCGATCGTACAGAACGGATAGTTCGCGCTTTCCGCGCCCGCCTTTGTCAAAGAATTAAATAATGTGGACTTTCCGACGTTCGGAAGCCCGACGATTCCTAGTTTCATTTTATGTTATCTCCTTTGTTTTTTGTTCAGCTGTTGTGTGAACATACCGCGCTTCTTTCGTAACTAAAGAAGCCACGCATTCAGCATATACTATACTATAACGTGGCCTAATTGTAAATTCTAAAGTTGATAATTACCCTTACAAAATGAATAAATTGTCTTATATCTCAACATTGTCCAGGATGTATTTTTCAAACTCCATATTCTTTCTAAACGTCTCATTCGACGTATTTTCCACCTTTTATACATAAGATGGTATTCGCATCCTCTCCATAGAAATTCATTAAAATAAACAGCATTTCCAGGCTTATTCTTCTGGTTCCATTTTCTATACGTGAATAGTGTTCGCGAGAAATGTGCATCTCATCTGCTGCTTCCCGCTGCTTCAACTTTTTTTCTCATTCTTAGTTCGTGGAGCTTCTCTCCAACTTTCTTCTCACAAAAAGTGTAACTCATCCCCAAGCCTCCGTTCATCGCCAAAACGTTTGTCTCCAAATGTAGGGATCAAGACAAACCATATATCTGTTTAGTGGTAGAACGCCAAACAGATTTCGATCATATTTTCTGCAGTATTCATATTTTCCTGCTTACTCTTCATTTAACTCATTGATGGAAATATCTTCGGAATGAAACTTCTTCCAAATCTTGTTTCCATCTATATTTTCACGCCCAGTTGTAAGCATTCTTACCTGACGTTCCAATTCGTCAATTCTTTTTAATGTATGCTCAAACACTTCATCTGCAATAATATCCGCCGCCTTCATGTCATCCTCACTTCCTGTCTTCAGATAATGCATAAGAAATTCTGTAATCAGTTGATTTCTTGTGTGACCATTCATTTCCTCCAGCATTTTTATAGCGATGCATTTTCCGGAACATCCCGCAAATAATATCTGAAATATTTATACGATCCTGCCACAAGCATCATCCTTTCTCGTTGCGCTGCATCTTCTTTTCCAACTCTCCATCAATCTGCTTCCACACCTCGGATGGTTCCAAATCAAGGATTTCTCCAAACCTATCTTTCCGCACTCGCATTTATACGATCTTATTTCATCTATACCTATACCATACTTCAGCCTTCTACCGATTTTGATTCTCTTGATGAAAACTGCATGTATTACGATATTGAATTCCGTATTGTACGTATTCGCCTTGATAATGGAACCTATATCTGTATTGCCACCAATCTTTCAGAAGAAAGATCTGTATTGCCACCAATCTTTCAGAAGAAGAATTTCCTCTGGAAGAAATCAATAAACTTTACCGGATGCGCTGGAGCGTGGAAACAAGCTTCCGTGAACTCAAATACACCATCGCAGTAAACATATGCAAGGCATATCTCAAACACGGTGGTAACGAAACAGAGACCATGCTTCTCATACAAAAATATCTGACTCCTGTCAGGTACAATCGAAAATATCCTATCCACCTCTGTCCAAAGAGAAATAGGGATTTCATGTATCGGGTTGCATAAATCTCGTTACCATTATACTGCATTATGAGGCAGATATGCAATCTGTCTTTTTGTCATA
>QWCY01000104.1_pt1 | contig 130053 bp, 106 predicted proteins | sample 1972631 | NCBI WGS metagenome assembly QWCY01 (sample SAMN09866696, study PRJNA288562) | Human gut metagenome isolate pre1_stool, whole genome shotgun sequencing... | isolation source: gut | host: Homo sapiens | place: USA: California
ACTCGACAGAGTGGCTTTTTTATTTGATGTGAGGCAACTGCAAATTTATTTGCAAGATTGCCTCACATCAAATAAAAGTTATTCGACTTTGTCGATTACTATCTCTTTCGGATTTTCAGTATCCCCCAATGGGGAAAAACGAGCGGCGCGGAACGCAGTGGAGCAAAGCGAAGTTAATCCCGCCCGCAGCGGAGAATGACGACCTTAAAGTCATTAGGGTCGTTAGGAACTTTAAGGACATTAAAGACTTTAACGATAAGCCGCCGACCAACCGGTCGGCGGCTATAAGATGATATGGCAAGACAAAGACACTGCATACCAAGACATAACCGGCAGGTCTTGCCACTGCTCCGATTACGCCGGTTACAGCATTACAGCAGTTCGTCGGGCATAGGGACTTTCTTGCCGGTGGCGCGGACGGTCGGCATCGGGGAGTTCCATTCGCGGAGTTGGTCGCCCAGATGTTTCGCCAGACGCGCCACTATGTCGGGATGCTGCGCCGCGATGTCGTTGCTCTCGCCTATATCGTCCGTCAGATTATAGAGTTCGAGACGCGCATCGAGCATGCTGTAAACGAGTTTCCAATCCCCCTCGCGGATACTGCTATGGTAGTCGATTTCCTCGATTATGCGCGGTTCCCACTGATGCGGATAGTGAGCGATGATAGGTCGTTCCGGATTCAGACCCGATACGGATTCGGGAATGGTGAAGTGGGTGGTCTCGTAGAGTTTCGCCGGGTCTTTCCAGTCCCATACACCGCAGTTGCGGGCAGCATAGGCTGCACCGTCGGTAACGAGTTTCACGATGCTCTGACCGTCGATAGGCTGTATCAGGTCGGGATTCTCGATGCCCGCGAATTCGAGCAGTGTCGGGAAGACATCCTTCGCGCAGACAGGCGTATTGACACGCGCGCCGGCTGTGGTGCGGTCGCCCCAAAGCACAATCATCGGTTCGCGGAAACCGCCCTCGTAGCAGGCGCCCTTGCCGTGGCGCAACGGCATATTCTGACCGTGGTTGGCACCCTTGTTCTCGGTACCGCCGTTGTCGGCATAGAACACAATTACCGTGTTGTCCGCAATACCCTTTTCGGTTACCCAGTCCAGAATATCGCCGAGACTGGTATCGACCGCCTCGACCATACTGGCGTACTTGGCGACCGGTTCCGGCAGTCCCATGTCAAGATATTTCTGATAGTAGAGCGGGTCTTCCTGCAACGGATTGTGGACGCCGTAGTGGGACATGTAGAGGAAGAACGGAATATTCTTCTCCACCGGAAGTTCGAGTGCGCGCAACGCCTCGATTGTCAGAGCCTGTGTCAGGTCGATGCCCGTACCCCAATAGGCTTGGAGGTCGTTTACGGAATTATAGTTGGTAATCTCCTCGCCTATCTTGTGTCCGAAATAGCGGTCGCTGTGATAGGTCTTGGCCGCACCGTTCGGACCGCCGCCGACATTCACGTCGAAGCCCATCCAATACGGCGAAGCCCCCGGTGTACCCATCGGAGCCCAGTGTCCCTTGCCGATGTGAATGGTATAATAGCCGTTGTCTTTGAGAATCTGTGGCAGAGGTACGGCTTCGAGCGAATGGTCGAGGACTTTCTGTCCCGCTCCCGTCGGCACCCACTCGCCGTTCTCCCTCTTCATCGGACGGACGGAATTATGCGTCCACTCGGGATGGATATATTCGCCGCTGTCGTTAGGGTCCAGACCCGCATACTGTCTGCCGGCGATTTTGTCGGTCGGCCAGTCGCGCATAGGAGAGGTGTAGTTGGTGATGCCCGAATGGGCAGGATGCACACCGGTAAGGATGCACGAGCGCGTCGGCGTGGACAACGGCGATGCGTAGGCATTGGTGAGCGTAACTCCCGCCTGCGCGAGCCGTACCATGTTAGGGGTATTGAAAATGGCATTGCGCTCGCACACGCGGTCGCCGTAAGGCACCTGGCTGTCAGCCCAGCCGTAGTCGTCTACAAGAAAAAAGATGATGTTGGGGTGCTGCTGCGGCGTCTGCTCCGAGCATGCGACTAACGGCAGCGATGCGGTCAGCCCGAGCAGCGGTTTCAACAGATTTGTCTTCATAGGTCGGTTTTTATAGGTTAGTGTTATATGGCACGTTAGGGACTTTAAGGACTTTAAGGACTTTAAAGTCTTTAAGGTCGTTGGGGCGATGCCCGCTACTCTATCGGTCGCAGGGCACCGGTCGTCGAGTCCATGATATAGCCCTTGACGACTATGTCGTCCGGCACGAGCGGGTGGTTGCGGACGAGGTCCACCGTTTCGAGGATTGCCGATTCGGTGTCGTCGAAGCCGTGAAGCCAACTGTCGAGGTCGATGCCGCAGTGCTTCATCAGCGTTATGTGGTGTTCCGGAATGCCGCGTTCGCGCATGGCATGCTGCATTTCGGCACTGTCCATTCCCTGTACGCCGCATTCGGTATGTCCGATTATCATCACCTCCTCGACGCCGAGTTCGTATATCGCCACCAGCAGGCTGCGCACCGTACTGTCGAACGGGTTTGTAATCGTCGCGCCGGCATTCTTGATAATCTTCACGTCGCCGTTGCGGAATCCGAGTGCCGCGGGCAGCAGTTCCACGAGGCGCGTATCCATGCAGGTTACTATTGCGATGCGCTTGTTCGGGTACTTGTCGGTGATGAACCGTTCGTAGCCTTTCTCCTCGACGAACCGCCGGTTGTATTCCAAAATCTTGTCTATCATATTTCCGAAATCGTTTTTCTCACTGCGAATTTATGACTTTTTCGGATATTTCCGACGATACGACAGTATATTTAATTGGAATGCTCTAATAAATTCGTATATTTGTCGCAGGTTATAATGAGCAGACTCGGCAAAACCCGCGTTATCAGCGGATTTTACCGTCTTTCGGAATATCTCTTTACACAATTTATCAACGCGCCTTACCGAAGGCAAAAAAAGAAACGTAATGAAAAAACTAATCCTCGCGGCACTCTTATTTTCCGCCGCAACACTCGCGTCGTGCGAAAAAACAGAGAAAAAGGAAGATTTCCCGCCTGTCAAAGCCGACATCGAACTCACCATGGACCGCACCACGAAAGTACTCTACTACGGCGACCGCAAGACCGAGGGTGTCTACAACTACTTCTTCGGACTCGGCGATGCCGAATTCATCGAGGACGAGCAGGGCGACGATGCCGCTCCGGAGGGAGGACACATCGTATTCTTCGACCTTTTCAGCAGCGAGGGAGCCGATTCGTTCGAGACGGCGGAACTGCCTATCGGCAAGTACACGCTTTCCGACACCGACGCCGCAGGTACCCTGAACAACTACTATACGCGTCTTCAAGTCTGGGATAACGGCGCGCAGAAGAGCATCGATTTCACCGAGGGTTCGCTTTCGGTATCGAACTGCGCAGAGGGCAAGTTGCTCGAAGCGACATTCACGCTCGCCGACGGAAAGACATTGAGTTGCACCTACAAAGGCGCACTCGTATTCGGCGACCCTGACGCGGGCGCGGGCGAAGACGTGATTCCTGCGCTCAAAAATCCGGTAAATACGACGTTCGTCAGTGCCGTGGGCGTATATCTCGGCGACGAATACGGCAGCGGCTCCGACACGTTCATGGTCGGTTTCTCGGATGTGCCGCTCGACGACGAAGGCATGATGACTGCCGCCGGCTACAATGTCGTGCTGACGATGCACGCCGAGCCTTGCAGTTCATTCATCTGGCTCGAATCGGGAACCTATACCGTATCCGACTCCTACAAGGCGGGAACTGTTGAACCGGGCGAGATATTCTTCGAAATCTACGGTTCGTACTGCGCGAAAGTCGATGCCGACAGCAAAGCCGAGGAACTCGGACTGATTGCCGGTGGAACGGTAACCGTGTCGGAGGAGGGACTCGGATACAAGTTCGTACTCGACCTGACGACAGCCGAGGGAGTTGCGGTCAAAGGTTCGTTCACCGGCGAAATCGACTTCATCGACCAGTCTCCGGAGGAGGAGTCGAACACCACCCTGACGGGAGATTACGTACTCGACCTGTCGAAAGCGGACGAGGTGTCGGTAGGCTACTACGGCAATTACTACGGCAACGGTCTTGCCAACTGGATGCTCGACATCGCCGACTCGAAAGGCGACGGCATCGAAATCGAACTGATAACCGAAGCGACGTCGAAGACCGAGATTCCGCTGCCTGACGGACAGTACAACATGAGCGTCGATAACGGCATAGGATTCGTCAAGGGCGAGAACAATGCCGCATTCGGAATGCTCGGAACATGGTATATCGACCTATCGACGATGGATGAGGAGGGATATATCTATGGCTATGCCGCCGCAATCGAAGGTTGGGCGAAACTCGCGAAAGAGGGCGACACCACAACCGTAAGTTTCGAGTTCGTGGACGAGGCTTGGAATCTGTTCAGCGGCTCGTGGAGCGGCAAACTGCCTGCCGCTACGGACGAGAGCGATTTCGGAGGTCTGTCGGCATTCTCGACGGCGCACAAGATTCAGAAGCACGCCGCCAAGATACGCAAGGCGGACAGACGCAGTGTCGCGGCAAAGCCTGCAAAGCGCGGCTTAAAGAACTTCAAGGCAGCCGGTCTTGCGAAAGAAAAGAGAGCAATATAGGGTCTTTAAGGACTTTTAAGGGCGCGGGCGGAATAATCCGCCCGCGCTTTTTGGTATCATTACCCTTTTTTACACGGCAGCAGGGACGACATTTTGCCGTCCCTGCTCCAATATCGCTTATCGTGCGATTATTTGTCGAAATACTCGTTGAGCAGCAGAGCCAGACGATAACCGGCATTGCGCATCTGGACATTCACCAAATCGCGCGAAAGTTCGACGGTATTCGGATTGAGTTCCTCGGTATTGAACGGATTCCACTCGTAAATAACCCAGTTGTTGTCGCCGCAGTCCTTAATCCAGTCGTAGAACGTACCCTTCTGAATCTTCTTGATTTCACCCTTTTTGAGGTCGTCTATCTGTGCTGCCACATCTTCGGCGGAAGCCTTCTTGTAAAGGAATTTAGGCATATTGTCGTATACGCCGTGGAACGACTTCTGAGGCTTGCCGTTGAGCGAACATTTCCAGAAACAGCGCGGACCCGGGAAATAGGAGTGCGTCGGGCAGTGCATGTCGCCGACGAAATGGAGAATCATGCGCAGGTTCATCACCACCGCCGAATCGGTCAGATTCTTGTAGTTGCGGAGATTGTAATCGGCAGTGCGCACGCCCGTCATGACGTCGCCTTTCATCAGGCGCGGATTCGGGTCGTAGTTGTGGTCTGCACCGACGTTGTACACGTGCCATGCCGTCGTATAGGCAATCTCCTTGTCCTTGCGGTGCTGGTCCATCCATACGGCATCGGTTTTCAGGTCGTAAGGCATGTATTTGGCGATATTCGCCTTAGTCTTTTCTGTCAGATGACGCTCGGCGACCTTGATTACCACCTCGTGTCCGAGTCTGCCCCAAGCCATTGCGCTCTGGGCGAACATTACGCTTGCGGTTGCGGCAAGCAGAAGGAACTTTTTCATAAACGGTTTTGTGTTATAATGGTTTATAGGTTATTTACCGAAATAGAGGTTCAGCAGATAAGCCAGCCGATAGCCCGCGTTGCGCAACTGCGTATCGACGAGTTCCGCCGACAGTTCGACGGTTTTCGGATTCAGCACCTCGGTATCGAAAGGATTCCACTCGTAGAGTACCCTGCACTGCGAAGCGCAGTCGAAAATCCAGTCCTCGTAACCGCCCTTCTGCGTCTTCCGGATTTCGCTTTTGCCGTAAGTGTCGAGTTGTTCGGCGAGAAGTTCGGGTGCGATGTCGCCGTGAACGAGCAGCGGCATACGGTCGTAGACGGTATGGAATTTCTTGTAGGGTTCGCCGTTGAGCGTGCAAGCCCACATCTCCTTGCGCCCGTAGTGGTTGTGGACGGGGCAATGCATGTCGCCGACCATGTGGAGAATCAGTTTCAGATTCATGTTCACCGCCGAATCCGTCAGATTCTTGTAGTTGCGCAGGTTATGCTCCACGACCTCCATGCCGCGGACGATGTCGTCGTTGGCGGCACTACGGTCCATGTCGTATTTGCAGGTTACGGGGTCTACATGGCATCCGTGCCAACGCCCCGTGTAGGCATACTCATCGTCCCAGCGGTGCTTGTCCATCCACACGGCATCGGTTTTCAGGTCGTAAGGCATGTATTTGGCGATGTTCGCCTTCGTCTTCTCCGTCAGATGACGTTCGGCAATCTTTATCACGGTTTCGTGTCCCAGTCTGCCCCACGCGAACGCGCTCTGCTGCGCCAATGCGACGACTATCAGAATCAATATCTTTTTCATGTCTTTATACGTTTCGGTTGTCCAAAAGTACAAAAAAAATCGCAAACGGAAAATTTATTGCCGGACTTCGGTTTCCGACCGCTCTCCTTTCGGCACTCTATGCCACATCATGCGGAATTATCGAGCCGTGCAGCACGTTCACGTAATCCCGCACGCACCCGACGTACTCGCCGAAAGTATCGCTCCAATCGAACGAGTCGAACGGCGACTTGCCGATGATGTCGTCAAGCGTGATGTCGCCGTTCAGGCAGACATAGTCGATGATGGTTTTCAGATACTCCTCCTGCTCCGAATTAAGCACGTGTCCCGACAGGAAGTCGGCGAACCGGCGGACGGCGACCTTGCGGTCGATGCCGACTATCGAGCGGATGAACACCGCCACGCTGTCGCCGCACATTATGCGACCGTCGGCAATGTAGCGGCGGTAGTCCTCCTTCGAGCCGAGTTCCTTCCACAATATGCGTTCGAGTTCGAGAATGTCCCCGCCGTCGAGTTGCTCGATATTCATGATTTTGCGAATCGCCGGCAAATCCCTGTTCTGCGCCAGATACTCCATGACGCTCTGGCGGTATGTCATCTTCGGCACGAACGGCTCGGCATCGGTCGATTCTTCCAACGTATCCTCTATATCGACGGTGAACGTGCGGTTGCTGCCGCCGGCAATCAGCCCGACTATATCGCGCAACTCGGCACGCACCCTTTCGAGGTCGCCGAGCGACGTATCGCGCCAGAAATCGGGCGACAGCACCTCGTCGATGACGGCTATCTTGGCGGCAATCGACGGATGCGATGTACGCTCGCGCAACTCGCGGGCAATCCGCACGACATTTTTTTTGCTGCGCGACGAATCGATGCCCGCCGCGACCTGCGACAGTTCGATATTCAGCATCTGCAAATCGAATTTCTTCGCCATCTCGTCGCCCGCATGCCTTGCCAGCAGCGGAGCGACCGCCTCTTTCAGTTCGACGGCATCGACCGGCGAGACATACGACCAGTTCTCCGTCCGGCGGAACTTGTCCACCGTCGCCAGTTTCGCCCTGACATCGATACGCGCATCGTTCAACTCCGCCACCTGCCCGCGCAGTTCCGTCTTGATGCGGTCGCGGAGCGATACGGCGAACCCGTCCTGCACGAATTCGGGTCGCTGCAACGCGACGGCGATGTCGAGCCGCACGCCGAACAGACGCTCCGTGAGCGACGGCGCGGGAACGCTCTCCCGACCGTCGGAGTTGATGCCGAAATATCCGAAATTGTCGCACCAGTCGAAAATCGAGAAATGCTCCTTGTGCTTCCCGACGCCGAAAATATCCTCCGACAGACGGGTTCCGCGACCAATCATCTGCATGAACTTTATCTTCGAGCGCACCGGCTTGAAGAACACCAGATTCAGCACGTCCGGAACGTCGATGCCCGTGTCGAGCATATCGACCGAAACGGCTATCTGCGGCAACTTGTCGCGGAAACCGAATTTGTCTATCAAATCCTGCGCGCACTTCACGTAGTTGTCGATAAGCGCGCAAAAATCCGCTCCGTACTCGGGATACAGGGCGTTGAACCGCTCGACAATCATTTCGGCATGGCGGTGGTTGCAGGCGAAAATTATCGTCTTGCCGATACATTCGCCGCTCTGTACCCGCAAGCCGAACCGCATCGTATGCTGCAAGACCTTGTCCACGGTGTCCTTGTTGAATATGTAGCGGAAAATCTCGGCATTGTCTATGTCGCGGCTGTAATCCTCTTTCTCGTCCAGAGCCTTGCGCGCCTTTTCATAACGCCACACCGACTCCATCTGCTCCTTCTCCTCGTCGCTCAGCCGGTCGTAGACGATTCCCGACTGCAATATCAGCGTACCGCATTTCAGCGGCTTGTACGGCACGAGGTAGCCGTCCTTCACCGCCTCGCCGTATTCGTAGAAGAACGTCTGCGCCGCATCGACGCCGAACAGGTCGAACGTGCTGCGGTCCATATCGTCGCGCGGGGTAGCCGTGAGCCCAACCAGCAGCGCATCGAAATAGTCGAGTATCGACGTATACTTGCCGAACACCGAGCGGTGCGCCTCATCGACGATTATCAAATCGAACCGTCCTATCGAGAACTCCTTCGTATCGCCGTCGATATAGTTTATCATCGTCTGATAGGTGCTGAACATCACGCGCGCCGTCATGTCGGGCTTGTCGTCCTCCGACAGAATGCAGGTCGTCGTTTGCAGCAGTTTATTGAAACTGTTCGCCGCCTGCTTCACGAGCGCGGTGCGGTCGGCGAGGAACAGCACGTTCTTCACCCGGTTGTTGCGTATCAGCACGTCGGTAATCGAAATCGCGACGCGCGTCTTGCCCGTACCGGTCGCCATCGCCAGCAGCATGCGGCGGAAATTGCCGTTGAACCGCTCGCACACCTTGCGGACGGCGCGTTTCTGATACTCGCGGTTGGTTATTGCGTCATTCACCGACAGATTCGTAATCGCCGAGCGTCCGCGACGCTGTATCAGCAGTTCGAGTTCTCCTGCTGTGTGGTAGCCGTACACGGTGCGCGCAGGATAGCCCAGTCCGTCCACGACCTCCGTCCGATAGCCGTTGGTGCAGTAAATCACCGGTCGCACTCCGTAGCGGCGTTCGAGGCAGTCGGCATAGAGCGCAGCCTGATGATGCCCCTCCGTCGCAGAACGGCTCGTACTCTTCGCCTCGATGACAGCCAGCGGTCGGCAGTCGGCTCCGAACAGCACGTAATCGGCGTATCCGCGTCCCGAGCCGTTCGGCATACCCTCCACGGCGACCTCGACGCATGCTTTCGACGGAGCGATTGCACCGTTCGTCGTAGCAACCTCCCAGCCCGCCTCGCGCAGCATCATATCGACGAAATAGCGGCGCGTCTCCGCCTCCGAAATTCCCGTCGCGCGTCTTTCGACCGGCGCATCCGCAATCTTCGACACGTCCACGCTCTCGACGAACGCCTTGTCGGGCTGCGGCTGCGATGCCGCGACGACGTGCATCGGCGCATACGACGGAATCAGCGTGCGGTCGAATTCGGGGAAATTTTCGACTACCTGCAACTTCACCAGCACCGCACCGACGAAGTTATAGAGGTTGAGCAGCGAGAAAAACGCCTCCCGCCTCGTCGCCGCACCCAGATGCGCCGCACGGTTGCCCGCCTTGCGGATGTAGTGAACCGCCTTCATCAGCATGTCGTCGCCGACGAACTCCACGAACGGCTCGCCGTCCACCAGTTCGAACAGCGAAGCGCGGCGGTTGTCCTTATCGACCTCGATGCCCTTCATTTCGTAAATGGCGCGCACCAGCCACTCCAATGCCCGCCGGCTGTTGAGAGCCGACTTGTCGGGGTCCTTCACCTGCGTAACCTCCGCCGCATTGCAGTAGTTGTACAAATCGACAAGATTGTCCAACTCTTTCAGGTAATCGAAGTTTCTCATTAGGGTTAAGAATTCTACTTTACGCCCAATTCATCAAATAATTCTCCTATTTCAGTGTAAACACAATGAATATTGCTTGCATCACGATTATTAACAGACTTCTTGGCATTTGCAATCGCCTGCTTCAAATCTCCTCCGAAACAAGACATCGCATTATGCAAAGAGTGTTTGATAAAATACTTCTCCGACACATCATATCCAAATCTCTCTTCAAGCGATTTTTTCAGTCCTTCATTTGTCTGCGGCGCAGTAGTATATCTAAAATAAAACAGGAAAAACAATTCCGTACACGGATACGATTCGAGCATCCTTACACATACACCGCTTTTAGTCTTATCATGATATTTGGATTTCAATTTCAAATATTGTTTTCTCTTTGCAATATGGTCATCTGTTCCATCATTAATTTTATTATCCATATCGATTAGACAAAACACTTTTGAATAACCTTTATCTATACATTTCTTTATCTCGTTTTCCAGTTCCTTCAAACTTGAATTAGTCGGACAGAATGGTTTGGGTTTTAACGAAATGGCATCTTTTACGGATTCCATATAATAGTATTCCGTAATACCCTCACCGATAACGGCAATGGTCTTTTTCATTTTACCCATATCAGCAATCCTCAGATTTGTCAATATTCAAATACGAAGAACCAATATCCGGATTCGCGCCCAATTTGCCAATCTTATATGCTTTATATAGCGATACATTCTTATGCAAACCCATATCGCTGACACGAGTATATGAAGACGATGCGGTTTCTTTACATTTATCGGCAAGGTATACCATATCTCTGCGCACAAAATCCTCATCCAATAACATTATACTGTGCGTCGAGAAAAACAATTGCGACTGATCGGAGTTATGCAAAAATAGCAAAAGATAGTATACCATCAAATCATAATGCATCCGGTTACCCAATTCATCAAGGAAATATATATGATTATCGGTTACCAAATCATACAAATAATCCAATATTTCTATAAATCTCAATGTACCATCCGATTGCTCCCCAGACAATGTATCAAAATCGCCATTTTCCGAATGATTGGTAAATGCAACATCATGCAGCATGTGAAATTTGCTCTCTTCCGAAAATTCTTTTGCAATCTTAATCTTTTCGATTATTTCAGGAGATAATCCCTCTTGATTATCCACAATCGAGAAATTTATAATATTAAAATCTGCTTTATTCAACAAATTTATATAAAACCTCTTTCTGGCATTATCTTGACAAACTTGCCCAATCCTATAAATCATCGAATGATATGGACCGTCTCCATTTACATTATGCACTTTTGTTTTAATCCAATTATAAATATCTGCTAAGTTCGACGCATCTTCATTCAGTGAAATCTTTCCGAATGTGCTTAAAACCGTATGATTATTGTATGTATTCTCTTTAATCGACTGCTTGCTTTTAGCATGCAACTTTATCGAGTCTCCAAATTCTATATTTGGCTGAACATCAGCACTCTTAAATTCTCTTTTGTAAAACAGTGCTCTGTTTCTCGATGGATAATACATAAGATTCTCTCTAATAATATGAGTCCTGCAATATGATATTTCATAATCATATTGAATCCCATCCTTAAAAAAGACAACTTTAAAATATGTAGGCTTACCATCACATAAAGCAAACGGCGAATATTTTACAACTGATAAATCTTTTTTCAACAGAGGAATATATAGTAAACCAAAAACAGCCTCCAATGCAAATAGAATATTGGACTTTCCGGAAGCATTGGCACCATAAAAAAGACCTAATTTATTAACATATACATTAGGCTTTACCTCTACGGTCAATAAATCACGATTCGTTTTGTCCGATGTAGATGCAAACGATATCGTTTGCCTGTCCCGAATAGACAAAAAATTCTCAACGGTGAATGAATATATCATAGTTGTATTTAGGGTTTATTTGCAAATATAAGCCAAATAATCGCTTCTTACAAGTTTTTCAAGCATTTTTCGTATATTTTCTACAAAAATCATCCCAAAATCATTTAAATAAGCATTTCTAATTGAAATAGTAGTCCATTCGGGAGTTAAACAAATCTTCGGTTTCTTTAATCGATTTCGTTATCAACTCTTTCTGCCGCTCTATATTCTCTATCTTTTCGGCAAAATGCTGTTGCAAGTCAATAGGAGGAATAGGGATAAAAATAGATATTAAACTTTTAGACGACAAATGTTTTACCGTAACAAATGAAGTGGCATCTTCAATACGTTTTAATTCAATCGATAAAAATCGTAAGGCATAACGACCTATAACCTCATCATCTATGAACTCAATTTTACATACTCGTTGATTTAACAGTGCAGTGCCGCCACGCCATTCAACAATATTGAACTCCCCGTCCATTCCTATAATATAATCACCATTCTTAATAATGTAGGTATTAGGATATTTACCTTTATAGAAAGTTTCTGTATAACCTTTCTTTATATCCCGAATACGAATCAACGGCATATCATTCTTGTCTGTCGAGAACAATTTAGAATCAAATGCATACCCATTTATAATTCTTGCTACATCTCCTAATGCTTTTGTTTGCCAGCCTTTGTCGTTGGTGATAGGGTCGCCGAACATGGTGTAAAAGATTGATTGGGCGAGGGTGTCGAGTTCGCGCAGTTGCGCGCGCTTCGCCGCAATAATCACGCTCAAACAATCCAACTCCCCCACTATCCGCTCCTGCTCCGCCCTCTCCGGCACCGGAACAGTGTATTGCGCTAAATCGGCAAACTTTAAATTCGTAATATTAGCACCGCAACCTACACCAGCAAGGAAATGTTTATACGATGATGATATACAAGTATAATATATATATTTGGCACAAATGTCATCATTAGGTTTTATTAAACCCATAAATCCGCCAAATGCATAGTCATAATCCTTATCAATAAAAGCAACCTTTCCTAAATGCTGTTTACTGCCATTAGACATACATATAAGAATACTGCCTTTACTTAACTTTTTATCTGGGGTAATAACAAGGTCTTCACGAACATATTTTAATTCATCAAAAACAAGCGACATCGTATCTAAATCTATATTATTCGAACGAAGTACGCCATTACAAGACAATTCAACCTCATCGTTTTTCGAGTAGGTCAATCCTCTTTGGAATGTTACCACCTCTCCAAGTTTCTTTATTTCCCAGCCTTGTTTCATCGCAATTTATTTTCAAGTAACTTTTTCTTTCCCGTCTCGGCATATCCCGATTCGTCATGTTGAGCGCAGCGAAACATCTCTTTTCAGATTCTTCGCTTCGCTCAGAATGACGAGAAAACGAATTCTGAATGATAAAGTCTGCTTCCGACGTCCGCTATTTCATATATTTCTCCTTAAACTCGGCGAGGGCTTCCGAGATTCGGTTTTCGAGGGATTCGATGCGCGACAGGATTTCGTCGGGGCTGTCGTAGACCACCACTTCGCGCGCGACCTCCTTATATTTGTTCATCGAGAGGTCGTAATCCTTTTCGCGGATTTCGGCGACCGGCACGAGGAACGACTGCTCCCTGCGGCTGCGCGAACGTTCGCCCTCCATATTGCGGAAACGCGCGATGACATCGGGAATATCGTTCTCGGCAACCTCGGTGCGCTTCTGGTCGAGCGAGTAGCCGTCCGCCTTCATGTCGTAGAACCAAACGTCGTCGGTACCGCCCGTATCGGTCTTGGTGAAAATCAGAATCGCGGTCGAGACTCCCGAATAGGGCTGGAAAACTCCGCTCGGCATGGAGATGACCGCCTGCAAACGCTGACGGTCGATAAGTTCCTTGCGCAGCGCCTTGTGAGCCTTGGAGTTGCCGAACAGCACGCCGTCGGGTACGATGCTGGCACAGCGTCCGCCGAGTTGCAGCATGCGGACGAACAGAGCGACGAAAAGCAGTTCGGTTTTGGTCGTCGGAGCAATCGCGAGCAGCGACTTGCTGACTGCATCCTTGTCGAGAGTGCCGGCAAACGGCGGGTTGGCAAGGCACAGCGTATAGCGTTCGGTATCGGCATTGTCGGTCGAAAGCGAATCCTTGTAGACGATGTCGGGATTGTCCACGCCGTGGAGCATCAGGTTCATCGCGCCGATGCGCAGCATGGTCTGGTCGGTATCGAATCCATGGAACATCGACCGGCGGAAATGGCGGTTATTGTCGGTGCGGAGCAGTTCGGAGCGATAGTTCTCCTCGATATATTTCGCACTCTCGACGATAAATCCCGCCGAACCCATTGCAGGGTCGCAGACGGTGTCGCGCAGAGTGGGCTGCATCAGTTCGACCATCATGCGGATGATGTGGCGCGGGGTGCGGAACTGTCCGTTATTGCCGCTCGCCGCCATTTTGCCCAGAACATACTCGTAGACGTCGCCCATCGTGTCGCGGTTGTTCATGTCGAGGTCGTCGATGCCGTCCACGATTCTGGCAAGCGTCCGCTCGGTCGGAATCAGGAAAATCGCGCTGCCCATGAAACGGCTGTACGCGCTCGCCTTGCCGCCGTTCAGATTCTTGATGAACGGGAAAACGTCGTTGCGCACGGTGTGGAACATCGTCGCCGCATCGGTATTCTTGAACACGTGCCAGCGCAGCGAATCGTATGGCACCTCGCGACCCGTTTCGGGGTTCTTCCAATATTCGCCCGACCTGAAAATCGGGTCGGGAACGGGTACGCCCATGACGGCGGCGTTCGCCTCCTTGGTGCGCTGGGCATCGTCGAGCATTTTCATGAAGAACAGATATGTCATCTGTTCGAGTACGGTTATCGAATTGGTGATGCCGCCCGTCCAGAAGGCATCCCAAATGGAGTCGATTTTGTTTTTGATTTCGCCGGTAATCATCGCAGTAAAATTTATCTTTCAAAGATACGAAAAGTCGAGAGCAAAGACAAATTTATTATTAAAGACTTTAAAGTCTTTAAGGTCGTTAAGGACTTTAAGGGCATTAAAGGCAGCCCGCCGAGAAAAATCGGCGGCGGCAGTACGGAGTTGCGAAAAAATAATTATTTTTGTTTTCGCAAAAAACAAACTGAACAATGAAGAAGATTCTCATCGTCGGAGCAGGAGGTCAGATAGGCTCGGAGTTGGTACCGTATCTGCGTTCCATCTACGGGTCGTCGAACGTCGTTGCGACGGACGTCCGCGAGTGCAAATCGCTGTCGGACGACGGACCGTTCGAGGTACTCGACGCGCTGAACGCCACCAACATGGCGTCGGTCGTCGCACGCCACCACATCGACACCATTTTCAATCTGGTAGCGTTGCTGTCGGCTGTCGGCGAGCGTAATCCCCAGATGGCTTGGGGCGTGAACATGGGTGCGTTGATGAACTCGCTCGAAGTTGCGCGCCAGCACCATTGCGCGGTATTCACGCCGAGTTCGATAGGCGCATTCGGACCCTCGTCGCCGAAAGACGGCACTCCGCAGGACACGATAATGCAGCCGACGACGATATACGGCATCTGCAAGGTTACGGGCGAGATGCTCGGCAACTATTACGCCCACAAATACGGGCTCGACACGCGTTCGGTACGTTTCCCGGGCATCATATCCAACAAGACGCTGCCGGGCGGAGGAACGACCGACTATGCCGTCGAAATCTACTACGAAGCGATTCGCCGCGGCGAATACACCTGCGCCGTACCGCGCGACGTATACATGGACATGATGTACATGCCCGATGCGCTGCGTGCGATAGTCGAACTGATGGAAGCCGACCCGGCGAAATTGAAGCACCGCAACAGTTTCAACATCGCATCGATGAGTTTCACGCCCGAAATCATCGCCGCCGAGATACGCAGGCACATTCCCGATTTCAGGATATCTTACGAAATAGACCCCGTGAAGGAGGAGATAGCCCGCAGTTGGCCCAATTCGCTGGACGATTCGTGCGCCCGCGAGGAGTGGGGCTGGAAACCCGAGTGGGACCTGTCCCGCATGACGGAGGACATGCTCGAAGCCGTGCGGCAGAAGCACGGAGAGGCGGTGAGGTAATCTCGGATTAAAGTCTTTAAGGACATTAGGGACTTTAAGGTCCTTAAAGAAAAAATATACAGGCGCGGGATTCCGCGCCTGTATATTTTTTTACTCGGCAGACTGTCAATTGACGTTCTCGCGGCGGTTGGTAACCGGCATACGCTGCTCCTCCGGAACATCGGCAGCCATTTCGCTCTGCAACTGCACCATCTCGACGACATTGCAGCCGTCGCCGATTTCCGCACCCTCGTAACGGTATTCGACCGGCATGTTCCACTGAATCTGCAAGTCGAGCAGTGCCTTGGCGACCGTGGCATCGTAGCCGTCGCCGACGACCACCACGCCGTCCACCTCGGTATATTCGGCGAAAAACAGCACGCCGAGAGCGATGTCGAAATCGCTCGGCACGGATTTCATCTGAATATTGGATTCGCGGCACCCTCCGCGCAAAAGCGGAGTATAGACGTCCGCCGCGACATCGAGAATATGGCGATGACGCGTCCGAACCACGATGATTCCCAATCTTATTTCCGAAGGCGAGAGCATCTTTACCGTCTGCAAAAATTATTTCTTTATCGAACCGATGAGTTTGTCAGCCTCGCGAGCCTCCAACGACGAAGGGTACTTCGCCGAAATCTCCTCGAAGCACTTCACGGCCTCGTCAGCCTTGTCCAGAGCGACCAGTGCAAGTCCCTGCTTGTAGAGATAGAGCGGAGCGGTGAAGTTGTTGTCAGAAGCGGCAACAGCCTTCTTGAAGAGGTTCACCGCCTCGGCATAATCGCCCTTATCGACCGCGATGTCGCCGCGAAGACCCAGATTCTGGGCATTTACGACTGCACCCGGGATTCCGTCCACAGACTTGTAAGCCGACAGATACTTGGCTGCGTTCTCGCTGTCGCCCAAACGGAGATAGCATACTCCGGCATAGTGCTTGGCAAGGTTTCCGGCTGGCGTCGAACCGTACTGGTCGATGACGTCGAGGAAGCCGGCTCCGTTCTCGTCGCCGTTAAGTGCGAGCGCGTAATCCGGAGTTTCGCCCTCGAAGCGGTACTGCGCCTCGACGATGAGTTCCGAAGCACGTTCGGCATTGCGGTCTACGATAAGTTTCTTGTAGGCATATCCGCATACGACGAGCAGAACCACCACAACCAATGCGAGAACAACTTTCTTGCCGTTATTCTCGAAAAAAGACTCGGTGCGGCTCACTGCTTCGGCAACGGCAGCCTCCTGAGTGTTTACTTCATTCTTTGACATAATTACAAAATATTTTTAATTACAAATTTGCGTTTTAGGCATTCAATCCACAAAAATACATTTTTTTATGTAATAAACCGACTATCGGGAAGATTTTTTTATCATTGCGGGGAGAGAGGGTCCTTAAAGTCTTTAAGGTCGTTAGGGACTTTAAGGACTTTTAATAAATTATTCGTACCTTTGGCTACGCCTTAGATACTCTCGCTCGGCAAAGTCAAAATAAATTTTGCTTTGCCCTCGCTTATTCGTACCTTTGGCTCGTAAAGTCGAAACGATGCTGCTCAAAAAACTGTCGCTCATAAATTTCAAGAATCTCGCTCAGGAGAATCTGTCGCTCGACGCCGGAATCAACTGTTTCGTCGGCGACAACGGCACGTGCAAGACCAACATAGTCGATGCCGTCTACTATCTGTCGATGTGCAAGTCGGCACTCTCGATGAGCGACGGGCAGTGCATCCGCCACGGCGAACAGTTTTTCGTCATCGACGGCGAATACGCCAATCGCGACGGGCGGTGCGAGCAGATTTCATGCTCGTTCACGCGCGGCGCATCGAAGGTGATGAAGCGCAACGGCAAGGCATACGAGCGGTTGTCGGACCACGTAGGGCTTATTCCCGTAGTGATAGTCTCGCCGGCGGACTCGATGCTGATTTACGACGCAGCCGAGGAACGGCGACGCTACCTCAACGGATTCATCTCGCAACTCGACAAGGAGTATCTGGCGGCGATGATTCGTTACAACTCGACGCTGGCGGAGCGCAACAAATATCTGAAAATGTCGTCCGACGAGCAGATGCTGCGGATATACGACATGCAACTCGCCGCATCGGGCGAGAAGATACACGCCAAACGCCGCGAAATCACCGAGGCGTTATACCCTGCCGTCGCCGAATTCTACAAACTGCTTTCGGGCGACAGGGAGCAGGTCGAACTGGTCTACAAATCGGAGTTGAACGACGCTTCGTTCGACGAACTGTTCGCCGCATCGCGCGAACGCGATATAGCGAACGGCTTCACCACGTCGGGCATTCACCGCGACGACCTGACGTTCCGCATCGGCGGCATGCCGCTGCGCAAATACGGTTCGCAGGGGCAGCAAAAATCGTTCATAGTAGCGTTGAAACTCGCCCAATACAGAATCATCACCGAGCGTTTCGGCGAAACGCCCATTCTGCTTCTCGACGACGTGTTCGACAAACTCGACGAAGGTCGCGTAGCCGAACTGATACGCATAGTCGCGGGCGACGGATTCGGGCAGATAATAATCACCGACTGCAACAGGGAGCGGATGAAGCGTCTGCTCGACGAAACCGGCTGCCGGCACAGGATATTCGACGTAACCTACGGAAAAGTACTGCAATGAAAAGAACCGAACCGATGCCGATAGGGGCTTTCATCGACGAACTCTTCAAAAGCCCGAACATAGCCGCCAAAATAGCCGAAGGCTCGCTGCCCGACACATGGCGGCAGGTCGTAGGACCCGTCATCGCCGCCCAGACGCGGCAGGTGCGGCTCGTCAAGGGAACATTGTACGTCCACGTGCAGTCGAGCGTCATCCGCAAGGAGTTGATGATGCAGCGCGAAGCGCTCGTCCGCGCCATAAACGAGAAATCTGGCATGGCTCTCGTGGCGGGGATAGTCGTGCAGTAGTGGGGAGGAAAAATTTAAGGTCTTTAAGGTCTATTAAGAGTGCAGCCGGCAGAGAATATCTGCCGGCTGCGCTTTCAATAAAGGCTTTCCGCCGCTACAAGAATATCAACTGCGCAAGCACGTAAACCGGAAGCAGTATCACCAGCGAAAATTTGAACATGTATCCGAAGAAGGAAGGCATTTTCACGCCGTCGCGCTCGGCTATCGCCTTGACCATGAAATTCGGTCCGTTGCCGATATATGTCAGCGCGCCGAAGAATACCGCTCCGAGCGAAATAGCCCTCAAAATCATCTCCGGTACTCCGGCTACCAGGTCGGCTGTTTCGGTTACCGGCAGTCCCGCAGCCACGGTATGGAATGCGACCGCAGTAGGCGCATTGTCGAGGAACGAACTGAGCAGACCCGTCGAGTAGTAGAACTCCCACGGATTCGAGAGTCCGAGACTTGCCGCATGTGTATTGAGGAACAGCAGCGCAGGCGTCATCGTAACGAAGATTCCGACGAACAGAATGGCGACCTCCGTAATCGGCTCCCACGAGAAGTTGTTCGCGCGGCGCACGCGCTTCTTGGTCGTATAGAGCGACAGCAGAATTATGCCGACCAGAATGATTTCGCGCAGGAATTTCATATAGAGGGGAGCATCCTCGCCGCCCATTGCGGGAATATGCGATTCGTTCACGAATGCAACCGCCGTAACGATGCCGACGATATAGAAGATGTTGATTGCACCCGACACGGAGACGCGCAGAGGCTCGTCCTCATCCTCGTCGCCGCAGTCGCCGGTCGCCGAAACGGACATCGACTTACCCTCCTTGCGGTAGAGATAACTGTCCGTTATGAAATAGATGGCGAGCAGCACCGTCCCCACGAACGCCCACTCCGGAAACAGATGCGAGAACCAGTTGAACGACGCACCGCGCAGGTAGAGCAGGAACAACGGCGGGTCGCCGAGCGGCGAGAGCACGCCGCCGCAGTTGGCGACGAGCGCGATGAAGAAACATATCGTATGCGCCTTGTATTCGCGGCACTTGTTGATTTCGAGCAGCGGGCGTATAAGCAGCATCGCCGCGCCCGTAGTGCCGATGAAAGACGCGATATTGAATCCGATAAAAAGAATCAGCGTATTGACGAGCGGCTTGGCAGCCATATTATATTTAATATGTATGCCGCCCGTAACGACGAACAATGCGCCCAACAGCACGATGAACGGCAGATAGTCGTAAAACAACTGATGCACGACCTTGTCGCCCAGTCCTATGTAAGCCATATAGGCGGCAGTCGGTATCGAGAGTGCCAATACGAAAATCAGTTTGTTGAGATTCTTTTCCCAGCGGTGCTCTACCACCAGCGGGGCTACCGCGATGACGAGCAGCATTATCCCGAAGGGAATCATCATCCATGCTTCAATCTGTTGCATATTTCCAGTCATTATTTATATTTCTCACACAAATATTACCGATTCGTCATGTTGAGCGCAGCGAAACATCTGTTTATTCGGAATCAGCCGAAACGGATTCTTCGCTTCGCTCAGAATGACGGTTTTGTAAATCTTTATTTATTTTGCGCAAATATAGCCATTTACATCGCATCGCAAATCACAAGGCGACACCGTAAATGTCCGAAAGGGGCGTTATGCGACCGAACACTTTATGCCGAGAGCCTCGACCCTTGCGGCAATGGCAGCCAACTCCTCGTGCGACACCTTTTCGAGCGTCCGGCACGGCGTGTCGCGGGCTATCGAATAGACCATCACCTGTTTCGGCGCGATTTCGCGCACGAGCGAGAGCCATGCCCCGACTTCGCGGTCGGTCGTATTGTCGATGCGGCAGCCGTCGTACTCGCCGCGCAGGAACATCGTCTGAACTATCAGTCCGCCGCCGAACAGTTTCATGCCGGCGACCACCTCCGCCACGCTGTAATGCCCGCACGGGTTATTCATAATCCGTACCGTTTCGTCGAAAGCCGAATCGAGTTTCAGAATATTGTTGTCCGCCTTCGCCAGCGCACGTCTCACGTCCGCTCTGCCGAGTTGCGTAGCGTTGCTCAACACCGACACCTTCGTCGCCGGCGACAGTTCGTCGCGCAGGGCAATCGTGTCGTCGATGATGCCCTCGAAATCGGGGTGCATCGTCGGTTCGCCGTTTCCAGCGAACGTTATGACATCTGGCAGTCCGCCCTCGTCCGCCATTTTGCGCAACTGGGCTGCGAGGGCTTCGCGGACATCCACGCGCGCATTGAACCGATGTTCGCCGCGATGCTCGCCGTTCCATCCGCACTCGCAGTAGACGCAGTCGAAACTGCAAATCTTGGAGTGCAGCGGCAGCAGATTCACCCCGAGCGACAAGCCGAGACGGCGCGAATGCACCGGTCCGTAAATAATATCGGTATATAAAGCAGTCATACTGAATTTACGCTTCGGCGTACTGCCCCGACGGCAACTATCGCGCCGAACGGGAGAAACGCCGTCGTTTTCACCGACATACCCGTTTCTGCCGAAAAGTACCGCAAAAATAGTAAAACTTTTCGGGAATTTGATTATATTTGCCTACGTTATTTATTCGGATACAGCGCGTGCGGAAACGGCTGATACGAAACCTTTTCCGGCAGAATCCGCAGAGATGCCGCAGGGCGGGTTGCGACTGCCGACCGAATCGGGGCTGCGGCACGAAAAGCGAAATCCGCAAAAAAACGAAGCAAGCCTCCGGCGCGAATCGGCGCAGGAGACACATTCAGGCGCGATTGCGGCACATTCGTCCGCAGTTGTTGATAATTTGTCGAAAACCGCCGTGCGGCGGTTGTACGACGAGAGCCGTTTGCGCATATATTTGTAATATGAAATCCACGCCGCCATGCGGCGTTTTTGCACGTATACAATTAAAGTATATAATATGAAAGACAGAACCAAGGTCAATTATGCGGATGCCGTCGCAGAGTCCACGAAATATTTCGCGGGCGACGAACTCGCCGCAACCGTATGGGTCAGCAAGTACGCGCTGAAAGACTCGTTCGGCAACATCTACGAATCGTCGCCGGAGCAGATGCATCACCGGCTCGCCGCCGAACTCGCCCGCATCGAGAACAACTACGCCAACCCGCTGTCGGAGCAGGAGATTTTCGACCTGCTCGACAAGTTCAGGTACGTCATCCCGCAAGGCGGTCCGATGACGGGAATCGGCAACGACTTTCAGGTAGCCTCGCTGTCGAACTGCTTCGTCATCGGTCATAAGAACCCAGCCGACTCCTACGGAGGCATCTTCCGCATGGACGAGGAGCAGGTGCAGTTGATGAAGCGTCGCGGCGGCGTGGGACACGACCTCTCGCACATCCGCCCTACCGGCAGTCCGGTTCTCAACTCGGCTCTGACATCGACCGGCATCGTCCCGTTCATGGAGCGTTACTCCAACTCGACGAAGGAGGTGGCGCAGGACGGTCGCCGAGGCGCGCTGATGCTGTCGCTCTCGATAAAGCACCCCGATGCCGAGCGGTTCATCGATGCCAAACTCGATACCGACAAGGTTACGGGTGCGAACGTATCGATAAAGGTGGATGACGAATTCATGCGCGCGGCGATGGAGGGACGTACCTACACGCAGCAGTTCCCGATAAAATCCGACAACCCGAAGTTCGTGCAGCATATCGACGCGAAGAAGTTGTGGGACAAGATAATCCATAACGCATGGAAATCCGCCGAACCGGGTGTGCTGTTCTGGGACACGATTATCCGCGAAAGCATTCCGGACTGCTATGCCGACGAGGGATTCACGACCGTTTCGACCAATCCTTGCGGCGAGATTCCGCTCTGCCCTTACGACAGTTGCCGTCTGCTGGCGATAAATCTGTACAGTTACGTGAACGAGCCGTTCACGAAAAAGGCGAAATTCGATTTCGACAAGTTCGCTTCGCACGTCCGCAAGGCGATGCACCTGATGGACGACATCATCGACCTCGAACTCGAAAAGGTAGATTTAATCATCGAGAAAATCGCCGCCGACCCCGAAGACCAGGATGTACGTTCCGTAGAGTTGAACCTGTGGCGCAAAATCAAGGATATGGCGCTCAAAGGTCGCCGCACGGGTCTCGGAATCACCGCCGAGGGCGACATGCTCGCTGCACTCGGCATCCGCTACGGTTCGGACGAGGCGTTGGAGTTCGCCACGAAGGTTCACAAGACACTGGCGATAGAGGCATACCGCGCATCCGTCGAAATGGCGGGCGAACGCGGCGCATTCAAGATTTTCGACGCCGAGAAGGAGAAGAACAATCCTATGATTCTGCGTATCAAGGAGGCTGACCCGGCACTCTACGAGCAGATGGTGAAACTCGGACGACGCAACATAGCGATGCTCACCATCGCTCCGACCGGCACGACCTCGCTGATGTCGCAGACCACGTCGGGCATCGAGCCGGTGTTCCGTCCGGTATACCGCCGCCGCCGCAAAATCAATCCGTCGGACAAGGACGTAACGGTTTCGTTCGTGGACGAGCAGGGACAGGCTTGGGAAGAGTTCAACGTCTACCACCACAAGTTCGTGGACTGGCTGCGCATCAACGGCTACGACATCTCGCGGATGCAGACAATCGGCGACGAGGAACTCGAAAAGTGGGTTGCCGCTTCGCCATATCACAAGGCTACGGCGAACGACATCGACTGGGTGGCGAAAGTGAAGATGCAGGGCGCGATACAGAAGTGGGTAGACCACTCCATTTCGGTTACCGTGAATCTGCCGAACGACGTTTCGGAGGAGTTGGTAGCCGACGTATACCGCACCGCATGGGAGTGCGGCTGCAAGGGCGTAACCGTCTATCGCGACGGCTGCCGCGAGGGCGTACTCGTAGACAAAAAGAGCAAGAAGAAGACCGCCGCGAAGTGCGAATCGGCAACGGGACAGAACAAGCGTCCGAAATCGATTCCTGCGGACGTGGTGCGGTTCAAGAACGGCTCGGAGAACTGGATTGCGTTCGTCGGGCTGTACGAAGGTCGCCCTTACGAGATATTCACGGGTAAAATCGAGGAGGATGCGATGTTCATCCCGCCGAAAATCACCCACGGAAACATTCTGAAAGTCCGTGAGGAGGACGGCACGAAGCGTTACGACTTCCAGTATACCGACCGTTACGGCTACACCAACACCATCGGCGGCATCTCGCGTCTGTTCGACGAGAGTTTCTGGAACTACGCCAAACTGATTTCCGGCGTACTGCGCTACGACATGCCTATCGAGAAGGTGGTTTCGCTCATCGACGGTCTGCATCTCGACAGCGAGAACATCAACACGTGGAAAAACGGTGTACAACGCGCCCTCAAACAGTATATCAAGGACGGCACGAAGTCGAAGGGCAAGTGTCCTCAATGCGGGCAGGAGAACATGGCATACCAGAACGGTTGTCTCACCTGCATGTCCTGCGGATACTCCAAGTGCGGATAGCGGATAACGGAACGATTGTTCACCGAAAAACATGCTATGATAAGCCGCCGGAATATTCCGGCGGCTTTTTTATTGGGAAGGGGTATAGGGTCCTTAAGGACTTTAAAGACTTTAAAGACTTTAAGGTCTTTAATGACCCTAATCGCCGACGCTTTCCCCATGCCGCCGCGCGCAAAGGCACGGAATATGCCGACAACTATCGGTTATATGACCCGAAGAATATGTTTTTTACAAAGAAATATCGTAATACATAATGTATTTCCTGAAAAATATTTATATTTGCAACGTGAAATATTATTTTTCAGCGACTATATTAACCACAAAGAATAATAATTAGTTATGAAAAAGTTTCTTTCGATTCTCGCCGTTTCGACGTTCGTGCTTTTCGCTGCGGACAATGTCGTTGCGGCAAATCAGCAGGGGGGGGGTAAAACTCCTCACGTAAAAGGATTCGTTTCCAACGGTTTCTGGGACAACTGGGAGATTCAGGGCGGCGTAGGTCCGTCGTTCAATCTCGGCACGGGCAGCGGAGCATCCAACTCCGTACTCGCGAGCGGCTATCTCGCAGTCGGCAAATGGTTCCATCCGGTATTCGGAGTAAGACTCGCCGGCGAGGGTGGTAAGTTCAAACATCTCAATCTGAAAGGCGACGACGTAAGATGGTCGTACATCTTCTTCCATCCGGATTTCATGGTAGACATGACCAACTGGATAGGCGGATACAAGGAGAAGCGCGTATGGTCGTCGATTCTCTATCTCGGTGCCGGCGTAGCAGGAGGTGCATTGAACACTCCGAGCAAACGCACATGCCAGTTCATCGGCGACCTCGGATGGCAGAACCGTTTCAAGGTCTGCAAGTCGGTAAGCCTCGACCTGACGCTCGAATACATGCTCGCAGATGCGGCATTCCGTCCTACTGCCGTTGAAAAGTCGAGCCACTTCCACGGTTTGAACGTATACGTAGGTGCAACCTACCGTTTCAACAAGCGCACGTTCGACCGCTCGGGTGCAACCGAGGAGGAGGCGAAAGCCATGCTCGCCAACTTGAAGAAGTCGCAGGACGAAGCAGCCGCAGCAAAGGCCAAGAACGCCAAGTTGCAGGCTCTCGCAGACCAGCAGGCGAAGGCTCTCGACGCTGCCGAGAAACTCGCCGCCGAGCAGGAGAAGGCTTTGGCAGAGGCTCGCAAGAACGCAACCAAGCCTCAGGCTGCATCCGCCAAGGAGGCTGTCGAGACCGACAACTACAACGAAATGTTGTTCTACAACTACGGTTACTCGGTACTCAGCGACACCAACAAGAAGCGTCTGGATTTGATTGCCGAGCATATCAAGAACTCCGACAAACCGGTATTCCGCGTAGACGGATTCGCAGACCCGCAGACCGGCTCGAAGAAGGCGAACGCCCGTCTTGCAGGCAAGCGTGCCAAGATTGCTGCCGACTATCTGGTAAGCAAGGGCGTGGACGCAAGCCGTCTGGATGTACGCAACTGCGGAACGACCGAATGTCCGTTCGGCAAGCCTAACCACAACCGTATCGTAGTCATCTACTAACGGGGAGGGACAAGAGTTTTATAACGATATAACGGCTGCACGAATTTCGTGCAGCCGTTATTATTTAAGGACATTAAGGTCTTTAACGACTTTTAAGGACCTTAAAGCAAAGGTAATGCTGCCAAAACTTTAATGTCGTTAGGGGTGTTGAGCGGGGCTTTACTCGTGCGATTCCACTTTTGCCATTTGCGTGTATCCGTTTATGAAATCGCTCTTTGCCGCCGTGTATCCGTCGCGGTCATGCTCGTACCGTTTCCAAAGTCCCAGTTTCAGTCTTTCGTACCGGCGGGCGACATCGGGATGCGAGTTCAGATAGTCCCTGAAAAGTATTTCGTCGTTATCTCCGGCGTATCGCAGGTGCAGATGAAACACCTTTTCGGCGAAGCCATGCGGGGTATAGCCCTTGTTGAAACTCATTCTCGTGCCGCTTTCCGACATTAGCCGGTATCCAGCCGACACGATTCGCTCTTTTGCATCGAACAGCGAGAAACCCTCTTTCAGTTCTGCGAGAATGTCGATTGTCGGCTTCGCCAGAATGCCTTCGATTGCGGTGCTTCCGATATGACTGATAGCCAGTGTGCAGCCTTGCAGTATCTCCGAGAGATATGCGATTTCGTCCGCCGCCCATTGCTTCCAGCGGTCGTCATGCGCGGTGAGAATTATCGGAAACAGTTCCCACAACTCCTCCGATGTCATGTCTTCGAGACGTTTCATCTCTCTCTTATTTATGACTGTCGCCGCCCCTAAAATAGGGACGGCGACTTGAATTTTGTTAAGGTCTTTAATCCCGCTACGCGGTCTTTTCCTCCTTCGCGCCTCGGCAGTCCGAACAAGTTCGACTGCTCTCGGCTTGGCGTCGGTTAAGGACTTTTCCAGTTACAGCACCATGAAGAGTATCGGTATCGCGATGCCGATAAGCAACTCTATGCCGCCGCGACCCCAAAGCCCGTGTTTGCCCTTGACCATGACGAGTCCGGTCAGGACTATCACGACGAGCGAAAGCAGGAATATGTCCGAAAACCATGTCCAATAATGGCTCGGATTGTAGTGCAGTCGGTTTATCGCGCTGATTACCGGACGTTTCTTGATGGATTCGTATATCGCTTCGCCCGTGTTGCGGTTCACCAGCAGCGACGAACCTCCGCGAATGAATACCTTGAACGATTCGGCGTCGAAATCGTATACGGCGGTGAAATTGTCGGCTTCGCCCCATTGTTCGAGCAGCGAGCGCGCATACGCATCATCGACCGTTTCGGGCAGTTCCGCGATTGTGTAACGGTGCTGCTCGATTTTGTAGTTGGAGTTGAAATCGTTCTTGTGATTGAGCATGAAGCCCGACATCGCATAGACGAGCAGCACGCCCGAAAATACGTACGACAAATCGCGGTGAAGCGTGCGGCTCCACTTGCGCACCGAAGTCATAATATCCTTCATAGCGAAAGACGCGGCGTTGAATTACAGAATCTTGTAACTTTTGGCAACTACATAGAACACCGACAGATAGTTCTTGCCCTCGGCTGCATTGCGCTCGGCTATGCGCTTGCGGAAGTTGTCGATTTTCTGCTGCTCGGTGTTGCCCTGGTCGCCGCGTGCTGCCGATTCGGTTTCGCAGCCGCCGTGTTCGCCAACACCCTTGCCGTTCTTGATGCGCTCCTCCCAGTTTTTGAGGTAGGTTTCGTCGATGCGGCTCTCCATCAGAGTGCCTACGACCTGTACAGGCTCGTTCACCACGTCGTCCTTGAATGCGCCCGTCTCCTTGCTGCTCTCGACGCGCAACAGACCTTTTGCGCCGCGCAGGAACATCTTGCGTCCGCCGTGGCTGCAAATGTGGGTGCAGAGTCCCTCGACCGTAATGTCCTTGCCTACATACTGTTCGCCGTCGGCGAGTACCTGGTCGATTTTCATCGATTGAGCCGATACGCTTGCGGTGGCGAATATCGCAATCGCGATTGCTGCCGCCATTCCTAAAATTCGTTTCATAGTCTTATGTTTTTTAGATATATTCCTTGTCAAAGGTACGGATTTTTTGTCGAAAAATTATCTTTTCCGCATCATATTTTTTAGGGACTTTGAAGCCTTTAAGGTCATTAAAGTCGTCAGAACGCGTTGAAACCATTGAAATTTTTTCGTAACTTTGCCTTCGTGATGAAGCGCAGTCGTGTAATATACGGGATGATAATGCTGGCGGCATATCTTTGCTGGATGCTGTCGGCGACATGTTTCGTCCATACCCACAACTACTCGTGGGGCAAGGTTACGCACTCGCATCCATACTCCGATTCCCGTCATACGCACTCGCAGAGTGCCTGCCAACTCATCGGCTATCTCGACTGGGCGGTCGCCGAAAAGGCAGCCGACACCGTTGCGGTCGCCGTCGATTTCGTCGTGCTCGGCAAAGTCGACCGTCCGGACATTCGGGTCGTCGATGCTTCGGTCTGCGCACGTTCGCTTCGCGCGCCTCCCGTTTTTCCGATTTCATAACATTGCCCCGACCGGTCGGAAGCACCGGCTCGGAGCATCAGTCCATTGAGAAACCGGAAAAAATCGGAAAAATATATGAACAGAAAAGTCATGATTGCGACACCTTCCCGCATTGTCGGTCAGGGGCTCGCAGTAATTATAGACCGTCTGCCCGACATGTCGTTCGCCGGAACGGTCGAGGGGATGCAGTCGTGTATCGAGCGCATGGACGCGATGGCTCCCGACGTACTGATAGTGGATTCGTCGTTTTTCGTTCCTCTCTCGCGGGTACGGATATATTCGGCATATCCCGAATTGCAGGGCAAAACGGTGGTATGCCTCGTCAGCAACGCTTCCGTCGACTGGCTGGTGCGCCAGTTTGACGGCTCGATAAGCATCTATGACGACGAGGAGCGCATAGGGCGCAAGTTGCGCGAGGCGATAGAGAACTGCGACACTGCTCCGCATCGCGAAAACAACGAGATATCCGACCGCGAACGCGAAGTTCTCGTGCTTATCGCCGGAGGGATGATAAACAAGGAGATTGCCGACCGGCTGAACATATCGGTGCATACGGTTATCGCCCATCGCAAGAATATCTCGCGCAAGACGGGCATAAAGTCCGTCGCAGGACTTACGGTCTATGCGATGATGAACAATATGCTCGACTACCGGTAGGGGAGGTCGCCTTATGCGGGAGCGGACTGCCGCTCCCGCGACCTTAACGACCTTAAAGTCTTTAACCTCCTTAACGTCTTTAAGGTCATTTGGGATTGTTCCCGTTTGTCCGATTCGGCGAAAAACGCTATCTTTGCCGCCCGATGACGTTTTTTGCCAAATATCGCGAACAGTACGTCGCCAATCTCCGGCTGGCGATTCCCGTCGCATTGTCGCAACTCGGCTATATAGCGACGACTTTCGCCGACAATGCGATGGTCGGAGCCTACGGAGGTGCCGACACCACTCCGCTCTCCGCAGTGTCGTTCGGCGGAATCATCGGCTACATCATCTATTTCTTCGGTCTCGGCATAACGTTAGGTATCACGCCTCTGGTCGGCGAAATATTCGTGCGCGGCGACCGGCTCGGCTCTGCCCGCTATCTCCAAAGCGCGATACTCCTGTATTCGCTGCTCGGCATCATGCTTGCGTCGCTGCAATGGTCGCTCTCGCCGCTGCTCTATTATCTCGGACAGCCGACCGATGTCGTCGATATGGCTGTCCCGTACTATCGCCTAATGGCTCTTACGCTGCCGCCGACGATGCTGTTCGGTGCATTCAAGCAGTTTCTCGAAGGTGTGGGCAACACGAAAGTCGCCATGGCGATTCTCGTTTCGACAAACCTGCTCAACATCCTGCTCAACTGGGTGTTCATCTTCGGTCATTGCGGATTCGCTCCGATGGGCGTGTTCGGCGCGGGACTCGCGACACTTATCGCCCGTACACTCAATCCGATACTTATCATTGCCTATTTCGTCTGCGTGCGTAAATTCCGCGACTATCTTTCGTTGTTTTCGCGTGCCGCCAACATGCTGCGCCACAGCGTTACGCTGCTGAAAATCGGTTTCCCGATAGCCGGACAAATGGTTCTCGAAGCCTCGGCATGGGTCGTAACGAGCGTGATGATGGGGTGGTTCGGCTCGGTCGCCATCAGTGCCAACCAGATTGGCGTAACCTACGGCAACTGTACCTTCATGCTCGTGTTGTCGCTCGGCTCGGCTGCGACCATCCGCGTGTCGCACTGTCTGGGGCTTCGCGATTTCGCGCAGATGCGCAGGACCATAAGTGCCACGCTCCAAATGGCTGTCGCGTGGAATATAGTCGTTTCGACATGCTTCATCGTGTTCCGCCGCTATCTGCCGATGGCGTTCAGCGACAACGGCGATGTCGTCGCACTTGCCGCGCAGATGATAGTGCTGTTCGCGCTCTATCAGATTCCCGATGCGATACAGTGCATGCTCGTCGGCGTTTTGCGCGGATTGAAGGACGTGCGCCCGATAGCCTATATCTCGTTCGCCGCCTATATCGCGATAAATATTCCGGTCGGTTACCTCTTCGCATTCACTTTCGGACTGGGTGCGAGAGGGCTTATCTACGGCTACGTGTTCGGACTCTCGACTGCTGCGGTACTCTATTCGCTGCGCGTCCGCAGCACACTGCGCAAAATCTCCGCGCAACGTCCTTGAAGACTTTAACCGCCTTAAAGTTCTTAATGATATAAATATTTTTCCCCGAACGCGATTTTTTTGCTACCTTTACGCAAAATTGTCGAATTTATGGACTATACCAAATATAACAAACCCGAAATGGGTCGCGGATGCGTGTTCACGACCGACGAATCGGGTGAGCGACACGCAGTTGCGGCTGAGGGTTGCTTCAAGTTGCATGAGACGCCGTGGATGGAGGGCTATCCCGTTAATCTGCCGACCGATATTTTCGAGGTGCGGTTCAAGAACACCCGCCGCTCCTATTATCAGAACGTCAATAACCTGCCGCTTTCGATAGGCGACATCGTGGCTGTCGAGGCAAGCCCCGGTCATGACATCGGCATCGTCTCGCTCACGGGCGATATGGTCGCCAAGCAGATGAAGCGCGTCGGCTTCAATCCGTTCAACGGCGAATACAAGAAGATATACCGCAAGGCGAAGCCTTACGACATCGAGCGTTGGCAGGAGGCTATCGCGCTCGAACACGAGACGATGATTCGCGCCCGTCAGATTGCCGCCGAGATGGGACTGGACATGAAAATCGGCGACGTCGAGTATCAGGGCGACAAGATTAAGGCGATATTCTACTACATCGCCGACGGTCGCGTCGATTTCCGCGAACTGATTAAGGTTTTCGCCGAGCAGTTCCATATCCGCATCGAGATGAAGCAAATCGGCGCGCGTCAGGAGGCGGGGCGTATCGGCGGTATCGGCGCGTGCGGCAGGGAGTTGTGCTGTGCGTCGTGGGTGTCGAGTTTTTCGAGCGTTACGACCAATGCCGCCCGCGTGCAGGAACTGTCGCTCAATCCGCAGAAACTTGCCGGACAGTGTTCCAAACTCAAATGCTGCCTGATGTACGAATACGACGTCTATGCCGATGCGCGCCGCTCGATTCCGCGCGTCAAGGAGCCGTTGCAGGCTATGGACGGCGAATACTACCTCGTCAAGACCGATATTCTCGCCCACACGATGTCGTTCAGCAGCAGCAAGGATGCTATGGTGAATGTGGTAACGATTCCGGTATCGCGCGTCCGCGAGATACTGTCGCTCAACCGTGCCGGCAAGAAGGTGGACAGCATCGTCGATGCAGCCGAAGCGAACAATGCCGTCGAGGAGCCTACATACCGTACCGAGGAGGACAGCATCACCCGTTTCGACAAGGCGAAGAAACGCCGTAAGAACCGCAATAACAACAACCGCAACCGCGACAACGGAGGAAACGGCGGCAATGCTCCCCGTAACGGCGAAAACCGCGCGGCGAAGACAGAAAGTCCCGATGCCGCCGGCAATGCCGAGAAACGCGGTGAGAATCAGGAGAACCGCAACGGCGAGAACCGTTCCGGCAACGGTAACCGCAATCGCAATAACCGCAACAACAATCGCCGTCGCAACAACAACCGTCCGAACGGCGGTAACGGAAATAACGGCAACGGAGGAAACGGAGGCGGAAATAACGGCGGTGCAGCCGGCAACGGCAACGGCAACGGCAATGACAACGGCGGCGGCTCGACCTCCTCTGACAAATAGTACGGCAACTGGTCTTTAAGGACTTTAACGACCTTAAAGACCTTAAACCTGCGGAGCGAATCCGCAGATGCGCCCCCAAAGAATTCGACTTTATCGGCTATGTCCCACTTTGCGAAATACTTTGCTCTTGCCGCTGCGACCATGATTGCCGCGGCGGGATGCATTGCGCCGCAGCCGGTCGTCATGTCCGACATCGACCCGCACGGATGGAGCGAACCAGTAACGCTGACCGTCCGCAACGACGATACCCTGTCGCTGCGTACACTGTCGGTCGTGCTGCGGTATAACGGCGATTTCCGCTGCGACTCGCTGCCGCTCGACATCGCGGTTTCGCTGCCCGATGCGGGACAGTTCGCCGAACATGTCGTTCTCCGCCCCGAATATCCCTATTCGCCGGCGGCTGTCTCGGCGACCGAAAATATAGTCTGGCGACGCCGCTCCACGCTCGGTCAGAGCGGCTGGTATCTGTTCACGATACGACCCGTACAGCCGGTTCGCGGTGTGGAGGCGGTCGGAATAAATATCGAAAAAGAGTAATGGGAAAAGATAAACTCAAACGTTTTGCGGAGAATCTGACTTTCGCCTGCTTCGTGCAGCCGGAGTTCGGACAGATGTTCCGTTGCGACCACCCGTTGAAGGGGAACTGGCATCGCGATTTTTTTCATAACGACAAACCGATAGTTCTCGAACTCGGCTGCGGCAAGGGCGAGTACACCGTCGCTCTGGCGGAGCGCAATCCCGACAAGAACTTCATCGGTATCGACATCAAGGGCGCGCGCATGTGGCGCGGAGCCAAGACCGCTACCGAACGCGGAATGGACAACGTCGGCTTCCTGCGTGCGCGTATCGAGTTCATAACGTCGATGTTCGCCGAAGGAGAGGTGTCGGAGTTGTGGATTACGTTCCCCGACCCCCAACTCAAAACACGCCGTGCCAAGAAACGTCTTACGTCGCCGATATTTCTCGAATACTATTCGCATATTCTGGCTTCGGACGGCTTCATCAACCTGAAAACCGATTCGCAGCATCTGTTCAACTATACGTCGGAGGTTATCCGCCGTTTCGACCTGCCGTGCGAGGTCGCCAACAACGACATCTACGGCTCGGGCTATGCCGACGAGGTATTGTCCGTCAAGACCGCATACGAACAGGTCTATCTGAGCCGCGGTCTGCCGATTACCTATACCCGCTTCTCGCTGGGTGCGCACCGCGAATTCCCGATGTTCGACTGGGAGGGCGACGACATCCTCGAAAAGGATGCCGAGCAGGAACGCAGGTAGCAGGCAACTCCGAGGTCTGATAAGGTCTTACTACCCTAAGGACCTTAACGACCTTAAAGTCTTTAAGGACTTTAAAGACCCTAAAAATAGTGGTCTCTCACGTTCGGCAAAGTCAAAATAAATTTTGCTTTGCCCTCACTAATTCGTATCTTTAACTTCGTTTTAGATACTCCGTCTCGGCATAATCAAATTAAAATTTGCTTCTGCTCTCGACTTTTCGTATCTTTAACTTCGTTTTAGATACTCACGCTCGGGAATGCCCAAATAAATTTGGCATTCCTCTCGCTTATTCGTATCTTTGCTATTATGAATAAAGACAGACTTATTTTCGTAACCAACGACGACGGATATTCGTCGAAGGGTTTCGCTGCGGCAATCGAGGTCGCACGCCGGTTCGGGCGCGTTATTGCGGTTGCTCCGGAGCGTATGCAGAGTGGTATGAGCCAGGCGATAACCATATATAATCCGCTTTATCTCCGAAAGGTGCGCGACGAGGAGGACGTGACGGTCTATGCCGTGTCGGGTACGCCGGTAGATTGCGTCAAAATCGCTTTCGACCATCTTCTCGCCGGCGAGAAGATAGATTTGGCGATTTCGGGCATCAACCACGGCTCCAATTCGGCTGTGAACGTGCTGTATTCGGGTACGATGGGCGCGGCGATAGAGGCTTCGTTCTACAATATCCCCGCGATTGGTCTGTCGGTTACCGACCATGCTGCGGATGCCGATTTCGCGGCAGCCGTCGAGTACGGCGTGCGTATTGCAGGTGCGGTACTCGAAAACGAAACGCAGTTGCCGCTGTGCCTGAATGTGAATGTGCCGGCGATTCCGCGCAAGGAGATAAAGGGTATGAAGATATGCCGCCAGACGCGCGGATACTGGCGCGAGGACTTCTTCCGTCGCGAAGACCCTCACGGACGACAGTATTTCTGGATGACCGGAGCGTTCGACAACCACGAACCCGAAGCCGACGACAGCGACGAGTGGGCTTTGAACAACGGTTATGTTTCGGTGGTGCCGATTCAGGTCGATATGACGGCGTATTCGCAAATGGCGATGCTCGAAAGGATATTGTAAATTGTCATAAAGGGAGGACTGCCTATGGAGTCGAGTGTGTTTATGAAGGTGATGCTCGTCATCATCATTATCATTCAGATTGTTGCGACCGTATTCGCAATACGGCTTGTGCGACGCACGAAATACAATTCGATATGGTTTCTCTGTATCGTCGGCTTCATCGCGCTGTCGGTGGAGCGTATCTGCCTGCTGGTGTCTCCCGAATGGACGGCGACCGACCCTGCGGTATTCGTCGTACTCGATTTGGTCATCTCGCTGTGCATCTCGGCTGCCGTGCTTTTCGCGCACCGGCTGATAAACTACATCGACCGGCTCGACCGTCAGCGGCAGTTGTTCAACAAACGGATTCTGACGGCGGTGCTGCGTACCGAGGAGCGTTCGCGGTCGTATTTCGCCAAGGAACTCCACGACGGAATGGGTCCGCTGCTCTCGTCGGCGAAGATGTCGCTGTCGGCACTGTCGAAAAAGGGATTGTCGTTGGAGCAGCAGGAGATACTTGCCAACACCTCCTACGTAATCGACGAGGCGATACGCTCCGTCCGCGAAATCTCGAACAACATGTCTCCGCAGGTGCTCAACGATTTCGGACTGGCACAGGGCATAAAGGGATTCATCTCGCGCAGCATCGCGCTGCACGGAATCAACATCCGCTTCACGACCAATCTCCGCAAGGAGCGTTTCGACAACGACGTCGAGGTGATAATGTATCGCGTGATATGCGAACTTATCAACAATTCGCTCAAACACTCGGGCTGCTCGGCGGTAAATCTGTCGCTGTCGTTCGACGGAGCGGAACTCAAACTCGACTATACCGACAACGGTCGCGGATTCAATCCGAAAGCCGTACTCGACTGCGGAATGGGTCTGTCCAACATAGCCTCCCGCGTAAATTCGCTCAACGGCACGTTCGACATCGAGAGCCGCAAGGGCGAAGGCATGAAAGCCGTCGTCCGCGTAAATACGACGGGGGGGGGAATTTCAACCGGAAAGGAGAATGCCTATGGGCGCAGAAGGAGAAAGACGAATCGTTCTGGTCGATGATCATACGCTTTTTCGCAACGGTCTGAAAGGGCTTATCGACGGTCGCAACGGCTGCCGCGTGGTCGCCGAATTTTCGGACGGAGCGGATTTCGTCGCCGACCTGCCTTCGCTCGACGCCGATGTCGTGTTCATGGACATATCGATGCCGAAGATGAACGGCGACGAGGCGACTGCCAAGGCTCTGGCGTTGAAAACCGACTTGAAGGTGATTTGTCTGTCGATGTTCGGCGACGAGAACTACTATTCGCGGATGCTCGATGCCGGAGCGAAAGGATTTCTGCTCAAAGATTCCGAAATCGACGAGGTGTTCGACGCGATAGCGACGGTTGCCGACGGCGGCGACTATTTCTGCGGCGCGCTGCTCGATTCGGTGTCGGGTATTCTGCACGGCGGTTCGCGGGAGTCGGAGTCGCTTTCCGAACGCGAAATAGACGTGCTGGTCGGGATATGCCGCGGGCTGTCGAATCAGGAGATTGCCGATTCGCTGTTCATCTCCAAACGCACGGTCGATGCGCATCGCGCCAAAATACTCGAAAAGACGGGATGCCGCAATACGGCGAGCCTCGTGGTCTACGCTATCAGAAATCGGCTGGTCGAGATTTAGCGGAAACTATATTCTGTAACCGTAATTGCAATAATGATTACGATTCGTCGTTAAAAATATCGGGAAAGATTACAATCATTAAGAATAATTGTTATATTTGTATTGCGAAACCTGATGTTGAATCGGATATATTCGTCATTCTGAGCGAAACGTAGTGTAGCGAAGAATCTTTTTCAGATGTTTCGCTTCGCTCAACATGACGAAGATGTAGAAATAAAAGTTTTTAATTAAAAATATAACGAGATTATGAATGTTAATAATTTGATGACCGATCTCGAACGCAAGCACCCGGGCGAGAGCGAGTATCTGCAAGCGGTGCGCGAAGTCCTCGAATCGATAGAGGAGGTGTACAATATGCATCCGGAGTTCGAGCAGGCGAAAATCGTGGAACGCATGGTCGAACCCGACCGTATAATCACGTTCCGCGTAACGTGGGTGGACGACCGCGGCACGATTCAGACCAATCTGGGCTATCGCGTGCAGTTCAACAGCGCGATAGGTCCTTACAAGGGCGGTATCCGCTTCCATAAGGCGGTGAATCCGTCGATGCTCAAATTCCTCGGATTCGAGCAGACCTTCAAGAACGCTCTTACGACACTGCCTATGGGCGGCGCGAAGGGCGGTTCGGATTTCGACCCGGTCGGCAAGTCCGATGCCGAAATCATGCGCTTCTGTCAGGCGTTCATGCTCGAACTGTGGAAGAACATAGGTCCCGATACCGACGTGCCTGCCGGCGATGTCGGCGTAGGAGGTCGCGAAATCGGTTTTCTCTACGGCATGTACAAGAAACTCGCCCGCGAATACAATACCGGCGTCCTCACTGGCAAGGGTATGACGTGGGGCGGTTCGCTCATCCGTCCCGAGGCTACGGGCTTCGGCGCGCTCTATTTCGTGCAGCACATGCTGCATAAGGCTGGACGCGACATCAAGGGTGCTACCGTGGCTATTTCCGGTTTCGGAAACGTCGCTTGGGGTGCAGCCACCAAGGCTACCGAACTGGGCGCGAAAGTCATCGCCATTTCGGGTCCCGACGGCGTGATTTACAATCCTAACGGAATGACGAAAGAGAAGATAGATTACATGCTCGAACTCCGTGCGTCGAACCGCAATATCGTTTCTCCGTTCGCCGAGCGTTTCCCTGACGCCACGTTCACTCCGAACAAGAAGGCATGGAGCATCAAGTGCGACATCGCGCTGCCTTGCGCATTCCAGAACGAACTTACCGGAGAGGATGCCAAGGAGTTGCTCGCCAACGGAACGTGGTGCGCAGCCGAGGTATCCAACATGGGCTGTACTCCGGAGGCTATCGCCGAGTTCCAGCATGCGGGAATCCTCTTTGCCCCAGGCAAGGCAGTGAATGCCGGCGGCGTCGCTACATCGGGTCTGGAAATGACGCAGAATGCGATGCACATTTCGTGGTCGGCGGAAGAGGTCGATGCGAAACTGCACTATATAATGAAGAGTATCCACGAGGCGTGCGTGAAATACGGTACGCAGCCTGACGGATACGTCAATTATGTCAAGGGCGCGAATATCGCGGGATTCATGAAGGTCGCCCAGGCGATGCTCGAACAGGGCATTATCTAACGCGGCTGATGCTTATGGAAAACGGGCGACAAATAAGTAGTTTAATGAAATCGATTTCATTAAACTACTTATTTTATGTCCAAAACCCACATAAAACGCTGCCCTCAATGCGGCTTTCTCGATATAGTCAAACGGGGCAAACACAACGGTCATACCCGTTATATAATTGCGGCAGTTATTTTATCGACCGCCGAGAGCATATATCCGACAACAGTATATTCGTCTGGTTCAAAGGCTGGATACTCGGCAAGCAAAGCATCGCACGGCTTTCCTAACAAGGCGGTTACAGCTAACGAACCCTCAAACGCTATTTCTATAAATTGTTGCCGCGCTGCCCCCAATGGCATATACAACGCCGCGAGAAAGTCAATCTTCTAATCGACGGGACATATTTCACCAACAAGGTCTGTCTGGTTCTCTATAGGGATTGCAACATCAAGATGACTATATTGTACCGGCTGACCAAGGGCGAGATACTGCGCGAACTGAAAGAGGACTTGCGCAACATCAAATCCATAGGCATACGGATAGAGAACGTAACATGCGACGGAGCCGCCGGTATCCTGCGGGCAGTGCGGAAAGTATGTCCGGAGGCGGTTTTGCTGCGGTGTACGTTTCATATCGCTCATGAGATACAGACTTGGCTGACGAAGAAACCCAAGAACGATGCCGCCGTAGAACTGCTCGAAATAGTGCGGTATCTGAACAGAGTGGAGACAAATGAAGATGCACGGTTGTGGACGCATTCATTCGTAGAGTAGTATCGGAAGCACGAAGTGTTTATCAATGAAAAGAATTATGATGAACTCTCCGGCAGATGGTAGTATAAATACCGATTATTGCACCGCAGTGCATCGCATATCAGGCGGGCTTTGCCCGATATATTCGGTTTTACACGGTATGGCAATGTCCCCAAAACTTCTAATTCAATCGAATCATTCTTCGGGCATCTGAAAGACTATTTCCAGCTGCATCGAGGACTATCGAACGGGCATTTCAAGGACTTCGTAAAGTGGTATCTTTTCCTGCAAAGCAACAAAAACAAAACCCCCAAATAAAATGGAGAGAACTCATACAGTCTCTCCATTTTCACCAACCAGTTTGGGCTGCATTACCGCAGTTTTTCATCATGGCGGTCGGTTATCGGAGAATCTCCTCCGTAAGCGACTGCGGCGCGTAGTTGCGCAGAATCCACATTATGTAGCCCATATCGACACATACGGTGCGCGAATATTTCGGGTTGAACCAGACGTCGCCCGCCATCGATTCACGGTTGCCGTCGAATGCAAGTCCGACGATTTCGCCGCGACCGTTCACGACCGGCGAGCCGGAGTTGCCGCCCGTAATATCGTTGTCGGTAAGGAAATTGACCTGCACCGGAGCGGATGCCGAAGCAATCATGTCGAGCATCCTGGCATCGGAGCGGAAATCGTGGTTCGTCTCGTCGATTTTCTCGACATAACCGTTCGTGGTCGAACGCCAGTCGTAATGTACGCCGTCGCGAGGGTCGAGCGGGCAAACCTTGCCGTAACTCAAACGCATCGTCGAGTTGGCGTTCGGATACTGCACCCTGCCTTCGGACTGACGGAAATCGTAGAGCAGCGACGCATATTCGCGTTCGTCAGCCGTAACCGACGCACCCGCCGCGCGTTCAGCCAGAATGACTTTGCGCATGAACGGCTGGAAAGGCAGCGACGTTACGAGCGATACGAGCGGGTCGGACATCACCGCCTTGATTCGGCGCGGCTCGGAGAAGAATCCGTACAGACGCTCCGGCGTGCTGCAACACGAGTTGTCGTAAATCCATTCGAGCATCTTGCGGGCATCGCCGCCGAATTCGTCGAGACGGGTCTTGACTGCCGTTCCGATATACTCCTGCGGAAGATTGTCGAAGAAACTGCCGCCGATTTCGACGAACAGTTCGCGGTCGGTCGCAGGGTCGGCTTTCTCCAACCGTTTAACCGACTCGACGAACTTCGCGAGTTTCGGGTCGTTGATGTCGAACATGTACTCGCCGCGCTGTTTGAGACGACCTACCGTCGATGCGAGGCGGTTCGCCATAATCATCGCCTCGCTGATTCCGAACCAGCGTTCGGCATAGTCGGTGCGCACGCGCATCGCATCGCGGCGCGCAGCGTAACCCTTCTCCATGCGGTCGAACAGTCCGCCGAACTGCGCATTGCGGGCGGAGTCGGCTTCAATCCACGCTTTCAGGTCCTTCTCCTCGGCTTCGCGGATGCCCTTGACATCGAAGCGCGCGAAACAGATGTTCTCCCACTTGGCGTAGTCGGCATAGTTGGAAAGACCGAAATAGCGGTCGGAGTAGTTCATGCGCACCGTGTCGTTGCGCTCCATGCCCTTGCGCATGATGTCCATACGGTGATGACGGGCATCGACGACGATAGGATTGCGCACCTGCTGCTTCTCCTCGACTGCGAACGACGACATGTAGCGGCGCGTGGTTCCCGGGTAACCGACAACCATCGTAAAATCGCCCTCGACAACGCTTTTCGAAGCCACTTTCAGTACGCGGTCCGGATGCAGCGGCACGTTGTCCGCGGAATAGTCGGCAGGCTTGCCGTCCTTGTCGGCATAGACGCGGCAGATAGTGAAATCCGCCTTGTGCTGGGGCCAGCCCCAGTTGTCGGTATCGCCGCCGAACGCTCCCAGACGTGCCGGCGGAGCGGCTACCAGACGGACGTCGCGGAAAATCTCGTAAAGATAGATATAGTACTTCTTGCCGCCCCACATCGATTCGAAAGACGGCGTGAACTCCGTGGTCTTGGCGTAACGCTCCTGCATCGCCTTGCCGAGACGGCGGGTACCCATGGCATTCCACTTCTTCTCGGCAATCATCGAGTCGCGCAGTGCCGCGGCTTCGTCGGTAACGTCGATAATACCGCGCAGGAACTGCACGGTGAAGCCTTCGAGCGGAATCTCGTTCTCGCGCGAAGCAGCCCAAAATCCGTCTTCGAGGTAGTTGTGTTCGGGAGTGGTTATGGCGCAAATCGCACTGTAAGCGACATGGTGATTGGTAATCATCAATCCCTCGTCGGAAATCATGCTGCCGCTGCCCATGCCGCCGTTCACAGCGACTACGGCATCGCACAGTGCGGGCGACTGCTCGTTATAGAGGGCTTCGGGCTTCAATTTGAGACCCATCCTGCGCATACGGTTGTACATCTGCGCATCAATGCCCTTTACAAGCCACATACCCTCGTCGGCAACAGCCGCGAGGGTTGTGAGCATCATCAGAACCGATAATACTGTTCTCTTCATCTATTATATCCTATTTGTTCTTCACGCAGCGAACCGACATACCCGCCATGGCGTTGCCGTATGCCACGGAAACCTTGTTGTTCGTCTTGTTCACGGTGGACATCAGCGAATAGTACTGATAGTTGGTTATAACGTTTTCGCTGTTTTTCTTCACCTGATAGCAGGTCGAGCCGAGAACATACGACATTGCTCCTACCGTCTCTTCATAAACCGTGCATACATAAGCACCTGTCGCGGTAAGGGTCGCCTTGTTGCGGATACCGACAAAAGTCCAGTTGAAGCCCGCTTCATCGAGTACATCGATAGGCGCACCTTTGGCTTCCGCATCGTAATAAGGAGCGTTCGTGTCGATTAACGCGCCATTGGAATTATGACCTACGAGACCTGTGAGTTCGGCATTGGTCGGGATATGCCAGCCGTCGGGGCAGATACCCTGCTTGCCCTCGAACGAGAATGCGTTCTCCTCCGTAATCGCATCCACGCCGAAAGCGGTGGCGCAGTCGTAGAGCAGACCCTTGCTCTCGACGAGCGACGGGTCGGCGACCTTGTCGGCACCTGCCGGATACCATACGCCTGCATCGGCGACATAGTCGCTCGAAACTTTCTTGCCTTCCGGAACATAACGGAGGTTCTCCGCCATCCACGTATTGCCGTCGGCGAGCGTTACGATATTGTAGGTTACACCGCCATAGACGAGTTTCGTCGGGTCTTCCGGCTCTTTACCGCCGTTTTCGTTTTTATCGCAACCGACGCACAAGAGAGCCGCAGCGAGAGCGAAGAATGTAAACTTTTTCATAATCTTTTGTTTTTAAGTTAATATATAAATGTTTCGTCAGAATCTGTATCCCGCCGACAGTCTCGCATTTACGCGGTTGCTGCCGAGCATCCGCACACCGAACGCACGGGTATAGTCGCCGCGCAGGTCGATGTAGAATTTCCTTATGTTGTATCTCAATCCAACTCCGCAGCCGACGCGCGAGGCGGTAAACCATTCGGTTTCGGCAGCGAGCCAGTCGTTCAGGCAAACCGGATAGTCGCCCGAATTTATCCCCTCGACCACGACGCCTCCGCCCTCGTCCGAACCGCCGAATGCGCCCGATGCCGACAGCGAGACCTCGAATGCGCCGAACACCATGCGTGCATCGGCGAAAAAGCGCGCCGCATCCATCGAGTGCGTGCGGTACTGCGGATAGACGAGCGTCGAAAGCCGGTCGAGCGACCCGTAGTCCGCTCCGAAAACAATCTCCCAGCGGTCGGCGGCATACTCCGCTTCGAGCGACGCCGTGTAACTGCGGCGGGAGAAGATAGCATTGGAACCGAACTTGCGCATTATCGTAACTCCGTTCTCCGTAACGGTGTTCATCACGTTCTCGTTGTTGGTCTGGTCGAAATATCCGAATCCGGCACGGATGAACCACCGTCCGCGCAGCGAAACGCCGATATGCGCATCGACGGCATCGGAGCCGAATTCATGCCAGATGGTCTGTTTCTCGCCCGTGCGACCGCTGCCGCGACGGTACGACGCATCGACATACACGCCCCGCCACTGCGCCTGCAACATCGCGCCGTTGGTGAACTCGCGTACCGGAAAGCCCGATACTCCCGCCTCGTCGAGGTGAATGCCGCTGCCCGTCCACAACTCCGAGTTGCCGTAGCAGATGCCCTTGTCGAAAAAAGCGTAGTAGTTCTCGGACGACACTCCGTATTCGCCCGCCGAAACCGATTCGCTGTTCTTGTCGAAGATATATGTCGCCCCGACCGCCCCGTCGGCGAAACGCCATGTCAGCGACGGCATTACGCGCAGGTCGAGAGCATTGTTCTTGTGGCGCAGGTCCTTGCGCTTTGAGTAACTCTGAGCCGAAACGTCGGCGAGCAGACCGAACATCAGACCGCGACCCAACTCGACCGACATGCCGCCCTCGAAAGAGTATGTCTCGCGGATTTTGCGACCCGGCGTAAATTCGAGAATATCGACCGGATAGTACCCCGGACGCGTGAACATCGAGCCGCACATGCGGTTGCCCATAAAATAGTCGTAGCCGAATCCGCCGGCGAACGAAATCTTTTTCAGGTGGTAAACCGACTTCATCTGCGCTCCGAAATTCCAACTGTCCGCCGAGCCGTAGGTCGGGACGAACTTTCCGTTCTCCTTCACGGCATATATTTCGGCATACGATGTCGAGAGCGAATCGAGCCGCAGACCCGCCGTACCGCCGCCCATGTTCCACATGTTGTGGCGCACGACACGCTCGTAACGCTCCTGAGCCGACGCGGCGGCGACGCACAGAAGTGTCAGAATCGATATGTATGTCAGTCGGCGCATCACTCGTTGTCTTTTAGCGACGGACGTTCGCGTTCATAGAAATCGTTCGTCGAGTTGTTGGTATCGCAATATATTTCGAGTCCGGTCGCGGCACTCTCCTTTTCGTCGAGACGGCGGTGGAGCGAACGACCGAGATAGGTATCCGACTGGTAGACGTATCCCGCATCGAGCGACGGCGGGAAACGCTTGCGGTTGTTGCTCGACGTACCGTCGTAAACCTCGACGGCATCGACAATCCACGGAATCGGAATCTTCACTACGCTGATGACGGTCGAACCCGGTTTCTGCATGACCACCCCGTCGCGGCGGACATACTCGTCGATGTCGCAATCCTGCGCACGGAATATCACCACGGCAGGCGACGTCTGCGAGAACGGATAGCCCGACGACGGACCGACCTTGGTAACGACTTTCAGATAGTGCGACGGCTTGATTTTATCGCCCGGCACGGGATGATACATCGGATGCTGGTACAGCACGGGGTCGTAGCAGACGAAATAGCGTTCATCATTGAGATTCACCGAATTGTAGTACTGCAACGTATGGTCTATGGCACCGTTTACCGCAATCACCGCGTCTTCGCCCGCCGCAAGAGGGAAATCCCCGCCCCCTCCGCCGAACTGCCATACGCACTCGCCCACCGGCATGAAATCGGGGAACACCGACTCGCCCGTCGCAGGGTTCTTGCCGACCCACACGTTGGTTCCCGACGAGTTGTAAGGGTCGAGAACGCCGAAGCACAGACCGTCGAGGTAATATGTCTCGTCGGAGTTGTTGTGGAGAATGACATATTTGTCGGAAGCATACATGCCGACCTCGGGATATTTGGTGCAGCCGCCGCAGTATATCTCCTTGATTACTATGGCGGAAGTCGTCGATTCGATGAGTTGCAGGTCCATCGACAGGTCGCCGCCCGTAACGCGCACCTGGTCGGACGCTCCGTTGAAGATGTGGCGTCCCTGAATATCGGAGAGGCTGATGTTGTAGAAACCCTCCGAAACGACGAACCGGGCCGACGCATTCTCGTCGGTCTTCTCCGTATACGTACTGCCGTCGGCGTTGTTCACGACGGTAATATCGATTCCCGCCCGCGCATAATCGTCATAGCCCGCAGGATACACAGCCCTGACGGACAGGGTGCGGAGCGTAGCCTCGTACTGCTTATCCGCATCGAGCGGCGAGCATCCCGCGAGGACGACCGCTGCCGCGACCGCCGCAGAAACCGATAGGAATATATGTCGTAAAAATGTTCTCATACTCTAAAATTTCAATCGCAGCGACAGTCCGTAATAGAAATCCGGCGTGAATATCGCCGCCACGCCCGTAGCGTACGACGCGACAGCCCTGCGCGAATTGGTAAAGTTGTTGGCATAGAACGACAGCGAGACATGGTCGCCGAACTCCTTGGTAATACTCAGGTTAGCCGAGAAATACGGGTCGTAGCCGTCGGCGTTGTACTGGTAGGCGTTGCCCGAACGCAGAATCAGATTCTGGAATGCCGGGTCGTTCGCCTCCGCCGACGTGAACGGATGCATGACACCGTCCGTACCCATATAATAGAGCGGATATATCGCCGTATAGTTGTTGCCGTCGGCTACGCTGCCGCCTATCGGGCGTTTGCTGTCCTCCGAAACGTTGAACGCATATTCGCCGCCATTGTAGAGCGAAATATTCTGCATCCGCCGCACGAGCATCGCTTCCAGACGCAGCGTAACGACCATACGGATTGACGGAATATGGGTTATGCTCGTAACGTTCATGCTGAACGTATGCGTCTTGCGACCGTTGTACGTCGCCGAGGTCGAAGGCGTGTTCACATAGATGCCGGCGTACTGGTACGACATGTTGGTATTGGACGTGTGCGACAGTCCCGACGGGTAGTACCACGAGAGGTCGGTATTGACGTATTTCGTGAAGTTGTACGAGCCGTCGATGCGGAACTGCGTCCGGATAGGATTTATCTGCGGGAAATCGACGACCATTTCGACACCGCTGCGCTCGATATCCGAGCCGTTGTCCTGCCTGGTCGTGCCGACGAACGTTTCGTTGATGACTTTCGTATCCATTTCCGTCCAGCCGCCAGCCGAATCAGCCCCGTCGCGAACCGAAACGACGCCGGTCTGCGGGTCGATGCGGAACTCGGGGTTCGACGGCATCGTGAAATTCTCGGGAATCTGGCTGACGCGGTATGCGAAAGGCGCGTACTCGGTTTTCAGTTTGTACGGCAGACGCGTCTTGTTGAAATAACCCGTCAATGCCACCGAAAATTCGCCCCATTTCAAATCGACGCCCACTTCGGAGTTGCGGTTGCGCTGCCAGCGCAGCGACGGATTATAGGACTGCCTGTACGGCTCGGTATGGTAGGCGTACACGCTTCCCCCCCCCGCGTAGGATGCGGCGAACACCTGAATGTCGCGGTACTGCTGCTGCGGATAGAGGATGTAAAACGACGGCAGTTTCTCGGCGAAGCCCCAGCCGCCGCGCAGCGTAACGTGGTCGCCCAACTGCACTTTGGCGTTCAGTCGCGGCGACAGTGTAGCCGTATGTTTGTAGGAGGCGTCGCGGATTATCGTCTTTTCGCCGCGCACACCAGCCATAATCTGTACGAAGAATCCGTCGCGACCGAGCGGCAGAGTGAGCCGCTCCTCGATGAAGAGCGCGAGGTTGTGCATGAACGGATAGTCGCTGTACGGACGCGGACGATAGCCGTGCGGAGCGTACTCCGGCACGTCGTAATACTCGCCGCGACCGACATTGCCGTTGGCAGACCATGCCAGACCGACTTTCATGTTGCTGCGCACGCCGCCCCACTTGCGATTCCATGCGGCGCGCAGTTTGACGTTGCAGTCTATCTCCTTGGAATCGACATAGCCCACGCGCGTAAAATTCGCAGGCAGCATGTCAGCGAAAAAGTATCCCTGCTCGGGAACGTGCGCCGCCGGCTGCTGCGAGGAGTTCGACACCGGGTCTACCAGAGTATTCTTGTTGTCGGCGTAACTCGCCGAGCCTTCGAGTACCACATTCGTAATCCAACTGCGATTGAGCAGCCATTCGAGCGACGTGCGGAAACGCACCGAGTTGTCGCGGTCCTTTTCGCGGCGACCGGTATTGGCATCGGGGTCGCTCTTGGTATTCATGCCGCCGATGTTTCCCGACACGCCGACGCTGAAACGCCATACCTTGCGGAAAGTGTTGTTGTAGGCGAACGTGATGCCGCGGCGGGTGTAGGATTCGTAAGGCGACATCAGGTCTTTCGTCGCGTAGGCATATTCGAGGCTCGTATTTATCGCGCCGCGACCCGCCCCGAGGTCGAATCCCTTGGCGAGCGAAGCCGACTTGGTGCGCGGATTGGTCGAAAGCACTATATTCCACGGAGTGCGTCCCTTGCTCGTATGCACCTTGACGATGCCCGAGCCTATATCGCCGTACTCCGCCGACGGAACGCCCGTGATGACCTCGACCGACTCGACATTGGCGGTGGCGACGTTGCGCGTACCGACACCCGACATTTCGCCGAACGAAGCGTTGGACGAGATTCGCACTCCGTCCACCTCGACAGCCGTACCGAACGAGGCGTTGCCCGCCGACACGCCGCCGTCGCGCAGCGCGATGATGTTGTTGCTCGTCAAATCGGGATTTGATGTGGATGCGCCCGGCAGCAGCGAAGCCACGTCGGAGACGCTGTTCATTTGGAGATGTTCGAGAGCCTTTTTGCCGATGATATGGGCGGTGGACATCTCGTCGCTCTTCGCCTTGGCGGTAACGACCACCTCGTCGATTTTGAGGTTGTCGGGACGCATGACGACATCGACGCCGTCCATATCCGCCACGACATCGATATTGACCGTAGCATCGACGAAACCGAGCAGTCTCACTATAAGCCGGTGCGAACCCGCCTGAACGCCGTTGAGCCGATATTCGCCGTCGCGGTCGCTGACCGCCCAGTTGTCGGCACCGTCCACCATGACGACTACCGCCGAAAGCGGCTTGCCGTCCTCGGACGAGACGATGCGACCGCCGACCGAGAAGGAGCGGAATGCCGCAGAGGCATCGCATACAATCGACATGAAGACGACTACAACAAAAATATGGCGAATATACCTGCTCATCGATTTAGGAGGTTTCCATTTGCAAAGATACCTATTATTTTAACAAATTAGCAATAGCCATTTGTGGTTATTGCGAAAAAATTACGGAACGGCAGCGGGAAACGGACATTGCGACCTTAAAGACTTTAAGGTCGTTAAGGACTTTAAGAAAGAAATCTCCCGAAAAAAATCCTGCGGCGCACGATGCGCCGCAGGGGAACTCTCCATTCGGATAAGCAGGGTTATGCCACTTTCAGTGCCACCCCTTTTTTCGACTTTTCGACCACTATCGTGTCGCCCTCGCACAGACCTCCGTCGATTATCATGTTCGACAGCGGCTCTTCGACATGCTCGGCAATCACTCGTTTGAGCGACCGCGCGCCGTAACGCTGCTCGTAGCCCATCGACGCCAGCGAACGGCGTGCGCCGGTCGTGATGCGGATATTGTAGCCGAGCCGACCTATGCGCTCGAACATTCCGCCAAGTTCGAGGTCTACGATGCGTTCCACATCCGCCTCTTCGAGCGAGCGGAACTGGATGATGTCGTCGATACGGTTCAAGAACTCCGGAGCGAACGTACTCTCCAACGCCCTGCGGTACTCGTCCCGCGGTGCGGCTTCGACGATTTCGCTCTTCGACGAGGTCGAGTAGCCAACATGCACGCTCTTGGCGGCGACGTTGCGCGAACCGACATTGGATGTCATGATTATCACCGTATTGCGGAAATCCACGACCCGTCCCGAACCGTCGGTCAGACGCCCTTCGTCGAAAATCTGCAACATCGTGTTGAACACGTCGGGATGCGCCTTTTCGATTTCGTCGAACAGCACCACCGAGTACGGATGTCGACGGACGGCTTCCGTCAGTTGCCCGCCCTCGCCGTAGCCGACATAACCCGGCGGCGAACCTATCAGTCGCGCGACATTGTGCCGCTCGCCGTATTCCGACATGTCGATGCGTATCAGCCCCTGACGGTCGTCGAACATCCATTTCGACAACTCCTTGGCGAGCAATGTCTTTCCTACGCCCGTAGGTCCTACGAACATGAACACGCCCATCGGACGGTTCTCGTCTTTCAGCCCCGCACGCGAACGCCGTATCGAGCGCGACACCCGTGCGACGGCTTCGCCCTGTCCGATGACGCGCGACGCCAGATGCCCTTCGAGACCGCGCAGACGCTCGGTTTCGCCGTCGTTCAGACGCTCGGCAGGAATGCCCGTTATCGAGGTGATGACGCGCGCCACATCCTCGGCTGTAACCTCAACGGGATTCATCTCCAACGAGCGACGCCATGCCGATTTGCTCTCGTCGAGCCGCGAGCGCAGCGCGATTTCGCGCAGACGGGCGGATGCGGCACGGTCGTAGACAAGTGCCTCTATCGCCTGCTTGCGTGCTTGGCGGGTGTCGGCTATCATCCGTTCGAGTTCACGGACGGATTCCGGCTTCTCGCTCGTCGCCAGATGCGCCCGCGAGCCGACCTCGTCCATGACATCTATCGCCTTGTCCGGAAAATAGCGGTCGGTGATGTAGCGTCCCGTCAAATCGACGCACGCCTGCAACGCCTCCTCCGAGTAGCGCACGCGATGATGCCGTTCGTAGTTCGGAGCGATATTGTGCAGAATCTGCAACGTCTGCTCCGCCGTCGAAGGCTCGACGACCACCTTCTGGAAACGGCGTTCGAGAGCCGCATCCTTCTCTATATTCTCGCGGAACTCGTCGAGCGTCGTCGCGCCGATGGTCTGCAACTCGCCGCGGGCGAGCGCCGGTTTGAGGATATTCGCCGTGTCGAGACTGCCCTGCGTGGAGCCGGCACCTACGATGGTATGTATCTCGTCGATAAATATTATGGTATTCTTGGCACGTTTCAGTTCGTCGATAAGTTGCTGCATGCGTTCCTCGAACTCGCCGCGGAACTTGGTTCCCGCAACGAGCGACGAAACGTCGAGCGAAACTATCGACTTGTCGGCAATCGTGTACGGCACGTCGCCAGAAGCAATCATCAGCGCAAGTCCCTCGACTATCGCGCTCTTGCCGACACCCGCTTCGCCGACCAGAATCGGATTGTTCTTCTTGCGGCGCGAGAGTATCTGTATCACGCGCTTTATCTCCTGCTCGCGACCGACGACAGGGTCGAGTCTGCCCTCACGCGCCAACTGCGTCAAATCGACGCCGAAACGCGAAACCATATCGGACGGCTTGCTGTCGGGTTGCAGCGAATCGCCGTAGTCGAGCAGCCGCATGTCCGATTCGAGCGTCGGACGGCTGTCGGCAACGAACGAGTCCATCTCGGCGGCGACCAGCGACGAGTCGATGCCATACGACTTCATCACCTTCGATGTCGCGGTGGAGCCGTCGTCGAGAATATCCATCATCGCATGTGCGGTCGAGATGCGCTTGGCATCCGGAAAACGCTGTTTGAGCGTCGCGACGTACTGCACGAAAAACTCCTCGGGATTCACGCCCTCGCTCTGAGTGGCGGCGATGTCGCGCTCGATGCGCAGCGAAATCTGGTACAGTTCCCAGTCTTTGAGATGCGCCGCAAGCATGCGGTACGCCATCGACCCGTCCTCCCGCAGAATCTGCAACATCAGAGAGTCTTTGAGCGAGTGGTCGAGTTTCGCTTTCGCGGTGTCGAACGTCGTGCGGGCGATAACGCCCTCCAAGGCTTTTGATATTTTAATCTGCATATTCATACCTCCCAGTTAAATTTCGCAGAGATAACGCGGATATACAATATAATATTATGTTAAATTATTGGGCGGAAAACGGACTTCGCGGCAACGGACTGGGAGATAAAGCATTGCCGCAGGGAGAAAAATTAAAAAATTTTAGGAATTGGGCGGAGCAAAAGACGGGACAACGGCGTTAAAGTCCTTAAAGTCATTAAGGACTTTAAGGACACTTTTCCGGAAATCGTATAACAAGAGCGGTTTCAAGGCTTGCGAAGTCCGAGAAACCGCAGTTTACTGCGCGTAAATGAGGATTTCGAGGATGAGCGTAACGCAGAAACCGCCTTGTTATACGATTTCTACTTCACCATCGCGCGGTTGCCGATACCGTCGATACAGATTTCCAGCGGCTCGTCGAAGCGCACGTGGCGGATATACTCCGACTCGCGCACCGCAGGCATCGCATCGAGACGTGCGAAATCGAGCGTTCCGTCGCCCGCATACGGATTCACGGTCATATACCCCACGCCGAACGACGTCATGTTCTGGAAGAAATGCGTGCCTTGGCTCGGTTCGATGCGGAAATTGTCCAGACCGCATTCGACGATGACTTTCGCATCCGAAATGTCGCTCCACTTTACCGGCACGCCCAACCACGGATTGCTCGAACCCCAGCGACCGAATCCGACGAGGACATACGGGCGACCCTCGCGGCGCATAACGTCGTTCATGCGCGTAATCTCAGCCGCCATCTTTTCCGTAGCGGCAGGGTCGAATGTTTCGGGACGCAGGTAGATGATGTCGCGAACGCCCTCGACGGCTCCCGTACCGAGCGCGCTCTCGGAACAGATTATCGAACCCGACGTGTCGATTTTCGACCAGTCTACCGCCACCCGACCTCCGCCGTCGGCGATAGGACGAATCTGCAAGACGTTGAATATTTTGAGTTTGTTTCCGCGGTCGAGATTGGCGGCGAATTCGATTTCGACGCAGCATTTCATCTCGCGCTGCCCGATTTCGAGCAGGCGAGTGAGTATCTCGGCGAGCGGGAACGTATTGTATTTCAGAATATGGGCGAACGTTATCACCTTGATTCCCTCCGCCAGCGGCGAATCGACCATACGCATGCTCTGCATGTCCCATGTCGAAGCGACGTTCTTCATGTTGCGGAATTTGGTACAATCGGCGATGTTGAGCCGTTCGAGATTGATGGCATCGTCTATCGATGTCTTGAACTTCTCGGGTTTGAGGTTCAGCGCGTACATCACCTGCTGCGTATCGCGCATGGCGAGAGCCGGTGTAGAGGTCTGCAACACGTGGTTCGGATACTTGGGCGAGAAGCGAAGCACCTGTTCGCCGTCCACGACGGCTTTTCCCAGACCGAACGCGACTTTCGCAATGCCGTCCTCCGCCTGTTCGTAGCCTATCGGATAGAAATTGAGCGACCGCGCAACACCCGAAAGCGTCGGGAAATAGTAGCCCGAATCCTCCGAACCGCAAATCTCCTCGATGACGATAGCCATCTTCTCCTCCGAAATCACGTTCGCCGTCGCCGTGATGTAGGCTCGCGACGATGCGAAGTAGACCGACGCATAGACGCTCTTTATCGCTTTCGACAAGAGGCGCAACTCCTGGTCTTCGTTCTCGGTGTGCGGAATCATGTACGTCGAATAGATTCCGGCGAACGGCTGGTAGTAGGAGTCCTCCAACTTCGATGACGAACGTATGGCGAGCGGCTTGCGGACATGGCGGATGAAGATGCGCAGCGCATCGTCCAGTTCCTGCGGCAGGCGCGACGCGACGAACTCCGACAATATCTCGGCATCGGAGATATCCGAATTGATGACATATTGCAAGCCGTTCTCGATGATGAAGCGGTCGAAATACTCGGTCGTAATCACAAGCGTCCGCGGCACGAGTACGCGCACGCCCTCCCACTCGTTGTAGAGGTTGTATTTTTGGAGGATATGGTTCATGAACGCCAGTCCTCTCGCCTTGCCGCCGAGCGAACCGTTGCCCAGACGGGCGAACCATATCGCGTCGTTGTAGGTTTCGGGACTGAATTTCGCCACCACGCCCAGTCCCTGCTTGATGCGGTAGTCGCGGATGCTGTCGGTAACGAACTGGCGCATGTCGGCGACGCTGCGGAACGCCTCGACCGAGATGGAACGGAACGAGTTGCCGAGCGAGAAGATACCGCGCGAGAGCAGCCACTTCGACAGATAGTTGTTCTGTGCCACGCCGTACAGCAACTTGTCGGGAATCGTATGCAGCAGCCGTTCCAGCCCGTGCAGGTCTTCGGCACGCGCAATCTCGTCGCCCGTATCGGGGTCGGCAAGCACGAAATCGCCGAACGCGAACTCGCGACCTATATACTCACCGAGTTCGTGGATAAGCGTTTTGGAGTTCTTGACGATGAATCCCACGCCTAACTGCTTCGCCACCGAACGCATGCTCTCCTGCGACGACTGCATCAGGAACGGCATCGTCGGGTTGTCGCGTTTGATAAGGTTGCAGAGGTCGATTCCTGCATCGAGTTTCTCGTCCTTCGGGTTGTCGTTCTTGTGGATGACGAATCCGACATCCGAAATCACGCCGAGCATGTTGCCCTTGTAGCGTTCGTACATCGCGACGGCATCGGTATAGTTCGTCGCCATGAGAATTTTCGGACGGGCGCGCTTACGCATTATCTGCTGCTGCTCGTTCAGCGCGTCGCGTACCGATTCGAGATTCTGTTGCAGCACGAGTTTGTATATCGCGGGCAGGTAGGTCGAATAGTAGCGCACCGAGTCCTCGACGAGCAGAATCGTCTGCACGCCGACTTCGAGAATGTCGTGGTCGGCGTTCATGCTGTCCTCCAACAGTTTGATGATGGCGATTATGAGGTCGGTCGAGTTGTTCCAGCAGAAGACGTAGTCGATTGACGACTTGTCGCTCTCCTCTATCTGACGGTATATCTCCTTCGAGAAGTTGGTGAGCAGCACGATAGGCGTCTGCGGGCAACGCTCCTTCATCAGTTTCGAGAATGCGAACACGTCGATTTCGCCGACGTTGTACATCGTGATTATAAGGTCGAAGCATTGCAGTTCGTCGGCGAGCGCGAGAGCATCCTTAGTCGATTCGACCTGCGTTATCGACGGCGGGTTGCTCAGGTTGAGTTCCGAATATTCGTGTGTAATCTGCGCCTCGATACGACCGTCCTCTTCGAGCGAGTAACTGTCGTAACTGTTGCAGATTAGCAGTATTTTGCGGATTCGCCGGCTCATCAGCGACGAGTAGTCCAACCCCTTTTCATTGTTCCAGATATCCATCGGCGTAGCGTTTTATCGACACAAATTTACCTTTTTTATTCGGTTTTGCGGAATCCGACGCGCAAAATCGTTATATTTAACTTCGTTTTAGATACTCCGTCTCGGCATAATCAAATTAAATTTGCTTCTGCTCTCGACTTTTCGTATCTTTAACTTCGTTTTAGATACTCCCGCTCGGCAAAGCCAAAATAAATTTTGCTTTGCCCTCGCTTATTCGTATCTTTGCATTAAACAAATTCTGAAAAACATGTCTGTAAATATCGAAGAACGCGTCGAACGCGCAAAAGGATTGTTCCGCAGCGGCTACAACTGCTGTCAGTCGGTGGTACTCGCGTATGCCGACGTAATCGGACTCGACGAGCATCTCGCCGCGACGGTCGCGGCATCGTTCGGAGGAGGTATGGGACGTCTGCGCGAGGTCTGCGGCACTGTCAGCGGCATGTCGCTCGTCGCTGGATTTCTCGCGCCGTCGCCGACCAACGACAACCCCGAAGCCAAGAAGCGCAACTACGCGCTCGTGCAGGAGTTCGCCGAAGCATTCCGCGCCCGAAACGGATATATCGTCTGCCGCCAACTGCTCGGTCTCGACCGCGACAAGGACGAACCGACGCCGTCGCCTCGCACGGCTGAATACTACCGCAAACGCCCGTGCGTCGAGTATGTCGGCGACGCGGCACGCATAATCGGAGAATATCTAAACAAATAACGCCATGAACATTATCAGGAAAATCAAGCGATTCTTTTCGAGCAGCGCACCGGTTTCGACCGAGAATGCGCCGAAGGCGGTAGGACCGTATTCGCAGGCGCAAACGTGCAACGCGACATGGACGACCTACATTTCGGGACAACTGCCTGTGAATCCCAAGACAGGACGGATGCCAGAGACCATCGAGGCTCAGACGGCACAGTCTCTCGACAATATCGGAGCGATTCTCGAAGCGGACGGCTGCTCGTTCGCCAATGTCGTGAAGACGACGGTGCTGCTCGCGGACATCAACGATTTCGCGGCGATGAACGGCGTCTACGCCAAATACTTCACCGAGGACCAGCCAGCCCGCGTCTGCTTTCAGGTCGCGGCACTCCCCATGGGCGCAAAGGTCGAAATCGACGCGATAGCGGTGATGTAAGGAGTTAGGGTCTTTAAGGTCCTTAAAGACTTTAAGGACTTTTTAGTTGCTATCGTGCAAAGCCGAAAAGATTTTTTCGGCTTTGGAGCGACCGACGACTGCGGCGAGTTCTTCGAAACTCGCCGATTTTATTTTCGACATGGTGCGGAAATGCTTGAACAGCACCTCTATGCTCTTCGCCCCGATGCCCTCGACCTTTTCGAGTTCGCTGTGCAGAAAAGCGTTGCTGCGCTTCTGGCGGTGGAACGTGATGGCGAAGCGGTGAACCTCCTCCTGAATATGCGTGAACAGGTGGAACAGCGACGACGTCGGGCGCAGACCTATCGACACCGGCGGATAGCCGCACAGCAGTTCCGACGTGCGGTGGTGATTGTCCTTCGCCAGTCCGGCAATCGGAATGTTCAGTTGCAGACGCTCCAACACCTCGTGAATCGCCCCCATCTGCCCCTTGCCGCCATCGGCGATGATAAGGTCGGGCAGTTCGGCACCCTCGTCGAGCAGGCGGCGGTAGCGGCGATAGACGATTTCGCGCATCGACGCATAGTCGTCCGCCCCATCCACCGTCTTGATATTGAAATGGCGGTACTCCTTGCGCGAGGGTTTGCCGTCGCGGAACACGACGCACGAAGCGACGGGCGACGTGCCTTGCAGATTGGAGTTGTCGAAACACTCTATATGGCGCGGCTGGCGGTCGAGCCTCAACTCGCGGCGCATCGACTCCATAAGCCGTTCGGCATGACGTTCGGGATTCTTTATTTCGAGGTTTTTGAGTTGCTCGGCACGGAAAATCCTCGCGCTGCGCTCCGAGAATTCGAGCAGCGAACGGCGTTCGCCGCGCTTCGGAACGACGAACCGCACGTTCGGGAAAAACTCCTCGTGCGGCAGGAACGGCACGATGACCTCGCCCGAAAGTTCGCCGGCGATATTGTCCGCCACGTGCTGCATGCCGAGCGTCAGCATCGACCGTTCGTCCTCCTCGATACCCGCCGAGATACGCGCCGTATGTATCGCTACTATCGAGCCGCCGCGGACGCGGATGAAGTTGCAGAACGCCTCGTCGCCGTCGACGAGCAGCGAAAAGACGTCGGTATCGACTATGTTGGCACTCACTATCACCGAACGGCTGCGGTACTTTTCCAGCGCGTCGAGTCGCGCCTTGAAACGCTGTGCCGCCTCGAAGCGCAGTTCGTCGGCGGCGCGTTGCATCTCACCTTCGAGGTACGACTTCACGGGTCGCAGGTCGCCTTTCAGCACCGACGTAACGAGGTCTACGAAAACCGAATACTCCTGCTCGCCGACCGCGCCGATGCAGGGGGCTTTGCAGTTGCCGATATGGTATTGCAGGCACGGCGTATACTTGCCTTTGGCGATAATGTCCGGAGCGAGGTTGAGTTTGCATGTGCGCAGCGGCACGACCTCGCGGACGAATTCGAGAATGGCGTGCTGCGCCGCGACCGAACCGTAGGGACCGAAATACTGCGAGCCGTCACGGACGAGTTGGCGGGTGGACTGCACGCGCGGGAAATGCTCGTTGCGCAGCACTATCCACGGATAGGTCTTGTCGTCCTTCAACAGTATGTTGTACCGCGGTTGGAGGGTCTTTATCAACGAATTTTCGAGCAGCAGGGCGTCGGTTTCGCTGTCCACGACTATGTAGCGCAGCGACGCGATGCGGCTGACCATGACGCGGACTTTCGGCGTATGGTCCTTGTTTTGGAGAAAATACGACGAGACGCGCTTGCGCAGGCTCTTCGCCTTGCCCACGTAAATCACCTCGCCGCGGGAGTTCTCGAACATGTAACACCCCGGCGACAAAGGCAGCATCGCGACCTGCTCTTTCAGTGTCGAAATCCGTTTATCGTCCATAACGATACAAATGTATATATTTTTCCCGTAAAACGTCGTATTTCGGAATAATTGACTTATATTTGCACCGGAAACAAATATTCATTTGTCCACTGACAGTTAGCCGGTTATCAAACAATAAGTATCATAAATGATTCTGGCACAAAGACAATAACATCCAAACATACAGTAAAAAAATGAAGAAATTCCGCAAACCCTTATCGCGAATCGCAGCGGCGACCGTCATTGCCATGACCGCCGCATCGCTGTCGGTTTCGTGCGTAGACGAGGAGTTCCGGCTCGACGACATCTCGGGAGAGATTACGGTCGGACAGGGCGACGTAACAATCCCGCTCGGATTCCTCAAAACAAAAACATTGGGCGAAATCATCGGCGAGGACATCGATGAACTGACCGTAGACGCCGACGGCAACTACTCAATCTCCTATTCGGGCGGCGACCGTTTCGACATCGACGGCATAAAGACGCAGTTCGCCCTCGAACGTTCGGCGGCATCGGCGACAATCGACTATCCCGACATGCGGATAGACGACCTGACGAGTACCATCGACAAGCGGTTCTCACTCGACGTCCCTGCGGCGTTGCAGTCGATAACACGACTGCCGGCGCAGATTTCGACCACCGTCGCCGACTCGGGCGAATTCGACTGCAACATCGAACTCTCCATACCGAAGCAAATCAAGGCGGTGAACGAAATCATGCTCGACGGCGACAAGGGTTCGCGCTTCGACATCACCATGTCGCTGAACGGACTTGCACCGATAAACGGCGGCGGCACGGCAAAAGTCTCGGTTACGGTTCCCGACGGATACGAACTGCTCGACGAAAACGGCAATGCCGTATCGGGCAACGTCTACACCGCGACGAAACCTCTGGCGAACGGTGCCAAAAGCCAGACTTTCGGCATGTACGTGCGCAGCATCGACACGAGCCGTTCCAAGATTGCAGGCGGGACGCTCAACATCGAGGACAAGATGCAGTACTCCATAAGTTACGCTTTCACAGCGAAAAGCGGCATCACGTTCGACCCCAAGAACGCGCCGACGCTCTCCATACACTCCGACCTGAAATACGGCGACGCCAACGTAACCGTGAACGAAATCGCGCTCGACGAGGGTACGCACTCGCTCGACGAGCGGCTGACGGTCGAGAACATCATCGACGAAATCAAGAACGTATCGGAAGTGTCGTTCAAGGATACCTGCCTGCCGCTGCACATCGGCGGACTCGACTGGGTAAGCCGGCGAATCGCCGAAGCGACGTATATCGACATCGTGCTGCCGGATATTTTCGTTCTCGCCGAGAATCCGGAGGGCTACAACCCGCAGACACGCACTCTGACGGCTTCGCTCGCACGTCTGCGCGAAGGGCTGCCTGTCCGTTTGCAGGCACTGCGCATCGATGCTGCGGACGGCAAACCGTCGAACGGCAAGTTGGAAGCAGACTTCTCGCTGCTGGTGAAGATAGGTTCGATTCCGCAGGACATGGTGTTCAACGCTTCGGAACTCGTGCATGACGGCGTGGCGACGATAGAGATGGCGATAAAGAACACGACCGTAACCATCGACGGCATCGTCGGTACGGTCGATTACCGCCGGACCGAAACATCCGTAATCGAACTCGGCGAGATTGCCGACTACGACATAGAGGTATCCGACTTCGACGTTTCGCCGGCAATAACCTTCGATGTCGTGAATCCGCTCGGAGTGCCGCTCACGGCTGAGGTGCGGCTGATACCGACATACGACGGAGCGGACATCGCCGCCAACTCGGTTACGGTGGACAGAGTGCGGATAGCGGCGGCGACCCGCAACAACGGGACGACGACCGCAGGCAAGACGCACATCGTAATTGCCAAAGGCGACCGCAAAGGCGATTTCGGCGGAGCGGGAACGGAGTTCAGGGAGGCTGACATCACCCATCTTTTCAAGGGCTCGATTCCGCAGCAAATCAGGGTCGAACTCGACATAGCATCCGACACATCCGCCGAACACACGCTCTATGCCGCCGACAACTACTCGGTCGATTACGGATATTCGGTCGATATTCCGCTCGATTTCGGCGACAAGTTCGACATCTCCTATTCGGATACGGCGACGGGGCTGTCCGACACATTCTCCGACATCACGGACAAGAACATATCGGTAGGCGACGTTACGATTATCGCGTCCGTCGAGAACTCCACTCCGCTCGACCTCAAAGTTTCGGCTGAACTGGTGGACATCGACGGCAATCCGACCGGCGCGAAAGCGGTCGTGGACATAAACAATGACACGGCATACGGCTCGGAGGACGGCAAGGTGCGCACGAGCGAAATCCGCATCGCATTGAGCCTCGGCGACGACAACAGCATAAAGAGCCTCGAAGAGGTGGACGGAGTGAAATTCACGCTCAATGCGTTGAGCCCGAAAGGCGGCATACGCCTCAACAGGAATCAGACGCTGTCGGCGAAACTCAAACTCAACATCAAGGGCGGCATCACAGCCGATTTCAACGAATTTTAAGGACGAATAAGCGGAGAAACAAATGAAACGATATATCATTGCATTACTTGCGGCAGTCGGGGTTTGCGGCGGTGCCGCGGCACAGATAAAGACCGCATATTTCATGGAGGGTTCCTACTTCCGCACGGACATGAACCCCGCACTCGCACCGACGCGCGGCTACATCCAGATGCCGGGACTGGGCGGCATCGGAGTGTCGATGAACAACAATTTCCTGTCGGTGGAGAATTTCCTCTACAAGCGCGACGGCAAGGTCGTAACGTTCCTCAACAACGAAATTCCGACCGATGATTTTCTGAAAAGACTGCCGAATACCGGCAAACTCAACGTCGATGCGCAGGTGAACGTCCTCGGATTCGGCGGACACACGAAGAAGATGTTCTGGAATGCGGGAATCAACGTCCGCGCGAATGCCGAAGTGGCGATAAAGAAAGACGTTTTCCGCCTGCTCAAAACACTGGGCAGCGGACACTACGACCTGACGGGAACGAACGTCGCGGCGCAGTCCTATCTGGAAGCATACGTCGGCTTCGCGATTCCGGTAAAGGAGTACATTACAATCGGATTCCGCGTCAAGGGACTTATCGGAGCGGCGAACGCCAAGGGCGACATCACGAGCATGTATGCCGACGTAACCGACGAGTCGGTGCGCGCCGAACTGGCGGGAAACATCCGCGGCAACAGCCCTTATTTCAGAAACGATTACGAAGCCGGCGAGAAATTCGATTTCGACAAAATCAAACAGGGCGATTTCAAGGATATTCTGAAAAACATAAAGAGCGGCGGTGCCGCCGTAGACCTCGGAGTGGAAGTGCGGCTGCTCAACGACAGATTGAAGGTCTCGGGTGCGATAACCGACCTCGGATTCATCTGCTGGCACGGCAATTCGACCGTAAATGTCGATGCCAACGGATTCTTCAACTACGAAGGCGTCGATTTCGACAAGGGCGAAACAATATCCGACAACGATTTCAATGCGATTATGGCTCCCTCGACCGGAAAATACACGTCGCGTCTGAACTGCGCGCTCAATCTCGGTGTCGAGTACAATATCCTGAACAACCACATCGCATTCGGACTGCTCTCCCACAGCAAATTCTGCCAGACGTTCTCCTACACCGAACTGACGGCGTCCGTCAATTTCCGTCTGGGTCGCTGGTTCACGACGACGCTCAGCCACACGTTCCTGAACCGCAACAAACTCGGCATCTTCGGCTTCGCGCTCAACATGCATCCGGCGGGCTTCAATCTTTTCCTCGGTGCGGACTATATCGGTTGCAGTTACGCGAAACTGGACAACGCTCCGATTCCGAAGACGATGAAATCGGCTAATTTCTATTTCGGGCTCGGTTTCAACCTCGGCAAGGCTAAATACATGAAGTCGATGCAGCCGCAGCCGAAAAAGCGCAAATAAGCGGATAAGATTCCTCTTAAAGTCCTTAAAGTCTCCGAAGCCTTTAAGGACTTTTAATTTTTTTTCGTATATTCGCGTAGAATTTACCTAAAACCAACAAACGCATGAAATCCATACCCAAATCGTTAGTGGGGCTTTCGATGCTTGCGCCGATGGCGGCATGCCAGAACCAGAAAGCCGACAAACCGAACATCATCTTCTTCCTCGTGGACGACTACGGCTGGCTCGACAGTTCGGTAGCCTACGGAGAGGAGGTCTATCCGAACAACCTCCGCATCCACACCCCGAACATGAAGCGTCTGTCGGAGATGGGCGTAATCATGACCAACGCCTACGCCTGCCCGCTCTCGACGCCTACGCGGACGAGCCTTATGACGGGAATGCACGCGGCGCACGAGAAAATCACGATGTTCACCGCTCCCGAGAAAAACACGCCGACCGACTTTACGGGAGGTACGCGCGGCTTCTTCACCGACGCATCCACCAAGGAGAACGACGATATTTTCACCCGTCCCGAGTGGAACATCAACGGCATCAGCCCCGAACCGGGCGTAGAACACACACAGTATGCCACGCCGATGGTAAAGCATCTCAAAGATGCGGGATACTACACGATACATGTCGGCAAGGGACACTGGGCATCCATCGGAACTCCGGGTGTTACGCCTTATAATATGGGCTTCTGCGTGAACGTCGCAGGCAACATGGCGGGCATGCCGCGCAGTTATTTCAGCGAAGACCACTTCGGAAACATTCCGGACAAGTGGACCTACTCGGCGATAAACAATCTCGAAGAGTTCTACGACACAGGCACCAACCTGACGGAGGCTCTGACGGCAAAGGCGTTGCAGACGCTCGAATATCCGATTGCCAACAACATGCCGTTCTACCTCTACATGGCGCACTACGGAGTACACACCCCGATACACGCGCATCCTAACTACTATCAGAAATACATCGACGAGGGGCTCGAAGACCTCACCGCGAAATATGCGTCGATGGTCGAGAGCGTGGACAACAGTCTCGGCGTACTGCTCGACTTCCTCGAAGAGAAGGGCATCGCCGACAACACGATAATCATCTTCTACTCCGACAACGGCGGACACAGTCTCAACACTTCGAAGAGCAGCGAAGCGCACACGTTCAACGCACCGTTGCGCGAGGGCAAGGGTTCGGTTTACGAAGGCGGCGTCCGCGTGCCGATGATGTGCTACATCCCGGGCAAGACCGCAGCGGGAGCGCGAATCAACACACCTGTCGTGCCGGAGGATTTCTACCCTACGATTCTCGAACTCGCGGGCATCGAGAATTACGAAACCGTGCAGGAACTCGACGGCAAAAGTTTCGTAGACCTCATCACCAAGGGTTCGCAGATGGTTGCCGACGCCAAAAAGCGTGGCGAACTCACCACCCAGAAGGAGGAGAACGCATTCGTCATTCCCGAGTCGGTTTCGGGCATCGACCCGTATCGCGCGGTCCTTTCGCACATGCCTCACCAGTGGCGCATCGAAGACCAGTACGATGTCGATTTCCTCAGCGCAGTGCGCAAGGGCGACTGGAAACTGGTTTACAGAATGCACGATGCGAAACTCGAACTCTACAATCTCAAAGAGGACATCAGCGAGCGCAACGACGTTGCAGCCGAGCATCCGGACATCGTGAAGGAGTTGGCAACTGAACTGGGCGACAAACTCCGCGGCTGGGAGGCTCCGATGCCGTTCGTCAAGGCTACGGGCAAGGTCGTTCCGATGCCGGACGAAGTTTTGTAAACACCATATCGCTTGATATGCCAAGGGCTGTCCGAATTCGTCGGACAGCCCTTGGCTGTTTAAGGTCTTTAAAGTCCTTAAAGACTTTAAGGACTTTAATGTGGTAAGGTCGTTAAGGTCGCCGACCGCGGAAGCCTCCCCTAAAACTTCAACGCCCTCAACTTGCGTTCGATTTGCTCGAAGCGGTCAGTAGGAGCAGTACGCTGGCTTTCCAGCCGCATTCTGCGCGAGCCGCCGGCGAAATTGCGCAGGTTATAGGTGAACTTCACGAGGAAATAGCGACCCATGGTGGAGTTGTAGCGCACCTGCGAATACCCCGTCCACACATTACGTCCGAACGACGTATTCTGATTCAGCACGTCGTTCACGCAAAACTGCACCTCGCCCAGCCGGCGCAGTACCTTTTTGCCGACGGCGATATTCCACATAGTGAAACAGTCGTTATAACTGTTGGTGAAGCCGACATACTGCGTGAACGTCGCATTGGTCGTCAGCGTGAACCCGAGCGGCAGCACGACCTTCACGTTCGCCGAGGCGGTGTGGGTGAAATAGTCGTTGTTCAGCACGGCGAGCGCGCTTTTGTTGGTGCTGTACGACCCGCGCCAGTCTATCGTGAAATCGACATTCTCCGAAATGTTGCTGCCCAGCGTCAGTTGGGCGTAACCCGTCAGGTTGTCCATCATGTCGGGCGACTTGTTCACGACGACGGGAACCGTCGAATAGTTCGCACCGAGCGAGACGTTCAGATTCGAGCCGAGGAACTTCACCGGAAATCCGATGCTCGCCCGCCCCTCGTAAGACCAGTATCCGTTGAGATTCACAGGCATCGTCAGTTGGACAGGATTGTATTTCTTGCCGTCGATTTCGATAGTCTCGGGCGAGTAGACTATATCGACGCCGATGTAGTCCTGAATGTGCTGCGCCTTCGCCATCAGCATGAACGTCGTTCCCTTCGATGCCGAAATATTGGTATATCGGGCGAAGAAGTTGTGTTCGGCGAAAGGCTTCAAATCGGGATTTCCGTGGGAGAGATATTGCGAGTTTGACACGTCGTAAATATCGAGCATCGTCCACAGCGACGGAGCCTTGACCTCCGAATTGCAACTCACGCGCAGCGAATTGCTGCGGTTGAACGACCATTGGAGGGTGGCGTTGTAGACGGGATGATGATACGAACGCAGCGTGCGGTCGCCCGTCCAGCGGTTGTGGTTCGACAGCCGCGAATTCTGATACGACGCGCTCAGCGAGAACCAGTTGCGGTTGCGCGAATAGCGGAATCCGCCGCCCGCCTGATGATATAGGAACTTTCCGTCGAACGACGACGATGTTTTGGTGTTTATCTTCGCGTCGTCGCCTATCGCGTAATCCTCGCCCGTGGCATACGACAGCAAATCGCGGCTGCGGAACTGGCATTGCAGGCGGTACGAAAGGTTGATTGTCGAGTAGCGTCCGATGCGGTCGCGGTATGTAGGCTGGATACGGATATTGGTCGTCTCGGTGTCGGTGAACTTGCGCGAATAGGTATACCCTATCGTCGCGAGTTCGGGACTTTTCCTGCTCGTCTTGCCCGCGCCGTTGGAGTAGTAATTGCGGTCGGCATCGCTGTCGGAGTGCGACACGCTCGCCACGACGAGGAAAGCCCGCCCCTGACGCAGGAACTTGTAGGAGTACTGGGCGTATGCCGATACCATATAATACTTGCTCCACCCGTCGTTGCCGCTCGGCATCCACCGATAGCCCGACTCGCCCCAGCGGAGGCTCGTCGAATCGACACGGTTTACCGACGAATTGTTCGTGTAGGTCGCATTCGGGATGATGACGAGTTTCTGCCGCTTGGCGACCTTCCATTCCAGTCTGCCACGGAATTTCAGCGTGTGGTTGTTCGGGTTGGCAAACTGGTCGTAATGCGCCGTATCTATCTTGGCGGGAGCGTTGTACCAGCGGTCTATCGTGAAATCGTTCTTGGCGTTCAGATGATTGTAGAACAGATTGCCCTCGAACTTCGCCCGCTTGCGCATACCCCATTTGTCGGAGTAGTTGAGCGCGAAAATCTCCGCCGACGCAACGCCTTGCTGGGAATTGACGGTAAACTGGCGCGACGCATTGGAACTGTTCGCGCGGTCGCTGACCGTCATGTCCTCGTCGGTCAGGTTCTGCTTGTTTAGATTGTTCACGAGAGCCATCACGGTAACGCGCGCGTCGCCGCGGAATATGTTCACCGAGCCTCCCGCCGTATATTTGTGCTTCGAGGCGATGTTGCGCGCGGCATCTGGTTCGTATCCGTAACCGGCATGCACCTTGCCGAAACTGCTGTGGGAAAGGCTCTGGCGGGTAACGATATTTATCACCTTGCCGCCCTCGCCGTCGTCCACGCCCGTTATCTGCGCCGCCTCGCTCAACCGGTTGTAGACCTCGATATGCTCGACCGCCTGTGCGGGAATGCTTTGCAGCACCTGCTGGACGTTGCCTCCGAAAAACTCCGTGCCGTCCACATATATCTGCTTGACGACCTCGCCCTGCGCCTCTATCCTGCCCTCCGAAATCGTGATGCCCGGCATCTTCCGCAGCAGAGCCTCGACCTCGGCGTCCGTCGCGACCTTGAACGCATCGGCATTGTAGCGCAGCGTATCGCCGACCATCGTCGTGCGGGTCGAAACAGCCTCCTTGACGACCGCTTCAATACCAATCGACGATGTCTTCATATTGAGAGTGCCGAGATTCAACGGCAGCGACGCGACATCGAACGAAAACTCGCAATCCTCATAGCCGATGAACGTAGCGGTACACTTGTACGCCCCCTCGCGCAGAGCGGGAATCTTGAAATAGCCGCCGTACTCCGATGTATAGTAGCGCACCTTGTCGGGAGCGGCAACGGGAACGACCTCTATGACCGCACCTATCACCCCTTCGTTATTTTCGTTGTCGAAAAGACGTCCCGAAACGGAAACCGTCTGTTGCGCCGATGCGACAACAGCACATACCGCGAACAGAATCGACATGATTATGCGGCGCAGCGGTTCCATGGTGTTTGAGAATTATGATTAAGCGTCGCAACTTACCGGCAGTCGCCCGCCGTCCGTAGCGACATTTGCAGATGCGGCGACGGTCAAATCGCCGCACCTAAAATAAATGGAAGTAACTACAACTTTACACCGAATCAAGTTATTGCAGGTAATCGGATAACCGACTGTCGTGGTTCTCGCGGCAAAGCCGCGTACACAGATGTTACCCACCCCCTAAATCCCCCGCCTGTGCGGGGGAGTGATGTTTTATAACACTGATTATCCGGATGCCGTCAATCTCGGTTTTCAAGAAACCGACCGTCCGGTAGTTCTTTTTTCCGTGTTACCCACCCCCTAAATCCCCCGCCTGTGCGGGGGACTTTGGTAGGGATTCGCAAAGATGTAAAGTTTCGGAATACCGTTAGTGTAAAACTGTATGTTGTCGCCGACGATTAGTCATCGAGTTTCGCACTCAGGAACTCGCGGTTCAGGCGTGCGATATGCGCGATGCTTATCGATTTAGGACACTCTGCCTGGCATGCGCCGGTGTTGGTGCAGTTACCGAAGCCGAGTTCGTCCATCTTGGCAACCATAGCCTTCGCACGGCGTGCGCCCTCGACGCGACCCTGCGGCAACTTGGCGAGCGACGATACGCGGGCAGCGACGAAGAGCATCGCCGAACCGTTCTTGCACGTAGCGGCGCAGGCACCGCAGCCTACGCATGCCGCTGCGTCCATCGACTCGTCGGCGTCGGCTTTGGCAATCGGAATCGCATTGCCGTCCGGAACCGAATTGGTACGAACCGACACGTAGCCGCCGGCTTGGAGAATCTGGTCGTATGCCGAACGGTTCACCACGAGGTCCTTGATTACAGGGAAAGCGGCGGAACGCCAAGGCTCGACGACGATGGTCTGACCGTCCTTGAACTGACGCATGTAAATCTGGCAGGTCGTTACGCCCTGCTCCGGTCCGTGCGCATGTCCGTTGATGTGGAGCGAACACATACCGCAGATACCCTCGCGACAGTCGTGGTCGAACGCAACCGGCTCTTCGCCTTTGTGTACGAGGTCGTTGTTCAGGATGTCCAACATTTCGAGGAACGAGGTATCGGCGGAAATATCCTTAACCTGATACTCCTTGAACGCGCCCTTCGATTTAGCGTCTTTCTGACGCCATATCTTTAATGTAAAATTCATATTCCTAAATTCTAAAAAAGTTCAACGTCAAAAAATTAGTCTTTATAGTTACGCTGTGCAGGGTGTACGAACTCGAAGTTCAGCGGCTCCTTGGTGAGTTCCGGTGCTTCGTCCATACCCTTGTACTCCCAAACGGCTGCATATACGAAGTTCTCGTCGTCGCGTTTCGCTTCGCCCTCTTCGGTCTGATGCTCCGAACGGAAGTGTCCGCCGCACGACTCCTCGCGGTTGAGTGCGTCGCGCGCCATCAGTTCGCCCAGTTCGAGGAAGTCGGCAAGACGGATAGCCTTCTCCAACTCCACGTTGAACGAATCGGCGGTACCTACGACCTTCACGTCCTTCCAGAACTCCTTGCGCAGAGCCTGAATCTCGGCGATAGCCTTTTCGAGCGACTCCTTGGTACGAGCCATGCCGACGTTCTCCCACATGATGTGTCCCAGACGCTTGTGGATGTCGTCCACCGACTGCTTGCCGTTAATCGAGAGCAGTTTCTCGATTTTCGCCTTGACAGCCTTTTCCGCCTCGTCGAATGCCGGAGTGTCGGTAGCGACCTTAGGAGCCTGAATCTTGTGCGAGAGGTAGTCGCCGATGGTGTAAGGCAGAACGAAATATCCGTCCGCCAGACCCTGCATCAGTGCCGAAGCACCGAGGCGGTTCGCACCGTGGTCGGAGAAGTTAGCCTCACCGATAGCGTACAGACCCGGAATAGTGGTCATCAGGTTATAGTCTACCCAGATACCGCCCATCGTGTAGTGAACGGCAGGGAAAATCTGCATCGGCTGCTCGTAAGGGTCGGTATCGGTAATCTCCTTGTACATGTCGAAGAGGTTGCCGTAACGCTGCTTGATAACCTCCTTGCCCAGACGCTCGATAGCGGTCTTGAAATCGAGGAACACAGCCAAACCGGTTTCGTTCACGCCGAATCCGGCATCGCAACGCTCCTTTGCGGCACGCGAAGCGACGTCACGCGGAACGAGGTTGCCGAACGCAGGGTAACGACGCTCCAAATAGTAGTCGCGGTCTGCCTCTGCGATATCCGACGGCTTCTTCGCACCCGAACGGATAGCCTTCACGTCTTCGAGTTTCTTCGGAACCCAGATACGACCGTCGTTGCGCAGCGACTCCGACATCAGCGTCAGTTTCGACTGCTGCGTTCCGTGAACCGGAATACAGGTCGGGTGAATCTGCGTGAAGCAAGGGTTTGCGAAGCCCGCACCCTTGCGGTAGCACTGGAATGCTGCGGAACCGTTCGACGCCATTGCGTTGGTCGAAAGGAAGAACACGTTTCCGTAACCGCCGGTGGCGAGAACCACTGCGTGTGCGCCGTGACGCTCGATTTCACCCGTAACGAGGTTACGGGCGATGATACCGCGAGCCTCACCGTTCTCGATTACCACGTCGAGCATCTCGTGGCGAGGGTACGACTTAACGCTGCCGTTGTGAATCTCCTTGTTGAGAGCGGCATACGCACCGAGGAGCAACTGCTGACCGGTCTGACCGCGGGCATAGAAAGTACGCGAAACCTGCGCACCGCCGAACGAACGGTTGGCGAGCAGACCGCCGTATTCGCGGGCGAACGGAACACCCTGAGCGACGCACTGGTCGATGATGAGGTTCGACACCTCGGCAAGACGGTATACGTTAGCCTCGCGAGCGCGGTAGTCGCCGCCCTTGATGGTATCGTAGAACAGACGGTAGACCGAGTCGTTGTCGTTCTGATAGTTTTTGGCTGCATTGATACCTCCCTGTGCGGCAATCGAGTGCGCACGGCGCGGAGAGTCCTGAATGCAGAATACCTTGACGTTGTAGCCGAGTTCGCCGAGCGAAGCGGCAGCGGATGCGCCGCCGAGACCCGTACCTACGACGATGATGTCGAGTTTGCGTTTGTTAGCAGGGCTGACAACCTTGATAGCCGCCTTGTGGTTGCTCCATTTCTGAGCCAACTCACCGGCAGGGATTTTAGAATCTAATTTCAGAGCCATATTGTTTTAATATTTTATTCGTTCAAAAAATTCCGGAATTAAAGACTCAACACGAAGAACGTCAGAACCACGGCAGCGAAACCGAGGAAAACAAGCGTTGCAATGATGTTCGAGAGACATTTCAGACGCGGATACCAGGTGTCGTTAGCCCAACCTACGGTCTGGAACATCGACCATACGCCGTGGGTAAGGTGGAACCACAAAGCGACGAACCAGACAAGGTAGAGTACCACGTAATACCACTGCGAGAAGGTTTCGGCAATCAGGGCGACGCCGTTCGCCGACTCCTCGCCGAGCAACTCGACCAACTGCATCTTCGCCCAGAAGTTGCAGAGGTGCAGTACCAGACCGAGAGCAACGATGATACCGAGGACGAGCATGTTCTTCGAAGCCCAGTCCACACCCTTCTCGGTTACCGTAACGGCATAGCGGACGTTGCCGCGCGCCTTGCGGTTCTGAACCGTCAGGATGAAGGCATAAACGATGTGTACCACTACGCCCAGAGCGAGAACCAGCGTACCTGCGAGTGCATACCAGTTCGTTCCGAGGAACGCGCAGATTGCATCGTAGTTGAGACCGAACGGAGTGCTGCCCCACGCGTTGGCGATGGCAACCACGTTCATGGACATGTGGAAGAGGATGAAGAGTACGAGAAAGCATCCCGAAACGCTCATCACGAGTTTTCTTCCAAGAGATGAATTAGATAAAAAACAACCCATAATGTTTTGAAATGAATTTTAGTTATATTTATTTTGTAAAAAGATTTCGTTGTTTTTTGCGCTTACAAAGATAGTTATTGTTCGCGGAATAACAATAAATAGCAATACTTTTTACACTTTTTATGTCATTTGGGGATAAGACCGAAATCCGCCGCGCGATGCGCAGGCGCATCGCCGGACTGACTGCGGAGCAGCGTACCGCGAAATCGGCGTCGATAGAGAAGATGTTGTCGGATTGCGATGCGATACGCGGCGCGTCGGTCGTGGCACTTTACGCATCGCTTGCCGACGAGCCGCAGACACGAGGTCTGATAGAAATTTTGAGCCGCACACGCACGGTCGTACTGCCGCGTGTCTCGGGCGACGACATGGATTTCTACGAATATTCGCCCGAACGGATGGCTGTCGGGGCGTTCGGCATCGAAGAGCCTGCGGGCGGCAGAGCGGTATCGCCCGAAGAGATAGACGTGATAATCGTTCCCGCCACGGCGTATACCGCCGGCGGCACAAGGCTCGGACGCGGACGCGGGTACTACGACCGCTACATGTCGCGCCGGGGATTCCGCGCGACGAAAATCGGCGTATGCTTCGCCGAACAGATTGTGGGACACATTCCCGCCGAGCCGCACGACATAGCGGTAGACACGGTGGTGTCGGCATAGCGGGCATATGCCCGCCCTAACGACCTTAAAGACCTTAAAGACCTTAAAGAGAAATCCCCGAGCCGGACAATGTCCGGCTCGGGGATTCGACGACAGGCACTCCTCCCCACTACTTGTACTTTATCACGGAGCGGTCGTCCACTTTGAGGTCAGCGATAGTCTGACCCGTCGCCAACCATAAATCGGCAAGCGAGTTGCCCTGGCAATGCAGTTTCGCGAGCGCACGGTTGGCACTGACATCGAGTGTCGTCAGACGGTTGTCGTTGCATACGAACTCTTTGAGCGACGGCATGTGGCTCACCTCGACAGCGGCTATGCCGGTGTTGTCGCACGTCAGATACTCCATCTTCGTGCATCCGCCCAAATCGAGCGACGCGAGATTGTTGGCGCGGCAGTTAAGGCTTTTCATCTCCGGCATCATCGACACGTCGAGCGACACAAGACGGTTGGTCGAGCAGTCGAGGGTCTCCAAAGCGGTACATTTGTCGATAACCAGTTTCGATATGTCGTTACTGTGGCAGACGAGCATCGTCATCAACGGATTGTTCGACAAGTCGAGTTCGTTGAGCATATTTTCATAGCACTCCATCTGTTCCAACAGAGGCTGGTCGCTGACATCAAGCGTCGTCAGACGGTTCTGCTCGCAGCGGAGGTAGTTCACTTTCGCCAGCCCCTTGATGTCGAGCGATGAAATGGAGTTGCGGTGACACACCAAAGTCGTCATTGCCGTACATCCGCCGACATCGACAGTCGCGATTTCGTTCATCTCGCAATAGAAATGTTGCAGGCTCTTCATTCCCGAAACATCCATTCTGGTCAGTTTGTTGCGACCGCAGTTCAGGAATTCCAGACCCTTGCAAACATCCTTGACATTGAGCGACGTTATCTTGTTGTCGGAACAGATTATCGACGTGAGCGACGTACAGCCCTCGATATTGAGCGACGCGATTGCATTGTGGTCGCAAATAAGATATTTCAATTTCGCAAGTCCGCCGACATCGAGAGAAGTAAGTGCATTATACTCGCATTCGAGTTGAACGAGTTCGGAGAACCGCTCCACTCCGCGCAGCGACTTGATACCCGAGTCGGCGACATCGAGTTGCGTGATTCGCTTCGCCTCGTCGAGCGACAGACGCCCGTCGCCGTTCGCATCGTAATGACCGAGAATCAACTCCTCGAACGCGTCGTCGCCGAAATGAACGTATCCGTCGTCCGGCGCATCGCCCTCGGCATACTGGCGGACGACAATCGACTTTGTGCGGCTGTCGCTGCCGCGAATCGCCTTGATGTCGATAAGTCCCGAACGGGTTGCGCCGGTCCCGTTCTTCTCGACGGTAACCGTAAGAACATTCCCGTCCTCCACTACGTCTATCCACGACGGATAGCCGTCGAGAAATATCCAGCGGTCGCCGTCGGTAGCGATTTTCACCGTCTTGGATTCTGCCTCCGCTTCGAATTCGAGCGTAAGCGGAGCGACGCTCAACATGATTTCGGTCGGCTGCTCCACATTGCTCTCCTTGTCGCATCCGATGAACGGAAATACCAATCCGAACACCGCGCAGCATACGAAAATTCTATATAAAATATTGTGTTTCATTATATCCGTCTTTATCCGTTCCGCATGCCGGCATCCGCACAAATGCGGCACCGGCACCCGAACATAAAATTATCAATAAGTTCCCAATGTTATTCGGCAGATTCGTCCACGCAGCGTACCGCCAGACCCGTACCCCAACCCTCGGAATCAGTCGTGTTGTAGACATACGGAGGTATGATATGCAGACTGTAAGACAGTCTGGTTGCCTGTATCTCGCTTGTCCAGACGAATCCCTGCGAATTGTTGCGGTTTTGCAAATCGAGACTGTTTCCGCCGTATATCAACGCTCCCGTCTCCTGCGGATGCGCGCTGCGATAGCCCTGCAACGGATACCAGTGCTGCTCACCCTTGGAATTGGAGAATATCAGACCCGGATACGGTTCGCGGACTATCGTATTGGAGTTGGTCAATACTCCGAAGAAGTTGTTGCGCGGCACACGGTATCCCGGAGGACACGGGTCGTAGTTGGTCTTGCGGAACGGCTTCCACAGGCTCCACTCGTCCTCGGAATTCACATAATTAGGGAACTCGCCCTCGGCAAGCCAGATTACGCCGTTCGACGTTCTGTTCGCTGCGAGGAAATACATAGGGTTAGCCGTTGCGAAAGCGACTGTACCGTTCTCCTTCGTACCGCACTCCGACCGCCATTTCGCCTGTGCGTACTTGGTGTTGCAAACGGTGTAACTGCTGCCGTTGGCGAATCGGGTCTCCTTGGTTTCGCACTCGAATCCGCAGATGAACGGGTCCTTGCGTCCCCACTGGTACAGCAGACCGTAAGTCTCGACACCGCCGTTAATCGCCGCGCTCGTCGCGCCGAGGTTGCGGTCCATGCAGAAATATCCCTCCTGATTCTTGTATATGGAGTTCTCGTAGTCCATCATCGCAGGTTCGTCGGTCATCCATATATGCCAGCTCCAAACGATATTGCCCGCGGCATCGAACGCTGCGATAAGGGCGTTGCCCTTGTTCGCCGTCGCCGTGAACGAAATCACGCCGTCGGCATACCTGACGTCCGACACGAGCAGATTCTCGTTCGACTCGCCCACCTTCGATACCCACAGCCAGTCGGCGGAAGCGATGTTCCCGACAGCCGTACCGTCGGTCAGCGTGGTTTCGAACGAATACTTGCCGTCGCCGTGAACCATATAGCAGTTCGCCCAGCCCATGATGCTCAGGTTACCCTCCGCATCGCCGCCCGACTGCCATTCGATATTGCCGAGCGAAACGGTTTCGTTGCGGGCGATGTTCGCCGCAGGAATCTGGTACGACACGCGCTGTCCCTTGATATTGGTAAGTATGAGGGTGAATCCCTTGTCATAGTTCGCGACCGGCAGAACGAATACGAAATCCCTGCCTCCGACAATCGAGACTCCGCCGCCGCAATCCAGCGTCGCGGTTTTCGACGCATCCGGAGCCATCGACACCGTGAAATCGTTCCCGTTCATCGCAACGTCCGCACGACCCGCAATGCGCTGGTCGCCGTTGCTTTGGAGTATCAGCGAACGCAGCGAATGCGCACCGGCTACACGGATTTTGCCCGCGCCGGCGATATGTTTGAACGTCAGTTCCTTCGATGTCGAATATGCGACTGCGGGATTGACCGAAGCGAGCGTCGCTTCACTCGAATACGAAGCGGGAATCTCGACCTTTACCAGACTGCCGTTCAGACCGGCGAAGGTAGAAGCCGGCGACACGGCATAGTACGCATCAGCGGCAGCGACGGGACCGAATATGCCGACAGCCGTATTTTCGCCCGACATGAGCAGTGCCGGCGCACCGTTCACGCTTATTATCGAACCCGCGTTCCACGTCGGCAAAGTACCTCCGGCGGACGCCTCGAACGAACATGCGATTTGCACGGGAGCCTCCGCGTCGGCGACATACTCGATATTGCGCGTCGTGGACGAGCCGCGGACGATTACGACATTATCGAGCGCGGCAGTCATTATTCCGTCCTCCGTATCGTGGATTATCATCGTAAGACTGCCGTAATCGCCGGCAGGCAGACACACGTCCACCGACGATGCGGCTGCGCCGAGAGCGATTCCGTCGCCCAAATCGACTGAAAGCGCAGGCGAAGCGTCGGCACCCATGACGACCTCAGGCTCCTCGGGGAACACGAGGTCTATCGAGGCGTTGCCCGAAATCTTTTCGCCGTTGCCCGCCATCATCTCTATCTTGGTTACGGTCTTGTCGCCCGTCAGCAAAAGACGCAGACGTCCGAACGTATTGTAGAACATCAGCGTTTCGCTGCTGCCCGAAGCGACCATAGGACCGAAGTCCGCGGCAGATGCGGTGCGGACCGTCGGAACGGTGAATGCCAGTACGGTCTCGCCCACCGAAGCACCGGTCGGAACACCGTATGTTCCGCAATATCTATCGGATTTGACCACGCCGTCTATACGTGCGATGCTTGCATTCGACTCGACGGCAAGCGCATATTCGATGCCGTTGACAAAAACCTTCTCTCCGTCGACCCATTTTCCGCCGTCCTCCTTGACCGCGGACAGCGATACCCGCGATTCAGGAGCAGGCTCGGGACCATTCTTTTCGCACGACGCAACGAACACCAGCGATGCCACGACGAGTGCATAAACCAAACGATTGAATTTCATAAATAAACTAATAATATGTAAGTAAATGTGGATTTTTAAACATCGAATCATTCTTAAACAGGCGTTCGCGACACCGATTCTTAAACTGACGCAACTTTATAAACCGCGGTAAAGATACGCTTTTTTCGTGATTTACCATTGAAAGAATCCGAAAAATCGAATTTTTATGCGCATAAATCGATAATCCCGCACAGACGCACGTGTGAGGTCGAAATCGGATAATCCGTTTAATGTCATGAAGATGAAAAAACGCCGACAAAACTAAAAAAATTGAAAAATATCGTATAATGTACGCATTTTTCCGTATATTTGCAAATGATAATGAGCGAAACATATCTTTTTTAATACATATTTCATATGAAAACAAAACTCCTCAGAGCATTTCAATCGGGGGGGGGAATCGGCGAATATTCCACTCCGACGCTCAAACAAATCGGTATTCATGCCGAGCACGGATTCGCAGGCAGTTTCGGAAATGCCGGTTTGCCGGGCGAAGACCCCGATACGAATGATTACGGCGACCTCTAAAAACCAGACGACCATGAAAAGACTGTTCAATTCCATTATGGCTGTCGCAACGATTGCCGCCGCCATCACAGCATGCACCAAAGAGGATATCTCCAATATCGGCACTCCTGCCGAGTTCAAGATAGCGGTTACCGCCGAAGCGGACGCTACCAGAACCTACTACGACGAGGCGCAGAAACAGATGAACTGGAACGCCTCGGGCGAGAAACTTAAAGTGTTCGAGTACAACAAATCGGAGTGGGACTTCAAGGCATACACCACTTCGGGTTACGAACTCGACGGTCGTTCAGCCAAATTCTCGGTATCCGTCTACGGTTCGGCATCGAGCGAAGGATTCATGTACTCGGCAATCTATCCTGCCGCCAACTACATCGAGTTCAGCAATTCGAGCCGCAAGGCGTTCAAGATTCAGGTTCCGTCGGCACAGACTCCTGCCGAAAGCAGTTTCGACCCTAATGCCGACCTGCTTTTGGCAAAGCCGATAGACCTCGCGGAGCGTCCGTCGGAACTCACGTTCCAGTTCCACCGCGTAGCCGCTTTGGCTAAAATGACGCTCAAAGGCATCGCGGCAGGCGAGAAGATAGAGAAGATAGAACTTGCCGCCTCGCAGCCTCTGGCAGGCGTTCTGGTCGCCGACCTCTCGACCGGCAAACTGACCGACGCAGCGGTTGCCGACGGCAAAGGGCTGACGCTGACAATCAATGATTTCGTCGCTACGGGCGAAGATGCAGTCTGGTTCACTGCGCTGCCTTGCACGCTCGGCGCGGACGACACGCTGACCGTAACCGTAGAGACAGACAAGGCGACTTACGAAAAGACCGCCGTATTCACCGCCGACAAACCGTTCGCACTCGAATCGGCTGACATCACGGCATTCGGCGTAACCGAAATGAAGCGTTCCGAGAAGGCGCAGGCGAAGACATACACCAAACTCACCGATGTGTCGCTGCTCAATGCCGAGGACGAGATTCTGTTCGTATACTTCAACGAGCAAACGGCTGCCAACTATACGTTCAGCACCGTGATGGATTCTTACGACTGCATCACCGTACAAACTGTAACGATTACCAACTCGCAGATTACCGTTTTGCCGGAGAAGGCGCAGGTCATCACTTTGCACGACGGCGAAAAAGAGGGTACGTTCAAGTTCGAATTGAAGGACGGCACATACCTCAATGCCGCCCGCTCCAAGTTCGAAATAACGCAATCCATCGACAATGCACACTCTTGGCAGATATCGATAAGCCAATACGGTCTTATCACCGTCAAGTCGATAAACGACGAAACCGGTACACCTTATATAAAATACAACGAAGATTCGGGCGACGAATTCTTCCAATGCGTAAACCTCTACTCCGGTCAAAACCTTACCGCCATTTACCACTGCGCGATAGGTACGCCTAAAACGGCTCTCGCCACTCCGGCGAACCTCGCGGCGACGGCGGCAGGCAATGTCGTAACCGTAACTTGGAGTGCTGTCGAGGGTGCTGCGGACTATACCGTAACATGCGGCGGCGAAAGCAAAACGGTAACCGAAACGACTGCGGAGTTCACTTTGGAATACGACAAATCCTACGAAATCTCCGTGGTAGCCAATCCTGCGGACACCTCCGCCCACAAGGTTTCGGCAGCCGCAACGGCAAGCGTTACGACCGAGAAAGAACCGGTTGTCGAGCCGAGCAGCGATTTCGTGGAACTCACCGACGCATCGACGCTCAAAGTCGGCGACGAATTGATATTCGTATACAACTGGCAGGGCGTGTGCGCAGCGGGCAAAGAGTTCGGCTACGACGGACCTAAATCGGTATCGGTTTCAATCGTCGACGGCAAAATAGCCTCGCCTGCTGACAACGTGCTGATTGCAACGCTCTGCGAAGGTGCTGCGGCGGGTCAGTTCCTGCTGAAAACGGAAGACAAATACATCAATGCCGACGGATATTCGCTGGAACTCACGAGCAGCGCATCGACCGCACATTCGTGGACGATTACCAATGGTTCGCTCAAAACGTCGGCAGGAAACTATTTCGTATTCGAGACTATGGAGATAGGCGGATTTTGCAGTTCGAGTTACCTCGGCAGCGGCGCATACTCCCCGACAATATACGTTCGCTCGGCGGCAGGCGAAGTTTCCGGCGATGACAAGGAAGAGACATTGGTATTCCCTGTCGACGGCGCGACATCGGGCAGAATAGGCACCATAGAAGGCAAGAATTTCACGCTTTCGAGTTCCAATGCCGAATGGCACTCCGAAGGTCTCGGTCTCAAAATGAGTAGCGGAAATTCCATCACATTCAAGCCCGCAAACGGCAAGACGATTACCAAAATCGAGATTACCGCAGCAAACGGAAAGTATTTCAAGGCGCGCGCCGACGAAGGCAGCCTCGACAACAACCAGAGCGCAGGCGCGACATCGGTATGGACGGGTTCTGCCGCAGTAAGCGTAACCTTCACGGCAACCGGATTCTCCATTATCGGTCAGGTCAAGGTTACCTGCGAATAACCGGCAGCCATACGGCTTCATACAAAACACCCGCACCATTTATCGTGGTGCGGGTGTTTTTCTTTAATGACCCTAACGACTTTAACGACTTTAACGACTTTAAGGACTTTAAAGACTTTAAAGTCTCTAATGATTTTAATGACCTTAACGCCCCTATCGCCTTAAAGCCCACCAATCGCCCTAATTCCTCCTGACGATTACCGAGGCATCGTCGATTTGCAGGTCTTCGATTTCCTGATTCTGCCCGAGAACGACCTCTGTCAGCGGATTGTTGCGCAAATCGAGTTTAGTTAATTTGGCATTATATCTCAAATCTATTACCTTCAAAGAGTTATTGCTGAAATCGGCAGATGTGATATTACGGAAATATCTTATACCCGCTATTGAAACGATACCGCAGCCGCTACACTCGATTTTCTTCACCTTTTCCGCCTCTGCCGGAGAGACTTTGCCATTGGCGTTGTCGTCGCAAAGTTCCAACATTTTCTGCTCGAATGTCTCGTCATAGAAATGAATCGGTCCGTTTTTCGGAATATTGTTATCGTCATACTGCCGCACCTCGACCGGAAGAGTTCTGCTGTATCTTCCCTTTGCAGCCTTAATGTCGATACGGGCATAACGGGACATTTCTCCTAATAAAGGTTCAACAGAGATTTGCAATCCGTCGTCTGTACGTTCGATGTTTACCCAAGAACCGTTTTCATCTCCCGACACCGAGAACGACCATTCGGCAGCCTCCTCGACCGACACCTTGACATCGCCCGTTTCGTGGCGGTCGTTGAACTCGAACTCGGCAGGATTTACCGACATTTTCAGCCCTATCGCGGGCTGTTCTTCCTTCTTGTCGTCGCAGCCGACCGCGAAAGCGAGCAGTACGGCAGCCGTGGCAAAAGCCATCGAAAATCTTTTCATATTATGATTCGTTTTATGTTCATCACTCTTCGGACTCCTCCGCCGCAGGCAGACTTTTGGCGGTCTTGATACCGAGTTTGCGGATACTTTCAGCCTTCGACAGCACGTTGCCGCGCCCCGTCGAGAGTTTGGAATAGGCATCGTCGTACTTCTTCGACGCCTTCTGCAATGCCGCGCCGACATCCTCCAAATCGCCTACGAAACCTGCGAGTTTGTCGTACAGTCTGCCCGTCTCCTCGGCAATCTTCAACGCATTCCGGTTCTGCTTGTCGCGCGTCCAAAGTTGGTACATCAGTTTCAGCACCGACATGAGGTGCGTCGGACTGACTATGACCACCCGTTTGTCGTAGGCATACTGCCAGACGCCCGCATCCGCCTGCATCGTAGCCATATATGCGCTCTCGTTCGGCACGAACATCATCACGAAATCCGCCGCATCGGCGACGAAATCGTCGTAACGCTTGCCCGAAAGTTCGTCGATATGCCGTCGCACCGACAACAGATGCGCTTTGAGCGCACGCTCGCGCGACGCTTCGTCGGCGGCACTCACGTAATCGGTATATGCCGTCAGCGACACCTTGGAGTCGATGACGATATTTTTGCCCTCGGGCAGATAGAATATCGCATCGGGGCGCAGCCGGTTGCCCTCCTCGCCGACGATTCTCGTACCGTCGGTATTGGTCGTAGCCTGCAACGAATAGTTCACGCCCTCTTCGAGCCCCGACCGTTCGAGAATCTGGCGCAGCACCATCTCGCCCCAGTCGCCCTGAACCTTGCTGTTGCCGCGCAGCGCGCCCGTCAGTTCCTTCGCCTCGCGACCGATGGTGGTATTGAGTTCCGTCAACAGACGCAGGCTCTCTTTCAGCGACTTGACCTCGCCGACCTCGCCCGTATAGCATTCGTGTATCGTCTTGCGCAGCGTTTCGACATTCTCCTTGAACGGATTCAGTATCTCCGCCAGACGCGATTCGTTCGCCTCCTTGAACGCCTTCGACCGCTCGTCGATTATCGTCGAAGCGATTTCGCGAAAGGCGAGTTCCGAATCCTTGCGGATTTTGGCTCTCTCCTCGCTCTCCTGCCGCAACTGCTCCTGCAACCGCGCGTTCTCGCTCCGCAAATCGGCAAGATTCGAACGCACGGACGCCGCCTCGCCGCGCAAGGCATCGCGTTCGGCAGCCGCCGCACGGCACTCGTTCTCCTTCGCCGCGAGCAGCGTCTCCGCAGCCACGGTGCGTGTGCGCGAAAACAGATAGCCGCATACCGCCCCTATGACGATTCCCAATACTGCAACTCCGAATATCAATAAAGTATCCATGCCCAATCCGCTTTTTACAAATATAGTGTTTTTTGGCTATTACATACAATTTTACCAAACTAAAATATATATCATACAAATTTTCGTCATCCTGAGCGCAGCGAAGGATCTTTTCAAACCATACAGATTCTTCGCTTCGCTCAGAATGACGCAAGGCATCAAATCATTCTTTACTTACTATAACTCCTCGACTATTTATAATAACGCATCCGCCTCGTCGTCGAGTATGCGGCGTTTGATTTCCGTCCCCCAATAGTAGCCGTGCATCGACCCGTCGGCACCGACCACGCGATGACACGGGACTATCAGTCCTATCGGATTAGCCCCGACAGCCTGCCCGACGGCTCTCACGCCCATTCCTGCCGAACGTCCGACACGACGCGCCAACTCGCCGTAACTGATTCTCTCTCCGCGAGGGATGTTCAGCAGTTCGCGCCACACCTCGCACTGGAATTCCGTTCCTACCAGACAGATGCGCTCGGCGACCGCGCCGTCGTAGCGTTCGGGCGCGACGGTTTCGCGGAACGTCGATTTGCGGAAACGGCGTTTCATGTCGGCGACCGCGCTTTCGCGCGAATCGAGACACAAGCCGAGGTAGCACAACCCGTCCTCGCACCACGCTTCGAGAGCTTCGGCATACGGCGTCGCGACGAAGGCATACTCTATCGCCTTGTCGAACCCGTTTCGGTTTACTGTGGTTATCTTCATTAGTCATGATATAAAAATGGCAGGCTCTCCGCGAGTCTGCCATACATTCTGTCAAAAGTCTGCGACCGCCGCGGATTACTCCTCGACATCGGTATCCGGCACGAGAATACGACCGCAATACTCGCAGACGATAAGTTTCTTTCCCTGACGGATATCGGACTGACGCTGAGGCGGGATGCGGTTGAAACATCCGCTGCATGCGTCGCGCTTCACCGTAACCACCGCAAGTCCGTTGTGAACCTTGCTGCGGATGCGGTTGTAGGCACCGAGCAGACGTTCGTCGATTTTGGCTTTCGCCGCATCGCCCTGCGCCGAGAGTTCCTCGATTTGAGCCGCGGTTTCGCCCTCGATGCTCTCCAATTCGGTCTTCTTGGCGGTAAGGTCTACATTGCGTTCAGCCAGCAGGGCATCGGTCGATTCGAGCGAAGCCTTTTTAGCCTTGATTGCACCGGCATACTCTTTCAGACGCTTCTCGGCGAGAGTAATCTCCAACTGCTGGTACTCGATTTCCTTCGAAATGGCGTCGAACTCGCGATTGTTGCGGACATTGTTCTGCTGCTCGGTATACTTCGCTATCTGAATCTGCGCCTGGTCGATTTCGCGCTTACGCTGCTTGGTAAGGTTGTTGAGTTCCTCGATTTCGGCATTGATGTTCGCGATACGGGTTTGGAGACCTGCGATTTCGTCCTCCAAATCCTCTACCTCCAACGGCAGTTCGCCCTTAATCTTGTTGATTTCGTCAATCTGGGTGTCGATTTTCTGCAACTCGTAGAGTGCCATTATCTTCTCGTACATCGAGTAATCCACCTCCGATGTTTTCTTCTGTGTAGCCATATATCGTTCGTTTGTTTATTTACAACTTTCGGGCGTCCGCCGCCAAAATATCCGTATCGCACACGACACCACGGCATTACAAGCAGTAATGCACGGGGTTTTCCGAATGCGCGCTCTTGTGGAGCGCAAAGTTAGTGATTTTTTTCGACAAAACATCAAATAAAATCCGAATTGCGCAAAATTCGCTCTCATAATGTCCTATATCCGCCACGACGAACTCTCCGGACGGCGCGAAAAAGTCGTTGTATTTGAGGTCTGCCGTTATGTAGATATCGCATCCCGACGCCCTCGCCTCCTCCATGAGCGACGCCCCCGCGCCGGTACACAACGCCACTTTCGATACCGTATCGCGCACAATCGCGCTGTGGCGTATGACCTCAACGCCGAATACCGAACGGATTTTCGCCATGAACTCGCCTACCGGCACAGGCTCGGGCAACATGCCGACCACCCCGAATCCCGCCGCACCGCCGTACTCCCTGCCCGACGGCTGCAAAACCGCCATGTCCCGCAGATCGAGCATCCCGCCGACGCACCAACTCATGCCGCCACGTACCGAATCGAGATTGGTATGGCAGGCATACAGTGCGATGTCGTTCTTTATTGCGCGCTCGACGCAGCGTTCGACGACGGAAGCCGAATTGAGCCGTTTGAGCGGATGAAAGATTATGGGATGATGTGTAACTATCATCCCGCAGCCGAGCGCGACCGCCTCGTCCACGACCTCCTCCGTAACATCGACCGCCAGCAGTATGCCGCCGCGCAGTTCGTCGCCGGCACGACCGACCACAAGCCCCGAATTGTCGTAGGACTCCTGCAACGAGAGCGGAGCGAAATCCTCTATTATGCGTGCAACGTCGCCTATCGTCATAGTCATTCGATTAAAGTCATTAAGGTCGTTAAAGTCTTTAAGGACCTTAACTAAAACAGTGTCTGTTCGTAGAACGGCAGCGGGCGTTCCTCCTTTGCCGGCGCAGGCTGCTCCGCCGAATCGCCGACCGTCTTCTCGGCGGTTTCCGACGGCTCGGCACTCTCCGCGTCCGCCTTCGCAGCCTTGCGACCGCGTCCTGACTTCGGCTTCTCTGGCTCGGCGGCAGGTTCGTCCGCCGCATCGTCGCCGTCGATTATCGTCGCGCCCTCTTCGCCGCCGATTTGCTCGCGCACCTGCAAGAGCATCGCTTTCAGCCGTTGCAGACGGTCGAGCAGTTCGACATCGCGCGGGACTGATTCGTCGGTATGGCGGCGCGTCTTCAACGCGCGTCGTGCGCCGTCGAGCGTCATTCCCCGCTCCTTGACGAGGTGGTAGATGAGTTTCAGCGTCTCGACATCCTCCGGAGTGAACATTCTGTTGCCCTTCTTGTTGCGCTTCGGTTTGAGAGCATCGAACTGCTCGCCCCAATACCTTATCAGCGACTGTCTGACGTCGAACATTTCAGCCACTTCGCCCATCGAATAAAAGAGTTTTTCCGCCATCTTACATATTCATTATTCTCAAAGAGTTCGGATACATATTGTTTACCCTCGCCCCGATACGTTTCACAAATCCCAACGGCAGTCCGCTGCACTCCACCAGATTTACCCCCTCGGCGAACCTCTCCGCCGCCACGTCGCGCTTGCGCAGATAGTCCAGTGCCTCCGCCTCGCCGAGTTCGGCGCAGGCGACCGCCGAACAGTTCAGCCCGCAATACTGCGACAAAGCCCAGTCGGGCTTCAACCGACCCTTGAATATCTGCCCCATCGCCACTCCCGAATATATCACGGTAAGCGATTCGGCAAGCAGCCTTACGTCGTCGTACCGCGACGACCGGTAGCCGTATATCGTGTCGCCCGCCGACGCAAACCGCATCTCCTGCGGCTCCGCGACCCACCGCGACAACTCCGCGCGGTCTGCCGGCGCGACATCGTTCATAATCCGTTTGCGCGGCTTCGGAACCGAAGTCCTCACCGAAGCGTCGAACGACTTGCGCACGACCGCCGCGAAAAATCCCTCCGACTCGGTACGGTGCGGCATGAAGCGGAACGTCCTGAAATCGCCGACCGTCGAAGCGGCAATGCCCCAGCCGCCGTCAACCGCTATCTCCTCCGTCGCCGCCGTTTCGTCGCCGAACTCCTCGGCGAACGACCGCAGCACACCCTCGTTTTCGGTCGTATTGAAGGTACACGTACTGTAAATCAGCAATCCTCCCGCACGCAGCGACCGCCACGCCTCGCGCAGTATCGACATCTGCCGCTCGGCGCACAGACGCACATTGTCGGCACTCCACTCCGCACGCGCCGTCTCGTCCTTGCGGAACATTCCCTCGCCCGAACACGGGGCATCCACAGCCACTATGTCGAACCACCCCTCGAACGCCGCCACCGCCTTCGGGTCGCAGTTTGTAACCACCGTATTTCCAATACCCCACTTGCGCACGTTGTCGGCGAGGATATTCGCCCTATTGCGCACATATTCGTTGGCTACGACCAGTCCGTCGCGCCCTGCGGCGGTGGAATATATCGTGGTCTTGCCCCCAGGTGCGGCACACATGTCGAGTATCCGCCTGCCGTCGGTCGGTTCGTTGCGCAGCAGATAATCGATGAACTGCGAACCCGCCTCCTGCACGTAATACGCGCCGGCATGGAACGCCGTGTCGAGCGTAAACTGCGGGCGGCGGTCGAAATAACGCCCGCAGCGGCTCCACGGAACGTCGCGGTCGCCCAATACGGTGCGGCATTTCGCGGGATTCGCCCTCACGGACACGGGCGGCACGCCGTCGAGAGCGGCGAACAGAGCCTCCGCCTCGGCGTCGCCGATTTCGCGACGCATCCTCTCCTTGAATTCGGCAGGCAGCGGCATCATGCGCGGCTATTTTTTCTGCGACAGGCGAATCTGCTCCAACCGTTCGTACAGACCGGCAAGCACCGATTCGTTCTCGACGAAATCGTCCTTGTCCTTGTCGATGACGAATATTTCGCCGTCGTATCCGTTGTCTATCCAATCGTTGTACTTGTCGTTGAGCCGTTGCAGATACTCGCTGTCGATGTTCTGCTCGTAATCGCGACCGCGACGGCGTATCTGCGACACCAGCGTCGGTACGCTCGCTTTCAGATATATCAGCAGGTCGGGCTTCGGAATCAGATTGGACGAAATGTCGAACAGTTTCATATACGTCCCGAAATCGCGGCTCGACATCAGCCCCATCTGATGAAGGTTGCCCGCGAAGATGTGGGCGTCCTCGTATATGGTTCTGTCCTGAAAGATATGTTCCGAGCCGTCGGAGAGCATATTCATGGTCTGCTGGATTCGACTGCCGAGGAAATAGACCTGCAACTGGAATGCCCAGCGGTTCATGTCCTCGTAGAAATCGTTTATGTACGGATTGTCCACGTCCTCGTAATAGGCTTTGGCTCCGTAGCGTTCGGTCAGTATCTCGGTAAGCGTCGTCTTTCCGCTTCCGATATTTCCTGCAATGGCGATATACATGATGAGAGGTTTTGTGTTATTGTTGTTTCGGATGAATCTGGGTTTTAGTTGAAGTAGTCGCCCACCTTGGCGATAGCCGACGGCATGGCGAACACCACCACCCGGTCGTAGGCGTTGATTTGCGTGCTGCCCGACGCGATGAACACCTTGTCGCCGCGGACGATGCCGCCGACGATGACATCCTCGGGCAGCCCCATCTCGCGGACGGTGCTTTTCGTCGCCGGCGAGTTCGGCTTGACGATGAATTCGAGAACCTCGGCATCGCTGCCCGTCAGACATTTTATTGCAAGCACGTCGGTGGACATCGTGAAACGGAAGATGTTCGACGCCGTAATCATCTTCTTGTTGATTATGGTATCGACACCGACGCTGTCGGCGAGATTGATATAGTTGAGATTCTCGACCTCGGCGATGACCTTCTTCACGCCCATGCGCTTGGCGAGCATCGCCGTAAGAATATTCGTTTCGCTCCGACCCGTAACCGCCACGAAAGCGTCCATGTTCGACAGTCCCTCCTCCATCATCGCTTCGGTGTTGCGACCGTCCTCGTTGATGATGAGCGTCTTGTCGAGCGTTTCGGCAAGCCGGTACGCCTTGTCGGCATTATAGTCGATGAGTTTGATGTTCACGTCGTTCTGCAACTCGGTGGCGATTCTCACGCCGATGCGCGAACCGCCGAGAATCATCATGTTCTTGATGCGCACGTTGCCCTTGCCCGACAACGCCATCACCTCGCCCGCAGCGTCCTGACGGGCGATAATGTAGACCATGTCGCCGACCATGAACGTTTCGCTGCCGCGCGGAATTATCGTGTCGCCGTCGCGCGAAATCGCCACGGTGCGGTAGTCGAGCATCTCCTCCTCGCTGAAACCGTCGAGCGAACGCCCGACGAGCGACGAATTGGGTTCGAGGCGGAATACCACCAGCGACAGTTTGCCGCCCGAAAAATCGACGTATTCGGTCGTCGCGGAGTGTCCCAGAAGATTGATGACCTCGCGTGCGGCGACCTTCTCGGGATAGAACAGATAGTCAATGCCCATGTTGATGAACATCTCCTTGTTGTTCGGTTCGAGATACTCGTTGTTGTCGATGCGGGCGATGGATTTCTTCGCGCCCAACTGTTTCGCCATGATTGCCGACAGGATATTGTCGTTCTCGGTGTGGTTCACCGCGATGAAAAGGTCGCACTTGCGCACCGAAGCCTTGCGCAGAACGGCGAACGTGGTCGAATCGCCCTCGACGGTAATGACATCGGCGAGACTGCCCACCTCGGCGAGCAACTTGGGGTCGGAATCGATTACCGTAATATCGTGTCCGTTTCCGCTCAACATCTGCGCCAGATGGTTTCCCATCTCTCCGACACCTGCAATAACGATTTTCATAGGCTTCACAATCCATTATCCGACGGGACGACCGCATCCGCGATGAATCCTGCGGGCAACATTTTTGCAATTTATTTCACAAATGTATAAATTTGTAGCAACAATTCAAAATGTCGCCGACCAAGCGGCATTAAAACACCGAAAAAATTATGGCTCACTGGTTGATAGTACTGCTTTTCTCGATAGCCGCCGTCGCACTGTTCGTCATCGGCATGTCGCTCACGCTCATGATTAAGGGGCACAACATCGACTCCGAAATCTCCACCAACAAGGACATGCAGAGGCTCGGCATCAAGTGCGCCGTGCAGGAGAGCCGCGAGGATTCGGGGCAGACCGACTGCAACAACGTATGTTCGGGCAACTGCTCCGCGTGCGACATCGAACACAAATAATATACGGTCATGCAATAACCAAACCTGAAATAAAATGAAAAAAATCCTAACGCTTCTTTTTGCGCTGGCATTCGCCGGCAGCGCAGGCGCACAGACGCAGAACCCGCTTCCTCTGAACATCTACTCCGGAATCTGGAAATCCGGACACGTGCAGGGCATCGCGGTGGACACCGGGCGCAAGCACATGTACTTCTCGTTCACGACGATTCTCGTCAAGACCGACATGGCGGGCAACGTCGTCGGCACGGTAACGGGACTGCTCGGACATCTCGGATGTCTGGAATTCAACGACGAGGACGGCAGGCTTTACGGTTCGCTCGAATACAAGAACGACTCGATAGGCAAAGGCATTCTCAAACGCGAAAAATCGGACAGGCAACTCGAAGACGCATTCTACGTAGCGATTTTCGACGTCGACAAAATCACGCGCGAGGGCATGAGCGCCGAGAAGGACGGCATCATGACAACGGTGTATCTGCCGACGGTTCTCGAAGACTACAAGGCGCAGGTACCGACCGTACTCGGCAAGCAGACCGACCACCGCTTCGGTTGCAGCGGCTTCGACGGCATCACGTTCGGTCCCGCATTCGGCAAGAGCGACGGTCGCCGCTATCTGACGGTAACCTACGGAATTTACAGCGACACGAAGCGCACCGACAACGACTATCAGGTCGTCCTGCAATACGACACCCGCAAGTGGTCGAAATACGAGAAGCCGCTTTCGCAGGACTCGATGCACAGCAACGGACCGGCGAAACCAGACGGACGTTATTTCGTATTCACGGGCAACACGTCGTGGGGCATTCAGAACCTCGAATACGACGCCGAAACAAACCTTTGGTTCATGGCAGCCTACAAGGGCAAGAAGAAGGAGTTCGCCAACTTCGGAATCTTCGTCATCGATGGTTCGAAAGCACCTGTGAAACAGGCATTGAGAGGTGTCGAATATATGAAGAAGGCTCCGGTACTGTCGCTTTTGGAGAAGGGCGGACGCGATCCGAAATATCCCGACGTGCGCGGCTGGAAATTCAAGTACGGCACGACGGGCTTATGCTCGCTCGGAGGCGGACTGTTTTACATCTCGCACAACGGCAAGAACGAGCAGGGACAGTTCTGCAACGCCAAACTCTACCGCTTCGTCGGCACGGAGGATACGGCATTCGAGCCGGTAAAACTGATGATAAGATAGATGTTTCTTTCGGAAACGGACGGGCGGCATTTCATAGTGCCGCCCGTTTCTTTAAGGCTTTTAACAAAGCAGTGCGAAGATGTACGGTGCGACGATTGCGACAACTAATGACACAACTATATATACCGTTATCGCCTTTGCTCCGCGGACATTGCAGGAGGTCGAGAACGCGTTGTAGTTCCACACGTAAAACAGAATCAGCCACACGAGCGACCACACCGCAAACAGCAAAAGCGGCACCACAGGCAGTGTGTCAATAATTGACACAAAGGACGGGTCGAGGGCGGCATCAGCAACTGTTTTCAGCATATCCGCAACCGCAGGAATCAGCATAGGCACGATTATCGGCAGCAACAGGAGTTGTGCGAATGCCGTCGTGCCGAGAATATCGACGACACGGATTTTGGAGTGCGACATGACGAGTCCGCAACAGTACAGCAGCAGAGCCGGCAGAAGCCACATGACGACATGAACCAGTGCCGCCTGCCACAGCAGCATGCCGTCGGGCTTGTACGTGATATGGACGTATCCGTCCATGACATATCCGTTGCCGTAGAGCAACACTATCTCCGAGATAATGAATATCAGTCCCCACACGAGGGATTTCGTTCCGGCGATGTAGCGGAACGGGTTAAAGAGTCTGTCCATCTTGTTCAAGTTTATTTATTGCGGTTATAATTTCGTCGAGTTTGTTTCGCACCGTAGGATAACTGAGCGACAGCAGCGAAGCCATCTCTTTGAGCGAGCCGCTGCATTTCACGAATTCGAGGATGAACGCCTGCGCATCGGGAGGCAGCCTCAATATCACGGGCAGAGGATAGTCGCCCGACACGGTCGTTCCGCACTCGGTGCAGAACAGACTGCGAACCCTCAATTCGCCGGTGCATGACGGGCATTCGGTAGGGAAAATCTTTTTCATTGTGATTTTGTTTAATGTTTACGCAACAAAAGTAATATATTCTTTAATAAAATCAAAATAAATTTTGATTTTATTAAAGAATATTGATGTTTCTTTTTGCGAAGCGGGGGCTGAACCTGTGGGAGGGTAAGGGCATTAAGGTCCTTAAAGTCTTTAAGGTCGTTAAAGTCGTTAAGGACCTTAAAGACCCTAAAAACAAAGATGCTCTCCGGCACCAGCCACCTCACGCACCTTCTACCCCGACTACCGCTCCTACCGCCGCCGACAAAACCGACAAAACCGACAAAACCGACAAAACCGACAAAACCGACAAAACCGACAAAAAATCCGTCCCGCCGCAGTTGCGGCAGGACGGACATATCGTTCATGCACGAAAGACGCGCTCTATATCATCAGGATTAGAAATACTTGACGCTGTTGTCCTTCACGTCAGCCATCTCCTGAACGGCGAACATCGCACGACGCATGGACATATCCTCGGTCTGCGCCTGCATCTTCACGCGTTCAGCCTCGGTGGTCTGCGCATCGTCGGCAGCGACCTCGTCCACAACGAATACGAACACGCCGCCATTGCCCTTCACCGGTGCGGAGAGCGTACCGGTCTTGTCAGCCGGAACGGTAGCGATAGCACCCAGCAGACGCGGTTCAACACCGATGCCCTGAACATAGTATGCACCGAGTTTCGCATTCTCGAAGGTGTTCACCTTGACGCCTGCGCTCTCGGCAACCTCGTCGATGGTCGCACCCTGCATCTTGGCTGCAATCTGCTCGAACTTCTTGTCGCGGAGCAGGGCGGTGCGAATCTGGTTGGAAACCTCGCCGACCTCCTTGTATTCCTTATCGTTGATAGCCGTAACGACTGCGACTACATAATCCTTGCCAACGTTGAAGATGTCCGAAACATCGCCGACCTTGGCGTCATTGACCCAGCGGACAACTTCGAGCGAACTGTCCAGACCGCGTACCGCACGCTCGCCGCGCTCGACGTTCATCACGCGAGGCGACAACGAACGCTCGTTAGCCGTTTCGTTGAACTTCTCGACCGAACCCTTGGCATTGACAGCGAACAGGCTCGCCTCGTTGTGTACCGAACGCTTGGTTGCAGCCGAAGCCTCGACAGGATATGCGAGGGTCGCAACCTGCATGTGCTTCTGGACCTTACCCGTATTTACGACTTTCATCAACTGGATGACGTTTCCGTAGACAATCTTCACGATTTCGCCGCGGCGAACGCCCGTAAGCGCGTCGGCGAACTCCGGAGCGAGCGACGAGAACGGAACGGTTCCGATTTTGCCGCCCTCAGCAGCGGTCTCGGCAATCGAGTTGGCAACCGCGAGTTGTGCGAAGTCGGCACCCTTGCGAGCCGCGGTGAGCAGGCTGTCGGCAAGTTTGTCGTCGGTGTACGAAAGTACGATATGCTGCAATTCGAGCGAATCAGGCACATTGCGCACCTCTACGACGCGCGACGCCTTCCACTCGTTGTTCACGAGTTCCGGACCGAACATCTTGCCGGCGTTGAGAGCCTTGGACTCCTCCTCCGGAAGTTGGGCTGCGGTGATGAAGTTGCCCGCAATCGAAGCGCGGCGGTTTTCGCGGACGAAAGCCTTGATGTCGTCGGTCGCAGCGAAAGTATCGGCGGCAGCCTTTGCCTCAGCCTCGACAGCAGACTTGTCGGCGTCGGTCGGCTCCACGTCGAACACCACGTAACTTACCGTGCGGTAAGGCGACTGCTTGTAGAGCGACTTGTGGTCGTTATAGTAGTTCTTGATTTCGCTGTTGCTTACCGTAACGAGCGAATCGGCAACCGTGTTGTAGCGGCAAAGCGCGTAGCGACCCTTATAGGTGTTGCTCTCGGCAGCAAGACCTCTCTCGACCTCCAACGCATTCACGTTCGCTCCGCCGCGGACGAGCGAAGCGTACTTGTTCATCTTGCGTTCGAGCAGAGCCTGACGGTTGATGATGTCCCACATCTTCTGCATCTGCGGATTGCTCTGCACCTGCGAGAGGAACTCCGTTACGACCGCAACGTCGTATTCGCCGGTACGCGGATTACCGAAGATGCTGCGGTATACGCCCGACGGATATTCGCCCGACAGCATGCGGGTGCGCTCTGCGTCGGAGACCTCGATGCCCATATCCTCGAAACCGGGGAGGAACACGCGGTCGGCAACGAGCGACTGCCATGTCGCACCGATGAGTTGGTTCGCCATCTCGTCGGTGTAGGCAGCATCGCCGCCCATCTGTGCCTTCACATTCTCGTAAGCGTCGAGATACTCGGAATAAAGCACCTTTTCGCCGTCGATTTCACCCACCTTGGGGTCGTTGCCCGAGAATCCCATCTCGGTTTTCAAAGAGAGAATAAAAGCCAAAAGCGCGCCTGCGATAATCACCGAAAGCAGAACGCCGAATTTGGTTCTCAATGTGTTCAAACTTGCCATATTGCTTTGTTGTTAATTAAAATTTCCGTTTTTAGTCTTCAAAGGTAATAATTTTATTCCTAATCCGTATCGTTTTCAGTCATTTTTTACAGCACTTCCACGCGGGCGAGGTCGATTCGCGAACGCGTGGTACGCAAAATCTTGATGCGCATGCCGTCGAACTCCATCACTTCGCCCGCCGAAGGCAACTCCTCGTACCGCGAAATGATGTAGCCCGCCAACGTATCGTATTCGTCGCTCTCGGCGATGTTCAGACCGTATTTCTCGTTCAGATACTCGACTTCCAGGCGGCATGAGAAGACGTACTCCCTGTCCGAAATCCGCTTCTCGATAAGTTCGGACGTATCGTGTTCGTCCTCGATTTCGCCGAAAATCTGTTCCAGCACGTCTTCGAGCGAAATGATGCCCGCCGTGCCGCCGAACTCGTCGATGACGACCGCCACATTGCTCTTGCGCTTGATGAACTGTGTCAGCATCTCCTGCAAAGGCAGGGTTTCGGCGACGTAATCGACCTTCATCAGCACCTGTTCGATATTCTCAGGAGTATTGAAAAGGCTTTTGGAATTGACATAGCCGATGATGTTGTCGATGGAGCCGCGCCAGACGAAGATGCGCGAATACATCGACTCGACGAAACGCTGCGTCAGTTGCCCGATAGACGTATCCTCGATATCCACCGCCTCGACATCGACGCGCGGCACCATGCAGTCGCGCACGCGCAGGTCGGCGAAATCGAGCGCGTTCTGGAAAATTTTTATCTCGTTGTCGGAGTCGTTCTGCGGCTCGGAATTGTTGGCGTCGAGCAGACTTTCGAGGTCGCTCTTGTCGAAAGCGTAGGTGCGCTCGTTGCCCGACGGCTTGCGACCGAACAGCCGCAGGAGACCGTAAGAGAGCAGCGTAGTGAATCTCGCTATGGGATATAGAATAATATAGAACAGATAGATTACCGGTGCGAAAAAGCGGTAGTAGAAATTGGGGTTGCTGCGAACGACCGATTTGGGCAGATATTCGGCGACGAAGATGATGATTATCGTCGGAATGACGGTTTCGAGAATTATCGAGCCGTTTTCGTAAATCGACTTCCAGCCGAAAGTATATGCCAACGCCCGCAGGAACTGCGACATGCACAGCGAATAGATGACGAGCGCGATATTGTTGCCGACGAGAATCGTCGTGATGTACTGTCCCTGGTTGCGGGAGAACACACCGGCGATGAAATCGAATACGCTGCTCTGTTTGCGGTCGATTTCGAGTTTCAGGCGGTTCTTGTTGAGAAACGCGATTTCCATCCCCGAAAAGAATCCGGAGAGGACAAGCATCAGAAATATGATTATCAGCGATGTTGCCATATCAGTTCATTCTACTCTTCCGCCGCTTCGACCATGCGGGTTTCCATCGCGTTCGTCATACGCTTCATCTCCGCGGGTACCACCGTCTTTTCCGCGGGTTCGGCACTGCCGTCGGTCTTATTCGGCTGCGTACCGCCGAACGGCTCGGTCGGTTTGCGGTCGATGCGCATACGGTCGGTTCTGCGCTCGCGCGACGGTGCGGACGATTCGCCTCCGCGTTCGTCCCTGCGCACCGGAGTGCGGGCAGGTCTTTCGGGGAGTCCGCTCCTCTGCACGTCTTCCCCGCCGGCTGCCGCAGGTTGCGATTCGACTTTCGTCGAATCCCTGCCCTCGGTCTGCATTGCCGTATCGACACGCATCTTGCTCTTGAAGCGGCGGAAATGGAGGTCTTTCAACTCCTCGTCCGACTCGAAGCCCTCGCCGATGAACGTGTCGGTATCGGTTACGACCTTCGTATCGACATTGGAGTAGATGCGCTTGGTAATCGAATTCCAGAACAGTTGCTGCGTATAGAGCCTTGTCCCGTCCGCCTTGGTTACCACGACATTGCCCTTCGCCTCCCACAACTTGCGGTTTTCGTAGTAAATGGCATAGTTGGCGACCAGAGTGGCGTTCACCGTGGTCATCGAATCGTCCTTATAGGTTATGATGTCGATGCCCTTGCGGAACTCGCGGTAGGGGTCGCGACCGAGCGTGTAGCCTTCGAGCAGCGGGGTCTTGAAACGGTACGACTTGCGTCCGTTCTCCGAAACGACGATAGACAGATTCTCGCTCTCCTCGGTTTTAATCGTTTCGAGCGGTTCCTCCTCGGCAGTTTCGCTCCCTTTGCAGGAATATAGCAAGATAGCACTCCCCGTCAGAAGGAGTGCTACCGAAGCATATTTTTTCAGTGAAGCGAACATCGTATCGTCTTCCGTTGATTCTCTTTCGCGAATGCGCACGACGGTTTGCTGCCGCCGCCCGCATCGGCTGCCGTTACTGCGCGCGATAGCGTACTTTCGTCGGAACACCCGAAACGAAACCGCAGTTCACGGTGTAGGTGCTGCCCTCCGACAACTCGTTGAAGAAGCACTCTTCGGTAGTCGGGAATGCCGAACGGTAGGTTGCGGCGAGCGACTTCGCGTTGGCTGCGAACTCGGGATAATCGCCTTCGAGAAGCGGAATAGCCTTCTGCAACATGTCGTATGCGACCCAGAACGTGGCATCCTTGGCGAATCCGTTGCAGTTCTTCGCGCCGAATACGTAGCACTGCGGCAGGAAGTAGTATATCAGACCGTCCTCAGGATTGATTTTCTGAGCCTCGCGGAACGCCTCCACGGCATCGCGGTAATCGTTGGTCGTAACTTCGAGAATACCGATGCGTACCAGCAGGTTCTCACGCTCCGCATCGTTGGTCTCCTTAGCCAGAGCCTCGCGCAGATACTGGTTGGCCTTTTCATACTCCTTTCTGTTCTGGAAAGCCTCGGCGAGCAGTTTCGCGGTAATCGACGAAGGCTTCATCGCATAGTATTTCTCGCCTACCGACAGGAAGAAATCGCTCTCGCACTTGGCACGCGACATCAGGTCCATCGCCTGTGCGATAACCGTCTCGTCCTCCGGAGCGTCGGCTATCTTCTTCGCGAAAATCTTCTCGATATTCTCGCAACTTGCCGCGCCGCTCATAGCGAAGCACTTCTCGAACTGCTCCTTGAACTCCTCCTGCTCCGGCGCAATGCCCTCGAAATACTTGGCGTTCCCGTCGTATGCCGCAACGACCGTCATAGCATCGACAACGTCGTTGGAGTAGTCGTCGCAGAGGTTCTTGAAATAGATTGCCAGAACCTCGGGGTCGGCTTTGCCGGTCGCCTCGACCTGCGCTGCGATAGCCGCTTCGAAAGCATTGCGGATACCCTCTCGGTCGCTCTCCTTATAGGTAAGATACTCGCGCGCCTTGCGTTCGAGGATATAATCCTTGCCGCGGGTTCTGTGAGTGCCGAAATTTTCCAGACGCACGTCGTAGAGCCACAGCAGCGAATCCACATACGCGTTCTTCTCGGCGAGCGTCTGCGCACGGTTGATTCTCTGTTTGTAGAGTTTCGTTCCGTTCACGTAGATGTTCTCCGACGCCGCCGGGCATTTCTCGATAAGTTTGTGGAGATAACCAGCCGCAGAGTCGAAATTGTGGTTGTTAATCTCCTCCTTCAAATACGAACTGTTGAGAATGTTCTCCTTGCGTTCTTCCAAAGTTTCGCCCCATTTAGCATACTTGGGGTCGCTCAGGTCCTGCGCATAAGCCGACAATCCGACAACGGTCAGCACGGCGGACACCAGAATTTTAGCACATTTCATATTACAAATCTTACTTTATTATATTTATATTTTCTTTTCAATCGCACTCATGCCGAATATCTCGGCGGCAGTCGCGCCCTTAATCGTATTTAGGACGGACGAACCAGTAGTCCTCGCCGAACATCGACAATCCTATCGAAACCTTGAAGTAGTCCTGACGAATCAGTCCTATGCGTTTTCCCATATCGTTCACGACCGAACCCATAGTGCCGCGACCTCCGTACTCGAAAGCCAAATCGACGCTCGACGCGCCCATGAACCGAATCGGGAATCCGATACCCGCCGTTACGGCATACTGCGTCAGGCGTTTGCCGTGGTAGGTCTGGTAGTAGTCGCCGTAGCGACCTCCGATGCGGTATGACATTCGGCGCAGATAGCGGCGCACGTCGAAGCGGTTGGGGGTATACTCGAATCCGAACTTGAACGTGTTGGTATCGTTGTACTCGACCTTCATTCCGCCGTAGATGTCCTCGTCGAACACGCCCTTGTTGCCGCCCCACGACTGGTATTCGTAGTCGAATCCGACCGTAAACCGCGTATCCTGATACATCACGCCGGCATTAACCTGATGCGGCAGGCGCATCTGGCTGCGCGTGCCTTCGCGCATCACGGTAGTCGCGTTCTGGTCGTTGATAACCACTGTCTTGGTGAGTTTCGGACGCAGCGAACCGCCGTAGTCGTAGGTCGCGCCGAAAGTCAGTATACGTTTGTTGTTGGCGATGGCACTCCACTGCACGCCGACCTGGAACTTGAAGTTAGATATGGCGTAGTCGTCGAGACCGATTGCGGAGACGTATGTTCCCGTACCGACCAAATCGTTCGCCACCGACGAAGCGAAATTGTGCTGGATATTGCCCCAATAGTACTTGGCGGCTATACCTATCGAGAAGTTCTTGAACGGCTCCCAGCCGATGCCCGCCTTTACCTCCGTAACGTCGCCGTCGCCGGAATAACTGTAAAGCACGCGACCGATTGTACCCCAGATATCCTCGCTCTCCTCGGTCATGGTCATGTTATAGCCTACGCTGCTGTAAGGAGAGAGGCTCAATCCGAATCCGAGGTTCTTCGCCAGCGGGAACTGAATCGCTATCTCGTGGAAATTGATTGTGTTTTTCGCATTCTTTGCGGTGCGTAGCGCATTGCCCGCCTCGTCGTACTTGGTCTGGCGGTTCATGAGAAAGTTGCCCTCCGCACTGAAATCGAAGATGAAACTCTTGCGCATCGTCGCGCTGTATCCCGCAGGGTTCAGCGTACTGACCATCTGACTGCTGCGCCATGCGACACCGACGCCGCCCATAGAGCGCATGACAGTGTTGCCCGCCGAGCCGAGTTCGCCTATACCGAACATCGTGTAGGGAGAATAGGCATTCACGCTGCTGCCGCTCTGCGCATCAGCCGCCGACGGCACCAGCATCAACGCACAAGACACCAACGCAACCGCCGCAATCCTGCACACTCTATTTATCGTCATTAGTCGCATTGTACTCCAAAATTCTGTTTAGTCCGATATACATCATATTGCAATTTGCAAATATCGCATTTTTAATTCGATTAACAAAACATTTCGCATCGCCGCCGCAAAAAATTATGCGGATTTGCGGATTTTTTTGCAAAAATTCGTCGGCATACCCCTTTATTTCATAAAGCACGCTCCGCATCACGCCCTGTTCTATCGCCGTGCGGGTGGAACGTCCGAGCGACCCGTCGATTTCGGTGATGCCGCATTGCGGCAGGTGCGCCGTATAGTCGTGCAGCGCCCGAAAACGCGAACCGACACCGAGCGAAATGTTGCCGCCGCGGAAAACTCCGCCCTCGACGAAATCGAACGTGATGGCCGTTCCCATATCGACGATAAGCATATCTCCCGCGCCGTAGACTTCGACCGCTCCGACAGCCGCCGCGATACGGTCCGTGCCGAGCGTCTGAGGGGTGTCGTAGTCGATTCCTATCGGAACAGGCGTAAGCGGCGACATCCGAAGCAGGAAGCCGACCCGCCCTTCGAGCATCGCGCAGATACGCTCTCCGTCGCCGCCCGTCGAAGCCACGATAGCCTTCGACGGCGAATATCCGGCGATTATCGCATCGGCATCGTCCTGCGTGAAACAGTCGAAACGCCATTCGCGCACCGTCGTTTCACCATCCATAACGGCAACCTTGGTCGAAGTATTGCCCGAATCGACAACCAAATTCATTGAAAATCCCTTTTACACCGATTTACAACTCTTTAAGCACGCGCAACGCCTCCGACACGTCGGCGATGCGGCGCACCGTCATCGCGAGTTTCGTGTCGCGCTGTTTCAGCACGAAGCGGTCGGGGTCGCCCGCGACCTTGCGCAGCATGTTCATGAACGTATCGCTCTTGTAGTAAGGCGAGGAGTCGTCGCCGACGAACTGCACTATCATAAGTCCGTTCTTCACCTTCACGCGCTCCATGCCGAGCCTTATCGCCTCCCAGCGCAAGCGCACGACGTTCATCAACTCGCGTGCGGCATCGGGCAACGCGCCGAAACGGTCGGCGAGCCGCGCCTCGAAAGCGCAGAGCGACTGTTCGTCGCGCAGCGAATCGAGTTCGCGGTAGAGACGCAGACGCTCCGCCTGCTGGCGCACGTAACTCTCCGGCAGTTCGGCATCAACACCGAGTTCGATAACGGTATCGTCGATATAGCGCATGTCGTCCACTACCTGCTGTTCGTCGCTGCTCAATCCCGCGACGTCGAGACCCTCGGCACGCAGTTCGGCGATAGCCTCGTTCATGATTTTCTGGTACGTCTCGAAGCCGATGTCGGCGATGAAGCCGCTCTGCTCCGCGCCCAGCAGGTTGCCCGCACCGCGGATGTCGAGGTCCTGCATGGCGATATTGAAGCCCGAACCCAAATCGAAGAACTCCTCGATAGCCCGCAGACGCCGGCGCGCATCGGACGACAGCATCTCGTCGGGACGCGACAGCAGATAGCAGTACGCCTTGCGGTCGCTCCGACCGACGCGTCCGCGCAACTGGTGAAGGCTGCTCAATCCGAACTTGTCGGCATCGTCGATGATTATCGTATTGACGTTCGGTATGTCCACTCCGTTTTCAACGATTGTAGTCGCCACGAGGACGTCGAAATCGCCGTAGATGAAATCCATGATGACCTTTTCGAGTTCGGCGGGCTTCATCTGTCCGTGAGCCGTCATCACGCGCGCTTTCGGACAAAGGCGTGTGATAAGTCCGCGAATCGTCATCAGGTCCTCCACCTTATTATGTATATAGTATACCTGACCGCCGCGGGCGAGTTCGGTCTCGACGGCGTCGCGCACCAACTCCTCCGAGAATATGTGCGATTCGGTAACTATCGGGCGGCGGTTCGGCGGCGGGGTCGAAATCACCGACAGGTCGCGCGAACCCATCAGCGAGAATTGCAGCGTTCGCGGAATCGGCGTCGCCGTGAGGGTAAGCGTATCAACGCTGACACTCAATTGGGTCAACTTCTCTTTCGCAGCCACGCCGAACCGCTGCTCCTCGTCGATGATGAGCAGTCCGAGGTCGTGGAACTTCACGTTCGCGCCGAGCATCTTGTGGGTACCTATCAGTATGTCGATGTGTCCGCTCTCCAAATCGCGCAGAATCTGCGCCGTCTCCTTCGCGCTCTTGGTGCGGTTCAGATACTCGATTCGCACCGGAAAATCGCGCAGACGCTCCGAGAACGAACGGTAGTGCTGCAATGCGAGAATCGTGGTCGGCACGAGCACCGCCACCTGCTTGCCGTCGGTCGCAGCCTTGAACGCCGCGCGGATAGCCACTTCGGTCTTGCCGAAACCGACATCGCCGCATATCAGTCTGTCCATCGGTCGCTCCGACTCCATATCCCGCTTCACCGCCTCGCTCGCGCGCTGCTGGTCGGGGGTATCCTCCCACACGAACGACGCTTCCAGAGCCTGTTGCAGGTAGCCGTCGGGCGAAAAGGCGTAGCCCTTGCTCGCCTTGCGCTTGGCATACAGCGCGATGAGTTCGCGCGAAATGTCCTTGACAGCCTTCTTGGTAGCGTTTTTGAGTTTCTGCCATGCGCCGCCGCCGAGTTTGTAAATCTTCGGCGGCTCGGCATCGCCGCTCTTGTAGCGCGAGATGCGGTGGAGCGAATGGACGTTCACGAACAGAACGTCGTTGTCGCGATAGACGAGTTTTATCGCCTCGTGAACCTTGCCGTTCTCCTCGATTTTCACCAGTCCGCCGAAACGTCCGATGCCGTGGTCGATATGCACCACGTAGTCGCCGACCTGCAACGCATTGAGTTCGGCTACCGTCATCTGCTCGTCGCGCTTTATCTCACCGTTGATGCGGTAACGCTGGTAGCGGTCGAAAATCTGGTGTTCGGTATAGAAGCAGGCTTTCAGACCGTTGTCCACGAACCCTTCGTGAAGCACGATGCGCATCATGCGCAGTTCGGCTGTCGGGCGACCGATTTTGTGGAATATGTTGTCCAGACGCTCGACCTGCGCACGGTTGTCGGTCAGGATGTAGCAGTCGTAGCCGTGTTCCCTGCGGTCGATGACGTCGTCGGCGAGCATCTGGAAATTCTTGTTGAACTTCGGCTGCGGCGAAGTCCCGAAAGGAACAGTGGCGGTCGCGGGACGCTCGGGCAGATTGTTGCGCAGCATCGCCAGACGGCATTGCGCCAAATCGCCGAGCAACTCCTTGCGCGACGCGAGCAGCCGTGTCATCTGCTGCGGCTCGTCGCTCTCTTTGAGCGCGCGTTTGCGCAGGTCGTCCACGCGGCGCAGGACGTAGTCGGCGTCGTAGAACCACCACGTCGCATCCGTACCCGCGAAACGGGCAAGCGAAACGAGGTCGCCCTCGGCGCGGTTGATATTGGAGATGATGTCTATGCGTTCGAGACGGTCTGACGACAACTGGTCGGAGATTTCGAAGCGTCGGACAGATTCCACCTCGTCGTCGAAGAAGTCGAGACGGTAAGGGCGGCTCTCGGCGTATGAGAATATGTCGAAGATTCCGCCGCGCACCGAATACTGCCCCGGTTCGTAGACGAAATCGACCTGCGTGAATCCGAGCGACCGGACATGCTCCTCCAAATCGGAGATGGCGATTCGGTCGCCGACGCCTACCGACAGCGAATCGGCGTTCATCTGCTCCGCATCGACGATTTTTTCGGCAAGTGCCTCCGGATAGGTGCAGATGACCGTATATCCGTCGCAGCCGTTGCGCACGGCATTGACGGCATTGGTACGCATGACAACGCTTTCCGCCTCCTCGTTGCGATAGAGTATCGACCTTTTGTATGCCGACGGAAAGAAGAGTATGCGCTCCTCGTCGAGCAGCGCATAAAGGTCGTTCATGGCATAGGCAGCCGCATCGCGGTCCTCCGCGACGACGATGTGGAGACCGCCCCGGCGGGCAACCGCCGCTGCCGCATAAAACGAAAGAGCCCCGCCGACCATCTCGCTGAGATAGACGGTGTTGCTCTTGTCGTCAAGTTCTTTGCAAAGGGAGCCGAGAGGTTTCGACCCGCCCGCAAGTTTCAGTATTTCGTGCATATATCAAACAGGCTGGATGCCGTATGACCGGTTCTGCCCGAACTATTTACGTTTCAGAATGTCGTTGTCGTGCTTGTCGTGATAGTGGATATCGACCATTCCGACGCTTTGGTCGGCGACGATGTCTATCCATACCTTGTAGCGCATCATCCATCTGCGCCGGAGCGACCACACGCCCTTGCACAGATAGGCTGCGACGTATGGGCTGACGACCAACTTTATGTACCGATGACCGCGGTCCTGCGTGAGGAACGAAATCTGGTTCTCGATTTTCTTGTCGAGAAGCACCGTCGGTTCTATTTTACCCGTACCTCCGCAAGTAGGGCATACATCCTGAATATCCTTTACCGCCACCGGACGGATACGCTGACGCGTAATCTGCATCAGTCCGAACTTCGTGAGCGGCAATATCGTATGTTTCGCCTTATCCGTTGCCATAAGCCGCGTCATCTCCTCGACGAGGAGTTGGCGATTCTGCGACTTGTGCATGTCTATGAAATCGACGATGACTATTCCCCCCAAGTCCCTGAGGCGCAACTGGCGGGCAATCTCGGCGGCTGCCGCGAGATTGACGTCTATCGCCGTCTGTTCCTGATTATCCTCCGCTTTGGTGCGGTTGCCCGAATTGACGTCGATGACGTTCATCGCCTCGGTCGATTCGATGATGAGGTAGGCTCCGCGTTTGAGCGAAACGTACTTCGCGAAGAGCGACTTTATCTGGCGCGAGATGTCGAAATTATCGAAAATCGGCACGTTGCCGCGATAAAGTTTGACAATCTTCTCCTTCTCGGGGTCCACCGCTCGGATATAATCCCTGATTTCGTTGAACATCGCGTCGTCGTCCACGCATATCTGCGAGAACGAACCGTCCAGATTGTCGCGGATAATCGTGTTGGCACGACTCATCTCGCCCATCAGCAGCGACGGTGCGGGATGGCGGCGAATCTGCTGGCAGGTCTTCTTCCACTTCTCGACGGCAGCCAGAATGTCCTGCTCGACGTCGAGGTCGGAGGCGTTCACTGCGGCGGTGCGTATTATCACGCCGAAATTCTTCGGCAATACGCTCGCTGCGACGCGTTTCAAACGCTTTTTCTCCTCGTTGGAACGAATCTTCTGCGAAATGAAGACCTTCGAGGAGAAGGGTACGAGAACCACATTGCGTCCCGCGAGCGAAATATCGGACGTCAGGCGGGGTCCCTTGGTCGAGATTGCCTCCTTGGCTATCTGTACCATGACGTTCTGTCCCACCTGCAATACATTGCCGATTTTGCCTTCGCGTTCGAGTCCGTCGTCGAGTTTCATCGCTTCGAGCCTCACCCCCCGTTTGCCGGGCTGGTGGCTCGCGACGATACGGTCGAGCGACGGGAAATGGGTTCCCAAATCCTGATAATGGATAAAGGCATCGCGTTCGTGTCCTATATTCACGAATGCGGCATTGAGTCCGGGCATAATCTTACGCACCTTACCGAGATAGATATCGCCTACCGCAAAGCCGGTCTTCGCCTGCTCGCGGTTCAGTTCGACAAGCACCTTGTCTTCGCAAAGTGCGATGTTGATTTCTGTCGATGTAACGTTTACTACTAACTCCCGATTCATTCTGCGAGATTATAACTCTGTATGTTGGCTAAAAGTTTCCGTCGGGCGGACGCGCCGCACCGACTTCCCGAATTATTAAATAGGCAACGCCAAAGAGCGTTAAAAGGCTCTCCGGCGTTATGACTACCTATGCGAAGCAATATTGTACTACTTCTTCTTGTGACGGTCCTTACGCAGACGTTTTTTACGTTTGTGCGTAGCCATCTTATGACGCTTATGCTTCTTTCCGTTTGGCATAGTTGTAAGTTTTTAATAAAGTTATACAAGCGTTATTACTTGATTTTCGCTACAAATGTTTTAGCCGGTTTGAAAGCCGGAATGTTGTGTGCCGGAATGGTGATGGTCGTGTTCTTCGAGATGTTGCGTGCTACCTTCTGAGCGCGTTTCTTGATGATGAACGAACCGAAACCGCGGAGATAGACGTTCTCGTTATTCGCCAACGAACCCTTAACCTCCTCCATGAAAGCCTCTACGATGGCTTGAATCTGTACCTTTTCCGCACCTGTTTTCTTAGCGATTTCGCTAACGATATCTGCTTTTGTCATAACTAATAATAAATTAAAATATTTAACACTATCAAATATTGCGATTAAATAAAATATCCCTCTTTCAATAGCGCACTTTTAACTTTCGGCGCACAAATATACGTTTATTTTACAAATCGAGCAAATCTTCCGTCTTTTTTTCTCGCCGTTAGATAATTAACGCACATAACCGAATACAAATTGCGTTCCTTTCTCATCGGCGACCGTTGAACGCGGCGGCAAGACCCTCGACAGCCGTATCGAGTCCCTTCTGCAATTTGCCGCCGAGCATCATGCGCATCATCATGTTCAGTTCGGCGTGAAGCACCAGACGGATGCGCGTATCCTGCTCCGAAACCTCGTGCAACTGTATCCAGAACGAGAAATCCACCGGAAGTCCGCCCTCGTCGCCCTGAATCTTGACATGCTTGTTCGCGACCTTCTCGATCATCCGCAGTTTGACGGTAAAGCCCTTGACCTTGAACGAGCAGGAGTCCGCCGTCGCCTGCCACTCCTCGACCTTGTCCGCCACGGCAGGTGTAAGGAGCGAGAAATCGGATATGAGCGGATAGATTTGCGACACCGGTCTCAATATCTGTTGTTGTTTCGACTCGTATTTTTCCATGTTTCCGAATTTTGCGACACAAAGGTAATGTTTTTTCAGTAATTTTGTAAGGTAAAAAATTTTTTAAGGACTTTAACGACTTTAAAGTCTTTAAGGACCTTAAAGACCCTAAACTCTATACCGATGACCGATTCCCCAGTAACCGCCGACCTGCTCACGATGCGCGACGAAGCATACGCAACATTCCATGCCGGACTCGTCCCCGACATTCCGCGCGAACGCATCATAGGCGTACGCCTGCCGCTGTTGCGGCTGTATGCCAGAACCCTCGCGAAAGACCGCGAGGCGACGCGGCGTTTTCTCGCCGCCATACCCTACCGCTACACGGAGGAGTACACACTGCACGGGATAATCGTTGCGGCGATAAAGGATTTCGACGAGGCGATGGCGGAGTGCGAAAAGTTCCTGCCGCACATCGACAACTGGGCGACCTGCGACACCTTCTCGCCGAAATCGTTCGCCAAGCATCATGACGAGGTCTACGGAAAGTGTATGCAATGGCTCGTTTCGGAGCATGTCTACACAGTGAGATTCGCAATAGTAACGGCGATGCAGCACTTCCTCGACGACGATTTCCGTCCCGAACTGCTCGAACGGCTGGCGGAGATACGCACCGGCGAATACTATATAAATATGGCTCTGGCGTGGTTTTACAGCGTAGCCCTCGTCAAGCAGTGGGATGCGGCGATTGCGGTTCTGGAAAACCGCAGGCTCGACCGCTGGGTTCACAACAAGAGCATCACGAAGGCTATCGAAAGTTTCCGCATACCGAAGGAGCGCAAGGAGTATCTGCGGACGCTGCGGATAAAACAGACGGAACGTCATGTTGAGCGATAGCGAAACATCTTTTTCAGATTCTTCGCTTTGCTCAGAATGACGAAAAAGTCCTCAAAGACTTTAACAGCTTTAAGGTCATTAAGGTCTTTAAGGACATTAGGGAGTGCGAGCCGGGAGATTACTCCTGCCGCAGCACCTCCGCGTCGCGGCGCAGGTCGCGCAGCCGGCGGGATATGCCGAAATAGTTTTTAAGTCCGATTACAAGTCCTGCCACAAGACCTACGCTTACAGCGAACAGCATACCGTAGAACTCTTCCGTGCCGTAATTTGCCGAAAGGTCTTTCAGAAGCCACACGAAGAACACGGTAATCATAATCATTCCGGACATCAGTTGCCGTTTGCGGAGCCTGTCGAACCTGTCGAGGCGGCGGACGAAATCCGCAATATCTGACCCGCGGTCGGCGGCGGTCGGAATCATGCGCATCTGACAATACGTCCCGACAAGAGAGGTAACAACCATCAGTTCGGTGAATACGATGAACGGCACCGAGACATTCAATAGGCGGACGAATGCGAACGGACAGTATGCCAGTGCGAACAACCCTGCCAAAAGAGGAAGCCTGATTTTGCGTTCGATACCGGCGATATTGTTCTTTATGGCGGCGGTTAAGACAGTGTCGTTTATTATCTGTTGTTTTTCGAGTTTGTTGCGGAGCAGCGAGATTTGCGAGCGCATCTCTTCGATTTCACGGTTTTCCATAATCTGCATACGGTTAAATGTTTGACATCTTTTTGAGTTGTTCTCTGATACGCACGAGCCGAACCGACACGTTCGCGACCGTAATGCCGACTATCTCGCCTATCTCCTCGTAACTCATGCCTTCGAGCCACAGCAGGATTATCGCGCGATCGAACCGCCCGAGGCGGTTGATACGACGGTAGAGTTGCGCAATCTGCCGCGTATCCTCGTCGGTGTCCTCGAACAGGTTCATGTCCACCGACAACGGCACGGAAGCGGGTCTGCGCCGCTTGCGCCGGTCGATTTGCAGACAGGTATTGAGGCTTACGCGGTAAATCCACGTCGAGATTTTGCTTTCGCCGCGGAACTTCTCCCAGCCCTGCCACAGATTTATCAGCACCTCCTGATAGAGGTCGTCTATCTCCTCCGAGTTTTTGGAGAACATGTAGCAGACCGTATAAATCGTACCCTTGTAATCTCCGACCGTCTTCACGAATTCCTGTTCGAGTTTCATCGATTTTGCTTATGGTAAAATTGAACTTCGCTTAATTGGATGCCGAAACGTCCGAAAAACTACAAAAAAGAGAGAGAAAATTACAAAATTAAAGTCTTTAAGGTCGTTAAAGCCCTTAAAGTCCCTAATGTCTTTAAGGTCGCCGGAGAATCAATACAACTCCAAGTATTCGTAGGAGTTGCCGACGGCGGCGAGGAACTTCGCGAACTCGCCGTTGGAAATCACGACCGTAGCCCGATTGTCGTTGGGATGGAATGCGAGGGTCGGCGCATCGCGCAGATTGGCGTCGATGAACAGATGGACATGATTTTCGGTATCGTTTATCAGCCCAAACGGCGAAACCGACCCCGGGCGCAACCCGAGATACCGCTCCATGCGCTGTTCGGATGCGAACGACAGCCTGCCCTGATGCAACCGGTGTTCCAAATCGTGTATGGCGAGTTTCTCAGCATAGTCGAATATGACCAGATAGTGGCGGTCGCCCTTATGATTGCGCAGAAACAGATTCTTGCAGTGGCGCGCTCCGTCGTTGCGGCAATACTGCTGGGCTATCTCCGCGGTCGGGGCTTCGGGATGTTCGTAAAACGAGTATTCGATTCCCTCCCGACGAAGGAAATCGAATACTTTCTCGCGTCGCTCCATGGTCTATCGCGAAATTGCCGCACGAAATGCGGGAATCGTGTCGTCGAGCGACATTCCCTTGCGATAGATGCCTGCCGTACCGCCGACGAATACGTTCGCACCCATAGCCGCCATAAGTTCGGCGCGCTCGCAACTTACGCTGCCGTCGACGCTGATAAGAACATTGGAATATCCGTGTTCGTCGAGCCACTTGCGCGTTACGGCTACCTTGTCGAGAATGCCGTCGACGAGTTTCGCACCCGCGAAGCCCGGGTGGACGAGCATCAGTGTAACCATATCGGAATACTTCATGTGCGGAGCTAGAGCCTCGACATCGGTATCGGGATTCACGACGACGCCGAACATCGCGCCCTTCGAGTGAATCTCGGCGGCGAACGCGCTCAAATCGCGGTTCAACTCGACATGTGTCGAAACGATGTCGCCCGCCTTTATGTCGATTTTGGAGGCGATGAACTCGGGCTCTTCGGTCATCAGGTGAATATCGAGCGGCATCGACGTTACGCGGTGCATCGCATTCGGGAAATCGGGACCGAACGTAAGATTAGGCACGAAATGCCCATCCATCACGTCGATGTGCAGCCAGTCGACGCCGTTGCGTTCGAGGGTCTTTATGTCGCGTTCGAGATTCATCAAATCCGAACACATTACCGATACGGAGATTTTGTTTGCCATAGGTTTTCGGGATTAAGTGTTAATTAACGATGCAAAGTTAAGATTTTAACTCGACACGGCGACATTTCCGCGCGATTTTTCACGCAGTTTCGCAAAACCTCCATACGAAATACCGGAAATCGGAAAAATTTTCATATTTCTGGAAGATTTTTATAACTCCCTTTGTCTTAGGAAGTTTGAAAGAAAGAATAAATTCGAGGTAACGAATTGGCAACCGTTTCATTTTCTGTGCTTTGCTGTGAATTGCTATCAACGTCACTCATCTTGATGCAAAAGTAGCAATAAAAATCCAAACAATCCTCATTTTTTTATATTGAAAAGTGGCGCAAATATGAATTAATTTGCTATCTTTGCCAAACGATGTCAAGACAAAAATAAGTAATATGCTGTTTACAGAGAAAATAAAAGAGCTACGCGTTCAGAATCAAATGCCTCAAAGGCAGATTGCTGCTGCTCTTAATATAGACACTGCAACATATTGTAAGATAGAAAAAGGTGAACGCAGAGCCAAGAAAGAACAAGTCGCGATATTGTCAGAGATGTTTCATGTAGAAAGAACATATCTCCTTACATTATGGCTTGCTGACAAGGTAACTGACATGGTTTCTGATGAACATATTGTTGCATCAGAAGCTCTTTCAATGGCTGCTGAAAATTTAAGAAGAATAGGTTAATATGACTAAAGTGAAATTATACCCAGAGTTAGAAGTCCCCGAAATGCTGTTAGCAGATAGGCGTTCTGTGTATGGACTGAGGACATATGTCAGCCTATTCAGTAGTGCGGGTGTTGGTTGCTACGGCTTTAAGGAAGAGGGCTTCTATTGTGTAGCTACGGTTGAATTATTGGAACGCAGATTGAAGATTCAGAAATTCAATCAGAAATGCGTTTATAACAGTGGATATATTTGTGGTGATATGACTACGCAAGAAACTAAAGATAAGGTTTTTGCGGAGTTGACTATGTGGAAAAGAGGATTTAATCTAACAGATCTAGATGTGTTGATTGCAACACCTCCTTGTCAGGGTATGTCTGTTGCCAACCACAAGAAGAAAGATGAATTAAAACGTAACTCATTGGTTGTGGAGTCTATAAAAATGACACAACAGATTAAGCCCAAGTTTTTTATATTTGAGAATGTAAGAGCTTTCTTAACATCCGTATGCACCGATGTTGATGGTCAAGATAAATCAATTAAAGATGCTATTGAGGCTAACTTGTCAGGGACATACAACATTCTTTATCAAGTCATAAACTTCAAAGATTATGGTAATCCATCAAGTCGAACAAGAACACTGGTCATTGGCGTTCGTAAAGATTTGAAAGAGGTTACTCCATACGATGTTTTCCCAGATAAGCAGCCCGAAAGGACATTAAGACAAATTATTGGCCATTTGCCCTCGTTAAAAAAGATGGGTGAAATTTCAGAAGATGATATTTATCATAATTTCAGGAAGTATTCGCCTCGTATGGAATCTTGGATTGCAGACATCAAAGAGGGGCAATCCGCATTTGATAATACAGATATCACAAAGATACCACATAGTGTAAAGAATGGTGTTATTGTGTACAACGCTCGTAAAAATGGCGACAAATATACTCGCCAGTACTGGGATAAGGTAGCACCTTGTATTCATACTCGTAACGACATTATGGCAAGTCAAAATACTGTTCATCCTGCTGATAACAGAGTATTCAGTATTAGAGAGGTCATGCTTATGATGTCCGTTCCTTCATCTTTTAATTGGAGCGACATCCCTTTTGATGAGTTAAACAAAATGTCATTGAAAGAGAAAGAAGCATTCTTGAAGAAAGAAGAAATGAATATACGCCAAAATTTGGGCGAGGCTGTGCCTACTATTATATTCAAACAAATTGCAGCTAAGGTTCGTAAAATATTATGCAAGCCAACTTTGTCTGAACAGGATATAAAGATGTTGATTGACAAAAAGAAATTGGCTACACATTCTTATTTGGTGGACTATATTAGAGGCAATAGCCATTATGGCTTTGCTGAATTGTCTAAAATTGCGGAGTTGGCAAATGCTCAAAGGGAAGACAATGCAGCATATTATACAAGGCAAGACATATGTTATACAATAGTTAAGAGTCTGCCTGATGCAAAGAACTATGCGGAACTAAACATATTAGAGCCATCAATTGGTGTAGGCAATTTTTTACCTGCCCTGATATTGAAATATGCAAATGTTCAGTCTGTTAATATTGATGTGGTAGATATTGATGCAAACAGTTTAGAAATATTGAAAGAGCTGGTTGCAAAGATTGATGTGCCTAACAACATCCACATCAATTACATCAATGCCGATTTTTTGTTGCACAACTTCGACAAGAAGTATGATATTGTTGTCGGAAATCCTCCATACAAGAAGCTAACAAAAGAGAAACAGTTGCTGGCAAAATACAAGATTGGCGCATCCAACAAGGATACCAATAATATATTCTCGTTCTTCATTGAGAAAGCAATGAGAATTGGCAATGTGGTATCATTGATAGTCCCCAAGAGCCTAATAAACGCTCCTGAGTTTGATGTAACACGCACTCTTATGAAAGAGAAAAATATTTCTCGCATAATTGATTTTGGCGAAAAAGGATTCAAGGGGGTAAAGATTGAAACCATTTGTTTTATTCTTGATACCCAAAAGAAGCCTCAGAATACATTTATAGAATCATATATCACAGATGAGGTTAAGTGTCATCAGCAAGCATATCTAACAGACGATAGATTTCCTTATTGGATAATTTATCGTAACGAGGCTTTTGATGAAGTGGCTGACAAAATGGAGTTTAATGTATTCAAGGCATACAGGGATAGAGTTATTACCAAAGCTATTACAAAAGATAATGGCAAAATTAGGGTGCTAAAATCTCGAAATATTGGTAACAATGAGATTGTCAATATCCCTGATTATGACTGTTACATTGATAACATTGAGGGATTGGATGTTGCAAAATACCTGAATCAAGCGAATTGTGTTTTGCTTCCAAATTTAACATACAATCCTCGTGCTTGCTTCTTGCCAAAAGGTTGTATCGCTGACGGTTCTGTAGCAATCCTTACTTTGGCAAAAGATGATGACATCGTAACAAATGAAGATTTGGCATTTTACGCTACTGATAGTTTTACTAAATTTTATGCGATTGCCCGTAATTTAGGCACACGCTCACTTAACATTGACAATAACTCTGTTTTCTTTTTTGGAAAACTCAAACAGCAAAGGATATGAGAAATGTAATCAACGAATACCTTAGCCAATTTGATTTGGATGTACGCAAGTCAAATGATGCTCGATTCATGGATCAAAAATGTACTCCAGATGTAGTTTGCTTTATTGCAGACAGTGTGATTAACACCGTTATTGATGTTAAAAAAACATTCACTGTAAATGATATATGGGAGTCTCAGTATTTTATTAAGAATGCGAAAGCTGTATTTAATAAACCATTGCCTACCAATAAAACAGCGTGCCATGAGTATGACAAATTCATACAACAGCCATTGCGAATGTTGGGATATGCTCATGTGCTTGAAGTAACTAAGACAGGTGGAACAAATTATTATCGGATTGTAAATCTTGATATACTTGATTATATTGCTCGAAGGGAAAGAAATGCATACAACTTCTTATATTGCTACTTTGAGAAAGTCCTGAAAGACAGTGATATGTGGAAGTATTTTGAGGAATATAAAAGTAAATGTACTTTGGGAACCATTACAAAATCAGATTTTTCAGAACTGAAAGAACGATATATAAGATTTATCATAGGACACACCAAAGTAAATGGAGATGTTGAGGTAAAAAGAATGTTCCCAAAAATCTTAAATATATATGCTGTTGAAAATGGCATCAATGGAACAGAAAAAGGACAGATGTCTAAATATGCATTTACATTCTCTGATTTGATGTATAACCGCAAGAACTGGAGAGACCTTAATAAAGATAAATCCATAACTCGCCAAGAAGCACAACAAAAGCAGGATGTAGAACAGCAAGAAGCATACAATCAGTACTATGTTCAAAAAGCTATGAATCTACTCCGTAGAATACAAGAAGAGAGTGAGGTACACGATCAATGGGGAAATGGCGAAGCAACACAGATTCATCACATTTTCCCTAAATCGCAATATCCGCAAATTGCTCATTATATAGAAAACCTGATTAAACTCACGGCAACGCAACATTTTACAAAGGCACATCCTGATAATAAAACTCAAATAATAGATAGAGATTATCAGCTTACTTGTTTGTTGGCCAAAGCTGATACAATAGACAAATCCCTACAGGTATTCGGTGAGAAATATTATCGTAAAGAGTCGTTTGTTTATGTAATAAATACTGGACTATTAACAGACATCAGTACAAACTTGTCATTCAGTGATATTAAATCAAAGTTGATTCAAATCTATAACGCTGCATAATAATGGCTAAATATCCTAAAGGTTCGGAATGGCGTATATGGGATTTGCATATCCATACACCAGGAACAGCAAAAAACGACCAATACGGCAACGATGAAGCTGCTTGGGAAGCATATATTGCTAAACTAGAAGAAAATACAGATGTTGCAGTCTTAGGTATAACCGATTATTTCTCGATTGAAAACTATTTGTTTTTAAAGCAGAAGCAAGCAATGGGTCGTTTGCTAGGAAAAACTATACTTCCCAATGTCGAGTTGAGAATAACACCAGTAACCAGACAGGAAACACCTATAAATATTCATGTTATTTTCAATCCTGAATTATCAATAGATCTCATAGAACGAGAGTTTATTGGTTGTCTAAAATTTAGTTATGGGGGCTCTGAGTACTCTTTTACAAGAAGAGACTTGATAGCATTGGGTAAAGCATTCCGTAATGACAATTCACTTGATGATGAGTCTGCAAGAAAAGTCGGTATCGGACAATTTAATATAAATTTCCAAGACCTATATCGTATTCTACAAAAACCGATTTTGAGGAATCATATTATTGTTGCAGTTTCCAATAGTAATAAAGATGGCAATAGTGGCATTCAACATTCCTCTATGGAAGCTGCCAGATTGGAGATCTATCGAATGTCAGATATGATATTTTCTGGGAATCCAAATGATGCTCACTTTTTCTTAGGGCAAGGGGGATTAGATGCAAAAGCGATAGTGGATACTTATGGTAGTATTAAACCTTGTGTAACTGGTAGTGATGCTCACTCTCTTGACAATGTTAATGTGTTCCCCAATGATAGAATTACATGGATTAAAGCAGATCCCACATTTGAGGGCTTGAAACAGATTGTTTATGAACCAGAGGGGCGTGTTTGTATTCAAAAAGAAAATCCTACCTATAATATAGAAAAATGTCCATTTACAAGAATATTAATACCGACAAACACCAATGTATTTGTTGATGAAACGGATATTTCTTTTGCTCCTCAAGAACTCCCTTTGAATAGTAATTTGGTGTCTATTATTGGTGGTAGAGGAACTGGTAAAAGCGTTTTAATAAACTATATTGCAGCAGCGTTTCATAAGCAAACGCAAGCAAACAACTTTAATATTAATTCTGATATTGTTATTAGTCGCCAAGCCTCAATAACTGAAGAAGCAAAAGATTTTAAGGTCTCAGACAATCCTAATGTTCCTTTCATGTATATTGCTCAAAGTCAAATTAAAGATTTAGTGCAAAATAAAGATAAATTTTCAAGGAATATACGTGAAACTATTGGGGTTACAGATGAGTATAGTATTTCTCCAGAATTCTCGTCAAGAGCAGAAATGGCAATCAACGAGTATTTTAGAATAGTTAAGATAATTAATGCTAATAATACTACTCCGCAGGAAAAACGAGAAATAATCGGTAGGGAAATTAAAAAATATAGCGATTTTATTACGAATATTACCTCTGAGCAAAATAAGAAGAAACTAGAGTCTTATAAGAATCGGGTTGGCAAATTAAATCAATTTAATTCGTGGATAAATGCGCTCCAGCAACTAACATCAAATATTGATAGATTCACCGTTGAAACAAATGAAAATATATCTACTTGGAATGAACTATTTAAATCTCAAAAAGTAGATATTCCGTTAATAGATACTTCAAACACTAATAAATATATCATCGATCTCCTTATTCCTCGTCTCGTAGCTGCAAGAGAAATAATACAGAAAGAAATTACTGATACAAAAAATGAGTTTAAAGATTACAAGGGTGATTTAGCTACATTGTTATCAAATGTTTCTGTATATCAAAATAAAGTCTCTGAACTATCTAAGCAAATGGAGGACATTGGACTGGAAGAGGCGAAATATAAAACCATTACAAATGACGTATTTAAAGATTTAGGAATTGAAATAAAGAACAATATAGAATCATATACCCATCTAATCGAACAGAAGTGGAAAGAATTCAAAGGAGATGATGCATCCATTGATCCGAAAAAGAAAGAGTTGTTAGACCTGATTCTCCAAGAGAATTTAAATGTATCAATTGATATGCATTTTAACTCATCTAAGATGTATAGTCTATTGTTGGAAAAACTTGATGGGAGAAGTTATAACGAAGAAAAAATCCGGCATATTCTTAATATTGAAACTTTAGACGATTTTTATAATTTTATATCGCAATCTACTGAACATAACATTTTCAGTCCTAAAATTAGGGATGATTTGAGAGGACGCTTGTTGGAATTGTTTTTTAAGAGATATACACAATTTATATCGCATGATGTAAATGTAACCCTTGCAGGCAAGTCCATAACCAAATTGTCATTTGGTCAGCAAGGTACAATATATTTAAGATTGCAAATTGCTGCTAATATGTTTAGTGAAACTATTATATATGATCAACCTGAAGATGATTTGGACAATAGTTTTATTACAAGTGAGCTAATATCAATTTTTAAAACAATAAAGCAATACAGACAGATTATCATTGTATCCCATAATGCAAACTTAGTCGTAAACTCAGATTCAGAGCAGATCATCATTGCGCAAAATGAAGATGGACTACTGAAGTATATATCAGGCTCTTTAGAAGACCCTCATATCAACAAAGCTGTATGTCAGATATTGGAAGGTGGAAAATTTGCATTTGAGAAAAGAGAACGAAAGTATAGAATTAGTTAAATCATTATATGAGAATAATAGGAGTATGGGCGACCACAAGATTGACGGTCGCCCTTTTTTTATGCACAAAGTGCCAAATGTATTACAACCTCATCCCCCGCTTACGTTTCTTCTTCCTGCGAAGAATCTCTGCCATTTCCTGATTGGCTTCTGCATCGGCGGCATTGTATGAGGAATTGACGTTCAGCAATCCAAATGAACCGCTGAAAAACTCGCCGTGTCCAGTGGTGGACGGTGTTGGAGTAGTAGCCTGTCCCAATTCATTGTCTTTTGCCGTTGATGCCAGTTCCATGTATTCCTCGCGTCTGTTGCGCTGCAATACCGCGCCAATCTTGGAATAGCTGAAACGCTTGTCCACTTTGGAACCGTTGAAATGGTAGCCGTTCTTGGTGAAGACCACGCCCTGTATTTCGTCCGTCTGCCCCTTGTGCTTGAAATGCACTTCCACACCCTGACGCTTCAAGTTGGCGACAAGCACGTTCCAGTTGCCGCACCTGCCGATCTCCGTTTTGAGGATGTCGTAAAGTTCGTATTTCGTCTTGTCCGGCTCTTTCAGCCGCTCACGCTTGACGTTATCCTTGCCGTTTGCCATGTGAAGCCCGTACTTTTTAGTAAGCTTCTTGCATATACGGGTGCTGCGTAACCGCTCGTTCCTGTCCGAAATGGTATTGCTGCTATTGTCGATGCGGTTGAAGGCGATATGTACGTGCGGATGTTCCTTGTCGAAGTGCCTGGCGATGAAGAACTGCGTATCACGGATGCCCATCCGCTCCATGTATTCAAGCGCGATGCCCGCCATTACGCGGTTCGTCAGGCGTGGCTCATCCTCTTTTGAAAAACTCAACGCAATGTGTCCGACAGGCTTCGACACCTTGTTGTTCATCTGCCATTGGACGTTGAAACTCATGGCGATGGTGTCCTTGTTTTCCATGAACAAGCCATCGAATGCGATAACTTGGGCATTCTTGTCTTTGTCAAGTATATAATCCACTACGCCCTTGAAGTCGTTTCCCTTTGTGATTTTTGCCATCATACTCCTATCTTGTTTATAAGTTCATGAATCCTTGCCACCGCCACCTTGCAGTCCCAACCGACTTCGGAATACCCTCCGGCGTTTGCCTTTCGCGCAAGCTGGTTGAGGTTGTTCGCCATGCCGCAGAGTTTGCGTACATGGTCTGTGTGTTCTTTCGACAACCGTTCCTTTACATAACCGTTTCGGAAACATTCCCTCATATACTCGCTCGGCGATGTTCCTGCATCATGTGCCTGCGTCAGCAAGCGGAAGTAGTCGGCTGCCGCCATCTTCACACCGATGCGATAACTCAGCCTTTCAGTCGCTCCTTTCTTCGGGCGACCTCCCTTGTTACGTTCCCTTTTCTGTTCCATGCTATATTTGTTTACTGTGAATACTGTATAGACCAACGGGATGTCCCTCCCTGCAATTTGAGTGGCGGGGAGCAAGCGGTTTCGGTACACCCGAAACACAAACTTGCTACCTCCCAATCCTTGAAGAATGAGTTTCGGGCAGCTCCCGTTTTTGCTGTTGGAATGTCATAGTCCCAATCCTTTCTTCTTCTGTTTTACGATAGTTCTTGGTGGTGGACTAACGGCTAAATCCTGCCGTTTGCCACACAGGTAATCGTTCAGGTCTTTATGTCCTTTGTAGTTGTCAGAGAAGTTGCGAATGCGTCCGGCAAACTCCCTCTCCAGTTCCCAATACGCCCTTCTTCCCGCCTCGTCATTATCAAGCAGGCAGTGGATGCGCCCGTACCCGTGCAGCACATCTATGGTTTTGGAAACATTGGCAACCGAATTGAGGATGACATAATCCTGCCTGTCAAGGTTGGGCATGGCTGGGCAGTTCTTCATCCGCAACGTGAGAAAGGAAAGATAGTCCGTCATGCCTTCGAATACGAGGCATTTCTCTCTCGTCTCTCCCTGATGCCGGATATGGCTGATATCTTTCGGGGCGATACAGCCCTTGAAGAAACGGTTGCGCACTTCATATCCTCCCGCCACGTTCGGGAAACCGATGGCGAAATAAGGCTTTCCATTATGGATGAAGTGCAGTTCTCTACATTCCGGCTTTGCCAAAGCGATGTCTATACCCCGTTCCTGTAAGTAGCGGAGCAATGCCGGATGGGTGAGTTTCCTCACCTCCAGATGTTGGAAGCTCGGTTCGGATGCCTGCTGGCGAAAAGAGAAAGACACGGGACGGATGTGTGGAGCCTGTTCCGCTATCCTGCCAAGCAGGTAAGGCACATGGTCGGACGCATAAAGTTCCTGTGCCAGTGCGATGATGTTGCCGCCCCTGCCCAGTCCGTAATCGAACCACAGGTTACGGTCGGTGTTCACCTTGAACGAGGCTTCCGTTTCCTGCCGGAAGGGGGATTTGTACCACAGGCTGTTTCCCTGTTGCTTTACGGGCGTGTAGCCCAGACTTTGCAGATAGTCTGCGATTCTGATTTGTTTGGCTTCTTGTATGTTCATGATTTTACAGAGGATTTGACAGTGGATGTAAAAACGTTGATTTGATGAATGATAGGTGCAACATATTTATATACAGTATTATAACTGCTCAACATCTTCTCAACAAACCACTCGACAAAAGAGAAACCAATAAACGGGTGCTGTTCCTCTTTCAACAGCCTTTTTTGATTGTTGAGAAATTGTTGAGAATATATATTGTTAATTATCAGCATAATTATGTTCTTATTCATCAATTCAACAAAAGAAGAATGGTATTACAGGGATTCAAGCTGTTCCCTTGTGACGGTGTAGAAACGACCGACTCTTTTTATCGGCTCATATCGACACTCCCGATTATAGTTGAACTGGTAGGTGGTATAGGTCAGCCCGTTGGATGCAGGTGTGAGCTTCCAGCACTCCTGCAAGACTTTCCGGACTTGGTGCTTTTCTACCTTTACCTGCGAGTGTATCAACAAAAGAAGAATATCGTTATAGCAGAACGAGAACGTGCCCGTGCCTGTACTGTCCATGATGTCAAGTATAAGCTCGTACATCTCGATTTCCAGACGGTTGCGGTTGCTGCGGATAATCTTCTGCAAGGCTTCGGTATGCAGCAATGAGGGTGCGAACCACATCCGGCTTTCTTTTTTCGTTGCCATTGTCCTGTGCTGCAAATGATGTAGGAAAGCCGGGATTTCCGTTTTCAGCTTTTGCAGAAAATTGGTGTCGTCGGATTGCAGGCGGTTTATCTTTCGCACCCAATAACGTGTTTCACCCGCATCGATGATGACAGGCAGATACTCGTTGTTGGAACACAGCACGAATTTGGCGAAGAAGGCTATCTCGTCACGGTCTTTGCCTTTGGCTTCCACCTTGTAGGAGAGTGTGGTGCTGAGGTTCTTCAACCTCTCGCTGTCCTCCCTGCGGTTGAGCAGCACCTCGTCCACCACGATGAGCAGCTTGCCCGTCCAGTCGGAATTGAACTGGCTGCGGAAATCCTCGTTGGTGTTGAACGTGACATTGTTCTGAAACACGGCTTTCAGGAAGTTCAGGAACGTGCTTTTGCCTGTGTTGCGCTCTTCCGATACCAACAGCAGGATAGGAAGTTTCTGTACGGGTTGCAGGTAGAGCAGTTGCAGGTAGTCCATGCCCAACTCGTACTGTTCACCGAAGATGTGGCGCACCAACGACTGGATACAGGGAAACTCGCCTTGCTGCGGGCGGTGCTCTATCGGCTCGTATAGGTTCAGGAACTTGTCCACTACAGGACGGTAGTCCACATGGTCGGGGACGGTGCAGAAGCCGTCATACTTCGGCACGGTGGCGAGATAGTCCTTGCCGTAGTCCTGCCGCAGCGTCTCGTTGTTCCACACGATGCGTTTCTTCACATAGCCACCGTTCAGACGGGGCTGGTTCACTAACTTGTAGAGGGTCGTACCCACACGGATAAACTCCTCTTTTTCTGTATTTTCTTTCTTCATCGGCATCTTGATTTTATGACTGTCAGATGTTTGTTTGGCGCAAAATTCGGCAATACCCGGAAGTCTGTTTAACAACCCACACGTGACTCACGTAAGATTTTCTTTTATAGCGGAGGACATACGAAGTAAAAAGCCCGAAAAAGAACATATCGGAATGGCTCTTCTTCGGACTTGTCGTAATCGTACGTATGAATGGCAATATGCCTATTCATATATCCGTATAAATACATTGTCGGTAATGTGAATACGCATAGGTTTCATTACTTCATGCCGTCATATCATTAGGGTTTATGCCTGATAATTAGACGTATTCCTTCCATTTATACCCAGCGAAAAGAAGATGCTTGTTTTCTCTTTTCGCAAGTACAGCCTTTCAAAAACGGTATTGCGTACCTGTTCCGCACCGAAGCTGTTGATGCGGAAAGCAAGCGCGACTATCATCGGAAAACTGAACACATCGGCATGATAGCCGTTTTCCAGCCGGATATACTTCTGTACCTCGTATTCTTTCAGTACACCACTTTTATACACGGTTTTGATGACAGTGCGGAGTGTCGGGACTATTACTCCGAACAAATCCACCAATTCCGGTTCGCTCATCCAGATACAAGCAACATTATCCGGCATGATGATGTTGTCGGATTCGCCCATTGTTATGATGTTTCTTTCCATACTCATGACATTGTTATCCCGTTAAACGTCTTGCTCAATTTATCACCGAACATCGTCAGGTCATTGTCGAGTTTCTGCGTGGTTATCTTCGCATATATCTGGGTCGTGACGATGTTCGTATGTCCTAATACACGGCTCACGCTCTCGATGGGCATACCCTTGCAGAGAGCCAGCGTCGCGAATCCATGACGGGCGCAGTGGAAGCTAATGTTCTTTGTTATGCCGCATTCTTTTATCATCCGTTTCAACGGTTTGCAGATAGACCAGTAGTTCAAGCCAGGGAATATGCAGTTGTCTTTTTGCATCGGTCGGTAGCGTTCTATTATCTGCAAGGGTATATCCAACAGCTTCACTTGGAATGGGACTTTTGTCTTGTGGCGTTTGGACAATATCCACTTCTCACCGTTCACCTCCACGATGTTGTCATTCGTCAGTTCCTGCACATCCACGAAAGACAATGCCGTGAAACTGGCAAAGACGAAGATGTCACGGATGTATGCGAGCCTGCTGTCTGCAAACTCATGTGTCATGACCGCTTTCAGTTCATCTTCTGTCAGATACTCGCGTTCCTTTACATTGGGGCTGATATGGAACTGGATGAAAGGATTGCGCGGTATCAGTCCGTTATAATGCGCTTTCATGACCACGCCTTTCAGCCACATACAGTTTGCCCATATCGAACCGTTCCGCAATCCTGCTTCCGTTGAGAGGTATGCGGCGAACTCCTTGATGAAATCGGGAGTAAGTTCCGGCATGGACATATCGCTGCGCTTGTAAAACGACTTGATGAATGCTGCCACATGATTTCTTGCCCGTACACGTGCCCGATAGGTAGCCATTACCCTGTCTTTGCCCACCCGTTTCTTGAACACCTCATTCTCACGGTCGAAAGCCTTGAGCAAGGTCTCATACTCGCTGCCGATACCCTGAAAGGCGTTGCGCACCATTTCAGCCGTAACGAATGCTTCACGGTCGGATATGCGCTGGTAATGTTTGATGATTTGCGCTTTGATGTTGTCCAATGCAAGATTGATGTCCCGTGCCTCGCGGCTCTTGCTTTTGGCCCGGTTGCCCTTGATGTCCCAAAGCGTTTTCGGGACACTCTGTTTGCAACTGAACTGCGCCACAGTCCCGTTGATTGTAACCCGTCCCATAATGGGGACAATGCCGTTTTTCTCCTTACTGCCGTTCACGTAGAACAGCACCTTGAATGTGCTTCTTGCCATACTCGTTTTTTGTTTGCAAAGTTATTACTCAACGAGTTAGACCTTGATATGCCAACCTGTGCCACAAGCTGCCAGATACAACACGGTATGTTAAAAATCACCATCCGGCGGGTAACGATTTGGAGACCGTTCTGCTTCATAAATCCGCTTTCCTTTGCGTTACCCCGATTTTTCGACTGTCCTCATTTGGCTCCGCAAACGCCTTATTGACAGGCGTTACGAAGACATTTATCCCTTTTTATTCGTCTTTTCCAGAGATTTTTGATAACTTTGTACATCTTGGAAAAACTGCCGACCGAATGAACGAACTTCAATCCATTACCGACAAAATATACGAAATCCGCGGCGTGCGGGTGATGCTCGACCGCGACCTCGCCGATTTGTATCAGGTAACTACGAGCGCGCTGAACCAGGCGGTGAAGCGCAATATAAGGAGATTTCCGCCGGACTTCATGTTTCAACTTAACAATCAAGAGTTTGACAACTTGAAATCACAAATTGTTACATCAAGTTGGGGCGGCATACGCAAATTGCCTTTCGCCTTTACCGAGCAGGGCGTAGCCATGCTGTCGGGACTGCTCAACAGCGACATAGCCATAAACGCCAACATCGCCATCATGCGCGCTTTCGTCGCGATGCGCAACTACATAACCACGACAGACAACATAACGGCGGAACTGCGCGAGATGCGGGCGAAACTGGCACTGCTGGAACGCAACGACGAGGAGAACATGGAAGCCGTGAACGACCTGTCGGAAGATATGCGCAGGGAACTCGACAACATCTACAACGCGATAGCGGAGTTGTCGGTAAAGCCCGTACAGGCAAACCGGAAACCGAATCCGATAGGCTTCAAAAACGGCAGATAACGCTTTCGCAGTCATGCACAATGTATTCCATCAGACAAAGGGGCATACGGCAACATCGGTTTACGACTGCTGCACCGGATATTTTCAACCGGTCTCGGCGTGCGTTTTTTGCTTATTCCGAAATTATACGTACCTTTGATACGTTTATTCCGACGGGATGCGGATATACGCCCCGACCATACAAGAAGAAACAACCTAAAAACATAAACTGACATGAAAAAACTATTGTCGCTTTCCATCATGACACTCGTCGGCTTCGCAGTAATGGCGCAGCCGCAGGTAATCGCCCATCGCGGATTCCACGCGACCAAAGGCTCGGCACGCAACTCCATCGCCTCCCTCAAAGAGGCTCAGAAACTCGGAATCTTCGGTTCTGAATGCGATGTCAATCTCACCAAGGACGGTGAAATCCTCGTCGTCCACGGCAGCATGCATCCCGACAAACAGACCAACAAGGAGCAGGACATCAAACGCGTGGACATTCAGAAGAGCAGCAAGGATGAAGTGCTCGCCATCAAACTCGAAAACGGCGAGACGATGCCGACCTTCGACCAGTATCTGAAACAGACCAAGAAGGACAAGAAGACCAAACTCATCATCGAAATCAAGAAGCACGCCACCCCGCAGCGCGAGACCGAAATCGTGAAGGCGGTCGTGGACAAGGTCGCCGAATACGGATTGCAGGAGCAGGTGGAGTACATCGCCTTCCGTCCGTTCGTCTGCGAGGAGTTGAAGCGAATCGCTCCCGAGGGTACCAAAATCGCATACCTCAACGGCGACTACACTCCTGAATACGTAGCCGGAATGGGTCTGTCAGGCATCGACTACAAATTCTCGGTACTGAAAAAGAATCCGAAGTGGATCAAGCGCGCCCACAAACTCGGCATGACCGTCAATGTATGGACGGTAAACAAGGAGGAAGACCTGCGCTGGGTAATTGAAAACGGAGTCGATTACATCACGACCGACAATCCGGTTCTCGCGAAGAAACTTATCGCCGAAATGTGCAAATAGGCGGCAACGATACGGAAGAGGGGTTAGGCGGCACGAAACGCCGACCGCTCTTCCGCTTTTCATAACGCAAACGATTACTAACCCGCAGACGGATACCGGTTCAGGCGTCTTGTCCGCAAAAGTACCGTATGGATTATATCTACACCTTCATGCTGACCGTAATGGTCATTCTGGCAATTACCGGTCTGTTCATCGGAGTGATGAATGACGCCGCCAATTTCCTCAACTCCGCCATCGCGTCGCGGGCGGCTTCGCTGCGCGTCATCATGGCGGTGGCATCGATAGGCATCATCATAGGCGCGGCGACGTCGAGCGGCATGATGGAGGTCGCCCGAAGCGGAATGTTCGACCCGTCGAACTTCACGTTCAGGGAGGTGATGATTCTCTATCTGTCGGTGATGCTCGCCAACATAATCCTGCTCGACATCTACAACACGATGGGACTGCCGACGTCAACGACCGTCGCCCTCGTGTTCTGCCTCCTCGGTTCGGCACTCGCGACCTCAATCGCCGTCATCACGTCGAACGAGGCGATTTCGCTCGCACAGATAGGCAACTACATCAACTCCACGCGCGCCATGGCAATCGTCGCGGGAATACTGCTGTCGGTCATTCTCGCCTTTTCGTGCGGCTCGTTCGTCATGTACGTATCGCGCATCATCTTCTCGTTCCGCTACAAGAAGATTTTCAGCCGGTTCGGTCCGCTGTGGTGCGGAATGTCGTTCACCTCGATAGTCTATTTCGCACTGTTCAAGGGTCTGAAAGGCATTCTCGCCGGAACCGCCGCGATAGAGTTCATCAACGACAATTTGCTGCTCGCGCTGTTCATCTGCTGGATAGCGTGCAGCATGATTCTATACTTTTTGAGCATGTTCCGCGTAAACATTCTCAAACTCAACATCCTCGCAGGAACTTTCGCTCTCGCGCTGGCATTCGCCGGCAACGACCTCGTCAATTTCGTGGGTGTTCCGGTGGCGGGCTACGATTCGTACATGCTCGCGCGCGAAAGCGGCGACACGGCGATGAAAATGGGCGCGCTGGCATCCGACGAGGCTGCCAACATGGGGCTGCTGCTCATCGCGGGACTGATAATGATAGTTACGCTCTGGACATCCAAACGCGCGCTGTCGGTCAGCCAGACCGAAATCTCGCTCTCGTCGCAGGACGAGTCGGACGGCAAGTTCAGTTCGACGCCCGCATCACGAGGAGTTGTCCGAATGGCGATGAACGTCAATTCGACGCTCGCACGGTTCACGCCGCAATGCGTCATAGACTTCATTCGCAGCCGGTTCGTGAAACTCTCCGACGAGGAGCGCGCCGAGGGCGGCTCCTACGACCTCATACGCGCAACGGTGAATCTCACGACGTCGGCGATACTGATTTCGATTGCGACATCGCTCAAACTGCCGCTCTCAACCACCTACGTATGCTTCATGGTGTCGATGGGTTCGTCGCTCGCCGACAAGGCTTGGGGGCGCGAGAGCGCGGTATACCGCATCTCGGGCGTACTAACCGTAGTTTCGGGTTGGTTCGTTACGGGCTTCGGCGCATTCCTGATAGCATTCTGCGTCGCACTCGCGCTGATGTACGGCGGCAATATCGCCATAGTGGGCGTGTCGCTGCTCTGCGGCTGGATGCTCGTGCGCAGCAACATCAAGAAGAACAAGGCGGCTGCCGCACCGGCTGAATCGGAACACGTCGTTGCCGACGACGCCGACGGAATCATCAAACAGAGCGTCGCCGAGGTATCGGAGGCCATGCGTCTCGCCACGAAGATTTACGACCGCACGATGATTGCGGTATTCAAGGAGAACCGCAAGGTGCTGCGCGAGGTCGTCCAGCAGTCGGACGAACTGTACGACATGTCGAAGCAGCGCAAGAAGAACATCATGTCGGTACTCTCCAACCTCAAAGACAACGAAATCGCGGCGGCTTACTACTATGCGCAGGCGATAGACTACATAACCGAAATCGCACGTTCGCTGCGCAACATCACCCACCCGTGCTTCGAGCATATCGACAACAACCACGAGGGCATGACGAAGGAGCAGATAGACGACCTGATGCGCATCAACGACGATGTCGAGATAATTTTCGCCCGCGTGAACATCATCCTGCAACGCAACGACTTCTCGGAGACGCATCTCGTGGTCGAACTCCGCGACGCGCTATTCGAGACTATTTCGGAGTCCATGACCAATCAGTTGCGCAGCATCAAGCACAAGGAGAGTTCGACGAAGGCAAGCATGTTGTACATAACCATCCTCAACGAAACCAAGACGATGGTGCTGCACACGCGCAACCTTATAAAATCGCAGCGTTATTTCGTCCAACACAAATAGGAAATGAAACTAAAATACGGACTTGACTCGAAACCGTCTGCCGGAGCGATGCTGCTCTACGGTCTGCAATGGTTCATGATATGTATTCCCGTGGTGCTGACCAGCACTTTCATCGCACCCGAGGGAGAAACGGTATTCTTCACCCGGAAGATGTTCGCCGTAATGGGCGTAACGATGATTATCCAGGCTCTGTGGGGACACCGGCTGCCGCTTATCGCGGGACCTGCCGCCGCACTGCTTATGGGTGTCATCACGGCTTCGGCGCAGGGACACGGTTCGTCCACGATTTATCCGGCGATGATGATTGGCGGAGCGACAGTGGCTGTCATGGCGGCTTGCGGAATCCTCTCGCGGCTGCAACGCATATTCACGCCTCGGGTCGTGATTTCGATACTGCTTCTGGTTTCGTTCACGATAGCCAAACCAATCGTGGGTCTTATATTCGCCGACAACGACCACCAACTGCTCGCACTGGTATTCTCCATAGCCTGCGTACTCGTCATGGCTGTGGCGAACAACCTGTTGCGCGGAGTGTGGAAGACCACGGTCGTCATCTGGGCGATGATTCTCGGTTCGCTGATATACTACTGCTTCACGGGATTTCCGTCGCAGTTCCTGACCGACAGCGTCGAGTCGCGACTGCTCAATCTGCCGATGGAGTTCGACGCGGGAGTGGTGCTGGCATTCGTATTCTGCTACGTAGCACTGCTGATAAACGAGGTGGGTTCGGTACAGTCGCTCGGCGAAATGATTGATGCCGACAACATGCCGCGGCGCAACAAACGCGGAGTGGGCATAACTGGACTGATGAATGTGGTCGCAGGAGCGTTCGGCGTCATCGGACCAGTCGACTATTCGCTTTCGCCGGGTGTCGTGGCATCGACCTCGTGCGCTTCGCGGTACACGGTTCTGCCCGCAGCCGCAGCGATGATTCTGCTTGCATTCTTCCCGAAACCCGTATCGGTACTTCTGACGATACCTCTGCCGGTAATGGGTACGGTACTGCTCTACCTCATGGCGACGCAAATCGCCGCGGGACTGGGCATGATGCAGGCGTCGAAAGCCGTACCGACATTCAAGGACGGCATGATACTGGGCATTCCGATAATGTTCAACATCATACTTTCGTTCGCCCCGCAGCAAGCAATCGACACCATACCCGCACTGCTGCGCCCGATAGTCGGCAACGGATTCGTGATGGGAATAATCGTAATTCTCCTGCTCGAACATCTGCTGCTCAAACGGGAGAGCAGATAGGAGGATTAAAGTCGTTAAGGTCCTTAAAGTCCTTAACGACTTTAATGTTATTTGCTGTCAACCCCGATGCCATTGGCTTCGCCCAATATACTCCCGCTCGGGAAAATCAAAAGAACTTTTGCTTTTCCACTCGCTTATTCGTATATTTGTAACGTAAAGATTTTCGCCGAGCCGAAAATCAGAAAACCTTAATATAATGGAGAACACGTCATTCGACGACATAAGAGCGTATTACGACGACGAGATTCCTGTCGCGATGCAGCGCATCGCCGACGACCCGCTGCTCGAACCGGCTGCCGGATTCGCATTTCCGGGCATGGACATCGAAGCAGTCCGCGCCGCAATTAGGGCATGTCGCACGACAGACCAGATACAGAGAGAGATAATGTATCCGGCAATCAAACGGATAATCGACACCACGATAGCGGAATTCACCGCATCCGGCATCGAAAACGTATCGCCCGACGACGGGCAACTGTTCATATCGAATCACCGCGACATAGTCCTCGACGCATTCATGTTGCAGTTCGCGCTGTTCACCCGTTCGCTGCCGACGACCGACATCGCTTTGGGCGACAATCTGCTGCGACCGCAACTCGTAGCCGACATCTGCCGCGCCAACCACATGGTGAAGGTAATCCGCAAGGACGACGTTTCGCCGCGCGAGTTTCTCGAAAATTCGCGGCATCTGACCGAATACATCCGCCTGCGCATCGAAAGCGGACGCAAGATGTGGATTGCACAGCGCAACGGGCGCACCAAGGACGGACGCGACGCGACTGACCAAGGGCTGTTGAAGATGCTCGGCATGAGCGGCGAAGGCGATTTCGCGAAGGATTTCGGGCAGTTGAAAATCACGCCCGTATCAATATCGTATCAGTACGAGACCTGCGACATTCAGAAAGCACTCGAACTCACCGCACGCATGAGCGGCGAGCCGTACCGCAAGAAGCCCAACGAGGATTTCGAGAGCATAATGTCGGGCATCGTTTCGCCGAAAGGCAACGTCTGCATCACCATCTGCGAGCCCGTCAGCGACGAGGAGTTGCATGTCATCGGCGAAATGCCGAAAGCCGAGGCTTACAAGGCACTCACCGACCTTATCGACCGACGCATCATCGACGCCTACCGGCTCCACGACACCAACTACATCGCCCACGACATTCTGCATGGCGAACGCCGCTACGCCGACCGTTACACGCCGGAGCAGGAGCGGGCATTCCGCGAACGTCTGGCGAAAGCCGAGGTGCGTTTCGGCAACGCAGTCGAGACCGCTCGCGAAATATATTTGGGCATCTATGCCAATCCGGTCGACGCCAAGGAGGGCAGACGGCGCGACGCATAAGTTGCGCTTATAACGGCATAAGAAATAAAGATTTGCAATTACGACAATCGTTCGTATCTTCGCATCGGAAAAACGAACACTAACACGATTTATATTATGAAAGAACTGAAAGGAACAAAAACGGAACAGAATCTGATGACGGCATTCGCCGGCGAAAGTCAGGCCCGCAACAAATACACCTATTTCGCATCGGTAGCCAAGAAGGAGGGATACGTGCAAATCTCCAAGTTGTTCGAGGCAACCGCAGCGAACGAGAAGGAGCATGCCGAGATATGGTTCAAACTCTTGGGCGGCATCGGCACAACCGCCGAGAATCTGAAAGCGGCAGCCGAGGGCGAAAACTACGAGTGGACAGATATGTACGCGACGTTCGCCAAAGAGGCTCGTGCGGAGGGATTCGACGAAATCGCCTTCCTGTTCGAGGGAGTTGCGAAAATCGAGAAGGAACACGAGGAGCGTTACCTCAAACTGCTCGCCAACGTAGAGGGCGGCTTGGTGTTCTCGCGCGAGGGCGACACGATTTGGCAGTGTTCCAACTGCGGACACGTCGTAGTCGGCAAGAAGGCTCCGGAGGTATGCCCTATATGCGCTCACCCGCAGGCTTATTTCGAAATCAAGGCAGAGAACTACTAACGGCTTCGGTCGCAGAAGAGTTATTTACCGTCGGGGAATCGATTTCCCGACGGTTTTCCATTTATAATCAAATCATTTTAGTATCTTTGTCTGAAACAGGTATAAAACTAAAAACCCATGAAAAAAATCTTCTCGACAATTTTATTGATTCTGGCATTTTCGCTGGATGCATTGGCACAGACCGAATATTCGGTTTGCCTGTACGATTCGCTGCGGTCGCGGGTCATTCCGGTTGCGGTGTACTCGCCCGCGAAAACCAACCGCCACACGGGTGTGGTCGTTTTCAGCCACGGCTACCACAAGAACAAAGACCCGCAGTCCCACCGGCGGTACGCCTATCTGAACCGCTATCTGGCGGAGAAGGGATACTACGTGATAAGCATACATCACGAACGACCCGACGACCCGCAGATGCCGCTGACGGGCGGCAACTTCGCCGTAACACGCAGGTCGAACTGGGAGCGCGGCAAAGAGAACGTCATGTTCACCATAAACGCGTTCAAGGCACTGAAACCCGACCTCGACTGGAAAAAACTGATACTGATAGGACACTCCAACGGCGGCGACATCTCGATGCTCTGCATCGACGAGAATCCTCAACTCTTCTATAAGGGCATTACGCTCGACTCGCGCCGGATGCGTATGCCGCGAACTGCCTCGCCGCGACTTTACACACTGCGCGGCTGCAACTACGAAGCGGACGAAGGCGTGCTGCCAACCGAGGAGGAGCAGAAGCAGTACCGCATGACGGTCGTGAAACTCGACGGCGTAACGCATAGCGACATGGGCAGACGCGGCACGCACGAAAAGCACGAAATCGTCAAGCAGTGGGTCTACAAGTTCGTGAAAGAGTAGGCGTTTCGCCGAGACCTTAAAGACTTTAAGGTCGTTAAAGACCCTGACAAAAGAAAACGGATAATGTGAAACACATTATCCGTTTTCTCTGTACCCAGAGCCGGGGTCGAACCGGCACAGGGGTGAACCTACTGGTGTTTGAGACCAGCGCGTCTACCGATTCCGCCATCTGGGCATGCTTATCGTGTAAGCAGGTGCAAAGATAATAAAAATTTCTATTCCGCAAACATTAAATCGGGCAAAATCGATTGTTTTAACGATTTATACGACTGCTACGATTCCGCGTCCCGGTTCTTGTCCACCATATATTCCACCTTGTCGGCAATCATCTGCGGTGTGATTGCGCGGATGCAGCGCACGTCGCCCCACTTGCACGGCTTGTTGCCGTATGTCGAACACGGGCGGCACTCCATCTCCTGTTGCAGCACGCCTTGCGGGTCGCAGCCGTATCCGAGAAATCCGAGTTCGGGATGCGTCGCGCCCCAGACGGTAACGACCGGCGTCGCCATGAGCGAACAGAGGTGCATCACCAGCGAATCCATCGAAACCACACAGTCGAGATGCGAAATCAAATCTATCTCCTGCGCGAATTTCAGTTTGCCGAACAATGCTGTAACGTTAGGGTACTTGCGCTCCATCTCGACCGCGAACTCCTGTTCCGCACCGCCGCCACCGTGAATGAATACGCGTTCATAACGTTCGGCAAGCAATGCGACAGCCTCGCGGCTCATGTCGGCGGGATAGGTCTTGCCGGCATGTGCCGAAAACGGAGCGAAGCCTATCCAACATCCGCTCTTTTCGCCGAACGGATTCGGACGCACAGGCTTCTCGGCAATCGGCGCAGGGTCGTCGAAAACGAAACCCAGCCGGCGGAAAACGTCGCAATACCTTACGACGGTATGTTTCAACGGCACCGCATCCGGCGAACTGTAACCGAGCCGGAACCACTTCTCCAACTTGCCTTTGCGGATAAATGCGAATTTCAAGCCCGAAAGGAAGAGAAACGATGTCATCACTATCGACCGCAGAACGAAATGCGTGTCGGCGACGGCGTCTATCCCGCGTTTCTTCACCTGACGGGCGAACTTGAACAGACCTTTCAACCCGTTGTGTTCGTCCGCAGTATCGAGGAACATGAAATCAACGTCCAAGCCGTCGAAGAACGGCTCGAACAACTTGCGCGTAGCGACGGTTACTTTAAGTTCGGGGTACGCCTTTTTGAGCGCGCGCAAGGCGTGCGGCAACATGGCGACATCCCCCATCGCCGAAACGCGCACAACCAATATATGTCGGGGCAGACTATTTGTTTGCTCCATAAAGCACCGGATTGAGCGACGGGTCGTTGTACATCTTCATCTGTTTGTAAGTCTTCATGTACTTACGTCCCGATTCGATGTCCTCAATCAACTCTTCGATAGCCATGCAGAGGTCTCTCTGTTGCGAAAGCAGCACGTCGAGTTTCTTTCGGCAGGCGTCGCGATGCGCATCGTCCACATCGGTGCGGACGGTTTCGCAGTGCATGTGATATATTTTGAGAGCAAGTATCGACAGACGGTCGATAGCCCATGCGGGTGTCTCGGTATTGATGCGCGCATCGGCTGCGACCTTCACGTCCTTGTATTTGTCGAGCAGATAGGAGTCGATATACTCGACCATGTCGGTGCGCACCTGATTGGAGCGGTCTATGCGACGCTTGATTTTCAACGCCTCGACCGGATCTATCTGCGGGTCGCGGATAATATCCTCCAAATGCCACTGCACGGTATCCACCCAGTTCTTTTCATAAAGCAGATGCTCGATGCTTCCCTGTGCATAAGGATTGAGCGACGGCTGGTCTACGTCGTCGAGTTTATGATAGTCGTCAATCACGCGTTCAAAAATTCCATTCGCTTTCTCGGTAAACATTTTCGGTCAGTATTTTTAGTTCAAATTTCTGTAAAAAAACGCTATCTTTGTCATAAGATATTACAAAGATAATGAAATTTTCACATAAAGCAATAGTGGCGTTGCTTTTCTCGCTCGTCATAATCGAAATATCGCATGCGCAGGTGCGTCAGACGCGCGAAGAGTACATAGACAAGTACAAGGCTATCGCCGTAGCCCACATGGAGCGTTACGGAATACCGGCGAGCATCACCATGGCGCAGGGCATACTCGAATCCGACAGCGGCAACAGCGTGCTGTCCCGAAACTCCAACAACCACTTCGGCATAAAGTGCAAGAAGACATGGAAAGGCGACCGCGTCTATCACGACGACGATGCCAAGGGCGAATGCTTCCGCAGTTACCCGTCGGTCGAGGCTTCATATCAGGACCACGCCGAGTTTCTCGACTCGTCGCCGCGCTACGACTCGCTCTTCGCCTACCCATCCACCGACTATCGCAGTTGGGCGCGCGGACTGAAAGCCGCCGGCTACGCCACAGCACCCGACTATGCGCAGCGGCTCGTGAAGATTATCGAGGACAACCACCTCTACCTGCTCGACCAGGACGACGGCACGCGACGCTATGCCTCCTACAAGACAGCGGGCAGCGGCGACGAGACGTGGTTCGAGAGCCACAGCACCGCGACCTCCGACGAACTCGTAGACCCGAACGCCTTCCGTGTAACCATCAACTCGCACTGCGGCTACAACATATACCGCAACAACAAGACCTATTATATAATAGCCAAGGAGGGCGATACGTTCCGCACGCTCGGCACGACATTCCGCATTTCGGAGCGCAACCTCCGCAAGTTCAACGACGCCGCCAGGACATCGACGCTCGCCAAGGGCGACATCGTTTACATCGAGCGCAAGAAGCCGCGCTGGGAGGGCAATGCGCTGCTGCACGTGGTTCGCCACGACGAAACCCTGCACTCACTCTCGCAGTCCTACGGCATCCGCGAACGTTCGCTGGCAAAGATAAACTCCATCCGCTCCGGTCGCGACGTAAGCAACGGGCAGACAATCAGATTGAGGTAAGATAGGGTGGGACGCCCTGTGATGTTAAAGTCTTTAAGGTCGTTAAAGTCCTTAAAGACTTTTATTACATGTCGCGGGATTAACTTCGCTTTGCTCCACTGCGTTGCGCAATGCTCGTTGAACGCTCTTCATTCCACGGAAAGCCAACATCCTCCGGCAATATTTATCACAAGGTTTATGATTGCCGATACTTGGTCGGCGATAATCGTTAAAGTCCCTAATGACTTTAAGGTCGTTATCCTTCACTGCGGGCGGGATTAACTTCGCTTTGCTCCACTGCGTTCCGCGCCGCTCGTTTTTCCCCATCGGGGGATACTGAAAATCCGAAAGTGATTGTAATCGACAAAGTCGAATAACTTTTATTTGATGTGAGGCAATCTTGCAAATAAATTTGCAGTTGCCTCACATCAAATAAAAAAGCCACTCTGTCGAGT
>QWCY01000110.1_pt1 | contig 127730 bp, 103 predicted proteins | sample 1972631 | NCBI WGS metagenome assembly QWCY01 (sample SAMN09866696, study PRJNA288562) | Human gut metagenome isolate pre1_stool, whole genome shotgun sequencing... | isolation source: gut | host: Homo sapiens | place: USA: California
GACTTTAAGGACCTTAAAGACTTTAAAGGGTAAGAATGCTCCCAACCGCAGCCCTTTCCTCTACCGTGCAGCACCCAATATCTGTCTGCTTTCGCACCATGTCTGCTCGAATACGTATTGATGCAGTTCGGTGCGCGTAGCCAGCCGGCAATATACGTAATCGTCCGGCAGCCTGCACCAGTTCTCGAACACCTCGCAATCACGACTGCTCGATTCGAGAAATACCTTGCCGCCCTCGCATTTGTCGAACATCCCCCACAGAGACGAGCCTTTCGGACGCTTCGGGTCGGTCTTGTGAAACAGATATACGTCTCCGATGTCGAATCTGTCTCCCGCAATGTAATCTGATAGTCTGTTCTGCACCTCGGAACCTCTCTTGCCGATAACTGATGCGTGTAGATGGGATGTCTTCATTCCGGTATTGTTTTTGATGTGTAATTCAAAAAAATGCGCGGAACTCGACTTCTGTACTCTTAAAAGACCAGTTTCTTAAATACAATATTAACTCGCCGAGAACCGCGCTTGCGATTCCGGCTGTTTATCTAATATCGTATCTTTTTTGGTCTTTTAAGAGGATAAACAGCACTCTGTTTTCCTATTTCAGAAGTAACGATTTATCCATTCCCTGCAAAATTTTCCGCAGGAAAAATGTTTATCATAACCAATTTTTTTGAGAATATGTAACGAATTGTAATGGATTGGGTGGGGCAAAGCACGACTTTCTCGTTAAGGTCTTTAAAGTCCTTAGGGTTCTTAATGTCCTTAAAGTCTTTAAGGTCATTTGAAAATCATAGGAGGTGTTTTTGGTGGGGAAGGGTAATGTTAAAAGTAAAAAATACGCCCGATACTGCAAATCATGCGGTATCGGGCGACTTGTATCGACTTGTATTTATCTCGGATTCGGCTATTCGCAGATGCCGAAGGTCGAAACTATCGTCTGTTTCTCGTCCACGTGGTTAGGGTTGCGGACAATGATTCCGTACTCGCCGACCGGCTTCTCTTTGAGCGTAATCAGGTACGAACTCTCGCCGTATTTCTTCGCCGTGAACGGCAGATATTCGAGTTTGTTGGATTTGGTCGAACCAAAGGTGCTGGTCGACGCGATTTCTGCCTTGCGCTGCTTCTTGTTGGCACCGAAGCGGAAAATCTGGATGATGGACATCGGGTCGGTCTTGTTGTCTACCGCCTTGATGATGAAATTGAATTCGTCGGCGGCTTTGAGTTGCGTCGCGGCTTTTACACCGTCAATCATGATGAGCGTTTTCGCTTTTCCGATTCCGACGAGTATTGCGCCCGCATTTACGCGGGTGCGGAGCATCACGGTCTCTTTTTCGAGCAGTTGGGACTCTCCGTTGGCATTGACTACGACGGCTTCGCCGATGAATTCGGGTTCTGCGACCTGCTGTTGTGCGCAAAGCGTTCCGGCAATCATCATGAATGCGAGAACAAGGATTGATTTTTTCATTTATTTGTGGATTTTAGAGTTTTACAACCCACAAATATATACAAAAATACCCCCCCCCTCCAAATTTTCCGGCAGGAAAATGCAACCGAAAACGAAAAAATAATTGAAAGAGACTTTAAGATCTTTAATGACCTTAAAGTCCTTAAAGAAAAAGAGCGACCCTGCGAAAGGTCGCTCTTTTATCATGTAGTCGCAAGACTACCAGTGAGGGTTCTGTCCGAGGTCTTTGTTCAGCGTCATTGCCGCATCCGGAATCGGATGAACGTACATACGGTTGTTCCACTCCAACTTGTAGTTGTAGAGAAGATAGCCGTGGTCGCCTTCGGAGAACGAGTAGTTCTGGTCGGAATTCTTGTTCGAGATTGCAATACCCATACCGGTAGCAGGTTTGTGGTATTTATCAGGGTCGATAGGGAAAATGTAGGTTCCGCCCTGGAATTTCAAGCCGCCGGATATGACTTTCGGTTTTTCTTTGTCCGGATTTTCCGGAGTCGTCCATTCGAGAGCAGCCTCTTCCGGAGTAACCCAGATACCTCTCCATGCAGTATTGTCCGTGTCGCGGTCTACTACGAGATTGCCGCAATGCCAGCGATAGAGGTCTTCGAGACGGAGGTGTTCGAGTCCCAACTCGCATACGCGCTCACGACGGATTTCGAGAAGAACCGGAGTAAGCGAAATCGGCGAGCAACTGTAATATTTGGCGAGCCATGGGTCGGCTGCGGTCGGCAGGGCTTTCGCTGCTTCGGCATTGATGCCGGCGCGTGCGCGCAGTTCACCGACGGTTTGCGCCCAGATATCCGCTGTCATCTGACCGAGTTCGGCTTTCGCCTCGGCGTAGTTCAACAGAACCTCGGCATAGCGGAAAATCGGAATGTCGTTGTCTGCACGACCTTTCGAGAAGTTCTCCTCGCGCTCCATGCTCCACTTGATGAAGTTGTAGCCCGTGTAGGTGTACGAACCCATATAGGCACCCTTTTTAGCCTTGCTGCCGTTGTTTTTGGTGTACATCCAGCCTTCGTGGTTCACGGTGTTTATCAGACGGTAGTCGCGGTTCTCGAACTCTTTGGAAAGCGACACTCTGTCTTCTCCGTTGGCGATGTCGATAGGGGTGCCGTCGAGTTTGAGGAACATGTTGACATAGGTCTTGGTCGGAGCCGGCTGCTGGTCTTTCGTACCGGTGTTGAACACCCACGTAAGTTCCGACGTAACGGCAAGACCGAGGTCGTATTCGCGAATCCAGATAGCCTCCTTGTTCGAGAGCAAGTCGGTGCTGCGCCAGATTTTTGCGAAGCATCCGTTCTCGGTATCCTCAGGATTACCCTTGGTGAGCGAGAAGCCTGCCTGCATCAACTCTTCGCAGGCTTTTACGCACTCGGAGAGAATGTCTTCGGCTTTCTCGTACTTGTTGTTCCACGGCTGCTCGGTCGAAGGATTCACCGAGTGATACTTTCGGTAGGTACCTTCGTAGAGGCAGGCGCGAGCCTTGAATGCCAGAGCGACGTACTTGTTGATTACATGTTCGTAGCCCTTGTACTGCATCTCGGTGCATGCGAAATTAAGGTCTTCGAGAATATGGTGGAATACCTCTTCGCGGTCGGTGCGAGGTGCTTTGAGAATGGCATCCTCTTCGATTGTAAGCGCATGGTCTACCCAAGGTACATCGCCGAAGGTCTGCATTTTCGCAAAGTAGAAATAGGCTCTCCAAAAACGTCCGACACCCTCGTAGTGGTTGTAGGTCGCTTCGTTGATTTTGCCTTTGCTGTTTACCATTTTGTCGAGCAGGATGTTTGCGCGACGGATGTTGCGCCAACTGCTGATGTCCCAGCCGCCCTGCTTGTTCGAACCCCAGACACCCGGACGGTTGTAGTCCTGAGAGGTCTTTGTGCAGACGAAGTCGCAGTAACGGTCGCCGTCGATACCTATCTCGATTGCGTCGGGAGTGTAATGGTTCATCATTCCGTTCGCGTAGAGAAGCAACTCGTTCTCGGAGGCGAAGAATTTATTGGCTTCGACCTTGTTGATTGGTTCGGTCGTAAGGAATTTCTCGCACGAAACACCTGCAAACAGAACTGCGACGGCGAGAATCGGTTTCATGAATTTTATCGTATTTTTCATAATCTTGTCCTCCGATTTAGAAAGTGAGATTCAGACCTACGGTGAACGTCTTCAACATAGGGTAACTGTAACCCTGTCCGTTGCCCGACAGACCGGTCTTGTAGTTGTTGCCTTCGCCGCGGAAGTCGGTATCGCCGAAGTCGATGACCTCAGGGTCGAACAACTTGGTGTGCTTGTACATCGGCGAGTGGGTGAAAAGGTTCTCCATCGAGAGATAGATTCTCAGACGCTCGATATGAGCCTTGCGGGTGAGTGCCTGTGGGAATGTGTAGTCGACGGTGATGTTCTTGATGCGGACATACGATGCGTCCTGCAAGTAGTAGTCGTTCTCGTAGGCGAGAGGACCCACGTTACGGTTAGCCGAATAGCCGACCTGACGGGTGTAGTATGCGCCCGGGTTGAGAACCTTCCAGTTTTCGGTGCTGTAATCCATGCGTACCGCATCGGTTACATGCTTCTTCGGAAGTTCGCCGTAAGGACGGTTGTACATACCCCAGAACAGACCCGAATCGACGCTCGGATACCAGTCGCGCTTGCCGACACCCTGAATGAATACGCTCAAACCGATGCCGTTCCACGAAGCCGCGAGGTTGATACCGTAGTTGTAGCGCGGAGCGGCGTTACCGATGCGCTCCAAGTCGCCGTGGTTTTCAAGGGTAGCCTTGCCGTAGCCGATGTCGCCGCTGTCGTCCAAATCGAGGAATTTGAGGTCGCCGGCGAATGCAGCGAAGTTCGAACCGTTCTTGTGGAACTTATCCTGCACCCATGCGGAAGCCTCCTCATTGGAGAGGAAATAGCCGTCGGTGCGGAAACCCCAGATTTCGCCGAGTTCCTTGCCTTTATAATAGTTGTATATGTCGCCGTTCGCATTGTAGAAATCTCTAACCCACGTGCGGCTGTCCCATACGCTTACTCTTACGCTGTACTTGAAGTCCTTGCCGCCGGCTTTGAACGTGTCGCGCCACGAGAGGGATGCCTCCCAACCCTTGGTCTTCAACGAACCGTAGTTGCCCTTAGGCGAGTCGTCGCCGAGAATCTGCGGATAGTCCGGACCGTTTACGAGCAGGTCGTTGGTGTAACGCCAGTAGTAGTCGAACGAACCCGACAGACGGTTGCGGAACAAATCGAGGTCTACGCCGATGTCGTAAGTCGTTACGGTCTCCCATGTCAGAGTGTTAGGAATCATGGATGCGGCGTCTGTGTAGTAAACCTTCTGACCGTTGATTAGTATCGACGATTTCTTGGCTTCCATGAGTTCGAGGAACGAATAAGGGTCGATGGATGCGTTGCCGAGCGAACCTACGTTGGCACGAACTTTCAGGTTGTCGAGCCAGTTGCGCGACCATTTCATCCAAGGCTCTTCCGAAATGCGCCATCCTATCGAACCCGAAGGGAAGAATCCCCACTGTTGTTTTTTAGGGAAAAGCGAAGAACCGTCGTAGCGTGCTGCGAACTCGAAGATGTAGCGGTTCATGAGCGTATAGTTCACACGCGCGAATGCGCCGACCATCGTTCTGTCGTAACCGCGGTCCTTGATTGTGTACTCGTCGCTGCTCATCCACTCGAAGTTAGGCATGGTGTCGTAGAGCAGACCCAGACGCTTTATGTAGAAATGACGGTAGTTGGTCTTCTCGATGTTCCAACCGACAACGAGATTGAGGTCGTGGTTCTTGCCGAGTTTCGGAGTCCACGTTCCGACGATGTTCGACGATACGTAGTCGGTGTTGAAACGCGAATCCTCTTTGTACGACGTGCTGTTGTACGATTCCGTACCCGTCGGCGAAGAGTAACTGCTTGCAATCGGGTTTACGTTGATGCGGCTGCTGCGAATCGCCTTGTAGGTGAAATCGCCCGTGAATTTGAGTACGTCCTTGATAGGCTCGATGGTGAGCGTCGTGGTCGTAGCCAGATTCATCTTGTCGTCCTCCTGATAAACGAGGTCTTTGCTCATCAGGTCGTAACCCGTCGATGCACCGTAGAAAGTCGGGGTGCCGTCCTCGTTGTAAGGCATGTAAACCACCTGACCGCGCATCTCGATTTGACGACCGATAGGGTATCTTTCAGCACCCGGAACGGTAGGCTGGTGGTACTTGTTCTTGAAGAGGCTGGTGTTGTTGGCTATCTTCAACCACTTGGTAATCTTCACGTCGCCTTTTGCACGGAGGCTGTACGAGTCGAATTTCTCGTTGCCGACCTTGAAGATACCGTCCTGATTGTAGTACTTGCCCGACAATACGAACGATGCGCGGTCGCTTGCGCCGCTGATGCTCAGATTGTGGGTATGACCTATCGAGTGGTCCTTGTAGAAGAGTTTGTACCAGTTGGTGCTGCCGTAGTAGGCGTAGTTGCCCTTTTCGGTTACGCCGTAAGGGTTCTTGTAGTTCTCGTAAGTCGGGTCGGTGTAACGCTTGCGGAACTCCTCGTGATATGCCGTCGAATAGGTGTCCGAACGGTTGTTGATGTTCGTAGGTGCCTTACCCGACGAGGTCGGAGTCTTCGTGTCGTTGGTGAAGAAGTCCACGAAGTTGTCCAGCCACGTAAGACCGTCGGTAACGAGTTCGTCCTCCCAGCGTACCGTGCGCTGGTTGACCGAAACCGAACCGTTGTAACTTACGGAGATGCGGTCTTTCTTCGCGTTCTTGGTCGTAACGAGAATCACACCGAATGCACCGCGGGCACCGTAAACGGCTGCCGAAGCGGCATCCTTCAATACGGATACGGTCTCGATATCGTCCGGATTGATTGATGTGAGGTCGCCCTCGACACCGTCGATGAGAACGAGCGCGCTGCCGCCCTGACCTATCGAACGGATGGCACCCGTACCCGAACTTGCCTTCGAACGTGCGGAGTATGAGGTCTGACCGCCGCGGATGTAGATTTGACCTTCGTGATTAGGCTTACCGTCGACCTGAATGATGTTCAGACCAGGTATCATACCTTGCAGCGAACGGGTAACGTTCGCGTTGGTGCGGCTTTCGATGGCTTCGCCGGAGAGGTTCTCGACGGCACCTACCAACTGAGCCTTTTTCAGCGTACCGTAACCTACGACTACGACATCGTCGATGGCTTTGGCGTCTTCTTTCATGATAACGTCGATAACGGTGCGGTTATCGACGGCTTGTGCAACGTCCGTATAGCCGATATAGGAGAATACGATTTTCGCATCGGCTGCGGCTGAGATTGTGTAGGCACCGGTTGCATCGGTGGTTGTTCCGTTGGTCGTGCCTTCCACATAAATCGACACGCCCATGAGAGGTTGTCCTGCGGCGTCCTTTACGACACCTTTTACCACTACGTCCTTACCTGCCGTAGCGAGTTCCGAAAATTCCCCCCCCCTGAAATTTGGCTCCGAGAGGTCTTCTCGTGCCTGTACCGCCGTGGTAGTCAGTACGGTAGCGCACAGCATAGCGGCGCATGTACGGACGTTACGACCGGTTTGGGTTTTGTAAAAAAGTTTCATAAAAAATTTTTTAAGTTTAGTGTGCGTAATTTTTTTGCAATTTCTTGTTTGAAGGTTTCTCTGACGTTTCTTTTCTGTTTTTTAATCGGTGGTTTTAATGGTTAAACTTATGTTGGTTTTTCAAAATTTTAATAAAATCACTGCTTAAATCAATACAAAAATAAGAAAAAATATTTAAGTCGGAAATAATAAATTAAGGAATTGTTATCGTCGGAAACCTGATTTTTGTCATTTCGTCGCGAATGATTGCCGAATATGATATATATTTGCAATATGGATATAGTGGAATTTCGCGAGTATTGCATGTCGCTGCCGCAGGTCGAGGAGACGCTGCCTTTCGACGACGTAACGATAGTCTTCAAGGTGGGCGGACGGATGTTCGCCGTCATCGGCATCGACGACCCGTCGCATTTCGTCGTCAAGTGCGACCCCGACCGTGCCGTCGCGCTGCGCGAACGCTACGGCGCGATTGAGGGCGCATGGCATTTCGACAAACGCCATTGGAATTCGATTAGGCTGGACGCGGGACTGTCCGACGGATTCCTGCGCGGCGAGATTCGCCACTCATATCTGCTCGTCGTGCGCAAGAACGTTACGCCGAAAGCCGAGCGCGAACGGATACTTTCGCTCGCCGCCGCCGAAGGTGTCGCCGACGACAGCAGAAAGTTCGACTGACCCGCACCGGCTCGACCCTAACGACCTTAAAGTCCCTAATGTCGTTAACGTTTTCTCACCACTTGGTGTAGCGTTCCAGTTTCTCGGGATAAATATCCTTGATGTTCAGCAGTATGCCCGTGTCCTCGATGCCTCCCAAATCGGGGTTGGATACCGTGTCGAACACCCGCATCGTACTCGAAAGGTTCATGTAGGCGTTAATCAGCGGCGGTATCGCCTCCTTGTAATTGCGTATCTGCCGTATCAGAATCTTGTAGTCCTCGTCATAACTGCCGCCGACGAATATCCGTGCGAACTTCTCATTGTCGATAGCCATTTTCAGCGGCTTGATTCCCTTCACGAGATGTTCCTTGTCGGGAAAATACTTGTGCAGGAAATAGAACAGCGAGTTGCGCGCCTCGACATTGTAGGAGGTGTACATCGTTACCTTGCCGAGCAGGTAGCGCGCCCGCGGATTCATGGCGATGACCGCGCCCAAACCGTCCCACAGATTGTCGAGAGCGAATATGCTCTTCGGATTGCCGGCATGGCGGTATCCGTTCTGGACGAATGCCCTGCCGAGTTCGATGGTACGCGGTAGGAAGAGTTTGCGGAATCGCGGACTGAACCTGAAATAGTGTTCGGTCGAGAGGTTGAGCGGATGCGGTCGCGTGCAGATTATGAAGCGGTAACCGCCTACGATTTGTTGCGCCGCAGGGTCGTAGGCGATGAGTTGCCGATAGCCGTAAGGCGCTGTGTCGCCCTCGTCGATGTCGATTTCTTCGCCCGAGCCGCCGCCCGAACTGCGGAACGCCTCTTCGCGCAGCCGTCCGACCTCGCGCATCAGTGCGGGACATTCGGCTGCCCCGAATATGTATATTTCGTTGCCGCCGCGCCGCGTGTCGCGAATCTTTTCGAGCGATGCGAGTTCTTCGAGCAGCAGTTCCCGGTCTACGGGAGGGATAATGGGTTTCATTTCGTTTGTTTTGGAATTTTCGGTAGTGAATATACGGAGTTGCGTATGTCGTCGGCAATCTCCCTGTCGGAGCGTCCGTCGCGGCTTATGTCCACCGGCGCACCGAATATTATGCGTATGTGCTTTCCGCGCTGACGGAACATCTCGTCCGCAAGCAATGCGAGTTCTATGTTGGTGCCTATGTGCAATACCTTCCGCAACAGGTATATCGCATAGAAGTGCTTCGACAGCCGCCCGTCCACGTAGACCGGCACTATGCGGCGGTCGTAGCGGCGGGCATCCCTGACGAAACGCACTTTCCATTCGGTGTCGGCGACCCTGCCGCCGACGATGCGCGAGCAGAATCCCGCAGGAAAGGTGAAAATCTGTTTGGTCGGCGAGGCGAGAGCCTCGTCGTATGCGAGTTGCGTCGCGGCGTTCTGCCGTCCGTACTTGTTCACGGGAATCCAGAGCGGTCGCAGCGGCTCGATGTTCGACAGCATGTAGTTCACGATTACTCCGACATCCTTGAATCCGCCCATCAGCGTGCGTGCGACAATCATTCCGTCTGGTCCTCCTAACGGGTGGTTGGCGGCGAAAATGTATCTGTCGCCGCTCGGAATGTCGGCGGTGCGGACGACCGAATATTCGATGCCTATGCTGCGAAGTACATGGTCTATGAACTCTTTCGGCGGCAGCGAACCTCCGCCGGCGAGTATCCCGTTGAGTTCGCGTTCGTGTATCAGCCGGTGCAGCAGTGCGGCGGCAGGTCGCGGCAGATGCCGTCCCGTGCGGCGGTACAAGATGTCCTCTATGTCGATGCGTTGCATGTCGTGTGCGGTATTACGGTGCAAAATTATCGATTCTTTTCGGGGCTGTAATCGGTAAAAATACCTAAATTTGACACCGCGTGAGCCGAAAAGAACATCGCCACTCTCCGAAAAAATACCTTAAAGACTTTAAGGACGTTAAGGACCTTAACGCCCCTGCAATGCAATAAAAGCACCCCTCAAACCGATATACAATAAAAATGGATGTTATGAAAGAGTACTTGTTGCCGTTCGTGCGGCTGCTGAACGAAATGTCGCCCTATCTGCTGCTCGGTTTCCTGATTGCGGGCATCATGCACGCTTTCGTCCCGCGCACGCTGTATTCGCGCTATCTGGCGGGCAACGATTTCCGTTCCGTCGCCATGGCTGCGCTGCTGGGCGTGCCGCTGCCGCTGTGTTCGTGCGGAGTGATTCCTACCGCGATGTCGATGCGCCGCGAGGGCGCGTCCAAGGCGGCTACGGTGTCGTTCCTGATTTCCACTCCGCAGACGGGCGTCGATTCCATCGCCGCCACGGCTTCGCTTCTGGGTCTGCCGTTTGCCGTGCTGCGCCCCGTGGCGGCATTCGTAACGGCTCTGTTCGGCGGAACGCTCGTGGGGGCTGTTTCCCGCGGAGAGGAGGCTGTCGCATCTTCGGCAGACAGTGCCGGCAGCGAACGCGCGACCACATTTTTAGGAAAGTGCCGGTCGGCACTGCGTTACGGATTCGTCGATATGATGCAGGACATCGGTCGCTGGCTCGTCCTCGGGCTCGTGGTCGCGGGACTGATTACCATATTCCTGCCCGACGGCTTTTTCGCCCGTTTCAGCGACTATCCGCTTGCCAATATGGCACTTATCCTCCTGCTGTCGATACCGATGTATCTGTGCGCGACGGGTTCTGTGCCTATCGCCGCCGCACTGATGTTGAAAGGATTGTCGCCCGGTGCGGCACTCGTACTGCTTATGGCGGGTCCCGCCACCAACATGGCGGCTATACTCGTTATCGGCAAGGTGCTGGGGCGTCGGACGCTTGCGGTCTATCTGCTGTCGATTGTCGCAGGTGCGGTCGGATTCGGACTGATTGTCGATACGCTGCTTCCCGCCGAGTGGTTCTCGGTCGCATCGCACGGTGAGTTCTGCTCCCACTGCCTGACGGGTTCGCAGTGGTGGAAGACCGCGTCGAGCATCCTGTTCGCGGTGCTGCTCGCGGCGGCTTACGTGAAGAAATATTGGTTCAGAAACGATAAGAGTATGAAAAACGAAAGAGTTTATGCGGTGAAGGGCATGATGTGCAACCACTGCAAAGCCAATGTCGAGCGCGTCATCTCCGCTGTCGGAGGCGTCGAAAGCGTCAAAGTCGATTTGGCGGACGGCATCGCCCGTGTCGAGGGTGCGGCTGACAGCGGCGAGATAATCGCCGCAGTTGCCGGCGCAGGCTACGAATGCTCTGCGAAAGAGTAATTGCGGAGAGGAAAAAGGTCCTTAAAGTCTTTAAGGACCCTAAGGACTTTAATCGAAAACCTCGGGCAACCAGTCATAGGTCGCCCGAGGTTTTTCAGTGCCGCTCGACGAAATCGAGTATCGCGGCGGCGCACTTCTCGGGTTCCTCCATGAAGCCCATGTGTCCCGATTCGGCGAGCCTTACCACCTCCGCTTGCGGATGTCCGGCAATCATCTTGTCGGCGACCTCGTTCGTTATGTACTCGTCCTTGCATCCGAGGATGAAGAGTTGGGGTTTGCCGCACTCGCGCAGCATCGCATTCTGGTCTTTGCGCCCTATCATTCCGTTCAGCAGCGCGATTATGCCGCCGTCCTCGGTCATGTGGACTATTTCGGCGAGGTCGTCGATGTGCGGCTGCATGCGCCGGCGGTTGTCGGCTGCGAATCCTGCCGCCGGAGCGACATGCGCGAGCAACTCCTTCTTGCCCGAACGCACGAGCGCGATTTCGCGTTCGCGGTTCTTCCGCTTTTCGTCGCTGTCGGCATTCGGAGTGGAACTGAGCAGCACTATGCCGTCCGTCATCTGCGGATGCCGCTCGCAGAATGCGAGCGCGACATACCCGCCCATCGAGTGTCCGACGACGAACGCGTGTCCGATGCCGAGCGATTCGAGTGCCGCCGCGAGAGTGTCGGCGAGATAGTCCATGGAGTGCGTTTCGCCCTTGACCTCCGAGATTCCGTGTCCTGGAATGTCGAGCGTTACGACGCGGACGCTCTTGTAGAGCAGCGGCACGAACTCCTCCCATACGAGCATGTTTTCGAGATAGCCGTGCAGCAGCACCACCGTCCGTTCGCCCTTCTGCGAGTCGCATACGTGCAGTGCCGTATCGCCCGCCATTATGAATTTTTCTACCATTTTCCCGTTTTTGTGCTTTTTGAGGTGTAAATTTATGGATTATTATCCGATTATTTGTAATTTTGAACGATTATATGCTTTTCGGTATGGAAATCGGCTTCATAAAGTGCCACGGTTCGGGCAACGAATTCGTGATGACGGACTCCGTCGCCTGCGACATGTCGGGCGTCGCTCTCGATGCGCTTTCGGTGAGCGCGTGCGACCGCGAAACGGGCATCGGTGCCGACGGACTGCTCGTCCTCGTGCGCAACGGAGACGGTGTCTACGGCATGCGCATGTTCAATCCCGACGGTTCGGAGGCGGAAATGTGCGGCAACGGCATCCGCTGCGTCGCCCGTCTTGCCGCGGATTATGTCGGCAGCGGCGAATTCGTACTCACGTCGGGCGGCAGAGAGTACCTCATTACCCGTCACGAGGATATGCGGCACTCGATTCCGACATTCGGCGTGCGGATTCCGGTGCGTCTGTGGAGCGACGATTTCGCCATGCACGGCGAGGGCGAGGATTTTGTTTCCCGACCGATTCCCGAACTCGATGCCGGATTGCGGTTTACGGCTGTCAATGTCGGCAACCCGCATATCGTAGCCGAGGTGGAGCGCGTCGATTACGACCTGCTCGGTCGGCTCGGCAGACGGGTATTGGAGTTGCCGCAGATATTCCCGCACGGCGTGAATGTCAGTCTGGTCGAGGTGCGCAGCCGCAACAGAATCTTCGTCGCGACCTACGAGCGCGGAGCGGGCATCACCCCTTCGTGCGGCACGGCGATGACGTCGAGCGCGACGGCTATGGCTTTGACCGGCAGATGCGGTTTCGGCGAGAACATCGACGTTCTCAACCGCGGCGGCGCGGTGCGGTGCGTCTGCTCGCGCGAGGGCGGGCTGAATACGACGCTCGTCGGAAATGCGACCTACGAAAGCAAAGGACGGATTGAAATTTGCGGTAACGGCTTCCGGTTCGTTACCGACGAGGTGTGCCGCGGCGAACAGGCGGCATACGACGACTTTTTGAAGACTCTGAAAACGGAGATATGATACCCGGGTACGGAAAAACCGTTTGTGTGCTGGCGACAGTCGCGGCGAGCATCCTCTGCTCGTCGTGCAACGTTACGCGCCGTCTGCCGCAGGGGTCGTATCTGTTGCAGAAGGTGAAAATCGAGGACGACAAGTCTGTTCCTCGCAAGGAGCGCATCGAGGGCGACGAGGTGCGCAAATACGTCCGCCAGCGTCCGAACAAGCACTTTCTGGGAACCAATTTCTATGTCTGGGTCTACAATCTGGCGAATCCCGATAAGGATAACTGGTGGAACAACTTCAAACGCAAGATTGGCGAGGAGCCCGTCCTGCTCGATATGTCGCTGACCGAGAAATCTGCCGAGAACCTTAAAATCTATCTTGATTCGCGCGGATATTTCGCGTCGAAGGTCTCCTACGATGTTGATACGACCTACCGCCGCAAGCGGGCGAAGGTTACCTATTCGCTGAAACAGAATCGTGCGTACCGCATCGACCGCATATCCTACGTCTTCCGCGACCGTTTCCTCGAACCGATTCTGCTGCCCGACACCGTCAATACGCTTCTGCATGTCGGCGACATATTCGACATCTCGGTACTCGACAGGGAGCGCGAACGCATCGCCGGATTCCTCAAAGACCGCGGCTACTACGGCTTTTCGGTAAACAACATAGAGTATATCGCCGATACGCTGACCAACAGCAATATGGTCGGTGTGAAAGTCGTCGTCAAACAGAATCTCGCCGGCTACAACAACCGCGGCGAGGCGGTTTACGACAACAATGCCGTCTACCGCCTGCGCAATATAAATATAGTACCGAACTACAATGCCGCCGAGTCGAAATTGCAGGGCGGCGCGTATTACGACCGCTTCGACACGATTTCGTACCGCGGCTTGAACGTCATGTACGAAGGCAAACGCCCGAATATCCGCGCGCGGGTGCTGCGACCGGCTATTCCGATGTACCCGAATTTCATCTACGACTATTCGCAGGTTACGCGCGCATACTCCAATCTGATGCAGATGGGCTATTTCAAGAGCGCGCGCATCGTGTTCGACGAACTGCCCGATTCGGTGTCGCCGCGCAGTTACATAACCTACGTCGGCGGCGACATGTCGAAATCCGACTCGACGCGCGTGAACTATACCCGCGAGGGTTACGTCGATTGCAATATCCTCTGTACGCCCGCGCTCAAACAGAGCATCAAGGTCGAGTTGGAGGGTTCGACCACATCGAGTTTCTATGGCGTGAAAGCCTCGGTTGGCTACCAGAACCGCAACATATTCCGCGGCGCGGAGATGCTCGAACTCGTCGGTACTGTCGGTTACGAATACATGAAGGCTCCGAAGTCGTCGCGCCGCAATGCGATGGAGTTCGGCTTGTCGGCGGGATTGTCGTTCCCGCGGTTTCTGATATTCCCTACGTCGCCTTTGAGCCGTATCGTCGCGCCGCGCACGCAGTTCGAAATATCCTACAACTACCAGAACCGACCGTACTACCGCCGCGACCTGTCGAGTATCGTGTGGTCCTACTCGTGGCGCAACATGAACCACTCCACGTTCGTTGTCCGCCCGATAAACATCAACTGGGTGAACGTCGGGTACATCAACAAGGACTATTTCGACTCGTTGCAGAACGAGTATCTGAAACACAGTTACGAATCGCAACTGATTCTGGGCATTTCGGGTTCCTATCTCTACAACAACCCCCGCTTGCAGACCACCCGCAATCAGACGACCGTGCGCCTGAACTGGGAGTTGGCGGGCAACTTGCTCGACGGACTCGAACATCTATTCTCGAAACCCGCTGCGGGCGAGAAATACTACAAGATTCTCGGAATCCGCTATTCGCAATATTTCCGTGCCGATTTGAGCGTCAGCCACAAAATCATGCTCGGTGAGGTAACCGCCGTCGCCGGTCGCATCTATGCGGGATTCGGCGCGGCTTACGGCAACTCGCAGGCGATGCCGTTCGACCGCATGTTCTACTCGGGCGGCAGCAACAGCATGCGCGGATGGGCGCCGCGAACTCTCGGTCCGGGTTCGTCGCCGCTACCGACCAACGTGGTCTACCCGACGCAGTTGGGCGACATGAAACTCGAAGCCAATCTCGAATTCCGCTTCCCTATCTGGGGTATCTTCCATGGCGCGACCTTCTTCGATGTCGGCAATATCTGGTACATGGGGCGCAACGACGTGGAGTACAGCCCCGAATCGGTATTCCATTTCCGCGATTTCTACAAGCAACTCGGATTCAATACGGGCATCGGTATCCGCATCGACATCAAATTCGCCATCCTGCGTCTGGACTGGGGCATACAACTGCATAATCCGAACAATCCCGCCGGCAAGCGGTGGATTCACGATTTCAAGTGGCGCAATACGTCGCTCAACTTCGGTGTCGGCTATCCTTTCTGACAAACTTGTTCAACGAAAGGAAAAAGTCGCTATCTTTGCGACATGTAACCATGACACATATCGAATATAAATATCTGTACGCTATAAACTCCCCCGCCGACCTGCGACGACTGGCGGTCGAGGAGTTGCCGCGCTATTGCGACGAACTGCGGCAGTATATCATCGAGCAGTGCGCCAAGAACCCCGGGCATCTCGCATCGAGCCTCGGCGCGGTCGAAATCGCGGTTGCGCTCCACTATGTCTACGATACGCCCTACGATAAGGTGGTATGGGACGTGGGTCATCAGGCATACGCCCACAAAATCATCACCTCGCGCCGCGAAGCCTTTTGCCGCAACCGTTGTCTGGACGGTATCAGCGGCTTTCCGCGCATGGCGGAGAGCGAGTACGACGCTTTCGGGGCGGGACACGCTTCTGTGTCGATTTCGGCGGCACTCGGCATGGCGAAGGCTGCCGCGCTCGACGGCGAGGACCGCAAGGCTGTGGCTGTCATCGGCGACGGCTCGATGACGGGCGGTCTGGCGTTCGAGGGAATGAACAATGCCGGCGCGGGCAAGAATACCGATATTCTCGTCATACTGAACGACAACAACATGTCTATCGACAAGTCGTCGGGCGCGCTGAACGGATATCTGTTGAGGCTCTCCACCTCCAAACGCTATAATCGCTTCAAACAGCGCGTGTGGGCGGCTCTGTCGCGGACTCCGCATCTGCTCAACATGTGCCGCAAGGCAGGCAACGCCGTGAAACACGGTCTGTTGCAGAACAGCAACCTTTTCGAGAGTTTCGGATTCCGCTATTTCGGTCGCGTGAACGGACACGACGTGGTAGGGCTGGTACGTACTCTCACTTCGCTGAAAGATATAAAGGAGCCGAAACTGCTCCACGTAATCACCCAGAAAGGACACGGCTACCGTCCTGCGGAGAAGAACCTTACGGTGTGGCACGCCCCGGGCAGGTTCAATCCCGAGACGGGCGAACGCATCTTGTCGGGCGGAGCGAAACTCGACCGCTATCAGGACGTTTTCGGGCAGACGCTGCTCGACCTTGCCCGTATGGATGACCGTGTGGTCGGTATCACGCCCGCTATGCCTACGGGTTGTTCGATGAATATCATGATGGCTGAAATGCCCGAACGCTGCTTCGACGTCGGCATCGCCGAAGCCCATGCCGTAACGTTCTCGGCGGGACTGGCTGCGGCGGGTAAGATACCGTTCTGCAATATTTACTCTTCGTTCATGCAGCGCGCCTACGACGGCATCATCCACGATGTCGCGTTGCAGCGGCTGCCGGTCGTGATGTGCCTTGACCGTGCGGGAATCGTCGGCGAGGACGGAGCGACGCACCATGGCGCGTTCGACCTCGCATATTTGAGTTGCATTCCCAATATGATTGTCGCCGCACCTTCCGACGAACGGGAGTTGCGCGATATGATGTATACTGCGTTGCGTAGCGGAGTTCCGTTCGCAATCCGCTATCCGCGCGGCTGCGGACGCGGTGCGGAGTGGCGCGACCGTCCGTTCGAGGAACTGCCGATAGGTCGCGGACGCCTGCTCCGCGAGGGCGGCGATGTCGCGGTACTTGCCATAGGTTCGACATGCACATTCGCTCTCGATGCCGCCGAACGTGCCGCTGCCGAGGGCGTGGGCGTTGCTGTCTATGACATGCGCTATGCCAAGCCGCTCGACGAACGTATGCTCGACGAGGTCGGCGCGAAATACGGACGGGTGATTACCGTCGAGGACGGAGTTCTGCGCGGCGGCGTTGGCGAGGCGGTGATAAAGTATTTCAACGACAATGGATTTTCAGTCAAGGTGGACGCACTGGGCATCGGCGACCAATTCGTCGAACAGGGAACTCCCGCCCAACTCTATTCGCTGTGCGGCTACGATGCCGCCGGCATCCTCCGCACGATAATGAAAAGCCGTTAAGCCTCCCAACGACCTTAATGTCCCTAACGACCTTAAAGTCCTTAAAGTCTTTAACGACCCTAATGACTTTATTATAAAAAAGAACATCCGGCACCAGAAAATCTCTGATGCCGGATGGTTCGTTTAAGACGATGACCTATCGTAGTTTGAAATCCGGGTCTGCCATGTGCGGAATCGGCTGCGAACGGTAAACGCCCGCTTCGAACTTCTCGCGGACAGCCTTGAATGCGTTGATTGTGTATTCGACGTCCTCCATCGTGTGGGCGGCAGTCGGGATGACACGCAGGATGATTTCGCCCTTAGGGATGACAGGGTAGATGACTATCGAGCAGAACAGCGCGTGGTTCTCGCGCAGGTCTACGATAAGGTTCGTTCCCTCCTGCTCGCCGCCTTTCATGTAGATTGGGGTAACAGGCGACTGCGTAACGCCGATGTCGAAGCCGTTCTTCTTCAAACCGCTCTGCAATGCGTTGGTGATTTCCCACAACTTCTGCTGGTACTCCGGATGGTTGCGGATAAGTTCCAGACGCTTCAATGCGCCGATGACCATCGGCATCGGGAGCGACTTGGCGTAGAGTTGCGAACGCATGTTGTAGCGGAACAGGTTGATGAGCCAGCGCGGACCCGAAACGAACGCTCCGATACCCGCCATCGACTTGGCGAACGTGTTGAAGAGTACGTCCACGCCGTCTACGACGCCGAAGTGAGCCGCCGTACCGCGACCGCCGGGACCCATTGTTCCGAATCCGTGGGCATCGTCCACGAGCAGACGGAAGTTGAAATCCTTTTTAGCCTTGACGATTACGTCGAGGAATCCGAGGTCGCCCTTCATTCCGAACACACCCTCGGTGATTACCAGCACGCCGCCGTTCTGCTCGTCGGCGAGTTCGGTCGCATGACGGAGTTGCAGACGGAGCGACTCCTCGTTGTTGTGGGCATAGACGAAACGCTTGCCCTTGTGCAGACGCAAACCGTCGATGATGCAGGCGTGAGCCTCTGCGTCGTAAACCACGACGTCGCGCGGGGTCAGCAGGCAGTCGATAATCGAAATCATGCCCTGGTAACCGAAGTTGAGCAGGAACGCATCCTCCTTGCCGACGAACTCGGCGAGTTCACGCTCCAACTGCTCGTGATACTTGGTCTGTCCGCTCATCATTCGCGCACCCATAGGTGCAGCCATGCCGAATTCTGCCGCACCGGCAGCGTCGGCTTTGCGCACCTCCGGATGGTTCGCCAGTCCGAGATAGTTGTTGAGGCTCCAATTGAGCATCATTTTGCCGCGAAAGCGCATGTGAGGTCCGATCTCTCCTTCGAGTTTCGGAAATGCGAAATATCCGTGGACATCCTTCATGTACTGTCCGATAGGACCACCCGCATTCTTTTCCAAACGGTCGAAAATATCTGTCATATTTTATCTGAATTTGTAAAGTTGCATTTTGCGAAAGCAAAGATAATGAATTATTCGTAACGAGATGAAAAAATAGGAAACTATATACAACTTTCTTCCGAATCAAGTTTATGAAATGTATTCGGATAACCGACTGTCGTGGTTCTCGCGGCAAAGCCGCGTACACAGATGTTACCCACCCCCTAAATCCCCCGCCTGTGCGGGGGACTTTGGTCGGAACTCGCAAAGGCATACGGTTTTGGAATACTGTTAGTGGGAAATCGTATGTAATCGCCCAAAAAATCGTCCGAAAAGTCATATTATATATAGGTAGCGGTTCGGGGCGGGCGAATATCGAACTTTTTTCGTAAAAAGTACCCCGAGTTTTTCATATTTCACAAAACTATTCTATCTTTGCAGTCGATTTTGCATCCGCATCCACGGAATCGTTCGCGGCAGAGGAGGAAAATCGGGTTCTTTGAACAGTTGAAGAAATTTACGCCAAAATTTTGCAGATTCGAAAATTTCGGTTATCTTTGCAATCCGAATTGGTAGAGATTGCCGATGTAGCTCAGTTGGCCAGAGCAGCTGATTTGTAATCAGCTGGTCGGGGGTTCGAATCCCTCCATCGGCTCGCAATGTCGATGCGAAGGATAAAAAATCGATGCCGCAGGCATGCGAAAATCGAGGTCGGCGAGCGAAAGCCTCTCCTGAATGGGAGCAACGAGCGCAGCGAGTTAATCCCCGCGGATAGAGAGCAAAAAAAATGGGAAGATACCAGAGTGGCCAAATGGGGCAGACTGTAAATCTGCTGGTTTATACCTTCGGTGGTTCGAATCCATCTCTTCCCACCAGACAAAATCGGTCTGTAAAACGAACCGCGATTCTTCGGAATCCGGTTTCGGCGTAAATGCGGAAGTAGCTCAGTTGATAGAGCATTAGCCTTCCAAGCTAAGGGTCGCGAGTTTGAGCCTCGTCTTCCGCTCTCAGAAGTTGTGCGCAATGCACCTTTATCGATAGGAATAAAGGGTGCATTGCCCGCATCTGTATGAACGAGAACCTAAAACTTTTTGATATACTTTTAAGGTAACTTTTATAAAAAACTAATACATTAAATTACTATGGCAAAAGAAAAATTCGACCGTTCGAAACCACACGTGAACATTGGTACGATCGGACACGTAGACCACGGTAAGACTACCCTTACCGCAGCGATTACCACCGTACTTGCTAAAAAGGGTCTTTCTGAACTCCGTTCATTCGACTCCATCGACAACGCTCCGGAGGAGAAAGAGCGCGGTATCACCATCAACACCGCTCACGTCGAGTATCAGACGGCTACCCGTCACTATGCTCACGTAGACTGCCCGGGACACGCCGACTATGTGAAGAACATGGTTACCGGTGCCGCTCAGATGGACGGTGCGATTCTCGTAGTTGCCGCTACCGACGGTCCTATGCCTCAGACCAACGAGCACGTGCTTCTCGCAAAGCAGGTGAACGTGCCTAAGATTGTCGTATTCCTGAACAAGTGCGATATGGTTGACGACCCTGAAATGCTCGACCTCGTCGAGATGGAGGTTCGCGACCTGTTGGCTAAATACGATTTCGATGACAACTGCCCTATCATCCGCGGTTCCGCTCTCGGCGGACTCAACGGCGAGCCTCAGTGGGAGGAGAAAATCATGGAACTCATGAACGCAGTTGACGAGTACATTCCGATTCCGCAGCGTGAGAACGAGAAGCCGTTCCTGATGCCGGTTGAGGACGTATTCTCGATTACCGGTCGTGGTACCGTGCTTACCGGTCGTATCGAAACCGGTGTCATCAAGGTAGGTGATCCGGTTGAAATCGTAGGTCTCGAAGAGAAGACCCTGACTTCGACCTGCACCGGCGTCGAGATGTTCCGCAAGTTGCTCGACGAGGGTGAGGCAGGCGATAACGTAGGTCTGCTCATGCGTGGTATCGACAAGAAGGACGTTAAGCGCGGTATGGTTGTCGCTAAGCCGGGTTCGATTACTCCGCACACCAAGTTCACCGCTGAGGTTTATATCTTGAAGAAGGAAGAGGGTGGTCGTCACACTCCGTTCCACAACAAGTACCGTCCTCAGTTCTACCTCCGTACGATGGACGTAACCGGTGAGGTTGCTCTTCCTGAGGGTGTAGATATGGTTATGCCGGGCGACCACGTAACCATCACCGTAACCCTTATCTACCCTGTCGCTCTCAACGAGGGTCTGCGTTTCGCAATCCGCGAGGGTGGTCGCACGGTAGGTGCAGGTCAGATTTTGAAGATTGTAGAGTAATTCTCTCGGTCATATAACGGAAGGCGGTTACGCCGCCTTCCATAATAGGAGCATAGTTCAAGGGTAGAATAGCGGTCTCCAAAACCGTTGATGGGAGTTCGAATCTCTCTGCTCCTGCTCGAAATAAAGAAGAAAACTATGGGATATATTAAAAACTCATACAATGAACTCGTAGAGAAGGTCTCGTGGCCTTCGTTTTCGCAGTTGCAGAGTTCTACTATCGTAGTGATGGTCGCTTCGGTGATTTTCGCTATCGTGGTATTGGCTATGGATATGTCGTTCGAGAATATCATGGCGGGAATCTATAAGTTTTTGGGTAATCTGGGTCGTTAATCGTTTTACGGTCTTATGAGCGATATTCAAAAACAGTGGTATGTAGTCCGTGCTATCGGCGGTAAGGAGGGTAAGGTCAAAGAGTACCTCGAAAACGAAATCCGTCATAGTCATCTCGAAGAGTACATATCGCAGGTTCTTATCCCTACCGAGAAGGTCTATACCATCCGCAACGGAAAGAAAATCTCCAAGGAGAAGGTTTCTTATCCGGGCTACGTGCTGGTAGAGGCTGCATTAGTTGGACAAATTCCGATTATCATTCGCAATACTCCTAACGTTTTGGGCTTCCTCGGCGATACCAAGGAAGACAGTCGCAAGATGAATGCCACGCCGCTTCGTCCACAAGAAGTGAGCCGCATACTCGGTCGTGTCGACGAGATAAGCGAGATGGAGGAGGAACAAGAGATTCCATTCGTTGTAGGCGAGGTCGTCAAGGTTACGGACGGTCCTTTCTCAAGCTTCCAAGGTACCATTGAGAGTGTCAACAACGAGACCAAGAAACTCACTGTTTCGGTGAAGATATTCGGTCGCAAGACTCCTATGGAGTTGAGCTTTACACAAGTAGAAAAAGAATAATAAACCAAGGAAAATTATGGCAAAAGAGGTTGCTGCATTTATTAAATTGCAGATTAAAGGTGGTGCTGCCAACCCTTCACCTCCGGTCGGTCCGGCTTTGGGTTCCAAGGGAGTCAATATTATGGACTTCTGCAAGCAATTCAATGCCCGTACTCAGGATAAGGCGGGAAAGGTTCTTCCAGTCATCATCACTGTTTATAGCGATAAATCGTTCGATTTCGTTGTAAAACAGCCACCGGTAGCCATCCAGTTGAAAGAGGCTGCAAAAATCAAGTCGGGTTCCGCACAGCCTAACCGTTCGAAAGTCGGTGAGGTAACGTGGGAGCAGGTCGCTGAGATTGCCAAGGACAAGATGCCTGACATGAATTGCTTCACTCTCGACGCTGCAATGCGTATGGTGGCAGGTACTGCACGCAGTATGGGTATCAACGTCGTTGGAGAATTTCCTAAAATGTAATTTGAACAGAAATGAGTAAGTTGACAAAAAATCAAAAGATTGCCTACGCAAAGGTTGAGCCGGAAAAGGCTTACAAACTCGGTGAGGCTGCCGCTCTTCTGAAGGAAATTACCTTTACGAAATTCGATGCTTCGGTGGATATCGACGTGCGTTTGGGCGTAGACCCTCGCAAGGCCAACCAGATGGTCCGCGGTGTGGTAACTCTTCCTCACGGAACGGGTAAGACGGTACGTGTCCTCGTACTGTGTACTCCGGAGAAAGAGGCGGAGGCTCAGGCGGCAGGTGCCGATTATGTAGGTTTGGACGAATACGTAGACAAAATCAAGTCCGGATGGACCGATGTAGACGTAATCATCTGTACCCCTAACGTGATGGGCAAGGTCGGTGCTTTGGGTCGTATCCTCGGACCTCGCGGTCTGATGCCGAACCCTAAAACGGGTACGGTTACCATGGAGGTCGGCAAAGCGGTAAATGAAGTCAAAGCAGGTAAAATCGATTTCAAAGTGGACAAGTTCGGTATCATCCACACTTCTATCGGTAAAATCTCCTTCACTCCGGAGCAGATTGTAGACAATGCGAAAGAGGTGCTCGGCATGATTCTCAAACTCAAACCGTCGGCAGCGAAAGGTGCCTATGTCAAGAGCATCTATCTCTCGACCACGATGAGTCCGGGTCTGCAAATCGATTCCAAATCAGTAGAAACCAAATAATCAGGGAGGATAAACGATGACAAAGGAAGAAAAAGCGCTTGTAATAGATAACATCGCTGCCAAACTCGGAGAGTATCCTCATTTCTACCTTACCGACATCGAGGCTCTGAATGCGGAGCAGACCGCATCGTTGCGTCGCAAGTGTTTCGAGAACGACATCAAACTCGTTGTCGTCAAGAACACGTTGCTCGGCAAGGCACTTGAAAAGGTGGAGAAGGCTGATGCAGAATTGCTGCATGTACTTGAAGGTCCTACTTCGATAATGTTCGCCACTACGGGCAAAGCCCCTGCGGTGCTTATCAAGGAGTTCCGCAAGAGTTGCGACAAACCGATACTGAAAGCCGCCAGCGTGGAGGGTTGCCTCTATATCGGCGACAATCAGTTGGACACTCTGTGCAACATCAAGAGCAGAGAGGAACTCATCGGCGACATCGTTTCGCTCTTGCAGTCCCCTGCGAAGAATGTTATCTCTGCATTGCAGTCCAATGCAGGTCAGAAAATCGCGGGTCTCGTAAAGACTCTCGAAGAAAGAAACAACTAATCAACGAATTAAAAACAAAATTTAATAAAGAAAATTACAACTATGGCAGATGTAAAGAAACTGGCTGAAGAATTGGTAAATTTGACAGTTAAGGAAGTAAACGAATTGGCTACTATCCTCAAAGAAGAGTATGGTATCGAGCCGGCTGCTGCAGCTGTTGCTGTTGCTGCTGCACCTGCTGCTGCGGGCGAAGCGGCTGCTGAGAAATCGACTTTCGACGTAATCTTGAAGAGCGCAGGTCAGGCAAAATTGCAGGTAATCAAGGTCGTTAAGGACGTTGCCGGTCTTTCGCTCGGCGATGCCAAGGCTTTGGTTGACGGTGCTCCTAAGGCCGTTAAAGAGGGCGTTTCCAAGGAAGAGGCTGAATCCATCAAGGCTTCTTTGGAAGAGGCCGGTGCAGAGGTTGAGCTCAAATAATTTCGGTTATTCGGCTAAACCCGACATCTCAGGTGTAGTGCTTACGACTGCAGTGTAAGCACTATGCCTTTTGTGGTCTAAGGATCGGAAGTGCCGATTGTGCTGTGTCCGGTTCTTGGAATATTGGATGCTCTCGGAGTGTAACATATTTACGCTGAGGGCATTCGGCAGGAAAGTGAAGACCTGCCACGGGGTTGTTTTTCCCCAATGAGTACTCATACGAAAAAACAAATGGATTAGAGCATGTCCAATACAACACAACAACCAAGAATCAGTTTCTCTACGGTCAAGAACAGAGTGCCTTACCCCGACCTGTTAGAGGTACAACTCAAATCATTCAGGGATTTCTTCCAGATGGACACCACGGCGGAGAACCGCAAGAACGAGGGTCTTTACAGGGTGTTTCAGGAGAACTTCCCGATTACCGATACAAGAAACAACTTCGTACTGGAATTTCTCGATTACTATATCGACCCTCCCCGTTACACTATCGAGGAGTGTTTGGAGCGCGGTCTGACTTACAGCGTGCCTCTCAAAGCGAAGTTAAAACTATATTGCACCGACGACGAACATGAGGATTTCGGTGTAGTCGTTCAGGACGTCTATTTCGGAACGATTCCTTACATGACGGAGCGCGGTACTTTCGTCATCAACGGCGCGGAGCGCGTAATCGTTTCGCAGTTGCACCGTTCGCCGGGCGTGTTCTTCGGTCAGAGCATGCATACCAACGGAACGAAACTCTATTCGGCACGTATCATCCCGTTCAAGGGTTCGTGGATAGAGTTCGCGACGGACATCAACAATGTGATGTATGCCTACATCGACCGTAAGAAGAAGTTGCCGGTTACCACATTGCTGCGAGCCATCGGTTATGAGACCGACCAGCAGATTCTCGATATATTCGACCTCGCCGACGAGGTGAAGGTTACCAAAACCAATCTCAAAAAATCGGTGGGTCGCAAACTCGCCGCGCGTGTCCTCCAAACATGGGTCGAGGACTTCGTGGACGAGGATACCGGCGAGGTGGTTTCGATTGAGCGTAACAGCGTTATCGTAGACCGCGAGACCGTCCTTTCGGAAGAGCATATCGACGCCATCATCGAAAGCGGCGTCAAGACGATTATCCTCCACAAGGAGAATCCGTCTGGCGTCGATTTCTCAATCATATACAATACTTTACAGAAAGATACGTGTAACTCGGAGGTCGATGCCGTCCGTTACATCTATCGCCAGTTGCGTGCATCGGAAGCGCCGGACGACGCTACGGCACGCGACGTCATCGACAAACTTTTCTTCTCGGACAAGCGTTACGATTTGGGCGATGTGGGTCGTTTCCGCATCAACAAGAAACTCGGTCTGGGCATCGACCCTGCAACCCGTACCCTTACCCGCGAAGACATCATAGCGATTATCAAGTACCTGATTCAACTCATCAACTCCCGCGCCGAACTCGACGATATCGACCACCTGTCGAACCGTCGCGTAAGAACGGTGGGCGAGCAGTTGTCGAACCAGTTCTCGGTAGGCTTCGTGCGCATGGCACGGACGATTCGCGAGCGTATGAACGTCCGCGACAACGAGGTGTTCACGCCGGTAGACCTGATTAACGCGAAGACCCTGTCGAGCGTCATCAATTCGTTCTTCGGCACGAGCCAGTTGTCGCAGTTCATGGACCAGATAAACCCGCTGGCGGAAATCACGCACAAACGCCGTCTGTCGGCACTCGGTCCGGGCGGTCTGTCGCGCGACCGTGCAGGTTTCGAGGTGCGAGACGTACACTACACTCACTACGGTCGTCTTTGCCCTATCGAGTCGCCGGAAGGTCCTAACATCGGTCTGATTTCGTCGCTCTGCGTCTATGCGAAGATTTCGGATATGGGATTCATCGAGACTCCGTACCGTACCGTTACCGACGGAAAGGTCGATTTGGACAACTCGCATATCAAATATTACTCGGCAGAAGAGGAGGAGGGCAAAATCGTCGCACAGTCGAACGTTCCGCTCGACGACGAAGGACACTTCCTGCAACCGGACCGTATCAAGGCGCGCGAGGGTGCGGACTTCCCTGTCGTCCGCGATACCGACGTACAGTTGATGGACGTCGCTCCGAACCAGATTGCATCTATCGCGGCGAGCCTCATCCCGTTCTTGGAGCATGACGATGCCAACCGCGCGCTGATGGGTTCGAACATGATGCGCCAGGCGGTGCCGCTCATCACGTGCGAATCGCCTATCGTGGGTACGGGTATCGAGAAGGACATGATTTCCGACAGCCGCATACAGATTGTAGCCAAGGGTGCCGGAGAGGTCGTGTTCGCCGATGCGACGCAAATCAAAATCAAGTACGACCGCACTCCGGAGGAGATTACATGCTCGTTCGAACCGGAGGTTACGGTTTACGAACTGCCTCGCTACCGCCGTACCAACCAGAATACGTCGGTTACGCTGAAACCGGTAGTTCTGACTGGCGACCGCGTGGAGGCGGGACAAATCCTCACCGAGGGCTATTCGACGCAGGGCGGCGAACTCGCACTCGGACGCAACCTGAAAGTGGCGTTCATGCCGTGGAAGGGTTACAACTTCGAGGATGCAATCGTGATTTCGGAACGTATCCAGCGTGAGGACATCTTCACGTCGGTTCACGTGGACGAATATATAATGGAGGTGCGCGACACCAAGCGCGGTGTCGAGGAACTCACGTCCGATATTCCGAACGTCAGCGAGGATGCGACCAAGGATTTGGATGCGAACGGTATCATCCGCATCGGAGCGAACGTTCATCCGGGCGATATCCTTATCGGTAAGATTACCCCTAAGGGCGAGAGCGACCCTTCGCCGGAGGAGAAACTCCTGCGCGCCATCTTCGGCGACAAGGCTGGCGACGTGAAGGATGCCTCGATGAAGGCTCAGCCGTCGCTGCACGGTGTCGTTATCGATACGAAACTGTACAGCCGCGCCGGCAAGGTGGACAAGAAGGGACGCAATGCCGAGAAGGTACAACTCGACAAACTCGACGCCAAGTTCGCCGACGAGGTGAACGTCCTCACCAAGACTCTCGTGTCGAAACTCTGGTCTCTCGTTCAGGGCAAGACCACTATCGGCATCAAGGACTATTTCGGTGTCGAACTCTACGGTTCGGGCGCCAAGTTCTCGCAGAAGATGCTCGATGAAATCTCCCGCAAGACTATCGACGAGAAGAGCGGAATCGCGGTTGGCTACCTCAATCTGGGTACCTGCAACTGGACTACGGACGCTCATCTCAACGAACTTATCGAGCGTACCGTAAACAACTATACGATTGAGGTCAAGAAGGCGGACGCCAACATCAAGCGCGAGAAGTACAACCTCACCAACGGCGACGAACTTCCGCAGACGGGCGTTATCCAGATGGCTAAGGTCTATATCGCCAAGAAACGTAAGTTGAAGGTCGGCGACAAGATGGCGGGTCGTCACGGTAACAAGGGTATCGTTGCCAAAATCGTCCGCGACGAGGACATGCCGTTCCTCGAAGACGGTACGATAGTCGATATCTGTCTGAACCCGCTGGGTGTGCCTTCGCGAATGAACCTCGGACAGATTTACGAGACCGTCCTCGGTTGGGCGGGTCGCGAACTCGGTCTGAAATTCGCCACCCCGATTTTCGACGGTGCTTCGCTCGACCAAATCAACGAATACACCGCAAAGGCGGGCGTTCCGCGCAGCGGACGCACCTACCTCTACGACGGAGGTACGGGCGAACGCTTCGACCAGCCTGCTACGGTCGGCGTCATCTACATGCTCAAACTCGGACACATGATTGACGACAAGATGCACGCCCGTTCGATTGGTCCTTACTCGCTCATCACGCAGCAGCCGCTCGGCGGTAAGGCGCAGTTCGGAGGTCAGCGTTTCGGTGAGATGGAGGTCTGGGCGCTCGAAGGATTCGGCGCAGCCAACATCTTGCAGGAGATTCTGACCATCAAGTCCGACGACGTTACCGGTCGTGCCAAGGTCTACGAGGCTATCGTCAAGGGCGACAACCTGCCGAAGCCGGGCATTCCGGAGGCAATGAACGTGCTGTTGCACGAGTTGCGCGGTCTGGCACTCTCGGTCAAACTCGAATAGTGTAATTGTAGGTATAAAATAGAAAAACTGTATAAATATTATGTCAATAAATAAAGACAATACATCGACCGGTTACAACCGCATTTCGATTAGCCTCGCCTCTCCGGAGGAGATTCTGGCGCAGTCGAGCGGCGAGGTGTTGAAGCCCGAAACCATCAACTACCGTACCTACAAGCCGGAGCGCGACGGTCTGTTCTGCGAGCGTATCTTCGGTCCTGTGAAGGACTACGAGTGCCATTGCGGAAAGTACAAGCGTATCCGCTACAAGGGTATCGTCTGCGACCGATGCGGTGTCGAGGTTACCGAGAAGAAGGTGCGCCGCGAGCGTATGGGACATATCTCGCTGGTAGTTCCGGTGGTGCATATATGGTATTTCAAGTCGCTCCCGTCGAAAATCGGCTACCTGCTGGGTATCCCGTCGAAGAAACTGGAAGCGATTATATATTACGAGCGTTACGTGGTACTCAATGCCGGTGCGGCTGCGGAACAGGGCATCACCCGTCTGCAAACCCTCGCCGAGAAGGAGTATCTCGACGTGCTGGCAGCCCTGCCGAAGGGCAACCAGTCGCTGCCTAACGATGACCCGAACAAGTTCGTCGCGATGATGGGTGCCGAGGCTATCAAGACCCTGTTGCAGGAGGTAGACCTCGACAAGATGTCCTACGAACTGCGCGACCGCGCGTCGAAGGAGTCGTCGCAGCAGCGCAAGAGCGAGGCTCTCAAACAGTTGAACGTCATCGAGTCGTTCCGTGCGTCGCAGGGCAAGAACAAGCCCGAGTGGATGGTGCTCGACGTCATTCCGGTCATTCCGCCGGAGTTGCGCCCGCTCGTTCCGCTCGACGGAGGACGTTTCGCAACGTCGGATTTGAACGACCTCTACCGTCGTGTCATCATCCGCAACAACCGCTTGAAGCGGCTTATCGAAATCAAGGCTCCGGAGGTCATCCTGCGCAACGAGAAGCGTATGTTGCAGGAGGCTGTGGACTCGCTGTTCGACAACTCGCGCAAGAGCAACGCGGTGAAGAACGAAAGCAACCGCCCGCTCAAATCGCTCTCCGACTCGTTGAAGGGTAAGCAGGGACGCTTCCGTCAGAACCTGCTCGGTAAGCGTGTGGACTACTCGGCACGTTCGGTAATCGTCGTAGGTCCGGAGTTGCGTATGCACGAGATGGGTATTCCGAAGGATATGGCGGCGGAGCTGTACAAGCCGTTCATCATCCGTAAACTCATCGAGCGCGGAATAGTCAAGACCGTCAAGTCGGCGAAAAAGATTATCGACCGCAAGGACCCTGTAATCTGGGGTATCCTCGAAAACGTCATAAAGGGACATCCGGTGCTTATGAACCGTGCCCCGACGCTTCACCGTCTGGGTATTCAGGCTTTCCAGCCGAAACTCATCGAGGGCAAGGCAATGCAGTTGCACCCGCTGGCATGTACGGCGTTCAACGCCGACTTCGACGGCGACCAGATGGCGGTTCACTTGCCGTTGGGCAACGCCGCGATTTTGGAGGCGCAGTTGCTGATGCTCGGTTCGCACAACGTCCTCAATCCTGCCAACGGCGCGCCTATCACCGTGCCTTCGCAGGATATGGTCCTCGGTCTGTACTATATCACCAAGCCGCGCAAGGGCGTCAAGGGCGAGGGACTGGTATTCTACGGTCCGGAGGAGGCAATCATCGCCTATAACGAGAAGCGCGTGGACATCCATGCCAACGTGAAGTGCCTTGTCCGCGATTTGGACGAGAACGGCAATCCGGTACAGGTGCTCAAAGACACTACCGTCGGTCGTATCCTCGTCAATCAGGTGGTTCCGGAGGAGGTCGGCTACATCAACGAACTGCTCACCAAGAAATCCCTGCGCGACATCATCGCCAACGTCATGAAGAAGGCGGGTGCCGACAAGGTGGCTAACTTCCTCGACGACATCAAGAACCTCGGTTACCGTATGGCATTCCAGGGCGGTCTGTCGTTCAACCTCGACGCGGTCGTTATTCCGGAGTCGAAACAGAAACTCGTGAACGAAGGTTACGAGAAGGCTGACGCCATTATGGAAGACTACAATATGGGTCTTATCACCAACAACGAGCGTTACAACCAGATTATCGACGTTTGGACGAACGTGAACAACAAACTCACCAAAGAGGTGGTCGATACGCTTACCAAGGACCAGGACGGCTTCAATCCGGTATACATGATGCTCGACTCCGGAGCGCGTGGTTCACGCGAGCAGATTCGTCAGTTGTCGGGTATGCGTGGTCTGATGGCGAAGCCGCAGAAATCCGGTGTCGAAGGTGGTCAGCAGGTCATCGAGAACCCGATTCTCTCGAACTTCAAGGAGGGTCTTTCGGTGTTGGAGTACTTCATCTCCACTCACGGTGCGCGTAAGGGTCTTGCCGATACCGCGTTGAAGACCGCCGATGCAGGTTACCTCACCCGCCGTCTGGTCGATGTGGCACAGGATGTCATCATCACCGAGGAGGATTGCGGCACGCTGCGCGGTCTGACGGCTACGGCTATCAAGCGCAACGACGATGTGGTACAGACGCTCTACGACCGCATTCTGGGTCGTACCGCGCTGAACGACGTTATCCATCCGCTCACCGGCGAGGTGCTTTGTGCAGCCGGTCAGGAGATTACGGAGGATATCGCTGCCGCAATCGAGAAGTCGCCTATCGAGTCTGTCGATATACGTTCGGTACTCACCTGCGTATCGCGCCACGGCGTGTGCGCGAAGTGCTACGGACGCAACCTTGCCACCGCCCGTATGGTACAGAAGGGCGAAGTGGTCGGCGTCATTGCTGCACAGTCCATCGGTGAGCCGGGTACCCAGTTGACGCTCCGTACGTTCCACGTCGGTGGTGTTGCGGGAGGTTCGGCAGTCGAGACCAATGTCGTTTCCAAATACGAAGGTCGCCTCGAAATCGACGAATTGCGTACCGTCAAGGGCAAGAATTCGCAGGGAGAGGCTATCGACATCGTGATTTCGCGTCAGTCGGAGTTCCGCATCGTGGACCCTAAGACCGAAATCGTTCTCTATACCCACGCTTTGCCTTACGGCGCAACCATATTCATGGCAGACGGCGCGGAGGTCAAGAAGGGCGACATGATTTGCGAGTGGGACCCTTACAACGCGGTCGTTATCTCGGAGTTCGACGGAAAGGCTGTGTACGACAGCGTCATCGAGGGTGTTACCTACCGCGAGGAGCGCGACGAGCAGACCGGTATGTCCGAGCGTGTGATTATCGAGTCCAAGGACCGTACCAAGAATCCGGTCATCAAGATTGTGGACAAGTCGGGCGAGGAGGTCAAATCCTACAACCTGCCGGTTTCGGCTCACGTCGTCGTCAAGGACAACGCCAAGATACGTGTCGGAGACATCCTCATCAAGATTCCTCGTGCCGTAGGCAAGAGCGGAGGCGACATCACCGGTGGTCTGCCGCGTGTAACCGAACTCTTCGAGGCGCGCAACCCGTCGAATCCGGCAATCGTTTCCGAAATCGACGGTGAGGTTACGTTCGGCAAAATCAAGCGCGGTAACCGTGAAATCGTCATCACGTCGAAGACGGGCGAAATCAAGCGTTATCTCGTGCCGCTGTCGCGTCAGATTATCGTTCAGGAGAACGACTACGTCAAGGCGGGCATGCCGCTGTCCGACGGTGCGATTACGCCGAGCGACATTCTGCGTATCCTCGGTCCTACGCGCGTTCAGGAGTATATCGTGAACGAGGTTCAGGAGGTCTACCGTATGCAGGGCGTGAAGATTAACGACAAGCACTTCGAGGTCATCGTGCGTCAGATGATGAACAAGGTTCAAATCGAGGACCCGGGAGATTCGCGTTTCTTTGAAGACCAGATAGTGGACAAGTGGGAGTTCATGGATGTGAACGACGAGTTGTACGACAAGGTTGTCGTTACGTCTGCGGGCGATTCCACGGCGGTTCATGCAGGACAGATTATCTCGGTACGCAAACTGCGCGACGAGAATTCGGCTCTCAAACGCCGCGACCTGCAACTCATCGAGGTGCGTCCTATCGTTCCGGCTACGTCGAACCAGATACTTCAAGGTATCACGCGCGCTGCATTGCAGACTTCGAGTTTCATCTCTGCCGCATCCTTCCAGGAGACCACGAAGGTACTCAACGAGGCTGCCATTCAGGCGAAGGTCGACCCGTTGGAGAACCTCAAAGAGAACGTCATCTGCGGACACCTTATCCCTGGCGGTACGGGTCTTCGCGAGTACGACAATCTCGTTGTCGGTCTCAAATCGGATGTCGAGTTCCTCACTGCGAACAAGTAGCGAACTTGCAATATCGTTTGAAAGCCACGGAGAATATCCGTGGCTTTTTTTGCTCCTGTACATAGCCTCCGCTACTCCTCCCCACGACCTTAAAGTCCTTAAGGTCTTTAAGGTCGTTAATGTCCCTTGCCTTGCTCCTGCCTGTTTCGCCTCCCGCCTCCCGCCTCGTCGACTAAATTTTTCGATAATAATTCGGGGATAGTGTTGCATATTTGCCGACAATCGCTACCTTTGTTGAAAATAAGCGACATCAAATAATCGTAATATCATGAAGAAACTGATTCTGTGCATGCTGGCGGTGATGGTATTCGCCGGTTGCAGCAAGGACGACGGAGTGAAAATTCCGGACGGAGGGTTCAAGGTCGGAGATATGTATGTCTCCAAAAGCAAGCAGGGTATCGTCGTGAGAGTGAATCCCGACCTGAAATCCGGTCTGATAATATCGTCGGAGGACACATTCTGCAACTGGGATGATGCCAAGGCATGGGTCGGAACTCTCGGCAGAGAGTGGCGAATGCCTACTGTCGGTGAGTTGCGCGACCTCTATAATGTCAAGGCTGCTGTCAATGATGTTCTGCTGGAATACGGCATGTCGGTTATCGACGGCAAGAACTATTGGACGGATTCCGACGACGGCGACTCCGCACGGTGGGTCTCTATGTCTAACGGCAGTTCGTCATTGGACGACAAGGTGTACCACCGTTACGCCCGCGCAGTATCGGAGTTCTAAATAAGGTTAAGCAGACAAACATCCCCGACGGTTTCGCCGTCGGGGATGTTTTTTGGGGGAGGGGTAGACCCAATATGATTTCCTCCCTAAGGACTTTAAAGACTTTAAGGACCTTAAAGTCCTTAAAAGCCCCGGAATGAAACAAAAAAACAGGCTGCGGATTTCCGTAGCCTGCTGTTTGCAATACCTTAAACCTTCTATCTTCCGTTAGAGAGCGTTTACGTGCAACTGAATTGCGCCTTTGAGGTTCGCAGCCTTGTTCTTGTGGATGATGTTGGTCTTTGCCAACTTGTCCAACATGGCTGTTACCTTCGGAAGCAGAGCCTCAGCCGCGCTCTTGTCGGTCGTGCTGCGCAGAGCCTTCACGGCGTTGCGGGCAGTCTTGTGATAGAGACGGTTGTGTGCGCGCTTCGTTGCAGTCTGGCGAATTCTCTTCTCCGATGACTTGTGATTTGCCATAATTCCTAATTTTTTATTTTCTTATTTATTTTTCTTCTCAAAACCTCGTTCCGCCCGCCTTATTACAAAATAAAACCGATTGGAACTCGGTGTCATACGACCGTGGTCGCTTTCGGATGGAGTCTGACTCCGCTCCTCGTATTTGTTACCCGTCGAATGATTTGCATCGTCGTCTGTGTAGCCCATAGCAGAATCGAACTGCTCTTTCAAGAATGAAAATCTTGCGTCCTAACCGATAGACGAATGGGCCTTACCGCTATCGCACCCTTTTACGGGGCATTTAGTGGCACAAAGGTAGTGAAATTATGATAATCTGCAAGCGTTTTCACCAAAAAAATGACTGTCGGCGCGAAATTATGTCGGCGGCAGGCGGCGGAAACGCCAGATGAACGACTCGTTAAAGTCCTTAACGACCTTAAAGACTTTAAGGACTTTAATTTTCCTCAGGCTTTCTCTTCCGACGTCGTGTGGACGACGGCTATCGTTACCGCGGCGATTACGAGGACGATGCCGATTGCGCCCGTAACCGTGAATTTCTCTCCGAAGAACAGAATTCCGAGTACGACCGCCGTCAGCGGTTCCATCGCGCCGAGTATCGACGTGAGCGTAGGACCGATTCGCTTTATCGCCTTGACGAGCGACATGTTGGATACCGCCGTCGCGAATATGCCGATGCCGAGGATGTAGAGCCACAGATGCGGGTCGGTAACGAATCTCACGCCCGTAGTGAACGAGCCTGCGACGAAAAACATCGCCGCGCCGAACGCCATGACACACAGAGTGAGCGTTGCCGAATCGACGTCGTCGAGTCCCGACTTGCGGACGCCGACGATGTAGCCGCCGTAGGAGAAGACGGAGATGCAGGAGGCGGCGATTCCGATTGTCGGGTTTCCGCCGGCTGCAGTGATGTCGCCGCTCGAAAGCATCGTCGCGCCGACAATCGATATGGCGATTGCCGCAATGACTTTGGCTGGGATGCGTTCGCGGAAGAAGATTCCCATTGTCGCGGCGACGGCGAGCGGGTACATGAAGTGAATCGTCGAAGCCACGCCCGTCGCGATGTTGCCGTAGGCGATTACCAGCGAGAGCGACGTCGCGGCGCGCAGAAGGCTTAACAGAAATATCCTGCCGAGATTCCTGCCGCTGACGCGGAATCGCAGCCCCGCCATGAATCCGAACAGTGCGAGTGCGACCGAAGCCGTCCCCCAGCGGTATGTCAGCACCTCCCACGGCGACAACCCCGCGTTCAGCAGCGACACCGTGAAAAACGGTGCGAGACCGAACGTGGCGGACGACAGTGCGGCGTAGGATATGCCTTTCAGACGGTTTTTCATGGTAGGCGAATCGTGTGTGGATGCGGATGCAAATATGATGCTGTTCGTGAATGACTATCGGTTTACGAACAGCCGTTTGATGATTCCCTGCCGGCGGATTTCGGCGGCAGGAAGTTTGGTAATCGTGCGGTCGCTTATCACCGCTACCGAGTCGCAGACGGGCATCGCCGCATCGAGGTCGTGCGTCGAGAAGAGGATGCACTTGCCCTCGTCGTGCGCGAGCCGTTGCAGAAGACGGCAGATTTCGAACCGCGTCGGGATGTCGAGGAATGCCGACGGCTCGTCGAGAACGATTGTCGGCGTCTGCTGCGCCAGTGCGCGGGCAATCATTATCCGCTGACACTCGCCGTCCGACAGCGTGTCGATGCTGCGCGCGGCGAAAGCCTCCATGTCTACGGCTTGCAGCGCGTCGGCGACGATTCGGCGGTCTGCCGCCTGCATCCGTCCTATCCAGTTGGTGTAGGGCGCGCGACCGATTGCCACGATGTCTTCGCAGCGGAGGTTGGCGATGCGCACCTTCTCCGTGCCGACGAAACTTATGGTACGGGCTATGGTCTCGGGCGGCATCGCGGCGGCGTTCGTGCCGTCGAGCAGCACCTCACCGCTCTTGGGCGGCTCTATCGCCGTTATTGCCCGCAGCAGGGTGCTTTTTCCCGCGCCGTTGCGTCCGACGAGTGCCGTCAGTTCTCCTGCGGCGAACTCCGCCGAACCGTTATCCACGAGAGTGCGGTCGCCGTATGCGAGCGTTATGTTGTGAAGCGTAATCATCTGAACAGACTGCGGTTGCGGGTTACTATGTATATCACTATCGGAATGCCGGTGAGTGCCGTTACCGAGTTTATCGGCAGCGTCAGCCGCTTTGCGACGATGTCGCACACGAGCATCATCGCCGTGCCGATGAGTATCGATGCCGGAACGAGCGTCCGGTGGTCTGCCGCTGCGAAAATCATCCGCGCGAGATGCGGCACGGCAAGCCCGACGAATCCTATCGGTCCGCAGAACGCCGTTATCGTTCCCGCGAGCAGGGTAGTGGAGATGAAGATTATGCGCCGTGTCCGCGGAATGTCCAGCCCCATCGTGCGGGCGTAGTTCTCGCCCAACAACAGCATGTTCATCGGCTTGATTGCGGCTACGGCGAGTGAGATTCCCGCAACCGTCGCCGGAGCGATTATGGCGAGTTGCCCGTAGGTTACGTCGCCGAGCGACCCCATCGTCCATACGACGAACGATTTGAGTGCCGCTTCGTTGGAGAGATACTGCATAATCTCGACCGCTGCGCCGATTGCCGACGACAGCATCATGCCGAGAATCAGAATCACCATTATGTCTTTTATGCGCCGCGACAGCGACATGACGAGCAGCAGTATCGCCGCTGCGCCTAACCATGCCGCACCAGCCGTACCCAAAGTCTGCATCAGCGGATGCGCGGCGAATCCCAACAGCGGTGCGCCGAGCAGGAACAGCGCGACGCCGAAACTCGCTCCTGCGCTCACGCCGAGTACGTACGGTCCGGCGAGCGGATTCCGGAACAACGTCTGCATCTGCAATCCGCTCGCCGACAGTGCCGCTCCCGCGAGAACGGCCATGATTGCCTTAATCAGACGTATGTCGATGACGATGTTGCGCAGCGAAGCGTCCGTTTCACCGCCCGTGAGTGCCGCGGCGACGTCGCGCAGCGGAATGGCGACCGAGCCGACGGCGATGTCCGCCACGAACAGCAGACCGACGGCGACCGTCAGCAGCGAAAACAGTATTGTGTTGCGCCCGCGCATAGAGAGTGTCTATTCCAGTCGTTTGTAATAGTATAGCGAATCCGTCGGCGGATTGCCGTGCAGAATCTTCGCCAAATCAGCCAGTATCCTGTCCGGCGCGACCGCACCCGACTCCCAGAAGTCGCTGCCGCCACCCGGTGTCATCTGTTTCGTATTGTTGTAGACGCGACCGCTGCGAACCGGTTTTACGCCGGCGAACTTCGGGTTCGTGCGCCGCAGTTCGTCGAGCGAGCCGCACTGACCGACATTGAGCCACACGTCGGCGCCGCTTGCGAGCAGGAGAGCCTGTTCGAGCGAAACTGGAACCGACGATGCCGAGTTGTTGGCGGGGTAGACGTATTCGCCGCCCGCATCCTCGATTAGACGGACGGAGTAACTGCGCGTGGACGGCATGAACCACGTGTCGCGGTATGGCGTGTTGAGCATCACCTGCGGACGTGCGGCACCGGACTGCGCTATCGAATCACGGAGAGTTTCGTAACGGTCGGCGATTTCGGCGAATACGGCTTCACCCTCCGCCTGCTTTCCGCACATCGCGGCTATGGCGACGACCCACTCCGCCTTGCCGAGCGGTTCGGGTTCGACATAGTCGCCTATATATATATAAGGTATTCCGAGTTCGCGCAGTTTGCCTGTCAGAGCCTTGTCCTCGCCGTAGACGCCGTAGAGCAGTACGAGGTCGGTGCGCATTGCCGCGATGGTCTCGAAATCGAGGTTCGATTCGTAGCCTATCTCCCTGACGCGACCGTCAGCCGCGGCTTTTGCAATCGTGGGATTGGAGATGTATTCCGCGCCCGACACTCCGACTATGCGTCCGCATTCACCTATGGCGTCGAACATCGCGACGAAACTCGACGACATGACGGCTACCCGCTCCGCAGGTACGTTCACCCGCTGTCCGTCGAATCCGTCGGGCGCCGTTTCTCCTTCGGCGAGCAGCAGAAGCGACTGTTCGCAGCCCGATGCTCCCTGCCACGGGTCGCTTACGCGGAGTATGCGGCTGTGCGCAAGCGTCGAGTCGGCGAGGATGCGGAATCCCTCGGCGTACCTCGGTTCGTATGTCGTCGTCCCGTCGATTGCGTTGTGTTTCAGGGTTGTGCCACAACCTGACACAAACGCCGCCGCAAGGCAAATGAACAATATTTTCGGAATGAATCTCATCGCGTCCGTTTTTTGTCGAGCAGAATGCGCGCCTGCGAGAGTGCCGCTTCGGTTATCGTGTCGCCCGACAGCATCTTCGCAATCTCCTCTACCCGTTCTTCGGCGGAGAGTTCGCGTATCTGCGTGGTACTGTTGCTTTTGTAGACGAGGAAGTGGCTGTCGCCCTTCGATGCGACCTGCGGCAGGTGGGTGATGTCTATCACCTGCATCGACTCCGACAGCGTGCTGATGATGTCGCCGACGGCATTGGCGATGCGACCCGAAACGCCGGTGTCGATTTCGTCGAAAATGATTGTCGGCAGTGCCAGACGCCGTGCCAGAATCGCTTTCAGAGCGAGCATCACGCGCGAAAGTTCTCCGCCCGATGCAATCTTCTCTATCTGGCGCGGTTCGATGTCGGCATTCGCCGAGAACATGAAATCTACGGCGTCGCATCCGTTCGCCGACAGCGCGGTCGGTGTCAGCCGTATCTCCATTCGCGACTCCGCCATGCCCACTCCCGCGAGAATCCAGACGACATCGCCGGCGAATTTCGGCGCGGCTTCCGCTCTTGCGTCGTGCAGTCTGTCGGCGAGAGCCTTCGCGCGGCTTTCGCATTCGGCAGTTCGGCGTTCCGCTTCGGCTATCGCTTCGTCGCCGTGAACTATCGCGTCAAGTTGCGCGGCGTAGCGGTCGCGGATGCCGATAAGTTCGGTTACCGTGTCCGCCCGATGTTTGCGGCACAGCGTGTAGAGTGTGTCGAGACGCCCGTTCACCTTGTCCAATCGCTCGGGGTCGGATTCGATGCGGTCGGCATCGTCGGCGACGGTCGAGTCCACGTCTTTCAGTTCGACGGCGGTCGAGTGGAGCCGTTCGGCGAGTTCGGTCGCCGGAGCGTAGTTGGCGGCGATGTGGCGCAGCGAGTTTTCGGCGTCTTTGAGTTGCATCAGTATGCCGCCGGTGTCGTCTTCGAGCATCTGACGTATGCGGCAGAGCGTTTCGCCGATGCGGTCGGCATTCTCCAACGTCCGTTGTTCAGCCTCCAACTCCTCTGTCTCTCCCTCGCGCAGCGATGCCGAAACGAGTTCGTCCACCTGATGCCGCAGCCACTGTTCGTCGTCGCGCGACCTGGCGGATTGCGATTTCAGTTCGGCGAGTTCCGTGCGCAGGTGCGACAGTTCGGCGTAGGTGCGCCGGTATTCGTCGGCGAGCGCGCCGCATTCGGCGACGGTGTCGAGTGCCTTCATGCGGAACTGTTCCGACGATATGATGAGGTTCTGATGCTGCGAATGTATGTCGATTAGGTAGCCGCACAACTCTTTCAGAAACGCGAGCGGCACGGGCTGGTCGTTCACGTAGGCGCGGCTTTTCCCGCTCGGCGATATGATGCGGCGGATGACGGTCTGCGCGTCGTAGTCGATGTCGTTGCGCTCGAAAATCTCCTCCAATGCCAGTCCGTCGATGTCGAACTCGCCCTCTATTACGCAGTTGCGCGACGCGTCCTTGATTGCTCCCGTGTCGTTCTTCGCACCTAAAAGCAGCCCGAGCGCACCCATGAGGATGGACTTTCCCGCACCCGTTTCACCCGTGATGATGTTCAGATGACGGTCGAACCGGATTTCGAGCCGGTCTATCAGCGCATAGTTCTCAACAGTCAGATTGGTAAGCATGGTTTTCCGTTTTTTACGCAGTACGGTCTATTTCCCGTCGAAAAATTTCTCGATACGGTCGGCGATTCGCTCCGCAACTTCGCTTTTGCTCATCAGCGGCAACTCCTCCTTGCGTTCCGTGTCGATGAAGGTAACTTTGTTGGTGTCCACGCCGAATCCTGCACCCTTGTCCTGCAACGAGTTGAGGACGATGAAGTCGAAGCCCTTGCGGCGCAGTTTGTCGCAGGCGTTCGCTTCGGCATCGTGGCTTTCGAGCGCGAAACCGACGAGCAGCCGCCCGCCTTTCACCCGTCCGAGTTCGGCGGCGATGTCCTTCGTGCGGCGCAGATGCAGCGTCAGGTCGCCGTCGCCCTTTTTCAGTTTGCGGTCGGACACCTCGCACGGCGTGTAGTCGGCGACGGCAGCGCACATTACGGCTCCGTCGGCGTCGGCGAACCTTTCGGTCGCCGCACGGTACATATCCTCCGCCGAGAGGACATCCACCCGCTCCACTCCGTGCGGGGTCGGGAGCGCGGTGCGTCCGCTGACGAGCGTTACCGCCGCTCCTCGTGCGGCGAGAGAACCCGCTATCGCATAGCCCATCTTGCCCGTCGAGTGATTCGAGATGAATCTCACGGGGTCTATCGCCTCGATGGTCGCACCCGCCGTAACTATCAGCCGGCGACCTGCGAGGCTACTCTTTTTTTTTTCGGAGAGGATTCCGTCCACGAACCGTATTATCGCTTCGGGTTCAGCCATGCGACCCTTGCCCGACAGACCGCTCGCCAACTCGCCCTCGGGAGAGTCGATGACGGCTGCTCCGCGCGAACGGAGTATGTCGAGATTCGCCTGCGTCGCCGGATGCGCGAACATGTCGCAGTCCATTGCCGGAGCGACGACGGTGCGGCAGCGGGCGGACAGATAGGTCGTGAGCAGCAGATTGTCGGCGATGCCGTGAGCCATCTTGGCGATGGTGTTCGCCGTGGCTGGGGCGATAAGATAGCAGTCCGCCCACTCGCCCATCGAGATATGGGAGTGCCAGTCGCCGTTTTCGGGGTTGTAGAACTCGACGGCGATAGGATTCTTGGACAGCGTCGCCATAGTAACCGGCGTGATGAACTCCTTGGCGGTCGGCGTCATTACGACCCTGACCTCCGCGCCCGCGGTTTTCAAAAGACGACAAAGCATAGCCGCCTTATATGCCGCTATGCTGCCGGTTATACCCAATAGAATATGTTTTCCCTTCAACATGATTCCGTATCGTTTCATCGTCCGTAGGACGACGGAGTTCGGTTGCGGGAACGACTATTTGGCGTCGCCCTCGCGGTAATATATTTCGCCGTCGAGGAACTCCTCGGTAGCGATGATTGTCGGTTTCGGAAGACGCTCGTAGAAACGCGAGATTTCGATTTGCTCGCGGTTTTCGAAAGTCTCCTCCATCGTGTCGGTCGGCGACGAGAAATCGGCGAGTTTGCGGTTGAGTTCCGCTTTCAGTTCCGATGCGATTTGGTTTGCACGACGCGAGATGATGTTGATGCTCTTGTAAACGTTGCCGGTCTCCTGGTCGAAATCGACGAGTTTGCGCGTTACCGTGTTGTTCGGAATGTTCTTCTTGATTTCCATTTCTTATTGTTGTTTGTCTATATTGTTTTTATCGATGTAGTTCTTCGCCTCCTTGGCGTAGCGTTCGAGTTCCTTCACGTGCTTCGACTCGGGATACTCCTCGATGAACGTGTAGTAGGAGTCGAGCAGCGAAAGATAGCGGTCTGCCTGCTTCGCCTCGACCGAATCGTGGGCGAGATGATAGTTCGACACCACGATGTAGTACATTATCTCCTCGCGGTGAGCGGTGTTGGCGTAGTTCTTCAACGCGTTCTTGAACGCTACCACCGCCGACTTGTACTTGCGGATTTTGTAGTACGTGTAGGCGTTGAGGAAGTTCTTGTCGTGCAGACGCAGCGTCAGTTCGTCGATAAGTTGGTTGAACGTTTCGACGCGCGTCGATTCGGGATAACGCTCGACGAATTCGCTCAGCGACACTATCGCCTGCGCCGTCAGCGTCTGGTCGCGGGTCGGTCCCGGTGCGAGGTAGTAGTGGCAGAGCGCGTACATGCCCTCGGCATCCTCGATGAAGACGCTCCGTCCGAACTTGCGGCGGAATTCGTCGAACAGTTCCGATGCGTCGTGGTAGTCGCGGTGCTTGAATTTGCTGCGTGCGCAGAAAAACGCTATCGAATCCTCGCGCTCGCTGCCGATGTAGTATCCCTGGCAGGCTTCGAACAGTCCTGCGGCGCGGTTCCACTTCTCCTCGTTGTAGTATTTGAGGGCGGTGTTGTATATGAGTTCGGGGTCGCCGCTCTTGGCGATTCTGCTCGTTCCGGCGCATGCGCAGAACAATATTGCGACCATTGCCGTTACGGTCGCTGCCGCATAAATTCTCTTCATTGCCAATATCTTTCTCACTTCGACAGACTAATCGTGCAAAGTTACGTATTATTTAACGAATTAACAAATTCGGAAATTGTTTTGAACCGATTGTTTTCTTTTCTTGCCGCGTCTTGCCGGTCATTTCCGACCTTCTCATCAGTCATGTAGCAACCGCTACACTCCTTCTTCGGATGCCGAAAATGCCTCGACAACCCGCAATAATAAAATTCGACAACCGGTTCAAAACAATTTCTTTGGCGGACGGAGTATAGGTTAGGGACTTTAAGGTCCTTAAAGTCCTTAAAGACTCTTTTATTTCCGCGCGTCCAGTCCGCCGTGCGCCAGCAGCCATTCGGCTATCTGTATCGCGTTGAGCGCGGCTCCCTTCTTTATCTGGTCGGCGACGCACCAGAACGCAAGTCCGTTCGGCGAGGTGATGTCGGCTCGTATGCGACCGACGTACACCGGCTCTTTGCCCGCCGTGAACAGCGGCATCGGATACTTCCTGTTCTGCGGGTCGTCGATAACGACGATGCCTTCGGAGGCTTCGAACGCCGCACGCGCTTCGGCGGGCGTAACGGGACGTTCGGTCTCGACCCAGATGCTCTCCGAATGCGCACGCATGACGGGTACGCGGACGCATGTCGCCGAAACCTCGATGTCGGAGTGCATGATTTTGCGCGTCTCGTTGTACATCTTCATCTCCTCCTTGGTGTAGTCGTTGTCGGTGAAGACGTCGATATGCGGAATGACGTTGTAGGCGAGTTGGTAGGCGAACTTCTCGACGTGCGGCTTCCTGCCGGCGGCGAGGTCGGCATGCTGCCGTTCGAGTTCCGCCATCGCCGACGCTCCCGCGCCGCTCGCCGACTGGTAGGTGGCGACCCTCACGCGGCGGATGTGCGAGATTTTTTCTATGGCGTTGAGTGCAACCACCATCTGTATCGTCGTACAGTTCGGGTTGGCGATTATCCTGCGCGGAGCATTGAGCGCGTCCTCGGGATTGACCTCCGGAACGACTAACGGTACGTCGGCGTCCATGCGGAAACAACTCGAATTGTCTATCATCAACGCTCCGTGCCTGGTTATCGTTTCGGCGAACTCGCGCGACACGCCGCCGCCTGCCGAAACGAGCGCAAGGTCTACTCTGCGGAAATCGTCGTTATGCTCCAACCGCTTTATCGTCAGTTCCCGTCCGCGGAACATGCGGGTCTCGCCCGCACTGCGCTCCGAACCGAACAGCAGAAGTTCGTCCACGGGGAAATCGTGTTCTTCGAGGATTTTCAGGAATTCCTGTCCTACCGCGCCGCTTGCGCCTACTATCGCTACTTTCATAAGTTAAGGTCGTTAAAGTTTTTAAGGACATTTTTTAGTTGAAAAATTCGTCTTCGGCAGCCGGCTCGTCGGGCGGCGTCTGTTCCGCTTCGGGACAGTCGAAACCGCTCCACAGCGGCGGTCGGACGAACGTGTCGTTGCGGTCGATGCGGACGGACGGGTCGTTGTATACGCGGGTGAGGAAATCGCCGACGATAGGCAGTGCCATTACCGAACCCTCGCCCCTGCGCCGCAGGTGTACCGACTGGTCTTCGCCGCCGACCCACGCTCCCGCCACGAGTTTCGGTGTGATGCACATGAACCATGCGTCGCGGTTGCTGTTGGACGTTCCGGTCTTGCCGGCGATGTCCATGTCCTTGAATCCGAACTGCCACGTCATGCGCCGTCCCGTGCCGTTGGCGATTACGTTTTTGAGCATCGTGAGCATCGTGTATGCGGTTTCGCGGCTGATGGCGTCCTGCGACGACGATGCGAACGTCGAAATCAGGTTGCCCTGCCGGTCTTCGATATGCGTTACGAACAGCGGCGAATTGCGGACACCCTCGTTGGCGAACGTCGCGTAGGCACCGACCATCTCGAATACGTTCGATTCGAACGTGCCGAGACAGAGCGCGTAGACGGGGTCGATATAACTGCGGATACCCATGTTGTGCAGGAAGTCGGCTACCGCTTCGGGCTGTTTCGCCTGCTTCATTATCCATGCCGAATAGTTGTTGCGGCTGTTGGCGAGACCCCACGTGAGCGGGTGCAGCACTCCGTCGTATTCGACGTTGCCCGCCTCCTTCGGCGACCATGCCGTGCCGACCGCGGTCTCTATCGTTACGGGTAGGTTCGGTGCGGTCGTACAAGGCGTCATGCCGAGATGGTCGATGGCGAAGGTGTAGATGAACGGTTTGACGGTCGAACCTATCTGGCGTTTGCCCTGCTTCGCCATGTCGTATTTGAAATACTGGAAGTCGGGTCCGCCGACGTATGCCTTGACGTGTCCCGTCTGCGGCTCGACAGCCACGAAACTCGCCCTCATGATGCGTTTGTGGTGAAGAATCGAATCGCGCGGCGTCATCACCGTGTCGCGCTCGCCGTTGTAGGTGAAGACCTTCATAGGGCATTTGCGCTCGAAACTTGCGAAAATCTCCTTTTCGCCGACACCAGCCGATTTCATGTTGCGGAAGCGGTCGGAGTTGCGCATTGCGCGCTTGACGATGCTTTCCGCCTCCGAAGCGTCGATGCCCGTGAACAGAGTGCGGGTGTTGCGCACCTGCTCGTCCATCATCGGCTGAATCACCGTCCGCATCTGCTTCTGCAAAGCCTGCTCGGCATACTCCTGCATCGAAGCGTTGATTGTGGTGTAGATGCGCAGTCCGTCGCGGTAGATGTTGTACTCCGTGCCGTCGGCCTTGTGGTTCTTGTGGCACCAGCCGTAGAGCGGATTCTCTTCGTATTCGCGGCAAGCCTGCTCGTAGTCCCAGTCGTTGAGGAACTGACGGCGTTTGGGCGGCTGGGCGTTCATCACCAGTCGCAGCATCTCGCGGAAGTATGTAGCGCGACCGTTGTTGTGCGAAACGGGCTTGTAGTTGAGCGTAATCGGCAGCGCGGCTATCGAGTCGTACTGAGCGCGGGTGATTGCCCCCGCCTCGGCGACGCGCTTCAAGACAAGGTTGCGGCGTGCGAGCGCGTTCTGCGGATTGCGTACCGGCGAGTATCGCGTAGGCGCATTCACCACGCCGACCAGCATCGCAGCCTCCTGCAAGTTGAGTTCGTCGGGCGTTTTGCCGAAGAATGTCGTCGCCGCCGACTTGATGCCGAACGAGTTCGAGCCGTACTCGACCGTATTGAGATACATCGCGATAATCTCCTCCTTGGTGTAGTTGTATTCGAGTTTCACGGCGGTTATCCACTCCTTGAATTTCGCCACGACGAGTTTCGCCGTGCGGACGATTTTGCCGTCGTTGCGCATGTCGTCGCGCGGAAAGAGGTTTTTAGCCAACTGCTGCGTTACGGTGCTGCCGCCGCCCTGCGAATGGTGTCCCAGAGCGATTGTCTTGATTCCGACGCGCAGGAGCGACGGAAGGTCGATGCCCGAGTGGCTGTAAAAGCGTGCGTCCTCGGTCGCTATCAGTGCCGCGGCGACGGGCGGTACGGTGTGTCCCGACACGGTCAGACACTGTGTCGAATCCTGCGGGAACAAATCTTCGTACTGGACGTAGGAGCGGTTCTGGACGAAGAAACTGCCTATCACCTTGCCGTCGTCGGCGTAGATTTCGGTCGCCAGATTGCTTTTGGGGTTCTCCAACTCCTCGAACGACGGCATCCTGCCGAACGCCCCGGCGGCTGTCAGCAGCAGCATCGCGAAGAGTGCCGCGAGCGGAGCCATGGCGACTATCCACAGCCACCTGATGATTTTCGACGACGACGTTCTGCCGCCGTTTTTCGCTTGTTTGGTATTCTGTTTTCGTTTCATATTCGTACCTTGTCTTTGTTTAGAACGGAAGACCGAGCCCCGCCGATATGTACATTCCCTTTTTGTTCGGTTTGTATATCGAAATCGTTACCGCGGTGGTCGCCGCCGCAGGCATGCGGAACAGGTTCACGTCGAACGTTATGTCGCCTCCGTAGGCGTAGAGCGACTTGCGCCGTATCTCCGACGACACCTTGTAACTTCCGTCGCTCGGGTTCTCGGTTATCCTGAAATAGGGGCTGTCGAACGAAGCGTAGTCGAAGCCCAGATTGAGACGGATGCGCTTGAAATAGAGTATCGACGGGATTCCGCCCTCGGGGTAGCAGAGCGGGAAACCGTAGTTGAGCGACAGTGCCAGATAGTTGCGGCTCTGTATCTCCGCCGACGAGAAGCCGCGCGGAATCAGCCGCGACGAGTTGAACGAGAACGAGGATATGGTGTTGTCGGACTTGAAACCACCTATCGACGTCTGATAAGCCATGGCGAGCGTCAGCGAGTTGTGTGGGGCGAAACCGGGCAGCCAGCCTTTGGCGTAGAGCGCGACGAGGTTGCTGAAATGTGCGTCGGCAGGGTTGAGCGCGTAGGAGAGGTTGAGCGCGCAGCCTAACGGCGAAGCGAAATCCTTGTGCGACGGCTGGACGGTGCTTTGGTAGCCGATGCCGAATTGGAGCGTGTGCATACCCTCGCTGAATCCGATTTTCGCGAGGTTGGTGATGTTGTATCCGCTTGCCTTCCAGTTGCTCATCTTGGCTACCAGTCCGTTGGAGTAGTTCCATACCGCCGAGACGCTCAAATAGCGCGTGTGATAGCCCGACTGCAAATAGAGCGGCAGCAGAACGCTCGTCTGGATGTTGTAGTATTTGTCGAGTTTCGGACGTTCGGGGAATACGAGTTCGTACTTGCCCGTCTCCTCGTTTTTCTGGTACGAGTAGGCGGTGTACATGCGCTGAGTGCCGCCGTATGATGCGCTGAATCCGATGTTCACGCCCAAGCCGTAGTAGCGCAGCGTACCCTTGTAGAACGAACCTTCATCCTTGTTCCAGCCCCAAGTAACGAATCCTTCGGCACTCGAAAGCAGGCTCTGCGACATCAGCGTAACGCCGAGATTGAAATCGAACTGCCCCTCCTCCGTAAATTCGTAGGGGTCGTATGAAGCCGGAGCCCAGGAGTGGACGTTGAAGAGGTGGGTGAATTTCGAGAAGTGCCGCGAACGGTTATTCCGAACGGTCTCCACCGAATCCCTGCCCGCGAAACGCACCGTGTCGAGATTGATGACGTTCCATTTCCTGCGCGGCGGATTGACGAGGTTCACCGGCAGCCGCGACGGTGCGACGGCATGCAGCGAATCGCGGATTATACGCTGTCTGGCGAGCCTGTAACCCGATTTGTCATAAGTTGACACAACCGCTTCGCTGCCGTCGGCATTCGGACTCGGCGAGAACGAGCCGTAGGTCGAGGTCGTCAGGCGGTACTCCCTGCCCTCGGCGAGGTCGTAGCAGTGCGCTTCGTCCTTGCCCGATGCGATTGAGCCGAAATAGAGTACGCCGTTGCGCGCCCGCAGGTTGCTGAGCGTTATGTAGGCACCCTCGGTAACGTGCGAAATCGTGCGGTCGTCGTTCACCTGTCCGAGCCACATTCCGCTGTCGTCGGTCGCGATGAAATAGAGTTTGCGGGTGAAGTTGTCGTAGGCGAGCGAGTGTATCTCGATGTCTGACGGAATCTCGGCGCGGAAATAGCGGTTCGCGACATCGCCGCGCAGAATGGCGTAGGTGCCGTCGGGATTGTATTCGACCCATGCGAGTTCGAGCGAGTCGATAGCCGTAGGGTAGAGTATGTTGCGGTATTTGCGGACGGTGCGCGGCTTGCCGCGGTCGAGGTCGGCGTAACACAGTTTGGAGTTCACCCGCTCGGCGAAGAGCGTGCTGCGGCGGTACTCCGTCCACCAGATGCGCCTGCCGTCGGTCGTCGGTCGCGTCGAGATGCGCCCCGTGTGGCAGAGCCGCTTCTCGCTGCCGCTCTCGGTGTCGGTAACGACGATTTCGGAGTAGGTGTCGAGACTCTCCTTGAACGAAACTATTTTTTTGCCCCCGTCGATGTACATCGGGTGGGAGTAGGTCGTGAAACTGCGCGACGGCGGCACGGCGATGCGCTCCGCGGAGTCATCGACCTTGGGCAGCGAATCCCAATAGGCGTTGAGGTCGCCGAAAGTCTCGCGAATCAGATTGTTGGTATTGGTGTTGTAATACTTCTTCATCGCTACCGCCGAGGTCGCGAAAACATACGGATTGCGCACGGCGTAGCGCACTATCTTGTTCCAGATGTTCTCGTCGTACTTGGTGTCGGCGTATGCCGTTATCTGGTAGCCGATGTGGTAGTGGTCGGGGATGTGTTCGCGGTAGGAGCCGCAGAACCACTTGTCGGTGTTCTTGCGCTGTTTGGTAAAGTCGCCCGCCGCCCGATAGTCGATGGTGAAACTCGGCTGCAATGCGCGCCCGAACGACGACATCGCCGTCTCCGACAGTACGGCGTCGCCCTCGATGCCCCAAAGCGGCATGAAGAGCAGACCGATGGTCGAACTCTGCTGACCGAGCAGGTAACTGAACACGCGCACCACTCCGCGGTTGATGTTGTTGTACTGCACGGCATGGCGGTACTCGTGGGCGGCGAGTTGTTTGAGCCACGGCATCGAATAACCGTCGATTGCCGGCGACGAGAGGATTTCCACTCGCTTCGGCAGCCACATCACCATTCCGTTGGAACTGAAATTTTCGGGATGCACGACGAACGGGATGTTCATCGGTCCGTGGCGGAATCCGAAGCCGATGTCGGGCTGCACGGCTTTGGTGTAGCAGAAGAGTTTGTAGGCGAGGTTGCGCGCCGTGTCGGGATAGATGATGTCGATTTTCTTCCCTTTGATTTTGTTCCAGTGCATCGATTCGGGGTCGGCACCCCACGAATAGAACTGCGCCGACGCACGGAATGTCCCGAGCGTCAGCACTATCGCGAGGAGTATGTATCTTATCCCTTTCGGCATGTCGTTATCGTTTGTCTTCGTCGAACGACAGGTATTTCCATCCGCTTTCGGTGAAACAGCGCACCTTGCCGACCGTCGTGTCGTAGTAGAGCGTGCCTATCGGCACTTCGACCGAGCCGAGTTGCGCGTTGGCGTACATCGTGTCGGTCGGGGCGTCGCTCATCGCGGCGAGCGTGAACGGGACGAACGACTTCGCCCAGCGGCGTCCGAAATCGACGCCCTCGTTGCGGTCGTCCGAACCGAGTTTCACCCAGCCGAAGTGGCGTTTCGCACGGTACAGACCCTTCGGCGAGTAGACCTGAATGCAGGCGATGTCGGGAGCCTGCTTGCCGATAAGCATCGTCAGACGGCATGTCTCGCTGGCGTTCCAGCCCTCGAAGACGTGTCCTCCGTCCGCGAAACGGGTCTTGGGCTTCGGCGACTCGCTGTTCCAGCGTCCGCGACCTCCGCGCACCGAGAGCATCACGCTCGATTCGAGGATGCCGTCCACGGTGTTGTATATCGGCTGCTCCTCGGGATTGAAACCGTAGTTGTAGCGCACGTCCTTCCATTTCTCCCATGACGGGTCTATCTCCTTGCGGACGGGTACGTAGCGGTCGTCCAGCGATTCGATGACTTTCGACAGCGAATCGACCTTGGCTGTCAGTGCGGCTACGGTTTGCAGGAGTGCGTCCCTCTCCGCACGGCGTGCGGAGTGTCTCTGTGCCGATGCGCCGAAGCAGATTGAGGCGGCGAGGGCGATGAGTACGAATCTTTTCATGCCGTCAGACCTTTTTGCAGCGGTATCCCTCGCGAAGCAGCAAATCGGTAACGCGGTCGCGGTGGTCGCCCTGAATTATTATTTCGCCCTCCTTCACGGCTCCTCCGACGCCGCAGCCCTTTTTGAGCATGCGTCCGAGCGCAGCCAAATCGTCGTCCGTGCCGACGAATCCGCGCACGACGGTTACGACCTTGCCCGCGCGGTGTTTGCTGTCGCGCCATACGCGCAAATCCTGTTCGCGCGGCGGCAGCGTCTGCGCCTGCGGCTCCTCGTCGGACGAGTATTCGAAGTCGGGATTCGTCGAAAATACGACGCCGAGTCTGTGTTTCCAGTCGTTCTCCATAAGCGGTGTTTTTAACGTATAACGTTAAAGCGATTTGCAAAAATACGAATAAGCGAGTGGAAAAGCAAAAGTTCTTTTGCTTTTCCCGAGCGGGAGTATTTAAGGCGAAGCCAAAAATACGAATAAGCGAGAGGAATGCCAAATTTATTTGGGCATTCCCGAGCGGGAAGGGATTAGTTGGGGTCTTTAAGGCAATGTGGGGCGGAGTCCTCCGGCGGTCGTGCCGCTGCCCGAAATGTCGCCTTTTTTGTCCGAGGCGGCGGTCGGTTTTGGAGTTTCGGCGGTTTTGGACTATCTTTGTGGATATGGGAAAGAACAGAGTGAAGGAATCCGATGTCGAACGCATCGAGAAAATGCGCCGCAGCGCGCTCGAATCGGGCAATGTCGATTTGGCGACGCTGCCGCAGCCGCTGCGCATCGACGACGGCAAACGGCTGGTGAGGGTCTACGTCGAGGGATACGAGGATGTGGCGTTCTGGCGCGGGATTTTCGACCATTTCCGCAATCCGTATCTGCGCTTCGAGATTTCGGTGCCGACGCGCGAGGATTTGCCCAAGGGCAAGAAGGTGTTGCTGTCGATGGCGCGCGATGCGGGCGAGGGAATGCTGCTGTGCATGGATTCGGACTTCGACTATCTGTTCGGCGAGGCGGACGAGCAGTCGCGGTGCATCGTCGAGTCGCCGTTCATGTTCCATACCTACGCATACGCCACCGAAAACTATCTGTGCTACGCTCCGTCGCTGCACAACGTATGCGTCAAGGCGACCAAGAACGATACGCACATATTCGATTTCGTGAAGTTCATGGAGGAGTACTCGCGCACCGTTTATCCGCTGTTCCTATGGTATGTGTACTCGGCGAGCCGGAATACCGAAAACGTACTGACGCTGCTCGAATTCAAGGCGTCGGTGCGGCTCGGCTATCTCGACATAACCGACAACGGGGCGCATACGATAGAGTGGCTCGCGCGGCATGTCGAACAGCGCGTCAGGTCGTTGGAGCGGCTCTATCCGCAGATGACGGAGGATGTCGCACGGTTCGGCGAGTATCTGAAAGGCAGGGGCGTGGAGCCGGAGCAGACCTATCTGTTCATGCACGGACACACGCTGATGGACAATGTCGTGATGATAGTCCTGAGCGGCGTTTGCGAGAAGTTGCGCCAGATGTCGATTGCCAAAATCGTCGCGTCGTCGAAAGAGGGCGTGGCCCTGAAAAACGAGATGAGCAACTACACCAACTCGCTGCGCTCGATACGCGACGTACTGCTCGACAACGAAAACTACACTTCATGTCCGCTCTACAAACGGTTGAAGGCGGATATCCAGCACTATATCGACTCGGCGATAGCGGAGGCGCAGAGCGGTCGATAACGACCTTAATGACTTTAAAGTCCTTAAAGTCGTTAGGGACTTTAAGGTCGGCGGGAGCGTGCGGCGAGCATCTTTCCGAGCGTCTCGCCGATTATGCGCATACCGGTCTCAATCCTTTCGTCGGGCATGTTCGAGAAGTTGAGACGCATCGTGTTCTCGCGGTTCTCGTTCGGGAAGAACGAACCTCCGGGGACGAATGCGACGCCCTTTTCGAGACACTCGGCGAGCAGTTCGCGCGCCGAAATGTCATTCGGCAACTCAGCCCAGATGAACAGTCCTCCTTCGGGATGCGTGAAACGTACTCCGTCGGGGAAATATTCGGCGATGCAGCGCAGGGCGATGTCGCGGCGGTGCTTGTAGACCTCGACTATGCCGGCGATGTGGGCATCGATGTCGTGATGCTGCATGAATTCGGTTATGATGCTTTGCGACAGCGGATTGCACTGCAAGTCGGCACCCTGCTTGACAAGCACGTACTTACGGATTATCTCCTTGTGTCCAGCGACCCAGCCGATGCGGAATCCGGGGCAGAAGATTTTGGAGAACGTACCCGCATACATCACGCAGTCCGCCTTGTCGAACGACTGTATCGACGGCAGTTTTTCGCCCTCGAAACGCAACTCTCCGTAGGGATTGTCCTCGATTACGGCTACGTTGTACTCGGCGGCGAGTTCCGCCAGCCGCCTGCGGCGCGCGAGGCTCCAAGTGCGCCCCGTAGGGTTCTGGAACTCGGGGTTTACGTAGACGAGTTTCGCTCGGTCGGTCGTCTTCAAGACCTCTTCGAGCGATTCGGGAATCATACCCTCGTCGTCGGTCGGAATCTCGATGAATCGGCAGCCGTATGCCCTGAACGCTCCGAGCGCGGCGAGGTACGTCGGGCTTTCGCACAGAACGACATCGCCCTCGTCGAGAAATACCTTGCCCGAGAGGTCGAGAGCCTGCTGCGAACCGTTGGTTATCATTATGTTGTCCTTGTCGAACGATGTTCCGAAACGGAAGTTCATGCGGTCGGCAATCCACTCTCTGAGCGGCGTGTAGCCCTCGGTGGCTGCGTAGTTGAGACACTTGCCGCCCTGCTCTTTCAGTACTTTGCGGGTTATCTCCTCGATTTCGTCTATCGGGAACAACTCAGGTGCCGGCAGCCCTCCGGCGAACGAAATTACGCCGTCATGCTCCGTTACTTTGAGCATCTCCCTGATGTCCGAAGCCTTGATGTAGGACATCCGTCCGGCGAATCGTAATTGCATAGATATGGTGTTTATAAATCCTTGTTTTCGGTCGGTCGCCGCCTTACGATGCGCACCGTTTCGGAGGTCGTCTGTCCGATGAGGCTCGATTCGCAGCCGGCGTATCTCTCGTAGTGGGCGCGGTCGCAGTGGCGTATGGTCAGCAGTTCGACGTCGCGGTCGATTTCGGTGTCGAAGCCCTCGTCGTGCAGAGCCTTTGCGGCTTCGTCCAGATGCCAACTCTCCTCGACGCACAGGCTCAACTCGATAGCCGTGTTATGAATGAGATTGGTCTTGATGCGGAAGCGTTCGAGCGTCGAGAAGACAATCGGGAACTTTTCCTCCAACACGAACGACAGGTCGCGCGAACGCAGGGTCAGCAGATTCTGATTGCGTTTGAGGATGATTATCGGCGTCGATACGGCGGGTGCCGACTCGCCGATGACGGTTCCTCGTCCGTTCTTGTCGCCGAACGGCTTCACGTAGAGCGGTATGCGCTTGTTCTGCAACGGCTTGACGGTCTTCGGGTGGATAATCTGCGCGCCGCTGTATGCCAATTCGATTGTGTCCACGTAGTTGAGCGCGTCGATTTTGCGCGCTTCGGGGAATATCTTCGGGTCGGCGTTCAGAATGCCGTCCACGTCCTTCCAGACGGTCATCGATTCGGCGTCGAGAATGTTCGCGACGACGGCCGCCGAGTAGTCCGAACCTTCGCGACCGAGCGTGGTGGTCGAACCGTCGGGCGCGCTGCCGATAAAGCCCTGCCCGACAAATACGCGTGTGCGCGAGCCTGCGATTTCGCGGCGCAGCAGCGGCGACGATTCGTCGATGAGGACGTTCGCGTCCTTGTGGCGCGGCTGCGTTACGAAGCATCTGCGCATGTCCACCCAGTGATTGCCGATTCCGCTGCGGTCGAGGTACTCCGATACTATCGTGGTCGAGATGAGTTCGCCGAACGCGACGGTGCGGTCGTACCACACCTCCGCCTGCGACGCGTCGTATTTTTCATCCTGCGTGAAGCGGCGCAATTCGTCGAAGAATCCGTCCACCTTCGCTATGCGGTATGCCGTGTCGCCGAATAGGTCGCCGATTATCGCGGCATGGTATGCCTCGCACTCGGCGATTTCGCGCAGGCAGGCTTCCGCGTCGCCTCTGCGGCAGGCGTCGAAGACTCGTTCGAGCGCGTTCGTGGTCTTGCCCATCGCCGATACGATAATGAAGAGTTCGCGCTCGCCCTCGACTATGCGGCGCAGGTTGCGCACTCCGTCGGCATTGCGTACCGATGCACCTCCGAATTTGTAGACTTTCATGGACGCTCTATTTTACCTTTTTGTATTTCGTATCGGTGTTGGCGAAGAGGAACGCGAACGTGTCGGCCGCCTCCTCGATTCGCTTGGCGGTCGGCTTGCCCGCCCCGTGTCCCGCATTGGTGTCGATGCGTATCAGTATCGGCGCGTCGCCCGCCTGCGCATGCTGCATCGTCGCGGCGAACTTGAACGAATGGGCAGGTACGACGCGGTCGTCGTGGTCGCCCGTGGTGATTAGAGTCGCAGGATATGCGACACCCTCGCGGATGTTGTGCAGCGGCGAGTATTTGTAGAGATACTCGAACTGCTTTTCGTCGTCGCTCGAACCGTACTCGACTACCCAGCCATGACCGATGGTGAACTTGTGGAAGCGCAGCATGTCCATCACGCCCACCGCCGGCAGACACACGGCATAGAGGTCGGGTCGCTGTACCTCGCATGCGCCCACGAGCAGTCCGCCGTTCGAGCCTCCCGCAATGGCGAGTTTGCGGCTCGACGTGTAGCCCTGCGCGATAAGGTATTCGGCTGCGGCGATGAAGTCGTCGAAGACGTTCTGCTTGTTTTCGAGCATTCCGCCCTTGTGCCACTTCTCGCCGTACTCCGAGCCGCCGCGGATGTTGGCTACGCAGTAGACGCCGCCCTGCTCCATGAACATCACAGCCGTGGTGCTGAACGACGGGGTGATGTTGATTTGGAAGCCGCCGTAGGCGTAGAGGTAGCACGGGTTGCCGCCGTCGAGTTTCAGCCCCTTTTTGTGCGACACGAACATCGGCACGCGCGTGCCGTCCTTGCTCTCGAAAAATACCTGCTCGGTAACGTACTGCAACGGGTCGAACTCGACCTGCGGCGCACGGTAGAACGTCGAACGCCCCGTGGCGAGGTCGTAGTTGTAGTAGGTACCCGGTGTGGTATAATTGGTTACGACGTAGTAGACATCCTTGTCCTCGCGCTCGCCGTCGAATCCGCCGACCGAACCGATTATGGGCAGTTCGACGTCGCGGACGAAACGTCCCTCGCGGTCGTACTGCTTCACCTTGTTCTGCGCGTCGATGAGGTAGAATGCGAACAGATAGTCGCCCGCGGTGCTTACTCCTTCGAGCAGCGAATCCTGCTCGGAGATAAGGTCGCGCACCGCGCCCGTGTTGAGGTCGATGCTTATCAGACGGTAATTCTCGGCTCCGTCGTTGGTAAGCACCATAGCCTTGTCGTTTTCGCAGTCGAGTACCGCATAGTCGTGGTCGAAGCCGGCGAACAGCGTGCGGAAACTCTTTTCACCCTTGCGCTTGCAGAGAATCTCCGTACCCGAAGTTCCTGCGGACGAGGTGATGAACACCCAGCGTCCGTCCTCGCTCTCGCCGCCCGCGAAATAGCGGAGCGGATGCGCAGGGTCGGCGTATATCAGTTCGTCCTCCGACTGCGGCGTGCCGAGACGGTGGAACCAGACCTTCTGGTTGCGGTTCTGCTCGGAGTAGACGCCCTGCTCCGGTGCGTCATACGCGCTGTAATAGAATCCTTTGCCGTCGCGAGTCCAGTCCGCGCCCGAGAATTTCACCCACTTTATGCGGTCGGGCAGCAACTGCTTGGTCGCGGTGTCCATGATGTAGATTTCGACCCAGTCCGAACCTGCCGACGCCAGCGAGTAGGCGTAGTAGCGACCGTCCTTGGTGAACGCGCCCGAATGCAGGGCGACCGTGCCGTCCTCCGAAAGCGTGTTCGGGTCTAAAAATATCTCCTCCTCGTCGCTGTCGAGCGAACGCTTGCGGTAGATTACCGACTGGTTCTGCAACCCGCTGTTCTTGGAGATGTAGTACCAGTCGCCGCGTTTGGCTGGCGCACCCTCGGTCGGGTAGTTCCACAACTGTGTCAGGCGGTCGCGGATGTCGCTGCGTGCGGGCAGTTTGTCGAGATAGCCGAAGGTCGTTTCGTTCTGCCGCGCGACCCACTCGGCGGTGCGGTCGGAGTTGTCGTCTTCGAGCCAGCGGTAAGGGTCGGCTACCTTCGTTCCGAAGTAGTCGTCGACGACGTCCTCTCGCTCCGTCGCCGGATATTCGATTTTCTCTTGCGAAGTCATGTGTTTTATGAGTTTTCCCGCTCCGTAGCCCGCGAAGTAGCAGACGGCTATTACGGCGGCGATGGTTACTATGCGTCCGATTCCTGTTTTCATACCGTTCGGGTTTTGTCTGACGGTGCAAAGGTAGGAATTTTTGCGGAACTGCGGGCGATGTCGCGTTTTTATATATAGTCCCCCTTTACAGAAAGGGGGATTTAGGGGGATAGGTAACACGGAGAAAAAGTATTGTGTGTTTATTCAATGTCGCGTTTTTTGTATATCTTTGTGTAATGCAAGGGACGGATTTGCAAACGAAAAATATGGAAACGAGATTCAACGAACTGAAAACGATAGTGGAGCGTGCGTGGGAAGACCGCACGCTGCTCGAAAACGAGGATGTGCGCGCCGCCATACGCGCGACGGTGGATGCCGTAGACAAGGGCGAACTGCGCTGTGCCGAACCGGTGGACGCCGAACACAGCGAGTGGCAGGTGAACGAATGGGTGAAGAAGGCGATAATCCTCTTCTTTCCTATCAGCAAAATGCGCACGATGCAGGCGGGCGAACTGGAATGGTACGACAAGATGGAACTCAAACGAGGGTTTGCCGAACTGGGCGTCCGCGTGGTGCCTCACGGCGTGGCGCGCTACGGAGCATACATCGCGGCGGGAGCGGTGATGATGCCGTCGTATGTTAATATAGGTGCGTATGTCGATTCGGGAACGATGGTCGATACGTGGGCTACGGTCGGTTCGTGCGCCCAAATCGGTCGCAACGTCCATCTCTCGGGCGGCGTCGGCATCGGCGGAGTCCTCGAACCCGTGCAGGCTGCGCCCGTAATCATCGAGGACAACTGTTTTATCGGCTCGCGTGCGATTATCGTCGAGGGAGCGCATATCTGCCGCGAAGCGGTGATAGGCTCGAATGTGGTGATTACCGGCTCGACGCATATCATCGACGTTACGGGCGACGAACCGAAGGAGTATCGCGGCTATGTGCCGCCGCGCTCGGTGGTTATCGCGGGTACGTATCCGAAGAAGTTCCCTGCGGGCGAGTACAATGTCGCCTGCGCGCTGATTATCGGCAAGCGCAAGGAATCGACCGACAAGAAAACGACGCTTAACGACGCCCTGCGCGATTTCGGCGTCGGCGCATGATTTCCGGCAACCGACCTTAACGACCTTAAAGACTTTAAGGATTTTAACCGACGCCAAGCCGAGAGCAGTCGAACTTGTTCGGACTGCCGAGGCGCGAAGGAGGAAAAGCCCGCGAATGCGGGATTAATGACACTGACCAAGATGATTTACCATATCCCCGAAACCACCTCCACCAACGATGACCTGCGCGATGCGAAATACCGCGAGGGCGATATAGTGTGGGCGGATTTCCAGACTGCGGGTCGCGGACAGCGCGGACACAAGTGGTCGAGCAATGTCGGCGAGAACCTGCTCTTCTCGGTCGCGCTCGAACCGTCGTTCCTGCCTGCCGCCGAACAGTTCCTGCTCTCGGAGACTGTCGCGCTTTCGCTCGTCGATTTGTTCGCCGAATACGGAATCGCGGCTGAAATCAAGTGGACTAACGACATATACGTCGGCGACCGCAAAATCGTCGGCATCCTTATCGAACATATCTATTCGGGCGCGAAACTTGCCCGTACAATTGTCGGCATCGGCATCAACGTCAATCAGCGTGAGTTCGACCCGTCGCTGCCCAACCCGACCTCGATGTCGTTGCAGACGGGCGGGACGTTCGACCTGCGCACGGTGCTGGAACGCTTTTCCGGGATACTCATGCGCAACTACGAATCGCTGCGCAGCGGCGAAAAGGAGGCTGTGCAGCAGCGTTATAAGTCGAATATGTACCGCCTCGACGAGCGGCATACGTTCGCATCGCCCGACGGTGTGCGGTTCGAGGCGACCATACGCGGCGTGAAGCCTGCCGGCGAACTCGTCGTGGAGCATTCGGACGGCAGCGTGCGGGAATATCTCTTCAAAGAGATAGAATTTGTGTTATAAAAATAACAATTAACCGAAAAAAGTTATATATTTGCGTCGTAAAGGCGTGCAAAACGTAAGTAAAACCAATAAAAACTGAAATTATGGCAAACGTACCGGCAAATCTCAAATACTCCGACGACCACGAGTGGTGTCGCGTCGAGGGCGAATACGCTTACATCGGAATCACCGATTTCGCACAGAGCGAACTGGGCGACATCGTGTTCGTTGACATACCGACCGAGGGCGAGACCATCGCTGCGGGCGACGTATTCGGAAGCATCGAGGCGGTTAAGACCGTCAGCGACGCATTCTCTCCGGTTTCCGGTGTGGTCGAGGAGATAAATCCCGCAATCGACTCCAACCCTGCGCTGGTGAACAAGGACCCTTACGGCGAAGGATGGATGATTAAGGTGAAGATGTCCGCTCCGGAGGAGGTCGAAAGCCTGCTTACCGCCGAGCAGTACGGTGCGCTTATCGAGAAATAAAATCATGAAACGATTCGTCGAGGCGGCATTCCGTCGCCGCCGGTTCGGACTTTCGTATGCCGAAGTCGTGGTCATCGCGGCGGTTGCGATGGTCGTCGGCGCATTGGTATGTTAAATAAGAGTTGTACTAATTCAAATATCACAAAATTATGTCAAAAGTTACAGTTGTCGGTGCAGGCATGGTAGGTGCTACCTGCGCCAATGTTTTGGCCTGCCGCAACATTGCAAGCGAGGTCGTTCTCGTGGATATCAAGGAGGGTCTTTCCGAAGGCAAGATGCTCGACATGTTCCAGGCTTCTGCCACCTCGGGCTACAAAACCAAACTGACAGGCGTTACAGCCACCGATGCAGCGGGCTACAAGGCTACCGCCAATTCGGATGTCGTAGTAATCACTTCCGGTATTCCTCGCAAACCGGGCATGACCCGCGAGGAGTTGATAGGCATCAACGCCAACATCGTGAAGGGCGTCGTTGCAAACGCCATCAAGTGGTCGCCGAAAGCGATTTTCGTCATCATCTCCAACCCTATGGATACGATGACCTACCTCGCGCTCAAAGCAGCAGGCGTTCCTAAACGCCGTATCATCGGTATGGGCGGCGCGCTCGACTCGTCGCGTTTCCGCTGCTATCTGTCGAAGGCTTCGGGCGCAGGCATTCAGGACATCGACGGTATGGTTATCGGCGGACACGGCGATACCACGATGATTCCGCTCGTGTCGAAGGCTGCAATCAAGGGTGTTCCGGTAACCAAACTCATCTCGAAGAGCAAGTTGTCTCAGGTAGTTGCCGATACGATGGTAGGCGGAGCCACGCTGACGAAGATGCTCGGCACGTCGGCATGGTACGCACCGGGTGCGGCGGGAGCGTCGGTAGTGGACGCTATCGTGAACGACACCAAGGCTATCATCCCTTGCTCGGTATACCTCGAAGGCGAGTACGGACAGAACGACATCTGCATCGGTGTTCCGGTTATTCTTGGCAAGAAGGGTGTGGAGAAGATTGTGAAAATCGAACTCACGAAGGACGAGGCTGCGAAGTTCGCCGCATCGGCAGACGCCGTGCGCAAGGTGAACGGCGCGCTCTACGAAATCGGCGCACTGGCGAAATAATAGCCGAATCGCGCCATGACGAATCGGGACTGCTCGTGAAAGGGCAGCCCCGATTTTTTGTCGGATTGCAAAAAATAATCTAATTTTGTACCTGATAATCATATAAAACCATATCGTCGTATGAATGCAAAAGTCCCGCAGAGCATGGATAACACTCTGTTGCTCGTAGGTATGTTGGCAGGTCCCTTGTTGGTGGGAAACCACGCTTCGCCTCTTTTCATAATAATTCTGCTTGCCATTGGCGGATTCCTTTTATTTCGCGGCAGGTCATTGCAGAATCAGGGAGTCGGTCTGGTGCTGCGCGGCATGGGACTGTATGTGCTGTCGTTCGGCTTGGGCGCGTGGTTCTCAACCGTCGGTTTCCTGCCGCAATGGGTGGTGCAGACCGGCAGAACGGTCATACTTACGGCAGGCGGCGTGAGCATGCTGCGCGCTTTGCTGAAAATCGACAACCTCATCGGAAGCGCGCGACTTACGCAGACGACCCGCAACGTGCTTGTTATGTATATCGTATGGCTGTCGATGACTTCGTTTGTCGACGAATATCTGACGGTGGCGCATCTGACATTTCTGTTCGCTTGCCTGGTCTATCACAACCTGCACCGTTGCATCAACGGCATCAAGGAGGTGTTTTATACGCAGGCGGGCGAGACATACACCCTGCCGACCGACGTTGCCGACATTCACCCGTGCAGCGAGGAGAAACCTGTCGTTGCCGCGGCAGCCGTCGTCAGCGTTTTCGGGATATTGCTGCCGGATATGCAGTTCGACACCGGTTCTCTGTTCGGCTATCTGGATAAGAATCTGTTCGGTCCGTCGCTCGTTTTCCCCGTCATAATGATTATTCTGATACGTTATTATACGGCAATCGACCGCAAGGTGCAGGGCGTCGGGGCGTATGGACAATATGAAGTGAAGGGTTTCGGCAGTCTGATTGTCGCCGTATTGCTCGGCTTATGGGCTGGATTGGCTGCTACGATGTTCGGTTATTTCCACGACTCGGTGATTATCGTGACAGGCACTCTTGCCATGCTTGCGGCATTTGCCTGGATTGAGGCTCCGCAGGGACGACGCACGCACAAGACGGTAATGTCGGTCATCGTCAATACCGTTGCGATTTTGTGCGGCATGAGTTTTATAGGAGTAGTCGTTCTGTTCGCCGCTGTTCTGGTCATGACCAAATTCATGCACTTTGCGCTGCACGACATGCTCTCTTTCGGTCATTCCGTACAGTTTACCGACAATCTCGGCGATTTCCATGTCCTCAATCTAGAAACCATGCGGGACGAAAGCGGCAACAAATGGGAGGAGAAGAGGTAATAGGCGGCGGAATCGTTTTATGACCTTAACGACTTTAAGGACTTTAAGGTCGTTAGTGGGCATTCGCCAGAAAAACTACGGCGGCAGTAATAATATACTGCCGCCGTAACGTTATAGACCCTTTTGCCGCTACGGTTATGCCAGCAGTTCGTCGGCGAGGGCTTCGAGCGGGACGATGTCGCACGGCTTGAATGCCGAGCGGATGGTCGCCGTGTTCTCGCAGATGTCGATTTCCTTCATCGCCTCGAACATTTCGCGCATCTTTCGACCTGCCGTAGGAGCCCAGGTGCCGTTCTCGACGATTGCGACCTTGCGCTTCTGGTAGTTCTTGTGGGCGAGTTGGGAGAGGAAGTTCTCCATCGGAGTGAAGATGCCGCCGTCGTAGGTCGATGCCGCAACCACGAGTTTGTCGTAGCGGAACGCATCCTCGACAGCCTCCGCCATGTCGTCGCGGGCGAGGTCGGCGAACGAGACCTTCTTCGCGCCCTTCGCTTCGAGTATCTCGGCGAGCGCGTGTGCCGCCTTGGCGGTGTTGCCGTAAATCGAGGCGCAGGCGATGAACACGCCGTCGCTCTCGGGACGATAACTGCTCCACGTGTCGTATTTGTCGATGTAGTATCCGAGGTTCTCGCGCAGAATCGGACCGTGCAGCGGCGCGATTGTGCGGATGTCGAGCGTCGCAGCCTTTTTGAGCAGAGCCTGCACCTGCGCGCCGTACTTGCCGACGATGTTGAAATAGTATCGCCGCGCTTCGCAGTCCCAGTCGGCATCGACGTCGAGTGCACCGAACTTGCCGAAGCCGTCGGCGGAGAACAGAATCTTCTCGGACTGCTCGTAGGTAACCATGACTTCGGGCCAGTGAACCATAGGAGCCATGAAGAATTGCAGCGTATGCGTGCCGAGCGGCAGTGTGTCGCCCTCCTTGACTACGATATTTCCGCACTCGGGCGCGATGTCGAAGAACTGCCGAATCATGGCGAATGTCTTGGCGTTGCCGACGATGCCTATGCCGGGGAACCGCTCCGTGAGCCGTTGCAGGCTCGCCGCGTGGTCGGGTTCCATGTGCGACACGATTACGTAGTCGGGCGTGCGTCCGCCGAGTTCGGCGAGGAGGTTGTCCATCCACTCGTCGGTCTTGCGGATGTCGATTGTATCCATGACGGCAATCTTATCGTCGAGAATCAGATAGGAGTTGTAGGATACGCCGTCCGGAATGACGTATTTTCCCTCGAACAGGTCGAGCGTCTTGTCGTCCGCTCCGATGTAACGGACTGATTCGGAAATGTCGTATTTCATAGGTTAGATTTTTAATTATCGGTTTCTGTTTAATTCAGATTTATTGAAATTCAGTCATTCTGAGCGGTAGCGAAGAATCTGAACAGATGTTTCGCTGCGCTCAACATGACGTAACAATCATAGTTTCAGTTCGAGTTTCAGGGCGCGCTCTATCACCTGGTGCATGTCGTAGTAGCGGTACTCCGCCAGCCGTCCGCCGAACGTCGTGCGCGGGTCGGCGTCGGCCGCCGCTTTGTATTTCGCATAAACCGCGCCGTTGCGGGCGTCGTTTATCGGGTAGTACGGCTCGCGGTCGGGCGTCCACTCCTGCGGATACTCGCGTGTGATGACGGTATGCGGCGTCCGTGCGCCGGCGAAGTGCTTATGTTCGATGATGCGCGTATAGGGCGTTTCGGCATCGGTGAAGTTCATCACGGCGACGCCCTGGAAATTCTCCTGCGCGAGGGTCTCGCTCTCGAAGCGGAGCGAGCGGTATTCGAGCCGACCGAAACGGTAGCCGTAGTAGCGGTCGATTTCGCCCGTATAAATCGTGTGTCCGGAAATCGCCTCCAATTCGTCGCGATGTGCGAAGAAGTCGCAGCCGAGCCGAACCTCCGTACCGTCCAGCAGAGCGTCGATGAGCGGATTGTAGCCGCCGACGGGAATGCCTTGGTATAGGTCGTCGAAATAGTTGTTGTCGAAGGTGAAGCGGACTGGCAGACGCCGGATTATTTCGGGCGGGAGTTCGCTGCACGGGCGTCCCCACTGCTTCTCGGTGTAGCCCTTGACGAGGGTTTCGTAGATGTCGCGTCCGACGAGCGAAATAGCCTGCTCTTCGAGGTTCGCCGGTTCGCCGATGCCGCTCTCGCGCCGCTGCCGGTCGATTATTTCGCGAGCCTGTGCGGGGGTGGCGACGCCCCAAAGGGCGTGGAATGTGTTCATGTTGAACGGCAGGTTGTAGAGCCGTCCCTTGAAATTCGCTATCGGCGAGTTGGTGAAGCGGTTGAACGTCGCGAACCGGTTGACGAAGTCCCAGACCTCGCGGTTCGACGTATGGAATATGTGCGCCCCGTAGCGGTGGACGTCGATGCCGCCGACATTCTCGCAGCGGACGTTGCCGCCCGTATGGTCGCGGCGGTCGATGACGAGCGCGCGTTTGCCCGCCTGCCGGATGCGGTAGGCGACGGTCGCGCCGAACAAGCCTGCACCGACGATAAGGTAGTCGTATTTAGCGGGTTTCGTCATTCTGTCGGGTCGTGTCTCTATATCTGCTTTCGCAGTCGTGCGACGGGGATGTTGAGCATCTCGCGATACTTGGCGACTGTGCGCCGCGCGATGCAGTAGCCCTTGTCGTTGAGTATGTCCATCAGCATCTCGTCGGTGAGCGGATGCCGCTTGTCCTCGTTGTCGATGCACTCCTGCAATATGTTCTTTATCTCGTAACTCGACACCTCCTCGCCGCTCTTGGTCTGCATCGCCTCCGAGAAGAGCGATTTCAGCAGTATGATGCCGAAGTTGGTCTGCACGTACTTGCTGTTCACCACTCGCGAGATGGTCGATACGTCGAGGTCGGTGCGGTCGGCGATGTCTTTGAGTATCATCGGTCGCAGGCGGCTGCGGTCGCCGTCCTTGAAGTACTCCTGCTGGTAGTCGAGGATAGTCCGCATCGTCCGCATCAGCGTGTCGTGCCGCTGTTTGATAGCCGACATGAACCACTTCGCCGAGTCGATTTTGCTCTTGACGAACTGTATTGCCTCCTTGTCCTTTTCGGTCATGCGGTCGCTCGGAACACCCATCATGTTGCGGATTACCTCCATGTAGTGGCGGTTGATTTTCACCTCCGGAATGTTGTAGGAGTTGAGCGACAGGTCGAACCGTCCGTCGTGGTAGTCGAGTATGAAATCGGGTATGATGTACGGCGCAGCCTCGGTGCCGTCCTCCGAATAGAGGTTGCCCGGTTTCGGCGACAGCCGCTGAATCTCCTGCACGGCGTCGCGGAAGTCTTCCTCGCTCACGCCTAATCGCGAAATCAGACGTTCGTAGTGCTTCTTCACGAACTCCTCGAAATAGGAGGTCAGAATCTTCTTGGCGAGCCGCCGCGCCTTGGTCGTCATCGGCAGTTGCCCGAGTTGCAGCAGCAGCGATTCGCGCAGGTCGCGCGCGCCGACGCCGACCGGTTCGAGATGCTGGATGATGTCGAGCAGGCGTTCGAGTTCGCCGGCGGACGTCTCGATGCCGAGCGAGAAGGCTATGTCGTCCGAAATCGATTCGAGGTCGCGGCGCAGATAGCCGTCGTTGTCGATGCTGCCCACGATGAACGTGGCGAGTTGCATCTCGCGCTCCGTCAGGTTGCGGAAGCCGAGTTGCTCGACGAGCGACTCCTGAAACGAGCGTCCGCCCGAAATCTGGATGTTGCGCGGACGGTCGTCCTTTGAGAAGTTGTTGATGCGGCTCTTGTACGACGGCGTGTCGTCCTCGCGCAGGTACTCGTCCATCGAAATCTGCTGGGGCTGTTCGCTCTCCTCCGCCGGCTGCTCCTCTTCGAGAACGATGTTCTCTTCGATTTCCTGCTTGATGCGCTGTTCGAGCATCGCGGCAGGCAGTTCCAGCAGTTTTATCATCTGTATCTGCTGTGGCGACAACTTCTGTTGAAGCGATAACGATTGAGTCTGGTTGAGTATCATACGCAATACGGTTTTGTAAAAAATCGTCAGACGCCGGACGCTCGCGCTGCGGAGAAGAATGCGGAATTAGAATTCTGCATTCTTCGGTGTGCGAGGGAACGGTATCACGTCGCGGATATTGCCCATTCCCGTTACGAACAGCAGCAGCCGTTCGAATCCGAGTCCGAATCCGGAGTGCGGTGCCGAACCCCATCTGCGGGTGTCGAGATACCACCAGATGTCCTTCTCCGGAATGCCTAACTCCTTGACCCTTGCACTAAGTTTGCCATAATCCGCCTCGCGCTCCGAACCGCCGATGATTTCGCCGATTTTCGGGAACAAAACGTCCATTGCGCGCACGGTCTTGCCGTCGTCGTTCTGCTTCATGTAGAACGCCTTTATCTCCTTCGGATAGTTGATGAGGATTACCGGACGCTTGAAATGCTCCTCGACCAGATAGCGTTCGTGTTCGCTCTGCAAGTCGCAGCCCCAGTCGCACGGGAACTCGAATTTGCGTCCCGACTCTTTGAGGATGCGCACGCCCTCGGTGTAGTCGAGGCGGACGAAATCGTTATTGACGACGAAGTTGAGACGGTCGATGAGTTCGTTGTCCCACATCTTGTTCATGAATTCGAGGTCCTCGCGGCAGTTTTCGAGTGCGTAGCGGATAAGGTATTTGAGGAAATCCTCAGCCAACTCCATGTTGTCCTCCAACTCGTAGAACGCCATTTCAGGCTCTATCATCCAGAATTCCGCCAGGTGTCGCGGCGTATTGGAGTTCTCGGCTCGGAACGTCGGACCGAACGTGTATATCTGTCCGAGCGACAGTGCGCCGAGTTCGCCCTCCAACTGACCCGAAACCGTCAGGCTGCACGACTTGCCGAAGAAGTCCTGCGAATAGTCGACCTTGCCCTCCTCGGTCTTCGGGAGATTGTTCATGTCGAGCGTCGTTACCTGAAACATCGCGCCCGCACCCTCGCAGTCCGAAGCGGTGATGAGCGGCGTGTGCAGATAGTAGAACCCGCGGTCGTTGAAGTATTTGTGGATGGCGTATGCCATTGCGTGGCGAATGCGCAGCACCGCACCGAAAGTGTTGGTGCGCGGACGCAGATAGGCTATGTCGCGCAGGAATTCGAGCGAGTGTCCCTTCTTCTGCAACGGATAGGTGTCGGGGTCGGCGGTGCCGTAGACCTCTATCGAATCCGCCTGTATCTCGACTCCCTGTCCCGCGCCGAGGCTCTCGACGAGCCGTCCGCGGACGCAGATGCAGGCTCCCGTGGTTACGGGTTTCAGCATTTCGTCGGTGATTTTGGTCAAATCCGCTACGATTTGTATGTTGGCGACGCACGAACCGTCGTTCAGTGCGATGAACGCGACGTTCTTGTTGCCGCGCTTGGTGCGTACCCAACCCTTCGCTACGACTTCCGCGCCGTAGTCTGTCGATTTCAGTAATTGAGCGATTCTCATAATTCCTGTATTTTTGTTTTTCGTTTGTCCGAAACTGTATTTACCAATCTGCAAATTTACAAAATAAATCTCTAAACCTTCATGATTTTTGCGAAAAACCTGCCTGCGGCGGAAGTCGGCGTCAAAGAGAGTGTCAGGATGGATGACTTTTGCCGAAATCTGCGTATATTTGTACGATGAAAAAGAGAAACATTGCCATGAAAAAATTATCGATAGCCGTCGCGTCGGTTCTGATTGCGGCGACGGCATACGGGCAGTCCGCCCGCATCTACCGCACGGAGTTCGTGCCTTACGACACGCGCGAGGATGCGTTGGCGAAAAACTGCGCCAATACGGTTCATTACCTGCGCTATTCGCCGACGGCGATTGGGTCGGACGGCAGGACCGAAATCGTCGGCGAAACCGTCGCGATACCGACTTCGTGGAGCGACTATGACGTCTATCTCCATATCGAGAACACCATCAAGGCATACGACGTGTCGATTAACGGTCGCACGGTCGCCGGAACCGACGATTCGTATACGCCCGCCGACTATCTGATTTCGCCATATCTGCGTCAGGGCGGGAACGAAATCGCGCTGCGGCTGCGTCGTGCCGATGCTCCCGAACTGAACGACGATGCCAAGAGCGGTCTCCGCGAGCAGTTTGCGGGGTGCTACATCTTCGCGCAGCACAAACTGCACGTGTTCGACTACGACGCGGCGATACGCTTCGACGAATCGGGTCGCAATGCCGTGCTGACGCTCGATGTCGTGGTCGGAAATTCGTTCAACTATCCCGAGCCGGTGAATGTCGGCTACGACATTTATGCTCCGAACGGGAAACTGATAGACTATGCCGTCCGCGAAATCGTAGTGGACGGACGTTCTCGCGATACGCTCCGCATACGCACCGCGCTCGGCGACGCGAAAGGGTTCGCTTGGAGCAGTGCCAATGCGTCGCTCTACAAACTGATGCTCTATGTCAAGCGCGACGGCAAACCGCGCGAGTATATTCCGTTCCGCGCCGGTCTGGGACGCTCGTCGTTTGACGGACAGACGCTGACGCGCAACGGCACGGCGGTGAAAATACGCAGCACGGCATACGACGCCCGCACTACGCGCAAGGAGGCGATGGCGGACATCCGAGCGTTGAAAAAGCAGGGTTTCAACACGCTCGTTCCGTCCAATCCCCAGCCGAAATGGTTCTACGACCTTTGCGACGGATTGGGAATGTACGTCATCGAACGTGCGAACATCAATCCCGCGCTCCGCAAGGACGACCGCCGCATCGACGGCACGCCGTCCAACAATCCCGCTCTGGTCGATGAGTATCTCCGCCGCGTGAAGGCGATGTACTACCGCACGCGCAACCATACGTGCATCATCGCCTATGCCTTGGGCGGCGGGCGTGCCGGCAACGGCTACAACATGTACAAGGCTTACGAGTGGTTGAAATCCGTCGAGCCGGAGCGTGCCGTGATATGCACGACGGCAGACGGGGAGTGGAACACCGACATCGACGAAATAAAATAGCGGCGCGATGAACATCGATTTGGTTGTCGTCGGCAAGACCGATTCGCGGGAGGTGGACGCCTTGGTCGAGATGTATGCCAAGCGCATAAATTTCTATGCCAAGTTCTCAATCGTCTATCTGCCCGACGTGAAGAATACCCGCAAACTCTCGCAGGCGCAGCAGCGCACCGCCGAGGGCGAGGCTATATTGCGTCAGGTCGGCGACGGCGACTATCTGCTGCTGCTCGACGAACACGGCGAAGAGTTGCGCTCCGTGGAGTTCGCCGCATGGATGCAGAAACGCATGGCGGGCGGCTTGCGGCGGCTGGTGTTCGTCATAGGAGGTCCCTACGGATTCTCGGATGCCGTGTATTCGCGCGCCGACGGGAAACTGTCGCTGTCGCGGATGACGTTCTCGCACCAAATCGTCCGCGCAATCTTCACCGAGCAACTCTATCGGGCGTTTACGATTATCCGCAACGAACCTTATCACCACGAATAGTCTTGGAGCGATAAAGCCGTGTGCGCACACCTTCGCATGCGGCTTGTTTTTGCGCGGGAGGATAAACCTCCCGCGCAATTCTTTAAGGACTTTAAGGTCGTTAAGGTCCTTAACGTCAAGCAGCCGCCTTATTGGCGGCTGCTTAAAGAGTGCGGGAGGATAAGCCGCCCGCGAAAAAAATCCTATTTCTGTGCCGTTGCGTCGCAGTAGATGCAGCGGAAGACACCGCCGTCCGCTGCGCGGAACTTCGGTTCGACGTTCTCGTTGTTGCAGATACACTTCGGATTGGTGCAATGGAGCGACGCATTCTCGATCGGCTCGCAGTGTTGCGGCATCGGATGCGCAGGGTCGTTCTGCCAGTCGAGCAGTCGGCAGATGAGTGCCATGCGCACGAACTTGCCGTTCTCGACCTGACGGAAATAGGCTGCGCGAGGGTCGGCATCGACCTCCTTTTCGATTTCGTTCACTCGCGGCAGCGGGTGGAGAATCGCCATTTCGCGTTTCGCCGCGCGCAGTTTGGCGCAGTCGAGTACGAAACTGTCCTTCACACGCTCGTACTCCGCCTCGTCAGTGAAGCGCTCCTTCTGCACACGCGTCATGTAGAGTACATCGAGTTCGCCCATGACCTCCTCCATGGTGCGGCATTCGCGGTATTCGATTCCGCAGCGGTCGCACACCTCGTGCTTGATATAGTCGGGCAGGCGCAGTTCGTCGGGCGCGATAAGAACTATCTTCGTACCCTCGTAGCGCGACAGAGCCTTGATGAGCGAATGCACGGTGCGTCCGTAGAGCAGGTCGCCGCAGAATCCGACAGTCAGACGGTCGAGATGCCCGAGTTCGCGCTTTATGGTGAGCAGGTCGGTGAGAGTCTGCGTCGGGTGGCTGTGGCTGCCGTCGCCGGCATTGATAATCGGTACGCGCGATACGCCCGAAGCGACGAGCGGCGCACCCTCGATGTGATGACGCATGGCGATGATGTCGGCGAAGCAGCCGACCACGCGCACGGTGTCTTCGACGGTCTCGCCCTTGCTCACCGACGAATTGCGGGCGTCGGAGAACCCGAGTACGTTGCCGCCCAGTTCCATCATCGCGGCGGTGAAACTCAACCGCGTGCGGGTACTCGGTTCGTAGAACAGGGTGGCGAGTTTGCGCCCCTTGCAACGCTCGGCATAGCGGTCGCGGTGGGCTATTATGTCTTCGGCGAGAGCGACGATGTCGGCGGTCTCTTCCGGAGTGAGGTCTGTCGGGTCGATAAGATGTTTCATGATATGGGGTTTTAACGGTTCGTTATCCAACTTTCGTCCGACGGGTTGTCGCGGAAATTCAGAATCCGCTGTTTCCACTCGGCGGCGATATATCCCTCCTCGGCAGCGACTTCGACCAGCGCGTCGAGGTTCGAGAGTGAGTAGTTTACGGTGTTCGCCTCGGCGATGCGCTCCAATCCGCGGCGCATTCCGTAGGTGAATATGCTGACGATGCCCAGTACCTCGGCACCCGCCTCTCGCAGTGCTTCGACCACCTCGATGCAACTGCCGCCCGTCGAGATAAGGTCTTCGACGACGACGACTTTCGTGCCGGCGTCCATGCGACCCTCGATGCGGTTGGCGCGACCGTGGTCTTTCGCTCCGCTGCGCACATAGCCCATAGGCAGGTCAAGCAGGGTGGCGGTTATCGCCGCGTGGGCGATGCCGGCGGTAGATGTTCCCATAAGCATTTCGCACTCGGGGAATTTCTCGCGCACGAGGGCGGCGAGTCCCGCCTCTATCTTCTCGCGCACGCGCGGTGCGGAGAGCGTCAGGCGGTTATCGCAGTATATCGGGCTTTTGATGCCGCTCGCCCATGTGAACGGCTGCTCGGGGCGCAGGAATACCGCGCCTATCGACAATAGTTCTTTTGCAATCTGTTTTTCCATATCGGTTTAAGGTCGTTAAGGTCTATAAAGTCTTTAAGGACAGGTGTTATGCTATCCCAAAAATTCTTTCAGGCAGCGTTCGTAGGCTGCGACGGGGTCGGCGGCGGCAGTAATCGGGCGACCGACGACGATGTAGTCCGAACCAATCTCTCTCGCGCGCGCAGGCGTCGTGATGCGCACCTGGTCGTCGCTCGCGGCGTCGGCAAAGCGGATGCCCGGGGTTACCGTGACGAAATCGCTGCCGCAGCGGCTCTTGACGATTTGCGATTCGAGCGGCGAACACACCACGCCGTCCAGCCCCGCCTTGCGGGCGTTGTCGGCATAGTGGGCGATGGTCTCGTTTATGGTCGCGTCGATAAGCAGTTCGTCGTGCATGCGCTCCTCGCTCGTCGAAGTAAGTTGGGTAACGGCGATGAGCAGCGGTCGTGTGCCGTCCTCGCGCGTCAGACCCTCGATTGCGTAGCGCATCATCTCGACAGTTCCCGCCGCATGGACGTTGCACATGTCCACGTCGAGCCGCGAGAGAACAGCCATAGCCTTCTTGACGGTGTTCGGGATGTCGTGCAGTTTCAGGTCGAGGAAGATTTTGTGTCCGCGACGCTTGATTTCGCGGACGATTTCGGGTCCCTCGGCGTAGAACAGTTCCATGCCGATTTTGACGAACGGTTTGCGCCCCTCGAAACGATTCAGAAACGCGAGCGTCTGCTCCTTGCTGCTGAAATCGCATGCTATGATTACATCTTTTGCCATAAGTTATCAGTTGTTTTCTATTTTACGATTCCGATTATGTCCGACAGCCGTTCGATGCCCAGCCGCTCCATAGTTGCGGGCAACTGCTCGATTATCTCCTTGCAGACGAACGGATTGCGCAGGTTAGCCGCGCCGATTTGGACTGCCGACGCGCCTGCCATCATCATTTCGATGACGTCCTCGGCGGTTTCGATGCCGCCGCAGCCGATAATCGGGATTTTGCAGGCGTTCGCCGCCTGCCACACCATGCGCAGTGCAACGGGGAATATCGCCGCACCCGAGAAACCTCCTATTTTGTTGGCGATTACGGGTCGCCGCCGCGCGATGTCGATGCGCATGCCGAGCATCGTATTGACGAGCGTCAGTCCGTCCGCACCCGCGTCCTCGCAGGCTTTGGCGATGGATATGATGTCCGTAACGTTCGGACTCAACTTGATGAAAACCGGTTTGGTCGTTACCTCCTTTACCGCGCGGGTAACCTTTGCCGCCGATTCGGGCGACGTGCCGAAAGCCATGCCGCCGTTGTGGACGTTGGGACACGAAACGTTCACCTCGATGATTTCCACCTGCGGTTCGGCATCGATGCGACGGCAGCACTCGACGTATTCTTCTGTCGAAAAGCCGCTGATGTTGGCGATTATCGGTTTGTGGAATCGTTCGCGCAGCCGCGGCAACTCCTCCGTTATCACGGCGTCGATGCCGGGGTTCTGCAACCCCACCGAATTTATCATTCCGCTGCGGCACTCGGCGATGCGCGGCGTAGGATTGCCGAAGCGCGGTTCGAGCGTAGTCCCCTTGAACGAAATCGAACCCAGTATGTCGAGGTCGTACAGTTCGGCGAACTCCGCCCCGAATCCGAAAGTCCCGCTCGCCGGAATTATCGGGTTGTCGAGCCGCACTGTGCCGAGAGTAACCGAAAGGTTTGTCATACAATATTATTTTAAGGTCTTTGAGGACGCTTTTTACTAAATTATCTCGTCTTTCCGCAGGACGGGACCCTCCTTGCAGATGCGTTTGTTGCCATTGTGCGTCTTGCAACTGCAACCCATGCAGGCTCCGAAGCCGCAGCCCATGCGCTCCTCGAAACTCAATTCGCCGTCCGTAGCCGTCGCGTCGCAGAGCGCGCGGAGCATCGGCAGAGGTCCGCAGGCGTAGAAATAGTCGAACACGACGCCGTTTTCGCGAATGGCGTCGGTTACGAAACCTTTCGTCCCGACCGAACCGTCGGCGGTGGCGATTATCACCCTCGCTCCGGCAGCCGCGAACTCGTCGGCATAGAAGATTTCGTCGGCGCGGTTGAAACCCAGCACCGCGGTAACCTCCTTGCCGCGGGCGACGAGGTCTTTCGTCAGCCGGTAGAGCGGCGGTACGCCCACTCCGCCTCCGACGAGCAATGCTTTGGCGTCCGTGCGGTCGGCATCGAATCCGTTGCCAAGTCCCGTGAGGATGTCGAGCCGTTCGCCCGACCGCATCTTCGCCATACGCGCCGTACCCTCGCCGACGACCTTATATATAAGTGTCAGCGAGTCGTCCGTAAAGTCGCAGACCGAAATCGGACGGCGCAGGAAAAGCCCCTCGACAGCGATGTTGACGAACTGTCCCGCCCGCCGTATCGCCGTTGCGTCGCCCCGCAGCCGCATCTCGAAGACCTGCTCCGTGAGCGGTCGGTTGCTCTCTATTTCGAATATCCGTTTGTCCATTTCGCTAATTTACGCAATTTTTCCGCTATCTCGAAATCGTACCCGTCTTTTTCGCTCCGTATTCGGCGTCGATGGTCGATACGCCGAGCGTAATCTCTTCCAGTACGTCGAGCATTACACGCACGGTTTCGAGCGCGGTGAATATCGTAACGTTGTTTTCGACTGCCGAGCGGCGGATTTCGTAACCGTCGAGCCGTGTGTTGTGCTGGTTGAGGTCGATGGTGTTTATCACGTAGTTCACGTGTCCCTTGCGCAGCGTGTTGTAGATGTCGTTGCTGCCCTCGCTCAACTTGCCCAGACAGCGCGTGCGCAGTCCGTGTTCGCGCAGGAAGTTCGCCGTGCCGCGCGTCGCCTCGATGTTGAAGCCGAGGTTGTAGAACCGCTTTATGAGCGGCAGCGCAGCCTCCTTGTCCTTGTCGGCGAGCGTTACGAGAATCGTTCCGTAGTTTACGACCGCCATGCCCGACGCCTGCAACGACTTGTAGAGCGCGCGCGTCAGCGTGTCGTCGTAGCCGATTGCCTCGCCCGTCGATTTCATTTCGGGCGACAGATACGAATCGACGCCCTTGATTTTGGCGAACGAGAATGCCGGCGTCTTGACGAACCAGCGTTTGCGCTCCGCCGGATATACCTCCGTGATGCCCTGCTCGCGCAGCGAATGCCCGAGGATGACGAGCGTGGCGATTTTAGCCATCTGCACGCCCGTCGATTTTGACAGGAACGGAACGGTTCGCGACGAACGCGGGTTCACCTCGATGACGTAGACCTTCTCTTCCTTATCGACGATGAACTGTATGTTGAACAGACCGACGATGCCGATAGCCTTGCCCAGACGGACGGTGTAGTCGATTATCGTATCCTTGACATTTTGGCTGACGCTGAACGTCGGATAGACGCTGATGCTGTCGCCCGAGTGGATGCCCGTCTTCTCGACATGCTCCATGATGCCGGGGATGAACACGTCCGTGCCGTCGCAGACGGCATCGACCTCCAACTCCTTGCCCATGATGTACTTGTCGACCAGTACCGGCGAATTTTCGTTGATTTCGACCGCATTGTGCAGATAGTGGCGCAGCGTCTGCTCGTTGCCGACAATCTGCATGGCGCGTCCGCCCAGAACGAAACTCGGTCGCACCAGTACCGGATAGCCGATGCGTTCGGCGGCGCGCACGCCCTCCTCGATTTCGGTTATCGCCTGTGCCTGCGGCTGCGGTATGCCGACTTCGTGCATGATGCGCTCGAATATCTTGCGGTCCTCCGCCTTGTTGATGGCGTCGATGTCGGTGCCGATAATCTTCACTCCCATGCGCACGAGCGGTTCGGCGAGATTGATTGCCGTCTGCCCGCCGAGCGACACGATGACTCCGAGCGGCTTTTCGAGACGGATGACGTTCATCACGTCCTCGACCGTCAGCGGCTCGAAATAGAGTTTGTCCGATATGGTGTAGTCGGTCGAAACCGTTTCGGGATTGTTGTTGATGATTATCGCCTCGTAGCCTGCCTCACGGATAGTCCATATAGCGTGTACGGTCGAGTAGTCGAACTCGACGCCCTGACCGATGCGTATCGGTCCAGAGCCGAGTACCACGATTTTCTTCTTGTCGCTCACGACGGATTCGTTCTCCTGCTCGTAGGTCGAGTAGAAGTAGGGAACGTAGGAACTGAACTCGCTTGCGCAGGTGTCTATCATCTTGTAGACGGGGAACATCGCGTATTTCTCGCGGAGGGCGAACACCTCTTCTGCCGTCATGCCCCACAGACGCCCGATGAACTTGTCGCTGAATCCCATGCGCTTCGCCTCGTAGAGCGTGTCGCGGTCGCCCTTGTTCGCCGCCACGACCTGTTCCTGCTCGACTATGTTCTTGATTTTTTCTAGGAAGAACATGTCGATTTTCGTGCGGTCGTAAATCAGCGACAGGTCGATGCCGTTGCGGATGAGTTGCGCTATGGCATAGATGCGGTCGTCAGTGCCGCGCGCTATGTAGGCGAGCATGTCGGCGTTGGACATGTCGTCGAACTTCTTGTTGTGGATGTGGCATACGCCCGTTTCGAGCGAGCGCACCGCTTTCAGGAGACTCTCCTCGATGGTGCGACCGACGCTCATCACCTCGCCCGTAGCCTTCATCTGCGTGCCGAGTTCGTTCGACGCCTCGCTGAACTTGTCGAACGGGAAACGGGCGATTTTGGTTACGACGTAGTCGAGCGCAGGCTCGAAACTTGCCGGCGTGTTGGCGATGTCTATCTCGTCGAGCGTCAAGCCGACGGCGATTTTGGCACTCACGCGGGCGATAGGGTAGCCGCTCGCCTTCGACGCGAGGGCAGACGAACGCGACACGCGCGGGTTGACCTCTATTATATAATAGTTGAACGAGAGCGGGTCGAGTGCGAACTGTACGTTGCAGCCGCCCTCGATTTTGAGGGCGCGTATGATTTTCAGCGCACTGTCGCGCAGCAACTGGTACTCCTTGTTGGTGAGCGTCTGACTCGGCGCAACGACGATTGAATCGCCCGTGTGTATGCCGACGGGGTCCACGTTCTCCATGTTGCAGATGGTTATCGCCGTGTCGTTGCTGTCGCGCATCACCTCGTACTCAATCTCCTTGTAACCCTTGATGCTCTTTTCGACCAGCACCTGATGCACCGGCGAGAGGGCGAGCGCATTACGCATCATCTCGCGCAACTCCTGCTCGTCGTTGGCGAAGCCGCCGCCCGTACCGCCCAGCGTGAACGCGGGACGCAGCACGACCGGATAGGTGATTTCAGCCGCCACCTTGACGGCTTCCTCGACCGAGTTCACTATCTCCGACGGCAGCACAGGTTCGCCCAGGCGGATGCACAACTCCTTGAAGAGTTCGCGGTCTTCCGCCTGCTCGATGCTCCCGAACGACGTTCCGAGAATCTCGACCTGACACTCTTCGAGGATGCCCTTCTTGGCGAGTTGCACGGCGAGGTTCAGTCCCGTCTGTCCGCCCAGTCCCGGGACGATTGCGTCGGGACGCTCGTAGCGGATGATTTTGGCGACGTATTCGAGTTTGAGCGGCTCCATATAGACCTTGTCGGCGATATGGGTGTCGGTCATGATAGTCGCCGGATTGGAATTCACGAGAATCACTTCGTAACCCTCCTCTTTGAGCGCGAGGCACGCCTGCGTACCCGCATAGTCGAATTCGGCTGCCTGACCTATGACGATAGGTCCCGAGCCGATAACCATTACCTTCTTTATATCCGTGCGTTTAGGCATTGCGATTGTCCTCCATCAGTTTTATGAATTTGTCGAAAAGGTATGTGCTGTCCTGCGGACCCGGTGCGCTCTCGGGGTGATACTGCACCGAGAAAATCTTGTCGCGGCGGTTTTCGACGCCCTCGACCGTGCCGTCGAGCAGATTCACGTGCGTAACCTCCAACGGGGTGTTGCGCAGCGACTCGGCGTCGATGGCGTAGTTGTGGTTCTGGCTCGTAATCTCGATTTTGCCCGTCAGCAGGTTTTTCACGGGGTGGTTTCCGCCGCGATGACCGAATTTGAGTTTGAAACTCTTGGCTCCGTAGGCGAGCGAGATGAGTTGGTGTCCGAGACAGATTCCGAAAATCGGCAGTTTGCCGCGCAACTGCTCGACGAGTTTCGCCACCTGCGGGACGTCGCTCGGGTCGCCCGGTCCGTTCGAGATGAATATTCCGTGCGGATTGAAAGCCATGATTTCTTCGGCAGGCGTGTCGAACGGCACGATGATTACGTTGCAGCCGCGCTGGTTGAGCGAGCGCACGATGTTGTACTTGATGCCGCAGTCGATTGCCACCACGTCGAAACGGTGGTGAGGCGTGCGCGAGAACCAGCGTTTGCGGCAACTCACCTTCGACACCACGTCGCGGTCTGCCGGCGTGTCGGCGATGAACCGCAGAGCCTCCTCGGTCGGCATCGAAATATCGACTATCGCAGCGCGCTGACAGCCCTCGTTGCGGATAATGCGGGTGAGCATGCGGGTGTCGATGCCGCTGATGCACGGGATTCCGTGTTCGTCGAACACCTCCGAAATGGTCTTGGTGTAGCGGAAGTTGCTCGGATTCTCGCTGCATTCGCGGACTATCATTCCGCCTATGGTGAGCGATTTGGTCTCGAAATCCTCGTCGGTGATACCGTAATTGCCGATGAGCGGATATGTCATCACCACAATCTGATTGGTGTACGACGGGTCGGAGAGAATCTCCTGATAGCCCACCATCGACGTGTTGAACACGATTTCGCACACGACGTTGCGGTTCGCACCGTAGCCGTAGCCGCAGAACTCGCGTCCGTTTTCGAGGACTAACTTTTTGTCGGGTTGTCGTTTCATGAACTTGTATCTGTATTTATTTTATCTCTTTTTCCCATACGGTCTCGCCGTCTTTCAGCGTCAGCAGACACTCTCCGCAGACCTCGCGTCCCTCGAATGGGGTGGCGCTCCCGGCAGACAGAAATTCGCTGCTGTCGATGCGGTACGGCGTCGCGATGTCGAACACGGCGATGTCCGCCGCCTCGCCGACGCGCAGCCCTCCGCCCAGCCGGAATATCCGGCGCGGATTGTCGCACATCAGTTCTATCATCCGTTCTATCGTGATTGCGCCTTTGCGGACGAGTTCGGTATAGACTACGGCGAATGCCGTTTCAAGCCCGACGATGCCCATCGCACTGCCTTTCAGCCCGCGCGACTTCTCCTCGGCGGTATGCGGCGCGTGGTCGGTCGCAATGACCTCTATCGTGCCGTCCTGAATGCCGCGTATCAGTGCGTCGCGGTCGGCGGCGGTGCGCAGCGGCGGATTCATCTTGAAGCGTCCGTCCTCCTGCAAGTCATCCTCGGTGAGTGCGAGGTAGTGAGGCGCGGTTTCGCACGTTACGTTCGCTCCCGACTTGCGGGCGTTGCGGATTATTTCGACGCTCTCGGCGGTCGAGATGTGGCATACGTGATAGCGGCAGCCAGTTTCGGCGGCGAGTTTCACGTCGCGCGCTATCTGTCCCCATTCGCTTTCGGAGCAGATGCCGCGGTGTCCGTTGCGGCGGGCGTATTCGCCGTCGTGGATGTATCCTCCGTGCAGCAGTGAATTGTCCTCGCAGTGGGCGGCGATGATGCCGTCCATTGCTGCGACACGCCGCATCGCCTCACGCATCGTGGATTCCTGCTGGATGCCGTTGCCGTCGTCCGAGAATCCGACCGCAAGCGGTTTCAGTGCCTCCAAGTCGGTTACTTCGCGACCCTCGCGCGCAACCGAAATCGTCGCATACGGACGGACGTCGATTACCGCCTGACGGTCGATGAGTTCCTGCTCGACGGCAATCGTAGCCGGCGAATCGGGCGCGGGATTGAGATTGGGCATTGCGCAGACTACCGTATACCCGCCGTGTGCCGCAGCCCGTGTGCCGCTCGCGATGGTCTCCTTTGCCGAATAACCCGGTTCGCGCAGGTGGACGTGGACGTCGGCAAGACCGTAGGTAACGATACATCCCGTCGCATCGAAGATTTCGTCGGCTGCGCCGGTCGGTATGTTTTCGCCTATTGCGGCGATTCTGCCGTCGGCGACGAGTATGTCGCAGCGTCGGCTTTCGCCGCCGCCTACGGCTGTGCCGCCTTGTATCAAAAGTTTACGTCCGCCCATGAGCATGCTATATAAAAAAGGCGGCACTGACAGTGCCGCCCCAAATTGAAACAATATTTTCGTCGGTGAACGATGAATCGAAAGCGGAAACGGGGAAATGATGCCCTCCGTGAGGCTGCTGCCCCTGCGTGAAAAAAGAGGATATGTTGATAAGGTTGCTCATCGTTTCCCGTTCGGATTCAGGCGTCGCATTGCGACACTGCAAAGATAGGTATTTTTTGCCCAACCGCAAACCCGAATCGCCCGTTTTCATATAAATTATCGCTTATCGTGGTAAAATTTCGGTTTCGAGTGCCGCGTATGCGCGTTCAGCCTTGGCGAGTGCCGCTTCGACCGTTTCGTCCGAGGCGAGAATCACTCCGTAGCGGCGGTGTCCCCTGACCTCTGGCTTGCCGAACAGACGAATCTGGACGTCGGGTTCGGACAGAACCTTTTCGAGATTGCCGAAAACGACCTTGTCGGTGTCGCCCTCGACCACAATCGCTTTCGATGCGCTCGGACGGTAGAACCGCACAGCAGGAACCGGCAGTCCGAGAATCGCACGCGCATGCAGACCGAATTCCGACATGTCCTGCGAAATCATCGTCACCATGCCCGTGTCGTGCGGACGCGGCGAAACCTCGCTGAATATCACGTCGTCGCCCTTGACGAACATCTCCACTCCGAAGATGCCGTAGCCGCCCAGAGCGTCGGTTATCCTGCGTGCTATTTCGTGCGCGCGCTCCTTGGCGAGCGGGCTCATGCCCTGCGGCTGCCACGATTCGCGGTAGTCGCCGTCAACCTGATGATGTCCGATAGGTTCGAGCATCGTCGTGCCTGCGCTGTGGCGCACGGTAAGCAGCGTTATTTCGTAGTCGAAATCGACGAATCTCTCGACGATGACGCGACCCGCTCCCGCGCGACCTCCCTCCTGGGCGCAATGCCATGCGGCATCGACCTGCTCGCGGCTGCGGACTGCGCTCTGACCGTGTCCCGACGAACTCATTATGGGTTTTACCACGCACGGTATGCCGATTTCGTCGACAGCCGCGATGAAATCCTCGTAGGTGTCGGCGAAACGGTAGGCGGATGTCGGCAGTCCGAGTTCCTCGGCGGCAAGACGGCGGATGCCCTCGCGGTTCATCGTGAGCCATGCGGCGTTGGCGGTCGGGATGACGTTGTAGCCCTCCTTTTCGAGTTCGACGAGCGTCGGTGTGGCGATAGCCTCGACCTCGGGGATGATGTAATCGGGCTTTTCGAGTTCGATTATCTCGCGCAGTTTCGCTCCGTCGAGCATCGATATTACATGGGAGCGGTGTGCGACCTGCATCGCAGGGGCGTCGGCGTAGCGGTCGAGAGCCACCACTTCGATTCCGTAACGTTGCAGTTCGATTGCGACCTCCTTGCCGAGTTCGCCTGCGCCGCACAGCAACGCCTTTTTGCCTACCGGTGTAAGCGGAGTTCCGATTTTTACCATAATGAGAAAGAATATTTGGATATTGGTTCTGTCCGCAAAAATAATATCGGACGGCGGAACGGACGACCCTCCGCCGCAAAAGTTATTAAAAGTTTTCATCAATCGCCGCGGCGGACGAAGTGTCAGAATTTCCAACCATTGTGTCAAAATGAACAACCGCGGACGGCGGATGATTTTATATATTTGTAATACGATGCTTTTCGTCAAGCCGATGGCAGGGTCGTCATTCTGAGCGGAACTCGGTGTAGCGAAGAATCTGAAACAGATGTTTCGCTGCGCTCAACATGACGGATAGGGCTTTGCCGTGACGGAAGAAGAGTGTGAAAATGAATTTGAAACCTGACTTATGGACCGAAACTTCATCGCCGTGGACATAGGTGCGACCAGCGGTCGCGTCATCCTCGGGACATACGCCGGCGGGCGCATCGCCGCCGAGTGCGTCCACCGTTTTCCGAACTCCATACTGCCGCTCGGCGGCAAATATTATTGGGACATCTACGCCCTCTACTCCGAAATCGTGCGCGGACTGTCGGAGGTCGGCAGACGCGGCGTGAAGGTCGAATCGATAGGAATCGACACGTGGGGCGTCGATTTCGCCTGCGTCGCCGGCGACGGTTCGCTGCTGTCGCTGCCGCGTTCGTACCGCGACCCCTATACCGACGGCGAGCCGGAACGGTTTTTCAAAATGATTCCGCGCCGCGAGGTCTACGAAAGGACGGGAATCCAGATAATGAATTTCAACACCCTCTACCAACTCTCCGCCCAGCATCGCGAGGGGGTGTCGGCATTGCGCGACGCTCAATCGGTTCTGTTCATGCCCGATGCGCTGTCATACATGCTGACGGGCGAAAAGGTCTGCGAATACACGATTCTCTCGACGTCGCAGTTGCTCGACCCGCGCACGAAGAGAATCGACGGCGCACTGCTCGAAGCCGCGGGCGCAGACCCGTCGCTGTTCCCGCGCATCGTGATGCCGGGGGGGCGTGTAGGCGTATTGAGGGATGATGTGGCGGCGGAAACAGGATTGGGCGCAGTCCCCGTAATAGCCGTCGCGGGACACGATACCGCTTCGGCGGTGGCGGCTGTTCCTGCCGAGAACGAGCGGTTCGCCTATTTGAGTTCGGGAACGTGGTCGCTGATGGGCATCGAACTGCGCGAACCGGTTATCGGCGACGAATCGTTCGCGATGAACTTCACTAACGAGGGTGGTGTGGACGGCACGGTGCGTTTCCTGAAAAACATTACGGGCATGTGGCTGCTCGAACAGTGCCGCGCCGGATGGTCGCGCGATGGTCGCGACTATACCTATGAAGATATAACGCGGATGGCGGAATCCGTACCTCGTTCGGCGGCGGTGATAGACCCCGACGACGCATCTTTCGCTTCGCCGACCGATATGGCGGAGGCGATACGCGCCTACTGCCTCTCGCATGCAATCGCCGAACCTTGCGACGATGCCGCCATGGTGCGTCTGATATTCGATTCGCTCGCTGCCAAGTACGGTGAGGTGCTTGCGCGGCTGCAAAAGGTCGCTCCGTTCGAAATCGACACGCTGCACGTCATCGGCGGCGGTGCGCGCAACGACCTGCTCAACCGTCTTACCGCCGAGACTACGGGAGTGAAGGTGGTCGCAGGACCGTCGGAGGCGACGGCATTGGGCAATCTGATGGTGCAGGCGCGTGCGGCGGGGCTTGTAGGGTCGCTCGCCGAGATGCGCCGCTGCGTGCGCGAGTCATCGGAACTGAAAACTTACGAACCTCGACCTTAAAGTCCTTAAAGACCTTAACGACTTTAAGGAGAAGCAAGAATATTAACCGAAAAACATACTTCCATGAAAGAATCAATCATCGAAAAATCCTACGAAATCGCCCGCGAACGCTATGCGGCGATAGGCGTGGATACCGAAAAGGCAATCGGTCGGTTGCAGGACATAGCGTTGTCGATGCACTGCTGGCAGGCTGACGACGTGTCGGGATTCGAGAACCCTGACGGCGAACTCTCGGGCGGAATACAGGCGACTGGTAATTACCCCGGCAAGGCACGCAATATCGACGAGGTGCGTCGCGACATCGATTTCGCGGCGTCGCTCGTTCCGGCTAAACACCGCCTGAACCTCCACGCGATATACGGCGATTTCGGCGGCAAGGCGGTAGACCGCGACGAGATAGAACCGTCGCACTTCGAGAGTTGGATGCAGTGGGCTGCCGAACGCGGCATGAAACTCGATTTCAACTCCACATCGTTCTCGCACCCGAAGAGCGGGTCGCTAACGCTTGCCAATCCCGACGACGGAATCCGCAGTTTCTGGATTGAGCATACGAAACGCTGCCGTGCGATTGCCGAGGAGATGGGTCGCCGTCAGGGTTCGCCGAGCATCATGAATCTGTGGATTCACGACGGCTCGAAGGATACGACCGTGAACCGTCTGCGCTATCGCGAACTGCTCAAAGAGTCGCTCGATGAGATTTTCGCCACCGAATACGCCAATATGCGCGACTGCATCGAGGCGAAACTCTTCGGCATCGGAGCCGAGAGTTATACTGTGGGTTCCTACGATTTTTATCTCGCCTACGGAGCGAAGCACAACAAGATAGTTACGCTCGATACCGGTCATTTCCACCCGACGGAGAGCATCGCCGACAAGATTTCGTCGCTGCTGCTGTTCACACCGGAGGTGATGCTGCATGTCAGCCGCCCCGTGCGTTGGGACTCCGACCACGTTACGACCATGAACGACGAGACGCTCGAACTCGCCAAGGAGATTGTGCGCTGCGGCGCGCTCGACAGAGTGCATATAGGGCTGGACTATTTCGATGCGTCGATAAACCGCGTCGGTGCGTATGTCGTCGGCATGCGTGCCACGCAGAAATGTCTGTTGCAGGCTCTGCTCGAACCGACCGAGACTCTGCGCGGCTACGAAGCCGAAAACCGTCTGTTCGAACGGCTGGCGATGTTGGAGGAGGGCAAGTCGCTGCCGTGGAGCGCCGTGTGGGACATGTTCTGCCTGCGCAACGGAGTGCCGGTCGGCGAGGAGTACATAACCGAGATTCAGCGTTACGAACGCGAAGTAACCTCAAAACGATAGAGTCATGAAATCGATTCTGGAAGGTCGCCCCGAGTTGGCGCACAAGATAGATGAGGTAGCCGAGGTTGCAGGCTATCTTTGGCAAAAGGGCTGGGCGGAGCGCAACGGCGGCAATATCACGGTAAACATCACCGAGTTTGCGGACGACGGGATGCGTTCGCTCGCACCGATAAGCGGACCGATGCCCATTGGCGTTACGCTGCCGCATCTGCGGGGCTGCTGGTTCTTCTGCAAGGGTACGAACCGCCGGATGCGCGACCTTGCGCGCCGACCGATGGAGAACGGCTCGGTAATCCGCATCCTCGACGACTGTGCGAGTTACGAAATCGTGGCAGACAATCCGGTGCGTCCGACGTCCGAACTGCCGGCGCATCTGTCGATGCACGAGCAGATGATTGCTTCGGGCAACGGCTATCGGGCTGCGCTGCATACGCACCCAATCGACCTGGTCGCCATGAGCCATAATCCCGAGTTCCTGAAAAAGGACGTATTGACGAATCTGCTGTGGAGCATGATTCCCGAGACGAGGGCGTTCTGCCCGAAGGGACTTGGCATAGTGCCTTACCGTATGCCGAGTTCGGTCGAACTCGCCGAACGGACGGTCGAGGAGTTGCGCGACTACGACGTGGTTCTGTGGGAGAAACACGGCGTATGCGCCGTAGCCGAAAATATCGTCGAGGCGTTCGATATGGTCGATACGCTCTCCAAGTCGGCTCAAATCTACATGACGGCCCGCAATATGGGATTTGTTCCAGAGGGTATGTCTCAGGAGCAGATGGACGAGTTGAAGCAGGCTTTCGGACTCTGACGGAGAGCGGGTAAGACCCTGACGACCTTAAAGTCTTTAAAGCCCTTAAAGTCGTTAGGGTCGTTAAGGTCTTTTCCCTTTTGCCTTGCGGCGGTTATCGGCGCGGGAGCGTTCGATGCGGTCGGCGAAGATGCGGTCTATCGAATAGCGTCCGGGTCCCACGACGTACAGAAGCAGAAATACCATCAGATTCACGAATGCCATCTCGCCGTCGGTAACGCTCCATTTGTGGACGACGACGAACGCCGTAATCATGGTTATAATCATCGGTATCATGCACAGCCGGTGCAGAAAACCGAGAATGAATGCCGCCGAACATACCGCCTCGCCGAATATTGCCAGCATCAGCGATTGTCGGCTGCCGATGCCGAGCGGGTCGGGAAACGTCTGCGAAAGCGAGCCGAAATCCATGATTTTGCCTATGCCGTGTACCATAAGCAGTACGCCGAACAGAACTCTGAGCGACAGCACGAACAACGAAAAGTTCTTGCGGTAGGCGTAGGTCGGAAACAGGAAAGAGTACATAGCGTAAAAATCTTTAAGGTCCTTAAAGTCGTTAAAGTCGTTAATCCCGCATTCGCGGGCTTTTCCTCCTTCGCGCCTCGGCAGTCCGAACAAGTTCGACTGCTCTCGGCTTGGCGTCGGTTAAGGTCATACAGCATTATTTGTGCCGATTGTTTGTGATGGTCGGTGAGAATCTTTATTTTTGTGATATGAAAACTCTTAAACCGCTTTTAGTCGTTGCGGTTCTGTGCGTTGCGGCGTTGTCTGCCCGAGCGCAGAATTCGTCCGCCCACCGCTCCGAAATGCTGGAATGCACCGTAAGGGACAGCCTGCGCAGGGTATTGGTTTTCGCGCCTGCGGATATGCCGTCCGACGGTGAAGTGCCGCTCGTATTCGTTTTCCACGGTCGCAGGGGCGTCGTCGAAAAGGCTTCGCGGCGGATGTGCGTTCACGAACTGTGGGACGATGCCGTCGTCGTCTATCCACAAGGCTTGTGGACTACCGGCGGCGTGGTCGGAGCGGGATACGGCTGGGTGATGCCGACGGCGGACGACTGCGGTCGCGATATAGAGTTTTTCGATGCGCTGCTCGACACGCTCCGGCACCGGTTCCGCATAGACGAACGACTCATCTACTGCATGGGACACTCCAACGGCGGCGGATTCGTGCAGGCGTTGTGGTCGGTTCGCGGCGACGTATTCGCGGCGGTGGCGTCCGTACATTCGGGAACGGGCAGAATGTCGAAACGGATTCTGGACATGCGCCGTCCGAAACCCGTATTCTTCGCCGGCGGCTCGTCCGACGAAATCGTGCGCTACGACCGCGTGCTGGATGCCGTATACTCCGCCGTTGAGTTGAACGGCTGCAATCCTAAGGGACGCAAGATGTCCGAACACGTCCGTCTGTTCCGCTCTCCCGACGGCAACGACGTGGCGGCGTATCTCCATTCGGGCGGACACCGTTTTCCGGAAGAGGCGTTGCCTCACATAGTCGAATTTTTCAGGTCGCATCCCCGCAAGCGGTAGCCTTTCGCCGGCGCCGATGCCCGTAAATGTCGTTCTATCTGTATCGTGAAAAAATATCTCCCGATTTGGCGCATTTATTTTGCGACATTCGAGAATAATCCGTATTTTCGCAGTTAATTCGGTTAATATCATTTTACATGAAACGGATAATTCTTTCGGGCGGCGGAACAGGCGGTCATATCTATCCGGCGGTATCGGTCGCAGAGGCGTTGAAACGCCGTTTCGGCGACGAAGTGGAGATACTTTTCGTCGGAGCGGAGGGCAAGATGGAGATGCAGACCATTCCCCGTCTGGGCTATCGCATAGTGGGTCTGCCTATCGCGGGTCTGCAACGCAAACTGACGCTGCGCAACCTCGCGCTGCCGATGCAGGTGCTGCGGTCGCTGCGTCGCGCACGAGCCGTAATCAAGGAGTTCCGTCCCGACATCGTGGCGGGATTCGGCGGCTATGCGAGCGCGCCTATCGTGTGGATGGCCCAGCGCATGGGCATTCCGACCGTCATTCAGGAGCAGAATTCCTACGCGGGTCTCGTGAACAAAATCGTCGGTGGCGGTGCGAAGAGCGTCTGCGTAGCATACGACGGCATGGAACGTTTCTTCAATGCCGACAAAATCGTGATGACGGGCAATCCGCTGCGCGGTTCGTTCTCGAAGGGCAGCATCGACAGGGCGGAGGCGTTGAAGTACTACGGCTTCGACGGTTCGCTGCCGGTAATGCTCGTGGTCGGAGGTTCGCTCGGTACACGCACTCTCAACAACATGATGAAATCGTGGGTCATGACGCTCGGCGGCAAGGCTCCCGTTCAGGTGATATGGCAGACGGGACGCTACTACGAAGCGGAGATGAAACAGTTCCTCGGGCATTATCCGACCGAAAACATCTGGCAGGGGGCGTTCATCGATAGGATGGACTATGCCTACGAAATCGCCGACGTCGTGGTTTCGCGCAGCGGGGCATGCACGGTGTCCGAACTGTGCTTGGCGGGCAAGCCGACGCTTTTCGTGCCGTCGCCGAATGTCGCCGAAGACCACCAGACCAAGAACGCACAGGCACTCGTGAACAAGAAGGCGGCGCGCATGGTCGCCGATGCCGATGCGGTCGATTGCGGAATATCGACGGCACTGCGCATGATTGCCGACAAGGACGAACTCACGATGCTGTCGAAGAACATATCGCGCCTCGCCGTTCCCGATGCGGCAGACCGCGTGGCTGACGAAATAGTGAAATACTGGGGAGAATAACCTGAAATGAAGAAGAACAGAATATACTTTATCGGAATCGGCGGAATCGGAATGAGTGCGCTGGCACGCTATTTCCTCGACGAGGGATGGACGGTGGGCGGTTACGACCGCGCGGAGTCCGACCTCACGCGCCGTCTTTCCGAAGCGGGAGCGAAGATACACTACGAGGACGACGTGAAACTGATTCCCGACGAGTTCCTCGACCCCGAACTTACGGCGGTGGTCTACACGCCTGCCGTACCGGCGGAACATACCGAATTCACGATGTTCCGCGAGCGCGGGTTCGAGGTTATGAAGCGTTCGCAGATGCTCGGTCTGCTGTCGCAGGGCAAATATGTGATGGCGGTCGCCGGCACTCACGGCAAGACAACCACATCCACTCTGGTCGCATGGCTCAACCGTCGTGCGGCGGGCGAGGGCAGTGCGTTTCTGGGCGGAGTGTCGAAGAATTTCGGCGGCAATCTGGTGTCTGGCGAGGGAAAGCGGCTCGCGGTCGAGGCGGACGAATTCGACCGTTCGTTCCTGCGGCTCTATCCCGATGTCGCGGTCGTAACGTCGGCTGATGCCGACCACCTCGACATCTACGGCACGCACGAGGCGGTGAAGGAGGCGTTCGCGCAGTTCATCTCGCAGATAAAGACCGGCGGCGCGCTCGTGCTGAAACTCGGAGTGGACGTAGCCGTGCGCAACGACGCGATAAAGGTGTGGCGGTACTCCTACGACGAGCCGTGCGACTTCTATGCGAAGAATGTGGAGTTGATTGGCGGCGGACACTATCGCTACGACATGGTTACTCCGTCGGGCGTCGTCGAGGGCTGTACGCTCGGAGTGCCGGGGTGGATAAACATCGAAAACTCGGTAGCCGCCGTAGCGGCGTTCTGGTGCGCGGCGGAAGCCGAGGGCAAACCGTTCGGCGAAGATGCGCTGCGCTGCGCGCTGGCGGAGTTTTCGGGTGTCAAGCGGCGTTTCGAATTTTACGTCAATACGCCGAAGCAGGTATATATGGACGATTATGCCCATCATCCGCGCGAACTATCGGCGACGATTGAGTCGGTTCGCAAAATGTTCCCCGGCAGACGGCTTACGGCGATATTCCAGCCGCACCTCTATACCCGCACCCGCGACCTCTACACCGAGTTCGCCGCGGCACTGTCGCTTGCCGACGAAACGGTGCTGCTGCCGATATATCCTGCCCGTGAGGAGCCTATCGAGGGCGTCGGGTCGCAGATGATTGCCGATTTGGTAACCGTTCCGTGCCGGATAGTAGAGCGCGAACGGATTGCGGAGGAGATAGGGAAGATGAATACCGATGTGGTCGTGTCGTTCGGTGCGGGAAATATCGATGCCTGCTGCGGTGCGATTGCCGAGGTGTTGAAGAAAAAGGCTTGATTTTTAGGAGTTATGCTCAAACGCGCAGGCGAAATAGCCCTTGTGGTCGCAGTGTGGTCGATTGCCGTCGGCTATATCGTCTATGCGTCGGTTCTCGCTTCGCGGCACCGTGCGGTGCAGACGGTCGAACGGGTGGACATAAGCATAACCGACAGCACTGCCGGAGGACAACTCGTAACGAGCCGCAAGGTGCGCGAATGGATTCTGCGCAGCGGCATCGCGACGATAGGCGCACCGGCAGACGCCGTGGATGCGGCGGGCATCCGGCACATCATAGCCCGCAACGGATTCGTCGATGACGTCGATGTCTACGTAACCTACTCTGGCATCATGCACGTCGATATAAGCCAGCGGCGACCTATGATGCGTCTGATGACGGACGGCTACAATGCCTACGTTACCGAGGACGGTTTCATTTTTGCCGCTCCCGAGGCGTCGGCTCTCTACGTGCCGGTCGTTACGGGAAGTTACCGACCGATAGTGCCGCCGTCCTACGAGGGGTACATCGGCGATTACGTCGCCGACCTGCAAGCCGATGCCGAGAAACGGATAAGGCGGATTGAAAAGGAGAGGAATCCGCTTTACGCCAAGGAGGATGTAATCAAGGATTCGTTGCGGAGCATCCGTCGGGAGCGCGTGAAGAAAAAGTGGTTCGAATCGAAGGACGATTTCGAGAAACGCGTCGAAGCCAAGCGCAAGAGCAAACGTCTGCGCCGACGCTACCAGAACGGTCTGCTGCGCGACGTGCGGCGCAAGATGGACGCGGTTACGGCGCGTCAGGACGCCGTGAGGGCGGAGCAGAAAAAAAACGAGGAAAAGTATGCCGATTTCCTCAAACTGATTAACTTTGTCCGTCAGGTCGAGGACGACGGATTCTGGTCGGCGGAGATTGTCCAAATCGTCGCTTCGTCCGCATCGTCGGGCGCGATGGAGTTGGTTCTCGTCCCGCGCAGCGGCGATTTCCGCATCGTGTTCGGCGAAATCGGCGATGCGGAGCGGAAGTTCGACAAACTGATGCGGTTCTACCGCGACGGACTGGGCAGAATCGGCTGGAACAGATACGGAACGATAAATTTGAAATATAATAATCAGGTGGTTTGCACCGAATAGGGATATGGAGAAAAAGAGTTACATAGTAGGCGTCGATATAGGTTCGTCGAATGTCGTCGTCGTGGTCGGCACCCGCAATGCCGACGGCAGTCTGAATATCGACGGCATCGCGTCGCGTTCGGTCGCGGGCGGAGTTAAGTCGGGACGCATCGACAACGTGCGCTCTGTCGGAGCGGCGATTCGCGGGGCGAAAGAGGAGTTGGAGGAGGAGTTGGGCATCCGCATCAACGAGGCGTATGCCGGCATCTCGGGCAACTTCATCCGCTGCGCGAGTTACACCGACCACGTGTTCATCAAGGATTCGTCGCGCTGCATCACCAAGGAGGATGTGGCTGCGCTGCACGAGCGTATGCGCAACGTGCTTGCCGACGACGGCGAACAGATTATGGACCGTATCCCGCAGAACTACGTGGTGGACGACGGCAGCGAGACCGACGACCCGGTGGGTGCGTTCGGACGCAAACTCTCATCGACATTCCTGTTCATCTTGTGCAGCAGGGAGCAGATAGAGCGCGTTAAGATGGCGTTCCACAACGCCGGTCTGCGTCTGCTCGACATCTGCGTGAATCCTGCCGTGTCGCCCGAGGTGCTGCTCTCCGACGAGGAACGCGACGAGGGTGCGGCGGTTATCGACATCGGCGGCGGAACGACCGACGTCTCGATAGTCCGCGGCGGCAAGTTGCGCTACGTCGCGTCGGTGCCTATCGGGGCATCGACCGTCGATGCCGACCTCCATGCCTTCGGAATCGCCAAAATCAACGCCGAGCAGATGAAGAAGAAGTACGGTTCGGCGGTAGCGGATATGGTGTCGCCCGACATTTCGGTGCCTATCCAGATGCCGGGGCAGACGAAAAAGGACTTCTTGCAGGTGAATCTGGTGAAGATTATCGAGGCGCGCCTGAAAGACATTGCGGAGTTCGCGTGGGACGAAATCCGCAGCGCGAAATTCGCCAGCAGGATTCCGTGCGGCATAGTGCTTACGGGCGGTTCGGCACTGCTCGAAAACATCGACGAACTTTTCCGCCGCGAGACGGGCGCGAGCGTGCGTCTCGGAGCGGCTCGGTACGGCATCGACGAGGAGTCGCAGCAGAAGATAGGCACGTATGCCCATTCGACCGCCGTGGCGGTATTGCTGTTCGGTTCTGAACACGGATTCTGCGAGGTTACGGAGCGTGTGCCTGTTCCGACCAGACCGAATGCCGTTGCGGAGGAGCCTTCGAGAGTGCAGAAACCGGTATCGCCGGTACGCCGCGAACAGCCGGAGAATCCGACGGTCGTGCAGCCGAAACCCGCTGTGGAGCATGAAGAGACGAAGCCGGCGGATGCGGATTCCGTGGAGCAGGAGAAGCGTGAAGAGCCGGCTACGGTCGTCAAGACGGTAACGCCGACACCTCCGCCGGTAGAGGATGACGACGACGATTTCGATTCGGATAACGAAAAACAGGGTATAGTGTCGAAGGCTGCGCGTTGGTTCAACAAACTGCTCGGCGACAACAAGGATAACGAGTATTTATAGGAGATATGACGGATAACGACAATATATTGGATGAGATTCCGGAACTTCGCGGCATCCCGTCGCTGATAATGGTTCTCGGTGTCGGCGGTGCGGGCGGCAATGCCGTGAACCACATGTGGAGCATGGGTATCGACGGCGTGAATCTGGTGGTCTGCAACACCGACAGCCAGGATTTGGCGAAAAGCCCCGTGAGCCGCAAAATCTGTCTGGGCGACGGCTTGGGCGCGGGCAACGATGCGCATGTCGGCGAGCAGAAGGCGAAAATCTCGATAGACGAGGTGCGGCACTGTTTCGAATCGTGCGGGACGAAGATGCTCTTTCTCGCTGCGGGTATGGGTGCCGGAACGGGTACGGGCGCATCGCCCGTTATTGCGGAACTCGCCGCCGAGATGGGGATACTGACTGTGGCTATCGTAACGATGCCGCCGCGCAACGACGGTCCGGAGCGAATGAACCAGGCTCGCGAGGGCGTCGAGCGTCTGCGCGAACACGTCGATTCGCTCATCGTGTTGAGCAACGACACCATAAGCGATTTGTACGGCAACCTTTCGCTCAACGGCGCGTTCGACAAGGCGAACGACGTCGTGGCGTTCGCGACGAAGGGTATCGCCGAAATCGTTACGCGCAAATACAATATAGTGAACAACGACTTCTCGGATGTCTGCAAGGTGATGCGCGACGGAGGATGCGCCGTGATGGGAATGGCGACCGCCTCGGGCGACGACCGTGCGGAGGCGGCGGTGGATGCGGTGTTCTCGTCGTCGCTCTTCGGCAATACCAGCATCGCCGGAGCCAAACGGGTGCTGCTCAACGTATCGGTGTCGGACGAAAGCAAACTGACGCTGATGGAGGTGAACCGCATAAAGGACCGCATACAGTCCTACGCCTCGACCACCGACGATAACGGGATTCTGCATCCGACGAACATAATCTGGGGCGCGAGCATAAAGCCCGAACTCGGCGACAGCATCGAAACGATAATCGTCGCCACGGGTTTCCCTGCGTCGGAGGACTATTACAATAAGGTGGTGGACAAACCGGATACGCAAATCCGCAAGCCGCTCGCCGAGCAGCCGAGCAACGACCTTACCGACATCAAGGCGGAGAAGAAGCCGCTGGTGATGCAGCCTAAGTCGACCGTGCCGAACATGATTGGCAAGCCTACCCGCAACTATACGGAGGTCGAGCGGCGCAAACTGACTCCGGCGTTCGTGGCACGCAAGGTCGCGCTCGTAATGCAGACGTCGGGTGCGCGCAAGCGTGCCGTCGGCAGGGACAGCGACGAGCCGAATGCCGCCGACAATGCGGGCGACGTAAGGGACAACAAACTGTTTTAGCCGAATATGCCCGAATTCGTAACATATCTCGGCTGCCCGCCATACGTCATAGGACTGATAATGGTTACGGTCGTGCTGCTGATTGTCTCGGCGGCGGTCTCGGCATCGGAGGTGGCGTTCTTCTCGCTCACACCCGCCGATATCCGCGACCTGAAACAGCGCGGTACGGTCGCTTCCGAAACGATTCTGAAACTGCTGTCGGAGTCGGATTCGCTGCTGGCGACGATACTCGTCGCCAATAACCTCGTCAATATCGGCATCGTCATCGTTACGTCGAAAATCATCGACACGATGTTCCGTTTCGAGCGGTTCGAATTCCTGTTCACCGGTGTTCTCGTAACGTTCCTGCTGCTGCTGTTCGGCGAGATTCTGCCGAAGGTGTTCGCCCAGGGAGCGAATGTCAGGGTGGCGGCGATTCTGGCTCAGCCGCTCGCGCTGCTGCGGTGGATATTCCGTCCGCTGTCATACGTCCTGATACGGACGAGCAGCCGTATCGGCGAAATGGCGTCGCACAATGCCGACATTTCGATAGAAGACCTCGCCGATGCCGTCGATATGACGACCACTTCGTCGAGCGAGGAGCAGAAGATGCTGTCGGGAATCGTCAATTTCGCCAGCCGCGAGGTGGTCGAAATCATGCGTCCGCGCATGGACATCGCGGCGGTCGAACGCACGATGACGTTCGGTGAGGTGAAACGCGTAATCATGGAGTCCGGCTATTCGCGTCTGCCCGTGTACGACGACGATTTGGACCATATCAAGGGTACGCTGTTCGTCAAGGATTTGTTGCAGCACATCAACGAACCCGACGATTTCGGCTGGCAGCGTCTGATTCGCGACCCCTATTTCGTGCCGGTGCATAAGAAGATAAACAGTATGCTCGAAGACTTCCAGACCGACAAGGTGCACATGGCGATAGTCGTTGACGAGTACGGCGCGACGCAGGGTCTCGTGTCGCTCGAAGATATTCTGGAAGAGGTCGTCGGCGAAATCACCGACGAGAGCGACATGGACGAATCGTTCTACCGGAGGTTGAGCGAGAATGCCTATCTGTTCGACGGCAAGACCCATATCGTCGATATGGTGCGCGTGCTGCAACTCGAAGACGAGACTTTCGAGGATGTGCAGGGTCGGGCGGAAACCGTTGCCGGACTGATGCTCGAAATCAAACGCAATTTCCTCAAAAAGGGCGACTCCGTCGAGGCTCACGGCATACGGTTCGTGGTCGATTCGTTGGAGGGACACCGCATAGATAAAATCAAGGTCATTATTCTGCGCGATGAGTAGCCGTCTGTGCATAGAGCGCATTCCGTCGCTCGACGCGCTCGCCGCCCGTGCGCATCCCGCCGATGCCGCTGTCGCCGGAACGTTCGGTTCGCTGCATCGCCGCCGCGAATTTCTCGCATGGCGGGAGATTGTGCGCCGCATCGCGCCCCGCGATGCCGAAATCGGCTACGACGAGTGGGGCGCACCGCAGATAACCGGCTCTTCTCTGCATATCGGCGTTTCGCACAGCCGCGACCATGTCGCCGTGATAATTTCCGAACGACCGTGCGCCGTCGATATAGAGAGCCTTTCACGCGATTTCGGCAAGGTCGCCGCGCGCTATCTCACGACCGAAGAGCGGGCGTTGTCGTCGCATCCCGATTTTCTCGCTGCGGCGTGGTGCGCCAAGGAGGCTCTTTACAAATACTATCGCCGCGGAGGGCTGAACCTGCTGTCGGACATACGTATTGCTGCCGTCGATTTCGGTCGCGGCGAGATTCGCGGAACAGTCCGCGGCGAGGAGATTGCGCTGCGGATGTCGTATCACGAGGGAGATATTACGGTGAGTGTCGGATAGAGGGCGATGTCGTAGATAGGGTCTTTAAGGTCTTTAAGGTCCTTAAAGACTTTAAGGACTTTAAGGAAATTCTCTCTCCAAATAAATTTGGCTTTCCGCTCGGCTTGCACTATCTTTGCAGAGATTTATGGGTAGCAAATCCTCGACATTATCGCTCGGAACCGACAGCATCGGAAAATTGCTTTTACGTTATGCCGTACCCGCCATCATCGCGATGGCGTCGTCGTCGCTGTACCATATTATCGACAGCATTTTCGTAGGACACGGTGTCGGCGGAGCGGCGATTGCCGGAATGGCGATAACGATGCCGATAATGAACATCGCTTCGGCTTTCGGCGCGATGGTAGGTATCGGCGCGGCTGCCCGAATATCCATCCGGCTCGGCGAGGGCAACAAAACCGCCGCCGAGAAGACGCTCGGAAACGCCGTGCTGCTCAATATCGTACTCGGAGTGGTAGTCATGGTCGGAATGCTCGTCTTCCTCGACCCCATACTCTATCTGTTCAGCGGCGGTAAGGCGACCGAGCAGACTATCGGGTACGCCCGCCAGTTCATGCAGATAATCATGGCTGGAAACATAATAACGCATCTCTATCTGAGCCTCAACGAGCAGATTCGCGCATCGGGTTATCCGCGCAAGTCGATGTATATCATGCTTGCCGCGGTAGGCGTCAATCTCGCACTCAATCCGCTGTTCATCTTCAAGTTCGGTTGGGGAATCCGCGGTTCGGCAGCCGCGACCGTCATAGCGCAGTTCGTCGCGTTCGTCATCGCGGTTTCCCACTTCTGCTCCAAAGGCAGTTTCATCCGTTTCAAGCGGACGTCGTTTCATTTCGAGTGGAAAATAGTATTCGCAATCCTTTCGATAGGTCTTGCGCCGTTCCTGCTGAACATGTGCGCATCGATGGTTGCCGCCTTCGTCAATCACGCTCTGCTGCTCTACGGCGGTACGGGCGCGCGCGACATCGTGGCGGCGACTGCGGGTGCGGGCGACATCTACGTCGGTGCATACGGAATCATAAACCGTGTGGTGCTGCTGTTCATAATGGTAATTCAGGGACTGAATCAGGGTATGCAGCCTATCGTCGGCTACAACTTCGGGGCGAAGAACTTCGCGCGTGTGCGGCGCACTTTGATGCTGACTATCTGTTGTGGCGTATGTATTGCTACGGTGGGATTCCTGCTCGGGCAGTTCGCGCCGTCGGCAATAGCCCGCGCATTCGTCGATTCGTCGAAGGGCGGCGACGAGCAGGCGATGATAGATGCCGCGACGCAGGGTCTGCGGCTCGTCATTCTGATGTTCCCGCTCGTGGGATTCCAAATCGTAACCGGCAACTTCTTCCAGTATATCGGCAAGGCTCCGCTCGCGATATTCATGTCGCTGACACGCCAGTTGATATTCCTGCTGCCGCTGCTGTGGACGCTGCCGCGCACACTGGGTGCGTTCGGAGTGTGGATTTCGATGCCTATCGCCGACTGCGCCTCGATTACTCTCGCCGCGATATTCCTCGTATGGCAGTTGCGCAAGATGCGGCGCGAGGAGAAATTGCGGTAAGGAAGATAAGGTCTTTAAGGACTTTAACGACCTTAAAGACTTTAAGGTCGCCAAGCCGACCAAAAATATATTTTTATATTTATCCGTGTTACCCACCCCCTAAATCCCCCGCCTGTGCGGGGGACTTATAAGGGTGGGGAAAAGTCTGTTTAGCGGGTTTAGACGCAAAAAAACAGCGGGCAACCTTTCAAGGTTGCCCGCATATCGTAAACTTGGATAACTGCTACAATCCCAATTTCTTGCGGATTTGCTTCGGAATCGCGTTGCGGTTGAGCAGAAGGTCCATGGTCTTGTACTCGACGAACGGACGCGAGAAGTACCAGTAGCCGTCGTACGGCGGACGGACATCCCACGAGTTCTTGACCTTGTAGTACGGGTTGCCGCAGCGGTCGGTCGCCGTGCCGATGATTACCATTCCGTGGTCGTCGGTGGTTTCGTAGTTGTCGAATGCCTCCTGACGCATCTCCTGCGTAATCTTCTTTTCGCGGCAAGGGTTCTCGAAGCCGTAGAGTTCGCGGTTCTTCTCGGCATCGGTGAGTTTGCCCCAACGCTCGGCTTCCGTGCCGCTCATGCTCTCGATGTCGGTCTCGGGAACGATTGCGACGCCCTTGTCGCGGCTGAATCCGCGCTCCGAAACGTCGGCTCCCCAAGCGATGGAGTAGTCGTTGGCGAGTGCGTAGTCGATGGTCTGCATCATCTCGTCGAGCGGAATGTTGTAGACCGTACCCCACATCCAGTTGTCAGGCACTTCGATGATGAACTCCGAGTAGAACGGATGGTGGGTGAACGATGCGAGCGAAACGTAGTCGGACATCTTGACCGGCAGCGACTCGGCGAACGATTTAGGGGTATACTCCTTGCCTTTGTAGGTGAACTTCTCCGGCATCGCACCGAAATATGCGTCGAGAATGCCGTTCAGACCCGCCTGCCATGCGGTCGTAAGTTTCTTGTTCGGACACTTGATGATTGCGTCCACGTATGCTTTCAGCACTGCGTCGATTTCATTGAAGTGCGGCTTGTCGGTACCGTAGTTCAGACCGGGGTATACCTCCTCGGGAACGATGCCGTAACGCTCGATGCCGTGGATGACGTCATGAGCCGCTCCGCCGACCGCGAAGTTGAGTGCGCCGTGCAGACGGACGTACTTTACCGCCTTCTCGAAATAGATGTTGCGGACAATCCACATTTCGGACAGGTCCATCTCCTCGCCGCCGGCGCGCATGATTTCGTTCTCGATGAACGAGAGCGTCGAGAAGCACCAGCAGGTGCCGCTGCGGAACTGGTTCTTGACCGAGGTGGTCTTCACGAGTTTGCCGTCGGTGAAGCCGTAGCCCTTCTCCTCGGTTTTCGCGTCCTGAGCCGATGCCTGCAATGCAAAGCCGAGCATCAGAAACGCCACTGCAAATAATTTCTTCATTGTCGCTATTTTTTGCTTGTTGAGATTATGTTCCTGCACTCTTCGTAGGTCAGTTCCTCCGGCTTCCTGTTCTTCGGCAACCGGTAGTTCTTGCCCTTGTAGGCGATGTATGCGCCGTAGCGACCGTTCTTGACGAGCATATCCTTGTCCTCGTCGAAGGTTTTTAGCGGCGTATTCGCCATCTTGTTCTGCTGCTTCTGCGCCTCGATGAGTTCCACGGCGCGTTCGAACGATACCGTGTACGGGTCGTCGTTCTTTGTCAGCGACGCGAACATCTTGCCGTGGCGCACGTAGCCGCCGAATTTGCCGATGCCGATTACGACATCCTCGTCGTCGAGTTTGCCGACGGTGCGCGGCAGCGAGAAGAGTTCGAGTGCCTCTTCGAGCGTAATCGCTTCGATGAGTTGTCCCTTCTTCATCGAGGCGTAACGCGGCTTCTCGCCCTCGTTGCCCTCGATTTCGACCATCGGTCCGTAGCGACCGATGCGCGCCTTGACGATATGACCGGTCTTGGGGTCGTTGCCGAGGATGCGCGCCTGAGAACTCTTGGTCGTCTGAGTTTCGATAGCCTTGTCCACGAGCGTGTGGAACGGATTGTAGAACGTGTCTATCATCTGGTTCCATGTCAGTTCGCCTTCGGCGATGCGGTCGAACTCCTTCTCCACGTTAGCCGTGAAGTTGTAGTCCATAATCGAACTGAACTGCGCTTCGAGATAGTCGTTCACGACCATGCCGATGTCGGTCGGAGCGAGACGGTTTTTCTCCGCGCCGTAATTCTCGCTCAACGACTTCTCGGACAGCGAGTCGCCGCGCAGCGTAATCTGCGTGTAGTTGCGCTTCTGTGCCTGTCTGTTGGTCTTGTCCACATATCCGCGGGCGATGATTGTCGAAATCGTCGGAGCGTAGGTGGACGGACGACCGATGCCGAGTTCTTCGAGCCGCTTGACGAGCGATGCTTCGTTGTAGCGGAGCGGCGGAGCGGTGAAACGTTCGGTCGCGGTGATGGTAGTGTAGTCCAGACGCTGTCCGTTGGCGAGCGACGGCAGGAGCGAAGTTTCGCTCTGTTCGCCGTTATCCTCCTCCTTCGATTCGGAGTAGAGCCGCAGGAATCCGTCGAAACGCATGGTTTCGCCCGAAGCGGTGAATTTGTCGTCGCTGCCGGACATGGCTATCGTGATGACGGTGCGGTCGATGTCCGCAGCGACCATTTGCGATGCGACGGTGCGCTTCCAAATCAGTTCGTACAGACGCTTCTCGACTGCTGTACCCTCGATGGTGCGTCGGTCGATATACGACGGACGTATCGCTTCGTGCGCCTCCTGTGCGCCCTTGCTCTTGGTCGTGTAGTTGTGAGCCGACGAATATTTTTCGCCGAAGAGAGAGGTTATCTCCTCCTTGCACTTGGCGATTGCGAGGCTCGAAAGGTTCACCGAGTCGGTACGCATGTAGGTTATGAGACCCTGCTCGTAGAGTTTCTGGGCTACGGACATGGTCTGCGATACCGACATGCCGAATTTGCGACCCGCCTCCTGTTGGAGGGTAGATGTCGTGAACGGCGGAGCGGGATAGCGTTTGAGCGGCTTCTCCTCGGTTTTCTCTACGGTGAAAACGGCATTCTTGCAGCGTTCGAGCATCGCTTCGGCATCCCCGCGGGTTGCGAATTTCTGCGAATATTCGGCTTTGAATATCGTTTTCGACGGGTCGTCGGTCGAGTAGAACTGCGCTACCACGCGGTACGACGAACTGCTCTTGAAGTTGATGATGTCGCGTTCGCGCTCGACGATAAGCCGCACGGCGACGCTCTGCACACGTCCCGCCGAGAGTGCCGGACGCACCTTTTTCCAGAGAATCGGCGACAACTCGAAGCCGACCAGACGGTCGAGCACGCGGCGAGCCTGCTGCGCATTGACGAGATTCATATCGACCGTCCGCGGAGTCTCGATGGCGTGGAGAATCGCGTTTTTCGTGATTTCGTGGAATACGATACGTTTGGTCTGGTCTACCGGCAGTCCGAGAACTTCGGTCAGATGCCACGCTATGGCCTCTCCCTCGCGGTCTTCATCGGATGCGAGCCACACGGTCTTCACCTGTTTCGAGAGTTTTGTCAATTCGTCCACGACCTTCTTCTTGTCGCTCGGAATCTCGTATGTAGGTTTGTATCCGTCGGCGATGTTGATGCCCAACTCCTTCTTGGAAAGGTCGCGGATGTGTCCGAAACTCGACTTGACGACGAAATCCTTTCCGAGGAACTTTTCGATGGTTTTCGCCTTGGCAGGCGACTCGACGATTACTAAGTTTTCTTGCATTACTCTAACTTGATTCTGTTGTTTGTCAGACACAACGAAACCTAAGCGAAGGACTTAGGTTTCATCGTGTATGGGTTTTGAATACTGTTTCCGGTCATGTTTTCTACCTGAACAACGTGTATGTCAGTTCGACATGTATCGGCGCGGCGTTCTCCGCTCCCTCCATGCCCTGAATTATCGAGCGTTTGAACGTGTACGGCGATATAGCCTCCGGTCCGATGTAAATCGTCCGCGGCACGTAGTCGGCGGCGTTCTCGTCGAACACGTATTTGCCGTCCGCACCCTTTTCGAGCGTCCGCACATAGTTCAGCAGCCGTTGCATGTAGCCCGTGATGTTCATCATGTAGCATGCACGGCTGCGGTTGAGGTTGCCGTCGTAATTCACGGTCGTGCTGTATGTCTGCTCGTAGACATAGTCGTAGTCCACGATGTTGGCAAGCGAATTGAAGTTGGTGTACATTCCCAGTCTGCCTATCGACGCGTCGAGTTTCGGCGTGATGAGAGCGGCGTTGCCCTGCGTAACGTTCCAGTCGTAATCGGCACCGGAGAGATAGAAGTATATCAGACACTGGTTGATGCCGGCGAGCGAGTAATTTTCGCCCTGCTCTTCGCTGATTGCGCGCAGTTCGTCGATGAAATCGTCGGTGAAATGGAGTTCGGTTATCGCGCCTGCCATACCCTCGACATAGCACGTTTCGACCTTCGTGCGGTTCTCGCGCGGAATCTTGTTGCCCGACGCATCGTGGGCATCCATCGCTATTTCGCCTACGGTCCTGCCGCCGCTGAACGGAACGGTCGCCGAGGACAGGTCGTGTTCTATCTTGTTTACCGACATGTTGTCGCCGATGTACAGATAGTTGAACGTGTAACTCATGCCGACGGTATCCTTGATGAGCGTAGGGTCGTCGGGATTGCGGGTACGCCCTTCGAGAAGGAGTCCCGAACCCGAAAGTTTGGCGTTGAACATCGCGCCGCTGCCGTCCTGCGGCATAGATTCGATGTCGGGAGCGATGTACACTCCGTAGAACTTCTCCATGAACTTCTTGTCGTCGTCGTAGATTTCCAGTCCTTCGTTGGCATAGCCGTCCCATTCCGGCGAATCGTAGTTCTCGGGAATCAGCATCAGTCTTCTGACGAAATCCCACGTCGCACCGTCAGCCGACATGTCTACCGGTGTCATGGCGACCGATGCCGTCGCCGGTCCGGTCTTCTTGCCGTCGGGGAAAGTGAACGTGAACAGCGGTTTCGACGGGTCGTAGACCCCGCTCAAATCGACGTTCACGTATGCCGATGTGTCCTTGGCGTCGATTGCATTGCCCAGCAGCGGCTTGACGAGTTCGTAGACGTTGTATTTGACGGGAGTGAGCGTATCGCCCCTGAAATCATCTATGGTGAGCAGGAGGTGCATCGTGTCGAAAATCGGCTTGTAGCCGAAACCCTCCGTCGCGCTGACCGAGTCCATGCAGACCATCGATGTCGCGAACGCCGCCTTGCGCATGCCGAACGTGTCGCTGCGCTCGATGCCGAAATATCCGTAGGAAATGTTGGACGAAAGCAGCGAATCGGTGCGGTAGAGCGATGTCTCGAAGAAATTGCCGCTCGGAGCGGTCTTCTCCGTATAGCGGCTTTCGTCGTCGGTGCTGCTTTGGGCATCGAAGCGGATGACCTTTCCGCCCTTGAACGTCAGATGCCGCATCACCATCTTCTGGTGTTCCGGCACTATCTCGTATCCCAGTGTAGGGTCTGCTGTGGTCGAACAGCCGGTGAGTGCCGACATCCCGAAGATGCCCGCAGCGGTAACTGCGGCTGTCATCGCCTTGCGCAGATTAAAATAACTCCTCATAAAAACGGTTGTAATTTTCGTAAAAACCCTCATCTTCGGGCGACCGGTATTCGAGAACCGCCTTTCCGCTCTTGCGGGCGAGTTCCAGTATGTTCGCGTCGGCTTTCTCCGAACCTGCAATCACTCCGTCGATATGTGTCATAACGTAACGATGGAGATTTTCGTATGAAGGGTCGTCGAGAATCGAAAGATTTTCGTCCGCCACGCCCTCGCCCTCTATCATGCCGCGCAGCCCTCCGAGCGGTTTCGAGAATGCGTCGTCGTAGAGCGATACCACGATTTTTGTGCCGGCGAATATCGGGTCGTCGTTGAACACCTTGCGCAGGTATATCGGCGCGATTGCCGAGAACCAGCCGTGGCAGTGGACTACGTCGGGCGTCCAGCGCAGTTTCTTGACGGTTTCGAGTACGCCGCGGGCGAAGAATACGCTCCGCTCGCCGTTGTCGTCGAACTCCTTGCCCGCAGCGTCGGTCAGCACCGCCTTGCGCGCGAAAAAGTCGTCGTTGTCGATGAAATATATCTGTATGCGGGCAGCCGGAATCGACGCCACCTTGATTATCAACTGGTGGTCGTTGTCGTCGATGATGAGGTTCATGCCCGACAGCCGGATTACCTCGTGCAACTGATTGCGTCGCTCGTTGATACATCCGTACCGCGGCATGAAGGTTCGGATTTCGTTGCCGCATTCCTGCATAGCCTGCGAAAGTTGCCGGCACAAGGTCGACTCCTCGCTCTCCGGAAGGTAAGGAGTAATCTCCTGACAGATGTACAGAATTTTATGTTTAGCCATCGTTGCGAAGGTTTTGGGTTTCTCCTGCAAATATACTAAAAAATCGGTAATTATTAAAATATCGGGACGGCGTGTCCGGTTCGATGTTACAGAATCAGCATCGCGTCGCCGTAGGAGCCGAAACGGTAGCCCTGTTCCGTCGCCTCCTTGTACGCCTGCATCACCAAATCGTAGCCGCCGAATGCCGCGACCATCATCAGTTGGGTCGAACACGGTAACTGGAAATTCGACACCATGGCGTCGGCGACGGTGAAGTCGTATGGCGAGAAGATGAACTTGTTGGTCCAGCCGTCCTGAGCCTTAATCATGCCGTTGGTCGAAACGACGGTTTCGAGCGTGCGCATGACGGTCGTGCCTATGGAGACTATCTTGTGTCCGCTCTCCTTGGTCGCATTGATGTGCGCCGCCGTCTCCTCCGAAACGAAATACTGCTCCGAATCGACCTTGTGCTTCGACAAATCCTCTACGTCGACCGTGCGGAAATTGCCCAGTCCCGCGTGAAGGGTGATGAACTCGCGCTCGACGCCCTTTATCTCCATCCGTTTGAGCAGATGCTTCGAGAAGTGCATGCCTGCCGTCGGAGCGACCACCGCACCCTCCTTGGCGGCGAATATGGTCTGGTAGCGTTCGGCGTCCTCCGGCTCGACTTTCTGGCGCACCCATCGCGGCAGCGGCGTTTCGCCGAGTTTGAAGAGCGTCTCCTTGAACTCCTCGTAGGAGCCGTCGAACAGGAAGCGCAGCGTCCTCCCGCGTGAGGTGGTGTTGTCGATTACCTCCGCCCCGAGGATGTCGTCCTCGCCGAAATAGAGTTTGTTGCCGATTCGGATTTTACGCGCAGGGTCTACCAGTACGTCCCACAGACGCAGGTCGCGGTTGAGTTCGCGCAGCAGGAAGATTTCGATTTCGGCACCGGTCTTCTCCTTGTTGCCGTACAGACGTGCCGGAAAAACCTTGGTGTCGTTGAAGACGAACATGTCGTTCTCTTCGAAATAGTCGAGAATATCCTTGAATATGCGATGTTCGATGGTGCCGTCCTTGCGGTGTACGACCATCATACGTGCTTCGTCGCGATTCTCCTCCGGATAGTGGGCAATCAGTTCCGGTTTGAATTCGAATCCGTATTGAGATAATTTCATATTTTGGGTAAACTGTAATGTTTTTCTTGCGTCCGTGCCGCTCCGAAAAGCGACACAATCTATTACTCTACGAAATTTTTACGAATTTGTTTCGCATTCCGCCAGATTTGTCAGAAAATCGTCCAGCGACGTCGCGTTTTCGACCGTAAAGTCGCCGCTCCGCGTGCGCCGCAGCGATGTCAGATAGGCTCCGCTGTCGAGTACTTCGCCAATCTCCTGCGCCAGCGAGCGGATGTAGGTTCCCTTGCTGCATTCGACGCGGATACGGATGCGCGGCATCGAATACTCTTCGAGCGTGATGGAGTAGATGTTTATAAGTGCCTTTCGCAGTTCGATGTCCTCGCCCGCCCGTGCGAATTCGTATGCGCGGACGCCATCGACCTTCTTGGCGGAGTATATCGGCGGTGCTTGCAGACGCTCGCCCGTGAGCGATTGCAGTGCGGCTTCGACCTTTTCGCGCGTGATATGGTCGGTGGGGTAGGTGCGGTCTACCGGATGTTCCATGTCGTAACTCGGCGTGGTCGCGCCGAGCATCAGTTCGGCAACATACTCCTTGCGTTCGGCTTGCAGTTCGTCCACACGCTTCGTGGCGCGTCCGATGCAGACGAGGAGTATGCCCGTCGCCAGCGGGTCGAGCGTGCCGGCGTGTCCTACCTTGATTTTGCGGTAGCCCATGCGTTGCAGACGGAACTTGATTTTGCGCACTACGTCCGTCGATGTCCACTCCAACGGCTTGTCGATGACGGCTACATAGCCCTCCGGAAAGTTTATCCCTTTCAAATCGTTCATGGCTCGCCGATTAGATGAAGTATCCGACCGTCGCGACGATTCCGACGATTGCGCAGTAGATTGCGAACCATATCAACTTGCCGCGTTTCACTATCTCTATCATGAATTTGCATGCCAGACAGCCTGTAACGAACGCCGCGATGAATCCCGCCGCGAGCGGCAGCGCATCGACTCCGCCGCCGAAATCGCCCTTGACGATGTCGAGCAGCGCATTGCCGAGAATCGGCGGCAGTACCATCAGAAACGAGAACTGGGCGATGCTCTCCTTCTTGTTGCCGAGCAGCAGTCCCGTCGCGATTGTCGAACCCGAACGCGAAAGTCCCGGCATGGCGGCGCAAGCCTGCGCGATGCCGATGATGAATGCGTCGCGGTAGGAAATGGTCTCTTTCTGACGCGGTTTGGCGTAATAGGCGAACGCGAGCAGTGCCGACGTGAGCAGAAGCATCAGTCCGACTACGAGCAGCGACGAGAATGCCGCTTCGATGTAGTCCATGAAGCAGAATCCGACGATGCCTATCGGAATCATCGAGATGATGATTTTTAGGATGTATGCCTGCTCCTCGTTGAATTTGCGTGAGAACAGTCCCGTGAGCAGACGCAGTATCTCGCGCCACAGAACCACTATGGTGCTCAATACCGTGGCGGCATGGAGCGTAAGGCTGAAAGTCAGATTGCTGTCGGGGTCGAGATTAGTCCCCAGAAGGAAGTTGGCGAGTTGGAGATGACCGCTGCTCGAAACGGGCAGGAACTCGGTCAGACCCTGAACGATGCCGAGAATGATTGCTTGTAGTGTATCCATGGTTTGTCGAAAAGTCGGAAAATCGTGCAAAGATATTGAAAATTAGACAATCCGCCAAATCATTCGTTTTTTGCTGCCGCATATCGCGCGGAAAACGCTATCTTTGCTCCCGATAACGTTTTTATGAAGTCTTTAATGACCTTAAAGACTTTGAGGACTTTAACGCACAAAAATTATGAAAAAGACTTACATCCCGACTTTCGGCGAAGAGGTGGGCAATGCGGTGTCCCACGGGGTGATGCTGCTGGCGACCCTGCTCGCGATTCCGTTCGCCGCCGTGTGGGCATACGCGCACGGAGGTACCGTGGACGCCTTCGGCGTGAGCGTGTTCGTCATGTCGCTGTTCCTGATGTTCACGGCATCTACGCTCTACCACTCGATGCAGCCCGACTCCAAGCACAAGGCGGTATTCCATATTCTCGACCATATATTCATATACGTAGCCATCGCGGGTAGTTACACTCCCGTGGCACTGTCGGTTATCGGCGGCTGGCAGGGTGTGGCGATTACGGTCGTGCAGTGGGCGATGGTGCTGTTCGGAATATTCTACAAGTCGCTGTCGCGGCGTTCGATACCGGCTGTCAGCCTGACGATATATTTCGTCATGGGATGGATGGTCGTGTTCTCGCTGTCGAAATTCGTGCGCAATGCGTCGTGGCAACTGCTCGCGCTTATCGTCGCCGGCGGCATCCTCTATTCGATAGGAGCGGTGTTCTATGCGAAAAAGGGTTTCAGGTATCACCACTTGGTATGGCATCTTTTCATCGACCTTGCGGCGATATGCCATTTCATAGGCATAGTTTTCTATCTGTATTGATGCGGGAATCCGAAAAAATGCTTAACTTTGTAAGTCGGTGATTGTTTGCCGTCGTAAATAGACCTGAAACTTCGATATGAACAGAAAAGAATTCCTCAAACGCCTCGGCGTACTTACCGTCGGAGCGACGCTTGTCGGCGTGGACGTAAAGGCGATGACTGCCGACGCCGAATCTCCGGAACCCGCTGCCGTGCCTGGCAAAGGTGACGAAAAGATAGATTTGCCAGTCAAGTCGCTGAAAGCCGAGGTGGACAAACCGGTTTCGGTGATTATCATCGGCGCGGGCAGCCGCGGCAAGACGTATGCCCGCTATTCGGGCAAATTCCCCGATGCGATGAAGGTCGTCGGCGTGTCGGACACCAACGCTTTCCGCCGCGATTCGATGGGCAAGCAGTACGACATTCCGAAGGAGAACCGCTTCGGCGATTTCCACGAAGTGTTCGCCCGCGGGAAGTTCGCCGATGCCGTGGTTATCGCCACTCCCGATTTCCTGCATTACGAACCGTGCATGAAGGCTCTCGAAATGGGCTACGACGTCCTGCTCGAAAAGCCTGCGGCGCAGACCGAGAAGGAGTGCCGCGCGATTCTGGCGCAGGCGAAGAAATACGACCGCATAGTCGCCATCTGCCATGTACTGCGCTATGCGCCGTACTTCGTGGCGTTGCGCGACGTCGTCCGGTCGGGCGCAATCGGCGATTTGGTGAGCATCCAGCACATGGAGCCTATCCAGTACGCCCACATGGCGCACTCCTACGTGCGCGGCAACTGGCGCGACTCGAAGAAGACCACGCCTATCATCCTCGCCAAGTCGTGCCACGACCTCGACATAATCCGCTGGATTGTGGGCAAGGAGTGCAAAGCCGTTTCGGCGGAGGGTTCGCTGCATCTGTTCAAGCCCGAGAACGCCCCTGCCGGCGCACCCATGAAGTGTACCGACGGCTGTCCGCACGAAAGCACGTGTCCGTATTCGGCGATAGATATTTACGTCCGCCGCAAACGTCATCTCGGCGTGTTCGACCTGCCCGACAAAAAGGACGAGGCTGCGATTTTGGAGAAACTGCGTACTACGGGATACGGTCGCTGCGTTTATCATTGCGACAACGACCAGTGCGACCACTACGTTACGACGATGCTGTTCGAGGACGGCGTAACGGCGAGTTTCACGATGGATGCCTTCACTCCGTGGGGCGGTCGTCGCACAAGAATCATGGGTACGCGCGGTTTCATCGAGGGCGACATGACCAAATTCACGGTCTACGATTTCCGCACGGGCAAACGCAGCGTGTGGGACAAGAAGGTCTCCGACGTTCCCGAATACAAGGGCGCGGGACACGGCGGCGGTGATTTGGCACTGGCGCGCGACTTCGTGCAGGCGGTCGCGGCGCACGACCAGTCGAAGTTGTCGAGTACAATCGATGCTTCGATAGAGAGCCATATCATCGGCTTCAAGGCTGAAAAGAGCCGCAAGAGCATGAGCAAGGTTAAGATTAAATAGTGTATAACTGGGCGGCGGTGAGGTGCCGCCCGAAAAAGGATTGGATATGATGAAACTGTTGATTCTCGGGAATCTCGGCGGAATGGAACTCGTTCTGCTCGTGGTGTTGGTGTTGCTGCTGTTCGGAGGTAAGAAGATTCCGGAGTTGATGAAAGGTATCGGCAAGGGCGTGAAGTCGTTCCGCGACGGGATGGACGGTGTCGCCGACGAGGAGAAGCCGAAAGACGATACGACGGAGGCGAAGAAGGAGTAGTCCCGTATCTGTTGCCGACGGATATCCGTCGGCAACAGATACATGGCGGCAGCCCGGCAGCATCGCCTAATGCGCGGCGCGGGTTGCGGGAGAAATAAAAGGAACAGGAAAATTCACTTTTTTCTGCGATTTTTTTTGCGAATAATATTTTTTGCCTATCTTTGCATCCGCAAACAGATGGTGGATTCATCTAAGGGCTAGGATACGTGCCTCTCACGCACGACATAGGGGTTCGAATCCCCTATCCACTACAAAAACAGAAGCGACTACCGAAGGTGGTCGCTTCTGTTTTTTGATTTAGGGTCTTTAAGGTCCTTAAAGTCTTTAAAGACCCTAAGGACTTTAAGTACCTTAAAGACCTTATTTCATTGAATAAACCGTGTGAGGTTACCTCTTCCCCCCCCCACGGTTTTTGAGGTTTTCCGCGATGCTGATTATCTCGTCCGTCTCCTCGACCGAGATGTCGTCGCTCTCCGAGAAGAACGACACCAGCCGCGCGAACGAGCCGTCGAAATAGTCCGTCAGCATCGACTTCATCATCCGGCGGGCGTACTGCTCCTTGCCGACGAGCGGAGTGTATATGTAGCCCTTGCCGACCTGACGGTGGGATACGAATCCCTTGTTTTCGAGAATTTTGATGAATGTCGCGACCGTCGTGTATTTGGGCTTCGGGTCGGGAAAACGGGCGATGATGTCGTTGCAGCACGCCTGCCCCAGACTCCACAGAATCTGCATCACCTCCTCTTCGCCCCGTGTCAGCCGTTCGGAATTTTTCTTCATACGCCCTATCCGCAGTTTGGTTACGATTACAAATATAATACTAAATGGTCGGATTGCAAAATCCCGGTCCGCACGTACTTTTCCGGCAAATAACAGCCGATTTGGGACGGATTGTGGCGAGAATCGATTATTTTGTCTATATTTGCGCCCGAAAGGTTAGTTTTTAATATTTTTTAATTTATACAGTATCGATGGATTTTCTTAAAACGGTCGATTTCCGACCGAAATTTTTCTCGACATTCCGCAATTACGACAAGGCGTCCTTATCGCGCGATGTGATGGCGGGCATCATCGTCGGCATCGTCGCCATTCCGCTCGCAATCGCATTCGGCATCGCTTCGGGCGTCGGTCCGACCGAGGGTCTCGTAACGGCTATCATCGCCGGTCTGATTATCTCGGTATTCGGCGGCTCGAAGGTGCAAATCGGCGGACCTACGGGCGCATTCATCGTCATCATCTACGGCATCATCCAGCAGTACGGCGTCGGCGGTCTGGCTATCGCGACCGTGATGGCGGGAATCATGCTGGTGCTGATGGGCGTGTTCCGTCTGGGCAGCGTGATTAAGTTCATGCCGTATCCGATTATCATCGGTTTCACGGGCGGTATCGCCATAACGATATTCTCCACCCAGATGAACGACCTGTTCGGTCTGGGCATCGATAAGGTGCCGGCGAACTTCATCGAGAAGTGGATTTGCTACTTTAATAATATAGGTAACATCGACTGGTGGGCATTCGGCATCGGTATCGCAAGCATCCTTGTCATCGTGTTCACGCCGCGCGTGTCGAAAAAGATTCCGGGTTCGCTCGTCGCAATAGTCGTCATGACGCTCGTTTGCTGGCTGCTCAAAACCTACGCCGGCGTCGATTCGATAAAGACTATCGGCGATCTCTACGAGTTGCCGTCGGGTCTGCCTTCGCTGCGTGCGCCGCATATCGAGGACGGAACGTTCTTCTCGACCGTGCAGTCGCTGCTGCCGGTGGCATTCACAATCGCGATGCTCGGAGCAATCGAGTCGCTGCTGTCGGCAATGGTCGCCGACGGTGTGATTGGCGACCGCCACAACTCCAACACCGAACTTATCGGACAGGGCATCGCCAACATCGTCGTTCCGTTCTTCGGCGGGATTCCTGCTACGGGAGCGATTGCGCGTACGATGGCGAATATCAACAACGGCGGACGCACTCCGGTTGCGGGTATCGTGCATACCGCCGTTCTGCTGCTCGTCCTGCTGCTGCTCGGCGGACTTGTCGGTGCGATTCCGATGCCGTGCCTCGCGGGCGTACTTATCATGGTGTCGTACAACATGAGCGGCTGGCGCACCATCCGTTCGATATGCCGGTTCTCGAAGCCGAGTACGATAATTATCTTTACCACACTGCTGCTCACCGTCATATTCGACCTGACGATAGCGATAGAGGTGGGACTGGTGATAGCGATAGTAAGTTTCATGCGCCGAATCATGGAGAACACCAACATCTCCGTTATCCGCGATGAGATGGAGGTTCACCACGACGGCGAGGCTGCGGACGAACGTCTGACGATTCCTGCGGGCGTCGAGGTCTACGAAATCGACGGTCCGTTCTTCTTCGGCATCGCCAACAAGTTCGACGAACTCACGCGCGACCACGACATGATGCCTATCCGTATCGTGCGTATGCGCAAGGTGTCGTTCATCGATACTACGGGATTGCACAATCTCGAAATATTCATCCGTTCTTCGCTCGGCGAGAACCGTACCGTCATACTTTCGGGCGTTGGTACCCGGGTATACACGTCGCTTAAACGCGCCGGTCTGGTAGATTTGGTCGGCGAGGAGAATGTCCTCGACCATATCCACAAGGCTCTCAAACGTGCCGATGAGGTGTCGCGCTCGCTGGGATTGCAGGAGAAGAAATAGGGTCTTTAAGGTCCTTAAAGACTTTAAGGACTTTAAGGTCGTTAAGAGGGCAGGAGCGTATGCTCCTGCCCTCGACTTTATTCTACCGTTATTTCTTCCGGCAATTCCTTTTTCTTTATTCGGTATATCATCGCCAGGTCTTTCGAGGCGTCGCCCGTGCCGAAATCGAATTCGTGGTTGAACGTAATCGGTATGCCCGCATCCTCGAATCCGTGCGCCGCGTAGAGCCTTTTCGACTCATCGCCGCTCGGAATAAGTGCCGCGAAATCGTACTCACCCGAAGTCTCTGTTTTCGCCAGTGCCTCGTCGAGCAGCGATGACGCGTAGCCTCGGTGGCGGTATTCGGCAGCCGTCGCGACGGCATAGATGTACGCCATACGCCCGTGGTCGGTATTCATCGGAATAATGTGCAGCATCGCGACGATACGCCCGTCCGCTTCGCGCGTGAGACACAGTTCGGGGTCGTGATGGTGCATCAGGAATGTGTCCACGAACGCCCGTTCGTCGCCGAACACCTCTTCCCAGAGCGTCCGTATCTGTCTTTCGCGGGTAGTGAGCATCCGCGCCGAAATCTTTTCGAGCAGAATCGTCGGGTGGTAGGAGAGTTTAGAGAACCGCAGCCCCTCCAATCCCAAATCCTCTTCGCGGTTTATGTAGCGGTATTCGTCGGCGAGCGATTGTGCGAAAAGCCGGTTTATCATCGCCCCCGCACCGTCGATTTCGGTATCGACCTTCTCGACGTGGGTGCAGAACGTCTCACCGTCGATTACCGACCCGTAGGTGAATGCCGCTATGCGGTCGTCGGCATAGAGAACCCCTCCGCGCAGTCCGAGTTCGTCGAAGTGCGCGAACGCCCGCTGCATCGCAGCCTGCTCCGCCTGCTCGCTCGACGAGCCGTCGTTGCGCAATGCCTGCCACTTGCGGTTCAACTCCATGCAGTCGGGCATATTGGTCTCCGACAACGGTTCGTAGCGGTATGCGTATTGGGATGTGAATCGGTTCATGTGATTGCGCTTGGGCTGGTAGCGTCTTCCCTGCAATGTCGCGAGGTCGGACGAGAGGTAGATGTAGTCGCACAGCGAGCGCGGCGAGGAGAATGCGAACAGGTCGGGGAACGCCTTTTCGATTTCCGACTTCCATTCGGGTGTCAGCCCGACTATGCGCAGTGCCGAACCGCGTGCCGCCGCATCGTCGGCGAGCAGCGATACGATGTTGCGGACACTGCCGCTGCCGACGGGCTGCATGTAACCCGTCTCGCCGCCGCCGTAGCGGAAGCGTACGAGCAGAAAGCCGTCGCATTCGGCGATTTCGCTGCGGTAGGTGTCCTGCCAACAGTAGATGTTGGCGAATGCCATGTCGCAGTTGCGTATGTGTTTTCCGGTAATGTATTTCTCGAAAACGGTTTTATCGGCAACCGTTATTCTGTCGAACCGTATCATCGTCGATGATGTATGTTTTCCGTTTTGCATGGTCGTAATACTGTTGTATCATCGCCTTTATCCGACGCTCGATGTCGTCGGACGGAATCTTGCCGTAGAAATTTTCGTGCCGTTCGGTATCGTCGATTGCGTATATCGATTTTATTCCGCTGCCGTCGAACGAATATACGTAGCGGTCGGTTATTGCCTTGTAGTCGCCGTCGAAGACTATCGCCGCCGGAGTGTCGCACGGCTCGTTCAGCACGTCGCGACCGAAGGCGAAATATGGTGTGTCATAACCTGTCATTCCGAGCAGAGTGGGCATGATGTCGATTTGGCTCGCGGGCTGTTCGTATCTGCCGCGCAGCGAACCGTCGGGCGTGTAGATGAAGCCTATGATGTGTAGGTCGTGCGGCGATGTGCGTGTCCGCGGCGCGAACTTCTCGCTCGATACGTGGTCGGCGACGAATACGAATATCGTGCGGTCGAACCACTCCTTGCCGCGGTTCTCGGCGAAGAACCGTCGGAACGCCCCGTCGGTGTATGCCACGCAGCGGTGTATCTTCGTTTTCCCCTCGGGCAAATCGGCGCGCCGATCGTCCGGAACGACGAACGGATGGTGGGAACTTATCGTGAACATCGATGCGAAGAACGGTTCGGGCAGCGAGTCGAGTTCCTCGCCCATGTAACTCATGAACGGCTCGTCCCAGATTCCCCAATAGCCGTCGAAATCGTCCTTGCCGTGTCGCTTTTCGTAATCTTCGAGGCTGAACTGCCGTTCGATTCCCGCGGCGTTGGCGTATGCGCCGAATCCCATCGAGCCGCGTTCGGAGCCGCAGAAGAATGCGGTCGAGTATCCGCGTTCGCGGAGTATGCGCGGCAGCGGACGGCTCTTGCCGAGCGACTCCGCCATAAGCATGAACGGTTTGCGCAGCGACGGAATCGAACTCCAAATCGACGGCAGTGCCTGTATCGACCGTTTGCCGTTGGCGTACATCCTGGTGAAGACAAAACCTTCGCTCATCAGCGAGTCGAGAAACGGCGTGTAGCCCTTGACTTCCTCGGAGGCGTAGATGTCGCCGCAGAGGTATGCCGAGTGTTCGGCAGACATGCTTTCCATGATGAATATTACGATGTTGCGGTCGGAAAATTCCCCCCCCCGAGACGGGTAGTGGTACGGCGTGTATATCTCGGCGACCTCCTCGGCGGAGAAGAATTCCGTGTGTCCGTTCCCGCTGCCTGAACCGGCGGTGCGCAGGATGCAGAAAGGGTTGCTCAGTACGATGTTCGCCTTCGTCCAGTCGGCGGCGTACTGCATGGCGTTCGGGATTGCTATCGGTCGTGTCATGCGGCTGAATCCGCCGCGCGTTCCGCCTACGCACAATATCGCCGCGATGACCAGAATCGCGCTGTTCGCGGCGTAGTACACCGCGAGGTTCTGCGTGCGGGTAATCTTCGCATTGCGCCGGTAACCGAATGCCAGAATCGCAATCAGGAGTGCTCCCGCCAAAACGAGATACCAGTTCTCGGCGGCGAATTTCAGTACGAGCGATGCCGAATTGGAGTTGTCGGCGAAGAATATCTCTTCGGCGGTGAACCGTTTTTGGGTATAGCGGAAGTAGACCGCATCGCCGAGATTGACTGCGACTATCGCCAGCGAATTTACGACGACGTAGTACCAGTAGAGTATCTCGCGATACCATTTCCGTTCGCGCAGGCGTAGCGGCAGCAGCGACAATGCCAGCCATATTCCGTCGGCATAGATTATCGACGCGGTGTCGAACTGCAATCCTCCGGCAATCAGACCGGCGATTTCGCCGTATGCGATGTCGAACGATTCGATGTTGTAGACGACGAATACCGCTCTGCACAGCATCGTTACGATATACAGCAATGCGACCCGCCACAGCGTTAGAGCCGTATATGTCCCGAATACCTTCATTTTATTTGCATGCCTTCAACGACATGTCGAGCGACTTGATTTGATGGGTGAGTGCGCCGACCGAGATGAAATCGACCCCTGTCAGTGCGTAGTCGCGCAGAGTGTCGAGCGTTATGCCGCCGCTCGATTCGGTCTCGCAGCGTCCCGCGACCTTCTCGACGGCGAGTCTGGTCATCTCCGGAGTGAAGTTGTCGAACATTATGCGGTCGACGCCTCCTGCGGCGAACACCTCGTCGATGTCTTCCAGCGTGCGGACTTCGCATTCGACAGGAATGTTCTTGCCCTTGGCTTTCAGATACTCTCTGGCTGCCTCCACCGCCTTGCGGACACCGCCCGCGAAGTCGATGTGGTTGTCTTTGAGCAGAATCATGTCGAACAGACCGATGCGGTGATTCTCGCCGCCGCCTATCTTGACTGCCATCTTGTCGAGAACGCGCATACCCGGTGTGGTCTTGCGGGTGTCGAGAACCTTGGTGTGGAGGTCCGCTATGCGGTCGGCATAGACGGCGGTCTGCGTCGCCACGCCGCTCATGCGCTGCATCACGTTGAGGAGGATGCGCTCCGCCTGCAACAGCGATTGCAGACGTCCCGTAACGTAGAACGCCACGTCGCCGACCTTCACGCGTGCGCCGTCGTCGAGAATCTTCTCGAATTCGATGGTCGGGTCGAGGCGTCGCAGAATCAGTTGCGCTATCTCGATTCCGGCGATTATGCCCTCCTGCTTGCAGAGCAGGCGCATGCGACCGCGCTCCTGCGGCGGTATGCAGCAGAGCGACGTGTGGTCGCCGTCGCCCAAATCCTCTTTAATCGCGAGTTCTATCAACTCGTCCACGTATGGTTTGTATTCCGCTTTCATGATATGATAGTGTTTTTCCGAAGCGCAAATTTACTAAAAAATCGTGAAATGCGACCGGCTGCGCAAGATTAAAGACCTTAATGTCCTTAACGACTTTAAGGTCTTTAACGACAAACTCCCCGCGACCGATGCCGCAGGGCGTTCGTAGATGCTGCTCCCTGTTTATGCTTCCGGTTTCTCGGGAAGGTCGGGCTGGTCGACAGGATTGTCCTTGACGAACGTAACTTCATAAGGGATTTCGCCGAACATCAGCGTGAATGTCAGTTTGACGGTATCGTCGGTGATTACGCCGGTTACGGTGTTCATCTTGTAGTTCTCGTAAGGCACGCCGCCGACAGTCGGAATGACGTTGCTCTGATTGATTACCCACGAACCGATAGGATAGAGTTCCTCTTCCGTGTCGTTGTAGAGGGTGAATCGCAAATCGGGAATGACGATGCTCACCGCCGGCATGTTTTCGACGAACTTCACGTTGTCGAGATGAAAGTTGATGGCGTTGTTGAAGCCGTCCGGCACTTCGATTACCGCCTGTGCGGTTTCGGTGCTGTATACCGTCTGACCGGTGCGGACATCCTTGGTCGTCAGCGTGCCGATGATGTCCTTCGACCAACTGAATTCGTTTCTGCCCTCTTTCAGACACGATGTCGCCGCAGCGATTGTAAGCATGAGAATCAATAATCTTTTCATGGTGTTCACTTTTATGTTTTCTAAATATCTATACTTGCCTTTATTCCGAAACTGCGCGGGCGTCCGCGTTGCAGAAAGCGGTTGCCCATCGATTCGAAATAGAATACGTCATATTTCGTGCCTGACACGTTCTTCATCCACAACTCTACCGCCCAGTGTCTGCTTTCGAGCCGCACGGAACAGTCTATCAGCGAGTAGAACGGCTGCGAAACGGAGTTCTCCTCGTCCCAGTATATTCGTCCCGCGCCCTTGTAACCCGCGCTGACCACGATACTTTCCGCCCAGCGGGCAGGCAGCGGTATCGTGTAGGTCGCCCTCGCCGACAGCGTGTGTTCGGGCGAATAGGGTATGCGCTTTCCGCGATAGTCGTCGTTGCCGCTGACGAATTTCGTGAACCGCGCGTTGGTGTAGCCGTATGCCGCCGACAGCGAGACGTTGCGGTGAGGACGGTACGTCAGTGTCGCCTCCGCTCCGCAACTGCGTGAGCGTCCCGCATTCGTCATCATGCGTCCCGTGGTCTGCCCTTCGGGAAAGACCGTCAGTTGCCGGTCGAAGCACAATATGTAAAATAACGCTGCGTCGGCAACGAATGTTGCGTCGGCTGTCGCGAAATGTCCGCCTGCCTCGAAATTCCAACTCTTTTCGGGCTTGTAGGCAACGGTTTTCCGTATGTCGCCCATGTCGATGCCCAGTCCCATCTGCCTTTTGAGTTGCTGTTGCAATATCTCTGAGAACATCTGGGTGTTGAATCCTCCCGCCTTATAGCCTTTCGCTGCCGAAAGATACAACATATTTCGTTTGCCGCGTCCCAAATCGACCGAAATCGCGAGTTTCGGCAGAAATTCGAGGGAATTCTGCGACAGAACTCCGTTAGGTGCGATTTTGAACGGCACCTCGGTCGGCTCTTTGGCGTCGTCGTTCGGAAACGCCGTGTAACAGCCTTCGGCATCGTTGCGGTAGTGCATCTGCGACGATTCGTAGTCCATGCGGATGCCTAATTTGAAGAGCCAGCGTCCCGCCCGCAGCGACGATTCGTGGTAGAGTGCCGCTCCGACGGTGTGTGTCGTGAAGTCGCTGTCCAGAAGCAGTTCGTCGCCCTCCGAGCCGTCGAGCCGCCCCCAGCGGTATTCGCCGTCGTAGCCGCTGTACTGGTTGATGTTGTCGAGAATCAGACGGTCGATGCCGTCCTTCTTGAATGTAACCGGTGCGTGCATCTTCTGGCTCTTGTAAAAGCCGAATGCTCCGACCAGCCAGCCGTAGCGCGAGTCGCCCTTCGAACGCAGAACCAAATCTTCGGTGATGTCGTGCTGGCGTTTAGCCTGCGTGAGAGTGAAATACGACAGCGGCATAAAATCCTGGTCGAGAACCATTTCGTCGTCGAGATACTGATAACTCGTAACGCTCGACAGCGACATGCGCCGCCAGTCGTACTTGACGCTCAACCCCTCGGTCGCACCGATGCGGCGGTACGACGACTCGTCGTTGTATTCGATGCGTCCGCTTTCCGCCGAAGCGTAGGGGTAGCCGCCCTGCCGCAAAACGGAGAATGCCGCCACGTTGTCGATGCTCAATGCGTTGCGACGGTACTGGAACTTTATGCGCATGCTGCCCGAGTTCTCCTTGTCGCACAGCGAGTTGTCGTAGAGATTGCGGAAATATCCGTCAGTGTGCGAGAACTGTCCAGCCACCGAAAGCCCCAGACCCTCTCCGAACTTGTTGTATGCCGACGAGGCGATGCGGTAGTGGTTGCGCGAACCGTATTCGGCGTTGAACCGCACTCCCTGATAGGCGAGCGGCGAGGTGGTGTAGACGTTTATCACACCGCACATGGTGTTGCGACCGTAGAGCGTCGATTGTGGACCGCGCAGAATCTCGATTCGTTCGATGTCCGACATGTCGAGGTCGTACATGTTCTTGTCGGCGATAGGGACGTTGTCGATGTTCAGTCCGACGACGGGTTGTTCGATTCGCGTACCGAGTCCGCGGACGTATATCGACGACGTCATGCGTGAACCGTAGTCGGGAATGAAGAAGTTCGGTGCGAGAGCCGTCGCATCCTTTATCGCGTCCACTCCGCCCAACCGTATGTCTCGTCCGTCGAGTACCGATGCGGCGACGGCTTCGCGGCGCAGCGAGAGACCCTGTTTGATAGCCGTTATCTGCACCTTGTCCATGGCGACGAGCGTATCCGCCTCCCCGCCTTTCGTCAGCGGGACGGATGCGGCTGCCGACGGTGCGGACAAGCCGAGACAGAACGATGCGGCTGATAGTGCTGTGAATATTTTCAACAGATTGCGATTCACGCTGCAAAGTAACTACATATCGGCTTAACGGGCAATCATCATTTATAATGATGCGCCGCCGCCGTCAGATGCTCTCTATGTCGGCGATGCCGTGGGTTACGGCGTAAATGGTCAGTGCCGAAACCGAGCGCGTGCCGAGTTTTTCGGTGATGTTGCGGCGGTGGGTGATGACGGTGTTTATGCTGATGTCGAGCGCGTCGGCTATCTCCTTGTTGAGCATTCCGCGGACGAGCAGGCGCAGCACGTCGCATTCGCGCAGCGACAGCGGGGTGGCGTGTTCCGCCGGGATGTCGTACGGCATGTTGTGTCCGCCGCGATGCGCGCTCTGGTGCAGCCGCAGAATGTCGCGGACGACGCTCTCCTCGTCGCGCGAAACGTTGAGCGTGTGGATTCCCGCCGGCAGCCGGTTCTGCTCCGATGCGACGAGAACGATGATTTTGTGGCTGCGTTCGGCGAAAAAGCGGTTGTGTTCGGCGAAAATCTGCGACGAAACGAAGAAATGGAAAAATTCGCAATCCTCGGGCAGGTCGCCGAAATCCCCGTACACGCACACCTCCGCCATCGGAATTATGCGTTCGAGAATGGTTTTCAGCCCGATGTTCATCAGGGCGTTGCCGTTTACAATCGCGATTTTAGGTTTCATGACGGTGCGAAGATACAAAAAAGACTTTAAAGTCCCTAAGGTCTTTAAAGTCTTTATAGTCTTTGATGTTTTCCGGCGTGCCGCCCTATCTCTTTTTCCGCTTGGCTTTCGCGTTGTCGCGCTCCTCCGCCATCTTGTCGGTCAGCATCTTCATCTGCCCGAGGTCGATAGCCTGCTCGTCGAGGTCGATGTTGAGCGTGTAGGTTTCGTATCCCTCCGCCTCGATGGTGAGGTCGTACTCGCCGTAAGGGACTATCAGCGTGAATCCCTCTTCGCCGACCAGACGCTGGAACTTGTTGCTCTTGTTACCGACTTCGGCGAGAGTTACCAGTGCGCCGATGACGGGGTCGGTCGTCTTTTTGGTTACGGGGAATCCCGACAGTTTGCACGAAGGTGCTGCAATGAGTGTTGCCGAAGCGACAATGGCTATGGCGGATAGAATCAACTTTTTCATATCGCAATGTTTTTCCAAAGGTAAGTAATTTCGATTAAATAGAGTCGTTTCGGGAATAAAAGTTAAATCCGATTTTTTTATTTTGCCGAAAAAAACTACCTTTGGAGTTGGAAACACATAACCTTAATAATATTTGAAACCGATGAAAAAATTTGTTCTTAAAGTCGCACTCTGTGCCGTCGCGGTACTCGGCGTGTCGGAGTTCGCGTTCGCTCAACTCGAAAAAAATCATGTGATTCAGTTCTTCGCCCATCGCGGAAGCCGCTTCGAGTATCCCGATAACGAGAATACGATGTACGCTTTCCGCGAGAGTTACAAGGCGGGTGCGCGCGGATACGAAACCGACGTCCGTCTGACGAAGGACGGCGATTTGATTCTCAGCCACGACGAGTCGCTCTACCGCACCTGCGGCGTCGATTTGCAGACCGAGGATTTGACGACCAAGGAGTGCAAGAAAATCAGGACCAAGGGCGGTCAGCCGCTGGCGATGTGCCAGGAACTGGTCGATTTCCTCGCCGACAAGGAGGGAATGTACGTGGAGTTCGAAATCAAGACCGTTCCGAGCCTTTACACTCAGGCGATGCTCGACGATTTGTGCGAGAAACTCTACACCATGGCTATGGCGAAGAAGCCGGCTTCGTCCGAATACCTCTTCACGTCGTTCGACAAGCGTGCGCTTTCGACCATGAAACGTCTGCATCCGGATGCGATTCTGATGATGCTCAAAAGCAAGCCTTGCTCGCCGGAGATTCTTATGGAGGCATACGAGATGGGCATCAAGCGTGTAGGCTGCAAGATGGACGGCACGACCCGCAAGACCATCAAACTCGCCCACAAACTCGGCATGATAGTTTCGCTCTGGCCCGGCAGCACCGTCGAGGACTTCTTCCTCGGAGCGGCTCTCGGCAGCGACGCGATGTGCTGCGACCGTTTCAGCGAGGTCAGCAAGTGGGCGAAAGAGAATCTTCCGTTCATCAAACTCAAAGGCGTAGCCGAACCGGAGAAATAGTCCGAGCGGCTGTAAATACGACGGGCAGGATGCGGTGTGAAACCGTTCCTGCCCGTTTTTATGTCCCGACCGCTCTATTTGCGGCTGAAACGGTCTTCGACCTTGCACCAGTCGATTCTGTTCCAGTGTGCGCCGACGGCATCGGCACGGGCGTTGCGGTAGTCGATGTAGTAGGCGTGTTCCCAAACGTCGAGGCAGAGCAGCGGCGTAAGCGCGTGGCGAAGCGGGTTGTCGGCATTGTAGCCGTCCATTATCGCCAGCGAGCCGTGCTGGTCGCGTACGAGCCATACCCAGCCCGAACCGAACAGTGCGGTGCAGTGTTTGGCGATATGCTCTTTCAACCCCTGGAACGAGCCGAACGAACGGTCTATCGCTTTGAGCAGTGCGCCGGTCGGTTTCGGCTGCGGATTCGGCGTGAGCGACTCGAAGTAGAAGTTGTGGTTCCACACCTGTGCGGCGTTGTTGAATATCGCGCCGTCGGCGGTGCGGATAATCTCTTCGAGCGACTTCTCGGCGAACGATGTTCCGGCGACGAGTTCGTTGAGTTTGGCAACGTATGCCGCAGTGTGTTTGTCGTGGTGATAGCGGAGAGTCTCCTCGGAAATCTCCGGCGCAATCGCTGTATAGTCGTAAGGTAGCGGTTTGAGCGTGAATGTTTGTACAGCAGATGTTGTCATAATCGTAATGTTTATTGGTGTTGTCAGTATTGTTCGTCTTCGCAAAATCCGAACCACAGTGCGTAGTGCAGGTCGGCGATTTCGTTAAGGTCTTTAAGGACATTAAAGACTTTGTCGTAATATTGCAAAAATAGGCGGGAATCGTCTCGATTGCCGCCTACCTCGGGACTTGCGTCCCTAAAACTACTAACCCAAACTTAAATAAATGAAGAAACCTCACTGCGGCTTGCAGTTGAATCACCGCAGTTGTCGGATTAAAGTACAATCTTCATACCGTAAACGGTGTTCGGGTCATAAAAATTGCGTATCGGACCATAATCGATATATGAACGCCCTATTGCAACATCAGGTCGTCGTCCGCGAAGTGTATCGCCCATTCGTAGCGGGCATTCTCGTCGCTGTCCGACGCATGGATGGCATTCATCGTCTTGTTAGTGCCGAACAGCCGGCGTACCGTCCCCTCCGCGGCTTCGGCAGGGTCGGTCGCTCCCACGGTCTTGCGGAGTTCGGGTACGGCGTTCTCCTTTTCGAGTACGGCGGCTACGACAGGTCCCGACGTCATGAACTCTACGAGCGCGCCGAAAAACGGTTTGTCGCGGTGTACGGCGTAGAATTTTTCCGCCTCCGCACGCGACATCCTGCGCATGCGCAGCGCGACGATGCGGAATCCGGCGTCTGTCAGATGTTTGAGAATTTCAGCCTCCTTGTGCGCCCGAACGGCATCGGGCTTAATCATAGTGAATGTCAAGTTTCCCATAGTTTCCAAATTTTAGTCGAAGATAACTATTTTTCACGAATCGTGCAACAAGTCCTTAAAGTCTTTAAGGTCGTTAAGGACTTTAAGGAAAGTCTGCCGTCAGAAACTGAATTTCGCCCCGACATACCAACTGCGCGGCAGCGACGGTCCGTAGACGTAGCCCGAGTCGCGGTCTGCACCTCGGTCGAAGTCGCGCTGATAGGCGTTGAACATGTTGTGAATGCCCGCGTTCAACTGCAATATCATCGACTTGTAGATGCGGATGTCGTAGGCGATTTTCACCCCGAGGTCGAAGAACCGCGGAGTCATGACCGCTACGTCGCGTTCGACGCCCGAACCCGCCATGTGCTGTACGAGCATCCGTCCGGTGTAGGTTCCCGACAATGCTATCTCGAATCCTTTCAGAGGATTCACCGATGCCGTCAGATAACCGTAGGTGTCCGGCGTGCGGAACATCTTGCGGACGGGCGCGACCTCTTCGTCTTCGCTCCAATATTCGGGCTTGGAATAGCGGCTCTGCTGGACGGTTACACCCAACTGCAATACGAACCACGGCATGAACGCCACCTTGCCTTCGAGATTCAGACCCGTTACCCGCGCGCCGGAGCCGTTGTAACGCTCCTTGATTGTGTTGCCGCTCTCGTCCTTCTCGGCGAGTTCGCGCAGTGCGAACGTATGGTCGAGCAGAGTGTAGAAGCCCTCGACGACCAGATTGGTCTGCACTCTGCCGAATGTGTGCGACATGTCGGCGGAGATGCTGAAACTGTGCGATTTCTCCTCGCGCAGATTGTCGGCGAGGACTATGCGGACGCGCTCGCCGCCGACTATCGAGATGTGCAGGTCTTCGTCGAATGCCTGCGGCGCGCGGAATCCGCCCGAATAACTCGCCCGCAGGTTGATGTCGGCGGTCGGGTTGTAGCGCAGATTGACGCGCGGACTGAAAATCACGTGGTCGATGAGGTTGTGCTTGTCGAGGCGTCCGCCGATAAGGAATCCCCAGCGGGCGGTCTTCCACTCGTTCTGTAAATATCCGCTGACGATATGCACTTTCTGGTTCGTATGTATGTCGTAGCCTTTCGAACGGTCTTTCAGCCCGTCGAAGTTGTACTCCGCTCCGAGCGTCAGTTCCGCCGGCATGAAGAACATCTTCGGGCAGCGGTACGAGTATTGCGCGCCCGTTACCGCCGTGAGGTCGTGCGTCGTTCCGTATGCGTTGAGGTCTTTGTTGCCGCCGTAGTAACTTTTGCGGTCGGTGTTCTGCAATGAGGCGTAGACGCTGTAATGATGTTTGTTGTCCGACGTCGAACCGTCGAAACTCAATCCGCCTCCGTTTATCATGTGGTCGGTCTGCTCGGCGACCATCGCTTCGTGGGGCTGCTCGCCGATGTTGTCGCCGCCGCGGCGATACTCCTTGATTGCGTGGTACTCCAACGATAGTTTGTGGTATGCGCCCAGTTTGACGTAGGAACGCATGCCGGCTGTCTGCGACGAAATGGCGGGCAGTTCGGTGAATCCGTCGCCGTCGTGGTCGTAGCCCGAACGGTGGCGGTTCTGTCCGTAGACGTAGATGCCCGCCTTGTTGTTGGACGTTACGAGCGATGCATTGAGATTGGTGGTGTTGTCGTAACTGCCGCTGCAACCGATGGAAGTGATGGAGTGGGTTATTTGGGCTGAGTTGCGTACAGGCTCTTTGGTGATGACGTTTATCGTTCCGCCGATAGCCGACGCCCCGAACAGTGCCGAGCCTCCGCCGCGGACGACCTCGATGCGCTCGACCATGTTCGCCGGAATCTGTTCGAGTCCGTACACGCCCGTCAGGGCTGAAAATACGGGGCGGGAGTCGATGAGTATTTGTGAGTAGTGTCCGTCGAGACCGTTGATGCGCACCTGTGCGAAGCCGCAGTTCTGACAGTCGTCCTCGACGCGCACACCCGGTTGAAATGACAATCCCTGCGCGATGCAGGCGGCGTTGGCGGTGTCGAAAATCTTGGCGTCGATGATGTTCACGAGCGACGGAGCCTCGCGGCGCGACGTCTCGTTGCGGTTCGCCGAGACGACCACCGCATCGACTGCGATGCGCGACTCTTCGAGTTCGAAATTGAGTTCTATGGTCGAGTCGGGAGTTACGGTTATCGTCCTGCTCGCGGCTTTGTAGCCTACCGCCGATACCTCGACTGTGATTTCGCCCGTCGGCAAATCGTGCAGGAAATAGTGTCCCGAAGCGTCGGTGGTAGTGCCTATCGGCGTGCCGACGACGGCAACGGTTACGTAGGGTTGGTGTTCTCCGGTATGTCGGTCTATGACATGTCCGTATGCGTTGGCATCGGTGCCGTTTGCGCGGTTTTGTCCGACTGCCGCGAAATGTGCGGCAGACGTGAACAGGAATATGGCGACAGTCGCCATGATATGTCTTTTCATGTTGAATCGTTGAGGTGTGAATAAAAATGATATGCGCCGTTGCGACCGTGCCGCAGGTGTGGAATTACAGGTTTGCCGACGGTTTGACAGGCGGCGCGCGCAACGAGCGGCGGTAGTGCGGTTTCTCGATGCGCTTCGGCGTCGGAACGCCGATGTAGCGGACGAACAGTGCCGTCGCGAGCGCGAATACCGTAATTGCCGCATACAGACACGGGAAGAAATTGAAATGGCAGATTCGGCAGTCGTCGGCGATGCTCGATTGTCCCGAAGCCGTACACTCGGTACGCTCGAAATCGGCGTAGTATTCGTCGCCGTGGCGGTGAAGTGCCTTGCCGGTGTACGCAACGACGATAATCGCCAGAAAGAGGAGATTGAGTGCGGTGCCGTATTTCGCCGTCGGTTGCATATTCGGATACAAATATACCGTATTTTGCGGCGACGATGCAACCTGACGTGTCCCGTCGGACGCAAAATACCGCGAAATGGCTATTGAAAACGTCTGCCGTTACCGGACGGAGGGTATGCGTGAAAAATAACTCCGGAATTTGTTGCGAAACCCGAATTTTCGCGCTAATTTCGCAGACGGTTTAAGTAAGAACAAAGGCTTTAATATCAAATATTATGCTTAGCAAGAAAATGAATGATGCGCTCAACGCGCAAATCAATGCGGAGATGTGGTCGGCATATCTCTATCTTTCGATGTCGGTTAACGCTGCCGCAAAAGGACACAAGGGCGTTGCCAACTGGTTCGCGATACAGTTCCGCGAGGAGCAGGACCATGCGCAAATCATGATTAACCACGTGCTTTCGCGCGGCGGCGAAGTGAAACTCGCTCCGATTGCGGAGGTTGCGACAGAGTGGAATTCGTCGCTGGACGCCTTCAAGGATACCCTCGTTCACGAGAAGAAGGTTACGTCCCTGATTCACAATCTCTATGCCCTTGCCGAGAAGGAGAAGGACTACGCTGCGCTCGGTATGCTTCGCTGGTTCGTCGACGAACAGGTCGAGGAGGAGGAGAACGCAGCCGACATCATCGCTTCGTTGGAGCAGGTCGGCGGCGACAAACTCGGAATGTTCATGATTGACAAGGAACTCGCTTCGAGAACCTATTCCGCACCGTCGATTCTTTCCCAAAAGGATTAGACGTCGATTCGGATTGAAAAACGAGAGGTATGGTTTCCGCCATACCTCTCGTTCGTTTTGATGCGTTGTCTCTCTTTATTTCGATTTCAGATACTCGTCGATAGCCGCCGCCGCACGACGTCCCGCACCCATTGCGAGAATTACCGTCGCCGCGCCCGTAACGGTGTCGCCGCCCGCGAAAACGCCTTCGCGCGAGGTGCGACCCGATTCGTCGGCGACGATGCAGCCGCGGCGGTTGGTGTCCAGACCGTCGGTGGTCGATGCGATAAGCGGATTCGGCGACGTTCCGAGTGCCATTATCACTGCGTCGCACTCTATCGTGAACTCCGAGCCTGCGACCTCGACCGGAGAGCGACGTCCGCTCGCATCCGGCTCGCCGAGTTCCATGCGGATGCACTCTATGCCGCGTACCCAGCCCTTTTCATCGCCGATTATGCGCGTAGGGTTGGTGAGCATACGGAATTCGATACCCTCCTCCATCGCGTGGTGTACCTCCTCGGCGCGTGCTGGCAACTCCTTTTCGCTGCGGCGGTAGACTATGGTCGCTTTCGCACCCAGCCGTTTTGCGGTGCGCACGGCATCCATCGCGACGTTTCCGCCGCCGACAACCACCACCCGTTCTCCCGTGTATATCGGCGTGTCGGACGTCTTGTCGTAGGCGCGCATCAGATTGGCGCGGGTGAGAAACTCGTTGGCGGAGAATACGCCGTTGAGATTTTCGCCCTCGATGCCCATGAATCTCGGCAGTCCCGCACCCGAACCGATGAATACGGCGTCGTATCCCTCGTCGTCCATCAGCGAATCGACGGTTACGGTGCGTCCGACGATTACGTCTGTCTCGAACCTGACGCCTAACTGCCGTACAGCATCGATTTCGGCGGCTACAATCGTTCGTTTGGGCAGACGGAACTCGGGTATGCCGTATACGAGTACTCCGCCGAGTTCGTGCAGAGCCTCGAATACCGTTACCTCGTAACCCGACTTGGCGAGGTCGCTTGCGCATGCGAGCGACGACGGTCCGCTGCCGACGACGGCGACGCGGCGACCGTTCTTCTCGGTCGGAGCCGCCGACGCATGACCGTTGGCGAGTTGCCAGTCGCCTACGAAGCGTTCGAGTTTGCCTATTGCGACAGGCTCGCCCTTGATGCCGAGTATGCACGACCCTTCGCACTGCGTCTCCTGCGGGCATACGCGACCGCAGATGCTCGGCAGCGACGAGTCGGCGGCGATGACGTCGGCTGCACCGGCTGTGTCGCCCGATTTGAGCCGTTCGATGAACTGCGGAATCCTGACGCCGACCGGACAAGCCGCGACACAGCGCGGATTCTTGCAGTTGAGGCATCGCGACGCTTCGAGCATCGCTTCGCCGGCATCGTAGCCGTAGCACACCTCCTCGAAATTGGAGGCTCTTTCCGCCGGATTCTGTTCGCGCACCGGCACGCGCGGTATCCTGTTCGCCATATAGCTATCTGTCCAATCCTATGTTACACTTGTGTCCCGCCTCGCGTTCGCGGGCTATTGCGAGCGCACGCTGCTCCTGCGTCCTGTACATGCCCTGACGGCGCATCGCTTCGTCGAAATCGACCTCGTGGGCGTCGAATTCCGGTCCGTCCACGCAGGTGAAACGGGTCTTGCCGCCGACCGTTACGCGGCATGCGCCGCACATTCCCGTGCCGTCCACCATCAGCGCATTGAGCGACACGATGCACGGCATGCCGAGTTTGCGTGTGGTCAGCGCGACGAATTTCATCATTATCATAGGTCCTATTGCGACGCATATATCGTAGTGTTCGCCGCGGGTCGCAACCAGTTCTTCGAGGAGTGCCGTTACCAGACCGTGGAATCCCTTCGAGCCGTCGTCGGTCGCGATATACAGATTCGCAGCGACTTTCGCCATCTCTTCGGTGTAGATGAGCATCTTTTCGGTCTTCGCACCGATTATGACATCGGCTTCCGCGCCGTGTTCGTGCAGCCATTTGACTTGGGGATATATGGGAGCGGTGCCTACGCCGCCGCCGATGAACACGAATCGCGTGCGCCGCAACTCCTCGGGCGGCATCCTGACGAAATCGGACGGACGTCCGAGCGGTCCTGCCACGTCGGCGAACGAGTCGCCGACCTCCTTCGCGACGATTTTGCGTGTCGAAACGCCCAAAGCCTGCGTAACTATCGTTATCGTTTCGTCGTTGCGGTCGTAATCGGCAATCGTCAGCGGCGTGCGTTCGCCCGACGCGTCGGCGCGAACTATCACGAACTGCCCCGGCAGGGCTGAATTCGCTATGCGCGGTGCATGCACTCGGGTCAGATAGATTCCCTCGGCAAGCATCCGCTTCTCCCTTATTTCAAACATATAGGTTTCTCCGTTTGTTTTGTCATTATCATTTCATTAAGGACTTTAAGGTCCTTAAAGTCCTTAAAAGGACTCGATTAAAGCCGACACCCTCACGCTGCGCATCGGCGAGTGCGGGTCGTCGGTAATTATCCTCACGCGGTCGGTCAGCGGTCCCAGCGAACGCTCTTTCGGACGGAGCGTAACCGTAATCTTGCCGTGTCCGCCGATTCCTATCGTCCCGTCGCCGTCGATAGCCGCCGCGACGATTCCGTATTCCGTTTCGATTCGCCGTATGTGCAACGGGGCTTCACCTCTATTATATATGGTAATGCTCCTCGACTGCGGCGGGTCGTTGCGTTTCAAAGGTTCAAATCTAATGAAATTTTCCGACAATTCGACCTTCGGCTCGCCCTTATCTGCGAAAATATCGCGGTTGTCTATCGCGATTGCGCTGATTGTCAGCGGATACTCCGAACGTTTGCCGTCTATCTCCATCGCGAGTACGTCGTGCAGCGTACCGTATGTGGCGCAGTCGTCGGTTAATGCGTATGCGAAGTTCACCGAAGCCTCCTCGTGAGGAGCGAGCCGCTCTGGGCAGCGGATTTCGAGAAAACCGCTCTCCTGCGTCGGGATTATCCGAACCGACACCTCCTTGTCGGACGTGTTTGTAATCTCGAACGCGCTGCCGGTACGGTTTCCGTGTTCGATATAGCCGAAGGCGTGGGCGTTGGCATCCATGCGCACTCCGCCGCCGACCGACAGCGGGCAGCGTTCCTCGACCGTCCTTATCCGCGGAGTTACGCGACCCGATACCGTCAGTTGCTCGGGCAGGCGACCTGCGGAGGTGAGTATCGTTACCTTGCGGGCGAACATGCCGGGGTAGTTCATCGGGTCGAAGCGGACGACGATTTCGCCGGTCGCATTCGGCTTGACGGGCTTGCGCGAGAACTCCGCTTTCGTGCAGCCGCACGAAGCCGTGGCGTTCACGATTACAAGCGGCTCGGAGGAGACGTTCGTGAAGCGGAATGCGTGAGCCACCGCCCCTCCGTCCTCGGCGATGGTGCCGAAATCGTACGCCGTCTCGTCGAACCGTAGCGGCGACTGCGCGGCGGCGGAAAGGATACCGATGAATAGGGCTGTCAATGTGTAAAAGGTTATTCGATGCGTTCTCATGACACTACAAAGTTACATTTTTTTATATTTTTCTTGCAAAAGTTTTGCAGGAATAAAAAATAGCCGTATATTTGCACCACGAAAATCAAGGCGGGGTAACCCGGGCGGTTTTCGTCGGTTCTTAAAATTGCCTGAATAGCTCAGTCGGTTAGAGCACATGACTGTTAATCATGGGGTCCTAGGTTCAAGTCCTTGTTCAGGCGCATTTGCGCGAGGGTTGCAAAGAAATTTGTCGGAAACACCGCTACTCGACGGATATAGTTGTGGATAGCGTATTCCGAGAGTAGCATCGGATGAAAATCTTGCAGTCCCAAGCCATTTTTTTGAAACGGGAGTTTAGCTCAGCTGGTTCAGAGCATCTGCCTTACAAGCAGAGGGTCGGGGGTTCGAATCCCTCAACTCCCACTGATTATCGAGCGACAGCGACGGATTAAAATCCGTCGCTTTTTTGTGCTTCATGCTGCGTGAAAACGAGTTTTCCGCACCATTCGCACAAAATCCGCTTCACTCCGTTCCGCTGTCGCCCGATTCGCTCGTCGGTAATTCTTTGTGAACGGGGTTGCAGGGCGATAATATGTTTATTTTCAAAGGTCGCCCTGCGACGGTTCCGCCGTTCGAATCCCTCAACTTCCACAAATCCGAAAGAGATTGTAACGCCACTCGACAGAGTGGCTTTTTTATTTGATGTGAGGCAACTGCAAATTTATTTGCAAGATTGCCTCACATCAA